>Ga0082335_1000129_pt1 | contig 199718 bp, 176 predicted proteins | sample Subgrocontami58m_FD_72375 | JGI IMG/M metagenome (GOLD analysis project Ga0082335, IMG submission 72375) | Subsurface groundwater microbial communities from S. Glens Falls, New York, USA - GMW37 contaminated, 5.8 m (SPADES assembly) (version 2) ... | reverse complement strand
TGGAACGCCGGGACATCCCGGCGCAGACTTTCATAAACCCCCTCATAGATCTGACGAAGACTCAAGACAGCGGTCGCCCCCAGAGTAAAGACCAGAACAAAAATAACCGCGAAACTCAAGCTGATCTTCTGGGCAATTTTCATCCCACCACCTGTTTTTTTCTATTCCACCAAAGCAACGCGCCGCTGATCACCGCCAGCGGAATGCTGATGAGCTGGGCCAAGGTAAAACCCGACCAGACCGAGAGACTGTCTCCCCGCAGGAATTCAACCCCAAATCGCCCCAGAGAATAAAGGAAAAGATACGCTAAACCGATTTCTCCGGTGAAGCGTTTTCGCTTCCGCCATTGAAGCAATACAAGAAAGATGATGAACAAACCGACAGAAGAGTAAAGCTGTGTCGGATGAATCGGGATCAGGCGGTTTGGAAAATAAACTCCAAAAATCGAATGGGTCGGTTTCCCAAAGCAACAGCCGTTTAAGAAACAGCCGATTCTTCCGATGGAATGGGCCAATGCAAGATAGGGACTCACCAAATCAAACGTTTCCAGAAAAGGAAGCTTTTTTAAAGTAAGATATCCTGCGGCGATGAGAAATCCACCGATCAACCCTCCATACCAAACTAATCCCCCCTGATCCAGGCGAAGGATTTGATGAAGATTAACCCTATAGAAATCCCAATTAGCGATGATATAGAAAATCCTCGCCCCGACAATGCCTCCGATCAGGGTAAAGAAGAAAAGGTTGGCAACTTGATTCGGATGGATTTTAGCGCCGATTCGCCGGGCGTCCCGGGCCGCTAAAGAACTGGAGACCAGGTAAGCGACGGCCAGCATGAGGCCGTAGGAATAAAAAGTGAGGGGGCCCAGTTTAAAAAGAATCGGGTGCATTTATGATTAAGTCTATTTCATTACATCGAGAAAATCAAGATGAGAATTGAAAACAAAAACACAGGGGCGCGATTAATCGCGCCCCTGTGTTAAAACTTCGACAACCGGACAGTCATAAGCGAAAGAGCTTGTAGATCAAAAACCCAAGGTAAAACAAACACCGAAAACCTCAAAGATATCACCTTGCGGTGATACTCAGTTTCTAAGTTGGTAAATGCTCCTTAGAAAGGAGGTGATCCAGCCCCACGTTCCCGTAGGGCTACCTTGTTACGACTTAGCCCCCCTTACCAACCACACCATAGACGACTATCTCCCTTGCGGGTTGAATCATCGGCTTCGGGTGCAATCAACTCAGGTGGCTTGACGGGCGGTGTGTACAAGACCCGGGAACGTATTCACGGCGGCGTAGCTGATCCACCATTACTAGCGATTCCGGCTTCATGAAGGCGAATTGCAGCCTTCAATCTGAACTGGGCACGGTTTTTTGGGATTAGCTCCCCCTCGCGGGTTGGCAACCCTTTGTACCGTGCATTGTAGCACGTGTGTGGCCCTGGGCGTAAGGGCCGTACTGACTTGACGTCATCTCCACCTTCCTCCGGTTTACCACCGGCAGTCTCCCTAGAGTGCCCCTTTCGGGTAGCAACTAAGGACGATGGTTGCGCTCGTTGCAGGACTTAACCTAACACCTCACGGCACGAGCTGACGACAGCCATGCAACACCTGTGTAAGTTCCCGACTGGATACGGGTCGTTGCCCTTTCAGGTTCCTACTTCCTACATGTCAAGCCCAGGTAAGGTTCTAGGCTTAGCATCCTATTAAACCACATGCTCCACCGCTTGTGCGGGTCCCCGTCAATTCCTTTGAGTTTCAACCTTGCGGCCGTACTCCCCAGGTGGTGGACTGAATGCGTTAGCGCCGGCACCGGCAGATTTCTCCACCGACACCTGGTCCACATCGTTTACGGCTAGGACTACCAGGGTATCTAATCCTGTTTGCTCCCCTAGCTTTCGTGTCACAGCGTCAGTATCGGCCCAGAGAGGCGCTTGCGCCACTGGTGTTCCTCCCGATATCTACAGATTTCACCCTTACACCGGGAATTCCCCTCTCCTCTACCGAACTCTAGCAAAGCAGTTTCGAATGCAGTTCCGGAGTTAAGCTCCGGGATTTCACACCCGACTTACTAAGCCGCCTACACACCCTTTACACCCAATAAATCCGAGCAACGCTTGCCACCTCCGTATTACCGCGGCTGCTGGCACGGAGTTAGCCGTGGCTTATTCTACAGGTACCGTCGCTCACTGGAGGTATTCGCTCCAATGACATTCTTCCCTGTCTAAAGAAGTTTACGACCCGAAGGCCTTCATCCTTCACGCGGCGTCGCATGGTCAAGCTTTCGCTCATTGCCAAAGATCCTCGACTGCAGCCTCCCGTAGGAGTCTGGGCAGTGTCTCAGTCCCAGTGTGGCTGACCACTCTCTAAAGCCAGCTACCCGTCATCGCCTTGGTGAGCCGTTACCTCACCAACTAGCTGATAGGACACGGGCTCCTCTCTCAGTGCAAGGCCTTACGGTCCCCTGCTTTTCTCCCTCCCCGATTCGCATCGAGGCGTGAGCTTATCCAGTATTAGCACCCCTTTCGGGATGTTATCCCAGTCTTAGAGGTAGATTACCCATGTGTTACGCACCCTTTTGCCGCTATCCATAGAGTTGCCCCTATAGATCGCTCGACTTGCATGCCTAATCCACGCCGCCAGCGTTCGCTCTGAGCCAGGATCAAACCCTCAAATTGAAAAATGTTTACCTTTTTCTTTTTGAGGCGGGTTTTTGGCCATTCAAGGCTCTTTGCTTATGTTGGCTGTCCAGATTGTCAAAGAACGGATAAGTGTGGGGCGTTATTATAACTCCCTCAATTTACTTGTCAAGCTTTTTCTACGACGAGGCCGGACTTACATTTTCTACTTCGATAATCGTCAATCCGTTTCCTTCCATCAATTTCCCTTGAACCTGCACTCTCTGAGCGATGTACGGACGCATCTGCTCGGCGGCCGACTTGTGATCGGGCGTTACCACCAGGTAGAGAAACTCGGTATCATCCTCCAGAAGCGCCAGGGGAAGCCCCGATGCCGCCGCTGATTCAGCGCAGGCCTTATGCTCCGCTCCCTTTCCATTGTGATCCAGATAGCAGACAGGGCTGATCACTTCTCCCGCGATGGTGACTTCAATCTTATCAGTGGTCCCCTCCTCGGCCCCCACTGATAAGGGAAGCAACGCCAAGACAAAAAGAAAACCGAGCGATAATCGTTTTAACATACACTTACCTCCTCTCAGAGTTTCTGATCAGTTCCATAAATTCCATTCGGGTCGAACGGTCTGTTCTAAACACTCCCAGCATGGAACTCGTTGTCGCATAGGCGTGCTGCTTTTCAACCCCCCGCATCGCCATGCAAAGATGATACGCTTCAATGACTACTCCAACTCCAAGGGGCTTTAAAATTTGATTGATGCTGTCGGCAATCTGGCTGGTGAGCCGCTCCTGAACCTGCAGGCGGCGGCTGTACATATCAATCACGCGCGGGACTTTACTCAACCCGATAATTTTCCCTTTAGGAATATAAGCGACGTGACATTTGCCATAGAAAGGAAGGAGATGATGCTCGCATAAAGAAAAGAGCTCGACATTCTTGACCACGACCATCTCATCGTAGTTCTCGTTAAAGATGGCGCCATTCACAGCATCCTCCAGCCGCTTCTGGTAGCCGCTGGTCAGATAACGGAATGCCTTCTCAAACCGCTCTGGGGTCTTTAGCAATCCCTCACGGCTCGGATCTTCACCTATCTGTTTGAGAAGTTCTTTGACAAGAGTTTGAATCTCAGGTTCTAGCACTGCCTCTGGAAGCATAGGAGGGATTATATCAAAAACCGCTATTACAATCCAATCGCCTTTTTGAATGCCTTCATTGCCTCTCGCACACGTTTTGCTAAATTCGTTTGGCCCTCAATTTCTAAGGCCTTCGCGTATTCCTCATTTCTCTGCTCCAGCAAGTCAATATCGTTATGGGTTACATTCCACCAATTGCCGTTAATCTGGTTGTAAAGTTCAGTTTGTCTTAAAAAGGATTGATAACTCGGAAACTGCTGCCATACTTCCACCTTAAAAGCCCCACCATTGCCTTCAACAAATCGCCTGACGTATTCATTAAAAACATCACTCACAATGCCTGAATATTCATGCAACGCCTCCAATCGCTCCCGTTGAATGGCGGGTTTTACAGTAATGTTGGAGAATTCTGTCAACGTTCCTTTAACTCCGTCCTTGTTGATTCCTCTGATTTTCACTTGATGAGTCTCTCCCGCTTTCAAAGAAATAGGAAGGGTGGTATTACTTTTCACAACGATAGGTTCTGCGGCATTATCGACAAAAACTTCATATTCCACAGAGGAAACCTCAGGGGTCCAACTCATCACGATATTTTCCTCATACGGAAATTTCTGCACCGCATTGATTCCACTGATAGCGCCCGGAATCGGCGCGGGAATGTTCACTCGAATCGTCTTGAGAGTCCCTGATGCCCCTTGTTGAATAGTTCCATCTATATTGAGATACAAACCAACCACACTGATATCATAACTGGCATCGTCCTCAAGATCGGTAATTTCCGCGGAAATCACCCCCGGTGGAAGTGTCTGGACGACACGAGGACTTCCCTGCTTAGCATAAATCAGTTGGTAACCACTCCTTGCATTGGGATCCGCTGTCCAACTAATTTTGACTTTATTTCCCGTGACTAGAGCAGGGAGATCCAGCAGTTGAATTGGACCAGGAATCACTCGAACTATCATCACCTTCATTGGGTCACTGGTCACATCCTTTCCATCTCGAGTCACCGTCACCTGAAATTCGTAAAGCCCCACTGAGGGTTCTTCCACGGTGATCCTACCTGTCGTCTTATCAAAAGAAAACCCTTCCTTTATCTCTACTCCATCCTTTTTAACCTGCCCTTGATACTCCACCCCTGGTTCCAGGGTGGTCACTTTCGCCTCTAAGGATTGGCCTGTACGAAGAAATCCATCGGTCCCTGTCAAGGATGTCAAGACCGGCTTTGCCGGTGCCGGAGGTAATATCCTTGTGAGAGTGACTGAGAGAGGTTCACTCTTGATGATTTTACCGCTTCGCTCGGCAATCAGTTGAATGGTGTAAACGCCGGCTTGGGAAGGTGAGATGGCAATCGTTCCCGCTTTGTCATCCACTTTCACACTATTCGTGGGAACTTCTTGTCCGTTTACCCCAACCACTGCACGATAACGAACTCCCTCCTGTGGATTAAATGAAACGGCCAGAGGTTGGCCAATATCCAAAATATTGTTAAAGCCGGCAGGGGGTTTTAATACGGGGAGAGTCGGAAGCGGCCTTTCATTGAAGTTATTCAGTTCTACCAATTCTTCCAACTGGCCAAAGCCGCTCTGTCGAAGGAAAGTGACGAGCGCGTTTTTAACGCGATCGGCTAGGTCATTGCGCCCGAACTCTCTTAATGCTTGGATATAGCGATTGTTTGTTTCTACGAACGATTCTACTTCTTTCTGAGGAGTTGGAGTCGCACTGTTCTTAAAACCATTCAGGCGATTGTAACTCGCGTACAGGAGAGCGACAGCGTCATGAACCGCTTGTCCTTTCCCTGTTGGATCTTCTCGCCATACAGCGCCCTCAACATCCATCACCGTGCCTACGTAAATTAATAACCCATTATCTTTCAGTAACCTCGCTTGAGGATCAGTGATACTGCTCACTTCGAACGTCATGTCAGTGAGGGTCGTCTTACCATTTTTTTCTGCGAAAACCTTAATCTGATAACGCCCCACTTGAACGGAAAGAAGAGTAATGGTACCTGCATTCGCATCTAATCTCACTCCTTCATTGACTGGATTCCCATCGAGTGTCACTTCAGCCCGATAACTTGCGCCTTCCTCTTTCGTCAATTGAATAACCACTAATTCATTAGTTTCTAATGCTGACTTTAAACCGCCTGCGATTTTTAGAATAGGGCTCGCGGGAGCTGGTCCTATCGTCTGGGTCACCTCGATCGGCAAAGGATCACCGGTGACTGACCTTCCATCTCGTTCTCCAGTGACAGTGAGCTGGTAAGTTCCTACCCCAAGCCCGCGCAGTAAAACTTTGCCTGCTTCTCCCTCAATGGCAATAGAGGCATCCAATGATTTGCCGTCGGGTCCTGTCAGTTTAGCCGTGTACTTCACACCCGCTTCTGCTTTAAAGCTGATCTCAAGTTCTTGATCTACATCAAATACTCCCTTAAAGTCCGCCGGTTTCTCCAACCTAACTGGATTCGGCTTAGGTCTTAAAACGGTCACCTTGACATTCAACTCCACCTTGAGTTCTTTTTCATTCTTGCGAGCAGTCACGACGACATGATAGGCATAAGTCCCTGCTTTATCAGGCGCTTTAATCACAATGGCCCCGTCCCCAAGAGTGAAATCCTGAGGGTCTGTCAATTTTTGGCCATCTAGTTCTACCACCACACTATAGTCTGCATCCTCTTGCGGTTTCTCGAGTTGAATTTTGAACAGTTGGCCCATTTCTAGTTTCTGTTCTTGCGGGCCCACTAGACGGAAGGAGGCAGGACCTGGTAGTTGGGCTCTGACTAATTCGAAAGTCTCGTTGATTTTCTGGATCAATCTCTCTCTATCCGTTTTCTCAAGGAATGGCGAGGCATTCACCTCGCGAGTAAGCGCCTCTCGGTTTTTAGTGAGCACATCCAGTGTTAGAGAAACATTTAATTCTTTGGGGATTCGCGCGTTAATCTGAGATTCCGCTTGATTCCTCTGAGCCATTCTTTCTGTGATGACTTTCTCATACTTCGTCTGGATCTTCTTCAACCTCTCTGGGCGGTCTGCCTCGAAGAGATAAGCGTTCACCCACTCTGTCAACTCTCTCATCTGAGCTTCGAGTCGTTCATTCGAAGCCGTCGGGTCACTCAAAGAACTCATCAGATTAAGGTCAACGATCTGCAGTGTCCCGAAAGCACCATGGTAGACCTTTTGTAACGTCCCCTGAAACTCTTGACGCAATTCGTCCCGATAGAAGATATCCGGGTTTTCACTGATTTCTTTTTCAATCGCTTGTATTTCAGAAATGGGCTGAAGGGCGTAGATTCCTTGAATCTGAGTCGCGATTTTTTGTTCCACGCTATTGGGATAAGGGAGCTTCGCGCCGACCTCCGTATAACGCTGGTTGATCTGTTGAATCAGAGCTTTCTGCTGTTCTGGTTCTAGAAAAAGGGATTGATTGACTTGGTTGACTAACGCGTCCCTATTTTGTTTTAGCTCTTCAAACGTCCGAGAAGAACCGAGCCCTTGGATCTTGAGACCTACTTGATTGATAACCTCCTGTGTTTTCTTGGCGCGTTCGGCTACGGTTTGATTAAACACCTGCTCAATTTTGTCCAATCGCCCTTTTTGATCAAATTCTAAAAGCATTTCATTGATTAAGTTCTCAGCCTCTTGCTTCCGCTTGGTTAACGCCTCTTTAGATAGAGAAGGGTCACCCAACATCGCCGAAATCGCTATATCAACAATCTGTTGGGTGATTTGATAAGTAATATCATTGGCCCATGCCTCCCTGGTACTTGCGCCAAAGAGAGCAGCTACTAACTGACGATCCGCTTCCCCTACTTCTCCATCCCCATTGAGATCCTCAGCGATCCCTTTTCCTTTTTGCCCCTCAGCGTGAGCAACGATGACTAGATCTTCAATATTAATTAAGCCATCTCGGTTCACATCAGCGCTGATTAATTTTTCATCGGTTGGGGCTTGCTCGGCAGAAGTCTGGCTGAACCGGATGCGCAGATTTTCCACATTGTTTGCCTGTTGATTCGCTGTTTTTTCTAAACCTTCGATACTTTGAGCTGCGTCTATTTTCTCAGAGGATTGACCGGCTTTTTCGCCGGAGGTCAACTGTTCGGCAAGGACGCTTTGGACTGCAACCTGACTCCATAGAAAGCTAACGAGTGTGAATAAGGCGATTTTTCTTTTAGCTTTGTCTCTTGTCATTTTAGCGGTTCCTTTTAGCATAGAGTAACAGTAACAAAAAAGGGAGTTGCTGTCCTTTGACAGCCACCCCCTTAAATTTTCTATAAATTTGAGGTAAGTATACTTTATTAAAGGTTCTTTTGTCAAGAAATGAATAAAGATTTTTAGGAGGTCATGTTTTTTATTCTATCATGTTTCTGGTATACTTACTAACAGATGTCTGTCCAACGGGAAAGTCTTGAGGTTGATGTTCTGGTCGTCGGTGCCGGTCCGGGTGGACTTGCCGCGGCCTATCATCTCTCACAACTTTTAAAAAAATCCAACCGCAAAGCGCAAATCGTTGTCATCGAAAAATCTCCGGTGCTGGGAGCTCATGTTCTTTCGGGGGCCGTGATGGATCCGAAAGGTTTGTTTGAACTAATGCCGGATCTGGCGACCAATGTAGGGGCGAATGGCCATTCGCCCCTACAAACCCCTGTCGCCGGTGATCAATTCTGGTTCATGACCGACACCAAGAAATGGAACCTTCCGCCTCCTCCCCCGCTTCACAATAAAGGAAATTACATCATTTCTTTGAGCCAGTTGGTTCAATGGCTGGGGCCGATGGCGCAAAAAGAAGGAGTGGATCTTTTTCTCGGATTCCCGGGACAGAAAATTTTATATGACGGCGATCGCGTCATCGGTGTTCGAATCGGCGACAAAGGAGTTGACAAACAAGGCCAGCCCAAACCAAATTTTCAACCGGGGATTGATTTAAAAGCCAAGATTGTAATTTTTGCGGAGGGAGCCCGCGGGTCCCTGACGAAAACCTTAATCGCCCGCCTCCATTTGGATGAAGGGAAAAACCCGCAGACCTATTCTACCGGCGTCAAAGAGGTCTGGAAAATCCGTCCCGACAAGTTTAAGAAGGGGCTCGTCATTCACACGCTGGGATATCCTTTAAGTTCCCGTACCTTCGGCGGCGGATTCATTTATCACTACGGCGAAAATTTAGTTTCGATTGGCTTTGTCACCGGACTCAGTTACTCCTGTTCCCATATTGACCCGCATAAAGTTTTCCAGAAATACAAAAAGCACCCAGCGATCGCTTCTATGCTCGAAGGAGGGACAATGCTCCACTATGGAGCTAAGACTATTCCTGAAGGAGGGTATTTCTCCATGCCCCGCTACTGGGGAGACGGGTTTATGATCATTGGTGACAACGCCTCCTTCTTGAATTCTCAGCGGCTCAAAGGAATTCACATGGCGATAAAGTCAGGAATGCTGGCGGCTGAGACGGCGCTTGAGGCACTGCAAGCCAATGATTTTTCTGAGAAGATGCTCCAGCGATTTGGGGAAAAAGTCGAAAAGAGCTGGATCAAGAAAGAACTCTGGAAGGTGCGCAATTTTCATCAGGCGTTTGACCATGGGCTGTGGTATGGCCTCTTCGACACTGCTCTTCAAATGCTCACCAACGGCCGCGGGCTGGTCGAGAGAAGAACGTGCAAGGCGGACGACCAGCAATACCGCAAACTGACAAAGAAACCGGACAAACTTGTCCCGACGGCGGCGCTCGCTTTCCAGGGTGATGATAAGCTGACTTTCACAAAAACAACCGATGTCTTCCACTCCGGCACTCAACACGAAGAAAACCAACCCTGCCATTTAGTCGTTGCCGATACCGATATCTGCCACACCCGCTGCCGGGAAGAATATGGAAATCCCTGCCAGCATTTTTGCCCGGCCAACGTCTATGAGATGGTCGAAGACCCAAAGCTGGGACTTCGCCTGCAAATCAACGCCGCCAACTGCGTCCACTGCAAAACCTGCGACATCAAAGACCCCTACGAAATCATCACCTGGATCCCTCCCGAAGGGGGCGGCGGGCCGAGCTACCTAGAGATGTAGGCGCGACGCGCGCGTCGCGCCCCTACTAGACAAATCCTGCCAGCTTGACCTATAATACAGCTTCTAAAATGAATCCGTTTTTCTTCTATTTCTTCGCAACGGTTTTGATTCTGTCAGCTTTAACGGTCGTCCTGGCAAGAAATCCGGCCTATAGTGTGCTCTCGCTGGTCGCCGTTATCTTTTCTCTGGCCTCTCTCTTCATCCTCCTGGAGGCCTTTTTTGTCGGGGTCATTCTCTTGCTGGTTTACGCGGGGGCTGTCTTGGTTCTGTTCCTGTTCGTTGTCATGCTCTTAAACCTGAACCAAGAGGAAGTGGCGCGGGTGAAACAAAGCCGTCTCCGGCCGCTCGGATTCTTGGCGGGAGCCGCTTTTCTGGCAGAATTGTTTTGGGTCGTCAAGGCCTCGGTAAGCGCCGGACCCGCTTCCTCTGAATCGGTCCGCGGCACGATTGAGACCATCGGCAAGATCCTTTTTACCGATTATCTCCTTCCTTTTGAATTAACCTCTTTTCTTTTATTGGCGGCCGTCATCGGAATTGTGTCGCTGGCTAAAGGTGCATTGAAATGATCTCACTGTCACATTATCTAATCCTTAGTGGCCTCCTTTTCTCGATTGGCATTGTCGGTGTCACGACCAGCCGGAATGTCATCAAAATTCTCTTATCGTTGGAGTTACTTTTGAACGCGGCGAATCTCTCTTTCGTGGCGTTCTCGCGATTCAACGGCGACTATACGGGACAGTTGGTCGTCTTTTTTGTGATGCTGGTCGCCGCCGCGGAAGTCGCGATCGGACTTGCTATTGTGGTATTGATGTACCGCCATGCCCATACGGTGCAGGCGGATGACTTGAAGGAGCTCCGATGGTGATCGTTGGGCTCCCATGGATGATTCTTTTCTCGCCGTTGGCGGCTTGCGTCTTGATCACGCTGTTCTTTCTCCGCTCCAGGGTGATGAGCGCCGGTCTGGCGATCGCGTCAATTCTTATTTCTTTTACCGCCACTGCCGCCATCTTCCTCCAACTCCGACGCAATTCCTTGATTAACGCGTTCGAGCAATCGTTCGCGTGGATCCGATTGGGGCCGTTAGCGATTGATTTTGGGGCCATTCTCGACCCTTTATCGGTTCTCATGCTGCTTGTTGTGACCGGCGTCGGGAGCGCTATCTTTATTTACTCTCTGGGGTACATGAAGGACGATCCCAGCTTCCCCCGCTTTTTCGCTTGTCTGGCTCTCTTTGCTTTCTCGATGATCGGAATTGTGCTAGCGAATAATTTCATTCAGCTTTTCATGTTCTGGGAGCTGGTTGGGTTGAGTTCCTATTTGTTGATCGGCTTCTGGTATGAGAAACCTTCCGCCGCCGATGCCGGCGTGAAAGCGTTTGTCGTCAACCGCGTCGCCGACTTTGGATTTTTGTGCGGCATCATCTTGTTGTGGAGCGTTTCTGACCTGGGCGCGGGGAGAAGTTTTCTCTTTTCCCATCTTTCAGCAGTCGTGCCGCATCTTGACAAAGAGCTCCTCCATTGGATCGCGCTGTTGATCTTCTGCGGCGTCGTTGGCAAATCAGCCCAGATTCCGCTCCATGTCTGGCTTCCGGACGCTATGGAAGGCCCGACACCGGTCAGCGCCCTGATCCATGCCGCCACGATGGTCGCCGCGGGGATTTACCTGTTGAGCCGCGTTTTCTTCCTCTTTGAACCGATGCCGAACGTTCTTTCCGTCGTCGCGCACGTCGGCGCGATCACCGCTTTTCTCGCCGCGACACTGGCAGTCACGGAAAACGACATCAAAAAAATCCTCGCCTACTCCACCATCAGCCAGCTCGGGTACATGGTCCTGGCGCTGGGGCTAGGGGGAAACGTCGCGGGGATGTACCATTTGACGACGCACGCTTTCTTTAAAGCGCTCTTATTCCTTGGGGCCGGCAGTGTCATCCACGCTTTGCATGAACAAGATATCTGGCGGATGGGAGGATTATTGAAACAGATGCCGGTCACCGGAATCACTTTCCTGATCGGGACACTGGCTCTCTGCGGGATTTTTCCCTTAAGCGGATTCTGGAGTAAGGATGAAATTCTTCTCCTGGCGGTGTCGCATAATCTGTTCCTTTATGGATTAGCCACCTTGACAGCGGGATTGACCGCTTTTTATATGGGGCGCCTTTGCTGGATCGCGTTCTTTGGCGATCCGCGTTCGTCATCGCATCCCGCGCGTGAATCTCCGAAGGTCATGACGCTTCCGCTGGTGTTCTTGGCGATTCTTTCCGTCGTTGGCGGTTTTCTGGGAATTCCTCAGTTCCTCCATGCCGGCGGGCATGTCGATTTCAACGCGACCGTCGCTTTGGTTTCCAGCGCCATCGCCCTCGGTGGACTTCTGCTCTCCTATTTTGTTTACGGCAGCCGCCTCCATCACGATCCCCTAGAAAAAGGACTGGGACCTCTTTATTCTCTATTGAAAAATAAATATTTCTTTGACGTTGTCTACCGCTGGTACGTGGAAAAAATTCAACAGCGGATAGCGATGATTTTTTATCTGATCGAAAAATATGTGATCGTCCGATTCGGGATTCACAGCGCGACCTGGACCGCCAAGAGAGCCGGGGGGATTCTTCGATACCTGCAAACCGGCGCGGTCCAAATCTACGCTCTTCTATTCGTCGCTGGAACCACCTATCTCTTTTTCAAACTCAGAGGAGGAACGCCATGACACTCGGACCGTTAACATGGATTCTTCTCTATCCCATCATTGGAATTGCTCTTATTTTCCTAACACCCAGAGATAAAATTTCTTGGATTCGGGGCATTTCTAACACGGCGGCGTTTTTTTCTTTCGCGACTTCACTCTGGATCTTTTTTCACTACGACCGCTCCATCGGCGGCTACCAATTTGTTGATCGCGTCCCATGGGTCACGCCCCTCGGCATTTCTTATCACGTCGGCGCGGATGGGATTAATTCTGTTTTGGTCCTGCTGCAGGGTTTCTGTTCCTTTGCCGGAGTTTTAGTCACGCGGAGCGTTAAAGAGCGCGTCAAAGAGTATTATCTCCTCTATCTCCTGCTGATCATCGGCGTTTACGGCGTTTTCATGTCACTCGATCTTTTCTTCCTTTATTTCTTTTATGAAATGGCGGTCATGCCGGTGTTTCTTTTGATCGGCGTCTGGGGTTCTGCCGATAAAGAATACGCCACGATGAAACTGACCTTGTATCTGACGGCCGGCGCGGTGCTGGCGCTGATCGCGTTATTGGCGCTCTACTCAGCGACCGGATTAGGAACTTTTGATCTAGTCGCCATCCAACAGCATTTGGCCGTTTATCCTCTCCCCCTGGCATTGCAAAACTGGATTTTCCCGGTGATCGTCGTCGGTTTCGGCGTCATTGTCACCCTCTGGCCTTTTTACACCTGGTCGCCGGTCGGATACGCCGCGGCGCCGACGTCGGTCAGCATGCTGCATGCCGGCGTGTTAAAAAAATTAGGGGCTTACGCCATTTTACGTCTAGGAATTCAGCTGATGCCGCAGGCGGCCCAAACATGGATGCCGTGGGTCGCGACACTGGCTGTCTTGAACATCCTTTACTGCGGGCTGATTTCCCTGACTCAGCGCGATCTAAAATTCATCCTCGGCTATTCCAGCTGCAGCCACATGGGATACATTCTGCTCGGCCTCGCCTGCCTGAACACCATCGGGCTTAACGGCGCGGTTTTTCTGATGTTCGCCCATGGAATCATGGCCGCCCTCGGATTCGCTTTGGTCGGCGCCTTCTACGATCAGACTCATACTCGAAACCTGGACGAACTTGGCGGATTAGCGAAACGAATGCCTTTTGTCGCGACCTGTTTCACCATGGCGGCGATGGCCTCGGCCGGGCTTCCCGGATTCGCGAACTTCATCGCTGAAATCATGATTCTGTTGGGGGCGTGGGATCAATACCGCTGGCACGCGGTTTTGGCAGTTCTAGGAATTGTCGTGACAGCGGTTTACATGCTTAAAGCCGTTCGGCTTGTCTTCCATGGACCCTTACAGCCAAAATGGGAGAAAGTGACTGATGCCCGAACAGTTTTCCAGCGGCTTCCTTACGCCCTTTTGATCGCGGTGTTGTTAGTGGTTGGATTCTGGCCATCGCTGATTTTGAAAAATATTGAAGTTGGAACTAAGCCGATCTTGCAACAATTAGAAATGAATAAAAATATCAGTCTGACATTAGAGAAATCACCATGATACCTATTATTCACTGGAATTTAATATCACTGGAAATTTATCTTTCTTTCATTCTAGCGCTTTTGGTCGTCATGGATATCCTGATGCCCAAGAACTCTAGGAACTGGATCGGGAGCCTTAGTTTTGTCGGCCTCCTTGGACTCTTTCTTCTCTGGATACAGCAATATAAATTCTGGGGACAAGCATTCGGCGGGATGTATATCATGGATTCTCTCGCCTGGTTCTTTAAAGGTTTCTTCCTTCTCACGATGTTCTTCATTCTGGTGATGACTCAACAATTCTTCCGTTCTTTGGGAGAACGCAGAGATGAATTCTACCTTCTTCTTTGGTCGGCTCTCTTGGGAATGTTATTGATCGCCTCCGCCGCCGATTTTCTTCTCCTTTTTATCTCGATCGAAATCCTGACGGTTTCTCTCTATGTCATGACCGCTTATCTGAAGAGCGACAAACGCTCCATCGAGGCCGGGATGAAATACCTCATTCTCGGAGCGCTGGCGTCGGGCCTTTTTCTTTACGGCGTCAGTTTTCTTTATGGCGCCGCCCACTCAACCCGGTTTAGCGTGATCCAGCAGTTCGCCGCGGGCCAACCGTTGAACCCGATGCTGTTATTCGGGTTCGCGCTGATTTTTTCCGCCATCGGTTTTAAAATCGCCTCGGTCCCGTTTCATCTTTGGGTCCCCGACGTGTATCAAGGAGCTCCCACTCCGGTCACAGCGCTCCTTTCAGTTGGTTCCAAGGCGGCCGGTTTTGTGATCCTGCTCCGCCTTCTTTTTGGGATCTTTGCCCCACTTCATGACCATTTGACTCTCACTTTGGCAATCCTTTCGGCGGCGACAATGTGTTATGGAAACCTGGCAGCTATTCCTCAAAAAAATATCAAGCGCCTTCTTGGGTATTCGAGCATCGGCCACGCGGGTTATCTCCTGATGGGGGCCGCTGCCGGGTCAACGATGGGAGCGGCAGCCATTAGTTTTTACCTGCTGGGATATCTCTTTACTAACCTCGGCGCTTTTCTGGTGATCGTTCTTTACTTCGTTGTCGCCAAAAGTGATGAAATCGCAGACTATGCGGGACTCTCTCAACGATCCCCTCTTTTAGCTTGCGCGCTCTTCTTAGCGTTGATGTCGCTGGCGGGAATCCCGCCGCTGGCCGGTTTCTTTGGAAAGTTCACGTTATTCGTGGCGGCGGTTCAAAGCGGCCTCGTTTGGCTGGCGTTCGTCGGGGCGGCAAACGTTATTATTTCTCTCTATTATTATTTAATGGTCGTGAAGAAAATCTACATGGATCCGCCGGTTTCAGCGTATCCGATCTCCGTCTCTTGGCCGGTCCGGCTGACGCTCTGGTTCGCGATGGCGGGAATGATCGCCATTGGAATCTTTCAAGGGCCATTCCTTGACGCTGCGCTGGCGGCGGTGAAGGGGATGTTTTAATCTCTATTTTTTACCCTCTTTCTTCTGCTGACGCTGATCCAGATAAAACCATCCTCCAGCTATTAGAAGCATCATTGTAAATGTCGCTAGAAGCCATTCCATGACTTAATCCCTCCCTTCTGGATGAATCATCAATAACTGTCTAGGAAGCTTTGTGACGTTTCTTTCCCAATCGCTGAAGATATTTGAGATCTTCCAAATCCTTAGGACGACCAGCAGCGTGTTTCATTTGAATGAGATCATCCAAAGAAGCAAACCACACAAAAGTTTTACCGAACTTAGACTTGACTTTGTTTTTCCATACCTGTTCGAAGGTAATTCCTGTGACAAAAGGATGGATGTCGGTTTCTACAACATACTGTCGAATTAAAATTTTCTTCTTTAAAAAATCTTCAACGCTCACATCGGAGAGATCGTAACCAAATTTTCTCAAAGCTTCCCACACCATTTCAGCGTTATTGCGATCCGGCCGGATGAAAATATCAATGTCCAAAGTAGCCCTGGCATATCCATGAATCGGGAAAGCAGTCGCTCCAATAATGACAAACCTGACTTTATGTTCTTTTAATAATTTGAGGAGTTTTTCGGTGTCCATGCTTTTTGAGGAGATTGAGCATTTCTCGCGTTTTTGAAAACATCATCTGGAAACGTTGGGATGTTGTCAAATGTCTTAAATAGTCTAATTCAAATTCGACTTCCCTTCTTTCCCTGTGACGAGTCAATTTTAAGACAGCCATGGTATTTATTTTATCATAATGAAGAAAGTTCTAGGCACATTTTTGCCTAAACCAAACTCAGAGCAAAAATAAGCCTGGAACTAATCTTCCATCAACCGCTTTTTATCGTAGATCATGCTCTCGCGGGAGTATTCAGCGATGTCGTGGCGGCCGGTGTCCATCCGGATGGCGTCTTCGGGGCAAACTTCAACGCAGAAACCACAATAGACGCATTTGCCAAGATCGAGGATGAATTCGGCGGGGTATTTTTCGATGTTGGGATCGGGATGCTCGGCGGCGGTGATTTCAATGCATCGGGCCGGACAAACCGTTTCACACATCATGCAAGCGACACAGCGAGGGGAACCATCTTCCCGTTTGGTGAGACGATGACGGGTCCGTAGACGAGTCGCCATCGGGCGCTGTTGTTCGGGATACTGATAGGTGACTGAGGCGGGAATATCTTTGAATAACCCGACGACATGCAACGTATGCAGAGCGAGGTTCCGGAAAAAATGCCTGGAGGTAATCCAAAGACCGATGAATACGCCGGGGATATACGTTTTTTCCCACCAGGTCAATTCGCGGCGGTTGGTTTTCTTCCACGCCCGTTTCATCTGCGCCAGGCGAAGATACGCAAAGGGGCCGGCCACATCGTGATATTTTTCTAACGTATCTCGACGCTGCTGAACGGTTGTCATATTGTCCTTTTGTCGAAATTGTAGGGGCAACCCCCTGTGGTTGCCCTATGGTAGGGGCGTATTGCAATACGCCCCTACCATAATATTGCATTCGGGCAGGCACGGGGGCCTGCCCCTACGGTTACCTGATCACCAACACCACCGCCGTCACGGCGATGTTCACCAGCGACGCCGGCAGTAGGATTTTCCACCCTAAATGCATCAACTGGTCATAGCGGAACCGCGGCAAAGTCCATCGAACCGCCATCAAGAGCCAGATAAAGAAACAGAGTTTCAAGAAAAAAGATAAAATCCCAAGCCCGACCACCGTCAAATGCGGCAACAACATTTCTCCACCCCATGGAAAATGAAACCCATTTGGCGCTAAATAAGGAATCTGCCAGCCGCCAAGAAAAAGTGTGGTCATCAGCGCCGACACCAGAACCGATTCGACCAGATCCGCCATGAAAAACATTCCGAATTTCATTCCGCTGTATTCGACAAAATAGCCGATGATTTCTGATTCCCCTTCCGGCAGATCAAAAGGGATCCGCTTGGTCTCCGCGGTAGCGGCGGTTAAAAAGAGTAAAAAAGCCAATGGCTGGACAAAAATACCCCATTTCGGAAGCCAGCCGTTGAAAAGATAGGCCCCTTGTCCACGGACTAACTGCTGGAGATCCACGGTTCCAAAAACCATCACGACCCCCATGATCGCCACTCCCATCGTGATTTCATAAGCGATCATCTGAGCGGCCCCCCGCATTCCCCCCAAAAAGGCGTAATTGTTGTTTGAAGAAAATCCCGCCAGCACAACACCGTAAATCCCCATGGACATCATGGCGAAAACATAAAGAAGCGCCACGTTGATATTGGCCGCCTGTAACTCGATAACTCGATCTCCCAAAATCAAACGATCTCCAAAGGGGATTGCCGCGAAACCGACTAACGCGAAAACCACCGACAAAAACGGCGCCAGATTAAAGAGAACTTTATTGGCGCCGTTGGGAATGAAGTCTTCCTTACTGATCATCTTCAACGCGTCAGCCAGGGGATGAAAGAGCCCAAAGAGACGCAGTCCGAAAATCGAGGCGCGGTTAGCGCCGATCCTGTCCTGCATGACGGCGCTTTGCTTCCGCTCGACCCAGGTCAAGAGGCCCCCGATGTTGAGCATGATAAAGAGAATTCCGAATGACAAAATAAATTTAATGAGAATTTCCATTTAATACCATTCCCTGATCACTCAGTTTCTCATAACTCATCCCGTTAAACACGGGGATGGTTCGGACAATATCTTCAAAAATCTGTTCACTTGTTTCGTAGTTCATCTGCATTCCCAACTTCCCTGCCAGTTCGGCTAGAATCTCCCAATCTCCTTTTGCCTCGCCGATCGGCGGAAACGCCGGCAAAATTCTCTGTACCCTCTGCTGGCAGTTGGTGAAGGTTCCGTCCTTCTCCGCGTAGACAGCGCTGGGAAGAATCAAATGAGCATACTGGCAAGTCTCATTGAAATTACTCGCTTGCAAGATAAAAAGCTCGACTTTACTAGCCATTTTTTGAACAGTCTCTTTTCCGAAAAATTTCACCAGATCATGTCCGAAGACATAAAAAATTTTGATCTTCCCGTCACAAGCAAGGTTAACCAGATCCACCACCTTTCCACTCTGTGGACTGTGGTCTGTCGACTGTGGACTTAAAATAATTTTCGCTCCCGCCGTATTGGGGTTTTTGTCCGCTTTGATTAAGAAATTGTCGCTGGAACCCGGCTTCTCCGGAACTCTGAAGTCCACATTTGAAATGCCCAGTGATTCCTGAAACAGTTTCCGGATAATAAAGAGGTCTTCGTTGATCAGTTGAGCGGAAGCGATAACAGCGATTTTATCTGTTTGCTTGGAATTTTTTAACTCTTGAATCTTGCCGGCTATTTTTTCTAACGCCTCTTCCCATGAAGTCGGTTGTAACGCGGCTCCCTGTTTTTCCTGCGGCCAGAGGATCCTGTTTTGGTCAATAAAATGATAATCGTATCGTCCCTCGTCGCAAATCCAGTATTGATTGACTTCAGGATTCAAGCGGGGTTTGAGCCGCATCACTCGTTCTTTTTTCTTCGTGTGGGGGCGCATTTTATCCCAATGAATTTCGATATTGCACCCCATGCTGCACCCCGGACAAACTGATTTGGTCTCTTCTAAATACCAGACGCGGCATTTAAACCGGAAATCTTTATCAGTCAACGCCCCAACCGGGCAAATATCAACGACGTTTCCGGAATATTTGTTATCCAATTGAGTTCCTGGATAGATATCAATCTCAGAATGGTCACCACGGTTAAACATACCGAACTCATGAGTCTTTGTGATTTCATCGGTGAATCGGACACACCGTGTACAGAGAATGCACCGATCCTGGTCCAACATCACGGTCGGCCCGATGGAAAACGCCTTCTTGGTTTTTTTTACCTTTACTTCCATCAGCCGGCTGTTGTAGAGGCCGTGTTCCATGTAGTAGTCTTGCAATTTGCACTCGCCCGATTGATCGCAGACCGGGCAGTCGAGCGGATGATTAACCAGAAGAAATTCCAGCACCGCCTGGCGTGTCTCCAGAACTTTTGGGGAATTCGTTTTCACCACCATCCCATCGGTCACCGGAGTGTAACAGGCGATTTGAAGCTTCGGTTGTTTCTCGATTTCCACCATGCAGATCCGGCAGTTGCCGGCGACCGGCAGGGCCGGATGATAGCAGTAACGGGGAATCTGAATTCCCAGTTTGTCTGCCGCCTGGATGATTGTCGTCCCCTGCGGGACTTCGATCTCTTTTCCGTCAATGGTTAGTTTAGGCATATCCAATCCCTTAATCCCCCTCCCTTGATGGGAGGGGGCTCCCTAACCCTCCCCCATCGAGGGGGAGGGAATTCAAAATTCAGATACTTAAAACTTCAGTCGCAACATCACATCTCTTTTCTTTAATATGATACTCAAATTCCTGACGAAACTTCTGCACATAACTGCCGATGGACATGGTGACCGCGTCGCCGAAAGCGCAGATGGTATTGCCGCCGACGTTGCCGACGATACCCGGAAGATTTTTGAGATCCTGCGGACGGCCTTCTCCGTGATAAATTCTTTGCAGGATCCGGTAAATCCACCCGCTCCCCTCCCGGCAGGGGGAACATTGCCCGCATGATTCATGGGCGAAAAATCGGGCCGCCACCAGCGCCGCCCAGACCATGCAGGTCGTATGATCCATTACGATCACTCCGCCGGACCCTCCCATCGTCCCCGCCGTTTTTAAAGAATCGAAATCCATTTTGGCATCCGATTCCGCCGCGGTCAAAATGGCGGATGAAATCCCGCCAGGGATGACCGCCTTCAATTGATTGCCGTTCCGGATCCCGCCGGCATGTTGCTCGATCATTTCCCGTAGAGGAATGCCTAGCGGAAGTTCATAAATCCCCGGTTTGTTCACATGACCGCTGACGCAGAAAATCCGATTGCCGCCGTTTCTCTCGCATCCAAGTTTCGCGTACCACTCTGCCCCTCTAGCAATCACGTGAGGAACACAGGCGAGCGTTTCCACATTGTTAATGACCGTCGGACAGCCAAAAAGGCCGACCACCGCCGGGAACGGAGGTTTCAGACGAGGGTATCCCTTTTTCCCTTCCAAAGATTCCAGCAGCGCCGATTCTTCTCCGCAGATATACGCCCCAGCTCCCCGATGAACCACGATATCGAGGTCAAACGAGGTTCCCATGATTCCTTTACCTAAAAACCCCCGCTGGTAGGCCTCATCTACAGCCCCCTGCACGACCCGAATTTGCTTGATGTACTCCCCCCGGATATAGATGTAGGCCTTATGGCTCCCCACCGCGTAACAGCAGAGAATCATTCCTTCAATCAACGCGTGGGGATCTTTCTCCAGAATATATTTATCTTTGAAAGTCCCCGGTTCTCCTTCATCCCCGTTGACCACCAGATATTTCGGCTTAGGATTATTCCGCGGGATAAATCCCCACTTCATCCCGGCGGGAAAACCAGCTCCGCCTAATCCGCGCAGGTTCGATTTTTTGACCTCCTCAATCACTTGCGCCGGCATCATTGTAGTCAGCGCTTTCCGCGCCCCCCCGTAGCCGCCGTCGGCGAGGTAGGTGTCGAGTTTGTGGGAGTTGGGAATATTGAAACGTTTGGTGGTTATTTTTTCCATTTTTCGATTAGCTGATCCATCTTCTCTTTTGTCAGCGGCCCGACATAATCTTCATTGCACTGCATCATTGGAGCGATCTCGCAAGCGCCTAAACATTCCACTACGGAAAAACTGAATTTCCCGTCCGGGGTCGTCTCGCCCGGTTGAATACCCAATTTTTCTTTTAAATACCCGATCATTTCCTCGCCCCCTAAGAGAGCGCATGAGGTCGTCTGACAAACAGCGAAATGGCATTTGCCCTGCGGCTTCCGGCGCAGAAGATGATAAAACGAAATGACCTCTCGCACATGAACAACCGGAATTCCCAGATAATCAGCGACCGCTTTCTCCGATTCCTGCGAAATAATCCCTTCTTTCTCCTGAATCAGATGAAGCGCCGGCAACAGCGCCGCCTGCTTCTTGTCGTATTTGGCAACGATGGCGTCGAGTTGTTGGCGCAATTCAGGGGTCATCTATCCAATTCCCCCGCGATCATGTTTACCGACCCGAATGTCGGGACCACATCGGCCATCATGTCGCCGATCAAACATTTCGGCAATGCCGCCATGATCGGGAAACAAGGAGGATGCACCCGCACCCGGTAAGGGAGGTCTGTCCCATCGCTGACGATGTAAAATCCAAGTTCTCCGTTAGCCCCTTCCACCGGGAAATAGACTTCGCCGACTGGAGGACGAATCCCATGCCCATACATCACCAGCTTAAAATGATTCATCAACGATTCAATGTTGCTGTAAGTCTCTTCCTTGGGGGGAAGCACCACTTTTCTCTCCGGCGCATTGATGGCAGTGTGATATTTTTTGGTTCCCCCCTGCAGAGTCGGATCCAAATCCACCTGCATTTCCAGAAGCCCCTCGGTCTGTCCCATCTTGGCTCTGTCCACCATTTCAGCCGCCGGCATGACGTGCGCGCTGAGATCGGCCTGCAGTTCACCAGAGGGAATCTGCTCAAAGCACTGCTCAATCATCCTCAAGCTCTGCTCCATTTCCTCCATTCGGACAAAGTAGCGGTCGAGATTGTCTCCCGTAGTTCCGGTGGGAACTTCAAAATTGAGCCGGTCATAGACCAGATACGGATGCGCCTTCCGGACATCATACGCGACTCCGGTTGAACGCAAAAACGGCCCGGTAATCCCATAAGCAACCGCGTCCTCAGCCGAGATGCCGCCGGTCCCTTTCATCCGGTCGAAGAAAATCCGGTTGCGAGTCAGTAATTCGTCTACTTCGATGAGAACCTTGCGCACTTCGGCAATTTTTTGGGCCGTTTTCTCTTGAAATCCTTCTGTCAGATCGGCTTTCACGCCGCCGATCCGGACATAAGAGATAGTCAAGCGAGCGCCGGTGATCTCCTCGACCAGTTCCCACAAAAGTTCCCGCGCTTTGATCATATAGAGGAAGACCGTCATCGCTCCCAGTTCCATGGCCGTTGCCCCCACGCAAGTCAAGTGATCGGTCACACGGGAAATTTCGCTCATGATGACGCGGATATATTTAGCCCGCTCCGGGATATCAATTCCCAAAAGTTTCTCAACAGCGAGAGCGAAACCGACATTATTGATCAACGGCGACACGTAATTGAGCCGGTCGGTATAGGGGAAGCACTGCGCGTACATCACCGTCTCGCACATCTTCTCAAACGCCCGGTGCAAATAGCCGATCTCCACATCGGCCCCTTTGATCCGTTCTCCTTCTAATTCCAATATCATCCGGATCACCCCATGCATCGCGGGGTGCGAGGGACCAACATTGAGTAACATGGAACGGGTTTCAGTAGACATTTTTAGCGTACAGCGTACAGCGTACAGCGTTCAGCGTTCAGAACACAGAATTAACTGTACCCTGTACGCCGACCGCTGTCCGCTAGTTTTTTGGCCCTATCAGCGGCTGACGTTGATTAAACGGGTAATCCTTCCGCAGCGGATGTCCTTTAAATTCCTCATACATCAAAATCCGCTTGAGATTCGGATGCCCTCTAAACTTAATTCCAAACATATCCCAGACTTCTCTCTCATACCAATTCGCCGACGGCCAGAAGTCGGACAAGGTATCCACTTCCGGCGTTTTCTCTTCCACAGGCACTTTCACCCGAAGGCGGTGGTTTCCCTTCATCGAATAAAAGTGATAGACTACTTCAAATCGCGGTTTTTTCTTTAAAGATAAATAGTCCACCGCCGTCACATCCATTAAAAAACTAAAATCGAGATCGGGTGTTTCTTTGAGGAATTGCGCGATGACGCGCAAACTTTCCGGTTTAACGGTTACTGTGTCGTCGCCGCGGAAGGAATGGATTGAAATGATCTCTTGAGGGAAATTTTCTTGAACAATCTGCAAAGCGCCCATTATTGCTTCCTTTCCAACCCCTCAAGATGTTTTCCAACCGTGTAAGATTGACTCAATTCGCCCGGCCGGACAACCCCCGTTGCTGGATCGTAAAGCGTCCTGGATTGTTCTCCTTTTTGGATCTTCTCCTGCAGTTTGATCAGCCCGTCAATGACGTTCTCAGGACGAGGAGGACATCCTGGAATATAAATATCCACCGGAATAATCGTATCAATTCCTTGTACCGTGGCGTAGTTGTCATAAAAACCGCCGGTACAGGTGCAGACGCCGAAAGCGACGACCCATTTGGGTTCGCACATCTGATCGTAAATTGTTTTAAGAACGGGGGCCAGCTTGTGGCTGATCGTCCCGACAACAAACAAAACATCGGATTGACGGGGAGAGAAGCGGGGAAACCCGGCGCCGAACCGGTCTACGTCATAGTGGCTGGCGGCGGTCGCCATATACTCCATCCCACAGCAAGCGGTCACAAAAGGATATTGAAAGATGGAATATTTACGCGCCCAGCCAAGAGCGTCGTTGAGTTTAGAGGTGAAAAAATTGGAAGCCGAATCAAAAAGTCCCATGGTTTATTCCCACTCAAGGGCCCCTTTCTTCCACGCGTAGAGATAGCCCAGCGCCACAAAACCCAGAAAGAAGGCCATCTCCAGAAGACCAAACAGTCCCATCTCTTTAAAATTCACGGCCCAGGGAAAAAGAAAAACGAGTTCGACGTCAAACACGATAAAGAGCATCGCCACGATATAGAAATGAACTGAACTTTGGCCTTGCGGCAGAGAAAACGGTTCCGCGCCGCACTCAAACGGTTTGGACTTGGTTGGGTTGGGGCGCTTGGGCCCCAGAACCCCCGGGAGGGACATTAATAGGAAAGCAACCGCTCCGGCAAATAAAAAAGCAAAAAGGACTGCGATGTACTCAATCATCACTCAGAAACCAATTTCTTTAATGGATGCCCCAGTTTTTTTTCAATCGAGGCCACTTTATCGTCAATGTGGTGCGCCGTCCCTTTGCGGTCATCGATTTTAATCTGGGTGATTACCCGCTCATGTTCTAGAGAGAGTTTTTCATGACAGGCTTTGATGACCTTCATCACCTGATCCCACTCTCCCTCCAATACCGTCCCCATCGGGCCGATTCGGTAAGTGAGGCCGCTTTTATCCACAATATCCAGCGCCTTGGCCAGACTGGCAGAGAAACTCGCCCCTTTGCCGATCGGGACAATGCTAAACTCAACCATCATTGATGGTTACCCCCTTCATCTAACCTTAGAAACCTTTTGTATGATTGAATGTTTTAAAATAGCACGACATCATTGGTATTGTCAAACTGCCCCCTTGGATTACTTTAAAGAGATAGGGCCAGCCCTTGGTTCTCTTTCTCCAGGTAGAAAGTTCCTTGAGGTAATGATTCCACTAATTTCAATAATGCTCCAAAATCCGTGTGATGGATATTCCCCTCTATCCTGGCTTCCCATAGTCCTCTGATTAATGGTAAATATCTATACCTCTTCATACTGCCTGCATCTGGAAGATCCCGGCGCAACTGCAACGGTGTCTGATAGACAACCCTCAGGCGCTCCCAGAGCCGAAAACCTGTATTTAGAAACCGAACATCTTTGTGAGTCGCTAGACCGATCAGAGCCTGGGCGCTTTGAGGAGTGAAAACAGGCAAAACTTCCCCTTCCGGCGTTGTCAGCCATTTCCTCATTTTTTCGTAACTGATGAGAAACGGTTCGGTTCTCAAATCGGAACGCAATGCTTCCAAATCCCATTGATAACAGCGGCTTAAAACATCCCAGAGATCCAGCGCTTTATCAAGGTCATTTATTTTTCTACCTGTAGCGAATTTCATGAAATTATAGAGATAGACGTTGGCTTTTTTAGGGTTCAGTTGTGATGACAATTTATTTTTTATTCGTATGGCGCTTTCTAAATCGTCTGGCGTTAGAAATTCTTGAAGCCCGTGCCAAGCTTCCTGAATCGAGGAAAGATTCTCTTCTCTTTGATACGCCAGTAAAACCTCCAGCGCGGACTCCGCAAATGTCAATTCCTGCCGGTCCGCAATCCGTCTTAACGTCGAAACGTAAAACTTCACGAGGGGAACTTCCTTATTCTGCAGCCATAGCGGGATGTAACCGTAAGCTCTGACGATCCTCTCAAGAGGCCTCATTTGAGGATACATTTCCTTGAGAACTTCATAAGCTAAACTAAACGCGCTAATCCCAAGCTGCCCGCTCGTGTTGTCCACAACACGAACACTACCTTCATCGTTCTTGGTAGTGCGAAATTGGACAATTTCTCTTCCCATTTTTTGCCTATTCTCCTCCCTGTCATAGTAAGGGATACCATAGGTTTCAAGAAAAACAGAAAATTCCGGTAAGCGAAGAAGATCGCTAGGAAGCCAACCCCTGGGGACATAGGTTAGCCATCTTGCCGTGTGTCTTGTCTTTTTTCTCGCCCCCCCATCACTGGATGATTGTCGATCCCATACCCGATGAGCCGCGTAGATCAGTTGATCGCTTTCATCTCGGATAATCATGCTGACTGCAGGCGGGTAAGTCTGCGTGATTGTTGTTTGGTACACCCACACCCTATACTTCCCTAGATTCTGTCTCTCTAGAGAATACATCGGTGCAGAGAAGAATTTACGCGATTTTATCCCATGTTCTTCAAGAGTCGCATCAAATCCGCTGTTACTTAACCAAGCTCTCTCAAAAAAATGAAATGTGAGATATAATAAAAACTCCTCCTTTGATGTTGGCTTGCGTTCTTCTGAGGAGCTGAAAAACAACTGAATCGCTTCCGCATTAAGCATCTCCTCCAATTCCAGGAACAATTCATCGAAGTGAAGCAAGATTACCTGATATATCTTTTGGCGAAGTCCCGCTTGAAAAATGATCTGCTTAGTAGAAGGAATCTCCCCTTCTAGCTGCAACCACGGAGTCTCCCGATATTCCGTAACAAGTTCGGGTAGCTGCCGCTTGATTACCATCCCCACTCTCTTCATGATTTGGCGGCGCATGAATTCCTGAGATGAGACTTCAGGCTGGTTTCGGGAAGGGAGTTTTCTAGCCCCTATCTTCGAAGAAGCCGACAATGCATCATTCTTTCGGTCGGACAGTCCCTGAGGAAACATTAGAAACACTAGAAAAATAACAATCAAAAATCTCATCAAAAATCCCTTCCGTCTGTAAAAAAAGATTCTCCCCGCTTTATCTTAAGGAGAATCCTAATTTTAGAACCACTTTCAGTTATAAACTATCAGCCGCCAACGCGCTCTTCTTTTTTCGATTTCGAAAAATCTCAATGACAACTGGAAGAATTGAAAGAAAAATAATGCCCAAAATCACCAGCGTGAAGTTTTCCTTCACCACCGGGAGATTCCCGAACCAGTACCCGCCGAAGACAAACAAGGCGATCCAGACAACGCCTCCGATCACATTGTAAAAGAGAAACCGCCCGTAAGACATCCGCCCGATTCCGGCGACGAAAGGGGCAAAGGTGCGGACAATCGGGACAAACCGCGCCAGGATGATAGTCTTGCCGCCGTATTTTTCATAGAACCGGTGCGTTCGGTCCAGGTATTCCTTTTTGAAGAAACGGGATTTCTTTTCCGCGTGGAAAACCTTTGGCCCCACAAAATAACCGATCCAGTAATTGACCGTATCGCCCAGTACCGCGGCGGCGCTCAGCAAGAGAAAAATCGTGACAACATTCAGCGAGCCGGACGCCGCTAAAGCGCCGGTCGCGAATAAGAGCGAGTCGCCGGGCAAAATAGGGGTCACCACCAGCCCCGTCTCGCAGAAAATAATCAAGAAGAGAATTCCGTAAGTCCATCCTCCATAGCTCTGGATGACCGAACTCAAGTGGTGGTCAAGATGAATAAAAAAATCAATGAATTCTTTTAGGAATTCCATACGCTCTCCTTTGTTTCTCCATTGTAACTGAAAGTCATCTGCAGTAAAATAAAAATTATGCGGAAGGGAGCGCTGGCGACTGTTTTCCTGGTGGTACTGATTGACCTGATTGGATTTGGGATAGTGCTCCCTCTTCTTCCCTTTTACGCCTCCCAATTTCACGCGTCGCCGATAGCCATCGGATTCCTCTATAGTGTCTATTCTTTCGCCCAGCTCATTTTCTCGCCAATTTGGGGAAGTTATTCAGACCGCGTGGGCCGAAGGCCGATTATGCTCATGAGCACCCTTGGCGCGTCGGCGGCTTATTTGATCTTTGCTTTTTCTCACTCGTTAGGAATTCTATTTTTTTCCCGACTGCTGGCCGGTATCATGGGAGGCAATATTTCAACCGCCCAGGCCTATGTCGCTGACGTCACTACCCACGAGGACCGCGCCAAGGGAATGGGATTGATCGGCGCCGCTTTTGGAATCGGGTTTGTCCTGGGACCGGCAATCTCCACTTTCTTGATTCATCCCTCATTTCATGGATTTCTCAATCACATCGGCCTGGTTTCCGTTTTCAATTGGATGAGCCAAAATAAATACGCGGCCCCCGGACTTTTCGCCTCTTTACTTTCCCTCACCAGTTTCTTATTGGTCTTATTCAAATTACCGGAAACCGTCAAAAAATCAGAATACCCGGATGTTTCCCGTGTCGTTAAAACAACTATTTTCAATAAAACTTTCTGGCGGCCTATTTTCGATCAAAATAGGCAGGATCAAAAACATTTTCTCCCCCTTCTACTGCTCAGTGTTCTTTTATTGTCGATTGGACAAGCAAGTCTCTACAGTTCTTTTCCTCTTTTCTGCCAGAAAATTCTCAATTTTACCGCGGAACAGGTTGGATTTCAGTATATTTATATGGGAATCATTGCCGTAGTGATTCAAGGAGGGTTGATTCGCGTGCTCATTAAGAAATACGCGGAGGAAAAACTCTTTTTGGCTGGAAATATTCTCCTGGTGATTGGCCTTACTCTGATCCCATTCGCGAAATCTGAATGGATGCTTTTGTTGTTTTTGGGAACCCTATCGGTGGGAGGAAGTCTTAATGGACCAACGCTGAATAGTCTGGTCTCTAAAAAAGCAGATCCTTTAAGAGTCGGCGCCATGATGGGGATCTCCCAAGGGTTATCAGGGCTTGGCCGGGTCATTGGGCCTACCTGGGGAGGGATCCTTTACGCGCTTGGGTTCCGGCTCCCATTTCTGGCGACGGCGCTTGTGGTCTCGTTTACCATCTGGGTGGGGCTGCGGTTGCGCAGGCAATTGACAACTGTTTCATAAGCCCTATAATAAGACTATCTTTATCCAGAATTATTTTAGAAAGCTGTTCAAGTGATAACCAAAAAACTATTTTTTGGACTTTTTGTTTTTCCCCTTCTCATCGCGGTGGGGATGGCGTTGCTATTGTGTACCGTTGTTTTCTTGACTAACGAAGAAGAAACTCCGGAATCACTCATCACGGCGATTAAGACAGGCTCCCCCAGCAAGCGCTGGCAGAAAGCGTTCGAGCTTTCCAACGAATTGAACCGGCACGCGGGGACGATTCGAAACGAAGGCGTGATGAAAGAAGTCATTCACATCCTCAAAAACACCGAGCATTACGATTCCAAAACCCGCGCCTACATGTCGCTGGCACTGAGCCAATTCAAAGATCCCCAGGCGGCCAGCGCCCTGCGTGAATCCCTCATCAATGACACCGATCCTGACGTGCAGATTTACGTCCTCTGGGCTTTAGGGGTTGTTCAGAACCGCGAAGCCGTCTCTGACATTCTCCCTTTCTTGAAGAGTGAAAATCCGCAGATCCGAAAAATGGCGGCGTATGTTCTGGGAACTCTAGGAAATCAACAAACTGTTTCTACTCTCTCCTCTCTTCTGGAGGATCCTGTCGAGGATGTCCGATGGAACGCCGCCCTTAGTTTGGCGCGGCTGGGCGATGATTCCGGATGGCAGATTTTGGCGAAAATGCTGGACCGCTCGATCCTGGCGGCCAATCATATGAGCGATGAGGAGATAGAAAAAGTGATGATTAACGCAACCAAGGGATTAGCACTCATAAAGCGTGAAGAGGCCGTTTCAGTTCTGGAAACCCTCGCAAAGGAAGATAAAAGTCTGAAAGTAAGACAAGCTGTGATTGAAGCATTAGAATATCTAAGGTTCCCCTCCCCCTTGACGGGGGAGGGGCAGGGTTAGGGAGGGGGTAATAATGAGAGGTATTATCAATGGCTGAAACTCAGCCCGCACAACCAACACCAACCGTTCAAAAATCAGCAACGACTCCTCTGGTGGGCACAGGCCAACCAATCCCGCGCCGCCAGTTTCTCTCCTGGATGGTCCTGGCCTGGAGCGCTTTCGCGGCGGCGACGGGGGGGGCGCTTTCACTGGTCCTGCGGTATTTATTTCCCAACGTCCTTTTTGAACCGCAAACTTCCTTTAAAGCCGGTTTCCCTGAAGATTATGAACCAGGTGTTGTTGATGAACGGTGGAAAGAAAAATTCGGCGTCTGGATGGTGAGGACCCCCGAAGGAATTTACGCCCTCTCCACTACTTGCACCCATCTAGGGTGCACGCCCAACTGGCTGCCGACAGAGGAAAAGTTTAAATGCCCTTGTCATGGAAGCGGGTTTAATAAAGTAGGGATTAATTTTGAGGGGCCGGCTCCGCGGCCCCTGGAACGCTACCGTATTAGTTTGGCAGAAGACGGACAAATCCTGATTGATAAAAGTAAGAAATTCCAGCAGGAAAAAGGAGAATGGAATAACCCGGAGGCGTTTTTATATGTTTAATTTCAAAAAAATCCAGGAAACACAATTATGGAAATCCATGTTCCGTCACGGCTACAGCGATTCGGAACGTGACCGCGCCCTGACGGTACTGACCAACGTTTTCTTCCATCTCCACCCTGTCAAGGTGCGAAAATCGGGCGCTCGGTTTGGATTCACCTGGTGCGCCGGCGGGCTTTCGTTTTTTGTTTTCCTGACGCTCGTGGTCAGCGGAATTCTTTTGATGTTCTACTACCGCCCGACGGTCGAATACGCCTACAACGATATCCTCGCCCTTCGTGAGCACGTACCGTTTGGCATCATGCGTGAGCTTCACCGCTGGGGGGCCCACGCGATGATCATTACCGTCTGGCTTCATATGTTTCGTGTCTTCATGACCGGTTCGTATAAACCGCCGCGCGAGTTTAACTGGGTAATTGGCGTTCTATTGTTGGTATTGACGATGCTCTTAAGTTTCACCGGATATCTTCTCCCCTGGGACCAGTTGGCGATGTGGGCGATCACCGTTGGAAGCAACATGGCCCGCGCGACTCCTTTTCTGGGACATGAGGGGCCGGGAGCGGCGCTCCTCTCCATCGGTGATATCCAGCTCGTTCACTCGGGAAGCGACGTTCGTTTCGCGTTATTAGGAGGCCGGTTCGTTGGGGCCGGCGCGTTGCTGCGGTTTTATATCCTCCACTGCGTCTTTATTCCGACGATCGCCGTCGTGTTGATGGCGGTCCATTTTTGGAGAATTCGTAAGGACGGAGGAATTAGCGGGCCATTATGAAAAAGACACCTTGTAGGGGCAGGCCCCCGTGCCTGCCCTAAATTACATTGTAGGGGCGACCACAGGGGGTTGCCCCTACATTTAGGTTCTCTGAATTAATATAATATGCTAGAAGCCTTTAAAGAATTCATCAATACGATCTCCTCCCCCGTCACGATCTTCACGGCGGCGGTGATTATTTTCGGCATCTTCATTACTTTTCCCCGGCAATGCACCTCTAAAAAAGTGGCTCTGCCGGCGGTAATTTTAGTGCTCCTCTTTTTCGCGATCGGTCTGACCGACGAACATTTCCGTACCATCGTCAGCACCCCTGATAACGTTCCGATCGTCGGGTTGATTTTCGTCTTCAGCTACTTCACTTGGTACGCGATGAAAAAAGCGGTCGAGAACGACCGGCGGATGGAAAATGGAGAACCGACGATCGAACAGTTGGAGACCAACGAAAAAGTCTACGTTTTTCCTTACCTTATTTATATTGAGTTCGTCGTCGCCCTCGTTTACGCGATAGGATTGGTTTTATGGTCGCTCTTGTTAAAAGCCCCGCTGGAAGAACCGGCCAACCCGACCGTCTCCCCCAACCCGAGCAAGGCCCCCTGGTATTTCCTGGGATTGCAGGAAATGCTGGTTTACTTTGATCCATGGATCGCCGGCGTGCTTCTGCCGACGCTCATTATTCTGGGACTCTGCGCCATTCCTTACATTGACCGCGACACGAGCACGTCCGGTTTCTATTGTTTTAAAAAACGCCGTTTTGGGATCACCTGCTTTCTCTCCGGGTTTTGGATTCTCTGGATTCTCTTGATTCTTTACGGCACTTTCTTAAGAGGCCCCAACTGGAATTTCTTCGGGCCGTTTGAAGAATGGGATATCCATAAAGTCGTGCCGCTGGTGAACGTCAATCTCTCGGAATTGGTTTTTATCAAATGGCTTGGAACGGGGCTTCCCAGACAATGGTACATTCGCGAAGCGCCGGGTATTTTACTGATCGCGTTCTACCTACTGGTGCCGCCGGTGATCTTGGCGAAAACTTTTATGAAGGACCGATACACAAAACATGGAATCATCCGATACAGTATTTTAGTGATGCTGATGTTATTGATGATCTCACTCCCCATCAAGATGTACCTGCGGTGGGCGTTTAACCTCAAATACATCGTGGCGATTCCCGAATATTTCTTTAATATCTGACCATGCCCAATCAAGAACCGACCCTGTATAGTTTAAAGAAAACCACGATGTGGTTTGCCATCGTGAGCTTGGTTCTTTTAGGGTGCCTTATCTGGATGGTGGGCCAAGATTATTCCCGCGAATGGAAAGAATGGCAGAAAAAATTTATTGAACTGCGAGTTGAAAAAACCAAAGAAGAACTGCGCCAAGCCGACCAGAAAATTGATAAAAACCAGCTGGAGAATTTAACCAAGCTCCTCCGCGAAGCTGAAAACACCCTCAAAGAGCGCCGATCCGACTATCTAGCCCTGCAGAAAGAGGCTGACCGGGCCGGCGTTGAAACCGTCAAAGCCAAAACGGAGCATCAAAACCTGAAGCAATTTGAAGACTCTTTTAAATTCTTCTTTGAAAAATATCAGGGACGGGACGCGCGCAAAGCGGAAGAGTACAATAAAAAATTGCAACGGGTCCAGCCCAAAATCGCGTCGGCAAAGTTAACACTGGAGCAAAAAGAGACACAAGAACAGCAAAAAGAAGCCGAGCTTGCCGAATTCACGGCGCAGGAGAAAAAACTGGATAAAGATATCCGATCTTTGGAGCAGGAAAAAATCCGGATCGAAAAAAAGTTGAAAGCAATCGAACCAACGCTGGCAAAAGAAATCTTGAACGCCCCGATGCTTGATTTCGCCGCCCCGTCTCTTCGAATCCAGCAGGTCGTTTTGGAAGATCTTTATGATGACTACCATTTTACCAAAGTAAACAAAGTTGACCGCTGCACCACCTGCCATTTGGGGATTGATCAAAAAGGATTTGAAAACGCTCCCCAGCCGTTTAAAACACACCCTAATCTTGATTTATTCTTAGGATCCGCTTCTCCTCACCCGTTAGAAAAAATGGGTTGCACCGTCTGTCATGGCGGTAATGGCCATTCGGTCAGTTTCGTCAACGCCGCCCACACTCCGCGCGGCGAAGAACAAAAGAAAGAGTGGCAAAAGAAGTATCACTGGCACGCCCTGGAAAAATGGGAAGCTAACATGCTTCCTCTCAATCATATTCAGGCCTCCTGCAACAAATGCCATCAAAATGTCGTGCAGGTACCGCGAGCGGACAAGCTGAACGAAGGACGCCGCCTCGCGGAAGTGAACGGCTGTTTCACCTGTCACAAGATCAAAGGATTTGAGGATCGCTGGAAACCGGGACCGGGGCTTGAACATATTCAAAGCAAAGTGAACCACGAATGGATGGTCCGCTGGCTGCACGACCCCAAGGAATTCAGAGCCACAACGAAAATGCCCCGGTTCTTCCATCTTTCCAATACTTCCTCTCCCGAAGATCGGGAAAAAAGCAACGCCGCTATTGAAGGAGTCACCACTTATTTACTAACGGTTTCAGAATCGGTCTCTTTGACTAAACCACCCCTGGCCGGCAATCCTCAAGAGGGTGAGAAGCGGGTCAGAGAGGTTGGCTGTTTGGGATGCCACTCTCTTGCCGGAATGCCGGCGAACGATTTTGGCCCTGAATTGTCCGGCCTCGGAAGCAAAGTCACCCCCGACTGGCTCTACACCTGGCTTAAAGATCCGAAACATTATTCCAAAGAGGCCCGAATGCCGAATCTTCGACTGAGCGATCAGGAGGCGGCCGATATCACCAGTTACCTCATCTCTTTAAAGAATCCCGAATTCGAAAACAAGCCCCTGCCGGAAGTGAAACCTCAGGCGCTCGATGAGATGGCGCTCGGGTATCTCCAGAAAAATATGACTCGCAGCGAGGCCGAGAAAGAACTTGGCACGATGAGCCGTCAGAGTAAACTCGTCTTTTTGGGGAAGAAAATCATCGGCCGCCAGGGATGTTTCGCCTGCCATACCATCAAAGGATTCGAGAACGCCAAACCAATCGGGACTGAATTGACAACCGAGGGGAGTAAAGACCTTCACCAATTTGACTTTGGCCATGTCGAACTTGAACATTCCCGCCATGCCTGGATCTATCAGAAACTAAAAGAGCCGCGAATCTTTGATAAAGGGAAACTGATCCGCGAGTACGACGATAAACTCCGAATGCCTGATTTTGGGTTCACCGATCAGGAGACAGAAGCACTCACAACTTTTGTATTAAGTTTAACCAAAGACCCGATTCCTCTTGAGATGCAGCGCCGTCTGAACCTGAAGGAACAACAGATTGAAAAAGGGCGCTTCCTGATTTCCAAATATAACTGCAACGGTTGTCATACCATTGACGGCAGGCCTGGCCTGTTGTGGGAATTAGCCGCTGATAAGGGAAGCGCTCCTCCTCCGCTCGATGGCGAAGGGGCCAAGGTACAGGAGAAATGGCTGCATGATTTTTTAAGAGAACCATCCACTATTCGGCCCTGGCTCAGTTATCAAATGCCGACGTTTGGGTTGAGCGAGGAAGAAATCACGCAGATCGTGCAATACTTTACGTATCTCTCAGGTCAGGAAGTTTCTTATCAAGGATTGCAACTGCCGAAGACAACACCGGAGAAATTAGCGGGGGGAGAAACTCTCTTTACCAAATTCCAGTGCGCCAAGTGCCACCAGGTGGATCCCAGCAGTGTGAAAATGGGAGCTTCTTTCTTAGCGCCAGACCTAAAATTCACCAAGGATCGCCTCAAGCCGGAATGGGTCACTCAGTGGCTCGAAGATCCTCAAGGCCTCCAGCCCGGCACCATGATGCCCGGTTTCTTCCCCGATGGCCAGACTCCGATGACCGACCTTCTCGGCGGCGATGCTCGCAAACAAATCGAAGCGATCCGCGACTACCTCTACCGCTACGAGCCCCAGCAGCAGGAACAGAAATAGGGGCCAGACCCCTATTTCTGTCTTCTAAGCGGCTTTGTTTAATCTAGAATTGGATTGACGGCTTAAGAAATGTAAGATATACTTACTTGTAGGAATATAGGAGGATTTCTTATGAAAAAAGCCGTCTTGAGGACTATCGGGGTTAAAAATCAGTTGACCATCCCTCCTTGGATGGTGCGGGAGATCGGCGGCCGGTCGGGTGATTATTTGGAACTTTTGCCTAGAAAGCAGGATCATGCGATACTACTCCGCCTTGTCCGCCCTACCCCAGTGACTGACGAGGAGTATTCCGAAAAAGATTTAGCGGCTCTGCGTCGATTGGTGGATCAACAGGAGGCAAAAGGAGAATATACCCGGTATGATACTCTGGATGGGGCTATACGGCATTTGAAAAGGAAAAAATAATTGCCGATTCAGGTAGATTTTCTCCGCTCGTTCGACCGTAGTCAAAGCACTCTTCCTGTAGAAAAACACGAAAAAGTCAAAGAAGTCGTTACCAAAATCATACGGCTCGCCAACCACGATTTTCAGGCCTCCCACGGCCTCCGTGTCAAAAAACTGACTTCTTCCATCTTTGAGGCGCGCGTGGATATCCATCTCCGTTTATTATTTGAATTAAAGCAAGACCGCCTTGTTTTTATCCTGATAGGAAATCATGACGACATCAAAAGATATTTGAGAAGCTTGTGATATACTCCTCACAAGTAAGCTATGTCTTACTCGTAGGTAGGCAGACGAACGAAGCGATCCGCGATTACCTCTACCGCTACGAACCTTCGCAGGAACAGAAATAGATTTTCAACTATTGAGTGAGATCCGTTCCCTGTATTTTTCTCTATCAATCCGCTGTGACGTTTGAATGAGGCGCTGGTGGATTTCATCCAAAAGACCCGCACGAAGAATTCCCTGTTTCTCAGCCAAGACTGTCCAAGCGGGACAAAGCGGATCTTCTCTGAAGCAGGAGTAGCGATGACGATCACTACTCAATGAAATAAGACCGGTGTTATAATTCATTGCTGAATAAGCGGACCGTGTCGCGCATCCACCTCTGCAAAGATCATGTTTGTTTAGATCGCAAACTTCTGGATTGCAAACATACTCCCCTACCCCCGCTTCGAATTCCCGACGGTAGTCAGCAAGTTTTTGGCTCTCGGCGATTTCAGAAATATCATCGCCATTGATGTTACCGAAGATGTAGCTATCTGTTTTGAACGGATCATTGGGATCCATAGCCGGAGATTCTGAACAAGAAGTCACCAGACCATTGGATCGGATGTGCAACCCCGAAAGGTTTCGATTGCAGGTTTTATTTTTTGGGAAAGCCGACCAAGGAGTCCAAACGTCGTTAAAATAATCACGATCGATCCTGGCGATCAAATCATAGAGAACTTTGACATGAGGAGAATGTACTCCCGCTTCCTGGTCTTCATCAATCGCGTTGCCGCAATAATGAACCGGAACAATCGAATGTTCCATGCCGTGCTCCTTGATCCAAAAATGGAGATCTATCATTCCTTCAAACGTCGTGTGGTCCAGAACCGAGTTGACGACGATGGGAGGCCCTCCTTTCCTCCCATAACCAACCTTCCAGAGATTCTGGTACCCCTTCATCATCTGTTGAAACGCGCCGCGGGTTTGCAGCTTAAAATCTTGAAGCTCCCCATCTAAGGTATCTCCCTTGGCGCAAAGACCGATATTTCGTTGGGCTAATTTTTCCGCGGTTTCGGGAGTAATCAGGGCCACGTCATCAAAAGTCAAAACCCGAGCCTCCATCCCCAAATTTCTATAGCTGGAAAAGATGTAGTCGACGACGTCAAAGTACCCTTTCTTGAGTTTGAGATCACGGTACATCAACGGCTCTCCCCCCGTCAAAATAAACAACTTGGTCCCTATCCTGGCCGCTTGCTCTATGGTTACTTTGAGACGATCAAAACTTAAATACTCCACCGCGAACGGACTGCTCGACGCGAAACACCAGGTACATTTGAAGTTGCACCGTTTGGTCAACATAAAATCAAGGGACGTAATCTTAATCCCTTCCTGAATCCATTCTCTAATTTTTGTAGGAATCACTCCGCCCATTCCCGGATCCAGTTCGACCCTCTCGGATCGTATGTGACGGATTTCGTCGATTTGATCCTGCGTTAACGAATAAACTTTTTCACCCGGTTTTGGTTTTTGGAGAGACCGGTTGAAAATTGGTTCTTTCTTAAACAAGATCAAGTTTCTATATTTCTCAGGAAGAGGAATTACTTTGGGTTTTGGAACGGTTTCATTAGCCATTTCTCACGTCCTTCCTCATCTTCATCTTATAGAAATGCGCCTCTCTTTAACATGATTCAGCTCATGTTTAGTGAGATACGCGTAATTTATCAGAAACATTTTCTCCCTGCCTGGCGTAATCAATCGCTTCCGCTAGAATCCGCGCCGCTTCCTGCGGGGCGTGAAATCCCATGGAGTTTTCCGCCGAAACAAAATCGAGCCGCCACTGGGCTTTTCGCTGCAGGTCCAGCGCTGGTTTCAGTTCTTCTTCGTTAGCCCCTCTTTGCTTTGCCGCGAGAATCGCGTCCATTAAAGAGAGAAGCGCGGCTTCAGCGCGATCCAGAAGCTTTCGATTCCGTTCCTGAATTGTTTCAGCGCGCGCCAACATTTCGGTTTCAGAAAAATGATGGCATTGGAGACAAGCCCGCTGAATATTCAAAAGTGGACTGCGGATATGGTGGTCCGTAACTTTGACCGCCCCTTCCCGTTTGTACGGCATATGACAGTCGGCGCAGGCAACCCCACTGCGCGAATGCACTCCTTGACTCCACATTTCAAATTCAGGGTGCTGCGCTTTCAACACCGGGGCGCCGGTTTCAGGATGCGTCCAGTCCTTGTGGCCGACGCTGTCGTAATAGGCCTCGATCTCTTCCACCTTTAACCCGTTGTGCCAGGGGTACGTCAGTATCTTTTTCTCTCCTTTAAAATAGTATTCGACGTGGCACTGGGCGCAGACAAAGGTACGCATTTCTTGACGAGTGGCCATGGTGTTGGGATCGTAGTTAGGAATTCCTTCGGCTTCCTTGACGAGCTTGATGCCGTCTAAGAATCCCGGACGGGTGATACGAAGCTGCATCGTCTTTGGATCATGGCAATCGGTACAGGCGACAGGATGCTGCACATATTTCCACGCTTCTGCTAACGGCATGGCGTTGACCTTGGTAAACCCTGCTTGTAAATCACCCTCACCCACTTTTTCATAAACCTGTTTCATGCCGCCCGCGTGGCAGTGGAGACAAGCGCCGGGCTGTTTGAACTGCTGGGTACGCAAGGTTTCTTTCTGGTCAGATAAGGAGTAGGCATGTCCGCGCTCCTCGCGATAATCCACTCCGAAAGCGTATCCGGCGAAAATTCTCTTCCAATCAGGATCAGCATCCAGTTTGGAGAACGCTTCACTCCCGCCATAGCGAGTGCGTTGAGTATCCACGGTTTGTTTATAGCCGTCGTACTCCCGAGGGAAATTCTTTCCCCATTCGGCAGGGTCTATTGTCTCTTCGGTCAGTTCCACCACCTTGACATATTGTTGTTTCGCTTCTTGTTTTCGTTGTTGGATATTCAATAAAAGCGCAGCAATGGCCGCTGTGGCAACCGCGCTCAATAGAATAATCAAAACATAAAGAAATTTTTGGCGCATGGACGTTCCCCCCCTAGTCTAAACTCATATGCCCGACCGAACGGTGGCAGTCTGTACACCGCGTATCGGGATCTTGCTTTGCGTGCGGTCCTAGAATTTCACCAACGGTAGTCTCGTGGCAATGGATACAGTTATTCTGCAAAACCTCCAAATTATGACGCCGAATTCGAATCGGTTCTTTGAAGTTTTGCAGAGTGAACGCCTTTGAATGATGCCAGCCGTTGTCGAACTTCACCCAATACTTCGCGGGAAGCCGATGAGGAACATGGCAGTCGTTACAGGTCGCGGCCGTATGATGGCTGGATTTAACCCACGAATCATAATGTTCTCCCATAATGTGGCAGTTCATGCAGGCCTTCGGATCATTGCTTAAGTAAGAATATCCTTTCGCGTCATAAAAAGTGTACGCGCCCAATCCGACAAAAATTCCAACCACCACGCAAACTCCCCCTGCCAGCCATTTGATGGATAGAGACATCGGTTTATTATATCACTTTGCGGCAGGTTGGTAGGCGCAGGAGGGATCTTCCGCAAGGATATCTCGCGCTTGCGCCCACGCACGGGCGCGGCATCCCCCGCAAATCGTCCGATAGGAACAGACTCCGCATTTTCCTTCTAAGAGCGACGGGTCTCGGAGCTGTTTTAAAACGAGGGATTCCTGCCATATTCTGTCAAACGGAGTTTGTTTAACGTTGCCCACTTTGGTTGGAAGGTAACCGCATGGAAAAACATCCCCTAAAGAGGAGACAAATCCGATTCCGGTTCCAGCGAGGCACCCTTTGGTCCAGCGGGACATGGTGGATTGCGTCCCACCACCCCCACCCTTACCCTCCCCCATAAAGGGGGAGGGTGAAGATGAGGAAAGCCTGCCCCCCTCCCTTAATGGGAGGGGGTTGGGGGGAGGGTGAAAAGAATTGTCTTTTTGTTTTTGCAACAAAATTCTAAAAAACTGCGGCGCGCAGGTTGGCTTCACGGTCACACCGTCAATGTCTCCCTGTTGATGAATCCACTCCAGCGCCTCTTCAATTTCCCGCGCCGATAAAAACTGCTCAGGACGCATTCCAAGGCCGCACCCCACGGGGATAACGACAAAAAAATGAATCGCGTCCGCCTTTAGACGGCGGGCAAACTGATATAGTTGAGGCAATTGATGCAGATTGTGTTTGGAGAGTGTTGTGTTGACTTGCAGACTAATTTTTATCTTTTGCAAATATTTCCATCCGCGAAGCGCCGCTTTGAAAGCCCCCTTTTGTCCCCGGAAGGAATCATGAGTCTTTGAGTCGGTCCCGTCAAAACTAATGGAAACCCTCTTGATCGGCGAATCGGCAATCCGCTTGGCCGTTGTTTGATCAATGCCAGTGCCATTGGTCGCCAGCGCCGTCTGCATTCCAAGACGGCTGGCATGATTCACCAGCTCAAACAAATCCTGGCGCATCGTCGGTTCGCCGCCGCTGAAAACAATAATCGGATGGGCAAGTCGAGAGACATCGTCTAAGAACCGCTTCCCTTCTTCAGTCGTCATCTCACCAGGAAGAGGTTTGTTGACTTCATCCAGACGACGGCAATGCTGGCATCGGAGGTTACATGCCGCCGTAATTTCCCAGAAAAGAAGATGCAGGCCCGGTAAATTCATCCTGTTTGTAAGATTATCATCGAATCAAACCAGAAGGCATGATGTACATCATAATTCAATTGTTTTTCCGGACTATTTCGATCGCAATTAGGTCATTGACCGTCTGACAGGCCTGCTGGCAGAGGGCGCACCCGTCACAGCTTGAAGCGATGATGACCGGCTTCTGATCGTGGATTTGAATGGCCTGCTCACGCAGGGGACAAGCCAAATAACAGAGCTGGCAATTCGCTCCACTCCAGGCAAGACATCGTGTGATATCCACGCGCGCCACTTGTTTTTCGGCGCTCTTTATCGCTGATTCGGTGAGGGTATTCTCCAGTGTAACGACGCGCAAACCCTCAACCAGCTGACGGGGTAAGTTCCTTAAGAAGTCCCTTCGATTCATCTTGTAGTGAGCCAAGTCGAACCTACTTCATGGGCTAATTGGATGAGTTCTTTCTGGGTATACGATTTAACAGAAATTCCTTTTACGCGCATCGCAGCATACTCATTCCACAACTGGCGGAACCGGTCCCGGATCAGGTTCTCTTCCACCTCCGAAGATCCACCCAGCGGCGCTTCCGGTGAATACTGAAACACCGGGTCTAACATATCCGAGATGTGCATCAGTTCCTGCCGAAGAAAAGATTGCAGTGACGGCTTATCCAAGATTTTTGTCACCCGCAGTTTAACGATGGCCGTTTTTATTTCTCCTGTCGTGTAGATCTCCGCCCCTTCTTGTTTGGGATTCGAAGTCTGCCGGATAAAAATGGGTAATTTGGAATTGGCCAATAATGGAAACTCAGCAAACAGTTCCTCAAAGAGACAACGCAAACCTAACTGGGTGAAATAATGCTCATAGAATTTCCGGAATTCAACATCCCGGTCTGATTCAGAGACCGTTTCATAAATTGGATCCTTCTGTTGGTAAAACAACTCAACTAGCGCGTGGAAATTTCCGGTCTCTTCATGGTTTTTGATGACCAGGAAGACTGCCTCTTCCACAAAAGCGGCTTCGAATTTTATGAATTCGGTGAAGCGAGTGAGCATGAGGTGCACCCGGTCTCTTCTTTTTCCTGGATCTCACGGATCGGCAAATCACCGGGTCCGGCTTGAATACCGCGCCACTGGCAGTCTTGGTTGATAAAAGAAAAAGCAAAATCCCCAATCCGTCCCATCAAGGTTTGCCCGGCATGTTGAGAGAGCCGGTGCGCGAAAGAAACAGCCCAGCGCCCTAGATGGCGCGAGAGAAAATCCACCGACGCCTGCCGGCAGATGGACGCTTTCTCTTCCCCATCGTGTTCGAGCGCGTAGGCCTCCTTATAGAGGAGAAAACTCATGAATTCGCATTCAACCGAAATATGGTCGGCGCGTTCATGCGCTTGTTGAGAAACCCCAAGCCCAAAGGCGTGGTAAAAAGCGGCGATGTCCGCTAATTCCTGGGGCTGGCGGTGGCTGTGCTCTTCCCCGTATTCTAATTCATAGGGAGGAACTTTTGAATAAGCGGTATGGCCGAAACAGCGTTCGTATTGTTCAATCCATTCTTGCCGAGAGGTGCGACTGAAATAATCATATAATACCTCTAATAGTTTCTTTAGTGACTGGGTATCTGTAATACCCAGAATATCAACTAACCCCCTCACCTTATTCCTCTCCCCCTTTAAGGGGGAGAGGGCAGGGTGAGGGGGATTATCGGCGGATTCTGGATGTCTGAAGAGGCAAGCCAAGAGTTGATAAAAGCAACTTCTAGATAGAGTTTTGGTGGATGTTGGGTCTGACATGCAGCGGCTCCTCGACCTGAGTTCTGACAATCTCCCCTCCGGCCTGATTGTAGGCGATGACGGTGTCGTTGTACATCGTGAACGGTCTTCCGTCAATCTGAGTTTCAAAAACTTTAGGTCCTTCCTTGATCTCATAACGGAAAATAATCTGGTTGGTTTTCCGGAAAAGCTGTAACACGGCTAGCAATTCGCGATCCGGAGCGCGGTAAGATTCAATGGCCTGATCCACGCCGGGTCCGAACATCTGTTTGAGGAAATTCCGTGAAACCCACCGGGGAGGCATGTAGTAACCATTGGACTCGGTTCCAAACTGGGGATACAGAGGGAGCGCGACCTTCGCCACTTTGACTAGATAATAAAGAGGATTATAGCGATCCTCCGCCCAACTGCCGTCTTTGTTCATCTTGACCAATCCCTGCAGGCGGATCTGTCCAATACAGGAAGCCATGCACCGTGTCTCCATCGGCTGTCCCTTAGCTTCAGGATCTTTTCCTTCCAGCCGTGGGAAACAAGCGATACATTTTTCGGTGACACGGGTACTGGGACGGTACATCGCTTTTTTGTAGGGGCACGCTTCAACGCATTTGCGGTAACCGCGGCAACGCTGTTGGTCAACAAGCACCACTCCGTCTTCCGGGCGTTTATAAATCGCGTCGCGTGGACAGGCGGCTAGGCAGGCGGGGTAAGTGCAATGGTTGCAAATTCTCGCCAAGTAGAAAAACCAGGTCTTATGCTCGGGGAGTTTGACCCCTTCAGGGACATAGGAAGATTCTCGCCCCTTTGGGCCGACCGGATTATCCTCATAGATATTGGGAAACCGCCACTCTTCATCGCTCGGGAGATAGCCCAAGACACGCTTTGCTTGACTGCCGATACTTTTTTGCGCCGCCTCAAAAACCGTCTTTCCTTTAAAAGTATTCCCCTCCCACTTTTGTCCCCCGGGATTGGATTCCTCCAGCAGTTTCAAAATTTTAACGTCCCATCCTTGAGGGTATCCTCCATAGGGTTTGGTCTCGACGTTGTTCCACCACATGTATTCTTGCCCTTTTGAAAAAGTCCAGGTGGACTTGCACGCCATCGTGCAAGTCTGACAGCCGATACAGCGGTTTAGGTTGAAAACAAACGCGAACTGCCGGTCGGGATGATGTTCCTCGTGAGGATACGACATTTTTCGGTTCAATTGCCAGTTGTAAACCTGCTTCATGAATTCCTCCACCATCGTTTCCCCGCTTCTTGAATCACGGATCGAACGAATTCATCCCCTTTTTGCTGCCAGACAAGATACGGTCCCTGATAGAAAGGATTTTGAAACATCGCAAAAAGTTTCTCCTCACTCCACCCGTCACGGATAAATTCTTCGGCGAAGCAAAGAGCCATCTCTCTCAACTGTTCCTCACTTTGCCCTGGTAATTCTACCGCGACCATTTCCATCGGGTCTTCAGGATCGAATTCCTCCTTAGGCATAAAACCCTCCGCTCAAATATTTCTTCATCACGTCATTCTCATTGGCCGGGGTATAACCGGTCGTTGCCGGAGCCCAGATCCCTTTTCCTCCGAGGCCGCCGTCCTCCGCTTTGGTCACTCTAACCAGAGTCTCTTTGGGGACGGTATTGACGGCGTGATTATCCGCCTCGCCGCCGAAGATAAACGACATAAAAACTTTCGCCTTATGAAAGAGCGTATCGGTCTGGTGCATCGGCATATGCCAGTTGCGCGTGACACTCTGTTGAGACCCGTAACGGAAATTGGCCTGATACATCCCCCCTTCCGAGAGAGCCCGTTTGTCGGGCCGTGTCTCGTGCGCCTTGACTGATTTTTCCGTCGCAATATAGGTTCCGTGTTTGGTCATGACGATATGATAGGGATACGCCGAGTTGTATTTGACCCGCAGCATCAGGCGCGCCACTTTGTAGAAAGGATCGGACGGTTTGGCTCCGATATACGGACGATCGGCCGGATTGGCGTCCACATAGACGTAATCGCCGTCGTTAATTCCTAAATCCTTTGCCGCTTGAGGATTCATATGGAGCTGGTCTTCTCCCATTCCCGGCGTTCTTTTATCCATGCGGTACGGATCTCCAAAATTAGAATCCCAGATTTGGTGCCAATCCACGTTGCTCCAGAGAGAGTGAACCCGGTGCCGGCTCTTAGGAGTCATGCAGAAAAATTGAAATCCTTTTTCCCAGAGAAAGTTTTTCGTCTTTTTCACCTCAGCCCATGGCAACTTGACATTCCGGACAGTCCGTTCATCCCAGTGTTCCGCTTCCAACGAGATGCCGTAATCTTTCGGACGGACATAAGGGTTAGAACTGACAATCACATTCGGAAGATACTGCGTTGCTTCGGGGCCTTCCCGGTGAACAATAAAGTTTTCACCGTATTCAATCGCCTCCGGGACATCGGTGTAAGCGTTCAGGCGTCCCGTGTCGGTATAGAAAGGATTGTTTTCATGGATCTGTTCCCAGAAGGGAATCCGCGGGTAGGTTCTAAACAGCATCAGCGCCCCGCCGCCCGGCCCATATTTTCCAGCCATGATGTCTTGTAATTGATATCCTGTTGTTGTCGTGGAAGAATCCAGCAAGCGTTGAATATAGACTTCCCGGTTTCCTTCCAAAGCGAATTTCCAATAATCCCGAAAACGGGAATCACTGGTTAAGTGTGCCAGTTTTTCTCCAATGAGAGCCAGAATCACTAGATCATCTTTGCTGTCGAAAATGGGAGCAATTCCTCCCTTCCATATCTGGAGGAAAGGATTAGAGCAGGAAGCAGTCGTTTCCAATCCCTCAAACTCTAACCAGCTATTGGCCGGCAGGGCAATATCGGCGTACTCAATGGACGAGGTCATCTGAATATCGATCGAAACGATCATCTCGACGCTGGGGTTGACATTCTTGATCATCTCATAGGCATGTTTGGCATTGTTGATCAGATTGACGTTGGTATACACCATCGCTTTGGTCGGCGTCGGCATGTGAGTGGAGCCGGTGAAGACTTTCCGTCCCTCTTTGGGAGTGTTAACGATGAGCGGCTTGTCTCCATGATTCCAATAGGCCGGCTCTTCATCTTTGAAATACGGTTTCACTTTAATTTCTTTGCCGTGGACGGATGGATCTAAATTCGGATGGAATGGATCTTCGGCAACCCAGCCCTTAAATCCGGGCCCGGTCCATGGGGATCCTTGAAAGAGAGCCGCTTTGTAATTGCCTGCCCACGCAAAACACCCGGCCCCCGGCTTCCCGAGGTTGCCGGTCAACATCAGAGGCAGATACGCCGCTCGGTTCATCTCGGTCGCGTGGAAATAATGGTTAATCCCTTCTCCCTGATGGATGGCGGCTGGTTGAATGGTCGCTATGTCTTTAGCCAGTTGTTCGATGAGGTCTTTAGGGGCGTGTGTTATTTCAACAACAGTGTCCAGATCATAATCTTTTAAGTGAATCTGATAGAGTGAGAAAAGAGTCATGACTTCGATCTCTTTTCCGTCAACTGTTTTGACGACGAATTTCCCTTCTAAAGCGGGCTGGATCTGCTTCGTTGACATCCGGGCGCCGATATCATCCCGTGTGATCGGGACCGGACCGTTTTTCTGCGTATCCCAGACGACAAAATCGCCGATCTTCTCATACTGTTCCTGCTTGAGCCCCTGGTATTGAAAACTGAATCCTTCCTTGGAAAGGCCCAGCTTATAACCGGGAAAAACTTCATGAGCCCGCAGACGCTTGAGATTATCGGTCCGCACCAGCAGGGGAAAGTCGGTGAATTTGAGAATAAAATCACGGTCATACCACCCTTTTTCAATCATCAGACGAGTAATCCCTAGAAACAGCGCCGCATCGGTCGCGGGATGGATTGGAATCCAGTAATCGGATTTGGTCGCCGGTGGACTGTACTCCGGAGAGATCGTCACTAGTTTCGCGCCGCGCTCCATACATTCGATAAACCAATGGGAGTCGGTCAGTTTATTTTCGACGAGATTTTTCCCATCTTGAATGATCAGTTTTGTGAATCGAAGATCGTTAAAATCACAATCCGAAGTCTGTAACCCATGAACCCAGGGATGCCCCGGCGCCTGATCCCCGTGCCAGGTGTAATTGGACCACGCCCGTCCTCCCTTGGCATGCTCGGCGTCCACTCCGCGAATGTTAGCGTCCAGAAGCGCCATCATATTGGCGAGCCGGTACATCCCGTATTTTCCAAAAACCCCCAACAATCCCATCCCTCCGCGGAATTTCAGCGTCCGCGTCCCGGCGCCCTCCATCGGCGCCAGCATTTCTTCAGGGTACCCTTGAGCCAAAAGTTTTTGTTTTCCTTCAGGGCCGCTGTAGCGTTTGGCGATGGCGGCGAGGGCTTTGGCGATATAAGTCGTCGCTTCATCCCACGAAGTTTTTTCAAGAACATCGGTCCCGCGGGAATCGAACTTGTATTTTTTCTTATTCTCGGCCGTCAGGTCAGGGAATCCATCCTCTGCCCACGCTTTCCATCCCCGGCGGATCATCGGATATTTCAGACGATAAGGACCATACGCAAGACGATGAAACGTGTACCCCTTGGCGCATTGGCGGGGATTCCAACTGGCGGTTGCTTTATTCCCATAAAGGTCGGAGTAATTCTGATAATCGTATTGTGCGCCAAGCCGCACCACAATGCCGTTTCGCACAAACGCCAAAACCCGGCAGGCATGCGTGTCATTGGGAGAACAGACCCAGGAGAAGGTGCTGTCATAGCGGTACTGATCCCGATAGATTTTTTCCCAGTCCCGGTTGGGGTAATGCGCTAAAGGGTTTTCGATTTCCTGGACCGGCTCCAACGCCCACAGCTTCAGATTGTGCGATGCAACCGCAAAACCAACCCCCGCTGCCGTGGAAATTTTCAAAAATTTACGCCGTGTCATTGCCATGGTGAACCTCCGATAGTTCCTGGTTCCTTTTCTATTCTAATTTCAACTCATTCCAAATCGAAATCATCTTTTGCCCATCCCGATCCTGCTGTTCTCCATCCCAAACAGCCACCGCGACGTAAATGGTTTTACCGGGAGCAAACTGGATATCCGCAGAATCCGAGGAACTCAATGAGCGAAGGAAAACCACCTGCCAGCTTCCTTTTTTCCAAACCCCTTTTGCTTGAACCTTTTCTTTCTTGGAGGCCTGCGTGGTCAAAGTCCCCAACCCTTTCGCTGTGGCCTCTTCCGCAGAAGATTTCTGGGCCGGGTCGGATAACGGATTGCCGGCCCCCCATCCACTCATAAATTCAGGAGCGTGAAATGCCGTTTTTGAATCTTTGACCTCAAAGGGGGCTCCGTGTTGATAATTTTCCTGAGCCGGATACCAATCCACAGCCGCATTAGGGTACTGGTCTTCGATATCCCGCCACTGGCCAAGATCTTTCTGCCAGGAGGATTTCCAATGCCAGAAGAAAACAGCCGACTGTTTGTCCCCCATTCCAAAGAACGGAGGATCTTTCTCCGTTGAAAATTGAAGCGCCACTCCATCGGAGAAAAGCTGAGGCGCTGTTGTTGTTTGATTTTGAACCGGGTCTTTCCAGGAAAGGTAAAAAGCGATCTGTCCTCCATCGTGAAGAACTTTTAGCCGCGCACTCTCAATTCGCTCATCGCGCCACCAGAGCGGGGTCAGTGGAATTGAATTAGCTTTAGCTAAATTCCAAACCGGAGAAAGAGGTTCCAGGGAAAGGGGCTTCTGAGTCCTCGGCACAGAAATTTTCAACCGCCGCAGACGCACCCGTTCCTCAGCCCCTTTTTCAGGCAAGGTTTTCACATAATGGACCAAATCCCAAATCTGCTCCTCGCTAAAAGCCCCCTGATAGGAAGGCATCGGAGTTCCGGGAATGCCCGCGATCATTCGATCATAAAGATCTTTACTGGAAGAGGACCCCTTAAATAAGCCGCTGGTGAGGTCCCGCGGTTTAAGAGGATCGCCCAAACTATCCTTCATCTTTTGTTGGCCGTCCCCTTTCCCCTGCAGGCCGTGACAAGGGGCACAGCCCTTGATAAAAAGTTCCCGTCCTCGGGAAAAACTCTCTTTGGTTGCCGGCGGTTCCTGCCCAATTTTGATCAGCGAATCCGAAGTAATCTCTTCAGTCATCAGCCGCTTGCGTGTTTCCCAATCCATTCCCTTTTGAATCATCTCCTCAGTAATTGCCCCTGTCTTCTTTTGCTTCCCTAGCTCCGACAAATAACGGACATAATAAACCAAACTCCACCGATCCTCTTCTGACAAAAACTCCCAGCCAGGCATCGCTGAACCGACCATCCCGCGGCTGATTGTTTTAAACAGGTCTTCATCGGTAACCTCCATCGTCGTTGTTGAAACGAGGCGGAATTCTCCCCGGGTAAAATCTCTCGGTTTGGGATATAAAAGATACGCCGCCGCTCCATCACCTGCTCCTGTTAAACCATGACAACTGGCGCACTGTTTTTGGTAAAGTTTTTCTCCTTTTTCAAAGAGGGCTTCGGTTGGAGCTGGCTTTTGTTTGCTGGTGGGCGGCGCTGTCTGGGAAAACAGAGGCGCGCAAAACGCGATCAAAGAAACACCTACAATTAAAATGAATAAAAAGATACGAAATGATTTCACGATATTAAGAGTTCGAATAATGGCTCCACTAACGTTTGGCGTTATTTTCTATCAAAACCCTCCGTAAGAGATATGATTAAAATCATGATTCTTGAGGGAAAACCCAGGTCTTGGTCAGTTAGAATTTTATTGGAAGACGCAGAGATGAGGGGCGAGGATTATTCCATTCCCACAGAGTCCTTCGGTTCCGAGGCAATTGGTCATACCGCAGGCTCTGACTTCGACAACCTTCAGCAGATGTTCTGCCGCCAGAACGAAGGGAGAATCTAACATTTCTTTTGGGGGATCCGTTGCGACAACCAAAGCCCCCTCGGCTTCATGATTCTTTAAGGATTCAAGCATGGAGTTGAGGACAGGGCGTTGTTCTAGCGGCGCCGAGGGGTGGGTTTCGACAAAACATTGGACTAACTCAAATCGGTTTTTACAACAGTATTCGCGGATGGCCTCCTCCTGGCATTCCCGCCAATGCTGGCGCACGATCAGCCTGGCATTCTCGAGTCCTTTGATATAGCCGAAAACACGCATAGAAATATTGTACTAGCTCAATAAATAGGATTTCCAAAATTACTGAGCATTTACAACCGTCCCTATTTATTTATTTTTTAGGCCATTCAGAAGCCGCTCGATGGATTTTAAATCCTTCAACTCCACGCAGGAGCGCCGCCCCTTGACCCATCCTTCTTTTTTCATTTGGCTTAACGTCCGGATACAGCTCTCGGTGGTCGTTCCCGCCATCTGAGCGATTTCCCGATGGGTAAATGGAAGCTCTCTCCCGAATTTCTCATACAGGCGAACCAAAACACTCGCAATTCTTTCTTTGACCGGTTCATAGGCCATGGCGTAGGCCTGTCCCATTTTTTTGATCCGATGACAGCAAATCGCCAGCGTTCCCCTGGCAAACGAAGGATGATCTTCCATCAGTTTAGAAAAAATAGAAGCTGGAATATGAATGAGCACTGCCTCTGTCACGGCAATGCCATCGGCGGAATAAACGCTGTGATCGAACGCCGAAAGGCCGCAGAGCACTTCATCGGGCGTCATAATAAAAAGTGTAATGGGTTTATCACTGGAAGTATGCCGGACTAACTGAAGCCATCCCTCTTTGACGACCCAAACAGACTCGGCCGCCTCCCCTTCTCTGAAGACAAAACGCCCCCTGGGATAGCGTTGCTCGGAACAGTGTTGAATCAAAGAATGCAACGCTTCTTTTGGTAGTGTCGAGAAAAGTGGGATTCGCGCCAGAAATTCTTTCATGGTGTTTTAGTTTAGACAAAATATAGCCGAATTCCAGACGGATATGTATGATTCGAATCATATAAGGATAATTTTTATTATAACTCACTGGCAGTATTGATATTACGGATGTAATCCAATGGGAATCTGTAGGGGAGCAGATGTTTTTGGGGGAGATTCTTTAGAAATCCATGCAAGGAGAGCTCTCCTGTTTGAAGCGTCTCTAAAGCTTGTTGACAGAGAGAAGATTCGTAAATTCCAGGGAAAGGAAGCCACTGATTCTCGCTAATCGAATAACAAGTCGCCAGATTCTCCTTTTTATGGGCTTGGACTAAAACTTTTAAAATAGGGATCGTCAGCCAGGGCATATCGCAAGTCAACGTCAACAACGAAGCTCCTTCCAGTGAAGACATCGCTGTATAGATCCCCCCTAGCGGCCCTTTATTGGGAATAGCGTCTCGCAAAATAGGATATTTTAAAAAAGAGTAGTCGGCCGATTCATGCGTCACGACCACCGGTTCCAGCCCCAATTCTTTTAATAACATGACCGATTTCTCAATCATCGTCATGGAACCGACCGCCGCCAGCGCTTTATCCGATCCGAAACGGCGGCTTCGTCCGCCGGCGAGAATGATCCCTTTGAGGTTCACGAGCTTTCCTCCATGACGCAAGAACCTATCACCCACTCACAACTTCCATCGGCATAGATTTCTTTTTTCCAGATGGGGACTGTTGTCTTAATTTGCTCAATCACTTGCCGGCAGGCGGAAAACGCTTCTTGGCGGTGCGCGGCGCTGACGGTGATCGCTACAGCCGCTTCCCCGACTTCCAGCCAACCGATTCGATGAACAACTCGTATATCGTCAACCCCATATTCCTGTTTCATCTTCTCAATGATCTGTTGAATTTGTTTATCGGCCATCGTTGGATAGCAGTCGTAATAAATCCTTGAGACCGGTTTTCCTTGATGGTGGTTTCGCACTACTCCGACAAACGAAGCCACCGCTCCGCAGGATGGAGATTGTTTTTGTACCAAGAAATCCTCTAAACGAATCGGTTTGTCTGTGATGAACATATTTTAAATCATAGCAATCAAGTATTGCCCTCGCTCCGTGGCCCCGAAAGGCGTTCGAAGTCCGAAACGGCGGCTGCGGAACTCGCCCCAAAAAAAGTGCCTGGCTCTCTTTGCTCTCGGAAAGAGTCAGGCAAAGGTGCCTGGCTCTTTTTTTGGGGCTCAGATAGTCCTCGCCGAAAGCCCCGTTTCGGACTTCTCACTCGGGGCCAATGTCGCTCGGTCAACACTTGATTGCTAATCCCTTTCATCCACCCGCCACCGGCGTCATGATTGCCAGCACATCCTGATCCCGCAACTTTTTATCGCCGCTCTCGAACTGTTCGTTGACCGCATACAAGAGCGGAAGCGACTCCAACTGCCGTAAATTAGATTGGCGCATCAGCAATTGAGCCAATTCTCCAACAGTCATTCCTTCTTTGACTTCGATAACCGACTCTTCTTTACCAAACCTTTCTTTGAGCTGGGCGAAGAAAAGGACGCGGATTTTCATAACAAGTGAACCTCTACTTTTTCTCCCCGCCGAATGATCCTTTTCTGTGGAGGAATTAAAATCAACCCATCGCTATCAGATAAGGAAGAAGTCATGTGCGATCCCTGATGTCCTAACGGGAAAACGATTTTGCCTTTGCGAGTAGATGCAATCTTTCCCTTTAGAAAAAGAAGTTTTTCTCTATCTGCCTTCACGGTAACTCCGAGGGGAAGCGCCTCAATCGCTAAATATGGATTCTTAAATCCCATCATCGCCCGGAGCGCCGGAAAAACATACTCGTAAAAACAGACGAAAACACTGGCCGGGTTTCCGGGCAAGCCAAAAATCAATGTGGTTCCTTTCTTCCCAAAATAAATGGGTTTCCCCGGCTTCTGGCTGACTTTCCAAAAAATTGTCCGGACCCCAAGCCGTTCTAAAATCACCTTCGTATAATCATAATCGCCGACAGAGACCCCTCCGGTGAGAATGAGCAGATCACTTCTTTTAAGAGCCTGCCGGGTTTTCTCTTTCAATAAAGCCATTTGATCCCTTACGCTGTCGACAAAAAAATGATGGATTCCCATCTGCCGCAACGCCGCCGAAATCATCCACCGGTTACTGTTATAAATCTCTCCTTCCCTTAAAATTTCCCCGGGCTCAACCAGTTCATTTCCCGTCGTGATCAAGGTCACTCGGGGTCTCCGGTAGACTGTGATTTTATCTTTTCCAAGCGATGCCAGGAATCCGACGGTTCCGGGTTGAATTAAAACTCCTTTGCGCAGGACGATTTTCCCTTTTAGTAATTCCTCCCCTTTTCGTCGAATATGTCTTCCTTTTTTAATAGGATGATTAATTATCAGTAGGGGCACGGCATGCCGTGCCCCTACTTTCACGACAGCATCTTCCTTTGGAAGGATAGTATCAGCCCCCTTTGGGATCAACGCCCCTGTCATAATCCGGTAGGTTTCTTTGGTACCTAGAGGACGGCCACAATTGTCTCCCGCCTTGGCGACCCCTTTAATCTCCAGAAGGATGGGCATTTTAGGGGAGGCAAACCGTGTGTCAATGGACCGCAAAGCGAATCCATCCATCGCTGAATTGTCAAAGAGAGGGAGATCAAAAGGAGCGCGAATTTCCTCCGCGAGAATACACCCCAGGGATTCCGCTAAGGAACTCCTTTCTTTGCGCAAAGGAGGAATATTTTGAGCGATCAACCGCTGTGCTTGTTTTACAGTGATCATCCCAACCCCCAGATCAGCCGCGCAGAAACATAGAAGATCAATCCTGCCAAAAGGCGCTGGAAGGAAACTTGAGGCAGACGATAAGCCCCTAACCTTGAACCGAGTTGTCCTCCCAGAAAAACAGCGATTCCTAACGGCAATAACCCCTCTAATTGGAAAACTCCTTTTTGCCAGTGCCCCATTAAGCCGGCGAAGGAATTCACCATAATGAAAAAACTGGCGGCGGCGGCGGACTCTTTCGCGTTGACCCATCGCATCAATAGTAACAGCGGGCTTAAGAAAATCCCTCCCCCGATGCCAATGATCCCGGATAAAAAACCAAGAAACGAGCCGACAGGCAAGCCGAAAATCCACGCCTGTTTGGACGAGACCTCTCTAGTCATTTGAAATTCTTTTCCCGCAAGAACCATTCGGACAGCCACTGCCATTAGAGAAACCCCCAGAAGGAGTGAGAAAAGCCGTTTCTCGATCAAAAAAGTCCCTCCCCAATAAGCCATTGGAATAGAGAGCACGACAAAAGGGAGTATCTTCCCCAGCCGGAAGTGTCCGGCTCGGTAAAAATGCCAGAACCCGCCAGTTGTCACGATTAAATTACAGATGAGCGCCAACGGCGGAATTTGCTGGTACGGCAATCCGGCCAAAACCAACACCGCCAGATAGGAGGATCCTCCTCCAAAGCCGACCATGGAATAGAAGAGGGCGATGAAGAAAAATAACAAACAAATCCAACTCAATGTCCTCCTCCCCCCATCATCTTGTAGGAGTGTAAAATCGCTGGAAAAATAGCGTCCAAGGTCTCCTCAACCCCTTTTGAGGAACCCGGAAGATTGACAATCAGTGTCTTTCCTTTCTGGCCGGCGATTCCGCGGGAGAGCATGGCGTACGGCGTCCGCTGTTGTCCAAAGGCGCGCCCTGCTTCGAGAATTCCCGGAATCTCCCGTTCAATCACTTGTCGGGTTGCTTCAACAGTAACATCTCTGGGTCCTAAACCTGTTCCTCCAGTTGTCAGAATTAAGTGGATTCCATCGTCACATAACTTTCCGAGTAGTTCGGTAATTTGTCTTTGTTCATCGGGAAGAACGCAATAACTGGGACGGATTCCATAACTTTCTAATCTTTGCTGAATGATCTTGCCAGACTTATCTTCTCTAGTCCCTTTAAAAGTCCCATCCGAGGTGACAATAACAGCGGCTTGAAATCCCTTCGGAATCTTCTCTACAAAATCGCTCTTGCCCCCTTCTTTGGAAACGAGTTTCGTCGAGACAATCTCCATCTCCTTATCCACCGGTTTGAGCATATCGTAGAGAGTTAACACCGCTACAGAGGCGGCAGTGAGCGCCTCCATCTCGACACCGGTTTTCCAGAGGGCCTCCACCGAGGCCGTGATGTTGACTCGATCGCCAAGTACTTCAAACTCGATTTCTACCGAATCAATCGGAATCGGATGGCAGTATGGAATCAATTCGTGCGTTTTCTTGGCTGCGCTGACTGCGGCCACCCGCGCCACAACGAGCGCGTCTTTTTTGGGGAGATCGTTGTTTTTCAGCCGCTGAATAGTCTCTGGTTTAGCAACCAGGGTACTGATCGCGACTGCTTTCCTAAGCGTATTGATTTTGTGAGTGATGGATTTCATGTACTGGAACTTATCCTCCCAGCGAGCGAATCATCGGGTTCGAGACAAAGGTCGAATCGTAGTTTTCGTCGGGGCGAAAGGGTTTTTCACTAAACCAGTTCCCTTTGGGCTTGATCGAAGCGGCGTATCGAATCGCCTGAATAATTTCTTCATCGGGCGCGTTATTTTTTAAAAGCTCTTTGATGGAAACTTCTTTATCCGAAAAGAGACAGGGACGGATTTTCCCATCGGCAGTTAAGCGAATCCGCGAGCAACTGTCGCAGAAAGACTCCGTCAGTGAAGCGATGAACCCCACGCTTCCCTTCCCGCCGCGAATGGCGAAACTTTGGGCGACGTTGCCATTGCGTGGAAGCTCCTGGAGTTGAAAATTCTCAAAAACGATCGAGCGGACATCCTGGATCGGGAGGACTAAATCCGGCCGCCATCCGGTGCCGCAGAGGGGCATGAATTCCAAAAATCTCACCTCTAAGGGATACTGATACGCCATCTGGACAAACTCAATAATCTCCTGTCGAGTCAGTCCTTTGAGGACGACCATGTTGAGTTTGACCGGGAATCCGGCTTGAAGGGCTAAAAAAACCGCTTCTAATACTTGATGAAACGTGTCAGAGAGAGTGACTTCTTTAAATCGAGCCGGTTCCATGCTGTCTAAACTGATGTTGATTCGATCCAACCCCGCCTCCTTGAGCGGTCGCACCAAAGGACCGAGCCGGCTGGCGTTGGTGGTAATGGATAGATCTTGCACGGTCTCGATCTCTTTAAGAGCGCGGGTAATATCGAGAATATCTTTTCTTAAGAGCGGTTCGCCGCCGGTCAGGCGTACCCGTGTCACACCAAGCTGCCCGATTAACCGCACAAAGCGGACGATCTCAGAGCGAGTCAGATACTTCGAAGGAGATAAAAAAGAAATCCCTTCAGCCGGCATACAATAGACACACCGAAAATTACAGAGATCCGTTAAGGAAATTCGAAGATAGTCAATCCGACGGCCGTAGGAATCAACCAGTGGAGCTTGCTGTGTCACTTTTCTCTCCTTTGCAATTCGTTGGCAGGCACATGCCGTTTCCAGCATGCCCCTCTCGTTTTAGACCCATAGCGAGAAACCAGATTTGCCTTAGGCAATCTAAAATCGGAGATATTTCTTATTTACCTTTTTACCTGATCTTCATTACGCGGCAATTACGACGATGTTACATCTGCGTAAAACAACACTGCTACCCTTTCACCTGCTTATCCACGTCGTCCACTTCTTTCTTAACCTCATTCACCGACTTTTTAAACTCTCCAATGGCCTTGCCAAGTCCTTTGGCTAATTCCGGGATCTTGTTGGCCCCGAAGAGCAGCAAAAGAATCAGCAAAATCACCAGCAGTTCTTGAAATCCGATCCCCATCATAGGTGATCACCTCCCATTCTTAGCGAAGACTTCTTCATCGCTGAGATAACAAGCGGGATCCTCTGCCCAGAGGTCTCCTGTGGCTTGAAATGCGCGAACCCGAAATGAGCCGCCGCAGAGCGGTTTCCAACGGCATGTTTGACAGCGCCCTTTGAGCCGTTGATTGCGATCCCGAAGGTTATTGAGGAAGGAGTTACCGGCGTCACTCCAAATCTCGCTGAAAGGTTTTTCTTTCACATTCCCAAGAGAGTAGCTCTGCCAGAATTGGTCGGGATGAACATCGCCATAGGAGTCAATGTTGGCGATGCCAAGGCCGGAAGAATTCGCGCCGCCGCCGTTGCGCCCCAAAAGCTGGTACACTTCTTCGGCTTGAGTGGGATTTTCCTTCTGAAGTTTCAAGTAGAGGTAAACCCCGTCCACTGAATTGTCAACGGTCAATACCTCAACCGGCGCGTTCTTTTCTTTTAACCCCCTTAGCCAAGCCAGGATATGGTCAATGGCATGACGCGTTTGTTCATGAGTCAAATCGTCTTTGCTCATTTGGCTCCCCCGCCCTGAATAAACCAGATGATAGAAACAGACTCTGTCAATTTTCTCCTGTTCGACAAACTCAAAGATCTGGTTGAGCGCGGCGTAATTCCTCTGGGTCAGCGTGAACCGGAGCCCTACTTTTTGTCCAACCGCTTTTAAAGAACGTAATCCCTTTAACGCCGCTTCAAAAGCCCCTTTTTGCCCCCGGAATAAGTCATTGATTTCCCCCAGCCCGTCAAAAGAAATTCCCACGTAGGTAATGCCGACCTTTTTAATCGCTTCCGCTTTTTCCTCACTAATCAGGGTTCCATTGGTGGAAATGGTCAAGCGAAGCCCCAAGTCTCTGGCGGTTTGGGCGAGTTGAAAAAAATAGGGATGGGTTAAAGGTTCCCCTCCCGAGAGGAGCAGAGCGGGTATGCCAAATCGCGCCAAATCTTCCAGCATGATCCTGGCTTCCTCTAACGTGAGTTCACCATTGTAGACTCCCCGGCCCGCGTCCGCGTAACAATGAACACAGTTCAAATTACACCGTTTTGTCATCGTCCAGACCACCACCGGTTTACGCCCTTTTAAGAAGGCCTCCTTGCCGGCGGGATAACGGAGTCCATCGCTTGCTGTCCGGAAATCGTTGTAGAGGCGGGTTAGATTGATCATATCTTTATGAGTTAAATCATAGGGAATTCCCGCGCAACAAACATTGACCTAAATCATGTTTCATGATATTCTTTTATTTCTATAAAGAAGGAATCCACATATAGTGACAACATTAAACCACGCCCTGAGCCATTGGCTCAGCCAGCAAAAACCATATCAACTCCTCCCATCGGAAGAACGGCGTGGATTCGCCCAAATCGCGCAGGAGAAAGCGCTGAAAAAAGGAGAATTCCTCTTCCGGGAGGGGCAGGAGAGTGATTCCGTCTGGCTGCTCCGCACAGGGAGAATTCATCTGAATAAGTATATGCAGAATGGACAGGTTTCCACAACCTGCGTCATCACCGAAGGAGAAACTTTCTGCTGTCTTCCCGCTCTCGACCATAAGTCTTATCCCGTCAACGCCGTCGCGGCAACCGATTCCACGGTGGTTCGAATTCCTTCCTCCACTTTTTCTCAATGGATGAGGGATTACCCTTCCTTCTCGCAGGAAGCCCTTTGCTCTTTTTGTTCACGCCTGCGGGAGGTGGAATGCCATGGCTGTATGATCTTTGATCCGGTGGAACAGCGAATCACTCAGGTCTTGGTGACGCTGGCGAAGAAATTCGGCGACGAAATCCCTTTGACCCGCCAGGAAATCGCGAGCCTCGCGGGAACGACGCTGGAGACGACGATTCGAACCTTGAGCAAGATGAAAGAGAAAAAAATCCTCCGATCCACAAGAGGAAAAATCATTTTGCTGAATCTTCCTTTTCTTCAAACCTCTCTCAAACAATGACAGGCGTCATAGAGTTTTTTGTCTCTTTGTTTTATCTTTGATATAATAAACTTTTAAACTCACATGGCCATGCGGCTTCTTAAATTATTAGGATCCTTAAAATTCGCCGTCTTCTTAATCACTTCTTTAGTGATCCTGTTGATTATTTCCACTTCTCTGGAATCGGCATGGGGGACAGCTTTCGCCCAGAAAACTTTCTATCAAAACCGATGGTTTGACCTCTTTTTGTCGCTATTGTGGGTCAATATTCTCTGCTCCACGCTGACCCGTTATCCTTTCAAAAAACACCATACGGGATTCGTCATTACTCATATCGGCATCCTAATTCTTCTGGCAGGGGCCCTTTTAACCCGCCTTTTGGGGGTTGAAGGACAGATGATGCTCGTTGAAGGAGAACATAAGAATAGTATCCAGCAGGATGGATATGTTTTAAACGTTGCTTCTCCCAATCAACCTCCGGCAATTATTGAACTCAAAAATAAAAGAACCCCTAAACCGATCCCTGTCCCTTTTCAAAACGCTCATTTGCATTTAATCCTCCATCGCACTTCGGAACACTTGATCTCCACTCAAATGGTTACAGAGGGAACCGACCAAAATCCCGCCAACCATGCCATTCAGGTGGCTTTACACAGTGACACCGTCGGGCTTGATCAAACTTTCTCGCTGATTGAAAAAGATCCCGAGAACCCGCAATCAGCCACCACCTCCATCGGCCCCGCGACGTTGGTATTAAAAATAACTCGAGATCCCGCCAGCCCTCCCCGTTCCTGGCTCAGGATTTCTAAAAGGGAAGAAGGGGAATTGTTCTCAATGGAACTGACTCCTGAACTGCTCGCCCGATGGCAGGAGGGAATTTCCGAGGAGAAAACAGCCCTTCCTTCGACGGAGCTGACTCTGACAAATATCCGTTACCTTCCCAACGCGAAAGTGGATGAAAATAACCAATTGATCAACGCACCGGAAGATATTCACTTCAATCCCGCCATTGAGTTTGAAGTTTACGATTCGCAGGGACGACGGGAACGACATACCAAATTCGCTCTTTTTCCCGACTTCGATTCACTCCACGGAAAAATCACCGGCAGCATCTTCGATCTGTCCGTAGCTTTAGAGATTCCCATTCCCGAATCGGCCCAGGAACCACAACCTCCTTATTTGATCTTCTCGGTCTCTCCCCAAGGCCAGTGGACTTACCGGTCTCTTTCCTCGAAAGGTTCTCCAGCGCAAGGGGCTGTTTCTCTCGATTCGCCTACTCAAGCCGGATGGATGGACATCACTTTTACCGTTGCTCAGATCTACAACCACGCTGTCATCTCAAAACAAGTGGTTGAGGATTCCCATGGGGGCACTTTTGGCGCGGAAATCTCTCTTGTTCAGGAAGGGAGCGCCGCCGAACAAAAACAATGGGTTCTGTTGAATCAACCGGTGGTCTTTGAAACCAAGAATGGATCACTCCAATTGGCGCTGACTGCTAAAGACCTCACGCTCCCTTTTCTTCTTCAATTGGCTGATTTTAGAAAGGTGGACTACCCCGGCACGCAGAACCCTTCTTCTTTTGAAAGCGATGTTCTCCTGTACGACATGAAGGAAAAGACAACGATTCAAAAAACTATCAGTATGAATAAGCCACTGGACCACGCCGGTTTTAGAATTTTCCAATCCTCTTATATCCAGGACCCCAGCGTCGGCGAAGCTTCGATTTTTACGATTGCGAAAAATCCGGGGATCATTTTCATCTATTCAGGAGCGATTATTCTATTCACCGGCGTCATTCTCATTTTCTATATTAAACCGCTATCGAAAGAAGGGAGTACGAATGGAAATTAGGATTAATTTGCGCAAAGTCAATGAAGTTCCCTCCCCCTTGATGGGGGAGGGTCAGAGTGGGGGTGATCAAAGTTATATTAATCACCCTCCCCCTGTCCCCCTCCCATTAAGGGAGGGGGAACGCTCGGAAAACACTTGCTTCATCATTCTGATGTTGGCTTGTTCACTTTTATCTTCCTGCACCTCAACTCCTTCTCATCTATCAACAGCAAAGCAAATCCCTATCCAGCACAACGGCCGGATCAAGTCATTTGATGCTTTCTCTCGTTCAACGGTTCAACTGATCACCGGCAAGCAGACTTGGCAGAAGCGGCCGGCGGTGCAAGTTATTCTCGAGGCGCTTGCTCATCGTGAGAAGATCAAAGATATTGAATGGATCCACGTGAATTATGCCGAACTTCGCCAAGCCCTCGGTCTGCCAAAAGAAAAGACATCCTTCTCCGTTAATCAAATCATCCCCGCAGTAGATAAGGTGATCGCGTTGGTTCAACATTCGCAAGCGAAGCGAGATCAAGATCTCCGACCGACAAAACTGGAACAGAAAGCGGAGGAACTTTATTCGCAGTTGATGACCATTCAGCGGCTTGAAGAAGGAGAAAGTGTTACGGTGATTCCTTCTGATGAAGAAAATGCGCCATGGCAATCGCCATTTGAACCAACGGAAAGTGGAAAGTGGAAAGTAGAAAGTGGGGATTTCGAAAACTTGATTCAGCTCTATGGACAAGGGAATTTTCCTGCTTTCGAACAGGCAGTGCGCCAATGGCAGGAAAAAGTGGCTGCGGTTGTGTCTCCAGCGACACGAACCAAAATTTCTCTGGAACGATATTATTATGACATCCGGCCGTTCGAGTGGTCGTGGATTCTCTATCTTCTGGCTTTTCTTTTTCTGACATTCTCGCAAAAAGGGGACAGCGCCCTTTTTAACATAAATCAAAAGAAAAAAAGGGCGCTGTCCCCTTTTTCGGGTGAGGGGGTTATTCGTTTCATGGGAATACTCTCAATCTCTTTAGCCATTTTGTTCCACACCGCGGGAATCGCGCTGAGAGTTATTATCCTGGCAAGGCCTCCTGTTTCTAATATGTATGAATCCATGATTTACATGAACTGGATTCTAATGGTCTTCGCGGTCATTTTCGCCATCGCCCGAAAAACCTCGCTCCCTCTCTCAGTCGGCTCCATGATCAGCGCGCTCGTGATGCTCTACGCTCATCTACTCCCCCTCGATTCGAGTATGGATGTGTTGGTCCCCGTGCTTCGGAGCAATTACTGGCTCACGATTCACGTGATGACCATTGTTTCCAGTTATGGCGCCTTCGGGCTTGCCATGGCGCTGGGACACCGACATCTTTTCTTAAGCGCCAGAAGGAAATTCACTCCCCAAGCCGAATCAGATTCCTCTCAATTGATTTATCAAGTCATGCAGGTTGGGATTTTATTGGTTGGTATCGGTACTGTACTAGGGGGCGTTTGGGCCAATGAATCGTGGGGACGTTTCTGGGGTTGGGATCCGAAAGAGACCTGGGCGCTGATCACCTTTCTAGGATATTTGGTCATCATTCACCTTAAGCACGCTAAACTCATCGCTAACTTCGGAATTGCTCTGGGCTCCATTTTGGGTTTCTTACTCGTCCTGATGACATGGTACGGCGTCAACTTTGTCCTGGGCCGCGGGCTGCACAGCTACGGCTTCGGTTCTGGAGGAATTGTTTGGATTATTTATTATCTTATTTTTGAAACGGCTTTTCTCACCTGGACGGTCTTTTCAAAACTCAAAACCAACCGTTAATCCTTCCTTTGAGGAAACTTCTTAAAACTGAGACGAGACGACTGTCGCGAACTGGTCGTCGTGGGGATCGCTTGACTTGGTTCGATTGATCGAGTATTCCGTCTTCAGGATCGTGGCATCGGTCATCCGATAGCCAAGGCCAAACGAATAACGGATGTAGCGGTTGGTTGTCACACTGTTAAAAGCGGCCGTCGCGTCTCCATCCAAATCCACAACACTCGTCCGATGGACGGTATAGATTTTATCGCTGATATTCCAAAGCCCCTCGGCAAAACCATAGTTGCCATCGCGGTCTGATACCGGTTGAGCATTATCATGAAATTGCCCATAAGCTAACCGCAGATAGGCGAGACTGTCCGTGTAAGCCGGATCAATGATCTTGCCGGGATTTAGATCGTAGCGAGCATCCACTTCCCAAATTTGGCGGTCCCATTTAATAGCGTTAGTAGGACGCGTCACCAATCCACCGATACTGGCTTCCGAGTTGGACAACTTAAGTTCTCCTGAGTGATGATAGCTGGCGCTTAGATAAAACGGATCACAGAAACGATACGATATTTTCCCGGTGAATGCTTTCGGCGTCGTGGTATCTGACCCTACTCCGGTAACACCGTTGGTAATGGCGCCGGTGACTTTGAGAGGTCTCTTCTTATCACCCAACGCGAATCCCAGTTGAATTCCCTCGTCACTCCCTGACATATTGGCGGCAGAAGTAGAAATCAACGCCCCTTCAACCGGGTTGTTGGACCAGGTCTCCTCCCCCATGTCTAACTTGAATCGTCCTAGACGACTGGTTAACTTAATTCCTCTCTCATCGAGGAAAGGAGTAAAATCCTTTGAATCGAGGTAAAAGTAATCTAAGTTATTGAATATCGCATTATTCAAGTTGGCGCGCAGGATAAATGTATTCTTTGAATCCGGCTCAAATCCAAATTGAATTTTTGCTTCGGGAACCTCAAAGGAACCGCTCGGGTATGAACCGGATTTCCCTGAATCAAAATAACCGATCGCCGCGCGCCCTTTGATCTTGAGTTTGGAGGTCACCTTGGCTAGATCCACACGAGGAGCTTCCTCTTTTGCTTGAGGTGTTTGAGCCAATTCCTTCTCCATCTGCGAGATTTCCTCTTCCGTAATGATTCCTTTCTTAATCAGCAGTTGAACCAACGGATCCCGGTTGGCCCAAGCTGGAAAAACAGAAGCAAGAAACAAGAAGCAAGAAGCAAGAAAAATCAAAACTCTATTTTTTGTCATTTAAACCCTCCTTTATTGTTCAAAACTATTTTAAAGACTCCATGTAAAATTAAGATAAACAACAGATCAATTCTGGGTAAACTTACAACGGCTGTTTGGGACCCTGTTTCCGTTCGGACTCACGAATTTTCCAAACCAAACCCAATATCAAAAGAGTAAGAATGACCAGAGTGATCCATAAACCATGACGGCGGAAATGAAATTCGCTGATGGCTTTCCGCCCTTGGTTCTCGGCCTGAAGGGCATGCCCAACCCCTTCATCCACAACCGGCTTCAGTTGCGCGATTGAGAAAGAATGGATGTAAGTCCTCGCCTGAATAAGTTTGGAGGAGGCTTCATGGATTTCAAAATCTCCGTCACTGGTGTCCATTCCCATGCGAGCGGCCTGCCCAACGGTATTTTGCGCGTTTGCCAGTTGGGTCTTCAGACGTTCGATCTGCTCTTTCATTTGCTGAGCCGTCGCGTATCCATTGGAATTGGGTTGGTGGCACTTAACGCAGAGCGCGTCGGGCCCTGTTCCCAGCATTTCATCCGTTGGTTTGACGATTAAATGATTCCCGTGGCACGCCTCGCATTCAGGCAAACCGAGCGCCTGATGAGCGGCTTTATGCGGACTGTTCGCGAACAAATCCCTCGTCAAGCTATGACATTGAGCGCAGACGTTTCCGATGGCGATGGTTCCCGGTTTTGCCGCTTCGTGCGACCCGTGGCAGCTGGCGCAGTGAGGGGCGCCTCGATCTCCTTTCACCAGAAGCGCCTGTCCATGCACGCTCTGGGAATATTCCCAAAATTGCGTGACAGGAAGTCCGTGTGGTTTCATAATCGCTGGATCGTTGTGGCAGGAAGCGCAGGTGGTCGGGATGTTGGTCGGATAAACAGGAGACGCGGGATCTTTTTTCGAACGAATCCCATGGACCCCATGGCAGCTAGTGCAAACCGCCGCGTCGGCGCCGCCGGCGCTGTTGCTCTTGCCATGCTGGCTGGTGAGATACTTGGCGTATTGATCCGTCGGCAGATTCGGATTAAACCGGCGCATATAACTGGGATCGGCGTGGCACCGCGCGCAAAACTGAGGAATCTCTTGACGGGTAGGACGCCCGATAAATCCTTTCGCGGGATCCATCGCTAGTTCCTGTTCGGTCGCTGTGGGATCTCCCCCATGGCAGTCGGCGCAGTTAAGCCCTCGCTGGGCATGAATATCCGTTTCAAACAACGCCGCCGGCCCTTGCGCTAACCCCTCGATCGCCTGATGACACTCCAGGCAACTATCCGGTTTGGCTACCCCCCAACTTGTATCCGCATAAAGCAGCGCGGCAATAATCAAGAGAATGTTTAGTGAGATTTTCCCCATAGTTCATACCCTGTCATACCTACAATGTAAATAATCCCCAACACTCCGGCCAGCCAGACGAACCAATGTGATTTCCCACGCGCGGCAGGCCGGTCCAGCCATGGGACAAGAAGTAATACCACACCCGCGATTCCCATCAATCCAATCGCCACGACTTCTCCTTCCAAACCCAACAAGTGACTTGGAAATAATTTCAGCGTCTGAAACATCCATAGAAAGTACCACTCCGGCTGGATGCCGACCGGCGTCGGGGCAAAAGGATCGGCCTTTTCCCCAAGCGTCGCCGGCCAGTAAACACTCAGCGCGAGCACCGTCCCCAGCATGAGGGACCAAGCGATCAGGTCGCGCAGAAAAAAATTCGGGAAGAAGGACATGGAGCGGCCGCCGCGGTCGGAAAGCGGTTTGCTCATTCCTTGCATCTGCACCAGAAACAAATGCAATGCCGCTAACAATAGCAACCCGACAGGGAGCACCGCGATATGCAACCAAAAAAATCGAGTCAAGGTAGTGTCTCCTACTTCTGGACCACCACGCAAGAATGTGCACAGCAGGGGGCCGATGACGGGAACGACTCTGGCGATCTGTGTTCCTACCTTGGTAGCGAAAAAGGAAAGCGTGTTCCAAGGGAGCAGGTATCCTGTGAACCCAAATCCGAGCAAGAGAAAAAACAAACAGACGCCGCTCACCCAGGTCAGTTCCCTGGGCGAACGGTAGGCCTTCATGAAAAAAGTACTGGCTAGATGGATGTAGACTGAAAGAATCGCGAGGTTCGCCGCCCACGCGTGGACCGAACGGACGAGCCACCCAAATTCTACTTTGGTCATGATAAATTTGACCGATTCAAACGCCCCATCCACCGATGGCCGATAGTACAACAGCAGAAGGATACCGCTGACAATTTGAATCAGAATAAGAGCAAGCGTCATCCCCCCCCAGTAGTACCAGAAGGTGTGGCGGTGCAACGGCACCTGTTTATGACTGACAACCTCTTTTAATCCATCCAGCGGGTATCGCGCGTAAAAAAACGCCTTCAAACGATCACGGACGTTCACTGAATAGCACCCCTATTCGCTAAGAAGTCTTTGAAACAATGATCTCCTCCCCGCTGATATTGACGTGGTAGGCATCGAGCGGTTTGGGAGGAGGGCCGGAGATCACTTGACCGTTCAGGTCGAATTTACCGTTATGACAGGCGCACCAGATAATACTGTCCTGGGTATCATATTGAACCGTACAATTGAGATGCGTGCAGACCGCGGAAAAGGCTTTAAGCTGTCCCTGCGGCGTATGGATCAAGATCCCGGGACGATTTCCAAATCGAAAGATCTTGGCGCTGTTGGAAGTTAATTCGTCTATTTTGGCGGCGGCAACGCTTGAAACAGAGGATTCGGCCCCCTTGGGAGGATAGAGATACCGTAAAACAGGATAAAGCGCTGAACCGACGAAGGCCAAAAAACCCCCTTTCAGCAAATAGCTCAAAAATGTCCGCCGATTCAGTCTCTGTTTAGGGCACATTTCTTATTATCAATATACTCCTTTGGCTCTTTGTAGTCTATGATTCTACTCACATTTTCCACTTTCCATTCTCCGTTTTTAAAGCCCGCCCGTCCCCGTATGGCAATCGCTGCACTTGTATTCCGTAACATCGACCCCCACGTCCACCGGATGGCGGAACGGCTGCGATTCTAATTTAGCAGCGGCTATTTCTTCAGGCGGCCCCTGAGCCAGGATGGTATGACAAGCGTTGCAGTCCTTTGTGATCACCTTCCCCTCGCGGCTTTGATGGAGTCCGTCATGGCATCGGAAACATCCTTGCGAATTCAAATGACCGATGTGATTTGGATAAACCCTCCAGTCGGCTTTCATCTCGGGAAAGAAGTTTCGTTTGTAAATTTCTTGCAGTTCCGTCGTCGCCTGCTGGATTGAAAGCGCTTTCTCTCGGTGAATCTGGGGATATTCTTTTTTGTAAAATTCATCCAAGCCCATTAGAATAGCATCCGACGCTTCCTTCTCAGAGGTATACTCCGCAGCTAGCAATCGAATCGCTTCCCGTTTTAGATAAGGAAGTGTTGGGTCCAATCGCCCGGTAAAAAATGCCTCTTCCACAGCGCGATCCGGCGGATGAAAGATGTGAGAAGGACGGTTGTGGCAGTCCACACAGTCCATACGGCGGATTTCCGCTTTAGCCATTTGTTCCGGCGTCAGCGGAGCTTCCGTAGACATATATTCCGCGACATTCCCGTCTGGGTCAGTAGCTCGCACCCAGGAAATTACTTGTCTCTGTTCGTCGCTCGCGATGTACTCAATATCATTCTTGATATTCATGTGCCAGTGAATCCCGCTGGGAGAACCGGTTTTAGGATCGCCGCCGCCGATCTTTGTCAGCATCTGAATTTGCCAGGGGCTGTTCTGCTCGTCCGCTAGATAATGATTGAACGTCTTCTGTTTAGCCCCGAAGAATTTCTGGGGCCAGTGGCATTGTTCGCAGGTTTCCTGCGCCGGACGAAGGTTTTTTACGGGAGTCGGGATCGGTTTTGGATATTTTTTTGCCATCGTCGCGTAAACCTGGTAAGCGCCGCTCAACTTAGAGCGGACAAACCATTTAGCGCCGGGGCCAATATGGCACTGAGTACAAGTCACGCGAGCATGGGGTGAATGTTGGTAGGCGGTAAACTCCGGTTTCATGACTTGATGGCAGACGACGCCGCAGAACTCCGTTGAATCAGTAAAATGATAGGTGCGGTAACCGGTAATCGAAAGAAGGACAACAATCGTCATGATCAAAGTAAAAACTGCTATGACAACCACTTGATCTCTGCGACGATTGAGGTCAATCCGAGGCAGAGGGAGTAGAGAAACATCCAGCCGTTGTTTACGCCGCCGACGCTCCCACCAAACCCCCAGCAGTGATATGATGATTCCACCCCCAGCCACAAACGGTAAAATCAAATAAATGATCACTCCCAGGTAGGGCGGGGTATGGCGGCTGAGCATATCCATGAACATCAGCGGCAGGCCGAAGGCGGTGCTGAGGAGGGCGATGAAAATTCCTAAAAAACTAATGGGATTACGGAGGGAACTCCCCATCCTATCAAAATTTCTTGTTTAATTCTAGCCAGAGAGAGTGAGCATCGTAGGCGTTGGCGCCTGATTCCGCTTTTGAGTGAGGCTGGTAACGGGAAAATTGATACGCTGTCTTAACACTCGTACCCTCTTTGACCACCCATGTGACAGCGGTATCAACGTCCAGCCGTTCATTATCAACGCCATAAGGCATCCCCGTCAGCGAAAAATCATTAAAGTTCTCAGCGATGGTGTAATAAAGCGCGCTGGTGAGCGTCACATTGGGTTTTGGAAGGTACTCCGTGCTCATCAGCCAGCTCTCCACATCGGCATGGAAAGTTGGAAGGTAATTAGCGGATGAACTTAAACGGGCCGGCGTGGAAGTCACCGCGTTCTGACGAGAGAACGACAGGGTCGTTGTTAAATCACGCAAGGGTTGGAGCGTTAAATCCGCGGTGTAGATATGCGATAACATATTCGTTTTGACGATCGGTTCGTTCTCAGCGCGGGTCGCGTAATTGTCATTCCGGAATTGATGTCTCAGAGAGGGTTTAAACCACCGGCACGGTTTAACCATCAGCTTCGTGGTGATTTCATTCGTTTTTACACTCTGGCCGTCAAAGAAAGCGGAACGGGCTGTGCTTGAACCGGGAGAGGTTTCCCGCTGGTCATCGTAGTCGGTGTCATTCCACCGGTGACGCAGATGGGTTGTCAGATCCATGAGAGACCAAGGGACAACGCGCCCTCCGAGCGTCACTACCCCGCGATCAATATCGGTGACCGTTTCCCGGCTAAAGATTTCGTCGGCGCTAGCGCCGGACTGCCCCGCGAGACTCTTGCGGTCTTCACGCAACAATACTCTCGATTGTTCAAGCTCTAACTCGGTATAGAGGGCTGTTCTCGGAATATTGGTGAATCGAAAAAAGAGCCCTTCTCCAAATCGCGTCGCTTTATTGTTATTCAAACTGACTTCTGTTCTATTAGTGATGCCATCGGGAGGGCTGGTGTTGTCTAAAGGATAAGTTGAATTGCTTTCCCGTTTAATGACTTCCGCTTTGATTCTGGCGGTAACAGCCAGCCATTCTACCGGTTTGAATTGGAAATTTTCAACCCAGGTATGGGTGTCATAATCGTTATCAGCGCGGGCGCTGAACCTGTTTTCGTTGCTCCCAGTAGGGACTCCCGCTGGAGTAAATTCCGCCAGTGTTTCCATTTCCCGGTTGTCCATGTGGCCAAATCGGTACCCGGAGGCGACAAACAGTTTATCATCCAAAAACCACCGTTCCCCTCCTAAAAGCGTTGTCATCAGGTCCGTTTCAGGCGCCAGATTTTGCCGCCTGATCAAGTTTGAGCCACCGCCATCCGATATGTACTGTTCCTGGCGAAGAGATTCAATCCTCACAAACTCCCAGCTCTGTTCTCCTTTCAGGGTAAACCCCGCGACCTCCTGTTTCACTTTAACCGCGAAAACGTCCACAACTTCATCAATCTCTTGCCATGCAGGGATGGTTTTACGCGAAGTTTTCGCCAGTCCAAACGTCGAGGCATTTTCCGTACCCCATGTCAACCGGGACTTGGCTCCCTTTCTGAATTCCCTTTCATACTCCAAAGTGATTTCAGGCCCCTCGGCGATCCTGAATCCGGTCTCCAACTCGAATTTCCCGATATCCAGTCTCAAATCTTTATCCGTCTCGACAGTTCCCAAATTCGTAAAACGATAAAATGAACCGCCGGTCCCGTCATAGTATTTCCGGAACTCGGAGAAATGGAGATTCATGAACCAATCCTCTCCTCGTGTTAATGATAACGAAGCGCTGATATCGTTGTTGTCAACGATCGCGTGCGCTTCCGCCTGCATTTCGAAACCATCCTTCAAGGTCTGTTTAAATGAAAATTCACGAATTCCGCCGCTATACCCCTCTTGAAGCCAATGATGCGCCCGGTATTTCTCATAATCTCCGTTAACAAAGTTGTAGCGGCCCGGCTCAAGGATGATAATATTAGCATCGGACGCCTCGGCAAGTTTTGCTTGGTTGTTTAAAAGACAGATTCCCCCTATTGTTATCAGCAACCAGCGAGTGATGGTAGAACGCATCCTAACCCTCCTTCTAGTAGCGTAAGTGATCGTCAAAGTTAGATCCGTGCGGCGCCGTGTGGCAGCCCGCGCTGAAGCAAGTCCCCTGAAACAACCGGCTTGAATGCGATGATTTCCCAATCGTGGGATAATTGACCTGAGTATGGCAGCGCAAACAAAGATTGCTGTCTCTCACAATGAGCATTTTGTCATGGATAGAACCATGCACCTTATGACAGGTCGTGCATCCCTCCCGCAGGGCTTCATGCTCCCAGACAAACGGCCCCCGCTGGTCTTTGTGGCACTTAAAACAGGTCTCATTGACATCCTGCATGGACGTTGACGACCAGGGCCTCACTTCAGTGCCGTGGGCGCTGTGACAATCGCTGCAACTCATTTTCCCTTCAAGAACAGGATGATGGTGGGGCAACCGGAACTCTAATTTTTTATCCGAGTGGCAGGAAAAACAGGTGCTCGGATCCTTAGAGGGATTAATAATTCCACCCACTCCTTTGCCGCCGCCTGCTTCGACATGCAGACTCCCGGGGCCATGGCACGTTTCACATCCCTGCGCTTTGGTTTCTCCGGGAATATTAATTCTAGCGTGGGTAGATTTTTGAAATTCTTTATATTGCTTGTCATGGCAGGAAGCACAGGTCTCCATGCCAACATATTCCGCTTTCTGTTTTTCAACAGTTTCTTCAGCAGAAACGGCAGGAATGATTTGATGGGCTAGAGAAGCGAGTAAATTCTCTAACGTCTTTTGGTCGCGTGGTTTCGAGGACTCTTTTTTTTCCTTTTCCCCCTTCTTAGGAGGAGTCATTGGATCAGTTGGCGATATTTCTGTGCCCGGTGAAGTACCCGCCTTAATCTCATCTCCATTAAGAACCCCGTCTTTGTCGCTATCCTCTTTCCCAATCGCGAGCAGATCTTCAATCGTTAATTTCTTCGCGTCCGCGGGCAATTTTGATTTCTGGAGAGCGAGTCCGTACAAATTCAAATCTCCCTTCTTACCTACTGCTCCCGCATGGCACACTTTACAGTTGTACATCTTGACGTCCAGGCCGGGATAGGCCGCTTTCAAACTCTGGAGACCCGCGACAGTCGCCCAAACAGGTTCCTGTCGAAGTAAGAAAGAAAAACCTACTGTTAGAATAATGAGAGCGGCTCGACGAATCAGCATTGAGGACCTCCCCGTTTTATTTTTATAACGTTCATCATAGATGAATCCCTTAGATGATTCCATGATACAGATCATATAATGGTCAAAATCATAACGATCAAGGCCGAACTCCGTTTTGCTTAGATTATATTATCACAACCGAAGATCACAGAGAATTCTGTTCATTAAACCTGGGCCCTACGCGGTGGTCACGAAGATTTGAGCTTGTTTCCAAAGTTCGCGGACTTTAAGAGGGGTATGCAGTTCCTGTTCCGCTACCTTTTCGCATTGAAGAATATCTAATGAGGCAATATCCACCATCGTGACTTGAACCTCGGGCAGTTTCTGGCGGCATTCCTGAATGAATTCCTTAACCGCCTGATACGTTTGTGGGCCAAAGTCAGGGCGGACGATTCGATAGTAAGCGGCCGCGTCGGGGGCGTTCAGACTAATAGAAACCGCGTCGATCTTTCCGGCCAGCTCCGGCACGATGGACCGATGATGGATGAGATTCCCGTGGCCGTTGGTGTTAAGACGGACTTTGGCCCCTTGTGATTTTAACCATTCCGCAATTTCCAATAGCTCATGAAGCCGCAGGGTCGGTTCTCCAAAACCGCAAAAAACCACTTCTTTGTAACCGGCTGGGTCACCGATCGCGCCGATCACATCTTCAACACTCGGCTCATAGGAGAGGCGAAGATTATATTCTTCGATGACCGGCCTAGAAACGCGCGGACAAAAAACGCACCGCGCCGTGCAGCGATTCGTCAAATTAATATAGAGGTTCTCTTTCAGTGGATAGACAATTGTATTAAACATGTTGGTATGGTTCTTCGGCTCCCCAATCGTAATAGAGATCCCGTTCCTGGTCAAATGGCGGCACACGAGTCAGCGGCTCTAGTTTCTGACGAATCAGTTCTTTTCCCACTCTCTCTAAGAACTGCGCGAAGGTCTCGCCGGCACTTGGGTATCGGTCGGCCCGATACCAATCGACTAAATCCATCACCGCCTTTGGAACACGTTTGGCGGGGAGCTTCATCACAAACTCCGCTAACTTCGTCTCTTCACCCGTTTTCCCTCCGACATAAAGCATATAACAGGGCAGAGCTCTTCCCTGTTGTTGAGAGACCGCTCCTTGAAAACCGAGCGTTCCCAGATAATGCTGACTGCAGCTATTGGAACAGCCGCAGATGCGGATCGAAACTCCCCGCAAATCCTCAGGGACCTCTCCATACATTTGAAATAAAACATGAGACAATACCTTGGCCAGCATTCTGGACTGTGTCAATGCCGTTGGGTGAATCTCAGCGCCGAGACAAGAGATTACTTGATGAATCGTTCCTATCCCTGGCGCGGCCAGCCCGTGCTGAACTAACTCCTGATACACCGACGGCAGTTCCTTCTCAGGGATCCGAGTCAGCAGAAAACTTTGCGCGAGAGTGACGCGAACCTCATCAGGCAGATTCAGGCGACGGCTCAACTGGGCAATGGCTTCCATTTGCGTCACGGTAATGTCTCCCGATGGTATTAGGATGTCCACCGCGTAAAATCCTTTTTCCCTCTGCGGGAAAACGTTAGTTTTTTTCCAACAAAGATAGCTGTCTGTTTTCTTGCTCAAATCTTCTTTTACTCCAGAGATCTTTGGCATCAGAATCCTCTTCGTGAAATTTTTCAAAATATTGATCCAGGCTTCTGACGGCATTTGCCATCGCCAGTTCACGGATTCTCCCATGCCGGGACAACTGGATAAATTCCTTGACGGTGATCTGGCAAAATCCATCCTCCACGGTCGAGAAACTGGGGAGATATCCTCCGGATAAAAGCTCTCTCACGATTTCGTTCAACGGCCGGTGGTCCGCGATGTAAAACTGACTCTCGTTCTCTTCCCGCGCGGGATTAGAGTAACCGCCGGGACTGGTGTGGGAACCGGCGCTCATCTGGGATACACCTACCTTCAACGCGCGATCCCTGAGAGAAGCCGACTCCCGGGTTGAAAGAACGATTTCCGCGTACGGAACCGCTAACCGCATCACCGCCAGCAATTTTAAGAAGACATCGTCCCCCACCGGATGCGGAGGAATCTGCAAGGGGGCGCCCAGCGCCGGCCGAAGCCGCGGCAGGGAAATGGCCCTGGGGCCTACTCCAAATTTATCCTCCAGATAACGGATGTGAGACAAGAAAGAAATCATTTCATAGCGATAATCAAAGAGCCCCAGAAGGATTCCCATTCCAAGGCTATTCCAGCCGGCGCGGATCGCTCTTTCAGGCGATTCAAGGCGCCACTGATAAATCCGCTTGGGGCCGGCCGGGTGAACTTTCCGATAAGTCAGCCAGTGATAGGTCTCCTGAAAAACCTGATACGTCCCGTATCCGGCTTGCCCCAGCCGAGCGCATTCTTCCATCGTCAGAGGGGGCGGGTTGACCTGAATACTACGAATGACGCTGTTCCGTTTGATCTGACCAATCACTTTTTCAAGGAAATCAACTAACTCCTTGCGCGATTTTTCGCTGGCCACCAAGAGAATCCGGCGGTGCCCTTCTTTTTCTAAACGTAGCGCCTCCTCAACGGTTTCCTGAATCGAAAGAGTCCGGCGGACTAACTGAAGATTACTTTTGCGGAAGCCGCAATAAAGACAATCATTGACGCATTCATTACAGACATACAAGGGAGCAAAGAGCAGGATTCGCTTGCCAAAAACCCTCTCTTTAACTTCCATGGCCGCGTCGAAAAGCTGCTGCTCCTGCTCCGGGTCTTCCAGCGCCATGAGGCGGTTGATCTCATGCGGCTCCAGAGATTGAAGTTGTTTCGCTTTTGATAAAATTCCGTCGAGAGGATTCACTGCTTTTAGGCTAATATAAAGGAAGGAATTTCACTATGACACAAATCATCTTCTGGAGGATGTTTTTAGTCAGCAGACATGCGGGCCTTGCAGGTTGGCGATTCGTTCTTTCATTTGCGCGTGAAGCTGTTCAAATTCTCCCGCCTTGGGCAGACGCAAAACCCTCGGCAAAATAAAAAAGAACCACCCCACCGCGGCTGTTAACCAAATAGCTCCGCTGATTCCTAATAACTGGAAATAAAAAGCCGGAAAAAACTGCGCCGCCAGACGAAACGCTAACGCCGCCGGCAGGGTAACCGCGATCCAGTTCAGAATCCAAAGAGGTTTTTGAAGTCTCGCTCCTTCTCCGCCATGACTTAAGACCACCATGGTTGCTACCGCGAAAGTCATCAAACTGTAGCCACCGATAAAAACAAAATGGAGCATCATCGTTTTATGCCGAGGTAGAAAAGCTCCCATCCAATAACCCAAAACAACCATCCAAATGGAGAATCGGAGCAGTTTGAGAAAAAAATCGGGCGCTTTCGGCCGGTTCTGTAAAAGCCCTGAACGAAGAAACGCAAAAGCCGCCACGGCCGCCCGCAATCCGTAGGCCGCGCTCACCCACCCCAGTCCCTCCATCCAGAAACTTGAAAAAAGAATAACCCCAGCGGTGAGGTTAACCCAAACGCGCTGACGGCGGGACGCCGCCCCCTGTTGAGGCAATCCCATCAAGCGCGGAGCCAGAAACCCGCCGATCCCCAAAACAATCGACAACAAAAATCCCTGCTGGACCATTCCTTTCCCGACACTGAGAAACCAAGGAGAAATCAGTTTCATCTGTCCTAACGCCAGCAGTAAGCTCCCCAGAATTCCATGAAGAAGAGCGATCGGCATCCAGATAAATTCAGGGGGAGCACCATTCATTCTCCCAGGGGTAAATCGTCGTTTCGCGAATAAAACTAAAGTCACTAATAAACCGACGAAGCAAAACTCGGCGACAATCCACCGGCCGGCCAGGAGGAAAAAAGTCTCCATCGCTATTAAAAGAATAAAAACAATCATTTCTTTGCCGCTGGCGGTGGGAGCTTGAGTGAAACGGGGCAGGAATGTGAGAAGGAAACCAAGGACAAAACAGATCATGTAGGCCTGGATCTGCAGAGCCGAGTGTAAAAATCCGGAGTACCCGGGTAACCAGCCGAGCGCGAATGCCAGCCAGTGACCGACACCGATAATTCCTATTAGAATTCCCGCCGGAAAAAAGAACCGGTAAGGTTCAGCGCAAATGGTACGACCGAGGAGAGTTAATTTATTATGGCAAAATAAATTAATAAGCCAATTGATGGTAATTTTGAGTCCCATTGACCGGAAAACCGGGGGTCACGGTGACCAAAAGGTCTGGATCAAACGTCCTCTTAAGGCGCTGAGCGGCGCTGATGCGGCGGTCTTCCAGACGGCAGGTGAACAATAAAAGGGGCCCGATTGCCTTGGTGATTTTTCCTTTAATGCCAAACTTCCCTTCCATTTCTTGGCGGAGTTGGCGTATTTCTTGTGACACTTTTTCATTGATCGTCTGAAAATACTTCTCCATCGCCCAGAGAGCGGGAATATAGGCATAGAATTTTTTCTTGAGCTTCTGGACCCGCATCTGGATCAGAGGGTGTTTCATCTTGCTTCGATACTGATACGCCTGAAAATCAACCTTCATCATCCGATACATGGACGGCCCCAGCCGTTCATAGTTTGTTTTGAACGCGAGATTGATATATTTCTCCGATTCCTCCCGCGAGAGATGCGGGTGCACAAAGTTAAACCGGAATTGCCCGTGGATATCTTCGCGGGGAACATCCAAAATAACCCCCTTCTCTTTAAGTTCCCGCCAGAGAGGAGTTTCCGGTAACGGCGTATACAGCATGTATTGATGATAGACCGTCCCGTAACTCAACGAATGTTCGATCTCTTCCACAACCGCCCCGGCATGGTGTTCCGGCATTCCGATAATCGTCGAACCCAGAATTTTGATCCCCCGTTTTTGCAATTCGGCGACGGTCGCTTTCAAATCAATATTATTAAACTTCGGGAAAAGATGGAACTTTGATTCCAGCCCGATCCAGATCCAATCAATCCCCATTTCCAATAATTCGTCAAAATCAAACCGGTGAATCGCGTTGGCCGATGAGAAGATCTGGAAATTCCACGGTTTCCGGTGCTTTTCCATGAGTGCCTTCAATTCTTTGGCTCTTTGGCCTTGGAGCAGAAAATTTTCATCCATGATGAAAAAGTTATCTGTTTTTAAATGTCGTGCCGTTTTGTCGGCGGCTTCAAAAAGCTGCTGGCCCGTCTTTAAATAAGGAAGGTATTTCCCTCCAAAGAAATTAGAAGTACTGCAAAACGAACAACCCTGAGGACATCCCATCCCTGGGATGAGAATGCCGGTCGGCCTCCGTTTTTCTCCCAATTGGATCCCGAAAAGCCGCAGTCCGATGCCGGCTCGAAGAACGGGATGGTTGATCGGCTGAGTAATATCTTGTCCCAGCAATTGCCGCATAAAAAGGACTCCGTCTCCCTTGGCGAAATAATCAACGCCGGTGATCTCTTTTTCAACCGCGGAATCGTTGGTGATATGTCCTCCCAGGATGATTTTGGTGTGCGGCTGGATGGATTTAATCAACGGCGCCATTCTTTTTACCTTCTCAAAGTTCATAATGATTGAGTTGATTCCCACATAGTCATAGGGCCGCTCGCGAAGGGCCGCGACCAACTCTTCCTCAGAAGGGAAATCGAGGATTTTGACATGGGCGTCAATGTTGGCGGCCATCAGGTAGAACGCGTGGGTCGGGTGGTTGATCCGCGGACTGAAAGGCCCTTGAAAACGAGTCACCTGGTTTTCAAAGAGCTCCATCGGATTGATAAAACGGGATTCTTTGGTGTCGGTCGCGTAAGGTTTAATTACGGAGGTAAAAAGGATGAATTTCTTTTCTTTAGCGTCGGTTGTCATTGGTTTAGGATACCGCCAAGGAGAAGAAAAAAGTATGATCTAGATCAGGGTGCTCTTGACGCGGGCGATAAAAATCAATTGTCAAAACCCTGGCATTTGCATAGAATATGGGTTCTATAGACAACGGGAGACAAAAGGAGGAATTTTATGAAAAAGTTCGTTTCATTACTGCTGGCGGCGGCTTGTTTTTCTACTTATTCCATCGTTTTCTCGGGAGCGGCGATGGCCGCAACCGTTTCAGGAAAAGTCAACTTTGAAGGAACGGCTCCCGCTGTTGAAAAAATCGGCGCCGACGCGGATCCGGCCTGCCAAATGGTCCATCCCGACGGCATTTCTTCGGAAGAAACCGTCGTTAACCCAAATGGAACGTTGAAGAATGTTTTTGTCTATATAAAAGAAGGGCTTGCCGGAAAAACCTTCGAAGCACCGAAGACGCCCGTTGTCCTGGATCAGCTTGGATGCCGGTATGAGCCGCGTGTTTTCGGCATTCAGGTAAACCAGACCCTTGAGATTTTGAATAGCGACGACACGCTTCACAACGTCCACGCGATTCCGAAGAATAGCAAGGAATTTAATCTTGGGATGCCGATCAAAGGGATGAAACTGAACAAAAAATTTACGGCCCCTGAAGTGATGGTGAAATTAAAATGCGAAGTGCATCCCTGGATGTCGGCGTATGCCGGCGTACTGGAGCATTCTTTTTATAGCGTGACCCGCTCCGAAGGGACTTTTGAGATTAAGGACTTGCCTGCCGGCCAGTATGTTTTGGAAGCCTGGCATGAGAAATACGGGACGTTAACTCAAGCAATCACCATCAATTCTGCTGAAGAAAAACAAGAGATCTCATTCCGGTATCAATGCTAAGAATAGTTCCTTTTCTTTTTCTATGGATTCTATTCGGACTGTTTTCTTCCGTTTTCCCCGCTTCTTCGCCCGCGGCCTCTTCAAAGACGCCGCAAAACAACACTGCTATCGGCGCTGGAATTGATGACAGCGCCGTGGTCAATGCCTACCAGAGAAGCAAGCGGTGGTGGCTTCCCGACGCCGCTTCCACTTACGCCCGCGATTTGGATTGGATTTTTTACCTCATCCTTTATATTACCGGAGCTGTTTTCTTCGCCGTTCAAGGACTTCTGGTCTATTTCCTCGTTCGTTACCGCAAAAAGGAAGGGGTCAAAGCCGTTTACTATCACGGCAATAACCGTCTTGAAATCATCTGGACGGTGATTCCGGCTCTGATCATGGTCTATCTGGCTTTTGCCAGCCAAAAAACTTATGATCTCGTCAAAGGTCCCCTTCCTGAAAACGCTCTGAGGGTGGAAGTATCCGCTGAGCAATTCGCGTGGAATATCAAATATCCCGGGACCGATGATAAACTCGGAACCGCTGACGACGTCGTTAAAGTCAACCAGCTTCATATCCCGGTGGATCAACCGGTACGAGTCAAACTAATCTCTATTTCAAAGGACGGCAAACATCCGGTCATTCACAGTTTCTTTGTTCCCGAATTCAGGATTAAACAGGATGTTGTCCCTGGATTACCGACTGAAATTTGGTTTCAAGCCACCAAACCGGGTAAGTTTGAAATTGCCTGCGCCGAATTATGCGGACTGGGGCATTACCGGATGCGCGGATTCTTAACGGTTCACACCCAGGAAGGATTCCAAGCATGGATGCAAAAGGAGATCACTAAAAGTGGAAAATGAACATATTCATAAAGAACTAGGTTTCATCCGCAAATACATTTTCTCCACCGATCACAAAACCATCGGGATTCAGTTTCTTTTCATCGCTCTCTTCATGGTTCTGATCGGCGGGTTTTTGGCCATGATGATCCGCTGGCAATTGGCTTTTCCCGGCAAACCGGTGCCGGTCATTGGCCAGTGGTTTCCCGACAATATGCTGGTCGGCGGCGTGATGCTTCCAGAGTTTTACAATATTCTTTTCACGATGCACGGCACCCTCATGATTTTCTTCGTCGTGATTCCGGTGCTGGTGGGGACGTTCGGCAACTATCTGATCCCGCTCCAAATCGGCGCTAAAGACATGGCTTTCCCGTTCCTGAACATGCTTTCCTATTGGCTCATTCCTCCGGCGGCTGTCATTATGCTCGCCGGTTTTTTTACGCAGACAGGACCCGCCTCCACGGGTTGGACGGCGTATGTTCCTTTAAGCGCGATTGAACCGATCGGCCAAAACCTCTGGTTGATCAGTCTTTTTCTCGTTGGAAGCTCTTCGATCATGGGAGCGGTCAACTACATCACCACCATCCTCAACTGCCGCGCTCCGGGGATGACGTTGTTCCGGATGCCGTTGCCAGTGTGGGCATTGTTTATCACTGCCATCATGGCTTTATTAGCGACACCCGTGCTGGCGGCGGCGTTAGCCATGCTCTTTTTGGACCGAGTCGCTGGAAGCACCTTTTTTCTCTCTGAAGGAGGAGGGCAAACGCTTTTGTGGCAGCATCTTTTTTGGTTTTATTCGCACCCGGCGGTTTACATCATGATCCTCCCCGCCATGGGAATCGCGTCAGAAGTCATCTCGGTCTTCTCCAGGAAGCCGATTTTCGGCTACCATTCCATGATCTACGCCCTTGGCAGTATCGCTTTTCTTGGTTTTATCGTCTGGGGACACCACATGTTCCAGAGCGGCATGAATCCGATGCTCGGGACGACCTTTCTCGTCTCCACCATGGTCATTGCCGTCCCTTCAGCAATCAAAACTTTTAACTGGCTGGGGACGTTGTGGGGCGGCTCGATTCGTTTCACGACCCCGATGCTGAACGCGATCGCGTTCGTTTCGATGTTCGTCATCGGTGGTTTAAGCGGAATTTTTCTTGCTTCAACTTCGGCAGATATCTTTGTCCATGACACCTATTTCGTCGTCGCCCATCTGCATTATGTTCTTTTCGGCGGCAGTATCTTTGGCATCTTCGCCGGCGTTTATTACTGGTATCCCAAAATGTTCGGACGCAAGATGAACGAACGTCTGGGCAAAATCCATTTCTTTACCACGTTTATCACCTATAACTGCACTTTCTTCCCTATGCATATTCTGGGGATCGGGGGTATGATGCGCCGGATTTACGACCCAACGCAATATGCCCATTTACAGCACTTGCAGTCAATCAATGTTTTCATCACTTACAGCGCGTTCGTGATGGGGATCGCTCAAATCCCATTTTTGATTAATTTCTTTGGAAGTCTCTTCCGGGGAGAAAAAGCGGGAGAAAATCCATGGCAGGCCAACACACTGGAGTGGACTCTTCCCTCCCCTCCAAAACATGGAAATTATGAAATCATCCCAACCGTCTATCACGGGCCTTATGAATACAGTCTCCCTGGACGTGAGAAAGACTGGCTCCCGCAAACGGAAAAATAGGGGTCAGACCCCTATTTTTGCCCGCCGGAGGCGGGTCCACCTCTGGCGGAGAAAGTGGAAAGTGGATAATGGAAAATAGAAAATGGGAAGGGCAAAATAGAGCACTCCATCGTTTTTCTAAACTGGTCGCAGTTTCAACATTTCTCTTAATTGTCGCCGGTGGATTAGTCACCAGCACCGGTTCCGGCCTCTCTGTCCCGGACTGGCCCCTTTCCTACGGCCGGTTCTTCCCTCCGATGATCGGTGGGATTCGTTTTGAACATACCCACCGGGTGATCGCCGGAATCGTCGGCATTTTGACTTTTGTCTTAACCGTATGGCTGTTGAAAGCCGAAAAGAGAACTTCCATCCGCTGGCTTGGGGTTTTCGCTCTTCTCATGGTAATCGCCCAGGCGGTCCTGGGAGGAATCACAGTTTTGCACTATTTGCCTGCCCCTATTTCTATTTTTCACGCCTGTCTGGGACAAACTTTCTTCGCCTTGGTCGCTTCACTTGCTTTACTGACCTCTCAATCATGGAAGGATGCTACCCCCCCCCACCCTTACCCTCCCCCTCAAGGGGGGAGGGTCGGGGTGGGGGTAAAAAAACTACAGCGGCTCTTAATTCTTACTACCTCATTGATTTACTTACAGTTAATCGCCGGCGCGATCGTACGCCATACCAACGGGAACCACGGGCTCATGTGGCATTTCGTTGGGGCTTTCTTAATTTTCGTGCACGCTCTTTTAGTGATCCTCAAGGTCCCTAGACAGTATCCGGGGGTAAAAAAATTAATCGCCCCCGCTATTTCCCTGGGAATATTGGTTGTGGTCCAAGTTTTTCTCGGATTCGGAGCGTTTATTCTTAAGATCATGCTTGAAAAGCCAGCCGTCCCGCGGCCGGCGGAAGTTTTTTTCGCCACCGCCCACCAGGCGGCAGGGGCATTGATTCTTGTGACCAGCGTCCTTTTAACCCTGCAATATTTCAAACAGTCTCAACGGGTAGATAATGGAACGCTCTGATTCTTTGACGACATTTCCGAAAACAGCCCATTATTCCGCCGGCTCCCTGATGAATTACGTGGAACTGACCAAACCCCGCTTGACACTTTTAGCGGTATTGACGACCCTGCTCGGTTTCTACATGGGCTCATGGCTTGTTGTGAATCTTCCACTCCTCTTGGTAACGTTGGTTGGAGCCGCTCTGGTCGGTTTTGGCGCTAACGCTTTGAATCAATATCTAGAGAGAGAAACAGACGCCAAGATGAAAAGAACTCAAAATCGCCCTCTCCCCACAGGCCGCCTTCAGCCGGAACAAGCCCTCTCTTTTGGAATCATCCTTTCTGTAGTTGGAATTTTAGTTTTGGCTTTTTTCGTTAATCTTCTAACATCTCTTTTAGCCGCCATCACTCTTGCCATTTATCTCTTTGCCTATACTCCGCTCAAGAAACGATCGCCGCTCTGTACCTTGGTCGGGGCCATTCCAGGAGCAATACCCCCTTTGATCGGGTGGACCGCGGTCCGCGGTGAGTTGGGGCTGGAAGCGTGGATTTTATTCTCTATCTTATTTTTGTGGCAACTGCCCCATTTTCTGGCAATTGGGTGGGTCTGCCGCGAGGAGTACGCGCGCGCGGGATTTCCGATGCTCATGGTGCTGGATACCCATGGGAAGAGTACCGCGCGGCAAATTTTTCTCTACTGCTTGGCTCTTCTTCCCGTTACGTTGATTCCAAGCATTCTGCGAATGAGCGGCGTGGTCTACTTTTTCTCGGCCCTTCTCCTGGGAATGGCCTTTGCCGGATCGAGCGCGTTCTTATTAGGGCTGCGGCAGAAAGATCTTTACGCGAAGAAATTCTTTCTGGCTTCGATTCTCTATCTTTTCGTTCTCACCATTTTTATGATGGGTGATAAGATATAGCGGATAGCGGTCAGCGTATAGCGTTCAGTAAAATCAACAGAAAAGGAGCTATAAAAAACCAATGACGTATCCCGTACTGGCCTCAGACACGATAGGGAACCTCGGGATTAACACCCGAAAACTCGGGATGTGGATCTTCTTGGCTTCGGAGATCATGTTTTTTACCGGGTTGATCGGGTCTTATATTATTTTGCGTTCCGGGACGCCGAGTTGGCCAATTCCCTCAACCGTTCTCAACATTCCCTTAACCGCGCTCAATACTTTTATTCTTATTTGCAGCAGCGCCACGCTGGTGATGGCTTACGCCGCCATCCAGCGGGGAGACAAAGAAAGACTGCAAGTCGGCCTCCTTTTAACGATTCTGCTAGGCGCGCTCTTTTTAGGAATTCAGATGAAAGAATACCGGGAATTGATCCATCATGGATTCACGATTAACAGCGGCATCTTCGGCTCCTGTTTTTACGCCATGACCGGGTTTCACGGGACTCACGTTTTCATCGGCGTACTTTCTTTGATCTCGGTTTTTATAAAAGCCGCGCGGGGAGGGTACACCAAGGACCATTGCCGAGGAGTTGAGATGGTAGGGCTTTACTGGCACTTCGTTGACTTGGTGTGGATTATTTTGTTTACGATTGTGTACTTAATTTAGCAATACAAAATGACAAATGGATGGGGGTAATTATGACTGAAGCAACCCACGCGCAACCCAAGTACGGCCGGATCTTCTGGGCGCTGCTGATTTTGACTATCCTTGAACTGTTCGTCGCCAACCTCCACTTGGCGAAACAACTGACGATTTTGACGCTGGTCTTTCTCGCAGTCGTCAAGGCAGTTCTGGTCGCCCTTTTCTACATGCATCTGAAGTTTGAGAAGATTTTGCTCTATGTTATTATCGCTATCCCTCTTGTCTTAAGCTTTATCCTGACCCTCTTAGTCATGACCGACTCCGTTCCTCTTAGTAAATGAAAGAAAAACTGCTGTGGGCCATTCTCGTGGCAGTGCTTTTGGGGGTACCGGCGGCGTTTTTCGTCCAACAGTCCCAAAAACCTAAACTCCCTCATTACGGCACGGTCAGTGATTTCACGCTGACAGAAAGGAACAGCCGTTCTGTTTCGCGAAAGGATCTTCGCGGAAAAATTTGGGTGGCTGATTTCATTTTTACCTCCTGCGCGGGCCAGTGCCCCATGATGAGTCAACAGATGGAGCGGCTGCAACATCAGCTCCCCTCGTCGGTCACTTTTGTCTCTTTCACCGTGGATCCCGAACGAGATACCCCTGAGGTCTTGGCCGATTATTCAAAAAATTATAACGCCGACTCGAGCCGCTGGTTATTTTTAACCGGTGACAAAGAAACATTGACCCAAGTGACCACCAGTTTTTACATGGATGGGATCGAAGATCCCAATCTTCATAGCATTCGATTCGCGCTGGTGGATCCGTACTCTCAAATCCGGGGCTACTACGACGCCAGCGATCCTCAAGCGCTCCAGAAACTTTCTTCTGATGTCGCCGCCTTGCTCAGAGAATCCCGGTAAAAATGATTAACTACGCTTCACTTCCAGCCCTGAACGCCGGCCTCAATGCCACGACTACCCTCTTGATTCTTCTCGGTTTCTGGCTCATCAAACAGAAGGCCTGGACCGGCCACGCCCTCTGCATGATCCTGGCGATGATTACTTCAACACTCTTCTTGACCTCTTATTTGATCTATCACGCCCACCACGGCTCTACCCCTTTTCCCGGGCAGGGGTGGATTCGGCCGGTTTATTTTTCCATCCTCATCACCCACACAATTTTAGCCGTTATGATTGTCCCGATGGTATTGCGAACCTTCTATTTCGCCCTCAAGGGGCGCTTCGACCGCCACCGCCGCCTGGCCCGATGGACGTTCCCGATCTGGCTCTATGTCTCGGTGACCGGTGTGGTGATTTATTGGATGTTGTATCGGTTGCCCCTACCGTGACGTTCATGAATGTTGTATAATAAAACATGTTATGAAGACAATCATTCCCAAGATGTTACTATTGGTTTCCCTGGCGACAGCGACCTCCGCCTACGCCTGCCCGATGTGCAAAGATGTGATGAAGGCCTTCGGACAGCTCACGCAAGGGTGGTTTTGGAGTATTCTTTTAATGCTGGCGATTCCTTTCACGATGGTGGGACTTTTTGCCGGATTTCTCGTGAGAAGCTACCGGAAAAACAAACAATGAAAACTAACACGGCTAAAAAAAGTAATTCTTCAGTGTTATGGTGGATCATCTGGATCCTCTTGACCATCGGATCCTTTTTTGTTTCAGCGCACTTCTGGACCTGGTTCATCGCCGATAAAGTCGGGACGATGCGTCAGCCAGGAGTTCCAATTCTTTGGGTAACGGCCGTCTTCGGGAGCTGGATGGTTTTATTAGTCCCGCTCATTGTCGTGATGTATAACAAAGTGGACAAGGCCTACGAAGACGCCCGCATCCGGCGGGAACTAGCGGCCCTTCAAAAAACGCAAGAGACGGTCAAATTCCGGAGCGCTTCTGTAGATCCCTCAGAGCGCCAGATCAGCGAAGAATTATCGAAGAAACTGAAGAAAATCCCGGAGGCCATCAAACGGGGACATTTAGTCACTGTTATTCTTCAAGATGGAAAAAAATACGACAACGTCTTCATCGCCGACCGGACGGAAATTCTGGGAATCTACGGCCATCATACGCTCCCCTTCCAAACCGATGAAATCATAGACCTGGAACCGGCCGATCTGAAGCGCTTACCAGACTTCAAAGAAGATCACTGGCTACGACTGGATGGGGTCACTAACAAAGTCTGACTATGGGAGCGGGAGAGGGGTTCCGAAAAGACGCTGTCTCGCACTCGCGTGCGAGCGCTCTCTCTCGGAGCCGACCCGCCTGACGGCGGGTGCCCGGCTCCTGCGAGAAGCTTTTTGGAACCCCTCTCCCGCTCCCTCTTAGAAAATGAGTTTCATATATCTAGTAGGACGTGTTCTTCAGTTCATCGGCCTTCTGACTCTTCCCAGCGCCATTCTGGTCGCTGAAATTAATCACAGCGAAAGCGGTGCCATTGGTATCTCCGTTGGTTCCGTGGTTATTTTCTTCTTCGGTTATCTACTCACTCGCCTTGCCCGACACTAAACCGCTATGATAGAATAATTGATTATGGCAATGACTGATACTTACGCTCAGGAAGGACTCGCTAAGAAAATCCAGAAGATTCAGGAAGAGCGCGCCAAGAAACCTCCCCGCAAGAAGGTTCCCCCTAAGCTGGCCGTCATCAACCAGAGCGGTTGCACTGGCTGCGAGGCGTGTATTGTTTTTTGTCCGGTGGATTGTATCGAACTGGTTCCTGGGGCTGAACACGCGCAGTTCCAGCAAGTGGTCGAGGTAGATTTGAACCGCTGCATCGGCTGCGCCCTCTGCGCCAAGCACTGCCCCTGGGACACCATTCCGATGATGCCAACCCAAGAGGCCCTCCAGCAAGCCCCCTCTTTAACCCTCAAAAGCGTCTGCGGGCAGAAGTAGGTTCGACTCCGCTCACTACAAGACAAACCAGGTATAATAAAATATAATAAAGTATAATAAAGTATTGAATATTGCTCTTTTTTGATCTATACTTATTAATAGAAGGAGGGTTCCTATGCTGCCCGAAGTTATGACCGTGGAACAATTGGCTAAATATCTCCAATTAGACGAGCAGACCGTCTATCGAAAAGCCCGCACCGGACAGATTCCCGCCGTGCGCATCGGCAGGATACTGCGATTTAAGAGAGATATCGTTGACGGCTGGCTCAGACTTTCTTCATTGGAATGGAACTCACAAAAGAGAAATCATTTAAGAACGTGGGCAAGCCGCTTCGCGAAAACGAAGAAACTCACCGAGGAAAAGTTACAAAGAGCTATTAGTAAAAGACGACGCCATCCATGATTAAAGTCGTTCTGGATACTAATATTCTCATCTCCAGCATCTTCTGGAAAGGAACCCCGCGCCAAGTTGTGGATCTCGCGGCCACTCATGAAATCTTATCGGTCACTTCTGCTGAAATCTTGCAAGAAACCGCCATTGTTCTTACCGAAGATTTCACCGGCGTTCCTCCAGAAAAAATTCATCAAATTATCAAAGATATCTTGAGTTACTCCGAGGTAATTCTCCCCCGCAAAATCACACTGCCGCCATCCCAATTACGGGATGTCACAGACACTAAAATCCTTGCTTGCGCCGTCTCAGGGAACGTCAATTACCTGATCACTGGAGATAAGGATTTACTGGTATTAAAAAACTATCAAGGAATTCCAATTATTACAGCGAGAACTTTTTTAGATTTGACCGGTTAGAACACCTCGTCAAGCAAGCCCCCGTATTAACCCTCAAAAGCGTCTGCGGGCAGAAAACCGTTGGAAACTAACTAATAAAGTATTTTTGAAGCAACCGATCGCGGGGACGTTCTGTTAAAGCGAGACTTCGATGCACCTATTAATGGCCCTTTGGGTCGTGTTGTGCAAAAGCAACCATTCAAGTGATTCTACTGAAAACGGAGGGCCTTTCGGTATTTTAGGTTTGGATTCTTCTAAAACTGCCTCCAGCGCTTTTAAACTCCCTTCCTCACCACGCGAGTGGAGCGCCTTCACTGCCGCGACACGGGTTTTGACATCTTCCCGCGGATTCTGAGCAATAGTTTCTAACACCGTCACTGTGCGCTCCCCATTTACTTTTGCCAGAAAGTAAAGCAAGCGCCGTCGTGCAGTTTGATTAACGGATTGGCCGCCGTTTTTCAGTCTCCCATTGTTCAACAGGGAAAGAAAGCGTGCCGGATTCAATTTTACAACACCCTCTAGCGCTTGATCAGCCGTTAACCGTACCAAGGGATCAGGATCTTCCAAACGTTTCATCATCATCAAGAAAGCTTCTTCTGCCTTATGCGGTTGACTTTCTGTAATTCTTTGAATCATCCAAATGGACACGATACGTTCTATCCAATCCGGATTCTCTAAAAATAGGCGAGAATTTTGATTCAACGCCTCTAAAAACTGATGGTTTCTGTCTAAAGAAATGATTTGGCTAATGGCAATATCCGCCAGCCGGCTTGCATCAGTTTTTCTCAACACTAACTCTCCCTTTTCATCCAATCGCGCACTACTCTTTCGATCAATCAACAAATGCCCCAGTAAAACAATGCCTCTTGCCATGACTCCTAATGATTGGGATCCTCCTACGATGCTCAATATTTGTACAATTCCCTTGATTTGCTCGTTCTCGTCCTGGTGATACAATTTATCCTTCTGCGCTTCCAATGCTTCAAGCGCGTTTTGGATTTCTGGCGAAAGAGTTTTCGTGATGAGTTCACTGCGAGGAGCCAGATGATCATAAGGCATTCCTCTGGCGCCCACAGATACTCCCACCAGGAAACTGATCAGAAACAAAGGTAATATTTTCATAGGGGAAGTAAGTATATCATAATTTCGTATTCCGCGTGGAGAAGGGGCCAATGCCGTCTGACAAGAAACACCCTATCTTATTTTAAATAAACAGGTTATGGTAGTTATGATATACTTATACCCCCATGATAAAAAAGAACAGCTTGGTGAACTACCTGTGGTTTTGCCTTATCCTGATCACCGCCACCGCTATACCGGTGGCCGGGGCCTATGATTCTTTCTTTTACTTATCGCCTCGCACAGGAATTCATAGCGCCGGCTTTTTTTCTACTGATGCGGTCGTAGACGCAGTCATGGAATTAAAGAGAACTAACCCGGAATTAAAAACGCCCGATCTCATTAACTACGCGCAGATACTTGTCGTGTTAAAAGAATACTTTAGAAACGATTTTTCTGGAAGAAGAGGAATGGAACTTGGAATCACTTCGCAAACAATGAATTTGTTCAGATATCTTCAAAAGAATGGATGCCACATGCGCGGCGCGGGATATGACGCTCCAACGGGCGAAAATTTCACGCATGATGGTATTGATAACTACTTAAAAACACTGGCAGGGAAAGGAGAATATGATTTTATTTATGCACGGCAAGTGTTGACAACCCCGTCATCCTTTCGTAATTCTCTTGAACTATTCGTAAAGATTTATGAGGGAATTCATTCAAACTTAAAAAACGGCGGCTATTTCATCACGATAGATGACTTCTCTGAAGTACTCGACAGAAAGATGTCTCTTCCGACTGAAACAATCGTGAATTTAGGATTTGAAATCGTTGACGAATTTTACATCTCTGGAATTTCTGTGGTTGAAAGAGATTCATCTTCAATACCGATGCGGCTAATGATCTTTAGAAAAACAGGGGCATTCCCTTTCCAAGGACTTTCTACCGAAGCGCAAATTTTATCTTCACTCTAAAACGATTATTGACGCCCACCCACAGATAAGATATCATCCATCCAGCTTCAGCCACTTCCCTTCTTCATACGGAGGCAATTGACCTTTCGGAATGGGTTCGATGTCCGCGATCTGGTTTGATTCAAAATCAAAGCTGTCCCGATGGTACACTCCAGCGATTTCCCGTGAGTCCAACACGAAAACATGCGGAACTCTTTGGCCGTTTTTAAGGATAGCGGTCACTACATGCCCCCGTGGAAGAGTCGGCGGAATTTTTTTCAGCTTTTCCGTTAACGCCTCCGGCAAAAGCCGCTCTGAACGGGGAATTGCCGCCGTTTTAAACGACGGAGCCACGGCTCCCTGCCTCACCAGGGCTGTTTTCATAATGTCATCGGCTTTGCGGTACATCCAGATCAGAAACGGGATGAGAAGGAAAAGCCACGTCCCAAAAACCGCTTTGCTCCACGTTGGATCAAAACCTTCGCTGGTCTGGATTCTATCGGCCAGCCGCCAGCTCCAAAATAGGCAACTAGCCACTAACAACCCAATGAAGATCCCCATGGCAGTCAACCAGGCGTCCACAGCCCGTTCCTGATCGTCGTTGAGCCGTTTCCAGATCTGCTCTTTCTTGCGGATGAATGGAATCAGCAGAATAAACCAGCTCCCGAAAACCGCCACGGCCCAAGATAAGATCAACTCAGATCCTTGAATCCGTCCAAAGAGCAAGGTCAAAACGAAAGTCCAAAAAATCGCCGCGCCGACCAGGCTTCCGGCGAACCAGAGAATCCATGATAACCAGAATTTAAAACCAAAACGATCCATTTAATTAAACCCCGCGTGATTCTCCCGCTTCCTCCGCCCCATCACCCTGGCGCCGAGGATTCCCAACTCATACAAAAAGATCAATGGAATTGCCAATAGGGCTTGGGTCGCCATATCGGGTGTGGGAGTGATTACCGCCGCCACGATAAAAATAAGGACGATGGCGTGCTTTCGATACTGAGTGAGGGTTTTTACTTTGACGACTCCTAAGGAAGACAAGATGATCACGACTACCGGCAGGTTAAAAGCAATGCCAAACGCCAGGGAGAGGTTCCATAAAAAATCAACGTAACTGGTGACGGAAATCATCGGCTTTAGGAAATCGGTCTGGAATCCCATCAGAAACTTTAACGCGATGGGAATGACCCCAAAGAAACAAAACGAAATCCCCGCCAAAAACAAAAGCGAGGTCGCCGCGATCCACGGAAGAATCATTCCTTTTTCTCTTTCATGGAGGGCGGGAACGACAAAAAGCCATATTTGGCTGATGATCACCGGAGAAGCCAGGATGAAGCCGGCGAAAAGGGCTATTTTGATTTTAATGATAAAAGCGTCCGCCGGCGAGAAAAAATAAACAGGGCTTCCTGTTGTTTGGATCGGCTGGAGTAGAATCTGAAGAATTTTTTCCGAAAAGAAATAAGCAAGACCCGCGACGGCGACAACGGCGCCGATCGAAATCATCAGACGAGTCCTCAATTCATCGAGATGCCCCACGAAACTGAGCTGCGGCTGTTTTGACTCTTTTGCCATGGTGAAGAACCCAGCGCGGTTTTACAGACGAAGGATGGCTTTTGCGATCTCAAAATAGATGAGGAGCGCGGTCACATCCACGATTGAAGCAATGAAAGGGCCCGCGGCTACCGCAGGATCAAGCTTCAACCGATGTAATAAAATCGGGAAAAGGGCGCCCGTAACGGTTGCCATGACCAGTGTAACTACCATAGCAGAGCTGACAGCAACGGCTAATAAAGGATTTCCTACCATCCAATAACTGCGCAGCCCGGCTAATATCCCTAAAACAACTCCCAGCACCAAGCCAATCAACCCCTCCCTGCCGATGATCTTCGTCAAATGGGTTACTTTGAGTTCTCCTGTAGCCAGGCCTCGAATGACCAAGGTGGCCGATTGGGTTCCGGCGTTTCCACCGGTTCCGATCAACAAGGGAATAAAAAAAGCCAGGGCAACGACTGTGTCCAGCGAAGATTGATAATTCTTCAGAACATTCCCCGTGATCATTCCTAACAACAAGAAAACCACCAGCCATCCGATTCTTTTTTGTACCATCGACCACGGGGAAACGTCCAGATATTCTTCTTCATGCGGCATGATCGCGGCCATTTTGTGGATGTCTTCGGTAGACTCTTTCTTCATGACGTCCACCACGTCGTCAATCGTGATAATTCCCTGCAGTTTCCCCTCTTCGTCCACCACAGGGATGGCGATAAAATCGTATTTCCCCATCACCTTGGCAACCTCTTCCTGATCCTGATCCACCGTCACGCTGATCACGTAGGGGGAAGCGACATCCTGGATTAACTGTTCCGGCTTGGCAACGACCAAGTCTCTTAGGGACAAAATCCCTATTAAGTGATTCTGATCATCCGTCACATATAAATAGTAAATCGTTTCTTTTAATAACGCCGTATCACGAATCAACTGCAACGACTGCTCCGCCGTCATGTGGCCTCGGACGCTGGCAAGTTCCGTCGTCATAATGGCGCCGGCGGTGTTCGGTTTATACTTAAGTAGTTTTTCCGTTAATTTCCGTTCCGATTCGCTCAGACAACCCAGCAGACGGCTGGCGATTTCTTCCGGAAGATCCTGTAGGAGATCCACGCGATTATCCGTGGACATATCGTTGAGGAGTTCGTGGCAGTGTTCTTTAGTGAGACTGGAGAGAAGCACGGATTGTTCTTCCTGATCTAACTCTTCAAAGACAGCAATTTGCTGTTCTTTTGCCAGGAGACGGAAGAAGGAAACCTGCTCTTCCGGTGTGAGCCCGACAACGATCTCGGCGATGTCTACTGGATGAAACTCTTCCAACGCCTCCTGAAGTTCCTTCTGTTTTTCAGGGACGAGCATTTCTCGAATATCGGGGATTAAGAAGGATGGTTGGCGCATAGGTTGTTCTTTATTGTCTCCATCGTTTAAATAAGTTATGCTCTACTCCTAATAAGTCTAACACTCTTCCCACAACAAAATCCACCATCTGCTCCACTTTTTGCGGACGGTGGTAGAAACCAGGAGCCGCGGGAACAATATGGACTCCCAGCCGCGCCAATTTCAGCATATTCTCCAAATGAATCGCCGAAAGAGGCGTCTCCCTGGGAACCAAGATCAGTTTTCGCCCTTCCTTTAAGGCGACGTCGGCGGCGCGCTCAATTAAATTCGACGAGCTGCCGCAAGCGATTCCTGAAAGCGTGGACATAGTGCACGGAACGACCGCGACCGCTTTGAGCTGGTGCGAACCACTGGAGATCGGAGCGGCTAAATCCCGTTCATCCAGGTAATGAATCAGCCCCCTGCTGGAAGGCCCCAGATATTTCATTAAGCGGCTTTCCCATTCTTCCCTTTTCCCTAAATCCAAATCCATTTCTTCTTTCAAGACAACGGCGCCGGAAGCGCTCAGCGTCAGATAAAGAGGGATTTTTTTCTCCAATAAAACCTGGACCAAACGAATCCCGTAAATAACTCCGCTGGCGCCTGTGATAGCAATGGCGTATTCAGGAGATTTCATAACGCATCCAATAATGTCGCGCAGAATAAAATCATGCTGACCCAGCCGTTCATGACAAAGAAAGCTCGATTGACCTTGCTCAAGTCACTAGGAGAGACAATCCTATGCTGGTAATAAAGAATGGGGCCCACCACCAGAAGCGCCCCCCAGTACCAGATTCCAAGTTGAAGAATCCCTCCCAGGAAAATCAGGATGAAAAAAGCCGCGCTATGGCAGGCACGGGAAATGACGAGAGCCGCCGGGATTCCGGTTAAACTGGGAATGGACCAGAGCCCTTCTTTCCGGTCGAATTCAACATCCTGCGTCGCGTAGAGAATGTCGAAGCCGGCCACCCAGAATAAAACCGCGAAAGCAAGCATGACCGCCTGCCAGCCGATGGTCCCGGCCGCCGCGAGCCACCCCAAAACCGGCGCGGAGCCGAGAATCCCCCCAAGCACAAAATGGGACAGCCAGGTAAAACGTTTGAGATACGCATAGAGCCACATTACTCCTAAAATTACTGGAGATAACAAAAGAGCCGTCCGGTTTAGATTTGAGCATCCGACGATGACTAAAAGAACTGACACGACTGCTAGTCTCCATGCCTGATGACGGGAAACAGTCCCCGCAGGGAGAGGACGGTTTTGAGTTCGGGGATTCCTGGCGTCCAGATGGTGATCCACGAGCCGGTTCATCGTCATGCCGAATGTCCGCGCCCCGATCATCACCACCGTGATCCACAACCATACCGGCCATGGGGGGATACCCTGCGCCCCTAAAATCATCCCCATGTAAGCAAACGGCAACGCGAAGATCGTATGCTGAAAGGCAACAAGTTCAAAATACTGTCTCCATTTATAACCCATATTCTCTCCAACGCTCCGTTACCCGCTGTTTGACCTCGTCACTCATCTTCGCCTCCGTCGGCCATTCGCGGAGCATTCCTTCCTCGCGGGTCTTGCGCGTCGCGTCAATTCCCATTTTACTCCCGACATAACCGGAACAGGACGAATAATCGAGCGCGTCCACCGGCCCTTCACTGAAAATGATATCCCGCTTGGGGTCAATGTTTCCGAAGATTTTCCAGGCGGCCTCGGGTAGATTTTGCACGTTACAATCTTCCGCTTCGACGACGATGACGATTTTAGTCAGAGAAAGGAGTCCCAGCCCCCACAGGGCGTGCATCACTTTTTTCGCGTGCCCGGGAAACTCTTTCTTGATGGAAACGATCGCGCAATTATGAAACGCCCCTTCCACCGGAAGATTCATATCAACGATTTCCGGCAGTTGAGTCTGGATCAGCGGCAGAAAAATCCGCTCCGTCGCCTTCCCTAGAAACGCGTCTTCTTGAGGAGGTTTCCCAACGATAATCGAGGGGTAAATCGCGTCTTTGCGATGAGTCATACAGGTAATATGGAAAACAGGATACGATTCCGGCGCGGAATAAAAACCGGTATGATCGCCGAACGGCCCCTCGATCCGGGTCTCTTCCGGATCCACATATCCTTCCAGAATAATTTCGGCCTCCGCCGGCACTTCTAGACTTAGCGTGGCGCATTTCACCAACGCCACCGGTTCGCGGCGAATAAACCCGGCAAAGGTATATTCATCCCCCACGTTTCTTGGGAGAGGAGCCGTCCCGGAATACATCGTCACCGGATCCCCCCCTAAAACCACCGCGACTTCCATTCTCTTCTTTAATTTTTTGTACTGATGCCAGTGGTGAGCGCCGTCTTTGTGGATCTGCCAGTGCATCCCGGTCGTCCGCTCGTCATAAACCTGCATCCGGTAAGCCCCCAGGTTGTACGAACCGGTTTCCGCGTCTTTGGTGACGACCCCCGGAAACGTGATATACCGCCCGGCGTCTTGTGGCCAGCATTTCATGATCGGAAGTTTCGCTAACGATGGATTTGTGTCAACCACTTCCTGGCAGGAGGCCTTTTTGACCCGAACGGGAGATGATCTTGCCAAATCAATCAGCTTTGGGATCATGGCAATCTTTTCCATTATCCCGGCTGGGGCATGTTTGGGAATCATTGTCCGGATACGATCGGCAATGTCATCCAGCCGGTTCACTCCCAGCGCCAAAGCCATCCGGTTCCATGTTCCAAAAAGATTGATCGCTAATGGGAAAGAGAACCCTTTGACCCGTTCAAACAGAAGCGCCGGCCCCGCGGCTTTAGTCACCCGATCCGTGATTTCGGTAATTTCCAGCTCCGAATCCACTTCCACGGAAATCCGCTTGAGCTCTCCCCGCTTTTCTAAATCTGCGATAAATTCACGAAGGTTTTTATAGGCCATTGTATTTATGTTGGGCTTTTATTATACTCTTAACTGCTGATGAATGTCCACGTTATCGCTTTCCTAATTTCTTTCGCTTTTTCTCTGCTATTAACTCCTCTTTCGATCCTTTTAGCAAAGCGCTTTGGGTTCATTGCTTACCCTGCTCCCCGCGGCTGGCACCAACAACCAACCCCGCTCCTGGGAGGAGCAGCCCTTTTAATTTCTTTTACGACAGCGCTATGGTGGATCATCCCAAAAGACCAGCGCTGTTATCCTCTTTTGCTGGGGGCCATTCTCTCTTTTTTACTGGGGTTGATTGACGACTTCTGCCATCTGCAGCCTCTGCCAAAACTGCTCGGTCAGATTGTCATTGGCTGGGCAGCGATTCCTTCTCACTCACCCCTTGTCATAGCATTTGTCGTATTGATGATGAACTCCTTTAATTTATTGGATAACATTGACGGGTTAGCTTCTGGAGTCGCGATGATTATTTCACTCGGGTTAGCCGGCGTTGGATTTTTATCTCATCAGGAAGGACTAGCGGTAAATGGACTCGTGTTAGCGGGAGCGGCCGCCGGGTTTCTGATCTACAATTTTCACCCGGCTAAAATCTTCATGGGAGACTGCGGCAGTTTACTGCTGGGGTTCTGTCTCTCGTTTGAATCGGCCAGGTTCCTAGTCCCCTCTCCGCTTCCCCTGCTTATTCTCTTATCTCTGCTGGCCGTCCCCTTAGCGGATACCTTGTTCGTGATCTATTCACGGTTAAGAATCGGAAAACCGATCGTTGACGGAGGACAAGACCACCTCTCCCACTGGCTTTTATCCCGTCAATTCTCGGTACGGCAAACCGTCCTCATCCTGTACGCGATTACTTTAATAACAAGCGCGACTGGACTCTGCTGGGCTGTGTTCTTCAGATAATTTTTTCAATGCCGCACTATCGTCTACTTATATAGACGCACTAAGTGAGGATTTTCGCTTCTGGCTCCATGGGGGGAAATTTTCTTGAGTATCATAGCGACATACCGGCTCCAATACCGTCTTGCTTGAAGCGGGCGCTGTTCTTCAATCGCTCCAGGTCCTTTGAAAGAACCTCGCGGAAGTGACGCTGGACCTTTGCATGATATCTTTCAGAGAAATGCGATTCAAAAAGAGTCCGATCTACTGGATTCATCACTTCACTTCTAAAGCCCGGTCCAGCGAATAACCTCCTTACGATAAGCCCCGCGGGCCAAAAATAAGGGTCTTGGATGTGGCTCTGATAGTACTGCTCAGATCCGAGAGCCAGGTTATACACAGGCATCCGTTTTGTTTCGGCGCTCGCTTCATTAAGATCATCGGCAACCTTCTCGAGAGGAAGGGGCGAATCCAACACCCGCTTCGGCCACCCGTGGTACAAACTTCCAATATCCTTTTGAACCAGCCAGGGATGTTCCAAACCATATTGTTCCCAATTTATCTTTCTTATTTCATTGAACAAACTCTCTACCGCATTGATAGAGATACCGTGATCATCCAACGACTTGAGTCTCTGGATCAACTGTAAGCGATAAAAAATTGTCTTGCCCCACCTTCCTTTGCTTCGCTTTGGATCTCCTTCCGGGTAGAGAGTCGGATCCAGAGCGGCCGCGATGACCCAGAGAGAAAGAATCCTCTCTGTCAAAGGAAATTCGGAGGATAACAATTTCCCTTCTCCGTCATCCAGAAGAACATGAGTGATCAATGAAGCAAGCTGTTCCACTAAAATAGCGGCATCCAGAACCCCTTCCTGATCCTCCACCCTCTCCAGAGTATGAAAATAGAGATTAGGACGCAGGTGTGTCACGAGGGAGAAAACGTGATAGCGAAGAATAGGCGCCGGATCCGGAGTCGCTCGAAGACGTTGGGCATTCCTCCAAAGAGTCTCGGCGTTGCTGCTATACCAGGCAAGCGCCAGCCACATGTCCAGTGACCCATGTCTTTTTTCAAGTTCTCCGTCATGCTCCAGCCAAACCTCACGGAGCCGTCTGACTACCCCAGCGTATCCTTCGTTATCAAGCTGAGCGTAACTCTCTGAAAGGAACCGTTGAAGGAAAGTAACTATGTCTCTACGGTTATCACGAATGGCGGGGTTTGTTCTAAGCTCCTCGATCCACGGCAACCAGAATCCTTCTTGGCTTGCGACAGAGGGATTTAGCCGGCTCGGCGCCTGCAGCGTTCCGTTTCCCCGCTTGGCGACGACCGAGACCGCCCCCAGCAAAAGCAAAGATCCCACCAATATCCACACCCATCGTCTCATAGGAACTTGTCTTTACTTCACAGCGCCTGCTGCGGCGCTAAATTTTGTGAAAACCTTGACGGACTGGAAAGCGCTGAATGATTGAAAAAGAATCGTGCTATTGAAACGCCCCCATTGCCTGGATGGACTTCGACAACGAAGGTGGCCTTATTGTCAACATCTCTGACAATCATATCATTGGGATCGGAATCAGTCACTTTTGTGACCGGATGAGCGATAGACCCGACGCCGACAACGGTGTTGTCGCTGGAAGCAATCACTCTCCAGGGGCCCCTCTTTTGCCTGTATAAGTCAATATGAGTTACCTATATAGAGTATAACGATCTAATATTCGTTGGTTAATTAGAGGGCGATCTCAGTCGTGGGGTGTGTTGTTTTATCTTTATATCGAGCTTGTTCTAGAGCCCTCATGATCTCAGGCCGTTCTCCCTCTGGGAAAAGAGGGAGACGATCATCAAAATATCTAAAACCTTCCTCTCTTACTCTATCATCAGGACTGTGCAACACTCCCCAGGCGGCCGCTATTCGAATTCCCGGAAGTTGCGACAATAAAGGTTTCACAACACTCCAGGCATCCCCTGCGGTATCAGGGTTTATAAGAGCGCTGTAAACAACTCGTTTTTTTTGCCCTATAATCCATTGCCTTTGTTCTTCTTGCAAACGCGAAGTCTGTCTCCACCGATCCAGTCCTCTCCACCAATAGTTCAATAATTGATCGGAAGGACTTAAAAGAAATGGTTGGAGATATTTTCTCCAAAGAGACCGCGGGTTGTCCCATTCACCACTCTGTAAAATTAATAGAAACGGATCGATCCTCCAAGAAACCGCCTCAAGCCATCTTGTTGATAACGCAGACCTTATCTCGTTATCTTGATCATCGGATCCCTCGGGACGAGGATATACCGCATAATTGCTCGCGCTATGAAAAAGACTCCAAAAGATAAATCGCTCAGAACTCGTCACGCTCCCTTTCCGAAACCATCTTCCAAGAACGCCTCTTTGGCTCATATTATTGCTCTTGAGGTGAAAGTAGGAAAGGACAAGTATTGGGACCGTTGTCAGTAGGCCCTGAATCACGATTTTGTCTATCGGTCTCATCTCCTCAAAAACTAGGACAGTCGCCGGCAAAACACTCGCCAATAACTCCACTAAGAGGACGTCATTTGCCCACTGGGTCACCTCTTTACTTAAAAAGAATTCTTTCCCACGAAAAAGGTGCCCCAGCCAAAATAACGACGCCGCCGTGACTCCAGAAATCACCCCAGAGATGACCACCCCCGGGGAAAGAACCGGTTCAAACCCCAAAACTCTTGGAACGATCAGACCAAGCGCCATTGTGAGCGGAATCTGTACCCAAGCAACGTAACGGATATACCAAGGGGAGGAAAACCAAGAAACCTCTTTGGGAAATTGCAGCTCTGGAGGAAGATTCTGGCCAGAAATTTGGGGACCTGATTCACGAGAACTGATAGAGCTTGGAACATTAAGTACCGTTGTTGATTGTCGAGCCGGAAATGAACAGAATTCATTCCCGGCGATCTGCTCCAAGAAGAAGAGAAGCGCGAGAATTAAAGAAAAGATCCTAACCCACAGGGATGAACCTCTGATTTGCTTCCGCAACGTTGTCACGGACATGATTATGCCAAAACACCAGTTCTTAAGTCAAAGCTGTCTAACAACGGGGGGGTCCTTCGCTGTTTTTCTAGTCAGGCGTTCAACCGGGGCAAATTCGCGGAAATTCGGCAGGTTTTAGGGAGTTGCCATAAGGTTTTATTTAAAAGTGATCCGGCGCAGGAAATAAAGCCCTAAATCGTAACTTACTATCCACGGCCAATGCAGCGCCCTGTCCCGGAAACGACAATGCCGATGAAGCGTTGCGGCGCGATTCCGGATGAGCCGATCAAGATTCTCTCTGCTCAAGTAAGCCGCTTGGAATCGTCCAAGCCAGGGCCAGCGTGGAGTTGATGATTTTGTGGTCAGGCCGCGCGCGTGATACGCCGCCGCTTGCGGAACAAACAGCGCCTTCCATCCTTTTTTTCGCCCACGCCAGGCGAGTTCCAAATCTTCGTAAAATAATCCAAAGGTCCCGTCAAAATATTCCCCAGGCCCCAGCGCGATCTCTTGAAGCATCCCGCGGTGGTACAACCCGCAGGCGCCGGGAGCGCTGAAGACTTCTTCGATATTCTGGTATTGGCCGCGGAAAATTTCTCCATGCCCCCGCTCTCGTGGATTTTTGGCAAAACCCAAAGATTGACCAGCGCTGTCAATAATTCCCCCTTCGTTCCTCAATAGAAGGCCGCAAGCCATTCCGATTTTTCCATCCGATGGAATTCCTCGAATCAGTTTCTCAATAAAATTGGCGGATAGCACGACGTCGTTATTGACACTGAATACCCATTCCCCCCTTGCGATCGAAATCCCCTGGTTCATCGCCCCCGTAAAGAACCTGTTCTCCGCATTATGAATCCACCGCGCTTTTGGATATTTTCTCCCCACTTCCTCCGCCCATACCCCTTTTCCTTCATTGTTGATGACAATGACTTCCAGAAAGGAATAGGTTTGCCGGAAAACGGAATCAAGGCACTTCATCAACGCCTCCCGACCTTTCGGATTACCAGGGGGCGACCAGTGAGGAATGATGATAGAGACTAAAGAATTCATGTTTGTCGTACTTCGTCGTTCGTACATCGTACTTCGTCGTATTCGATGTACGATGTACTAAGTACGATGTACTGCCGTTAACAACCCCGCGATAATCCACCAATGATCCGCTACTTGCGGAACGGAAAAACTATAGTCTATTAAATTATGAACGAAAAAAGCGGCTAACCCTGCCGCCAGCACTTTATTTTTACCCCTTGATGTCTTAATAAAAACCGCGATCCAATAACCCAACCAGATTCCTCCCAAAATACCCAGCTCTGATAAAAGCTGCAAAACAATATTATGAGCGTACTGGCTGTCGAAAGCACCTGATGTCTTAAAATAGCGGTACATCTCGCCAAATTTTCCAAATCCCACTCCCCACAAAGGTGAATAGCAAAACATATCCCAGGCGCTCTTCCAGAAATTCAAACGTTGCAGTAGAGAATTTTTAAGAGAACCGGCCTCTGAATCCACACCGGATCTTTGATACCACAAAACCAGTACCACCGCGATCAGAAGCAGCAACAGAAAACGAGTCATCACCTTTATTTTTTCCTGCCGTTGACTACGAATGGACAAAATAGCCAGCCCCGCCAGTAAACTGACCCAAGCACCTACCGAGCCGGTTAAAAAAAGAGCGGCTAGCAAGCCCAATGGAATCACTAACAGGAATTTCCTCCTGTTTTCCAACCAAAAAGCAATTGAGACAAAGAAAATCATGACAAGATAACTACCGAATAAGTCGGGAGAAAAAAAGGGACCCAAGATCCTTCCTCTCTTCAAAAAATCCTCTAGGTACACCCTCTCCGAAGAAGGAAAAGATCCCTTAACAAGAGCTTCTCTTAAATACGGATAGTCCACGTTCCATTGGACACTGGTCCATACTAAACTCACAAGAGAACCAACCAACAAAGCCGCCATCAACCATTGGCGAGCGTTTCTGTCAGCCGCGTAAGAGGCCGTCAAGAAAAAGAAAAAACCGCCGCCTAAGAGCGGCGCCAGACGCTGCCACTGAAAGGCGCCTTCGCGATGGAATAAGAACGATATGAACGCCAAGAAAAACCACGCTCCCCATACTCTCATAAGGGGATGAGACGCCCACACTCTCGTTTTCGCATCGGAGGCAAAGCGGATAACAACGAGTAAAATAAGAATCATCTCATAATAGAAAAATGGCATTGGGAAAACTGATTCTGAAAAAAATGGCCTTAACGAAATTATTGCCATGGCTGAGATAAAGAGAAAATGATTAATGAGACACCCGCTCTATCCTGTTTTTGATCTCGTTTCCGACTGCCTGATGATTCAGGTGTCTGCGAATCCCCGCTGCTCCTCTGCGAGCCGTTTGTTGAGCTATTTCTTTTTTTCCATAAACGAGCAACATCAACTCTGCCGCGTGCTCCACCTCCGGCTCTGCCCACAAATTTCCCTTCTGGTAGGGACCCATAGTCTCACAAACTGGAGTCAACTGATATTTCACTAAATAACTATTACTGACATCCATAAAATCCATATTGCCTGAAAAAGCCGTCGCAATCACAGGTTTCTCCAGATACATCGCCTCTGCCAAAGTCAGACCAAATCCTTCCGAGCGGTGCAAAGAAATATAGCAGTCGCATAAAGACATTAAAGCGTTCACTTCATCCTTATAAAGGTACCGATCGATGATATCGACATTAAGTCCGCTTGTTTCTTGCTTCATCTTTTCCATTGCTTGAGGATCGAAAGATGAATTGGAGCACTTAATCACCAGCCGCGCCTTCTCAGATGGCGAAAACGCGAGGCGGAATGCTTTGATAATCGCTAGAGGGTTCTTCCGTTGGAAATAACTAAAAAAATCAAAGATAAAAAGGAAGATAAAATCATTTTCCGCGAGTCCAAAATACGAACGGCTCACGTTTTTCAAGTTCTCTATTTCTACAGCAATAGGAATTTTTAACACGGGGATCGGCGACTTTTTCGCGACCGAGGCAAGGGTAAAACTGCTTGGAACCCAAACCTCATCACAATAACGAAAGCTTTTAAGCCACATCTCTGGGAATTCAGAAAGCTCCCAATTCCAAAACCCGATATTGTATTTGCCCTGAAAGCACGCCGCCCCCCGCTCAACATATAACGGAGGAAGTTCAGGAGCATTGACATGAATCAGATTAACGGGATACGGGTGATCTTTCGAAAAACCATTCAAGGAAAAATCGCATTGCCGGGTCTCTGGAAGCGGGATATTGATGAGCGACGCGTTCACGCCGGCCGCTTTCAAAGAATTGGCCGTTGACCTTGCCGCTTCTCCTATTCCCAGCTCCGCTGTCAAAAATCCAAACAGGTTAATCCCGCTTTTATGACGCGTTCTTACCAGCGCCTTTGTTCTCCTGGCGACGCCATTCGAAAGAAGAACGGTTTTCTGATGACAACTCGTCTCAATGGCTTTTAACCAGTGGATCACTTCCGTTCTATTTTCAAATAATTTCTTTAGAAGCGTTTTGAGTGAGTTTCTGATCCAATAATAAAAAGTAGTTACCCAGACTTCGATCCAAAAGAATGACTTTACCATTCAACCCCCAGGCAGTGAAGTTGCAGACGTTGGCGCCACGAACGCCGTTTTTTAAGAATCCTAAGAATGTTTTGGTGGATATGACCGAAAGGACGCAGATCTTGCTCCGTGACAGGAGACGAACTATACCATGCTTTCAGAAGGATTTGCTTGATTACGGCGTCATCTTCTAACGTGATTTTAAGAACGTTAAGTATTCCTTCCGCATATTCCGCCGGTGAGAGAAACAAAGCCGGTTCGAACCCGAATCTTTCAAGGAAATTTCTTAAATAACCCACCCATTCTTTTAAGAATCTTCTCGGGTCTTGCCGCCTTAATTCCCTCCAATACTTTCTCGTCCGCATCCGATACATCCAGAAAGAGAGCCAACTGCCTAACAAAACCAGAAGAATAACCGCTAAAAGAATCGTTCCTAATATCAAGAGAACCCGCGGCCAAAGACGTGAGACAGGAATTTCTTCCGGTTGCGTCGGTTGTGTTTGCGCGGGAGGGGGCTCAGGCGGCGGTGTTTGAATAACCTCCGGCGGCGGCTGTTCCACCAACGGATTCTCTTCCGTTTCCGCGAGTAATTCCTGCTGAGGTTCCGGCTTCTTTTGGAGCAGTTTTTCCATCTCCTCCAATTCCCTAGCCGCCCTCTCCTCTTTGGATAAAGTACTCGCAAACCCTTTGACGTCAACGGGAATATTCCGTCCAATTGTCTCCATCAGAGATTTGGGCAGAGAAATCTTCCAGTCCGCGGTTGTCATCAAAAAACCTATCCCCAATCCGATCAAAAGGATTAGCATCCCTTCACCGACCACTGAAAAAATCTGCCGGTAAGAAACAGACGCTGCCGGCGCCTGCCACAGCCCTCTTTCCCTGTTTACAGTCCGAGCCCATTGCGATACCGCGAAAGAGAATCTTAAATAACACAAAATGACCATCACCAACAGAATCCCTAGTAAAGCGCCGGTCACCGTTTTGCCAATGCCCATCAGCAGAAGCAAGAGCGACATCATCGTTGTCTCTAAGATCATCGAATGATAGTGCCGTTCAAAAATCATCCCCCCCATCAAGAGCTGCGTCATCACCAGGATTGGGAAAGGATTCCAGCTGACGCCGGAACCGATTTTCGATAAGTGGATCAGCGAGCTGATCACTAACAGAGCGATGACCGCGAAGATAATGATGTGCGCCCAATGACGGAGTGTCGGAGTGCTGATTTCAAGGCGATAGACAATCCAGGCGATGACGGGAATGAAAAACAACATCAAGAGGGCTTCCTGCAATCCTAAGGCGCGGCTTCCGCCCAAGAAAACGCTGAATCCTATCAGCAGGAAGAGCGCCCCTCTCTCAAGAACGAGGGATGAAACCTTCCAGGGAATTGAATTGTCGAGCCAGTTCTTCATAGGCATACGGTTTTATCGGATAAACATGCGCGCCCAGATTCGCGTAGAGGTCCGCGAATTTAAACTGATCAAGCCGGTAATGCGGATCGTTTATTTTAAACGCCTCGGTGACGACCACCAAAGCCACGATATCCACCGCTTTCTTCTTTAAAGCGGCGATCGCCTCAATCCCCTCCATATCGGTATCCAGCAGTGGAACCACCACGGTCGTATCCGGTTCAATCTGATCTTCATACTCCCCGATCAACTCGGCCAGCGTCAGTTTCCCATTGGAAGAAACCGTCGCTAGAATCTCAAGGCAGTTCGCCAGATGCTCATGCCCTTTTCCGAGCGGGAGTAGAATGGGTTGTTCTCCATGAGCAATGAATTGCACCAGAATTTCATTCAACATGAGATATTTCGCGATAGAACCGATAACGCGAATGCTCACTTCAAGACTGCTCTCGGATCCCTTTCCTATATTCGCCTCTGGGTGAAGGTCCAACAGCAGAGTCACTTCGCTCGACGCCAGTTTTTCAAACTGCTTGACGATCAACTCCCCTCTCTGAGCCGTCGCCCGCCAATGGATGATTCTTAACGCGTCTCCCTGCTGATATTCCCGATTGGCAAAATAATCTCCGCTGTCCCCCTGGCGATTCCCGGTCGCGAGCCCCATCTGCGCGGTTGACCCGGTCGAAAGCGTCGGGAAATCGGATAAGTCAAAAATCCGGGGATAGACGACCATTTTCCCTTTGGGCCGCAGGACTTTTTTATGGGTGAAGAAACCGTAGGGGTCTCCGGTCTTCAGAACGACAGGCCCTAATTGATACACTCCTCTTTTCTGGCAGGGTTTAGTGTAAGAAAACTCCGCTGGGCTGGTGAGAGAAATTCGCGGAGCGTAGAGAAAAACATCCGGCTCCTGCCAGGCTGATGGGAAGTGATCTTTGATGAGCAAGTCCTCAATCTCCCGCTGGCTGGCGGGGTGAGAAAAACTCAAAACCACTCTCGCTTCGTCCCCCTCCATCTGCTCTTCCTGGAGATACCGCTGGCAGAGAATCCCCCCCAGAAGACTCCAACTCATTAATCCATTCCACAAGAGCATCGCAAAGAGAACACCGCTGATAAAAAACCCGATCACTAGAGAGAAAAGGGCGGCAAAGAGAGCGAAGAAGGCCCCGATCACTAAAACCCCCGCGGCACGCCGAGTCGGCCACCACATCCTAGCTGCCGATCTTTACCTTTTTGAGGAGCGACTCGATTAATTCTTTCGCGGCGATTCCCTTGACCAGGGCGCGGGGATGCACTGTCAGGCGGTGCCTCAACACAGGGACGGCCAACCGCTTGACGTCTTCAGGGACAACATAGTCGCGCACCTCGAGCAACGCGAGGGCACGGGAGGCGTTCATGAGAGCGATGGAAGCGCGCGGGCTCGCCCCCAAACGGATATCCGGATGAGAACGAGTCGCCTGGACTAAATCCACGATATACCGCCGGACCACCGGGCTCAGTTCGATCTTCAACACCTTCTGTTGTAAAACCCGCAATTGCTCCAGCGTCAACACCTCCTTGGCGGAATCAATCGGATGGGACTCTGATTGGCGCTGGATAATCTCGACTTCTTCCTCTACTGTCGGATAACCCATGTTGATTTGCATGAGGAAGCGGTCCATCTGCGCTTCGGGCAGCGGATAGGTGCCGCGAAACTCGACCGGATTCTGCGTGGCAATGACAAAAAACGGGTCGGGAAGTTTATACTCTGTCCCATCCATGCTGACTTTGAATTCCTCCATGGATTCCAAAAGGCCCGATTGTGTTCGAGGAGAAGTTCGGTTGATTTCATCCGCCAAAAGAATATTCGTAAAAACCGCCCCCTTTTTAAATTCAAATTCCGTCGTTTTTTGATTGTAGATCATTGAACCGGTCACGTCCGAAGGGAGTAAATCGGGAGTAAACTGCAGGCGAGCAAATTGAGCTTGGATGGATTTGGCCAACGCCCTGGCGAGCATCGTCTTACCGAGACCCGGGACATCCTCAATCAACACGTGGCCACGACTCAACAAGCCAATAACAACCAGATCAATCACCTGGCGCTTTCCAACAATGACCTTCTCAATACTCTGAATCAGGTAATTTAAGCCCAGTTCTTCTCTCATGAAGCGGCTCTCTAGTTTAAAAGAGGAGTAGAGTAAAATTTACTGTTTTCAAGACCTGTTCAAACGCAAAACAGGACAGGAAAACCGAGGTTACCAATAAAAACATTCTCATTACAAGATAGTATAATACAACGCATCACAAATTGCCAGTTAAAGCAGTCTATACTGTACCCCATCGCCAAGTTCTAACTTAAAAATCCCTTGCTAAACTAGTGGCATTACACCCATACTCACTTAAATTTGACTTGACTAATGGGGTACATTACGGGGTACATTACAGGGTATGATCACCCTATTACCTTAAAAGTGCTTCAAGAGTTAGTGCCTCAATTGAAAAAGCAGGGGGTCCAGTTTGTGAATGTTTCAGAGTTAACGAGATAAATCAAAAAGATGAGTGACTCCTTACATAAAATAATTTTAATTGCGATTGTTTTCTATGGTTTGACCTATGGTTTGGGATTAGGGCTTGGGCGAATTCTCCTGAAAGAGCGTCGTGAGTTGGAGTTCTTTTTTGTTCCCTGGATCGGAATCGCTCAGACAGGATTTATTCTGATCCTCTTTGGTTTTTTCGGAGTTGGAACAAATCGATCTTCCTGGTTGGCGGTTTTTCTCTCTTTCTTTCTCTTTCTCGTCTCATTTAGGAAATGCAAGCCTATTTCTAACCATCTTGAAAAATTACCCATTCAGCTTTGGAAAATTATTTTAGGGATCGTTCTCCTCACTACTTTCTTGATGGCTCCGGTGATTCTAAAATCGAAAGGGGTGACCAGTTTTACCATTGGGAGTAATGACATCTTCGATTACGCTCTTACCGCCCGCTTTCTTCAGGAACATGGGCTCCGGCCTTATGTGAAGCCATTCGGTGAACAGCCCATATGGGAAAACGCTACAGTCGCCGAACGGGTAGTCTCCTGGCAAATCCCGGCCCCGCGCTGGCTCTCCTACTATTACCTCTCTTTCCTTTCTTCCATTTTACGCATGGACACAGCCCAACTTTTTTCCATCTACATGGCGTTTCTCTACGCCCTTTTTGTTCCGTTGATTTGGCTTTTTGCAAAGCGCGTAGTCGGATTAGAAACTTCTTATTTAATTTTTGGGTTTCTCTTTACTCTGGCTAATCCCCACATCTATTACATTCTTTTCAATACCTTTTTACCACAGATCGTTGCCACAGGTTTTTTCATTTCTTTTTGCATCTTTTTTCCGCAAGCAGCCGAGCGGGAATCTTTCGAGTGGCGGGAAATGATTCTGCTTTCGCTCTTGGCAGCAGCGACGCTCGCCTCTTACCTAGAGATATTTTCTTTCCTCATTTTCGTGGTTGTCACCTATTGGATTTTCTTGGCAGCGACCCGGTCGATCGGTTGGACGACCATGGCGAAGAAATTGATTTTCTTTATAGGGGTCATCACCTTTCTTTGTCCCTATCAGGCCTCACGATTTCTACCGATCGTTTTCTGGCACTCCGGCATGGCTGGAGGGGGATGGCCGGTCACGGACCGTTATTACCTCTTTCTCTTTCAGTTGGGAGGATTTTTATCCTCGCCGCATAAACCGAATCCTGTCCTTCTTCTCGAATGGTTGATCAACCCTCTGATTTTTCTTTTGATCGTCATGGGCTTATTGCGCTCCAAATTCAGAGCTTTTCTTTTAATACTGGTTATTCCTTTCATCGCTTCAGGTCTGATCTGCTACAGGCATGATTGGAATTACCGCTTCTACAAAAATTTCACCTACATTTACTTTTGGCTGCCTCTGGTCGTTGCAGGCGGTGTAGCCACGTTGCAGAGTTGGCGAGATTGTTTGGCCAAGAAATGGAGACGCGTCGTTGCCAAAGTCGCCGTCGTTCTTTTCATTTCGATCGGTTTTCTAGCCGTGTCCAAAACCTACGAAGGAATGGCGATCTGGATATGGAAAGCGGCAGTGCCTATCCCGCCCGAATTCCGCAACTTGGAATCGGTCAACAAAAACCCTCAAATCAAAACTATTTTCTTTAGCGGCCTCTCCTTTTGGGAATCTCTCTGGGCGGCTTACCATTTGTGCGACAAGAATGTCGTGATGGACCACGTCAACGCCTGTCTTCGCAACGATGCAGCCCACCTTTCCGATTCTCGTTTTCAATTCGCGTTTTTCAAGGAAGGGTCTTCCTCTATTTTTGATCCTCTTGACGGCCGGAAGATCTCCAAAAAAATATTGCAGTTTGGTCACTACTCTTTGTGCGAACTTGAGCCTCCTTCCGGGCATCCTTAAATAGAAATCACTCTCAAAGAGGGTTTCTATGAGATCGAAAGCGACAATCGGAAAGAGTGGATCTGGTCTACAGGGAAAGAAGAACTATTGATTGAGTCAAACCAAACCCTGCGGCAAAACCAATCCTTGGAGATCGCGTTGAACGGAAAAATGCACTATAAGTAAGTGAGCTAGGGCTAAATGGCTATCACTACGTTCCCAAAATGATACATCGCCACACCCATCCATAGAATTAACCACAAACCTGCTAATATACCCTTCATTTTTTGCTTAGAGCCGCTCAATACAATCAAACTCCCCAGAGTGTAATATTCAAACAATTGTCTCATAAATCCCAATTCTTCTATCCAGATACTATACGTCAGAAAAGCAAAAAAGGCATAACCCAACCAAGCGATTTTCTCAGATAGCATGTTTTTTGAGTCTCTGGCAATGATTAAGTAAAGAACAATCCCTAACAAAGTAACTATTAAAATTCCTTCTAATGAGAGTAAAAAAAACAGTGAATCCGGCACGTTTTTATAAGCAGATGTCAAAAACCGAACAATGCCACCCAACGGATATCCAAATTGATAATGCAACAGAGCATTCCCTGAATAATAACCCCATCTGGCAGAAAGAAACCACTGCCAGAACCAGTAGCAAATCAAAGGAATACCAAAGACAAACCACTTTATCCGTTGGTGGTTTGGCTTTCTAATGCGATTCCATAGCCACTCGACTCCCAATGCCACGACGACAACAAGAATTGTTTCTCTTGTGAATACAGAGAAACTCAAAAGAATCATCGCTAAAATCAACTTTTGCTTTTTTAAAGCTAAAAGAAAAGCAACTAAAAGCACTGCCGCCACAATTTCAGTAAGATTCCTAGATAAGGTCAGAAGAAAACCAGGATAGAAGGAAAAGACGCATCCCCAGATGGAATGTAATCCATACTCTCTTGCCAAGAGACTCCCTAAGTAACTGATCCAACATAACCCGATCAAATTTACCAAGATCATGGTCGGTGGGACAAGAGCAGGATTGCCTTCTAGAGATAACAACCAGACTATCAAAGGATAAAGAATGCGCTGCTGCCGATACGCGGGAACATCAATCGTAATCCCAAATTGAGTTTTCTCAGAACTAAACGGATCTAACGCCAAGCGATAATAAAACTGCCCATCGTATCCCGTGTCCTTGATAATGATTACGCCCTTAGGAATCTCTTTTGGATTACAAAACTGCTCTCCAGCATATATAAATAAGAAAGGATTCCACTCCAGGGACGTCAACCTTGCAAAGAGAAAAAGCGCATAACCACAAACGCTCAACAAAACAGGAAGCAAAGGATTATCGTAAAGCCTTTTCCTGTCTATTTTGCACCTACCAATTCAATTTAGCCATCGGTTTAAATTTTAGGATCACTACCTCATTTTAACTAGTCATATATGTAGCACACTGACTTCTAATCGCTTCATCACTCAAGAAAAACTGTAAACATTCCACTGCTTCTTCTGCGTCACGATAGTATAGGCCACAATTGTCTTGATTACATAAATCTTTTAACTCTCCATTCCGTTCTGGAACAACTAACGGGATATGGTTTGCTAAACCTCGGACGATGCCTTCTAAACCCACATCCTCATCGACTACCCAAAGCAATTTTGCCATGCGGAGTTGTTGATCATCGAGCCAGTCAGCCATAATGAAACGGTACGTTGCGTTGCCTTCTTTTGCAATTTGCTCCATTGCTTCAGCACATTTAGGCATAACACGATCTCCAACGCATGCGATAAGCGCATAATTGTTTAAAGACTTTTCATTTCGGTACAGTTCTGACGAATAAAGCTGAAGAATCTTTTCAACTTGATGATGAAATGAATTCTGCAGTATCTTATGATAACCATGCTCACCAAATAGATCAATCCGTTCGGGATGATCGATGAACTCCATCATCTTCTGTGCGAGCTCTTTGGCATTCCCCGCTTTGAACAAAAAACCAGTCTTACCATCCTCAACTAATTCTGGTATCCCTCCTAAGCGAGATGCTATAACAGGGATCTTAGCTGCCATTGCTTCGGTAATTGATACAGGCTGGTTTTCGGGCCAAATCGAGGGGAGAATCATAACATCAGTTTCTCGATATACCTTTTCAATGCCTGTGTGATCTACTTTTCCCCAGAACTTCACAAACCCGTCCCATCCCTTCTCTTTTACCTGCTTCTGATAACATGCACGTTTTTCGCCCTCACCAACAAGATTGATCCGAACACAATCTTGCCTTGAAATCAAGGACAAAGCATCAAGAAGCGTATCGAGACCTTTGTGCCTTCCAAGATACCCCAAGTAACTGAATCGAACTACGCCATTGGAAGGGATCCGCCTAATATTCGTGAATCGCCCTACATTGATTCCATACCAAACAACATGAAATTTTTCTCTTGGAAAACCTGCACTGTTGTACGTCTTGACAAGATACTGACTCGGAGAAATAAAGTGGTCAACGTCCTCTAATTGCAGTGCAAGAAAATCCTTTCGCATCCGTATGGGAATTCCAGCCTGATAGTCATCCTGTATGAAAGGCATACACTCAGCACACTTTGAGTAATCTTGGCATATTTCAGTATCACGCTTGATCAGGGTATTCTTAAAACAAAAACCCCAATGGTCGTGAACAGTAAGTACAGTTTTGATATTTTTCCGTTTGGCTTTAGCGATAAGACCAACAGATAATCCAACAATGTTATGAAAATGTACGACATCTGGATTAAACTCATCAAGTACCTTGTCGAAATGTTCCTCAACAATTCGATGGGAAAAATTAATGTACTCTGAACTATAATCTTTTGGATGAAGAGCTATGCGGTAAACTGGAAGGCCATCATATCTCTCTCTGGTCATGGAGTACCTACGACGGTGAATGTCCAGTTCTCCCGCAAAAATCATTACTTCATGCCCACGTTCCTGTACCTCTTTTGCCTGGTTGTGAGCGATAAGCTCCGCACCCCCTATGAAATTCGGTGGATAAGCATTGGCACATATGAGTATTCTTTTTCTGGGAAAAACAGTACGCAAGGCTTGCTCTATTTTCACACCGATTGCATTTAGCGTATAATGTTTTAGCACCTTCTCTTTACCACGCTCACCGAGTACCTTGAGCATCTTAATATCGCTAAAGGCAAGTCGGATTTTTGTTTTTAAATCCTCGGCGTCGCCATACCTACACACAAATCCCTCTGACCCAATGAGACTAGGCATAGCACCTTGTGTCGTTCCAAGTACAGGTACACCACAAGCCCACGCTTCGAGAAAAACAATACCAAAGGCTTCATATTTAGATGGCAACACAAATAAGTCCGTTAAATGGAGCAAGTTTACTTTTTCTTGGTGCGAAATAACACCAAGGTCAATGATAATCTTTTTCTCCTCTTCTGTTAGTTTTATATAGAGTTCCTTAAACCATTCCAAGGTTGGACCCACAAGGAAGATCTTAATGGGTATCGTCTCTTTCATTGAGAGCACTGCATCGATGAGATACTCTATACCCTTATCAGGCATTTTGCGACCGATGAACGTAAGTATTCCATCGGTTGGCTTTAGACAGTATGCTCGTTCAAGTTTTTTACGGTATGCGTCGAGTTCACGCGGTACATATTTTCCAGGATCAATCGCATTCCCTGTGACAAAGATTTTCCCCTCAGAAATACCATGCTTTGCAAGGTATTGTTTTTCATACTCTGAAACAGCGATGACTGCATCGCATTTTTTCATGAGCCAGTAGTTTATTGGTCGTTCGTAGTGAGGATGATCGGGATGAAAGTGCGGCACAATCACGATCTTCTTCCGAAAAAGTCTCGCCCAGGCATAAGCAATAAAATTGTGCGGATAGGGAATCGTATGAAGAAAAACAACGTCAGCTGACTTAATTTCCCTCCCTATCTTACCGTACATCTCTGCAGAGTGAGGCCCGTAGAAATAGATATTCAAACCCCAATCAAGTAACCGTTTATAGATGATATGGTAGATAATATGGAACGGAATTGAGCGTTGATAGCGCCGCACAAAAACACCATTATCGTACATGAGTTTTCCCATAACAAGGGTCCTATCCTCATCCAAAGGCTCTCGCCAAAACTCTTCCTCCTTGTTTGTATCCATGGTGAGAACTTTTACCAGATGACCACGCTTTGCCAGAAAACGACAGGCTTCCCGGCACCATGTTTCAGATCCTCCCAACGCAGGAGGATAGCGTTGTATAATGTTAACAATCTTCATGTAGTAAGCTCCTGAACCAATGTTAAATGCTCCTGAGGATGACCGTCAAGATCTGACAAGATAGCGTGGATGAGATACTTTCCTTTCATTTGACACTCGCTTCGCCAGACGTTGTCCGGCTTTAATATAACCCCATCAAAAACGAAATGTGCCATGGTTTTCCAATCATATTTGACGTGAAGCTCACAGCCCATTCTACTGGGAATTAAAATCTCCTTTGTAAAGTATGCATAATGACCATCAGGATGTACAGGATTGTCCTTAAAATAAATATCAATAACAAGCTTTTGTAAGAGATCGTGCAGTGTGCCGTTTGCAAGAACAATTGTGTAGTAAGCCTCCTCTCCTTCCTTAACGAATCTCGAAGAGGTTGAGAAAAGCGATATACTTGTCTTGATCTCATTGTTTTCGCGGAGATATCGGAAAGTACGAGTAAACCTAACTTTCAGTTGTCGGCACTGATTGGTTAATTTTTTGAATAAGTCCAACCCCTTCCAGAGGGGTTTAATAAGATACTGAAATGTCTCTGACTCGTGGAAACTGTGGATAAACTGATCCTGTTGCTTGGTAGTAACCTCGAGTTCTTGCAAGCGATTTTCGCTGACTCTCGCCCGGTTCTTCTCTACCTCCAGCTGTTGTTTTTGGCATTGAACTTGTTGTGTTAATTCTGCCGCTTTTTCTCTCTCTTGATAGATCTCATCTTTGGCCTTTGCCAACTGGAATTCTATCTCTTTATTCCTTTTTCTCATCACCTCTAAGTCCTTTTGCAGTGAATAACAAATTGCTTGCTGTTTTTCGTTTTCCACTGTTGCTAGGTAAAGAGCTTTTTCCAGTTTCACACGATAATCTTCTAAACGCGCAATCCTATTGGCATTTTCTAGTTTCTGTTGTTGAGAGATAACTTCTGATTCCTCGAATTCCTTTTGTTTTTGCTCATTGATCTCTGATATCCTTTTTTCAAAAGATTGGTTCAAATTTAATTGCTTTAATTCCCACTTCTTTCTCTCTTGCAGAATCTGTTCCTGAAGACTAACGATTCCCTGTTCTAATGTCTTGACCTGGTCCACCCTTTCTAATTCACTCTTGCGGGAGTTGGTTAATTCCTCCTCCATCCGTGTCCGCTCATCTGCCAGCCGAATCTGTTCTGCCTGCCATTCTCCTTTCTCCTTTTGCATCTGTCCCTGAAGCTTGACGATTTCCTGTTCTAATGTCTTGACTTGGTCTACCCTCTCTAGTTCACTCTTGCGGGAGTTGGCTAATTCCTCCTCCATCCGCGTCCGCTCACTTACTAACCGAATCTGCTCTGCCTGCCATTCCTCTCTCTCCTTTTGCATCTGTTCCTGAAGACTAACGATTTCCTGTTCTAATGTCTTGACTTGGTCCACCCTCTCTAGTTCACTCTTGCGGGAGTTGGCTAATTCCTCCTCCATCCGCGTCCGCTCACCTGCCAGCCGAATCTGCTCTGCCTGCCATTCCTCTCTCTCCTTTTGCATCTGTTCCTGAAGACTAACGATTTCCTGCTCTAATGTTCTAATCTGGTTTGCCCTCTCTAATTCACTCTTGCGGGAGTTGGTTAATTCCTCCTCCATCCGTGTCCGCTCAGATTCCCAATCTTTTCTAGTTTCTTCTTCCTCATGGATTAGATTTCCCTTTTCCATCTCTAAAATAGCCAGACGTTCCTTGGACTCATGAAATAACTTTTGCACTACTAAGTGTTGTTCGAAATCAAAAGCCCTTGGCAACTGGTTAAGTAAGTCTTTGATGACAGACTGGCTAAGAGAAGAAGGATGTTCTACCATGATCTTATTGACAATCAGAGGAAGGGTTTCTAGGAATCTGTCTGGTTTTAAGCAACCATTAGTTGCAAACAACAATTCCTTACCCATGATTAGTTGAGGAAGCTTTTCTGGAAAATGCTTTGCGGCTAAAAGGAGACGGTTCCTTTCTGAAAGCAGCTCTACCGCTTGCGAATGAACAATGGTTCCATGAAAAGCATGGATTACTTTACTCGTAGGGACATAAAAACATTTCCATCCTTGTTTGCGAATCCTTAAACAGATATCTACATCTTCAAGAAACATATTAAAATCTTCATCTAGAAATCCAACCTCTTCTAAACAACGTTTCCTAAAAAGAGCCGCAGTCCCTGGTATGGTTTCTACTTCTTCTATTTGATCATATTGTCCTATGTCAGGTTCATAAATTCCTCGATCTGCCCAATAAAAATGTGGGAATCGTACATGGCCAGCACTTTGAATCTTCCCATCAGGGAAAATAAGTTTTGGCATTGCGGCTCCGGCCTTTTTAATTTTCGTCAGTTGATTCACTAGGGGAACTAGCCATGGAGGGGTTACTTCGGTATCGTTGTTCAAAAACACAATAAACTCCCCATTCGAATGTCGAACACCCAAATTATTTCCTGATGCGTAATTATTTTCTGAATTCCGTAAGAGATGAACTTTAGGATAATTCTGTTTCATAAAAGAAACAGAATTATCTGAAGAGCCATTATCCACCATGATTAACTCTAGCCTGGATTTGGGATATTCTGTTTTAAGGAGAGCGTTAAAACATGGACGTAACCATTTAAGACCATTATAGTTGACGACGATAACGCTGACGGAGGGGAATATGTTTTTCTTGTTCATGCTCGTTTTAGTTTAGCGAAAAAACCAATCTGCTAGTGATTCCAATGATATTGAATGTCTCGTTCAATCTTATCAAACTACAAACAATCAAGCAATGGAACTTTATTTTTTAGAGCCGTGAAGCTGGTCAGGGTGACCTTCCCCAATTCAGTGGACAGTTTGTAAAGATAGTACCGCCTGTCTTTCGTATTCAAAGGGGCTTAAATACCCAAGCGTTGAATGCGCCCTTCTGCGATTGTAGTACATTTCCACGTACTCAAATATCTTTCTTTTCGCTTCATCACGGGTCCTGAATTTCGTCCGGTGAATCAGCTCTACTTTGAGTGTATGGAAAAAACTTTCCGCCACCGCATTATCCCAACAATCACCCTTCCTGCTCATGCTTCCGACGAACTCGTTCTGCGCCAGTATCGCCTTGAAATCATTCCCGGCATACTGACCCCATTTCCCAGTTGACAACATCAACATACCAATGCTATATTTCTACCATGGATAATATCACTAATTATATCTCGGCAGATCCTCAAATTTGCCATGGACAACCTTGCTTTATAAGGGACTCGCATTATGGTCTATCTGGTTCTCGAACTCATGGAATCAGGAGAAACACCAGAACAAATCCTAAAGAGCTATCCTTCTCTGACCCACGACTCTATCCGTGCTGCTTTGCATTATGCCGCTGAGATTCTGAAATCAGAGCGGTTCATCCCTTTCTCTCCTGCTGCCTAACATGCGCTTTCTTCTCGATGAAAACATGCGCTCTGAAGTAGCAGAGTTTCTCAAAGGTCAAGACCATGATGTTATGTTCGTCCCCAAGGGATTAAAAAATGGGCAAGTCCTAGCTCTGGCACAACGTGAATCACGCATCTCAGGCAAGCTGCTCAAACAAAAATGCGCCGGCAATCGCCAGCGCGGTCATTTTCTTTGAGAATTTGTTAGCTCGTTTGCTCATCATTTTGTCAAATGTCAAGACTTGGACTTCACCCGATTTAGACCTTAGACCCAACGCTCTCAATCTTACCGTCCATTGATTTTCTTATCCCTAAATTGTTAGCCGCACAATAATTATTTTCTGTTTGGTGCAGGATTTTAACCGTGGAAGAGTTCTTTTGCATAAAAACAACCGACTGATCGGAAGAATGATTATCTACCAGGATCAACTCTAACTTTGATTTGGGATACTTTATTTGAAGGAGGGCTTCAAAACAAGGTCCTAACCACTTGAGGCCGTTGTAGTTGACGACGATGACGCTAACAGAGGGGAATTTATCTATTTTCTGGTTTGGCATGGTTTGGTAGTTTAGCATTTTGTTTAGTTTAGCAAATTGGTCAAGGATAGGCAATATTATGGGTTTTCAGTACGTTTTTCTGATTTCTTTCTAGATCTAGAGAAGGGATGATATAATAAAAACACGATTTATGTTAGAGAATAGCGATCAAAAAGTGGTGGTAATTATCGGTGCTGGACCGGCCGGACTTACTGCCGTTTATGAACTATGTAAAATGGGAGTTAAGAATATCGTCCTTGAAAAAGATTCCGTTGTCGGTGGCTTAGCAAGAACGGTTTACTATAAAGGTTATCGCTTTGATATCGGAGGTCACCGCTTTTTTACCAAAATCAAGGACGTAGAAAAAATGTGGAAAGAAGTTCTGAGAGAAGATTTTCTTACTTGCAACCGACTCTCACGCATTTATTATAAGAAAAGATTCTTTTTTTATCCCCTCCGACCTACTAATGCTTTATCCGGACTAGGGGTTTTGGAAAGTTTTTTTATCATTCTGAGTTATCTTAAAGCACTCCTTTTCCCAATAAGACCAGAAAAATCTTTTGAGGAGTGGATTCGCAATCGCTTTGGAAGACGTTTATATAAAATCTTCTTTAAAACATATACCGAGAAAGTCTGGGGAATATCTTGTAATGAAATCTCTGCCGAATGGGCTGCACAACGCATTAAAGGATTATCACTGTTAACTGCTCTTAAAAATTCTCTCATTACCCGACAAACCAATCATAACGATTCTGTCATTCGTACATTAACCAATACCTTCAACTATCCTAAGTATGGAACGGGTATGATGTGGGAAACCGTTGCCACCATCGTTCAACAAAAGGGTACTGATCTTCAATTGAACGCAAGGATTGAAAAAATACATTGGTCCAATAGGCGATTGCAGGAAATTGAGGTTAACGCTAATGGAAATAGAGAATTAGTAAGGGGGACTTATTTTATTAGCAGTATGCCTATACGAGAATTAATTCAAAAATTTGAACCTTCAGTACCTGCCGAAATATTACAAGCCGCAAATAACCTCAAATATAGAGATTTTCTGATCATTGGTTTGATCATTAATAAAAAAGACGTTTTCCCAGATAATTGGATTTATATCCATGATCCCAACGTCAGAGTGGGTAGAATTCAAAACTTCAAAAACTGGAGCCCCCACATGGTTCCTGATCCCAACAAGACTTCCTTAGAACTAGAGTATTTCTGTTCTGAAGGCAATGATCTATGGTTAATGTCAGATCAAGCATTGATCGAACTTGGAAAACACGAGTTAGAAAAATTAAATCTAGTTCGAGCGCAGGATGTGGAAGACGGTGTTGTGATTAGAGTGGCCAAGGCTTATCCTGTCTATGATTCAACATACCGTAAATCTCTTCAAGTCATTCGTGGGTTTTTAAGCCAGTTTGATAATCTGCAACTTGTCGGTCGAAATGGTATGCATAAATACAATAACCAAGATCATTCGATGCTCACTGCGATGTTAGCTGTTAAAAATATCTTAGGTGCCCATTACGACCTTTGGGAAGTCAATATGGATCAAGAATATCACGAGGAGATCACAGGTCATGAAGAAAAAGACAATGATGAAATAACACTTCTTTCCTTAACGCAACCTTATGTCCCTTTGCGAACAACCTAGCTATGTCTGCGAAAGTGAAACGATACGTTTGATGACACAACAGCCTTTTATATCAGTGATCATACCGGTATATAACGGTAGCCGATATCTTAATCGGTGCTTAGATACTTTGATCGCATCTTCCTACCCATCGTTTGAAATTATTGTTGTTGATGATTGTTCTACAGATGATAGCGTCGAAATCAGTTGTTCAAAGGGAGTTACTGTTTTTCAGTCGCCCCATCACTTCAATCAGCCTACTGCCCTAAATTTTGGTGCTAGAAAAGCCCGGGGGGATATTCTTTTTTTTGTCGATCAGGACGTTGAAGTTCTACCTGAGACAATTTTGCAAATGGTCACTGATTTTGAGAAAAATCCGGACATTGCAGCTGTGTTTGGTTCTTATGATGATGCGCCCCCAGAGATGAACTTTTGCTCTCAATATAAAAATCTCTATCACCATTTCGTTCATCAACATTCTAACAGTGACGCGGAAACTTTCATGACAGGGTGTGGAGCAATTCTCCGTCGCGTCTTTGATGAATTAGGTGGATTTGATGTATCTAGCGGTGTTTTTGATATTGAATTGGGCTACCGACTCCGAAAGATGGGATATCGTATTTTGTTAGACAAAAAACTGCAGGTCAAACACCTTAAGCGATGGAGTTTTAGTTTACTGGTTCATACGGATATCTTCCGTCGAGCTATTCCTTGGTCACAGTTGATAGTAGAAAGACAAAAATTGATTAACGATCTTAACCTTAAGATATCTGACAGGATCAGCACTATCTTAGTGGGTCTCTCAGTTGGAATTCTTCCTATTGCGTTATTCAAACTTCAGGTACTGTACAATATATTATTTCTTTTAGCGATTGTTTTCTTTCTTAATTATCAGTTGTATGTTTTCTTTTTAAAATACAAAGGATTGAAGTTTGTCCTCTTAGCATTTCCGATGCATCTTCTTTATTACTTTTATAGCGGTATGACGTTTTTAACAGTTAGCTTAGTCACTATGATCAGGAGGAATGTTGTCAGCGATACCCCTAAACCTATCTTCCATGAAAGTGGATCATAGACAAAAGTCACCCGATGATCTCCTTCATGTAAGAAAATACCTCTAAACATGTAGTCAACTCTATATATTTTAGTGGATTCTCCATCAATGGATGCCTTCCAGCCAGGGAAAAAAGTGTCGGTTAACACTAAAAATCCCTTTTGGTTCAGAGAAGCTTTAATCTCTACTTTATTGGGTTGATAATGGGTAAATTCTAGAGATGAATTTGTGATCGTCGGTAATTGATTGAGTTCAAGCATATAACTAGGGATATCTTCGTCAATAACAATTGAGCGCCTCAAGCTAAAATGTTCATCCCCTAGCCTTTCTAATATCTTTTTCTTCTCTTTGATCACTTCGACACGATTGACCACGAATGCCCGTGGAAAAACACGGTTGTTCTCGTATATTTTTATCTCGTTATCATAAATTAAGTTAAATTTTCCATTTGAGTTCTTAGCTAGGTCACCAAGACTGCTTGTCGTTAAAACATACTTAACATTCATTAAATCGACGATATCACTACCCACTGCTGTTTGTTTAACATCCCACCACACAGTTCCTAAGAACTCCTCCGCAAATTCCACAGTTCTATTAACACATAAAGCGCTGGTGGTTCTTACATCATCTATTTCAAAAGCCGCCGAAGTAGTTGGGAATAAAACTTTATCCAATCCTAGAATTCTATAGGGTTTTTCCTTCTCCAATAGATATTGGATATAGGGTGGAGGATTTTGATAAGAATCGTATCTTTGAGGCCTATCTTTTGGTATATGGGAAAAAAGTTCTATGGTTAATATTAAAACAATCATAAGAGAAAAAAATCGACCCTTTTTCCTTGTGCTATACAACAAAAGACAAAGGGCAACTATCAGAAAAGAGATTGATGATAATACTTGTCGAAGAATCCATTTCTCTACTTTGTTTTCCTGTATTTCACCAAAATGATAAAAGACAAAAAATAAAATAATCCCAAGAATGGTACCACAGGCACATAGGACTTTTCGAGTAGTAATCTTGCCATTAGATATACCCTCTATTCCTAAACCGGCAAGGAAAGCTATTGAAAGCGCAAACTCAGGAAAAAGATATTTTGGGAAAAGATTCAAGTTAAAAAAGGGCAAGCGACCAACCCAATTAACTGCGACACAACCATATGCTTTCAATAAATAAAAAAGAGCAAAGAGACTGAAAAATAAAAAAAACTGCTTCTGTTTTCCCCTTTCTGAGAGCGAAAGCAACGATAAGAAAAGTGGAATAATGCCCGTATAAGGCAAAATCTTAAAATCAGACAAGTTGTTCCAAGTTTGATGGATATTTCCAAAAAAATAAGGAATCATTAGCGAAATAGCAGAATACCATGGACTATGTTCGAGACCGACTGGATAAAGACTGGTTTCCCATGGATAAAGACCAAATCCATCGCTTGCTGAATAAGCAGTTCGCGCATGGTAAAAATATTCAATGAAAGGGATTATATGAAAAGCAGTCAATCCAAATCCTATCAACAGGATGAGAATCCATAGGCAAAGATACTTCATAGAAATAACATTCATTTTCCATTGTGCCAATTGAAAGACACGAAAACTGAAGTAGAGAGTCGCAAAAAACAGAGCGAAAAAAGTAGATCTTGGCAGCCCCGCTAATGTTAAAAACCCAACTAAAAATCCACACAAAAAAATTGATTTCCATCTTGGTGATCTGAATAGAATTTCTAAACCATACAATAAAAGAGGCAATAAGATCTCCGCATCCAACTGATGCATATTAAGATACAACATAAAATAGCCATTCAACATCCATGTGATGGATCCCCCTATTGAACTCATTTTAGAGAGTCCTAACTTTCTCATCCATAAATAACTAAATAGACCTGCCAGGAATAACCTAAGCAATAAATAAAAATCCCAAGTATATGGATTAGGGGAAAAATAAAGTAGGATTTTCAAAGGGAAAAAAGGCTTGGCCTCCATATTAGCTGCTAGTGGGCATCCCATTGCGTTGTGTGGATTCCAGAGAGGCAAGATTGCCTTGAAATATAGCCGATGAATGAGAACTGTTTGAGGTTCGACAATCCAACCTGAAGCTCCTGGATCAATAAAAGGAGGTGCGGTAACGCCGTTCCCTGAATAGCCATACGCTCCATAAGGCATTGTTGTAGGACAAAGGGAGGAGGAGGTCAAGGTCTTTCCCTGAAAAATAACATTGGCAAAGGCAATACAGATGAGGCTCACTAAAACGAAGGCTACCTTCAAGTATTCACTCTGAGAAACCGTTGCTTTAGATAGGAACTGCATTGTTAGTTTTAGATATACTTTTTGTTGGTTCTTTTTATAACTGCTTCATTTCTTTCACGATTTTTTTATTTAAATATCATAAATCTATACCGTATCCCCTTGCGGAGTCTCCACATATAAATGATAGTGGTTGAGCTTGTCAAATATTTAGTTGAAACTGATCTGGACAGTTCCTGTTCGTTATCCATCATGCTGCCTTTCGTTGCATTGGTTGACTTCGTTGGGATCTTTCTTCCAGTAAACACCAGTCCAATCAATTTGTACTAATGGTTCCTTTATATTATTCTGCAATCTGAAATCATTAACGGCAGCTCGACAGCCACGTAGAACATAATCATCAATAATCAAATAACCGCCAGGTGATAATTTGTCGTATAAATTTTCCAAGACTTCCCAAGTAGAACTGTACATATCTCCGTCTAGACGTAATATCGATAGTTTTTCAAATGGTGGTTGTTTCGTGGTATCTTTAAACCAACCCTTCAAAAATTTAACTTGGTCATTTAATACTCCATATGCTTTAAAATTATTTTGTACTTCTTCTAGACTTACACTTAAAGCATCAAACGTATGAAGCATATCACCGGCATCTACTGGATATTTAGCAACATCTGGCTTTAGAAGTCCCTCAAAAGAGTCAGCTACATAAACAATTTTGTCTCTAATCCCATATTTTTTTAATATTAATCTCATGAAAATAGCTGCGCCACCTCTCCATACTCCGGTTTCTATAAGATCTCCTTCAATGTTATTTTTTAATACATCTTCAACGCAAAATTGTAAATTTTCTAGCCTCATTAGACCTATCATAGTATGTGCTCTTTTAGGCCAATAATCACCTACAAGATCTTGTATGCCTACTCTTCCCTCTAATGCTGAGTTGATTTCTGATTCAGATATTTGTTCTGGATTATTAAAAAAGGCGTTTCTTAGAGATTCATTAGAAATAGTGTCGGTCAAAATCCTTTTGCAGAAATCAAAATAAAGAGTATATTTTGAATTTTTCTCATTATGTCGCTTCATGGCATTATAGAGATATCTATCATAATTCAGCACTCTTAAAATGTAAGCAAAAGCTGGTCTAGGATCTCTCAGAGCAGTCTTAATTTTCTTTATGGTTAGCAATAGACTCACTTGAAATTTTTCATTCCTTAAAAGGTTCAAAGATATCATATCCTTCTTTTGATAAATGTTTGACTTGACTGTGCCAGTTTATTTTTGAAATTTGAATAACGCTGAAGACATCGCAATAATTCCTGAACATTCCCTGGTTCAAAAGGAAGGGCCATCATAGATTTTTTGTGATTTTTGAGTATCTTTTTTAAATCTAGCATAAATAAAAGGAGATTTCTAATTCTCTAATTGGTCTACTTCAGGATACAGGTACGCAAAGATAGCCTCTGCCGCTAAGAAATTCCCACGATTATTCCAATGGGTATCGTTGACGCCATAAAGATTCTCTTTTAAACCCCACTGTCTAAACATCGGCAGCAAATCTAAATATTCGATCTTGCTTTCTACAAAGAAATCTGATAGCAATTCCTGAGGTAATTCTAACTGCAAATCACGATTTACCCAATTTTTGTCTTTTACAATCTCTGTCAACAAACTCCTATCTATTTGGTTGACATCGGGTATGATAACAACGAGTAAATTTATTTTTAATCTGGTACATACGCTTTTAACCTCCAAAAAAATATTTTTTATTGCTTCCAGGTTATCCCAGGGGAATGTCTCTTTTACATACATGCGCATACGGCCTGATTGAATTTTCAGGAATTCCTCTCTACTACATGAAGGTTTATCAGGATCGTATTCCTTAGGAGGACCGATGTAGATTCCACCCCTTTTACCCTTCTTCCATTCTGCCTTCCGAATATTTACCACCTGTGTATGAGTTAATAAAATATGACTATTTCTTATGGCTCTACAGATGTATGAGTGTGAGAATAGATATTCCTTAAAAGTCTTTTTCTCTTCCCGAAGTATCGGTAATTCATCATCTGTAAAATCATTTCCTACAAAGAAACACCAAATTACTAAATCTGGATTTAACCAAATACCTTCAAGCTCGAGTATTTTTTTTTCGAAGCGCGGTCCAATGGCGGGATAACCTAAATTGATGACTTCGATCTCCTTGTTAAATACGGATTTAATTTTCTGTTCGAGAAGAACCGTAAAATGATTAGGATAGAGAACATTCCCTGAATCAGAACAAAAAGAATCACCGATAAAAACAATTCTTGTTGAGCCGGGAGTTTTACTAAACTGATATTCCGGCGTCCTAAAGCCTCTCGAATTCAAGAGAAACCATCCATAGTTTGTATAAGGTCCCAAAGGAAATGGCGCATGTTTCAGTAATTCCGTTGTATTCCTAGTCCGTAAAAACTTTTGATTTCCATCGTATCGGTAAAAACAAAGGGCTTTAACCTGCCTTGACAATTGGCTCAACACCCTAAGGACAATTTCTGTGGCACAAAGGAGAAGAAGTAAAATAATTATATTGATGATGCCTAACCTTATTAAGTTGGATCCCTTGAACCACTTTTTCATTTTGCTCCTTCTAGGATTATGTGCCGGTAATATCCATTAAGTAAATCTACGTGCTCTTCAACAGTAGTAACAGCCGCAAAATTTGGTTTCCATTTGGTGGGTTTTTCTTCGAAAAGGACATCTTCAAAACACCGAAGCAAACCCTCGATGCTGCCCGCTTCAAAGAGAAAACCATTTTTGCCAGGAACAATTTTTTCAGGAATTCCGCCGATTCGTGACGCTAAAACTACCGTCTGACTCAATTGGGCTTCTTGGATTGTCAAAGGCGAATTCTCATACCAAATGGATGGAACAATCAGTACATCTATACTCGAAAGAATTCTGGATACTTTCTGAGGTGTATAACCTCCCATCCATTGAATACACGGATCATCCCGACTGAATTCTCTTAATCTCTGTTCATATTCATCCCATCCATCGTAAGGGAGATCCATTCCGTAGATCTGTAGCGTAGCCATGTTATCTTTAAATCTCTTCCATGCCTCTAAAAGAACATGCACCCCTTTTGATGGAATCAATGTCCCGATGTAACCAAACCGCCTTCCTCCATCGGCTGTCTTTGAGAACTTCTCGAATTGCCTGGTATCCCTCCCGTATTCCAGAAACAAGATTTTTGCCGGAGAAATCCCAAAACGTACAAATTCCTTCTTGAGAAACAGCGAAGGACTTATCAAAAGGTCGATTTGGTCCAGTACATCCAATGCCTTTCTGTAACGTCCCCGAACGTGATTTTGCTGTTCCTCGAACGGATAGCCATCCCCGCCCAGCCACGGACGGATGCACTTCGTGCAGCGCAAAAGGTCTATCTCATCACAACGTTCCAATTCTGGGCGCAACCTTTGGCCCCTCGGACAAACCATCCAAAAATCATGGAGCGTCATAATCATCGGAATTCCAATTCTCTTCAATAATCGAACGATGCCAAAGGAGAGGTTGCTTAGATGATGAATATGAACGACATCTGGTTTATACTCTTGGACAAATCCTTCGAACTGTTTATCAATTTTGGGATTGTCATACCCTTCTTGGAAGGAATGAATGTTCTTGTAGTTATTCACTAAGCGAATAACAGGAATGCCCTCGTAAAGATCCTGTTGCAGGAGATACTCTGGAAGGTCAGAATTTCGCCAAGCAGAGAAGATAGCAATATCGTGATGCTTTCTCTGTTCTTGGACTAACTCATAGGTATAAACCTCTGATCCACCCACTGAATAAGGAAAAAATTGATGAATTAAATGTAAGATTCGCATATTGCTAGCTCACGATAGAGCTTGGCCAATTCTTTTGTATGTTCTTCAATGGGTTTAGCCTGCTGACTCACCACACCTAATTGAACGGATTTATTGAGAAAATATTCCAAATGATGAACTAGCTCTTGCACGTTCCCTGGTTCAAAAAGAAACCCATTCTCCCCTTCCCTGATCTTTTCCGGAATCCCTCCAACCCTAGAGCCAATTACTGGAACGCCTATCGCTAAAGCCTCTTGAATAACCAAGGGAGAGTTCTCATACCAAATAGAAGGCACTATCAATACATCAATATTTCCAAATACTTGAGGCAATTCAGAAGGATGGTATTCTCCATGAAAGAAAATATCTTTTCTTTTTTCTGCGTAGGCACGGATTTCTTTGTCATAACTAGCATGGTATTCATAGCCGCAATCGGGACCATAAAGATGAAGTTCCGCGCTTCCTTCCGGCAGACGTGAAAAAGCTTCTAGAAGCACATGGACTCCTTTGGTTGGAATTAATGTCGCAATATATCCAAAATGGATGGGATGATAGATTGTTTTCTTTTGTCGAACGAGCTCAGACGGAACGGCAATGCCATATTCTAAAAAAATCAGTTTCTCTCTTGGAATACCAAAATGATGATACTCTTGCAAAAGGAAATTAGAGGGGCAAATAAGTTTGTCTAACTTTGAAAGCTGTTGACGTATGTATTGGTTGCGCTTTTGGATATCCTGAACTTGCTGGGACAATAATAAAGAGGAGACTCGGTAATTTTGCCAATGGATCCGATCTAATCCATGCGTCCAATTGGAAATGCATTGAGCGCAGGTTTGCTCGTTAATCTCAGGACAAACTTGAAGTTCTTGGGGGCGGATTCGCTGAATCCTGGGACACATATACCAATAGTCATGGAGGGTCATTACCATTGGAATTCCTAAAGTTTTCCCAATGTCAATACAACCTAGGGAAAGATTTAGGAGATGATGGAAGTGAATGATATCCGGTTGAAATTCTTCAAGAATTCGAAGAAATATACGATCAATGACAGCGTTTTTATAAAACATTTCAAAGGAGACTAAATCTTGGTAGTCGTTAGCAATCCAGGCAACCTGAACTTTTCCTTGTTGGGTACGAAAGGTTTCATATTGTTGATATTCTCTATCCTTAGTCCGCGTGATGACTAAGACATCATGTTCTTTCGAAAAAGTCTGGGCTAGGTTCCAGACATAGGCCTCTGTGCCTGAGACCCACTCGGGAAGGAAATTATGAACGACCAGGAGAATACGCATCTTTTAGACTCCCCTTGTCAGCCACTTCTCGAACCGCGACAATTTCAATGGTTCGCCATACCGAATAGACCTGGCTCCAAAAAACGTTCCTAAGACCTGGGCGGTACCTATCACTCCCCTGCGATTTAAGAACCATTTCTTCTGGTCATTTCGTTTCCATTCTCCTAAAACCCCGTGTTTGACCGCCTCCCAATCTTTAAACAATTCAATCCCGTAGTAGGCCTTGTTCACTTTGTGATCCACATAACGGCGTTTGAATTCATAGAGAGGAGATCTCTGGTGAGAGTGAAAAACAACTGAAGAAGGTTCATAAACCAGTCTCATACCGCCCATGAGAACCCGCTTTGCCCATTCCAGGTCCTCCCCGTACGGAACTGTCTTGAATGGAAATTTTAACAGAAATTTTCTCCTGATACAGGAACTCACATCGTCAAAATTAGCGGCTAATCTTTTCTCCATCGGAGAGAGGTTTTCCCAATTGATACCATCTAAATAGTAAATTTTGCGGTCAGGACCAAACCACTGTAGAATTCTTTCGACATCCATCAGATGGCAATCGGGATAGGGAATTTGACGGCTGTAAGCCCCAACGACCTGTTCGGCACACTCAAAAGCATCTAATAATGATTTTAACCAATTTTCACCGGCCGGAGTCGCATCTTGCGTCAGGAAAACAACAAACTCTCCTTTTGCCTGCTCCGCCGCCCATTGGCGGGTGGCGCCGTGGTTAAAATCTCTTTTGCCGATAGATAAAAAACGGACACCGAATTGCTTTGCAAAATCAACAGTTCCATCTGAAGATTCCGAATCCACAATGATCACTTCAAAGGACGATGATAGTTTCTGGTTGAAAACAGCGGGAAGAACTTTCTTTAAGGTTTTGAATCCATTACGGGTAGGGATGACGACCGAGACTAATGGTTCAGACATGATCGTCCGAAACAATAAACTCTTGTTTGAAAACCTTTACGAGTTCTTTCGCTCGATTGATCTCCGATTCCAATTGTTTGATTTTTTCCTGTTGTTCGTATAATTTCTGCTTTGTTTGGTGGAGTTGATCGTAAGCGGATCCAATCGTTCGATCCCGTTGAATGATCTCTTGGTTAAAGCCTCTTACCTGCTCCACAAGAGCGTCAATATCCCTTGCTCTCTCCTGATATCTAATTTCTAATTTCTCTTTCTCAAAACGGGCGAGATCCGCCTGGCGCTGGAAACTGTGAATTTGTTCACTCAGCTTAGCTAATTCTCCATGAAGACATCCGATTTCTTGATTTTTCGCCGTTATTTTCTGATCGAATTCAACACCCGCTTGTTTCATCTGTTTGTGCGCTTCTTCAATTTTTTTATCTCGTTCTTTAACTAGTTTTGATAGGCGCTGAATTTCTTTTATCAATTTCCCAGTCCCTTGATTTTGACTTTTTTGTGCTAATAATTTTTCTTCAAGACCCTGAATATATTTCGCCTCTAGAGTATAAAGATATTCCCTGTCCATATTCTTGTTACTTTCTTTTGAATAAAAAACATGGTCAGGCGCTTTGGAAGGGTTTTTTACCCACTCCTGAAGGGGGCGGGTTGTGACGTCAAAGGAATAGTGCTTTTTAACAAAGCTCTTTCTCTCTTCAGCAAGGTCTTGAATTTGATGACGTTTTTTGTAAAGTTCCACAAGGCAGGAAGCCAGAGCTTCTGGATTGCCAACAGCATAAGAGTGAATCAGGCCATTCTCTTGGAGAGTCTGAGTTAATTCTGTTAAATTAGTACTAACAATCGGTAACCCTGCTTTAAGCCAATTGAGAATGCGATTGCGGCTTCCTAAAATGGCTTCATAACAAAAACGATCACAGTTAACGGCTATATGACTCTCTTGATAAATACTCTCTAAATCATGATGGGGAATCCATCCTAACAAGTGATAGCGTTCTTTAAATTTTGATTTCTCAATTCTTGCCTTAAACCAGTCATATCCTTTCTCACTGTGATGAGGAATGCCGCCCCCTGTTGAAACAAAATGAAGATTCGGAACCTGAGTCATTGCGTGCTCAAGCCCCTTAAATAACGTCTCAAGATCAGCCCAAGTGTTATAGCCCCCCGACCACAAAACGACGAAATCCCCTCTATCAACGCCGTATTGTGCAAGAACATTTCTCGGGGGAGAAAACTTGCGGTCACCGATCCCACAGGGTATCTCATAGACAAATTCGTATCCTACCGTTTCTGAATTCAATCGCCCACGGGACCCCAACTGACCTAACAGACTATAGCGGTTACGAGAAGAGACTGCTGAAAAACAATCGCCCATGTCCAAAGCTAGTTTCTCATATCGCCAGTAATCCATAACTGGCGAATGAGTTTGATCAACATTGGATTTCATCTGGGCTTCTGACATCACATCGCCATACTGGTCAATCCACACTGGTTTCTGTGGATTCAGCTGAACGGCAACATAGGCTGACAGAGTCGTTGCCGCGCTGACGATACAATCGGGGTTAAATGCCTTCTCTAAACGTTTCACTTTACCTAATTCTAGAAATTGGTCCTGTGTTATTTCACGGTATTCGAGGTTTGGATGTTTTGGAGGAATCACTTTTATTGATAAACCCTTTGGTTTCAAACAAATCAATTGGATATGGTGATTTTGTTTTAACAGGGGCTCGGTGAATTGCCAGGTGCGGATCCCCGGCCCCATGACATAAGAGTTAGGAGATGGCAGAGGAGCTACGCCTAATATCAGGACTTTCATCTGTGTTCACTTTTCCTTCTTGTTTTTTTCCTTGTTCAGTTGAATCCAGTGTTTCACATAGATAAGACAGTAACGACTCCTGTCGTTTTTGGAGCTTTTTGAGCTGATCGCTTAATTGATTCAACTGTTGAGTAATTTGCTGCTGCTGAGTTTCAATTCGGTCCATCTTCCCATGAGAATGGTTGAATAATCGAACGACAGAGGTGTTAAATTCCCTTTGGCGAATAATATAGTAGCCGATGACTCGACCCACAAAATGCCTAATCCAATACTTCAAAGTCCGCTCTTTGGGTACCGTGAAAGTATCGTAGGATTGATTGATGTTGAGGAGGTCTTGGTGAGGGTTCGCCCCCCTCGCCCAACCCTCTCCCCCCAGAGGGGGAAGTTGATTATGACAAAATAGATGAAACTTCATCGTTCTCCACACCGCCGCAAAGAAAGCTCCAATCCACGCCAGACGAACTCCCAAGGGCCAGGGCTTTCGGAAAACCTCCCACTCTAATTGAAGTTGTCTCCATAATCCATTATCTTTTAAAAGCCATTTAAAGACAAACTGCAGACGACTCTTATGATAGCGATAAAAATACTTTCTACTGGCTTTGCCTGAAGCCGCACTCTCCATATGCCAGGCAATGGCCTGGGGGACATAAAGAACTTTATAACCTTTTTCCCTCAGTCGAAAACAAAGATCTACATCTTCAAAATAAATGGGATAAAATCGCCGGTCAAAACCTCCTATTTTTTCAAAAAGATCCCGTTTAAAAACCACTGCAGCGGCACAAATGTAGTCGCATTCTCTTATTTGATTATACTGTCCACGATCGGCTTCTCCGCGCCCATAATGTTGAGTAAAACCGGATAGGGCGACATAAGCCCCTGCATGTTGAAGAATATTTCCATCTGGCTCGAGGACTTTTGACCCCGCTAAAGCAACTAACGGATCAGAAGTCAAAACAGTGACTAAAGATTTTAACCATTGGGAGTCAACCCACGCATCCACATTCACTAATCCGATAATTTCCCCCTGGGATAACCTCACCCCGTTATTCAAGGAGGGCCCAAAACCGAGCCGCCTTAGATTGCAATGAAGATGGATCTGACTAAAATGCAAGCGTACCTTCTCAACAGTGTCATCAGTAGAATCGTCATCGAGAATCCAGATGTCGAAATTGGGATAATCGAGCTTCAATAAAGAGTCAAGACATCGTACCACTGTCTCAGAACCGTTATAGACAGTAACCAGAATAGAAACAGATGGCCAGTCACTAAAGTCGTCAATGTTTTCCAACAAAACTCCTCCATCCAAATGCGGATCCTCGCCATTTCCGAGGGATAGCCACTAGGCCGTGATGGGATAAAGTTTCTTTCATCTCAAGCCAGCCTGCCTCAGGCGCGATGCCCCATACTTGTTGGCGAAGATCTCCCCAAGCGATTCCAATCCGGAATTTCCCTCTCAGTAAAGGAATCTTTGGGAACTGAATTCCCCATTCGGTCTTCCCAGGATTTAAGTCAAATAAAATGCCGTCGGCTAAGGAACTGGTCCCATAGCAGAGAATCCCATCCTCACGAAAAAGTCCCACCCAGAGGGCTACTTGATCAATGGGTTTTTCTGATTGAAAAATACCGCTAATGAGGAGGGTTTCGCCGGTAGTCAAAACTCGTTGATGAGGAGGGTACGGAGTCACTTCCAACATTTTCAGTTCAACCCCGCCTTGCATAGATGTTGTTTGAATACCCTTTAGCCAACGACCGATTTTTTCTTCCATCTCTCTCTGGAAAGCGCCAAATCCCATCATCAAATTTCCCTGGCTAGCTAGCTCATCCCCTGCCAGCAGCCACTGGTGAGGGAGAAAAACCACTCCATAGTCTGGACGACTGCTTTTGATTTTAAAGGGAAACATCGCATGATGATAATCATAGCCTTTCTGTTCTTCTTTTTCCCAAATGGCTACTGTCAAGGAATAACGACCTCCTAATAAAGGAATCGAGGGATAACTTAATTCAAACCACCCATCTCCTGGTTCAAGTAACCGAGTTTTGATTCCATCAAAGCGAGTGTTAGGGCCAAAACAGTAGACGCCGTCATCGCGATAAATCGCAATACCAAAATGAGGATCGGCGATAGGTTCTGTCACTTGGTATTCCACCCGAATCTTAAGAAAATCCCCTGCCTTGATAGTCTCTACTTCTTGTCCCTCCTTATTGAGGATCTGGATATTTTTAATCTCTGCTTTGCCCATACCGAATCGTTGACGCCAAGCTCCATGAGTCCACTCAAATTCGTTGGGACGCAGATGACTTTTTTGATTCCCTCCACCTCGCAATGCTAGAAGGATTTTCTTTTTTTCCTGAGGACTCAAGCCGGTGTCATGCTCTCCATTGCCATTCATCCTTCGGCGATAAACTTCAACTATTTCTCTTGGGTCGCCATCAGCGATATTTCTGCCTGTTTCTAATAGTAAAGCGCAATCGCAGAATGATTCAACTGTCTCCAATCCATGAGTCGCTAAGATAATTGCCTTCCCCATTTTTCTGAACTCTTCTAACTTGGCAAAACACTTTTTCTGAAAAGCAGTATCCCCCACCGTGAGGATTTCATCAATCACTAATAAATCAAGAGAAGCCTGAATCGCAATGGAAAACCCAAGGCGCATCATCATCCCCGCGGAATAAGTCTGAAGTGGAGCCTCGATCAGATGCCCCAGACCAGAAAATTGGATAATCGCATCCATTTTCTTCCGAATCTCTCTAACAGAAAGTCCCAGAATAGCCCCGTTGAGATAAATATTCTCCTCTCCAGAGAGATCCGGATGAAATCCCGCGCCAAGAGTTAGAAGACTAGCGACTTTTCCATGAACAATGACCTGGCCTTCGGTTGGATCAGTGATTCCCGAACAGAGGTTGAGCAAAGTCGTTTTCCCCGACCCATTCGGGCCGATGACTCCTAAAACTTCACCCGCCTCTAGTGAAAAACTGATATTGCGCAATGCCCAGAAATCCCCAAACTTCTGCATGCGCAGGAACTTGGGAAGCAAATAACGCACCAGCGCCCCTTTTTCGTAGGTAATTTGATAACGCTTGCCCAGATTAATAGCTTGGAGAAGGGACATACGTTAGATCCAGTCCGCAAATACTTTTTGTCTTCGTCGAAAAACCTTTATGCCGATGAGTAATATCGCAAAGGAGGTCCCTAAGGTATAAAGAATTACTATGCTCCCTGATATTGAATGAGGTAAGAGGTCGTTATATCCAGGAAGCAATGCCCAGCGGTACAAAGTGACGATCCCCACCATGGGATTCATGCAATAGAGCCACAAAACTGGATGTGGGTATTGTTCCAAAAGGGAAATGGGATAGAAAGCTGGAACGAGGTAAAACCAAAGCACGAGTCCAATCTCGACAATGTATTTCACATCTCGATACTCCACATGGAGAGCTGAGACAAGCAATGCTAAACCAGATGTCAAAGTTAAGTGAAGAAGAATAATGATTGGCAGGGTAAGCAGTCGCCAACTCCAGGCTATATCAAAAAAACGCAAAAATAAAACCAAAAGAACTAAACTGAGCACAAAATTGACCAAATTCGCCAATACGATAGATAAAGGAATGAGCTCTCTAGGAAAGTAAATCTTTTTGATGAGGCTTCCACTGTCCACGACCGAAGTAACTGAGCTCCCAATGGCCAATTGGAAAAAAGTCCATGGAAACATTGCCGTGCTGATATAAACTACAAAAGGAACTCCTTGAAGAGGGGTTCCTTTTAACAAGATTGAAAAGATAAAGGTAAAAATCAAAATCATCGAGATGGGTACTAAAAGTGCCCACAAGAAACCAAGGATGGGGTGCTTGTAGCGGACTTTGATATCCTTGGAGGCAAGTTTGACGACTAGTTCGCGGTAACGCCAAAGATCACGCGGTAGACTCATTGCTCCTCTATTTTGGAGCAACTGTCGGGAGAAGTCAATTCAATGTATAAACCAAGGACATAGGTGATATTCCCTATAATAAATAAATCTTTTTGATGTCGCCTTTGGCGATCTCATCCATTAAGAAAACTTTGGTATTGTAACAATGCAACTTGTCCCAGCAGATGATCCGATAATCAGCGAAATGGATATTATGATCACTATGAATTTCGTGGATCTTATCCTTTATCAACGGATAGATATTCTTATCTTCAGTGAGCGTCCCTTTCGCCCATAGGCAGGTCGGATGGTTGATTAAGATGACTAAGTGATCTGAGATTTCCTTAAAGAGATCGGCGTTTTGAATCAAAAAATCCATATCTCTTTTGAAAAATATAGGATAAAGGTATTTTTCATTCTTCTCTAATGAGGTCTTCATGATAACAAGATCATTCTTGACCTTATTTTTTTGATTGGGGTCGTTCAATACTGAAAGATCGCTAATGTCAAAAAAACTGGCCCATTTGGTATCATAACCGCGTAAATTTAAAATGGCAGAAGTAATCCTGGCAAGCCCCCCGTCAGCACAGTAGACAGCGATTTTATCCTCCATCAAGATATTATGCGTTTGCATGATTTTATCAATTTCCTCAGGATGATCTGCTAATTCGAATACTCGAAAGGAACTAATGTCGTCTTGAGAGGTGCTAAACACGCCGTCCCCCCAGATATTAATCACCTTATACCCCTCATCAATCGCCTTTTGGAGATTCACATATTCTGTCATTTGTCCGAACCCGTCACCACTGGTTAACCCCTGGCCATCAAAAGTTCTCCAGTTGATCTTGGTAGAACTAGAAACACCAAATTTCTTGATAAATTCATTCCACTCATCATCTTTGAAGATGTTAACTTTAGAAAAATCGTTAAGATCTCTTAAAGTTCTGAATTGATGAATTCCGATCATAACAATGACTGAAATAGCCAGCATGAGAAAAATGAGGACTAATCTCTTTTTTAAGAATTCCCTCATAAAAGCGAAAATGCCGGCTATCACAGCAATGCCAAAAGCCCCCCAGAATGGCAGGGCTGAGTTCATGACAATCCTTAACGTATTAGAAACTAAGAAAGAGACAAAAAATATTTCCATGGGAATTTATGGATATTAATGACTACCGTAAAATCGCAAGCGCTTTAGAAACGGCATCAGGAAAGCAGCGAGAAATGGGAAAAGAGTAGGAAATTCAGGGATCGGGACACAACGATTAATCACAGTACTATAAGTGTTGCCCCAAGGATGACAACCGGAAGGAGGAGGAGCCTCGGTCACGGATTGGAGGATACATTCAATGCCACAGACGCCAATTACTTCATATCTATTAAAACAATAAGGACTTGTTTCACCTACACAGGACCCGCCACTACTACATCCCGTTGTCTGGTAGACTTTGTATTGTTCCCACGTACATATGGCGATACTCTGCTCCAATGGAGCTGTCATTTGGTATCCTGACATAAGGAAAAACACAAGCGCCCCCGAAATCATTCCGGGAGCCGCGTGAAATTTTGCCCGAGGAATTACTTCTTTTAAAATCCATCCCTGATTCCTTTGCCAGAAGAAAAGGAAATAGAGAACAAAAAGGACCATCCCTAGGTAAGTATGAAAAAGGTCCAGGGCGGCGTTACCCGCTGTCAGACCAATTAAAAATAAAAGATAGACCCTGCAGAGATTCACCAAATACATCCCCAGTAACCCCGGCACAATCAAAAAAAGGGCACGGCCTAAGCGAAGACGCCGGTAGTTGAACAAAATCAGCCCCAGATAGATTCCCGCAAAAAGACCAATGCTCTCAATCCCCGAACAGGTGTCGGCAATATTAACGCTAAAATCAGCCGTTCCGACTTTAACGTGAGTCGAGTCAGTAATATCTATGAAGGAAGACGAAAATCCTAATTTCAAAAGCCCATACAAACTCCATCCGATCCCCTGCGCCATCCATGGCCAGATCTGTCTCAAGCCCACACCGAGAAGTAAAACAACAGGGGCATACGCCAGTGAGATGGCCGCGAGTCCAGGGGACTGTTTCACAAACCCCATCACCCACCGCCTGCCAAAGAACGCCAGGAACAACAAGATCATCCCACCCCACCGAAGCAAAAATCCGAGTTTGAACAACAGCGTCTGGAGAGTTCCATTTGGCCGGTCCACCCAGACCATCGCTTCCATGAAGTCAGGGTTGATCCACTTTCCACTTTCTCCGCCAGAGGCGGACCCGCCTCCGGCGGGCATTTTCCACTCTCTGGTCTGTCCGGTCAGATAACTGGTTTGGCCGACCCAGCCGATGCGGTCGGCGGAGCCGTCTTTGGAGAGAATCAACTGTAGGGGCAACCCCCCGTGGTTGCCCTGATTATCATTAGGGCGGGCACGGGGGCCCGCCCCTACACTCGACCCGGACAAAAAATGAGACGGCGATAACATCAGAATCTGCGGTGTCTGCGACGGAATCTTTCGATACTGTTCCGTCACATCATACCGCTGTCCATCAACACTCAGCCAGACCTGATCGTCTAAAACCCCGTTGCTGTTGCCGTCCTGCCAGAGGCCGTACCATTTGAGCGTGGTTTTTTCACCCCCACCCTGACCCTCCCCCATCAAGGGGGAGGGAATCGGATACCGTATTTCTTTCATCAGTCTCTGATCCGGCGTGCGGACCCACAGATACTGCTCCCCGACCGGATCGGATTCGGATAAAAATGGCAAGCCCCCCCAGCGCTGGGCGTCCCAGTGAACTTTTTTGTTATGGATGGAAATACCGGAGTTGAGGATTTGGTTGAGATCAACTTGTGTGATAGCGGAAAGAGCCAGACACAAAGTCCCCATTAAGAAAAACCCGCTGAACTCACGCCATTTAGACAATGTAGGGGCGACCGACCGGTCGCCCCTACCGGATTTCGCGAAGAGGAAAAACAGCGTCATTGCCAAGATGGCTAGCAGTGGCTGTTTAAATAGAAGAAACGACGTGCGAAGTCCGTCGGAAAAACTGCTGGATTGGACGAAGAAAGCGAAAAGAGTGGGATAAACGATTAAAAGAGAAACTAGAAGCGCCACAAATCGGAATGTCAGCGTTCTCCCCCGCATGGAATAAAGTATATCACACCTTGGAGTTATGTCAAGCTTGATCTTTTTTACAGTTAGCGTACAATGGAAGTTAATGGGACGGTTCCAAAGAGTTGTTTTCTTATTCGTTTTGTTTGTCTGCTCTGTTGTTTATGGCGAATCTCATCGTTTCGAATTGTACTATCTCCCTTCCTGCGCCCATTGCCGGGAAATTACCGATCAATTCTTTCCCCAGATGCAAGCCAAATATCCCGGCGTCTTTCAAGTGGAGACCGTTGATATTTCAATCCCTGAAAATAACGCGCGGTTGACACAGATGGAACGGGCTTACGGTTTCCGGTATCAGCCCCCGACTCTGGTGATGGCAGGGGTTGTCCTGGCGGGAGAAGAAGCGATTAAAGCGCAGTTTGAGGCGACGCTGAGGAATCTAATTGGGGGCGGTGGCGCTAGCACCCCCACCCTGACCCTCCCCCTTAAAGGGGGAGGGAAAACAAATCTAGGGGAGAGGGCGACAACAGAGACGCTCAAAGAAAAATTCAGTGCTTTTTCTTTTCTGGCGATTGTGACCGCCGGTTTCTTAGACGGCATCAACCCGTGCGCTTTTACAACGATTGTCTTTTTTATCTCGTTTCTGGGTTTTGCCGGCTACCAGCGGCGGCAGATCCAATGGATTGGCATTTTTTTCATCCTTTCGGTTTTTCTCACTTACTTCGCCATCGGCCTTGGCTTGCTCCGTTTCCTCCATACGCTGGCTGTTTTCCCTATTCTTTCCAAAGGGCTCTTATGGTTGACGGCCGCCATTACCGCGCTCTTCTGCTTTCTCTCCCTGAAGGATTTCTGGACTTACCGCAAAACAGGACAAACGCGCGATTGGACACTGCAACTTCCTCTTTCGATCAAACAAAGAATCCATCGGGTGATTGGTGAGGGATATCGCGGCGTAGGGGCAGGCCCCCGCGCCTGCCCAACAGGGCAACCACGGGGGGTTGCCCCTACGACGCCTTTGGTTAAACTGATTGCAACCGCATCTGTCACGGGATTTTTGGTTTCCGCTCTGGAGTCTGTCTGCACAGGACAACTTTATCTGCCGACGCTGGTTTACATGACCCGCCTGCGGGAAACAACGCTACAGGCATGGGGTTATCTCGTTTTGTATAACACCGCCTTCATCCTGCCACTGGCGGCTGTCTTTCTCTTTTCCCTCTTTGGCTTCACATCCCGGCAATTCAGTCAATGGGCCTCGAAACATTTGGGAACGGTGAAACTGGGCACCGCCATTTTCTTTCTACTCTTAACGATTCTATTGATTAAAACAGGAGGTATTTAAATGCGCTTTCGTTCCTTTCTTCTCTTGACTTGTCTTTTTTTGTTTTTATTCTTTTTTAAGACGCCTCCTCTCTTGGGAAAACCCAAACCCGCGCAGGTGGATCTTTACGTCATGGGGCTTTGTCCTTTCAGCGCGCAGTTGGAAAATACCCTGGCGCTCATCCTCCAGGAAAAAAAGGCGCCGGTACAGATCAATTTCTACTACATCGCCAATGAAACAGCCGATGGGAATATGAACAGTCTGCGCGGCGCGGCTGAAGTTGAAGAAGATATGCGCCAGCTTGTGATTGGAAAGTACTATCCCGATCAATTCTGGAAGTATCTGCAGAGCCGCAACACCGATTACCGGACCGAATGGAAAACCCACGCTTACTGGGCCGGCTTATCCCCCGCTGAAATTGGAAAAAAGGTGAGCGAAGAAGGGAAAGCGCTCTTGAGAGAAAACATCAAAAAATCCAGTGAACTGGGAGTTAAAAACTCTCCTACCCTTTACATCAATGGCCAACTCTACATGGGAAACCGTTCCCTTCCGGCTCTAACGCTCGCTCTCTCGAAAAATGAGAAGGGAGAAAAAATCTCAACGTCGCTGCCGGACTGTTTTTCAGACAGTGATTGCGCCGGCTCCTCGCCAACCGAGAGCAGCCGGTGTGTTGGCGGAGGGACTCCAAAATCGAAATGTGAATCCCTGACAATACCGTTGACAGTCATTATTCCCAAAAGTGACTTCCAGCTCGACTCAAGGCCTATGGACATATTGACCCAGGAAGTTCCCAATTTAAAACCGGCTGTTCAGAGAGTCGTCTGGGATTCTCCGGAAGGAAAAGGGTGGCTTGAAAAAATTCCAGCCCGCGCTTTGCCGTTTTATGTCTGGGGAGAAAACTTCGCCCTTCTTGACGCCGTTCCTACTTTGGAAACGCACAGGATGGTTCAATCTCTTGAGGGCGCAAACGGAAGAAAAATCTACCGTCTCTCGCCGGAATTTGTCCAGCCGAATTTCTATTTAGACCGTCCCCGCCAACCGAACCAACTGGACTTGTTTGTCATGAGCCAATGTCCTTTTGGGACGTGGGCTGAAAACCAAATCCTCCCCGTTGCCCGCCAGAACGGTATTACCGTCAACATCCACTACATCATCACGGAACAAATCCCAACTCCCTCTGATCCGCAATCAGCCACACTCTCTAGTCTTCACGGCCCCTCTGAATTGGAAGAAGATTTCCGGCAAGTTTGCGTTCAAAAATATTTTCCCGATCATTTCGCGGATTATCTTTTAGAGCGAAGTAAAAACTTTCAAAGCTCTCTCTGGGATCAAACGGCCGCCAAAACCCTGGGACAGGAATCCATTCAAAAAATTCAGGAGTGCGTCGCCGGTGAAGCTAAAGCAATTCTTTTAGAGAATTCCCAGCTGACGAAAGAGCTGAATATCCATACCAGTCCAACCGTCCTCTGGGAAAATCAATTCCGTTTTAACAACCTCAAAGAGTTAAAGCAGAACGTCGCCGCTTTCAGTGGGATTGAGATCAAGGAAGGGGGATGCGGTCAATAGGCATTTACTTGTCCGGCAACCTCTTGCCCAGCCAAAACGCAGTCCTCCAATGACATGTATTCCCAACTCGCGTAGCGGCCGACGACCTTGATGGAGCGCTCCGCGAGGAAATCGGTGATTGTTTTCACTAATTGCTGACAGCCGGGGGTAAAAACGGCGTAGCCGTAACGAACTGTGTGGATTTGCTCAACTTCAATCTGGCCCTCGTCGCCGAGAAGATTCGCTTTGATTAACCCGCTGATGACCGAAGAACGAAGATCTTTTAAAGAGAGCCGACGCTCCGCGGCCGGCAAAGGGACTTCAATCTGCAGTGTCCCCTTTCCTTGCGGGGCCAGATGCGGCGCGTAATTGCTGGAAAGAACCACCCGGTAAAAAGGAAATTCCGGTTCCGCGAAATAAATCCAATGTTTTTGACTCTCCTTGACGTCCCGGATGCCAAAGTGGAAACTGCAGACCGCGACCCACTGAAGCTGATCAAAAAGCCGCTGGATCCGCGCCGGCAACGGTTGGAGCAGTCGTCCCAATTCCGGCAGAGGAATCGTGGCCAACAGTTGACGGTAACCGAAACTTTCGCCGTTGACAAAGTGAATTTGCTGTTTTTTGAAATCGATTTTCTCCGCTTCGTATTCCAGACGGACAGGCCCGGTCAATTTTTCCTGCAGAGCCAGCGCCACCTGTTGGATTCCCCCCCGGCGAGGATAATAGAACCGGGCGTTATATCCTAACGACCGAGGCACGCCGCTAGTGATCTCCTCGAGGGTCGGAACCGGAATATATTTTTGGACTCCATCAATTCCTAATTCTTTAGGAGCCACTCCCCATAGTTTGGTGTTGTAGGGAATCAAAAAATGCCGGGCAATTCCGGCGCCAAAACGAGAGAGAATCCATTCCTCGAAGGTCGCTGGCGGGTTTGCGGTTTGAGTTTTTTGCGCCGTAAGAAACCCGCTCAAACACTCCTGCCGAACCGGGTCCGAAAGCTGGTTAAAATGAGATTGAAAGGGATACGGGATGCACTTTTCTTGAGTATAAACCCACGCGCTCCGTTCGCTCTCGATCCATTCCCCATCGAGGAGTTCTTGAACAAAATCGCCCACTTCGGGAGTCCGGAAATGAAGCACATGCCCCGTCGCGTCAAACGTATATCCGCCGCAATGGAAAGAGCGGCAGACGCCTCCCACTTCGCTGTCGCGCTCAAATAACACGTAATCTTTTTTCAGATGGTAGGCGGCGCTTAACCCGGCTAACCCGGCTCCTAGTATGGCAATGTTAGACATGGGATTGAACTATGGAGTTCCTCGTATAAATTTTCTAACCGCCTGACTGTTTCTGTCACTTCATAATCAACGGATAATCGTTTTCTCCCGCATTCCCCCATCGCGGCCGCTTCTTCCGGATTCTTTAAGAGCCGGCAGATGGATCGAGCAATCGCCTCGATATCCCCCGGGGAAGAGAGAAAACCGTTTTCTCCGTCCTGGACGATTTCGGGCGTTCCTCCGACGGCGGTGGCGACAATGGGTTTTCGGCTCGCCATCGCTTCCAGTAAGGTCACGGGTAACCCCTCCCAGCGACTCGTTAAAATGACCACTTGGCTTGCCGCAAGAATCGCCGGAATATCCCGCCGCCACCCTGCCAGAATCAGTAGGGGCGACGCGTGCGTCGCCCCTACTAGATGGAACCGTTCACGTTCTCTCTCTATCTGCGGGCGAAGAACACCGTCGCCGACTATGAGAAATTTTGCTTGAGGAAAATCAGGCGCGACTTTCGCGGCCGCCCGGACAAAATCCAAAGGAGCTTTTTGGGGTTTGAAGCAGGCGACCATCGTGATCAAAGGACTCTCCGGCGGAATTTTCAATTCCTCTCTTATTCGCAGGGGCAACGCACGCGTTGCCCCTACAGTACCATCGGACTGAATTTCAAATTCCTTGGGATCAATTCCACAAGGAATCCATTGATATTGAGATCGCACCCCAATGTTATACCGGCACCCTTCCTCTATGACCGTCTTGGAGACAGCAATCATCCGGTTTGTGACCGCCGCGGCCCGCTGTTCCATTCCAATATAAAGCCGCCTCTCCCAGAGCGGCTGTTCCGGCGTAAACCCAAAACCATGCACGGTGTGAATAATATTTTTGATCCCCGCCCGATGCGCCCCCCATCTTCCCAAAATTCCCGCTTTCGAGCTGTGCGTATGCACTAGGTCAACAGGATGCGCTTGAAGAACCGAAAAAATTTCCCTGCCCGCTTTAAGGTCTAAGACAGGATTGACTTCGCGCCGGAGTGAGGCGATTTCGATCAGTTGATCCCCCAATAGCTCTTTGGCATACGGAGTCAGCGGCCCCGGTTCCGCGGAAGTCAGCAGAATAGGGTGGAACCGTTCAGGATCCAAACGTTCTAGGAGTGAGAGAAGATGCTTCTGCGCTCCTCCTAATTCAAACTGGGTGAGGATGAATGCAATACGAATTTTCTGCCTGGACATAAGAATAGATTAATTGATTATATCATAAAAAACGGCCTCAAGCGATGAGACTCGCTTGAGGCCTTTATCCCGTTGCCTGTTACTTACACTCTCGCGAAATGTTCCTTCTCAAGGAGTGATTGTGTCTGCGCTAAATCGGTTTCTAACCGCTTAACGTCTTCGATCAGATTGATGACTTCCGGATCGCGCGTCGGATTTTTCTCTCCCTCGCGGATCGCCTTCTCATAAACCACGCTCCCCAGTCTGGCGAATTTGCGCGAGATTTGATGCTCGAGCCGCATGATCTCGATTCGATATTTGGTCGTTTGCGCTGTTTCTCCCGCCTTTTCAGCGAACGCCTCAGCCGATTTGGCGGCCAGGTCCATCCCTTTTTCAAACCCCTCATTCACCCTCTGCCACAACGTCTTTGCCTGCTCTCTCCATTTTTCGTTCATAACGCCCCCCTTTCGTTTCTATCTATAAGTTTACCCGATATTTATTAACTTTGCATCCTGTTGAGATACATGCAGATACACACATGTGTAGGGGTAACCCCTTGTGGTTGCCCTGCAACAGGGCAGGCACGGGGGCCTGCCCCTACTTGCGCCACAGGGCTTACTGTGTTACGATAGCTGGAATTATGAATACGACCCCTTTTTTGAAAACAGCCATCGAAGCGGCCCTGGCGGCAGGAAAAATCATCCGCGCTAACTTTGGGAAGGCTCACCAGACCTTTTACAAAGGAGGCAATCCGGTTAATCTGGTAACCGAAACCGATAAGCGCGCCGAAGTAAAAATCTTATCTATCTTGCGCAAACAATTCCCAGATCACCGGATCGTTGCGGAAGAATCTAATCCCTGCGCCGGGGAAGGATTATGCCATGGGGCCTCGTTTGTAGGGGTGACCCTCGGCTTCGCCGAGAGGCGAGCCGGCCGGTCGCCCCAGCTCTGCTGGTATGTGGATCCACTGGATGGAACTTCCAACTTTGATCACGGATACCCTTTTTGCTGTACCTCCATCGCCGTCGCGCAGGGAGAAAATGTCCTCGTTGGAGTCGTCTATGATCCGATCGCCGATGAACTTTTTCACGCGGAAAAAGGGAAAGGGGCATATCTGAACAAAAAGCGGATTCGCGTTTCCAAAGTCACCAACCTAAAAAAAGCATTCCTTGGAACCGGTTTTCCTTATGACCGGACCGAAAAAGCGGACGAATACATCGTGGCATTTAAAAATTTTGTCAAACATGCTTTGGGCGTCCGCCGCGACGGCGCAGCGGCGCTGGATCTGGCTTACGCGGCGATGGGACGATTCGATGGTTTCTGGGAATTGAAATTGCACGCATGGGATGTCGCCGCGGGAACTTTACTGATCCAGGAAGCCGGCGGGAAATTGAGCGATTTTAAAGGCAGGTCTCACAGTTTATTCAATCACACGGTCGTCAGCAGCAACGGAATTCTGCACCAGAAAATCCTAGACGTCCTGGCGCTCCCTGCCTAACGCCTCCCCCGCGGACTACGTCCGGTATGATCTCTACGACGGCTCTCACTGCTTGAGAGATTCAAAGTATTCCAGGTAATGCTTGGCCAATTCCGGGGAGTCAATCAGCACACTGGATTCATTATTTTTTTCCAGCGCGTGGTAGGACCAATTCGTACTGCCGATGACGACGTAGCGCTCGTCAATGACCAGGATTTTGTCGTGCGTGGTGGTATCGGGAGAATCGAAGTAAACCAGAATGCCTTCTTTTTCCAGCAAAGCAACCGCTTCGCGGTTCTTTTGGGCGTTGTCAACGGCATGATCGTTGGACTCTTCCACAATCACTTCTACCGAGACTCCTCGTTTGTGCGCCTCGATCAACGCCTGGATTAACAGATTGGTGGGGCTGTTTTTGAAACGAGGATAGTATCGGATTTCATAGATGACTAGCCGGATGGATTTTTGGGCATTCTGAAGAAGCGGGTGGACTTGCTGAAAGTATTCCCTTGGAGAAATGGGAGTGACGTTGTTGGCTGGCAGGGCACTGACCAAGGCCGGCCAGGATAAACAGGATAAAATAATAGCTACTACAACAGATGAAAATATCCCCCTCTCCCTTTCAGGGAGAGGGTCGGGGTGAGGGTTATTTAAAATATAGATTACTTTCTCTAAAACTTCAGTGGTATTCCTCAATATCTCATGATCCCAGAAACGTAAAATTTGATAACCTAGTTGGTTCAGATAGCTTGTTCTTTGTTGATCTTTATTTCTCTGAACTGCATGTTGGCCACCATCTAGTTCGATAATAATCTTCCGCTCTAAACAACAGAAATCAACGATATACAATCCGATAGGATGTTGACGGCGGAATTTAACATTGGTAAGTTGACGATCACGAAGATACTTCCATAATTTTCTTTCGGCATCGGTTTGGCAATGCCGAAGACGCCGGGCATAAGTTGTGAGTTTTGGGACTCGATTGAGCATTTCTCCCCTCACCCTAGCCCTCTCCCCAGAGGGGAGAGGGGATTTCTTGTACTAATTTATTTCCTACATTCATCACACGTGCAATTCTTCCGTAACATCTCAAACCCATACAACCCCGTGCTGTGGCCGTCGCTCCAGACGATCTGCAGGGCGTAGCGGCCGACGGTGTTGAAAGCGGTGGCGCGGACGTCAGCGGGTACAGAGCCCGGATTGAGCCGGCGTTGGCCGGTGATTTCGTTCACACACTCCGCACAGGGACAGGCAAGGCGTAGTTCTCTCGCCGGATAAACGCTTTTGTGGCCATCGCTCCACTCGATCTCAATCTGCGGCTGGTTCGGTGGCCCGATTTTCGCGGGGACGATTTTCGTTTCTCCCTGAATATTCCGAATGCTGATTTGCGCGGCAAGATTCTCGGCTATCTTGAGAAACAACTTGGCGGCGGGATGCTCTGGATTGGATTGAACAATCGGTTTTCCCTGATCGGATGTTTCCCGAATCGAAGTCACCAATGGAATCTCTCCTAAAAACGGTATCCCCCACTGCTCGGCCGATTTTCTGGCGCCGCCGGAGCCGAAAATCTCTTCTTTCTCGCCGCAGTGACTACAGATGAAATGACTCATATTCTCAATCACCCCCAGAACCGGCGCGTTGAGTTTATTGAACATGAGAATCGCTTTCTGGGCAACGTTCCAGGCAACATCCTGCGGGGTTGAAACAATGGCGGCCCCCGTGATGGGAATCATCTGACAGAGACTCAGTTGAATATCTCCAGTCCCCGGTGGAAGATCAACGATGAGATAATCCAATTCACCCCACTCCACCCCTCCCAGAAAATTTTGTACCATCTGATGCAGCATCGGCCCGCGCCAGATGACCGCCTCAGTCGAAGGAACCAGAAATCCCATCGAAATTACTTTGACACCATATTTTTCGACAGGAACCAGACGATTGTTGACTTGTTTCGGCTTTTCGGTAATCCCCATAATCGTTGGGATGCTGGGGCCGTAGACATCGGCATCCATTAAGCCAACTTTGGCGCCGGTCTTTGCCAAAGCCAATGCAAGATTGGCGCTGACGGTTGATTTACCGACTCCTCCCTTGCCGCTGGCAACCGGAATGACATTTTTCACCTGCGGGAGAAGTTTCTCTTTGGCGGGACTGGCCGCGGCACGAACCTGCGCGGTCATTCGAATATCCACGTTCTTAATCCCCGGGAGAGCGCCGACCAGTCGTCGGGCTTCTTCCTTCATTTGATCCCGAACCGGGCAGGCAGGAGTGGTTAACTCGATAACGATTGAAGCCGTCTCCCCTATGACTTTCGCCTCTTTGACAAATCCAAGAGAAACAATATCCTTATGCAAATCCGGATCCTGGACTCGGCGCAACACGTTCAAGATATCGGCTTCAGTTATTTTGTTCTCTGATTTACCTAGAAATCCCATTTTTATACCCTACTCTAATTTTTCTCTCGCTAAATCCGCCCAGACCGACCCTGGATACTGGTCCATGACTTCTCGATACATCATCCGCGCTTGATCCTGCTGTTGAGTCTGTTCGTAACACTCCCCGATAAAATATTTCGCCATCTGGGTCCAGCGGCTGTACGGATATTGGTCTAGAAATTCTTTGTAACCTTGTAACGCCTCCTGGTAATTCCCCGCCTCAAACTTCTTCCCCGCCTCTTCCCAAGACTTCACCATTTGATGCTCATAATTACTATAGGAACTCCCCTTGTGAATTCCCGCGGTAGAAGTCGTCTTGCATCCTGAAAGCAGCAGAATTCCTACTAAGATAAAAACAGAAGATAATCTCAACTCTTCCCCCTCCTCTCTTTTTTATTCCTAATCAGGTACCACACTCCTAAAATGGTTTTCGCGTCGCTGATTTTTTTCTTCTCGACCATCTCTTCCATCTCAGAAAGAGTGAAAATTTTCGGCTCCAGAATTTCATCCTCATCCAGTTTCCGGTAGGGAGCTTTTTCAAGATCGGTTGCCAGAAAAAGATCCATCTTCTCCGTGGTCACGCCCGGTGTCGCGTAAAACTCGAGGATCTTCTTGAGATTACCGGCGCGATATCCCGTTTCTTCAATAAGCTCCCGATAAGCGCACTCCTGGGCCGGTTCTTTCTCTTCGCGCGTCCCCGCCGGAAACTCCCAGATCGACTTTCCCAAACAGTAACGGTACTGATAAATCAAAAGATACCGTTCCCCTCCCAGCCACGGGATAATCACGACCGATCCCGGATGATGGATCACTTCCATTTTGGCCGGGTTGCCGTTGGGGAGGGTGATTTCTTCCACGGTCACCGAGAATTTTTTGCCCTGGAAAACCGTCTCTATTTTTTTCATGGGTGGTAGCGATTGGTGATCGGAAACCGGCGGTCTTTGCCGAAAGCCCGCGGGGTGATTTTAATTCCCGGAGCGGCCTGCCGGCGTTTATATTCATTGATATCAATCATCCGAACGACTTTTCGGATCAATTCCTGCTCTCCAATCTTTCGGGTGATCTCACTCAAGCTCTTGTCCTTCTCAACGTACTCTTCGATGATTTGATCTAAAAGTGAATACGGAGGGAGCGTATCCTGATCGGTTTGATTGGGACGAAGTTCCGCGGTCGGCGCCCGTTTAATCGTGCTTTGCGGAATCACCGGCGGCGTTCCCCTTTTGTTGCGATATTCCGATAACTCATAGACTAACGTCTTCGGGACATCCTTCAACAGGGCAAATCCTCCAGACATATCGCCGTAAAGAGTGCAGTATCCGGTGGACAATTCACTTTTGTTGCCGGTCGTCAAGACAAGCCACCTGAATTTGTTAGACAAAGCCATCAGAATATTTCCGCGAATTCTCGCTTGAAGATTCTCCTCGGTGATATCGGCCTTCATCCCTTCAAAAGCCGGTTTCAGAGTCTCCAAGTAGCTTTGGAAAATAGAATGAATCGGAATATTAAAGAACATCGCCCCGAGATTCTCCGCCACCACTTTAGCATCGCTTTTAGTCCCTTCCGAGGAAAAGAGCGACGGCATCGTCACGCCGATCACGTTCTCTTTTCCAAGGGCATCCACCGCGATAACAGCAGTCAGGGCCGAATCAATCCCGCCGCTCAACCCAATCACCACTTTTTCAAAACCATTCTTTCGCACATAATCCCGCGTTCCCAATACGAGCGCCTGATAAATTTCTTCCAATCGTTCAGGGGGAGAAATGGATTTCTGGGGAATCTTCCTGTCCTTTGGTTGAAGTACAAACTGTGGCATGCGGATGACTTGGATTTTTTGCTTTTTCCACTTTCCACTTTCCACTTTCCACTTTCCTTTACCTTTCAGTTTCTCTACTGGTATGTCCACCACCAGCAAGTCTTCTTCGCACGACTCCGCCATCCCCAGAAACCGTCCCCGCGGATCCATCACCATGCTCGACCCGTCGAAGACCAACTCATCCTGACCGCCCACCAGATTGCAGTAAACTATATAGAGTCTGTGCTTTTTAGCATGGCCTCGGAGAATCTTTTCACGCAAACCGACTTTTCCGGAATGAAATGGGCTCGCGGAAATATTGATGAGTAGTTTCGCTCCCCCTTTTCTGGCTTGTGTGCCCACCGGGCCGTCCCCCACCCAGATATCCTCACAGATGTTGATTCCAATGGGAATCTCTCCCAAGGCTAAAATTGCCGGCTTATCTCCGGTCACGAAATATCGCTTTTCATCGAAAACCCCGTAATTGGGAAGGCAAATCTTATGGACGACCCCTAAGATTTTCTGATGAGCGATAACCGCGGCGGCATTGTACAAACACCCCTGCGCGTCCCGATCCACAAAACCGACGACGGCAACGATCCCATCTATCTTCTTAGCAAGTTCCTTAAGCACCTTGAGATTATCACTGACAAAAGCCGGATGAAGAAGTAGGTCCTCGGGAGGATAGCCGGTCAGGAAAATCTCAGGGAAAACCACGATATCGGCTTGGAACTTTCTCGCCTCGGCAACCGTCTCTAACACCTTGGCGACGTTTCCCTTAAGATCCCCGACGGTGGCATTTTTCTGAGCAAGCGCTAGGCGTAAGCATGACATGGAGTTATGGTAACACGAGGAAGTTAGCGTTGGCAAGGCAGTGTTAACTGCAGAAATTAACTGGGAAGGGAAGTTTCTTTATCTCTGGCAATCTCCAAAATCGGCCGAATGCCGATCATGCTATAGAAAAGATCTAAACTTTTCACCTTTTGCACCGGACGGACTTCTCTGATTTTGCCGATCATCAGTTGGACAACAGCCATTCTCAACACCGCCGAAATGACCATCAGAGTCATCAGAGAATAGCCAAACATCGGCGGCAGGTGCGGCGCCATCACACCGCCGATGAACGCCCCAAGGCAGATAGCGGCGCCGTTGAGGACATTGAAGTAAGCGATACATCGCGTTCTTTTCTCGGAAGAGACAGCATCGAAAATAAAATTGGTCGCGCAGAGGTTAAATCCGGCCCAGAAAAATCCGGCGATGACCTGTACTAATAATAGATAAAGAATAGAAGCCGATACCAGCCATAAAAAGGGAATGACCGGGATCATCCAGCAGGAGAGCCGGATCACCCGCAGGTTCCCCACCACGTCAGCGTGCTTTCCCCAATAGCGCATGGATAATAAACTAGCGATCGTCGCTGTGACATTAACGACGGTGTACTCAAGATAACTAAAATGCCGGTCGCGCAGCATGTAGACCGAAAAGAACGGTGATATCAGGTTGACAGTGAAAGTGAGACAGGCCACGAAGAGGGTGAATTTGGCGAAATTGCTCTCTTTCAGCCGCCGCAGGAAATCCCATAGAGAAAAACGATGCTCGTCACGAATGACCAGAGGGGGTTCGTGGATTTGTGTCAAGACCCCCCATGAAATCATCCGCGCGACAAAAGCAAGTCCGATAATAACGGCGAAACCGATCAAATCACGATGGTAATAATGAAGGATGGCGCCAGCCGTAAAAGAACAGACTACGGTAATAAATCCCATCGTTCGATTCCGAAGGCCGAAGAAGTCTCCTCTTTTGCGCTCCGCCACGCAGTCTGAGAGGATGCTGTTCCAGGCAGGGGCCGCGTAAGCCCCAGTCACATTGAAGAGAGCCACCAGAGCTATAAGCACGGGGACTTGATACATCGGCAAAACCATCCACGGGATCACGAGGATCGGAAGCCATGTCAATCCTTGCAGGAAAATACTGACCAGAATCAGCTTTTTTCTCCCCCCCATTCTCTCAGCCGCCTCCGGGGCCGCCACTTGCGAAAGCGAACCAAAAAGATTGGGCATGGAAGTAAGCAAACCAATCTGAGGCGTCGTCGCCCCCATCGCCAAGGCATAAGGGGTCAGGTACTGCTCCGTAAACCCCGTCATCGCGGCAAAGAAACTGCCGTCAATGAGGGAGATCCGAAGGGTTTTTTTACGATTGGAATCGGTCATTGCGTAACCTCAACTGCCCGCAGGCGCCGTCAATGTCCCGCCCCATGGTTTTGCGGATAGTCGCGTCTACTTCTAAAGACTGAAGACGTTTTCGGAATTGTTTGGCGGTTTCAATCTCAGGGGGCTGGTAGGGAAATTCCTTGATTGGATTTAGTGGAATCAAGTTCACTTGGCACTTCATCCGCCGCAGTAGTCTTGCTAAATCATTCGCGTCTTCGACGCGGTCATTCACGCCGGAAATTAGTGTGTACTCAAACGTGATCTGACGGTTGGTCCGCTGAATATAATCGCGGCAGGCGGAGATCAATTGTTCAATCGGATATTTCCGGTTGATCGGCATCAGGCGGTTTCTCACCTCTGAATTCCCAGCGTGCAGTGAAACTGACAATTCCACCTGAATTCCCTCTTTGGCCAACTTCTGAATTCCCGGAATAATTCCTGAGGTCGAGATCGTGATTTTCCGGGCGCCGATATCCAGCCCCGCGGATGAATTGATGAGTTTTACTGCCGCGATGACGTTGTCATAATTGTCCATCGGCTCCCCCATCCCCATAAAAACCACATGGGTAATACGGCGATTGGGTTGATCTTTGCGGGCGGCTAAAATCTGATCGAGGATTTCGCCGCAGTTCAAATGCCGCCGGAAACCGGCGACGCCGCTCGCGCAGAATTTACAGCCAAGTTTACAGCCGACCTGGGTCGAGACACAAATCGTAAAACGATTCTGGCTTGGTATCAAGACTGATTCCACCGTCTCTCCGTCAGCCAGTTTCCACAGATACTTAACGGTGCCATCCTTGGAAACCTGCTTCTGCGCCATCCGTGGCCAAGTAATGATAAACTGTTCTTTCAGTTTTTGACGGAACTCCAACGACAAATCGCTCATCTGGTCAAAATTAGTCGTTAACTTCTGGTAAAGCCACTTCGTCAGTTGAACAGCACGGTAGGCCGGCTGGTCTAATTTCGTGACCCAAGTCTGAAGTTCATGGAAAGAGAGGTCTTTGATATTCATGTTGTGATCAATCCAATGTAGGGACAACCCCCTGTGGTTGTCCTTCGTAGGGGCGAACGGCCGTTCGCCCCTACATCATCATTGCGCATAGGGCAGGCACGGGGGCCTGCCCCTACACTTATTTCCTGAATAGATATTTCTTCACCAACCTCTTGCTGATCCCCAGCGCCGGCAAGCGCTGTTCTTTAGGAAGGAAGAAAAGTTTTACAACCTCCCAGCCGATCCAAACCATGTAGACCACTAAAATCTCTTCACGAATCCCGGGCCAGATAAATTGAATAAACCACAAAACGAAAAGCCCAATTGCCTCTACCGCCCGAAAATCCATGGAGGCCAGAAACAGAAATCCCAGAAACGACTGCACAACGGTCAGTAAAATTTCCAGTTTTTGGTGTTCGTCAAATGGAATTGGCTGAAAACTGCCGACGCTGAGAGCGTAGACAAAGGGAATCATTCCGGTCAAAACCGTCCATTGATTGACGCTGGAAGAGACAAAATTCGCCAGTCCCATCGGGGCCCTAACTACCGTTTTAGCCCAATAGAACGCAGATACTTTTTCCGGGAATTCGCTCAAGAACGGCGCCACCCACTGTACGAAAACAAACTGCGAAATTCCCAGGATCAACGCCAATGACAGCATCGAATGCAGAAAGGGCTTCACCGTTACCGCCAGAATAATTCCTCCAAGCAAAAATAACCCGATAATCACCGTAATTCGGATTTTTCCTTTAAGTCCCATGACTTTTTTGGGGAAACGGCCTAAATCCTCCACTTTTTCTCCATCCTGACTGGGGAGTTTGGTCAACAGGAAAAGATAGATCGCGTATATCAAAATGAGGATAACACCGTCAAACCAATCCAATGTCCCCTTAGCCCATATATAGAGGAAATACGTGAGCGGTGGGAGAAGAGAGACGACGGCAATCGCGTGCTCTTCCTCTAAAGGAATTCCTTCCCACTTCTTGCGTTTAAATTTTTTGTTTCCCAGAAATGCCTGAACAAAGAAAACCATCGGCCACCCCAATCCGACAAAAAGCCGAAGCGAACCGGTAAAATTCGCGGTGACCAGATGCAATTTCTCTGGATCTTTCCCAGCTTCCCAGGCAATGACCGCTTCCACGGCGAATTCAGGGAAAGTTTGAAGCCATGCTAGCACAGCTAACGCCATTGCCTGCGAGACGAAAAATTGAGCGCACTCCGCCCCCCAGGCGATCAGCATCGCCGCCAGGATTACCGCTGGGAACGTCCATAACGCGTACCAGGCTTCCATAATTGGGGGGTATTATACCATGTCTTTACGCCGCTTCGGCTCTTTGGAAGGCCTTTTCTTTCAACTGGCAGATATCATCTCCGTCTTCGGGGTAGAAGCTCCAGGCCAAAGATCGGTCGGGCAGGTAATTTTTGATCGCTTTCTGAATCCGGTTGAGCAGACTCAATTCGGCGGGACGCTCTGAAATGACGAAGAGATAAAAGGCATTTTCCTGACGGTGATACAACAACCGGTCTCCGGAACGGATTTGATTCTGGATGAAAACCCGCAATTCTTCAATCTGATCACTGTGCAACTCTTGTTGGCTCATCAGGCCCCGCAGTGGGAAGATCATGACCAGTAATGGGTCGTGTTCCAACGCCGCCTCTACCTTGCATTCCTCAAAGATAGATGAGAGCTCCAGGTTCTCATGATAAACAGGCAGGGTGAATGAGAAAACAGCCCCCCCTCCTTTGGGACATTCCGCCCAAATTTTCCCGCCATGGCGCTCGACAATTTCACGGGAGATGACCAATCCCAATCCAATCCCCTTGGCGCCCGGGCCCGCTTCCCGGTTGATCTGCTCAAATCTGCTAAAAAGTTTACGCATTTGATCTTTGGGAATTCCCATCCCATGATCCCGGACCGAAATTTTAATGTATTGACTCTCTTTCCACACCCCCCAATCTCCGGGAGGGCAAAGGGTTGCTTCTAAAATCACGTCTTCTGACCCGGAGGTAAATTTTAAAGCGTTCTCAAGCAGATGCCCCAGAACCCGCTTGACTCGATGAGCGTCCACATAGGCCGCGGGAAGCTCTCCGGAGAAGCGCGTTTTCAATCGCATCTCCTTCTGGCCGAACAGAGGAGCCATCGAGATCTCGACTTCGCCCAGCAGAGCATCTATATTAACGGACTCCTTTCTAAAACGGACGCCCCCGTTCTCCAACTGTGATAAGTCGAGCAAATCATTCACTAACCGAGTCAGCCGATCGGTATTCCTTCTGACGATATTCAAGAACTCCAATTGTTTTGGCGTCAACTCCCCCAGCGCCCCGTCAATCAGCAACGCCACCCCCTCTTTGATGGAAGTCAATGGCGTTCTTAACTCATGGGAAATGACCGAAACAAAGTTCAATTTCAGATCGCCAAGCTGTTTCAGGCGCGCTTGAGCTTTATTAAGTTCCTCCCTCAACCGCCCAATCTGCTTCTCTTTGTCATCTTTTCTGTTGAAGAAATTCATTTCGGGTTCTCCAGCAATTCTTTAATCCTCGCCAGGAAGGGTTCCGGCTCAAAGGGCTTCACCCAATAATCATCAGCGCCGCATTCCTTTGCCAGCTCCCGGTCCTTCTCCTGGACCCTCGCGCTGAACATCATCACCGGAATCTTCCGGTATTTTTCGTCAAATTTCAGCATCCGGCAGACTTTGTAGCCATCCATCTTGGGAAGCATGATGTCTAAGATAATCAAATCCGGGTTCTCCGCGCGTGCCTTGCTCAGCCCTTCCTGCCCGTCGCAAGCGATAGAGACTTTATAGCCGTGGGTCTCCAACCGGACCTGCACCGCCGCCGCCAGATCCGGTTCGTCTTCGACTAATAAGATGTGTTTCCCCTGAGTTTCACTCATGTCTTTACAACCTCTTTATTGTCAGTCTTCGTTTTGGCTAATAACTCTTTAACTTTCCCGAATAAAATATTGGGTTCAAATGGTTTTATCAAATAATCATCCGCCCCGCATTCCATGGCTGTCTGTTTGTCCTTTTCCTGCGCCCTCGCGCTGAACATCATCACCGGAATCTTCCGGTATTTTTCGTCAAATTTCAACATCCGGCAGACTTTGTAGCCGTCCATTTTGGGAAGCATGATATCCAGAATAATAAGATCCGGAACTTCCGCGCGTGCCTTATTTAAAGCTTCCTGCCCGTCAGCGGCATGCGAAACCTCATAACCCTGCATTTCCAAACGAAGCTGTACCGTTGCCGCCAGATCCGGTTCGTCTTCGACTAACAGAATTTTTTTAGTCATGGCCGCCTCTTTAGTTCGCATCCTTACTTTAACGCCTCCTGCAAAGCCGACAACAGCATTTCTGAATCAAACGGTTTGACGATGTAAGTCTTCATTCCCAACTTCAAGGCCTTTCTTGCCGACTCCTCTTCACCGAGAGCGGTCAGCGCGACAATGGGAATGCCAGAGGTCTTTTCGTTTGACTTCAACTCTTTGCACACCTGAAAACCATCCATCCCCGGCATCATTAAATCCAACAGGATCGCGTTAGGAAATTCCTCTTTCGCCTGACAGATCCCCTGCTTTCCGTTATTGGCCAGACAGACCGTGTATCCCGCGTTCTCCAAACGGACTTTCAGTAAAGATAACAGCTCCTGTTCATCATCAATGACTAGGATCTTTTGATTCGCCATTGCCCCTCCCTATTTTTTCTTCCCCATTTTTAAGCTGTCTGACGTCCGCCTGTAAACGATTTACCTGCACGCGATCTACCAGCCAGGAATTCAAGAGCTTCCGCTCAAAACGCCAACGGCCTCCTACCTTAAAACCGGGTAAAAGGCCGCGTTGCGCGAACCGATAGACCGTCATCGGGTGCATTCCGATCTCCTTCGATACATCCTGTATGGTCAAAAGCTTGTGCGATACCATACCTCCCCCAATTCAATCCATTTAAGCCCTCTTAACTCCTATTAACAAGTTAACCATGAGAATGGGCTAAATGCAAGGGGGGGGCTACTCAAGGCTCCAGGACTACTTTTAGCGATTCTTTCGCTTTTGAAGCGATGCTGAACCCTTCCTGAATTTTCTCCAAAGGAAATCTGTGCGTGATGAGAGGTTTGACGTTAATTTTGCCGCTGGCGATCATCTGTAACGACTCCTCCAGATCCTCGCCGGCCGCTCCGTAAGAGGAAGTGATGGTGATTTCATTTCTCCACATTTCTAAGGTGGGAATTTCTATGTTTCGATCGGGAATGGCGAAAAGAAGGATAACCCCCTTTCGGTCAATAAAGCGAAAGGCCTGTTCAACCGCTGGGTAGGATCCCGCGCAAACGATAATCTTATCGGCTTTGATCCCGTCCGCTTTCCCGGCATGGACCACTTCATCGGCGCCGAATTCCCTCGCCTTTTCCAACCGGTATTCATCAATATCGGTCGCGATGACTTTAGCCCCTTTTAATTTGGCGACCCGCGCGTTTAATAATCCGGAAACACCACTGCCCAAGATTAAAACGGTTTGCCCCTTTTTGACGTCAATCACTCTTTGCCCCCGAATCGCGCACGCCAACGGCTCGATCAGTGTCCCTTCCGCGAAGGAAACATTTTCAGGAAGCGGATAAACGCCTCGAAGGACATTCATTTCAGGAACTCTGATAAATTCGCTGTATCCGCCGGGATCATAATTTCCCTGATGGAGGGTCTGGCAGGCGGTATGGTTTCCGGCGAGACAATACTTGCACTCGTTGCATGAAACGTGGTGGCTGACGAAAACCCGCTCCCCAACCTTATACTTTTGCGAATTGGTTTCCACGATGGTTCCCGCGATTTCATGCCCTAAGACGCGGGGAGCTTTCTTAATCCGGTACCACTCCATCAGGTCGGTGCCGCAAATACCGCTGGCGGCTACTTTCACCAGGATTTCCCCCCGCCCAATCCGGGGCTTTGGAATTTCTTCAAGACGAATATCTTGATTACTGTAATACTTAGCGACTCGCATCCAGTATCTCTTTTGCTTCTTTGACGGAGGCATTTTCATGAATCAACGCCCTCAAAGCTTTTGCCATCGCGACCGGGTGCCGGCTTTTCCAGACATTGCGGCCTAAATTAACGCCGACCGCCCCGTTCTGCATTCCATTGTGGACAAACTCCAGTACTTCAATCTCCGTTTCGCATTTCGGCCCTCCCGCCATGACAACAGGGACCGGACAACCCGCCGTCACTTTATCGAAATCTTTATCGCACCAGTAGGTTTTCACCACCTTGGCTCCCAGCTCGGCGGCGATCCGGCAGCAAAGAGCTAAATAACGGGCTTCTCTTTTTTCCATCTCGCGCCCCACGGCAGTGACCGCCATTACGGGGATACCATACTTCTCGCATTCGTTGACCAGCGTCGTCAGGTTTTTCAGTGTTTCTTTTTCATAATCGCTCCCGATGAAAACCGACACTCCCGCCGCCTGGGCGTTGAGACGGATAATGTCATCAACCGACGTCGTGATCTCTTCATTGGCGAGGTCTTTTCCGGCCATGCTCGCGCACCCTGAAACCCTCAGGATAACCGGCTTGCTCTTTGCCGGATCGATCGCCGATCTTAGGACCCCCCGCGTGCAAAAAAGGGCGTCCACATACGGCATCAAAGGAGCTACCGTCTCTCCCGGTTTTTCAAGACCGGAAGCCGGCCCCTGAAAATATCCGTGATCCATCGCCAGAAAGAAACACTTGCCATTCGGCATGAGCTGATTTAAACGGTTCTTCATTCCCCAATCCATTGGAATCCTCCGATCTTTTTCTAAATCAAGTCACCCCGTGCCAAGAGCACGGGATATAATTTCGTTCTCCCCTCCCTCGATGGGAGGGGACTAAGGGGAGGGTGAATCCACCATCTCACTTTTTCACCCCCACCCTATCCCTCCCCCATTCAGGGGGAGGGAATCAGTGGTACCCCGTGGCAAGACCACGGGGAAATATTATTATTATTCCATTTTAAACCCGATGACATTTGTCGGAGGTTCCATCATCTGCCGGATGATCTCGAAGACCGTCTGAATCTCCGCGGTATGCCTCCCAACTTTATTCTCCAGTTCGGACAATTTCTCCGCTAGTTCCTTATGCGTGGCAAGCAGCTGCTTTAATTTCACAAATGTCCTCATCAGCCCTTTTACTCTTGAGAACCGACGAAAGCATTAAAATACCGTGTTCCGTAAAGACACGGGGTGTTTTCCGAGTACCACCCCAACTTGATGTTCCAGTTTGGAACATCAAGTTTTTAGATTCTTCTTTGCTCAATTGAAACATAAAATCGGCAGGGAAACGGTCTAAATTCCTGGTGACGGCCTTATTCAAGTCTCGAGTGCCAATTCCATAAAGTATTGCCAATTCTTTATCCAACATTACTTTATGCCCTCGGATTAAAAATATCTTATGCTCTATGATCTCTTGTGGGATTAAATCTTTCATCGGGAAATCCTCCTTTTACTGATATAGACGTACCGAGTGAAGATTTTCTTTCAATAAAATGAAGTTTTTTACGTAGCGGTTATGGATGGAATCCAATCTGACGCCTGGGTGATTCAGGCGGCGGCTCCATCAGTTGGCGAATAACTTCAAAGATGCCGGTAATCTGCTTATCATGTTTTTTAACTCTTTTTTCTAACTCATTCAATTTATGAGCAAGTTCTTTATGAGCCGACAAGATTTCCCTTATCCTGACAAATACCCGCATAATAGCGATGTTGACTTGAACCGCTCGTTCACTGTTTAAAACGCTAGATAACATAGCTACGCCTTGCTCCGTAAAAGCATAAGGCAGGTATCGCCTACCGCCTCTTTTTGAGGTCGCAATTTGCGACCTCAAACTCGTGGAATTCATATCCATTCTTAAGAATTCTTCCATCGTTAACTGAAACATAAAATCCGCAGGAAATCTTTTTATGTTTCGTTTCACTTGCTCGTTCAAGCGTTTTGTCGGCACATCGTAAAGTTTAGCTAACTCTTTATCTAACATCACCTTATATCCTCGAATCATGAATATCTTTGTCTCAATCTGTCTTTGCAACGTCAGTTCGTTCATAGAAAACCTCCTGTTGGTTTAAGTGGAACTGATCCAGATTCACTTAATAAGACGTTACCAGGAGGAAAATTCTTGCAGGAAATTTTTGGAAGATGAAACCGCGGGCGGCGGGGATTTGGGCTGGTTCAACGAACGTTGTGGATAACCGCCGTGCACCTAAAAGCGGGAAAGAGGCAGGAACGGGGTTAATAGCAAAATGGAGATATTGCTCGGAGGCGCTGGCTTCCTTACCTGAGATTATGCGCCAACCGATGGAGAAGCTCCGAGATGAGTGTCTGATAGCGCACCCCAGATCGCTTGGCTGCCTGTTTGATATTTTCTAAATCCTGCCGGTTTACTCGAATATTCAAAACAGCGTCTTTCCGCCTAGCCACGATCGCCTGAGCGATTTCGTTGAATTCCGCCTTATTAACATCCAAATATTCGCCCTTTAGTAAGGCCCCTTCAATTTCTTGTTCTCTTTTACTCAGCTTGATACGCTTCATTTCAGACCACCTCTTTTATACATCAGAAACACCCCTCGTTCTCTTCAATCGTTCACTCTTCAGAAGACTCCATTTAAGCTGTCTCATTAACAGTATACCATATGTATATATTTTTGTATATACATATGCCCCTTTGTTGATTATCTTTCCCTACCTAATAAGACGTTGTCGGGAGGAAAATTCTTGCAAAAAATTTTGAGGTATTTGTGAAATAAGCAAGCGAAACCGCGGGCGGCGGGGGCGGGAGAAAAATTATGGATGAAATCCAATCTGACGCTTGGGTGGTTCAGGAGGCGGCACCATCAGTTGACGAAGCGCTCTAAAAACTCCTTTAAAACGAGTATCATATTTCCGTTCTAATTCATCAAGCCTACGACTTAGCTCCGCATGACCTATCAACATCTGACGCAATCGTATAAAAACACGGACAACCTGAACACTGGCTTCGATGGCTCTGTCACTATTTAGAACATTAGCCAGCATGAGGACACCATGTTCCGTAAAAGCGTAAGGTGGGTACCGGAGATTCCTCCTTGATGCGGTCACGATGTGTGACCGCATCTGCATAACCTCTTGTCTATCAAGCTGAAACATAAAGTCTAATAGGTAAACTTTGTCCGCCCATAGATATCCTCCCTTTCTAAGGTTGCAATCTGCTATTTCAATTAATAAGACGTAACCAGGAGGAAAATTCTTGCAGGAAATTTTGAAATGGGGCGCAAAAGCTAAGGGAGGCTGTAACCTCTTACAGATACCTATTCACGAATTCTCTTGGTTTGAGAATTTCAATGCCCTTATATCCTGAAACATCCAGCAAATGGTGATCACCGCTCACGATACATCGAACATTTCCACCCAAAGCGCATGCCAGAAATTGGTCATCAGAGGAATCATGGCAAACTTGCCGAGGCAGTCTTTTTGGGATGCAGATTTTTCCTCGGGTTGTTAGCAAATCAATAAAGGGGAATAAATCAACCATTGGGAACTTTCGAGATAACTCAATGGCAATACGAAGGTATTCTTCTAGGATTGGAAGTGATAAAACAATATCTACCTTTCGATCACGCCACGCGATGAGAACATCAGATGGAGGGCCAGCCCAAAATATGCCTGAGACGAAAACGTTGGTATCCAGAACAACCCTCACCCCCGCCTCCGGGCCTTAGCAATTGCTGACTGGACATCGGACTTGCGAAGACCGGCTGATCGAGCTTGTTTTCGTGCCTTAGCAATCAAACCATCGAAGTCTCTCATGGAAGGAGTAGAGATCGTTTTTAACATAATCACATCCCGTTCTCCTACGACAATAAACTGAACCCCCTTTCGCAATCTTAAACGATCGCGAACCTGTTCAGGAATCACTACCTGTCCTCTGGCCGATAAATGTGTTGTGCCTAGTGTTGGCATGGTTATCTCCTTTCTTACCAGTAAGATTATAGCATGTGGGGTAATCAATTGCAAGGGTAGGTGAACGAGCGTTGTGGCTAACCGCCGTGTACCTAAACGCCGGAAAGAGGCAGGAACTTTGTTGTTACTTTGCTGGTAGGAAACACCCTGAATTTTTTTATTATTGATTCTGATTTACCGTGTCACTCGCAAAAATTGCCGTGTAGGTGTTCTTCGGAGCCATGACGACGGGCCACCAGAAAGGAGACCCCTTCCATCCCTGTGACTCATTACCATTTACCCGAATCAAAATAAGTGCTGGGATGTATTCCGCAATTCTCATTGCAACTGTACGGGCAACCTCACCGCTACCACCATCAGGGCCGTCAGAAAAACGTCCGTCAGATTTCTGCCGCGCAATATTACTATCGGTTCGGATTACTATCCAGACTTTGTCCTTTTGTGAAATATTGAGGGAATTTTTACTCAAATGTTCAAGGCTTGCTTTGTGTGCTTTTATATCCCACCTATACACTTCTTCTTCGGAGACAAAAGCCTTTTTTATTTTATCAAGCAGACCGAGAGCCTGCTCCACTGGGATCATGAAGTGGTCGGAAGACGACGCAGTTTTCAAATCATTAATTTCTTTATCGAGTCCCTCTATATTTTCTCTGATATTGCTTTTGTAATCCGTCTGGAAGCCGATTGGCAGGAGTCTTTTATACGGGTAAAGTGTGGTTATATTGGAAAGCATTATTTTGTTCGGGGAACACGGAACAAGTCTATCGCTGGCATCCTTTCGGATAAAGTAAACCCCCTTTTCGTGTGAACCGTTAAGGAATGCTTCCCGGAGCGCATTATCAAATTCATGAATGCGGCGCATGATCTCGTAAATGCCGCGCGTAGTATAAAAACGTGTGACGGCCAAGTCTTCTTTGGATCGGGCTCCGTACATACGAGAATGCTGCAAAACGGTATCCTGTTGAAATTTTTTTGGGTTCCGACCGTAGTAAAAACCAATCATGTTCTTAATGGTAATACCGCGGTCAAGAATTTGTCCACCAATGAATATATTGAGTGGAGTTCTTAATTTTAATTGACCCTTACTGTCCAGGAGAGCTTTAACGTCTTTGTCGGAATTTACTTTTTCTACGACAAGCATGCCATTAATAAGTGCGTTTGATACATCTCGTAATATCGTATCGAATGCCGGGAGATTTATGCCGGAGAGTTCAACAGATGGTTTCAAATTCTCATATGCTTCTTTGACCAGCTGATTAAAAAGAATTTGGTCTTCTTTGACGATTTTTATCAGTTCCTTATTAAGCTCACTAACAACAACTTCCTGCCAATTGTGCGAGCTGCGTGATTGCTCCGTATGGATGACAAAACTGTAGTTTTCCTGTTTCTGTCCGGAGTCCTCCTGTTGAACACGGCGGATACATCCACCGACAATAAAATTCGTTATTGAATTTCTGATCGTTTTGGTCAATGGACTGGTAAATACCTCTTCGATTTTAAATGAACGACGGTCAGCTCTTTTCAGTTTTTTTGTGGCTTTCAGGATTTCAAGCTCCACCGGTGGAACTTCTTCGTAAACATGAGAAGCGGCCATTCCTTCCTTTTCGCTTTCAATAAAATAATAATCTCCACCGACATAATCATTGTGAATCGGTACTAGTACTGTAAAAACCGGTCGCTTGGGAGGGAAAAGTTCGTTTTCGCTTTCGTCATCGTCCGGCTGGAGATACAAGGAATATGGAGTTGCGGTTACCTGCAAAAAATCTGACTGTTCGACTTTTGTTCTAATTTCGTCTATCTGCTTGGCGATTTTTCCCTGTTCAATCAATCCACTTTCTTTTTCTTTGTGGAAACTAACACTTGCAAAATCAGCCTCGTCATCAATGATAAGAATTTTTTTACTCTTAAGATCGGGGTAGGTATTTGTGAGATCGTTCAGGACCCGTTTGAGATTATTAGTTTCTTTTTTGGCAACGATAATAAGCTTCTGCCTCAATTCGTAGGGCACCATATTTTTCGGAAAAAGCATGATGTCATGAACTTGGACTTTGTTATCCTCCTCAAACTGGCCAAAGTCCTCATGTAATCGCTTCAGCGTCTGTTCAGTAAGCGGTTTTGTTCCTTTTGTGAGAATGATGGCAATGTCATAACCGTTATCAAATGCAAGAGCTATCACGCCGAGAAACGTTCTTGTTTTTCCACTCTGAACCTTACCAAGTAGAATGCCTGGCTTTTTTGAGTTGGTCTTTGAACCCATTAATTTTTCAACAGTGTCCTCGATACAGGCTTTCAAATCTCCGTCGTCTTTGCGATTTACGGTGAGGGTATTGTAAAAATTTCCTTTTTGGAGCAACATAGTGGTCATATATTATTCCTCCTTTTCTATCTTAACTTCTGCAGAAAAGTCACCTCAGCCCGGAGTATAGGTTTTGCCCAGGCTTTCTGTTTGGTGTCCAGAAATTCTCCTTCACTTTTTTGCCACTCCCATTCCCGCTCGCCTAACTATAATTCGTTCACCGCACCCTCAACCGGCTCGCGGGGATATGGACGATCTTTCCATCGCGCCAGACGACCAGCGGATCGCCGGTTTGTTTGTGCTCGATAATGACTTTGCGGACGGCTTTTTTAAGAGCTTGTTCCGCTTTAATTGCAAGCGGCGGCAACTTTCTTCTCTGGCTCAATGATCTCATTTATCCTCCACGTTTTTAACTATTCCCGAGAATAAATTGCGGTTGATGATTTGAAGAGATTCTTCCTTTTGGACTGCGATCAAGCGTGGAATTTTCTCCGAGTTATCAACTATAGTCCACGAATCAACCAGCGGCATATAAAACTTAGAGAGATTTCTTAGCCCTCTTTTAAATCGCCTTCGGACATCTTTCTCAGGAACATTATGCCCGCCTCTGTGAACTCTATCCGCGATACGCGCTAACGCGAATTCTACGGTTGGAATCCAAAGAAAGAAGAGGTGTATTTTGTATCCCTGCGCTTTTAGTTTTTGGAACAATGAAAGATAAGTCACTCCCGCCAGAGTCGTTTCAAAACCGAAGTCAGCTTTTTTCTTGGCAAGCGCTTGGATTTGATCCAGTAGAAGCCGGCCGGCGCGTAAAGCCGCGGTCTCCGGAGAAAATGGGGCTAAACCCCCTGCAATGAGATCGGCGTTAACAAATTCTTTGCAATGCACGAAGTGCGGCAGGAATTCCCGCGCGAACGTTGTTTTGCCGGCCCCATTGGGACCTGCGATGATGTAAAGATTGGGGGGCTTCTTGTTCATGACAATTTATTAATGACTAGTCCGCTCAAGAGCTTCGGATAAAAATACGTGGACTTCTGCGGCAGGCGGGTGCCGGCGCCGGCGATGGAATAGATCTGTTCGATCGGCGTCGGGTTTAAGAGAAACGCCATCTCATAACCGTTTCGCTCCACCTGATCAATCGCCTTCTGCGCGTCGGGAGTGAAATAGATGTGCTCTTCGTCTATTGGATGATCGAGAATTTGTTTTAATACAATCGTATGCAGCACAGAAACATCGAGTTGGCGCATTGATTCCGGAAGTTCGGATAATAAGGCATTGACGGCAGAATTTTGCTGGAGCGTTAAAATGTACGCTTTCCTTCCTCGCAGATAAAAACCAAACGTAGGGGCATGGCGCGCCGTGCCCCTACGTTTTTCTAATTCCGTTAATAATTGGCTGGGCGAAACATTGTAAACCTGAAAATAATTGCTTAATTCCCGGATAATTCCTTCCTTCTGCGACGTCCGCCCCCCCTGCAAGACCCGATGAAACGGCCAGATGGTAAGCCCCTGATCTTTGGCGCTGACAAAGTGCATCAGGACAAATTCATAGGGGGCATCCAAATGGGGGCTGTCCCCATTTTTCTCCTGACGACGTTGTTCACTCCGATAAGCAAGCGCGGATTCATAACGATGGTGGCCGTCGGCGATGAGGATTTTTTCTCCGGCCAGCGCTTCCCCAATTAAGCGGACTGATCCCGGGTCGCTCACCTGCCAGAATTCGTGTTTGACTCCCTGGATCTCCATTTGGACCGGCGCTGGATGCTGGTCGGTGTATTCCTTGATCGTTTTGACGAAGAGCCGATCTTGATCCTCGATGATCCCGAAGATGGGACTTAAGTTAGCATGAACAGTTCTAATCAACGCGAAGCGATCTTCTTTCGGTTTAGAAAGTGTCTGCTCATGCGGCAGAACTGAACTTCCTTCGGTTTCCTGCAAACGCAGTAATCCCATGCAGCCGAGCCGTTTCTTTTTGACCCCCTGATCGAGATATTCCTGCGCGTAAAAATAAAAACTGGGAGAGTCCTGAATCAGGATTTTCTTCTGCTGCCACTCGTTGAAAACACGCGCGGCCCCTTCATAGTCGGCGCCGGGGAGGATTAAGTGACAAATATTATAAGGATACGCGCGATATTGTTCTCTTTCACCCGAAGAAATCACATCATACGGAGGGGCGACTGCTTTGACGATGTCTACTTTTTTTGTGTCATACCGCAGGCCGCAGAATGGAATTACTTCCGTCGCTAATTTTTCGGCGGGCATGAGGGCTTCTCGCAGGTTGACGGAGTCCCGGAACAGGAATCACTTCCCTTAGCGCTTGTAGTGTTTGACTTTTCCTTGCCAGCTTTCTCTTTGCCAGCCCTCTCTTTATAGGAAGAACTTCGGTAATCGGTAGTGTAGAAGCCGCTTCCTTTGAAGATAAATCCCGATCCTCCGCTGATCACTCTGCGGATCTTGCCCTTGCATTTAGGGCACTGGGTCAGAGGTTTCGCGCTGATCGGCTGAGACTGATCAAAGTGACGGCCGCATTTCCGGCATTCGTATTCGTAGGTCGGCATTTCACGAACCTCCTTTAAACATTTTTTTCGCTTTTTCGATGAATTCGCTCATCAACGGATACGATCCTTTGCCGTTCATTTGCTCAAACTGTTTCAAGAGCTGTCTCTGCTCGTTACTCAAATTTTTTGGAATCTCGACGATAACCCGCACCATTTGGTCCCCGCGTCCATAGCCGCCGGAACCGACGACTCCTTTTCCTTTGAGGCGAAAGAGTGTCCCGCTCTGGGTACCGGTTGGAACTTTCATGGTTGCTTTCCCCTCTGCCAGCGTCGGGACTTCGATTTCGGCGCCGAGGGCCGCCTGCACAAAGCTGATCGGGACTTCGCAGTAAAGATGGTCTCCCTCCCGCTGGAAAATTTCATGAGGACGGACTGAGAGGACAACATACAGATCGCCGCGACCGCCGCCGCGGGTCCCCGCCTCTCCTTCGCCGCGCAGACGCAGGCGAGTGCCGTCTTCAACGCCGGCAGGAACCTTGATGCTGATCTTGCGGTGCGCGCGGACTCGTCCCTCGCCGTGACACCTGGCACATGGGGTCGTGATCATTTCCCCCTGACCATGACAGCGATGGCAGGTAGTAGCAATGCTGAAGAACCCTTGCGACATCCGCACCTGTCCTGATCCCTGACAAGTACCGCAGGTCTGCCGCTTGGTCCCTGGTTTGACCCCTTCACCGTGACATTCGCCGCAGAGTTCAGCTCGGGGAACATCCACCGATTTCTCCGTGCCAAAGACCGATTCCTCAAAAGAAATCTCCAATCCCATCTGCAGATCGGAACCGCGCGTTCCTCTGGAGCCGCGTCCGCCTCTCTCCGTACCGAAGAGATCGGCGAAAACATCGCTGAAGACGTCGCTGAAATTCCCGAAGTCGCCTGAGAACCCGCTAAATCCACCCGCCCCCGCGCCGACGCCGGCATGGCCAAACTGGTCGTAGGCCTTCCGTTTTTCAGTGTCGCTTAAGACAGCGTACGCCTCTGACAGCTCCTTAAATTTCTCCTCCGCTCCCTTATTTCCCGGATTGCGGTCAGGATGGTACTGCAGAGCCAGTTTGCGGTATGCTTTCTTGAGATCGTCAGCTGACGCGCTCCGTGAAACGCCGAGGAGTTCGTAGTAATCGCGCTTGGTTGTTGCCATGATTCCTGCTTTATTATCTTGTCATCCTGAGCGAAGTGCGTCCGAAGGACGCACGAAGCCGAAGGATCTCGCTTTTAAAAACGAGATTCTTCGACTCGGCCCCTTCGGGGCCTCGCTCAGAATGACATAATTTGGTCTCGTTCGCTCGCAATGACACTTCGTGTCATTTCTCCGGATCCACTTTGAAATCGGCATCCTGGATATTTTCTTCTTTCTTAGCGTCGCCACTGGATGCCCCTGTGGTTCCACCCGCCTGCTGTTGCTTCGCCGCCGCTTCTTTGTACATCTCTTCGCTCAACTTGTAAGCGGCCTGTGCTAGGTTCTCCTCCGCTTTCTTTAACTGCGCTAAATCCTCGGTATCAAGCTTGCCGCGCGCTTCGTCAATCGCGTCCTGTAGTGTCTTCCGGTCCTCGATGCTGATCTTGCCGCCATGTTCTTTGAGCATCTTGTCGGTCGAGTAGGCGAGGTTATCGAGATGGTTACGCGCGTCAATCAACTCGCGTTTCTTTTTATCCTCGTCGGCATGAGCCGCGGCTTCCTGAGTCATCTTTTCGACTTCATCCTTGCTCAGGCCGCTGGAAGACTCAATCCGGATCTTTTGTTCCTTGCCGGTCGCAATATCTTTGGCGGAAACGTGCAGGATTCCGTTGGCGTCAATGTCAAAGGTGACTTCGATCTGCGGTACGCCGCGCGGCGCCGGCGGAATTCCGACCAGGTCAAACCGCCCCAGTGTCCGGTTGCCGGCCGCCATTTCGCGTTCTCCCTGCAATACGTGAATGGAAACCGCTGTCTGTTGGTCCGCCGCCGTTGAGAAAATTTGGCTTTTTTTCGTCGGGATCGTAGTGTTCCGCTCGATTAAGCGGGTCATGACACTGCCAAGTGTCTCGATTCCAAGCGAGAGGGGTGTGACATCCAATAAGAGGACATCTTTCACCTCTCCGGTCAACACAGCTCCTTGAATCGCCGCGCCGACCGCGACGACTTCATCCGGGTTCACCCCTTTGTGCCCCTCTTTGCCGAAGATTTCTTTGACGATCTGCTGGACTTTCGGCATCCGGATCATTCCGCCGACTAAAACGACTTCGTCAATTTCGCTTGGTTTAAATCCCGAATCCTCCAGCGCCCGTAAAACCGGCCCGCGGGTCCGTTCGACTAAATCAGCCACCAATTGCTCAAGCTTGGCTCTCGTGAGTGTGACCACGAGGTGCTTCGGCCCGCTGGCATCGGCGGTAATAAAGGGAAGATTGATCTCACTCTGCTGGTTACTGGAGAGTTCAATCTTCGCCCGTTCAGCCGCTTCTTTGAGCCGCTGTAACGCCATGCGGTCTTTCCGCAGATCAATTCCGTTGGACTTCTTAAATTCCTCGGCCAGCCAGTCCATGATCTTCTGATCAAAGTCATCACCGCCGAGGTGAGTGTCTCCGTTGGTTGACTTGACTTCAAAAACTCCCTCGCCGATCTCAAGGATCGAAATGTCAAACGTCCCTCCTCCAAGATCGTAGACGGCGATTTTCTCATCTTTCTTTTTATCAATCCCGTACGCCAGCGACGCGGCAGTCGGTTCGTTGATGATTCGTAAAACTTCAAGGCCGGCAATGGCTCCGGCATCCTTGGTTGCTTGACGCTGGGAATCGTTGAAGTACGCCGGCACGGTGATGACCGCCTGCGTGACTTTTTCTCCCAGATAATCCTCCGCGGTCTGTTTCATCTTCTGTAAAATGATCGCGGAGACCTCCGGAGGAGTATACTCTTTCCCCGTAGTGCCGATAGAAACTCTGACCAAATCACTCGACCCACCGACTACTTTGTAGGGAACCAGTTTCTCCTCGGTCTCAACCTCCGAATGGCGGCGCCCCATAAACCGTTTGATCGAGAAAACCGTGTTCTCCGGATTGGTGATCGCCTGCCGCTTGGCGGCCGCCCCGACGAGGATTTCTCCTGTTTTGGTAAAACCAACGACTGAAGGAGTGGTCCTACCCCCTTCTGAATTCGCGATGACTTTGGGTTCTCCCCCCTCCATAATCGCGACGCAGGAGTTGGTAGTCCCTAAGTCAATTCCGATCACTTTGCTCTTTGCCATGTTAAATCCTCCTTTACAAATTCCGTAGGGGCAGGCCCCTGTGCCTGCCCCCTACGAGAGGGCAACCACGGGGGGTTGCCCCTACAATTTTTCGTTATCTGTTATTTGTTTTGGTTTTTTTGCGATCTTCACCACCGCGGGACGAATGAGCCGGTCCCGCAGATAATACCCTTTTTGAATTTCTTCCACGATAATTCCCTCTTCTTTATCTTCCATTTCTACTTCCATGAGCGCTTCATGCCGGTGAGGATCGAACTTCTCGCCGACGCTGTCAAAGGATTTGACTCCCTGCTGGTCGAGAAAATCGTGGAATTGCTTTCGAATGAGCTCCACACCAGCCAGTACCGGGTTTTGTGTGAGCAATTCTTTTGAATCGCTCTCATTCAAGCTTTCCAGAGCGCGGTCAAAATTATCAACGATCGGAAGAATCGCCGATATCAATTCAGTGTTGGCAAACTTTGCCAGTTCACTCTTTTCTTTAGAAAACCTTTTCCGCGCGTTCTCCAGTTCCGCGTAGGTTCTGACATACTGATCGTGCGACTCTTTCCCTTTTTCTGCCTGCGCTTTGAGCTCCTCGTACTCTTTTTGGGAGAGAGTCACTTTGGGTTCTTCTTTTTCTGGATCCATCATAATTCTCCCATTTGGGAAATAACCTTGCCCAATAATCCCGCCATTCGGTCGACTAAAGCGACCGAGTGGGAATACTCCATTCGGGTCGGGCCTAAAATCCCCACTGTCCCTATGACACGATCCCCTATCTTGTAACTGCAGGTCACTAAGCTGTACCACTTCATCGCTTCATTCCCCATTTCACTGCCGATATAAATGCGGCACCGCTGGTCCTGTTCCAAATCCTGACGGAGCAGTTCCAGCAACGGTTCTTTCTCTTCCAGAAGACGCAATAGCGCTCGTGTCCGGGCGATCTCCTTAAATTCCGGCTGTTCCAGAACACGGCTGGTTCCCTCAAGCCAGAGCCGTTCCTCCTTCGAGGTCAGGATCGTGGCTTTGATCATCGCCAGCGCCTGCTTGAAAAAGTTATAGTAAAGAGACCCTTGCTCCATCATCATCCTTCTCTTGAGATGGTGTTCGATCTGCAACAGGGGAAGCCCTCCCAGTTCCTGATTGAGCAAACGGGTCAGCCGTTCCAGTTGAACATCCTCGATCGGCTCAGGCAATTCCACCTTATAATTACGCACCATTCCAGAAGCGCTGACAAAAACAACCAGGAGACGGTTGGAGCCGCTGTCCAATGGGATCAGCGCGATTCTCTTAAAGATATCGCGCGAGACCCCGCTAAAAAGAACTAACGCCGCCTGATTGGAAACCTCGGACAAAAGCCGTGAGGCCCGTTCAATGATCTCTTCTAACTCCGTGCAATGCCTTTCGTACGAGACCCGGATCGTCTCTTCCTCATCCTCTGTCAGATGGGATTCCTGCATCAAAGCATTCACGTAATAGCGATATCCCTGGTCGGTCGGAACGCGTCCTGCCGAGGTATAAGGATGCTCAATGTATCCCAGTTCTTCCAAATCGGCCATGATGTTTCGGATCGTGGCGGGGCTGAGTGAATTTCGGAGCCGCCGGGCAATCGTCCGGGACCCGACAGGAGCCGCGGTCTGAATATACAGATTCAGGATCTCCGTAAATATCTGACACCGCCGCAATTCAAACGTATCGCTGTTTCTCTTTATGTGGATTCTAGTTACGCCCATAGTCTTTCATCCTATTTAGCACTCAATTTACTAGAGTGCTAAATCCTATCTTATGAGGGAACCTACGGCTTGTCAAGCGGAAAACCAAGCGGAAAACCAAGACGCAGATGAATACTCCGGAGAGCCTCCTCCTCTTTCTCCGCTTCCTCTTTTCTTTCGAGGTAGCGGTAAAGAGCCAGAAGATTCTCGTGGGCCAGCAGATAATTGGGGTTGGATTGGACTGATTTTTGGTAGTACGCTATCGCGCCCAAAAGATCCCCTTTTCTTTGGTAGACCGCTCCGATGTTGTTGAGGGCTTCCGCATAGGTGGGTAAAATCTCTAAAGAGCGCTTGAAATACTCTTCAGCTTTGTCCATCTGATTATTGCGGAAATAATAAACTCCCAGATTATTGTTCGCGCGAAAACTGGCGCGGGTGTTGTTGACGGTTGAGAGGTAGAGTTTTTCTTCGTCGCCCCATTCAAGGGTTCGGAGAAAGGTCAATGACATCATACAAAGAACAACGAAAACACCCAGTAGGGGCAGGCCCCTGTGCCTGCCCGAATTCCATTGTAGGGGCGGGGTTACCCCGCCCCTACGAGAGGGCAACCACGGGGGGTTGCCCCTACAAAAAACAGGAATCAATAAGGCGGCCACAGCGATAAAAAACCCGATGGAGGGTATATACAGATAATGTTCCGCAATGGCGGTATTAAGCGGTAAAAAATTCGAGACAGGAGCTAATCCTCCAAAATACCAAAAAATTCCAAAGGAAAGTAGCGGCTGTCGCCTCCTAAGAAACCACCCCATCGCCAAAAACAACAAAATGCCCGCCATCGCTGCAAGTCCAACGGGTTCCCCCCACGAAACGGCTATCGGAACATCGTGATCCATATGAAGGCCAACCGGCCAGAAAAGAAGCCGGAGATAAATCCAGTGGACCTTGGCCGCCGTCAATAAACGAATCCAGAGATTGTCACTGAACGGTTCGGCCTGCGCCCCTTTCCAGAAAGGGATGTTTAGAAAATTCAAGACGGTGGCCCTCAAAACAAGATAAAGAATTGCCACTATAAGAAAAGGAACCACGAAACGCAATTGTCTCTTGGACGTTTGTAGGGGCACGGCGCGCCGTGCCCCTACCTCGTACAGGAACAGAAAAAATGGAAGCAGAATCCCCATCTCTTTGGAAAGCAATGCCGCGATGAAAAGAACCAGTGATAACCCAAAAGAGAACCGGCTCCCCTCCTGACGAAAGACAAGATATTGATGAAAACTCGCCAGCAGGAAAAGCCCCATCAATAATTCAGGCCGGTGGGAGACATAATTGACCACTTCGCTATTAATCGGATGAACGGCGAAAAGAGCGGTCGCGATAAAAATAAGGAAGCGTGAATCTAAAACCCGCCTCAGGATCCAATAAACCAGACTCACGTTCAACAAATGCAGAATAAGATTGGTGAGATGAAACCCCAAAGGTTTCAATCCCCAAATGGCGTAGTCTACCATAAAGGAAACAACCGCCAGCGGACGGTAGAGATTGGTCAAGTCCCCTCCGCCGGCGTGATATCCTGAAGTGAATACGGTTGGAAGATTGCGGAAGTCGCGGATTAGCAAATTCCCAAGAACGGTGACCTCGTCATCCCAAAGAAGAGGATTTTTTAAGGAAGGAACATAACAGAACACCGTTAATAGAAGAATAACGAGAAAACCGTAAAAACTATCTTTTCTTGAGCTGGTATTCGACATAGCCGGCAAGAATTTCCTGAACTTTATGCGGAGGTAAAACCACAAAGAACTGGCTGATAATCGCATGAGCCATTTCATGCCCTAGAACTCCTGCTTTTACATCAGAGGCCGCGATATAAATCGTATTGGTATCATAAAGATAGAAGGAGACCGTGCCCAGGTCTTTATTATAACGATGATAATAAACACCCTTCAGCGATTGGAGTTCACGGCAGATTTTGATCTCGCCTTTAAAACGCGCCAGGCGCATGTCAAGGATATCGGATACTTCCAGAAAGAGGGCATCGATTTGTTTGGCTAACACAGCCTCAGGATTTTCCGTAACTTCGTTTGATTGATTTTCTAAAACCAGGCGCGGGGAAGTGGAAAAATCAAGTTTCTTGGCAACCTCTAGAGAGCTGACTCCTGACTGATAGCGAATGGTAAAATAAGTGCTTTCAAAAGTCCTGGAAAACGGCTCTTCCTGAGCCAGAACAACAGCGCTCAGGGATAAAAATAGGGTAAAAAAAAATAAACGGGTCATACCTTGAAATGATCCAAACTTTTCTTTATCTCCTCAACGCTCTTTTCTATCTGGCTGTTGTGGTCGCTCTCTTCCAGCATCTGGCATTGTTTTTTAACTTCTGTCATTGCCTCCCTTAGTTTTTGTGTCATTCGGTTCATACTGGAAGCGATATCCTGAAGCCGATCCTCCTTTCGGATGTGAAAATTTTCCGTTAAATCGCCCGACTCAATTCGATTGAGTCCCTTCCTAAACCGATAAAGAGGGCCCGCGATCTTGTGGGAAGAAAAGAGAGTTACCATCATCACCACGATCCCAACAACGACAGTGCTGACCAGCACCGTCTGAACTAGAGCGGGAATTAAATAATCCGTTGTTGTATTCGCGACGGCACGAAGATTCCGAAAGGAAACTGTGGTTGATTGATTATTCAATAGATAGAGCGCCAGAGCGGTCGCAAAAGAGGTCAAAATCACTACCAGACAAAACTGCGTCATAAAACGAGACTGAAATCCTCTTTCGATAAAATAGTTGCGGCGTCTTATTTTCCCCGATTTCATCTTGACCTCCTCTCTTTATGCCTATTCTATTGCTAGTTCCTGCCGATTGATATTGATCTTTGCCTGTTGACGCAAACTCTCCACCCAATGATCAAAGGCCTGCTTTTGCTTTTGGCGGGTCAGTTCCCATTTAATTTCATCGCGCATTTTAGCCAGGGCGGCTTCAGCTTCTCCTTTTTCAGACAACTTTTGATAATAGCTTTCGATCTCCGCGTCAGAAACGCCGATCTCAGCCGCAAATTCGCCGCTCTTTTTCTCTAGGGTTAATTTAAGAAGGACCTGTTCGTAGAAACGTTCAATCGCCTTGAGGAACTCTCCGTCATTATTGAGGCCAAGTCGTTCCGCCTCCTGGAGGACTAATTTCCGGTTCACCAGATTCTCTAAAAAATTTTCTCTGGCATTCTCCTGCGCTGTCCCATTGGCCGCGTTTTTGAATTCTTCCTCAAATTCCTTCGCCGTCATTTGGTATTGATTGATTTGAATCGCTGTTTTCTCACTCGATGACTGCCAGTGACTACCACACCCCATAATGACAATGGAAAGAACCAATCCACTCAATGGCAGATATCGTTGATGACTCATTTTCTCCTCCAATTAAGGGGGTTTGCGGGGATTTCTTTCTTTTTAAGGTCGTGCCGCTGCTGCTTTAATTTCTCCATCAATAAATTCGTAAGCGGCTTCCTCTAGGATTAATTCATCAAAGGCGCTCCAATCCGCGCCGGTTCGCGGATCGACCGAAGACCCCAGAGGGTGATAGAGGAAAACTGGGCCGGAAATTTCAACCAGGGGCGAAACCGCCGAATTTCTTGCGGGAGGCAGTACCGACAAAAGATTAGCCGTTTCAGAGATCAGGGCGGGGGTTACACCGGTTGAGACTGGAACGAAGGTAAACGCGCCATTAGCGCTCACGGAGCTTAACGCGAGTCCCCCCTTCGCGACTGAAGTCGAACTAACCACAATAGTGCCTGAAGAGAGCGTGCTCTTAATTCCACTAGCAACCGTAGTGCTACCGACCGAGATCTCCAGATTCCCGCTGGTGACCGCCACATTCAATGGAACCGTAGAAGACCCGATAGCGCCCGCTGATTGAATCGAGGAACCTGTTGCCGCCTGGATATGCGAACCTGTCCCGACAGCAACGACGTCACCTCCTGTATTCTGAACCGTGACTCCGCCGTTGTTAGAGGTCAACGTCCCGCTCAAAATCTGCAGTAACCCTGAGCTAGTCATGACATTGAGGTTTCCGTCTGTTGTGATATGACCGAAAATACTGGCTCCATCGGCTGTAATTTTGAGTTCGCCCCCTGCCGTAGCGGTGCCCACCGTGATACCATCGAGATCATCGATGAAAATATTTGAGCCGGCCGCGGTTGCCTCAGCGGTCAAAGTATTGACTTGGGTATTCAGCGGATTAGAAGCCGTTCCAATACCGCTGCCACTGGCAGTGAGAGTGAGATCATCGGCAATAACCGTTGCTCCTAAATCGGTGATGGCTCCACCGGCGGTCAGTTTGACGGTGCCTCGGTTGTTTGCCGTCCCGGCAGTGATGGTATCAACGATAAGCTCATCCGTTTCATCGATGTAAATATCCGCTCCGGCGTCGGTCGCCTCGGCGCTGAGTATATTCACTGTAATATTCAGCAGATTGTCGCTGGTCCCAATGCCGCTCGCCGCGCTTAACGTCAGTACATCCGCAAGGATGGACTCGCTCTCACCGAGATTCGTGATCGTTCCACCGGCTGTCAACTCAATGTCCCCTCGATCGTCAGAAGTCCCCGCGCTGAGAGTCCCAACGATTAGATCATTCGTCTCATCAATGTAGATATCCGCTCCGGCGTCCGTCCCCTCGGCGCTGAGTGTATTCACTGTGATATCGAGTAGATTGCCGCTAGTCCCGATTCCGCTTGCCGCGCTTAACGTCAGCACATCCGCAATAATTGCTTCGCTCTCACCTAAATCCGTGATCGTCCCGCCGGCGGTCAGCTCAATCCCCCCTCGATCGTCAGAAGTCCCCGCGCTGAGAGTCCCAACGATTAGATCATTCGTCTCATCAATGTAGATATCCGCTCCGGCTCCGGTCGTTTCGGCATTCAGAGTCGCCACTTCGATATTCAACAGGTTATCGTTCGTGCCGATGCCGAGTATTGCGCTCAAGGTCAAAGTCCCCGCAACGATTGCTTCTCCGCCTTCCAGATCTGCGATCGTATCCCCGCTCAGCAATTTCAACGCTTGATCCCCAAAGTTAATGGTTCCCACCGTGATCTGGCCGGCGGTCTCTGATCCAAACGTATAAGTCCCCGTGGCGCTCAGCTGATTCAGTACACCCTCATCCAGCACGATATCCGACGATCCCCCTGAAAACCCGATGTCGAATGTTCTGCCGGCGCTATAGTTGGCAATCGTGATATCCCCTGAGTCCGTCGTAACTCCTCCAGAGATGGTAAAAGAATCCGCGATGAGGCTAATATCCCCCTCTGGAGTCAAAATGGAAGAGATCGTCAAACTTTGATCGCTATTTTGCTCTAGATAAATCCCCCCTGAGCCGGTCGTCTCCGCATTCAGAGTGTTAACTTCGATATTTAAGAGATTATCGCTACTACCAATCCCTGTTGTCGCTGTTAACGTTAACGTGTCCGCGGTGATTGTTCCTCCCACTAGATCCGTAACCGCTCCCCCAGTAGTCAATGAAACCAACCCTCGTTCATCGGCCGTCCCAGCACTGATCATATCCACCACCAGATCATCCGTTTCATCAATGTAAATATCCGCTCCATCCCCGGTCGTCTCGGCGTTCAGAGTGTTAACTTCGATATTCAAGAAATTATCGCTGGTGCCGATGCCGAGCGCGGAACTCAAGGTCAAAGTCCCCGCAACGATCGTTTGTGTCCCCGCCAGATCCACAATCGTATCACCGCTCAGCAATTTCAACGCTAGATCCCCAAAGTTAATGTCTCCCACGGTGATCTGGCCGGCGGTCTCTGAGCCAAGCGTGTAAGTCCCCGTGGCGCTCAGCTGATTCAGCACATCGCTGTCCAACACAATACCCGCTTCTCCTGAAAAACCGATGGCGAATGTCCTGCCGGCGCTATAGTTGGCAATCGTGATATCCCCTGAGTCCGTCGTAACTCCTCCAGAGATGGTAAAAGAATCCGCGGTGAGGCTAATATCCCCCTCTGGAGTCGAAATGGAAGAAATCGTCAAACTTTGATCGCTATTTTGCTCTATATAAATTCCCCCTAAGCCAGTGACCTCCGCATCCAAAGTCTGAACCTGGATACTAAACGGATTCTCCACCGAGCCGATGCCAGCGCCCGCACTGAGCGTTAAGTTATTTCCAATAACCGTCTCACCCACAAGATCCACGATCGTATCCCCGCTCAGCAATTTCAACCCATGATCTCCAAAGTCAAGGGCTCCCATGGTGATCTGGCCGGCGGTCTCTGAGCCAAACGTATAAGTCCCTGTGGCGCTCAGTTGATTCAGCGCACCGCTGTCCAGCACAATACCCGATCCCCCTGAAAACCCGATGTCGAATGTTCTGCCGGCGCTATAGTTGGCAATCGTGATATCCCCCGAGTCCGTCGTAACTCCTCCAGAGATGGTAAAAGAATCCGCGGTGAGGATAATATCCCCCTCTGGAGTCGAAATGGAAGAGATCGTCAAACTTTGATCGCTATTTTGCTCTATATAAATTCCCCCTGAGACGGTCGTCTCGGCATTCAGAGTCGCCACTTTGATATTTAATAGATTATCGCTAGTCCCAATTCCAGTCCCCGCGCTCAGACTCAGCACATCAGCCACAATCGGTTCTCCCAGATCCGTGATCGCTCCCCCAGCGGTTAATGAAACCGTTCCTCGGTTCTCAAGAGTCCCGGCGCTGATTGCATCCACCACCAGATCATCTGATTCATCAATGTAAATATCCGCTCCATCTCCGGTCGTCTCCGCATTCAAAGTCGCTACTTCGATATTTAACAGATTATCGCTAGTCCCAATCCCTGTTGCCGATGTTAACGTCAACGTCTCCGCGGTGATTGTTCCTTCTACCAGATCGGTGATCGTTCCTCCGGCAGTTAATGAAATCGTTCCGCGGGTCTCAAAAGTCCCAGCGCTGATTATGCCCACGACCAAGTCATCCGTTTCCTCTAAGTAAATACCTGCTCCATCCCCGGTCGTCTCGGCATTCAGCGTTGCTACTTCGATATTTAACAGATTATCGCTGGTCCCAATCCCTTCCGCGGCTGATAAGGTTAACGTCTCCGCGATGATCGTCTCTTCCAGATCAGTAATCGTTCCTCCCGCCGTCAGCGTGACCGTCCCTCGGTCTCCACTGCTCCCGGCGCTCAGGCTCCCTACCACTATCTCACCCGTCTCATCTATGTAGATACTCGCTCCATCCCCGGTCGTCTCGGCATTCAGAGTTGCTACTTCGATATTCAATAGATTATCGCTAGTCCCAATTCCAGTCCCCGCCGTTATGCTCAGCACATCGGCCGCAATCGGTTCTCCTAGATCCGTGATCGTTCCTCCAGCGGTTAATGAAACCGTTCCTCGGTTCTCAAGAGTCCCGGCGCTGATTGCATCCACCACCAGATCATCTGATTCATCAATGTAAATATCCGCTCCATCACCGGTCGTCTCGGCATTCAACATCGCTACTTCGATATTCAATAGATTATCGCTAGTCCCAATTCCAGTCCCCGCCGTTATGCTCAGCACATCGGCCACAATCGGCTCTCCTAGATCCGTAACCGCTCCCCCAGCGGTCAATGAAACCGTTCCTCGGTTCTCAAGAGTCCCAGCGCTGATTGTATCCACTACCAGATCATCCGTCTCATCAATGTAAATATCCGCCCCCGCCTCGGTCACTTTGGCGCTCAGGGCATTGACCTCAATATTAAGTAGATTATCTGCCGCCCCAATGCCATTGGCTGCTTCTAGAACTAACGTATCTGCGATGACTGTTACAACATCGTCTAAATCGTTTATTGAACCACCGGCCACCACATCCACTTCAAAACCGCCAATCGCATCAACCGTAATATCACCGGTTGCTGTTAGACTGACATTCCCAATGAGTGCCACCAAACCTGCCCCGGCCACATCGCCACTCGCTTCAATGAGAATATCTCCAATTCCAGTCAAGGCCGCAAGGGTATCTGTTGGGCCTGTTTGGTTCACCACGATATCTCCGACACCTGTCAATAGGATCAAGTCAGATGCTTGAGTGTCAACAGCACTTTCAAGACTCCCAATGCCGGTGCCGGCAATCAAACTCACCAAAGCACTGCTTATCACAGTTTCCGTGTCTCCATCATCGATAACAGCACCCAGTGTCCCGATAACGATTCCTTCAGGGGCGCTGAGGGTTCCTAGTGTAAAGAGGTTTTCACCGGAGGAAGCAATGCCAATGGCCCCACTGGTCCCGTCGATTTGAACATCCGTCACCACCGTATCACCTTGTGTCAGGATTCCAATGTTGCCATTCAGGGTATCCAAATCGACCAATTCCACTCCATCCAACTCATCGATGAAAATCCCGGCTCCATCGGCCGTGGTGTGGGCACTGAGCGTGGCGACTTGAGTATTGAAGGGGTTCTCACTGGTACCAATTCCGTCGGCCGCGCTTAACGTCAGCACATCCGCGATGATCGCCTCGCTCTCACCTAGATCTGTGATCGTCCCGCCGGCTGTTAATGAAACCAACCCTCGTTCCTCGGCTGTTCCAGCGATGAGCGCATCCACCGCTAGATCATTCATTTCATCAATGTAGATACCCGCTCCGCCGCCGGTCGTCTCGGCATTCAGCATCACCACTTCGATATTCAATAGATTATCGCTAGTCCCAATCCCTGTTGCCGATGTTAACGTCAACGTCTCCGCGGTGATTGTTCCTTCTACCAGATCGGTGATCGTTCCCCCGGCAGTTAATGAAACCAACCCTCGGGTCTCAAAAGTCCCAGCGCTGATTATGCCCACGACCAAGTCATCCGTTTCCTCTAAGTAAATACCTGCTCCACCCCCGGTCGTCTCCGCATTCAGAGTCGCTACTTCGATATTTAATAGATTATCGCTACTCCCAATCCCTTCCGCAGCTGATAAGGTTAACGTCTCCGCGATGATCGTCTCTTCCAGATCAGTAATTGTTCCTCCCGCCGTCAGCGTGACCGTCCCTCGGTCTCCACTGCTCCCGGCGCTCAGGCTCCCTACCACTATCTCACCCGTCTCATCTATGTAGATACTCGCTCCATCCCCAGTCGTCTCCGCATTCAGAGTCGCTACTTCAATATTCAACAGGTTATCACTGGTGCCGATTCCAAGTGCGGCGCTCAAGGTCAAAGTCCCCGCAACGATCGTTTGTGTCCCCGCCAAATCCACGATCATATTCCCGCTTAGCAATTTCAACCCATGATCTCCAAAGTCAAGGGCTCCCACGGTGAGCTGGCCGGCGGTCTCTGAGCCAAACGTGTAAGTTCCGGTGGCACTCAATTGATCCAGCGCATTCTCATCCAGCACAATACCCGCTTCTCCTGAAAAACCGATGGCGAATGTCCTGCCGGCGCTGTAGTTGGCGATGGTGATATTCCCTGAGTCCGTCGTAACTCCTCCAGAGATGGTAAAAGAATCCGCGATGAGGCTAATATCCCCCTCTGGAGTCGAAATGGAAGAAATCGTCAAACTTTGATCGCTATTTTGTTCTAGATAAATCCCCCCTGAGCCAGTGACCTCGGCATCCAAAGTCTGAACCTGGATACTAAACGGATTCTCCAACGAGCCGATGCCAGCGCCCGCGCTGAGCGTTAAGTTATTTCCAATAACCATCTCACCCACAAGATCCACGATCATATCCCCGCTCAGCAATTTCAACCCATGATCTCCAAAGTCAAGAGCTCCCATGGTGATCTGGCCGGCGGTCTCTGAGCCAAACGTGTAAGTCCCCGTCGCGCTCAGTTGATTCAACGTATTGCTGTCCAGCACGATATTCGATCCACCTGCAAACCCGATGTCGAATGTTTTGCCGGCGCTGTAGTTGGCAATCGTTATATCTCCTGAGTCTGTCGTAATTCCTCCACCGATTGAAAAAGAGTCTCCGGTGATGCTGATATTCCCCTGGGAGGTGTAAAGATTATAAAGATACGTATTGTCTCCATTAGGACTGCCATTCTCGATGGTGATGTGCGTATTGTAAAGGTCCAGGTACTCAATACTCGTATAACCCTGGGTCGTTACTTGAAAAGTCCCGTTCTCTGAGATCTGCTCTCCCGAGAGAACCCAGCTCGCCTGCTCTGAATCGAAGGTATAGCTCCGATTATCCAGATAGACGTCATAGAGATAGGTATTCTCACCTGAACCGTTATTGGTAATTTCCACATTGGTATTGTAGGCATCAATCGCATAATCGCTGGTATTATATCCAATATCGAGATATCCATTCGCGAGGATCTTCAGCAATCCTGTGAAATCCGCTCCTCGGTTGTCTAAATAGAAATCATAGAGGTCGGTTTCATCACCGCTGTTATTCGTGATCGCTACATTCGTGTTATACGCCTCCAGGGAATAATAGCTCCAATAAGAATCCAGGTAGGTATAGCCGTTCGTCGTTAATCGGAATGAACCTAACTCGCCGCTTGTGCTGTTATCCAGATAGATATCATAAATCTCGGTCGTCTGCCCCTCGCCGTTATTAGTAATTTCAATATTAGCGTTGTAGGCTTCTATAGCGTAATTATTATTCCATGCCTCCATGTAGGTGTAGGAATCGCTAGTAATACTCAGCAGCCCTCTCTGGGGGCTTGACTGATTATCCATGTAAATATCATAAATGTTGAGGTTGTTACTCGCGCTTTGAGTGAGGTCAATATCACTGTTATAGACCTTTATTCCCCTCAATTGCGTATAGCCATCTGTCGTAATCTTCAAAGTCCCATGACCTACTCCATCGATTCGGTTGTCCAGGTAGACGTCATAAATATTCGTTGAGTAGCCCACCCCGTTATTGGTAATCTCAATATTGGTGTGATACGCCTCAAGAGAATAAGAATTATCCTGGGCTTGGAGGGTGGTATAGCCGTTGGTCGTGATCGTTATCTGCCCCTGTTCTGCTCTGTCGCGGTTGTCCACTAAGAGATCATAGAGGTAAGTCTCGTATCCATCCCCGTTATTCGTCAGATTCAAATTGCCATTCGTTAAAGAGAGAGATTGAACGGTCAGATTTCCGGACGATTCAATCGAGATATCCCCTCCCTGCGTTGAAACCGAGGAGATCGTCAAACTTTGATCGCTATTTTGCTCTAGATAAATCCCCCCTGAGCCAGTGATTTGAGCATCCAAAGTCTGAACCTGGATACTAAACGGATTCTCCACCGAGCCGATGCCAGCGCCTGTACTTAACGTTAAGCTGTTTCCAATAATCGTCCCTACGTCAGGGGCATCAATAATTGAGTCTCCGCTAGTAAGATAAAGACTCGCAGAATCTACGCTGATAGTATCGGATACAGTGATAGTGCCGCTGTCTGCGCTTCCTATATATATGGCGCCGGCAGTAATCGTATCTATCTCTGAATCGGTAAGGCTTAATTTCCCTTCGGTATCCGTACCTAAATCAATTTCTCGTCCGCCGGTAAAAGAAACTAAGGTTATGGTATTGGCTCCGGCGTCGCTGGTTCCTCCCAATACCATATTATCGGCAGTATAAGTTATATTACCCGCGGCAGTTACATTTCCTGATAGGGTAAGGGTGTTATCCGCGCCTGCTAAGGTTAGGTTAACATCAGCATTAACCCCGGCAGTATTAATAGTATCAACGGAGAGGTCACCTTCTTGCCGGATATAGATTGAACCATCGCTGGTTTCCGCGCTCAAAGTATTAATCTGGATATCCAAAGGATTACCGCTTGTGCCAATGCCATTAACAGCAGAAAGATTTAATACATTAGCGATAATAGTTTCAACGCCGGAAACATCCACAATCGTATCCCCGCTGATTAATTCCACGTCTTGAATGCCAAAATCAGCCGTGCCTCCTACAGTTATCGTGCCCGCGGTTTCTGAACCAATAGTTATTGTGCCTGAGGTTGTACTAATAAGGCCTATTTCATCTCCATCTATTTCCATATCATCACTACCGCTGGAGTAGCCGAGGGCAATTAATCTGCCGGAACTAGCGTTGGCAAGAATAATATCACCGCTGTCAGAGGAAATACTGTTATTAATTACAAAGTCATCTGCGGTTAATTCAATTCTTCCTGAAGCGCTGGAGATTTCGCCGTTGGTCTGGATTTCAGCATAGTTGTCGGAGGAGTCCTCTATATAGTCATATTCTAAAGCGCCAGATTTGGTAACATCGTTATCTGAGGAGATATAGATATTTCCATCAGCATCAAGGCTGTTGTAGATATCTATATCGGCGTAGTTATAGGAGTAGTCGTAATATTCGCTATAGCCATCGTAATAGCTTCCGCGGTCAACGTTATCTTCTATGGTGTTGGTTGCGGTTAAGGTGAGGATCCCTTTATTTTCATTAGCTTCTTCGGCTCCAAGATCATAGGTCTTAATCTGGCCTTCGATGTTAAGATAAGCGTAGTTATAGGGAGACTCATCATACCCATAATAATAGTAATCATAATACGCTGCGCCTTGAGTAGGATTGCCATCTTCATCATCCGGGCCTTGTCTCTTGACTGTGTTTTGAGCGGTTAAAGTGATGTCGCCGTTGGGGGTTGAGATTTCATAATCAGTGTAAATCTCAGCATAGTTGTATGAACCGTAGTCATCATATTCGTAACCTACACGGTCAAATGAGACATCAGTAAAGTTGTTTTCTGCTTTAAGGGAGATGTTACGTTTATCTGTGGTTGGACCCAGGATTTTAATAGTACTGTTGGCATAGATGGCCGCGTAGTTAGTAAATTGGTCTTCAAAATAGTCGTATTCGTAGGTCTGGGGGTCGTTGGCGATGCTGCGGTTATTGGTATTTACGGCGTATAAATCGATAGAGTTATCCTTTACGGAGAGATCACTATTTACGTTTATCTGGGCATAGTTATCCGAGTAGTCGTAGTAATCATAGGCGCCGAGGTCTGAAGTCGTCGTCAGAGAGTTGGAGGCGTCAATGTCAATGTAGCCTGAACCAGTAACCTCAATGGAGCCGTTGATGTCTATCTTGGCGTAGGTTTGGATGTAATCGTAAAAAGAATCCGAGGCATAGCCTGTGATGTTACGGGTAACATCATTAGTGGCCTCTAAAGTGATGTTGCCGTCTGAGGAAGAGATGTCTCTTAGGGCATTGATGTAGGCATAGTTAGAGGAGCGGTCGTTATAAGTGGTGATTTCGCCATTGGTAACATCAATGGTGTTGGCAACATCATTAATGGCTTTTAAGGTGATTGTGCCTAGGGTTAGCCCGGTGCTTTCGGGGTCGGTAGTAAGCGCGTCGTAGATGTAGAGATAAGCGTTGTTTTCGGAATTGTCCCGGTAATCACCGATATAATCAGCAGTGATATCAGGGCCGTCAGAAGCAGGGTTAACGGTATTGGTGGCGGTAATGAGGATGTCGCCTTCTGTGGAAATGGTGGAAAAGTCTCCCCCATTGTTAATGTTAACCTCGGCATAATTATGGGAATTGTCGTAGTAGTTATCAATACCACCCTCGTAAGATATATTTCCTGCGCCATCGTCAACCGGATTTGAAGCAAAAACGGTGTTATCTACGGTGTTGGTGGCTGAGAGGGTGATGCTGCCGGTAGCAGAGGTAATGTCAGTGTTAGAAACTTTGATCTTAGAATAGACGTCAGGGGAATCTGGTCCAAGATAAAAATAAGCCATGTAGTATGCGCTGATATCGCGGGTTAAACTGTTGTCTGTGGTGATGCTGATGTTGCCGGCATTGGTAGAGATGGGATCATCGCTGCTATTATTGATGGAAATATAGGCGTCACTGTAGGAGTCATCGTAGTAGCCGCCATTTATATCACCCTCCACAGTAAGGGTATTATCTACCCAGTTAGTAGAAATAAGAGTAATCGCTCCTTCGTTAGTTGCGGCGCTAGTGGTATAAATCCTATCGTAAACATATATCCGGCCATAGTTCGAGGAATAATCATAGTAATAATTGATGGAATCGCTTGAGATATTTCGCGTAACAGAATTATCTGTGGTTAGCTCAATTGCTCCTGAAACGCTGGAGATTTCGCCGTTGGTCTGGATTTCAGCGTAGTTGTCGGAATAGTCGTAGTAATCATAGGCGCCGAGGTCTGAAGTCGTGGTGAGGGAGTTGGAGGCATCAATGTCTATGTAGCCAGAGCCACCGGCTTCAATGGCTGCATTGATGTCAATATAGGCGTAATTACGGGAATTGTCGTAAAAAGAGTTACTGGAATATCCTAGAATGTTACGGGTAACATCGTTGGTGGCCTCTAAAATGATATTGCCGTCTTCGGTAGTGATAGTATTGTTGACTATAATCTTGGCATAATTCTCGAAATTATCCCCTGCATTTATATCAACATCGTAACTTACCGTATTTCTGGCGGTTAATTTTATAGACCCGGTTCCTGTAATACTTATTGGGCCGCTTACCTCTATATAGGCGCGGCCATTGGGTTCATTGTTTTCGGAAGTTATCTCGACATTGCTGTTATACGCCTGGAGGGAATAGGAACTACCCGAAGCCCGCAGGTTGGTATAGCCGTTGGTCGTTACCGTGAACGATCCCAGCGAATCCCCTTTCCGATTATCCAGATAGGCATCATAAATATAGGTGGCACCATCGCTGTTATTGGTAATCTCGACATTGGTGTTGTAGGCATCGATACCCAGGTAACCATAGTTACCAGATATTCGGAGATAGTCATCTACAGTAACATTGTAAAGCCCTCTCTCGGTACTTGCGCGATTGTCTTGGAAAACGTCATAAAGGTAGGTAGAATTATCCGTACTGTTGTTGGTAATCTCGATATTGGTGTTGTAGGTTTCGAGACCACGGTAGGAGTAATCGTAATCGATGTAGATCTCACCGTTAGTGGTTAGAGCGAATGTTCCCAGCTGACCACTGGCGCGATTATCCATGTAGAGATCATATAGAGTGGTGTCCTCAGAGACACCGTTGTTGGTAATCGCAATATTGGTATCATAAACTTGGAGACCATGGTAGGCATAGGAAGCATCGATGTAGACACTACCGTTAGTGGTGATATCAAAATCCCCCAACTCCCCACCGCTATAGCGATTATCAACACGCGCGTCATACATTTCAAATGAATCACTACTGTTGTTAGTGAAATCGAAACGGGTGTTGTAAGAGTCAATAGAGCGGTAATTATAGTCAACATCGATGTAGATAGAACCATTGGTGGTTAGATCGAAGGTTCCCAGCTGGCCGCTGGCCCGGTTATCCGTGTAAATATCGTATAGGTTAGTTCTCGCGAACTCACCATTGTTGGTCATCGTAACGTTGGTATCATAGACTCGGAGGCCATAGTTGCTATAATCATAATCAAAAGAAGTATAGCCATTGGTGGTTAGATCAAACGATCCTAGCTCACCACTATCTCTGTTATCCATCAATACATCATATATATAGGTAGACGAAGTACTATTGTTGGTAATATCAACATTGGTGTTGACCGCCCTGACACTATTGGAACTATAATTATTGGAATCCATAGTGAGGCTGCCGTTTACCGTAACGTTGTATAGCCCCATCCCGACGCTTCCCTGATTGTCTATGAAAATATCATCCAAATCCGTGCCTTGAGCGCTATTATTCGTAATCGTAACATTGGAATTAAAAGTCCTGATGCCGTACTTTGTATTGTAGTTTTTAATACTTGTATACCCATTCGTCGTCACCGTGATCTGTCCCAGCGCGTCACTTCCTCGATTATCAATCCAGAGATCGTATAGGTAGGTCCCATCGGTTCCGGTATTTGTAATTTCAATATTGGTATCATAGGCCTCGATTCCATAGTCGCTATGGTTGTACTTAATATCGGTGTAACCATTGGCCGTTAAATCGAAGCGCCCCAGTTCAGCGCCGCCTCGATTATCGAGAAAGAGGTCCCAGACGTAGGTTTCATCTGTTGAGGTATTGGTAATCTCTACATTGGTGTTGTAGGCCTTGATCCCATAGGAGCCGGAATGAGCGGCCTTAATTTCAAGAAAACCATCAGTCGAAACCGTTAACAATCCCGGCAGGTCGCTCATTCCGTTATCTATCTTTAAATCATAGAGGTAGCTAGGGCCCCCTTCACTATTATTGGTAAGCGTCACATTGGCATTATAGACTTCTAAGGAGTTAGGACTGTTTGATCCTGCCATATAGAGATAGCCATTTGAGGTAATGACCAACTCTCCTAGTTCACTCTCTCCCCGGTTATCGAGATAGAGATCATAGATATTGGTGTTGGAGCCGACACCGTTATTGATAATCGTGACATCGCCATTGGTCGTTGATAGGTTATGAACCGAAAGATAGCCCGCCGTATTGATACTAATATCACCATTGCGAGTAGAAATTTGCTGGATTGTTAATTGAAGACCGTCATTCTTACTGATGTAGATTCCACCCGAACCATTGATATCGTTGATCTCAGCGGTTAAGTATATGTCACCGCTTATTTGGATAGGAGCGTTTGCTGTTCCGATTCCGGAGCCGGCCAAAAGTTTGATGTTTGCGGATGATAGGAGGATTTCCCCTCCAAAAATCGTAAAATTACCCGAGCGGGTAATGGTACCGATTCCATCATGCCAATCATCCTCTTCCTCTGATAGATGATCGGCATAAAGGTTTAAGGCGCTTCCCCCTGAAACCGTCACATCTCCATCAATCGTGATATTCCCTGAAGCGAAGAAGGTCGCTGTTCCTGAGATTGTCTGTTCTAGAATCGAGATATCACCCCCCGCGACTAATTCAATCGCGCCGCCATTGAATTGGGAACCGGCAATCGAGGAAATAACCACCGCGTCAAACTCATTGATGAAGATACCGGCTCCTTCAGCGGTCACCCCGGCGCTCAAAGTCACGACCTCGGTATCGAACGGATTTTCTTCCGAACCAATTCCGTTGGCGGCGCTCAAGGTCAAAGAATCGGCAACGATCGGACCGTTGCCGATAATATCAACGATGGTATCTCCACTGATAAAAGCAATGTTCATCGAAGGTGCATCAATAGCCCCTCCAACCGTGATCGTGCCGGCCGTTTCAGATCCAAACGTGATAGTCCCAGAGGTAAACAATAGATTAAGCACCTCTTCACCGAATTGAATATTTGACTCACCGGCAAAACCGACATCCAAGGTCAGTCCCCCGCTAAAATTGGCCAAGGTGATATTTCCCGTGTTGGATTCGATTTCATTCGAATTGAATATATCCCCGCTCACAAAGGTAAAGTGATCCGCGATCAAAGTAATATCTCCGTTGGTCGTGGAGAAACTAACCAGATTGGTATTTTCGGTAGCGCTCGTATTGGTGATGGTGATATTGGTGTTGAGGGCTTCGATAAATTCAACATCGGTATAGACGTTGCTTGTGACCGCAAAACTCCCTCTCCCCGTCAGGTTCTCACTATTATCGAGATAGACATCAAAGACGCGGGTCTCGGCGCTGATATTATTAATCTCAACATTCGTGTTGTAACCTTCAATTCCATAGTAGGCATTCCGAACATCAATCTCAAGATAGCCATCGGTCGTGATCGCAATCTCGCCAAGCTCACCGCTAGAACGGTTATCGGCATAGAGGTCATAAAGGCGGGTCTCTTGGCCTACGCCATTATTGTTAATGACAACATTGGTGTCATAGACCTGAAGGCCATAGCTACTGTAATTGTATTCAATAGCGGTGTAGCCGTTGGTGGTTAAGGTAAAAGAGCCCAGGCCCCCTGTGCGGCTGTTGTCGATATTGACATCCCGAACATAAGTCCCACCACCGCCGGTATTGGTAATTTCGACATTAGTATTGAGCGCTTTGATCCCGTATCGGCTATTGGAGGCCTCGATATTGAGGTTGCCGTTGGTCGTAACCTCATAGAGGCCCCTCTCGTCACTTTGACTGTTATCGAGAAGCACATCATAGATGTAGGTGCTCTCACCCACACCGCTATTGGTAATTAAGATATTGGCGTTATAGGCTTCGATTCCCTGAAAGCTATTGGATGCGTTGATATTGATCTGGCCATTGGCCGTGACACTGATATCTCCAAGTTGTCCGCTAATTCGGTTGTCAATGAGAAAATCATATAGGTTGGTACTCTGCGATGCTCCGTTATTAATAATTGTGATATTGGTGTCGAATGCCTCGAGTCCATATTGACTGTTGCTGTTTCTGATCGCTGTGTAGCCATTCGTAGTCACTGTGAAAGAACCCAATGCTTCACTCTGGCTGTTATTGAGATAGAGATCATAAAGAGTGGTGGAGCTATCGCTATTGTTGGTAATCTCCACATCCGCGTTGTAGGCCTCAAGTCCGTAGGAGCTATAGTCGTAACTAATATAGAGCTGTCCATCCGTGGCGATGGTAATGTCCCCTTGCTCTCCACTCGTTCGGTTATCAACGTAGAAATCGTATAAGTTAGTACTCGTTGAGAGACCGTTATTGGTAATTGTAATATGGGTATCGTAGGCCTCGAGACCACGCAATGTATAAGAGGAGTCAATATTGATACTGCCATTTGAGGTGACAGAGAAGAAGCCCAATCCTTCACTCTGACTGTTATTGACATAGAGATCATAAAGATTGGTAGAGCTATCGCTATTGTTGGTAATCTTCACATCCGCGTTGTAGGCCTCAATTCCCTGGAAATTATAGTCGGTAGAAATTCTGAGATACCCATTGGTAGTGATATTGAACTGCCCCTGTTGACCGCTTCCCCGGTTATCGGCGTAGAGATCATATAAATAAGTATCCCTTGACACGCCGTTATTGGTGATCTCAATATTAGTGTCGTACGCCTCGAGTCCATGCAATGTATAAGAGGAATCGATATTGAGCGTTCCACTCGTGGTAACATTGAAATGCCCGAGTTCGCCGCTTCCACGGTTATCAACATAATAATCGTATAAGGTTGTATTCCCTGACTCTCCGGTATTGATAATATCAACATTGGTGTTATAGACCTCTAGTGAATATTTATAGTTATTTGTGGTATTTCCGTAGATATTCCCATCGGCATTGACAGTGAGTTGTCCTAGTTGATCACTCCCGCGGTTATCGATAAAGAGATCGTATATATAGGTATCGAAACCAATTCCGTTATTGGTAATAGAGAGGTTCCCATTGGTCAGGACAAGAGATTCAACGGAGAGATACCCATTGGCTGTGATATCAATGAGATCCCCTTGGATCTCTCCGCCAAAACGGATACTCCCTTCGCTAGAGACATGAATCAAATCGGCCGCTAAACGACCGCTGTTGACCAGTTGGCTGTTCTCCCCTTCGGCAACCAACTCGATGGATCCTGCTCGATCCACCATCGTCGTTGCTTCAATGATCCCGCTATTATTCACCGCGTGATCAAAGACCTGATTGAGGACTTTAGCTGTCAGAAGGACCCGGCCCCCTTCCGCTAAGATCTCCCCCGTATTCTTAACCGCCGCATTCTCTCCCAAGACAGCCGCTTTGACTGATTCGGCAATGACTACGGAAATGAGACTGTCACTTTCGAGATTGAGCGTCAGCGCCTCTCCGGCAGCCAGCACCACACTCCCGAGGGTCGCCTGCATCAAGCCATGGTTAGCCAACGCTGAGCCGATGAAGGCGATAAGCCGCTCCGCCCGAATCGTTCCTTCATTCACCACCGAAGCATCAGGACTTCCCTCTTCCTTATAGAAATGGTAATTCCCGGCCAGAAAATCGTCGTTGGTGATATTGAGGGTTGAAGCCATGATGGAAGCGACATCAACATGAGAATTAGGTCCGAAGAAGATCCCGAAGAAATTAACTAAGGTCAGATCCGTAGTGGGTGCCAATATATTACCGAGAATATTCGTGGGAAGACCAGAGATAACACGGAGTAGTGCCACGGATGGATTATGAAAATGTGCTGTCCATCCTTCTGCAACGTCCGCACTATGGACATCACCAATAAATTGAGGCGAGAGTTCGATATGCTGATGATGCTGGGCCGCGTCGATTGAGGTTGATACCGCTCCTACCTCAGGATCAGCAAAGTCAATTGTGGAAGGGTCATCATGGTCAGCAAAGCTGGGCGTTGTGACAAAGACTATCGCAACGGATAAAAAGATTCTAAAAATCTTTGATAGGGGGAGCCAGCTTATCCTATTCATTTTAGGGGAGTTAGTTCAAAAATTCTTTTAGATTTCATTGAGTCTATCATAATATTACCTTGAAGTCAAGGCGAATTCGGCACTAGAAAGTCTTCGATACCCTCAGCCAAGAATGCAAGTGATCCCCATCGGATGGAGTCTTGTGGCCCAAGGGATATCCTAAATCAATCCGGGCGCTGAAATCTTCAACCAAATTCATCTGAAAGCCAAAACCGAGCGCTTTCAAAGTCTGATCCTGCTGTTCGCCGGCCCCTGGTCTTTTTAAACGAACCGTTCCCAAATCGTAGAAAAGGACTGTCCTCAATCCCTGGTAAAAAGTTGTCTTTGAAAAAGGAACCTCCCAGCTCTTTGGAATCCCATAGGGCGGGAAGGACCATTCAAGCGTCGTCGTATACCCTCGATCACCGGAGTGTTCGGCAGGGGGATATCCCCGAACATTACTGATACCTCCGATCTGAATCTGCTCGGAAGCGGCTAAGGCATATCCGCTCATCTGGGCCTGATTTCTCCATAACAGGATAGATTCCCAGAACATCCTCTGTAATCTTAACGCATTGACCGTCCATTTGACAAATTTGCCTCCCGCCCCGGCCCGGCTGGCTTTGGGGTCTTTTTTGTTCAATCCCCCCATTACCTCCGGAATCCCGAGATCGATCCCTCCGGTAACCAGTGTTCTTCCAAAACGATCCGACCGGTCGAAGTCCAAGCTTGCCTTGGCAATTCTCAGTTCGTCGCGGCTGCTCTCAGTTCCTCCCAGGGAATTTTTCATGTCTTTGTAATCAAATCCAGCGTTTCCTCGCAATACCCAGTTATTTTGAACTAGCAAAATCTTGTTCAGAAAAACACCCAAAAGGGTACTCTCTCCTTTGGCGCCGGCGCTTTCGAACTCATTGACCAGCGCCAAGTCAGTAACCGCCGCGAAAAAACCGATATTGGAATCATTCGTCACCGGGAAAAGATAGTTGATGCTTCCCAGTTTATACGCGTCTACTTCTGTCGTCAGGAAAGTCAGCCCCAGAGTATCATCGTGCCCGAGTAAATTGTTGTGGCTGACATTGGCCGAGTAGCGATTTCTTTCAATGAACCGCGAGCCATAATTATCAAAAGCAAAACCAACATGGATCGGCCTCTGGTCCTTGATTTCCAGGATAATATCGGTCTGTTCCGGCTCCTTGCCGGGCGCCAGAACGGCATGGCTGACGCGATCCGGATGTTCATTGATCTGAATTAAGCTCTTCCTGAGGCGGTTGTAATTAAAAGGATCCCCCTTGGCGAGCTTGATTTTCTCTTTTAGCAGTGGCGTCTTGAAATAACGATTCCCCCGGATTTCAACATCGCCCATCTTTCCTTCTAAAACCCGGATTTCTAAAACTCCTCCTTGAATCTTTTGTGGAGGTAAATAAGCCCGTGAAGTCACGTAGCCGTTCTGACGGTAAAACTGGGTGATTAAATCCACAATCTCTTGAATTTCTAGTAGTGTCAGCTCCTTATTTTCAAAAGGAGAGATCATCTTCCTGATTTGTTCTTCTTTAAAAAGGGTAACGCCGGTGACCTTAATGATTGTTACAAGAGTCTTTTCCTGTGGACCCGGCGGAATTGCCGCGGGGGAGGGTTCTTTTAATTCAAGTTTTTCTTCTTCTTCGGTCTCTACGCGTTTTCTTAATTTCTCTTCTTTTTCAATTTCTTTTCGCTGTTGTTCTAATCCGCTAGCGGTCTGTTCTGGCGGGGGATCGGCACAAAAAACAAGATCGGACGATCCCATCCCTAAGACAGAAAATATGAGACTACTTATAACAACAATCTTTTTTAACATTGGCATGAAGAAGTGAAGTAGGCACAGATTGGTTATTAGTCTAAGCGGGATTCTTTTTTAAGTCAAGAAATTTAAGAGGATATCCTTTTTTCTTCTTATTGTGATATTGGCTGAGTAAGTAACCGGTTCGCAGGCAATCCTTAAAAAGCAGGAATCCATCCGGGAAAGCTCTCATGGAGGATCTGCCGCTTAGGCGAGGTTGATAGTGGATTGGGACCTCGATAATTTTAAGTCCTTGCCATCCCGCCCCCAGGAAAAAATCAAAATCCCCCCAGCGGTCTCTCCCTAGAGGCATCTGGAGCGCCTTCTCCCGCCAGAGCGCTTTCGTTCCGCAGAGGGTATCGGTAACTTTCGTCTTCAGAAACCGGGAAAACAGCCAGGCGGTAATTCGATTGGAAATTCGATTGATCCAACGCATTGCCTTCTTGTCGAAGGGATAGATAAACCGCGTTCCTATGACCAGGGCATTTTTTTCTCGAAGGGCCGCGTCAAAAAAGATCGGGATATCCTCGGGCCGGACCGTCATGTCGGCATCGAGAACCATCACAATCTCTCCGCGCGCCTGTTCAATCCCCGCTTTGACCGCTTTGGCTTTTCCTTGATTGCGGTCAAATGCCGCCAGCCGGACACGAGGATTTTCTTGCATGACTTCTAGGATTTTCTGACGGGTGTTGTCCTTGGAGCCATCGTCAATAACGATATACTCGCACTCCACATCTAACGGCGGAATTCTGGAAAGGCACTCTTGGATATTGTCTTCTTCGTTGTAACAGGGAATTAAAATAGAAAGTTTCATAATCAAGTCACCCCGTGCCAAGAGCACGGGGTATAATTTCGTTCTCCCCTCCCTCGATGGGAGGGGACTAAGGGGAGGGTGAATCCACCATCTCACTTTTTCACCCCCACCCTATCCCTCCCCCATTCAGGGGGAGGGAATCAGTGGTGCCCCGTGGCAAGTCCACGGGGAAATTCATTCCATTATATCCCCATCCACAATCGAATCGAGAGAAAATATAATAACATTGTCAGGTTATCCGAAATCGCCAACACCAGCGGCCCCGAGGCGATGGCGGGGTCAATGCGGGTCGCCTTAAAAAGGGCAGGCAAAACGGTCCCTAAAAATCCCGCCGCCCCCATGCTAAGGGTGATACTGAGAGCGAGAGCCGCCGCTAACCGCGGATCTCCCTGCCAGAAAAAAGCAATCACCCCTACCATACAGCCGATGAGAATTCCAAAAATCAAGGAATGAACAACTTCCTTGATCAATAAAGAAACGATGCTGCCGGCGGAAACCATTTGCAGATGAAACCGCCTGACGGCGATGGCGGTCGTCTGCACTCCGATGCTTTCTCCCAACACAAGGACAATCGGGATGAAGAAAGCGGCCGTGACCGATTGCTGAAGCGTCCAGCTGAAGACTCCGGCGATCCAGGCGCACCCAAATCCTCCAACAACGTTGACCATCAGCCAGGGGAGGCGCATTCTTAAGTTATGAGCCAATCCTGAAATCCGCGCCTCATCCATCTTCAAACCGAGGATGCTGAAGACATCGCTGGAAACTCTTCCCTCGGAAATTTCGGTCAGCGGATCGGCAAACTGATCCACATTGACCACGCCGACTAATTTTCCTTGTTCATTGACCACCGGGAGGGCCAGAAAACGATAGGTGACAAAAAAATCAAGAGCGTCGGCAACAGTCATGCCCAGTTTCAACGCGCAGACCTGTCGCACCGTGATTTCCTGGAGAGGCGTTTGGGGAAGCGAAGCCAGCAGGCGCCGGACAGGAAGCACCCCTTTTAAAATACCTTCTCCATTCACGACGTAAAGGTAAAAGATCTGCGGTTCTATTTTGAGGGTGCGGAGACGGTCAAATACCTCTCCTACGGTGAGGCCTTCTTCGATGGTAATAAAGCCGCTCTGGACGTAGGAGTCAATAACGGACGAATGATGATTAGTAGAGGCTGACTTTGGCTGGTTCAATTTTTGCCAGACCCAGCAAACTTAAAACTTGAATGTACAGCCAGCCGAAATCCACTTCCCACCATTTTCGGGAGAAACGGGCGGAGGTGATGTCGGCGTGGTGGTTATTGTGAAGTTCTTCGCCCGCCAGCAAAATACCGAAGGGAGAAAAATTGCGGCTTGTATCCTTGTTGTTAAAATTCCGGTATCCCCAGGCGTGGCCGACGCCGTTGACCACACCGGCCGCCCAGAAGGGAATCCAAACCATCTGAATGCCCCATACGACCAGTCCCAGCGGAAATGAGAAGAGAAAAAGATCAGCCGCTAATAAAGCAATGATCCCCGGCTTTTTGTGTTTTGAATAAATATGGCGTTCCATCCAGTCATTCGGAGATCCTTTACCGTATTTTTCAACCATCTCCTTATCTTTAACCGCCTCTACATAAAGAAATACTCCTTTGAAAACAACGGTTGCCAGACCCACCAATTTGGGGCTATGAGGATCTCCCTCGGCGTCGGTGAAGGCGTGGTGTTTTCGGTGGCAGGCAATCCATTCTTTGGTGATCATTCCGGTTCCCACCCAAAGCCAAAGCCGCATCAGGAAGGAGACAAAAGGATGGAGCTTTAGCGCCCGGTGTGCCATGGTGCGATGGAGATAAATGGTGACGCACATGGTGGTTATGTGGGCTGTGATCAACGCGAAAAGTAGCGCTTTTACGATTTCATTCATTTTGATTTCTCCCCTCCTGTTCTACAACTATAACATAACCTCAAGCGGATGCAAACATTTTTATTTGGTTTGCCAGGCGAATGGGGACCCGCGCCTCAAGCCAAACCCCTTCCGGACGGTCTTCGCGGTTGAAAACCTGCCCCTCCTCGTATATCTTCCAGACAAGACGCATTTCCGAAGAGGGAATGAGCGCCTTGAAGAGGACAAGCTGTTCTGACAACTGATGCGCGAGAAGCTGAAGCAGTAAATCAATCCCTTCTCCCGTCTTAGCGGAAATGGGGATTCCCCGTTCGAATTCCTTCTGGAAGTGGGAAATCTGGTTCGGATTGTTAATTAAATCAATTTTGTTCAGCAGAATAATCATTTCTTTGTCAGACGATTCGATTTGCTCCAATACATCATAGACCGCTTCGTAGTGTTCGCGCGCTCTCGGATGGCTGACGTCCAGGACGTGGAGCAAAATATCCGCCCGTCTGACTCCTTCTAACGTCGCGTTGAACGCCTCAATCAAATGATGAGGCAAATCGTGGATAAACCCCACCGTATCCACTAGTACCACCGACTGGTGATTGGGAAGCATCAGCCGTCTGGCGACGGGGTCTAGCGTGCTGAACATTTGATCCTTTGCCAACACCCCTGCCTGGGTCAATTGGTTCATCAAGGTGGATTTCCCGGCGTTGGTATATCCTATTAATACGACGGTGGGGACCTCGCGGCGTTCTCTTTTCTGCTGGCTGGAAGCGCGGCGCGCTTCGACTTCCTTTAACTCTCTCTCCAGGCGGCCGATCCGGTCTCGAATCCGGCGGCGGTCCATTTCCAATTTCTGCTCTCCGGGCCCCCGGGTTCCGATTCCCCCTCCTAACCGCGATAACAAAATCCCTTGTCCCGTCAACCGTGGCAGTAAATACTGGAGCTGCGCCAGTTCCACTTGCAATTTCCCTTCGCGGCTTTGCGCCCGATGAGCGAAAATATCCAGAATCAACTGGCTTCGATCGATCGTTTTAATCCCGATGACTTCTTCGATATTCCTCTGCTGGGCGGGAGAAAGCTGTTGATTAAAAATGGCGGTGTCGATTTTTCCCTCTTCCGCCATTCCGGCGATTTCTTCAATCTTCCCTTTTCCGATTAAGAAAGTAGGATTCGGCCTCTGAATTTTGGAGGTCATTTCTGAAACAATCTGGCAGCGGCAGGACCGGACCAGTTCATTTAATTCCTGCTGGGCGTCTTGAAGATTCCAGCCCGAATGGCCCCGAATCTCGATGGTAACCGTCAGGACTTTTTCCTCTTTAGGGGTTAGAATTAGGGGGCGAATTTTTCAATGACCTCCTCTACCACTGTTTCAACGGAACGACTGTCGTCCATTGCCACCCACCGCAGGCGGGGTTCGTGCCGAAACCATGTTAGCTGCCGCTTAGCATACCGGCGGGTATTCCGTTTGACAAGACGAATCGCTTCCTCTAATGAAATTTTTCCTTCCAGATATCCAAACACTTCTTTATATCCCAGCGCCTGCCGGGCCGTCTGGCTTAATGGAAGTTGAATGAGCCGCCGGCATTCTTCCAGTAACCCATCGGAGAACATCGCGTCAACCCGCGCTTCAATCCGCCGGTACAACTCGGCGCGGGGACGATTCAATCCGACGACACGAATTTCATACTGATCATCCAGCGGGGTCCGGCAAGGTTTCATCTGGGAAATCGGCTGACGGCTCTGGGAATAGACCTCCAGAGCGCGCACAATTTTTCTTAAATCATTGGGATGGACGATGGAAGCGCTTTCAGGATCCACCTCTTTCAGCCGTCCGTGTAAAACCGGCGCGCCATCCGCGGCCGCTTCCTGATAGAGCGCTTCCCGGAGCTCGCGGTCAGCGGAAGGGCCGGGGAAGACCCCGTCTAACAGAACCCGGATGTAAAGGCCGCTCCCTCCGACGACGACCGGCTGTCGGTTCCGGGCGCGAATCTCTTCGATGGCCTTGAGCGCTTTGGCGCGATACCGCACGGCGTCAAAGGCCTCCGTCGGCGGGACTATATCAATCAGGTGGTGAGGAATTTTTTGAAGAATATCCCGCGGCGGCTTCGAGGTCCCGACGTCCAACCCCTGATAGATCTGCATCGAGTCCGCGGAGACAATCTCTCCGTTCAAGCGAAGGGCCGCCTCACAGGCAATCTCAGTTTTTCCGACGGCGGTAGGACCGGTTAAAACAAACAGGGGAGGTTTTTTCATCTAAGGAAATATTCTTGTGGCAAACCCGTACTCCCGAAGCTGAGCCTCGAGCCGTTCCGCCTCTTGGTGAGTCGTCATTTTGCCCACCCGAACCCGGTAGAAAGGTTTGCCGTTCTCCTGAGATTCCGCGACGTAACAACGGAACCCTTTATCGCGCAGAAGGCGTTCCATCCGGTAAGCGTTCTTGCTTGAAGAAAACGCTCCCACCTGTACCGTGAAAAAAGAATCCTCTTTTAATTGATTTTTAACCCAGTGGGCCTCGGGGGAATTCGGGTACTGATTGGCTACTTGTTCAAAGTACCATCCGGATTCTTTGTCATTCCCAATTTTCTGGTAACATTGCCCAAGCCGGTAAAGAAGGTAGGGACGCCATGGGCTCTTGCGGTCATTCTTATAGATTGAGAGATAACGTTTGACCGCCTCTTCTTTTTTCCCTTCCAGAAAATAACTGTCTCCGATTCTTATCTCGGTTTTTTTTCGTTCCGGGCTTCTGGAATGGTGCCGCACGATTTCATTCCACTGTCTTCTGGCTTCGTCGTATTTGCCATCCTTCAAATACCCCAGCCCGGAAAGATAGAGATATTCCGCCTTCGGATAACTTGCCGCCAAACTCTCGGCTCTGACGCTCAAAGTCGGATAATCTTCCTGGAGCAGAAGCCATTCCAGGGATTCTTGGTGGGTGATGGCGTGGGCAGAAGACAGAAAACAGAAGACAGAAAACAAAATGCAAAGGACGGTAGGGGCAACCCCCCGTGGTTGCCCTATATCAGGGCGGGCACGGGGGCCCGCCCCTACATTGGAGACACATAGGTCTAGCTCTCCCCTCAAGGTATCTCCTTCAATCCCCGTTATTCTAACTTTAACGATTTGCCCGATCAATCCTTCTCCCCCCTTGATAACACATTTATGGTAACCCCGCGTGCGCCCTATCAGATGATCGGCGTCTTTCTTGCTCTTCACTTCCAGGAGAATTTCTTGATCCGTCCCAACAAACCGCTCCACTCTTTTAGGCTTAATCTCATCTTGAATCCCGCAAAGAATCTGATGCCGCCTCTCTTTCATTTCTCTTGGAACATCATCCTCTACCTTTGCCGCCAGCGTCCCCTTCCGCGGAGAGAATTTATAGAGAAAGGCGTCGTCAAACTCCACTTCTTTCATCAAGGAGACCGTTTGTTGAAACTCCTCCTCCGTTTCAGTGGGAAAACCGACAATGACATCGGTGGTCAGTGTCCCCTTAGGAACGACTTGGCGATATTCCCGCGTCAGTTCGAGGTATTTTTCCCGCGTGTAGTCACGGCGCATTTCATTGAGGATACGATCACAGCCGGATTGAAACGGCAGATGAAGATGTTCACAAAGGTTTGGATATTCTCTCATCACTTGGAAAAGCCGTCGGTCTGTTTTTCCCGGATGAGAAGTCATGAATCGAATCCATGGAATACGAATACGGTTGGCCAGAAGCGCCAGCAAATCCACAAAATCAATTTTGGCGTTTTCATCGTAGTAAGCATTCACCGTTTGGCCCAACAGGGTTAACTCCTGATACCCCTGTTCTTCCAACTGTTTCGCTTCTTCTAAGATAGCAGATGCTGGACGGCTGATCTCTTTCCCCCGAACGCGCGGGACAATACAATAAGAGCAAGCGTAATTGCACCCTTCAATGATCGTGATCCATGCTTTATGTTGACTCTCTCGGCGGACCGTCTTGATTTCTTCCCTTACCTCATAGTCGCCCCGATCCAACGCCATCAAACGCCTCTCCCCTTGACGGGCCCTCTGGATCAAGCGCGGAACATCCACTAAGTTTTGAGGCCCGCAGAGCAAATCCACATGCGGGAGCTGTCGGAATAATTCCTTGCGCCGGTTTTGCGCCATACAGCCGATGATTCCCAAAACCACCTCAGGCCTGCGCCGCTTCAAACCGGCCAGTGTCCCAATCGTACTCACCGCTTTATGCTCGGCAAGCTCCCGGACACTGCAGGTATTATAGAGGATAACATCCGCCTCGTTTAGTTTCGGCGTCAGCTCATAGCCCTCTTTAACCAAGAGTCCCGCCACCCGCTCGGAGTCGTAGACGTTCATCTGGCACCCGTAGGTTCGGAGGTAGAATTTCATCATTGTTATTCATTTTAGCAGAAGCTATAGGAAGTCACAAACTTAGGGAGGATTGCTAGGTTTTCTCACAAACGAACAACTGATTCATACCTAAGAGAAACCGTTCGTAATGAGTTACCTTAAAATTCGGCGTTAAAAAGTCCTTCATGGTCTGGAGATCAAAATAATTCTCATGGTCATCTTCGATCCCTTTGACGTACAGACGGATCCATTTTTCCGCTGATTGAAGGGGAGTCGTCATGATCAATTTTCCATTGGGTTTCAGAACTCGGGCGCATTCGCTTAAGATCTCACGGGGGTAGTCAAAATGTTCTACGACAGCGAGCATCGTGACGTAATCAAAGTAAGCATTCTTGAATTCCAATTCTTTAGTAACTGTGTTCCCGAGTTTTCTGTCAATTCCTATTTTCTCTTTGCAAGGAGACTTTGATAAAAGATAACCATCTCCGCAACCAATATCCAAATGTCTATCTCCGACGGTCATATGCCGTAACGCCTTCCATGCCCTCAACCGTTTGGTCCACGGCATGACTAAATGTCCAACAATCATTCTCGGTTCTGCTGGATCTCCCATTTAAGAAAAACTATAGGCGATTACCGTAAATCAAGTCAAGGGAATTCTGCCGATTGGATAGTTTTTATGAAGGTGCTATAATCAGCACCATCATGCGCATTTTGATCACTGGCGGGGCTGGTTTGGTTGGGAGTCACGCCGCTGAATATTTTTCCCAAAAAGGGCATGAAGTCATTGTTTTTGACAATTTGAAGCGTTCTTCTCTTTTTAAGAGCGCCCAGGCTTCGGTGGAGTTTAGCTGGGAATACCTGTCAAAAATTCCGAAGATCACACGCGTTGTGGGAGACATTCGATCATCCGATGACCTTGACCGCGCGATGAACGGGGGAATTGACGCTGTCCTGCACGCGGCGGGCCAGCCCGGCGTCGGGTTTTCCATTCAGGATCCGATGGAAGATTTCTCCATCAACGCTTTCGGCACACTCAATGTTCTTGAAGCCGCCCGCCGGCACAAGGTAAAAACCTTCGTCTATTGTTCCACCAATAAAATCTACGGGGAGAACGTCTGCGAAGTTCCGCTCGTTGAAAAAGAAAAACGCTATCAGTTCAAAGACCTTGCGGGAATCCATGAAAACTTTCCGCTGGATCTCACGGCCCATACCCCGTATGGCGTGAGTAAATACACCGGCGATTTGTATGTGCAGGAATATGGTCACCTTTTTGGAATGCGAACGGCGGTTTTCCGGATGTCCTGCATTTACGGCACCCGCCAGTTCGGATTCGAGGACCAGGGATGGGTCGCATGGTTTCTGATCGCGGCGCTCACTGGTCAAAAGATCACTATTTTCGGCGACGGCAAACAGGTACGCGATGTGCTTTATGTCACCGACCTTGTCCGCGCTTATGAAAGCTTTATGTTGAGCGACTTGCCCCATGCCGTTTTCAACATCGGCGGCGGGCCTAATTTTACTCTTTCCCTATTAGAATTACTGGATTTTATCCGTGAGAATCGAAAAGTGAGCCCTGAATTGACCTTCACCGACTGGCGGGCGAGCGATCAGAAGGTTTATATTTCCGATATTAGCAAAATCAAAAAGCTGTTGAGGTGGGAACCGCAAATCCCTCCACAAGAAGGACTGACAAAACTCGCTGATTGGATTAAAGAGAACATCCATTTATTCGTTTCCTCATGACAAAAAAATTCCCTTTTAGATTAAGATAATGTTCTTCCTGTCAGTCTACTATAAACATCTCGATAAGCAGATGAGGTTTTTTCCGCAACTTCCTGCGGCAGCGAAGGCCCGGGCGGACTCTTATCCCACCCCGACTCCTCCAAGAAATTCCGCACGATTTGTTTATCAAGACTCGGTTGGTCTTTGCCTGGGTTGTAAGTCTCCTTCGGCCAAAAGCGAGAACTGTCAGGCGTTAAAACCTCGTCTATCAGAACAAGCTTCTCGTCAACGGTACCAAACTCGAATTTGGTATCCGCTATGATAATGTTTTTCTTTTCCGCGAATTTCGCGCCCTCCTTGTAGATTCTTATCGATAAGCTTCTTATTTTCTCAGCAAGAACGTTTCCGACCAATTGAATGGTTTCAGAAAATCCAATATTCATATCATGACCCACCGTGGCTTTTGTAGATGGGGTAAAAATAGGTTCCGGTAATTTCCCGCACTGCTTAAGTCTTAGGGGAAGCGCATGGCCGCAAACATTTCCTGTTTTCTGGTAATCTTTCCAACCGGATCCAGCCAAGTAACCACGCACAACACATTCAACAGGTAAAGGCTTTGCCCGATGGACCAAAACGGATCTTCCTTCTAAAACGCCCTTGAACTGTCTTAAAAGCTTTGGGTCAAAACCCATTTCTTCTACATTTGCGGTAATAATGTGGTTGGGGGTCGTTTTCCTAAGTTTCCGAAACCAAAAAACCGAAATCTGATTAAGAACGCGCCCCTTATCAGAAATGGGTGTAGGCAGCACTACGTCAAACGCGCTCAATCTGTCCGTCGTCACGATAAGCAATTTGTCTTTGCCAACAGCATAAATATCGCGAACCTTCCCGCGGTTGACCAGCGGAAGGGGAAGATCTGTTTCCCAGACGGCTTCATTTTTTTGGACGAGTTGTGCCGGCATCTTTTATTCCTCCCTTTAAAGAGTGATTTCCTTGCTCAAAATCTTCTTGCGGGTGTCATTTTTATGCTTCTCGAGCCTTTCTTCCAACTGCTCATCTTGAAGCGCCAAAATCCTCGCAGCCAAAAACGCGGCGTTACGAGCTCCTCCTGAGCCAACGGCAACCGTCGCAACGGGCGTACCGGCGGGCATTTGGACCGTTGAAAGAAGTGAATCCATTCCTTTAAAAGAAGGAGTTTCAACAGGGATTCCGATGACAGGTAGCAATGTGTTAGCAGCGGTAACTCCCGCCAAATGAGCGGCTCCTCCCGCGGCTGCGATGATTATTTTGATTCCGTCTTTCTTGGCGGCTTTTACGAACGCCACCGTCTCGTCCGGTGTGCGGTGCGCGGAAAGCACTTTCGCAATGAAGGGAATCCCAAACTGCCTCAAAACCTCCCCACAAGGCTTTAAACTCTCAGCGTCCGAATCACTTCCCATCAAAATCGCCACAATTGGTTTCATAAAAATCCTCCGTTTAAAAAATCCGTATTCATGCCTCAGAAACTAAATACAATCGGTTGTCTTCTAATCAAGTCACCCCGTGCCAAGAGCACGGGGTATAATTTCGTTCTCCCCTCCCTCGATGGGAGGGGACTAAGGGGAGGGTGAATCCACCATCTCACTTTTTCACCCCCACCCTATCCCTC
>Ga0082335_1000127_pt1 | contig 200613 bp, 186 predicted proteins | sample Subgrocontami58m_FD_72375 | JGI IMG/M metagenome (GOLD analysis project Ga0082335, IMG submission 72375) | Subsurface groundwater microbial communities from S. Glens Falls, New York, USA - GMW37 contaminated, 5.8 m (SPADES assembly) (version 2) ... | reverse complement strand
AGTCGGCCAGTTCGCCCGTAACAGACTCAAATCCATGCAGCGGCGACCCTCGTTGATCACCGCCTTCTGGAAACAGGCTGAACTGGCTTTCTGATGTCATGTATTTATACGAGACTCAATAGTACTCTACGTCGCGACTTCAACCGCGTCTGCGTTGCCGCAGAATTTCGATTTTGCGCGGACGAAAATCCGTACGCGCGGATCGCCGATCTTGTATGGAAACCCAACGCCGTCCTGGTTCTTATTCATAACCACATTTTCTGTACGGATGGTTTTTATCCGTACAGAAAATGTGGTTGGCGCACAGTGCGCAAGGTTCCCGGTGGCGTGTGGCAGCAATTGAATCGCCTTCTATAGTCTGGGATTTACGGCAGTTGCATCGCCGCGCGTGTTACTTCAGACGGTGGCGGACTATCGCTGCGCCGCGCGCGTCTTCTTTACCCGCCGCATCACCCAGGGCACGACGATCAGCAGCGCGGTGAGCGCGAATAGCGTCGCCGAGATCGGGTGCTGGTAGAACACGCTCGGATCGCCCTGGCTGATCGACAGCGCCCGCCGGAACTGGGTCTCGGCCAGCGGCCCGAGGATCAGCCCGATCACCGCCGGCGCCACCGGGATGTCCCAGCGGCGCATGGCGAAGCCGAGCAGTCCGAACACGTACAGCGTCGCCAGGTCGACCACCGATTCGTGCAGGCTGTAGGCGCCGAGCGTGGCGAACACCAGGATGCCGCCGTAGAGCAGCGGCTGCGGGATGGTCAGCACCTTCACCCAGATGCCGATCATCGGCAGGTTGAGTATCAGCAGCATCACGTTGCCGACGTAGAGGCTGGCGATCAGCCCCCACACCAGATCGGCCTGCATCTGAAACAGCATCGGGCCGGGCTGGATGCCGTAGTTCTGGAACGCCGCGAGCAGGATCGCCGCCGTCGCCGAAGTCGGGATGCCGAGCGTCAGCAGCGGCACCAGCGCCCCGGTGACCGAGGCGTTGTTCGCCGCCTCGGGTCCGGCCACGCCCTCGATCGCGCCATGGCCGAATTCCCCGGGAAACCTGGTCAGCTTTTTTTCGACGGCATAGGACAGAAAGGTGGGGATCTCCGCGCCCCCGGCCGGGATCGATCCGAACGGAAAGCCGATCGCGGTCCCACGCAGCCAGGCCGGCCAGGAGCGCTTCCAGTCCGACTTGGACATCCACAGCGAACCGGTGATCTTGTCCATCACCTCCGGGATGCGGCTCGCGTATGCGCCGACATAGAGCGCCTCGCCCACCGCGAACAGCCCGACCGCGAGCACCACCACATCGACGCCGTCGAGCAGTTCGGGCACGCCGAAGGCGAAGCGCGGCTGGCCGGTCTGGCTGTCGATGCCGATCAAGCCAAGGAACAGGCCCGCGAACAGGCTGGTCAGACCGCGCACAGTCGATGCGCCGAGCACCGCCGACACGGTGGTGAACGCGAACACCATCAGCGCGAAGTACTCCGCCGGCCCGAACTTGAGCGCGATTTCGACCACCAGCGGCGCGAGCAGCGTGACCAGCAGCGTGGCGATCGTCCCGGCGATGAACGAGCCGATGGCGCTGGTCGCGAGCGCCGGTCCGGCGCGGCCGCGCTTGGCCATCTTGTTGCCCTCGAGCGCGGTCGCGATCGAGGCCGACTCGCCCGGTGTATTGAGCAGGATGGTGGTGGTCGAGCCGCCGAACATCGCGCCGTAGTAGATGCCGGCGAACATGATCAGCGCGCCGACCGGGCTCAACTTCACCGTGAGCGGCAGCAGCATCGCCACGGTCAGCGCGGGGCCGACGCCGGGCAGCACGCCCACCGCCGTGCCGAGCGTCACACCGATCGCGCCCCACAGCAGATTCATCGGCAGCAGCGCGACTTCGAAGCCGTGCATCAGCGCCTGCAGCGTATCGCCCAACTACTCGATCCCGGCGAGGCGAATGAGGGGCGCGAGCCAGCCGGCCGGCAGGTTTACCGTCAGCACCAGCACGAAGAACGCGAACACCGCCAGCGCGATGGCGAAACCGATCGCCAGATCGCGCAGAAAGCGCGGACTGCCGAAACCGCGCGCGACGCACGCGAACAGCACCGCTCCGGCGAGCACGAAGCCGCCCGTCTGGATCAGTGCCATGTGTGCGAACAGTCCGACGCTCACCCAGGCGAAGGCGGGAGCGTGAAAGCTGTGCTCGCCGCGCGCCGCGGCGTCCTGCGGCGGCATGTTGCGCCAGCCGCCCGTAAGCACCTCGTACAACAGCCAGACCCCGAGCAGGATCAGGCCGGCGCCGGTGACCCCCGGCATGAAGTTCGGACCGATGCGCGCATAGCCGCCTTGCGAAGGCAGCAGCACCGTGCCGATCGCGGTGCCCACGCCGAGCACGAGCACACCGATCGAGAGAGCGACTTCGGTGCGGGAACGCCGCGGTGCGGCGCTCCGGCTCACTTTTTCTTAATGCCGAGCGAGTCGATGATCGTCGCGATGCGCTTGGTGTCTTCCTCGAGGAACGTCTTGTACTGGTCGCCGCCGAGGAACACGCCGGTCCAGCCGAGTTTCTCCAGCGTCGCCTTCCACGCCGGCGTGGTGGTTGCGCTATGCACCAGCTTCACCAGCGCGTCGCGCTGCGCCGTGGTGATGCCCGGCGCGCCGAACACGCCGCGCCAGTTGCCTAGTTCGACGTCAATGCCCTGCTCTTTCAGCGTCGGGATGCCCTCCTCGCGCTGCGCAGAGGAAATCGCCAATGCGCGCATGCGGCCGCCTTTGATCTGTTCGGAAAATTCGCCCAGGCCCGACACACCCGCCGTGACGTGTCCGCCGACGATCGCCGCGATCGCCTCGCCGCCGCCCTTGAACGGCACGTAGTTGATCCTGGTCGAATCCGCGCCCGTCGCCTTGGCGATCAGGCCGATCAGGATGTGATCCGTGCCGCCGGCCGAGCCTCCGCCCCAGGACACCTTGCCCGGGTCGGCCTTGAACGCCTTGACCAGATCGGCCATGGTCTTGATCGGCGAGTTCGCCGGCACCACGACCACTTCGTACTCGCTGGTGAGCCGCGCGACCGGCGTCACCATGGACAGATTCACCGGCGAGTTGGTCAGATGGATGCCGCCTATCATCACCATCCCCCCTACCATCAGCGCATTCGGATCGCCCTTGGACGCGTTCACGAACTGCGCCAGGCCGATGGTGCCGGCGGCGCCGCCCTTGTTCTCGAACTGGACCGATTTCACCAGCCCGGCGCTTTGCATCGCCGCGGCGAGATTGCGGCCGGTCTGGTCCCAGCCGCCGCCCGGGTTGGCCGGGATCATGATCTTCAGGGTCTGCGCCGCGGCGGGTGCGACGAAAGCGCAGCTCAGCGCAAGCGCGCTGAGTGTTGCGGCGAAACTGCGTGCGATGAAGTGCATGGATACTCCTGGTGGGGGTTGAACTTGTCGCTGGCCCTGCATTTTACTCCAGAGCCTGACCAGGTCGAAAACGCGCACGACCAGGGCGGCGATACACCGACTCTGCGGCACCTCAGGCTAGGCTTGCTTCAGGTCTTCGGCGTCGATCGGCAGCCTGCGCACGCGCTTGCCGGTCGCGGCAAAAATCGCGTTGGCGACCGCAGGCGCGATCGGAGGAAGGCCCGGCTCGCCGATGCCGCCAGGCGGCGCGGTGCTGGCGACGATATGCACCTCCACCTTGGGCATTTCATCGATACGCAGCACCGGATAGTCGTGAAAATTCGACTGCTCGACCCGACCGTCCTTGAACGTGATCTTGCCGTAGAGCGCCGCGCTCAAGCCGTAGACGATGGCGCTTTCGATCTGGCGTTTGATGATCTCCGGATTGACGGTCATGCCGCAATCGACCGCGCCGACCACGCGGTGCACTTTCACCTTGCCGTCCTTGGCGACCGAGACCTCGGCGACTTCGGCGACATAGCTGCCGAACGAGTGCGCCACGGCGATGCCGCGGTGCACGCCCGCCGGCAGCGGCTTGCCCCAGCCGGCCTTTTGCGCGGCAAGTTCGAGCACGCCCTGGTAGCGCGGCTGCTTGCCTAGCAGCCCGCGGCGGAACTCGTACGGGTCCTTGCCCGCGGCGGCGGCCATCTCGTCGATGAAACTCTCGATGAAAAAGAGGTTTTGCGAATGCCCGACCGAGCGCCAGAACCAGACCTGCACGCCAGGTTCGCGCCGCGCGTACTCGACGCGCAGATTGGGAAAATCGTAGGGGCAATCGCGGATACCCTCTACCGCCATTTCATCCACGCCGTCGGCCGGAAGCTTCATGAAGCCCGAGGCTTCCATGAGCGAGGGCGAGGCGACGCAGGCGAAAAAGGATACCGCATTGCCGCCTGCATCCAGACCTGCGACAAAGCGCGCAACCGAGGCCGGCCGGTAGAAATACGCCTTCATGTCGTCCTCGCGCGTATAGACCAGTTGCACCGGCTTGCCCGAGATCTTCGACAACAGGGTCGCGTCGACGGTGAAGTCCGGGGCGAAGCGCCGGCCGAAGCCGCCGCCCAGATACATGGTGTTCACCTTGACCTTGCCCGGCGCGACACCCCCTACCTGTCCGAGGATGCCCTGCGATGGCCCCTGCGACTGCGTGCCGGTCCAGACTTCGATCTCGTCGGGCTTGACCCAGACCGTGGCGTTCATCGGTTCCATGCAGGCGTGGGCGAGAAAAGGCGCTTCGTAGACGGCTTCGAGCTGCCTCGCCGGCGCGGCGCCGGCATCGCCTTCATTGCGGCCCACGGCACCGCCTTTGGCAGCGCCCTCGGCCAGCATTTTTGACACGGCTGCCGAGGACAGTGTGGCGTTGGCGCCATCGTCCCACTTGATTTGCAGCGCGTCGCGCCCTTGCTTGGCGGCCCAGTAGCCCTCGGCGAGCACGGCGACACCGCCGGGGATCTGCACCACCTGCCTGACGCCCGCGATGGCCTTGGCCTTGCTGTCGTCCACCGACACCACTTTGCCGCCAGGCACGGGCGGGCGCGCCATCACGGCGGTGAGCATTCCGGGCAGGCGCACATCCAGTCCGAAGTTGGCCGATCCGTTTACCTTGGCCGGTGTATCGAGGCGTTTCGCGGGCTTGCCGAGGATCCTGAAGGCCTTGGCGGTCTTCAGCTTCACCTCGGCCGGCACCGGCTGTTTGGCCGCGGCATCGGCGAGCTGGCCGTAGGAGAGCTTCCTGCCGCTCTTGTGCACCACCACGCCTTTCTCGGTGCGGCAATCCGCCGGGTCCGCCTTCCATCTTGCGGCCGCGGCAGCGACCAGCATCGCGCGCGCGGCCGCGCCGGCCTTGCGCATCGGCTCCCAGTGTCCGCGCACCGAGGTCGATCCGCCAGTCGCCTGCATGCCGAAAATCGGGTTGTTGAATGCCGGATCGGCCGGCGCCTGGTGCACGCTGATCTTCGACCAGTCGGCATCGAGCTCCTCCGCCACCAGCATCGGAATCGCTGTATGCACACCCTGGCCCATCTCCGACAAGCCGCAGATCACCGTGACCCGGCCGTCGGATGCTATGCGCAGATAGGCGTTCGGTCTGAACGATTCTGCGGCCTGCGCCAGGCGCGACGCGCCCGGCAGGGTGAAGCCGAGCACCAGCCCGCCTCCGGCCAGCGCGGAAGCCTTGAGAAAGTCGCGACGCGATGCGTTATATAGGGCGCTCATGTTCAGGCTCGCTTGGCCATGACCTGCGCCGCATCCTTGATTGCGGCGCGGATCTGGTTGTAAGTGCCGCAGCGGCAGATGATGCCGCTCATCGCCGCATCGATATCCGCGTCGCTGGGTTTCTTGTTCTTGGCCAGCAGGGCGCTCGCGCCCATGATCTGGCCGCTCTGGCAATAGCCGCACTGCGGCACGTCGTGCTTGACCCAGGCAGCCTGCACCGCTTTGCCCACCGGGTTGGCGGCCATGGCTTCGATCGTCACGACCTTCTTGCCGGCCGCAGCCGAAACCGGTGTCGCGCAAGAGCGGACCGGGGCTCCGTCCAGATGCACCGTGCAGGCGCCGCACAGCGCCATGCCGCAGCCAAATTTGGTGCCGGTCATGCCCAGGGTGTCGCGCAGCACCCACAGGAGCGGCGTGTCCGGGCTGTCCTTGACCGTGATTGTCTTGCCATTGACGCTGAGGGAGATCATTCGAATTCCTCCGTGGGTGCCGATACCATCGTCGCCGTACGCAATCAGGAACGCCCGCGGCGCGGCATAACTTCGCATGCGCGAAGGCCTACCCGATACTTGCGCTGAGATTCTAGAACACAATCACGCCGTGCGCATTGCGTCCCGCCTCAAGGTCGGCGAACGCCTGTGCCGCCTCGTCGCTGCGGCAGGCGCGGGGGATGAGCCCGTCAGGCTTGAGTTTTTCCCCGGGTACAGTGCGATCGGCCGCGGGCAGCCGGGGCCGTTCGTCGCCCGCTGAAGGCTAACGGGCCGCAACAAGTGAACAACGCAGTCCCTCTGGCCGGTGTCGGCGCCAAGCTTGCGCTCCTCATGCATGGCCGAATACGCTTATACTTGGTCCATCGGTGAACACCCCTGCATTCACCCCGCCCTGCCCATTATGATTGCGCAACCCGCAAGCCCGCCCGCCATCCTTGTCGTAGAGGACGACCCCGACCTTGCCAAACTGATACAGTTTTGCCTGGTCCGCGAAGGCTTCGAGGTACGCTGGGCCGCCGACGGCGAACAGGCGCTGCAGGAATTCGACGTTCCACAACGCCCCGACCTGGTAATCATGGATGTCATGATGCCTTACCGCAACGGCTACGAATTGCTTGCGGACTTGCGCCAGCGGCCCGCCTGGAACCAGGTGCCGGTGATCATGCTCACCGGCCGCGTCCGGGAGGAGGACGTGCTCCAGGGCCTGAATTCGGGGGCCAGCGACTATTTGACCAAGCCCTTTCGTCCGTCCGAGCTGGTAGCGCGCATACGCACGCTTCTGCGAACCGCGCCCAAGGCGGGGCAGTGAGCCGGAACGCGGGTCTGCGCGCCGCGGTTCTGCTCGCGGCCATCGCCGCGCCGGCGATGGCCGCCGCAGCGCCTGAACAGCCGCCGACCGCGGCGACGCCCGATATCCGCGTCGGTGCGGCTGCAGCCGAACCGGGCCGGCCGCAGCCGGCGCAGACGCCCGGGTACACCGAGATCGGACTCGCGCATGCGCGCGAAACCCTGAGCAACAATCCGAACGACTGGAAGGACACTCAGCTCGAACTGTTGCGCCAATTCGCGCCGCGCAAGCTGCTGATCGGCCGCGTAACCACCTCGGAGCGCTTTGGCCTGCACGACGATACGCTGGGACTGAGCGGCTACTACCCTCTGGGTGAGCGCACCACTGCCTATGCGGAACTGGCGGCAAGCGATACACATCGGGTGTTGGCGCGCGATTCACTGCACCTGCAGCTGGCGCAGTCGCTGGCGCAGGGCTGGGGCGCAATCGGAGGACTGCGCCGTGTGACTTATAACACCACGGTGGTCGACATCGCCGATCTGACGCTGGAGCGCTACTTCTCCGATTATCGTGTCGCGTTGACCGCCTATCCGAGTCGTTCGCAGATCGCCGGCAGTGCCGCCAGTTACCGGCTGCAGTTCAGCCGCTACTACAGCGACGAAAACAACATCCAGTTGGCGTTCGTACGCGGCACGGAGGTCGACAAACCCACCGGCATCGATTCGGTTCTCGCCACTTCCGTGCGCAGCCTTGCGCTGTTCGGGCGCCACTGGCTGACGCGCGACTGGGGCCTCGGTTACGGCATCGGCTATACGGTGCAAGGCGCAAGCACGCGACGCTCCGCCAACGTCGGCCTGCGCTACCGGTTCTAGCCGCGCAACATGATGCGCAGCGTGCTCGCGCCGGCAGGCCAAGTCCTGGTGCTATCACCGACGCTATTCGGGATTCTCGCCGCCATGCTGCTGTTCCTGACCGGGAGCATCGCCTTGCTGCTGCTTTTCAGCATGGTCACGCGCATCTGGCGCGAATTCGGCAAGCGGCGACGCGATTGGTTCTGCGCGCGCTGGGAGCCAGTACTGCATGCGCGCATGTCGGGCGATGCGGCGCCGCTGCCGTCGTTGGCGCCATCGGAGCGCCTGTTGTTCCTCAGCCTGTGGCTGCACCTGCTGGGTTACGTGCGCGACCAGGCCGCGGACGCATTGGTACTGACGGCGCGCGAACTCGGGCTGCCGCAGTATGTGCTGCGACTGCTGGAGAGCGGCAGCCCGTGGAGGCGGGTCGTTGCAATACGCGCGGTCGCGGCCCTGCGCCTGGAGTCAGCCGGCGACACGCTATTGGCCAAGGTCATGGAAAACCGGCCCAGATCCTCACTTGCGGCCGCACGCGCGCTGCTGCAGATCGACCCGGAGCGCGGTTTTGCCGGACTGGGGTATTTGCTTGATCACCAGCAGTGGTCACCCGGCGCCATGGTCGAGATCGTGCGGGCGGGCGGCAGCCAAACGGTGCAAAAATTGGCCGCTCTGGTGCGCTCTGCGCCGCCGGGACGCGCCAAGCAGGTGGTGCGCCTGATCGAACTGCTGGAGGATCAAACTGCCCTGCCGACGCTGCGCGAGCGCCTGGCATCCAGCCGCGACGAGGAGGAGATTGCGGCAATCCTGCATTGTCTCGGCAAAATTGGCCACGGCGAGGACCGCGCCACGGCCCTCGCTTTTCTCGAACACGGGAGCTGGCTGATACGCATGCAGGCAGCCTATGCGCTGGGCGCGTTCGGGCTGGCGCAGGACCTCGGCCGGCTCGCGCCGCTGGTGCGCGACCGGCACTGGTGGGTGCGCTACCGCGCCGCCCAGTCCCTGCTGCGGCTCGCCGGGGCCGCCGCCGTCGCCACCATGCGCGAGAGCGAATCCGACCCTTACGCGCGCGACATGCTCGAGCGCGTGCTCGCGGAGGGTCGATGACATGACGACGCATCACGCGCTCGAATGGTTCATCTGGTTCCTATTTGCTTATACGATCGTGCACGCGCTGGTGCAAATCGGGATCAGCGCGCTGACCTACAGCATCATCCGCCGCGACATGCATTTTCGCCGCGTCGAGGTGGACGAGTTCCTGCTGACCGGGCTGGAGCCGCCCATCAGCGTCGTGATCCCGGCTTACAACGAAGAAGCGACCATCGTCACCTCGGTGCGCTCCATGCTGCAGCTGCGTTATTCCGAGCACGAAGTCATCGTGGTCAACGACGGCTCGCGCGACTCGACGCTGCAGCAGCTGATCCAAGCCTTCGAGCTCGAAATTTTTCCACAGGCGTACCACGTGCGCCTGCCAACGCAGCAGGTGCGCGGCGTGTATCGCTCCGCCTCGCATCCCGGGCTGCGCGTGCTCGACAAGGACAACGGCGGCAAGGCCGACGCCATCAACTGCGGCATCAACGCCGCGCGCTATCCGCTGTTCTGCTGCGTGGACGCCGATTCCGTCCTCGATCGCGACAGCCTGCTGCACGTGGTGCAGCCTTTCATCGAGGATGCGCGCACGGTGGCCTGCGGCGGCACGGTGCGCCTTGCGAACGGCTGCGAGGTGAGAAGCGGGAATCTGCTCAAGGCGGGCTTGCCGGCGAGTTGGCTGGCGCGCTTTCAGATCGTCGAATATCTGCGCGGTTTCCTCTTCGGCCGCATGGGCTGGTCGCGACCCAATGGCCTGCTGATCATTTCCGGGGCATTCGGTCTGATGCACAAAGACACCGTCATCGAGGCGGGTGGCTACCGCCGCCAGACCATAGGCGAGGACATGGAACTGATTGTGCGCATGCACCGCCTGCTCAGCGAGAAAGGCCAGCCTTACCGCATCGCCTACGTGCCCGAACCGGTCTGCTGGACCCAGGCTCCGGAGGATCGCCAGACCCTCAGGAACCAGCGCGTGCGCTGGCAGCGCGGCCTGAGCGAAAGCCTATGGCTGAACCGCGGCCTGCTGTTCGCCCGGCCGCCCGGGGTTGCAGGATGGATCGCATTTCCGTATTTCGTGCTGTTCGAATGGGCCGCACCCCTGCTCGAATTCCTCGGCTATCTCATCCTCGCCTGGCTGCTCGCTTCGGGCGCAGTGCGCGTGGACACCGCGGTGCTGTTCCTCGCGATCGCGCTCGGCTTCGGCGTGCTGCTCTCCACCGCAGCACTGCTGCTGGAGGAGCTGTCCTTTCATATCTATCCGCGCAAACGCGACCTGCTGATCCTGTTCGCCTGCAGCGTGTTGGAGAATTTCGGCTATCGTCAGATCAACGTGGTGTGGCGCCTGATCGGAACCTGGCAATGGCTGCGCGGCAAGCAAGGCGGTTGGGGCGCGATGCAGCGCAAGGGCATGGAAACGAAAGAAACTTAGAGCCTGCGCCGTGCATCGCCCCGGCGCTGGGCGCTTCAGTCGAACACGATCACGCCGCGCGCGTTGCGGCCGGCCTCCAGATCGGCGAACGCCTGCGCCGCCTCGTCGATGCGGTAGGTGCGGGTGATAAGCTCGTCCAGCTTGAGCTTCTTCGCCTGGTACAGCGCGATCAGCCGCGGGAAGTCCTCGCGCGGGCGCGCCGAGCCGTAGTAGCTGCCGGTCAGCGTCTTTTCCTCGAAGGTGATCGAAGCCGTCTTCAGCGTAGTGTTGTCGTCGCCGCGCGCCACCCCCACCACCAGGGCAGTGCCGCCCTTGCGCACCGCGCGGAAGGCCTGTTCCACCATCTTGCCCAGGCCGATGCACTCGAACGCATAGTCCGCCCCGCCGCCGGTGAGCTTTTTCACCGCCTTGACCAGGTTCTCTTCCTTGCCCGCGTTGAGCGTATGCGTCGCGCCGAACTGCTTCGCCAGTTCCAGCTTGTTCTCGGCCATGTCCACCGCGATGATAACGCCGGCGCCGGCGATGGCACAGCCCTGGATCACGTTCAGCCCCACGCCGCCCGCACCGATCACCAGCACGCTGGCACCCGGCTCCACCCGGGCCGTATTGAACACCGCACCCACCCCGGTCATCACGCCGCAACTGATCAGCGCCGCCTGCGGCAGCGGCATGCCCGGTGCGATCTTGACTACGTTGTTGACGTGCAAGGTGGCGTATTCGGCCATCACGCCGCAGGCGGAAAAGATATTGAGCGGCTTGCCCGCGGCGTCGCGCGTGCGCAGACTGCCGTCGGGCAGCGCGATGATCGCCTTGGCGCCGACATCGCACAGATGCGGGCGGCCGGTAACGCAATAGCGGCATTTGCCGCACATGTTGACGAAAGAGCTGATCACCGTGTCGCCGACGGCGAACTCGGTCACGCCTTCGCCTACCTCGACCACGGTACCCGCGCCCTCATGCCCGAGGATCAGCGGCAGCGGCATGCCGATGGTGCCGTTGACCGCCGACAGGTCGCTATGGCACACGCCGCAGGCGCCCAGCTTGACCATCACCTCGTCGCGCCGCGGCGAGTCGATTTCGATCTGCTCCACCACCACCGGTGCATTGTTCTGGCGGCATACGACTGCTTTTCCCTTGCGTGCCATGTTAGTCTCCATTATTTGCGCTGCTGTAACCAGATTATGCCTACGCAAATGGCAATCGGCCAGACGTGCCCGTGGGTTTGCGGGTTGACAAGGGTGAAACAGGGTGACTAAACTCCCTCCGCCTCATTCCCGTCAGCCATGCCAACATTGACAAGCTGCTGCAATAGAATCCGAATAACGTTTCCGCTCAAAGAGATCCTGATGGCCAAGTTTTCAGACAGCTACTATAAGACAATCAAGAACATCGACGCGTTTACCGAGTGGACCGGCAACGCCTTCGCCTGGCTCTGCGTCCCACTCGCCATCGTCGTCTTCTGGGAGGTCGTGTCGCGTTATTTCTTCGACAACCCGACCATCTGGGCCTACGACCTGTCCTACATGTTCTACGGCGCGCTGTTCATGCTCGGCGCGGCCTTCGCGCTGCGCCGCGGCGCCCACATCCGCACCGACATGCTGTGGGAGAAATTCTCCGATACCACCAAGGGCAAGATCGATTTCTACGCCTACATCCTGTTCTTTTTCCCGGGCATGATCCTGCTGTTCGCCACCAGCATCGACGACGCCTGGCATGCGTTGATAATGGGCGAACTGTCCGAGCAGACGCCCTGGCAACCTTACCTGTGGCCGTTGAAATCGGTGGTGCCGCTGACCGCGCTGCTGATGATGATCCAGGGCGTGTCGGAAATCCTGAAAAGCTGGTACATGATGCAGACCGGGAAGGAATTCGAGCACAAGATCGGGGGCGAAATATGACCGGCATGGAGGTTCTCGGCCTGGTCATGCTGGTGGTGATGATCGGCGCGATCTTCATCGGTTTTCCGATTTCCTTCACCCTGCTGATCATGGCGCTGGTATTCGGCTACGCCGGTCTGGGCCAGATCGTGTTCGACCTCGCCTATCTGCAGACCATCGGCCTGATGAAGATGGAGGAATTGGCGGCGGTGCCCCTGTTCATTTTCATGGGCTTTCTCACCGAGCAGGCGGGACTGATGGAGCGGCTGTTTCGCGCGTTTCGCGACCTGCTCGCGCCGGTGCGCGGCTCGCTTTACCTCGGCGTGATCCTGACGGCGACCGTGTTCGCCATGGCCACGGGAATTGTCGGCGCCGCGGTCACGGTGCTCGGCATCATGGCCGCGCCGATCATGATCAAGGCCGGTTATGACGCGCGCATGTCCGCGGGCGCCATGGCCGCCGGCGGCACGCTCGGCATTCTGATCCCGCCTTCGGTGATGCTGATCGTCATGGGTCCGGTACTGGGCGTATCGGTCGCTGACCTGTACTCGGCGGCGTTCGGCCCGGGATTCATGCTCGCCGGCATGTATATCGTCTACACCATGGCGCGCAGCTTCATCAATCCCAAGCTCGGCCCGCCGGTGCCGCTGGACGAGCGGCCCGAATCCTGGGCCATCGTGATCAAGGAAATGTTCTTCGGCATGGTACCGCTGGGGGTGCTGATCACCAGCACCCTGGGATCGATCCTGCTCGGACTCGCCACGCCTACCGAAGCCGCTTCCGTTGGATGCTTCGGCGCATTCGTGCTGGCGCTCGCCTATCGCAAATTCACCTTCGCCGGGCTCAAGGCCGCCTGCGTCAGCACCATGAATACATCGAGCATGGTGCTGTTCCTCGCCGTGACCTCGAATATTTTCGGCGCGGTGTTCGCGCGCCTGGGTACGGCGGAATGGATCACGCGCTCGCTCCTGGCCCTGCCGCTGCCGCCGATGGTGATGCTGCTGCTGGTTCTGGTGCTGATTTTCCTGCTCGGCTGGCCGTTCGAGTGGCCCGCAATCATCCTGGTGTTCCTGCCGATTTTCGCCCCGGTGGTGCAGGCGCTCAATTACAACCTGGTCTGGTTCGGCGCGCTGGTGGCGGTCACCATGCAGACGGCGTTCCTGTCGCCGCCGGTGGCGATGTCGGCCTACTACCTGAAACAAGTGGTGCCGCAGTGGAGCCTTGGCACCATTTACAAGGGCATGTTCGACTTCATGGGAATCCAGTTGGTCTGCATCGGGATCGTATTGTTCGCCCCCAGCGTCGCCCTGTGGCTGCCCACCACGCTGAATGCGCAAGCCACGCTCGAACGCATGGCGCCTTCGAGTGCGGAGGATACCGCCACCGAAAATGCGCAGGGAACGGACGCGCTCGACGAGGAATACAAGGGCGAAACACCAGAAGAAGAAGCGCCGGCGGCGGAAGAAGGTACGACGAAGAAGTAGTGGCGCAGCGGTATCGCACCATCAGTTTCATCCGTTTTTTTACCGAAAGGAGAAGGCAATGCGAATATCAGCTTTGAAAACCCTAGCGCTTGCAACGGCGGCAACCCTGTGCCTGAGCGCGAGCGGCCTCGCATCGGCGCAGCAGGCGGCCGCCCCGGCGCCGCGCGTGCTCAAGATGCAGTCGACCTGGCCGGCGAGTTCTACGCTGCAGGAGAACTTCAAGATGTTCGCCGACCGCGTGGACAAGCTCACCGCCGGCGCGCTGAAGATCGAGGCCATGGCGGGCGGGCAGGTAGTACCGGCATTCGAAGTACTCGACGCGACGAACAAGAAGGTAATCGACGGCGCGCATTCCGTGTCTTACTACTGGCAGGGCAAGAACTCGGCCGCGACTTTGTTCGCGTCCACGCCGGCCGGACCGTTCGGCATGGACCACATGGACTTCCTCGGCTGGATGTACGAAGGCGGCGGACTGGAGATGTACTGGGACTTCTACCAGAAAACGCTGGGCATGAACGTCGTCGCATTCCCGATCATGCCCTCCAGCCCGCAAGCCTTCGGCTGGTTCAAGCGCCCGATCAAGAACCTCGCCGACTTCAAGGGCATGAAATGCCGCGAAACCGGCATCGTCGCCCAGGTGTTCCAGCGCATGGGCATGGCCACGGTCAATATGCCCGGCGGCGAAATCGCCGCGGCGGCACAGCGCGGCGTGATCGACTGTGCCGAGTGGGTCGCGGGCATCGAGGACCTGCGCCTCGGTCTGCCGCAGATCTACAAGTACCACTACACCCCGGGGATGCACGAGCCGAGCGTGGTGGCGGAACTGCTGATCAACGCGGACGTGTGGAAGAGCTTGACGCCGCAGCAGCAGGAAGTGATCCGCACCGCCGTGACCGAAGTCTACGTGCGCTGGTGGGTGAGATGGCAAAAGCAGAATGCCGATGCGATGGATGAAATGCGCACCAAGCACGGCACGCAGATTCTGCGCACGCCGCCCGAGATCCTGACCGCGTTCCTGAAGGCCTGGGATGAAATCGCGAAGGAAGAATCGGACAAGAACCCGGTGTTCAAGAAGGTCTACGATTCGCAGCGCGCATGGGCCTCGGTCGTGGTTCCGGCAAAGCGCTTCCTGTCCCCGCCCTACTCTTTTGCCGCCAACCATTACTGGCCTACGGAAGCTGCCAAGGGTGCCAAGAAAGCGGCTGCGCCGGCGAAGAAGTAAAGCTTCAAAGCAACACCCGCAACACCGGACCGGGCAGCGATGCCCGGTCTTTTTTTGTCCGGGCTTTTAGTTGCCAGCGATGGTCATGCGCTCGATCAGGATCGAGCCGCAGCGGCGCGAACCGCGCGTGAGTTCGTCCTTGCCCACCGCGACGATGCCCTTGAACATGTCGCGCAGATTGCCGGCGATGGTGATCTCTTCCACCGGGTAGCGGATTTTTCCGTCCTCCACCCAGTAGCCCGCTGCGCCGCGCGAATAGTCGCCGGTGACCATGTTGATGCCATGTCCCATCAGGTCGGTGACGAACAGGCCGCGGCCCATTTTCTTCAGCAGCCCGGGCAGATCGAGATCGCCGCTCTGCAGTATCAGGTTGTGGCTGCCGCCGGCGTTGCCGGTGCTCTTCATGCCGAGTTTGCGCGCCGAGTAGGTGCCGAGGAAATAGCCCTGCAGCACGCCGTCCTTCACCACTTCGCGCGGGTGCGTGGCGACACCGTCGTCGTCGAAGTAGCAGCTTGCCAGCCCCTTCTTCAGGTGCGGCTGCTCGGTCAATTGCACCAGCGGCGAGAACACCTGCTTGCCCAGGCTGTCGAGCAGAAACGAAGTCTTGCGATAGAGGCTGCCGCCGCTCACCGCGCTGACAAAACTGGCCAACAGGCCGCTGGCCATCGGCGCCTCGAACAGCACCGGCACTTTCATCGTCTTCAACTTGCGGCTGCCCAATCGCGCCAGGGCGCGCTGTCCGGCATAGCGGCCCAGCGCCTCGCCCGCGGGCAGATCGCGCGCGGCGCGCGCCTCGGCGTACCAGTCGTCGCGCTGCATCGCCCCGTCCTGTGCCGCGATCACCGCGCACGAGAGGTAATGGCGCGTGGTCGGATAGCCCGCGGCAAAGCCATTGGAGTTGGCCACCACGAACTGGTGCTGCTGGGTCGACACGCCCGTCCCTTCGGAGTTGACGATGCGCGGGTCCAGGGCGAACGCCGCGGCCTCGCAGGCGCGCGCGCGCGCTATCGCCTCGTCGATGGGCAGGTCCCAGGGATGAAACAGGTCGAGGTCATGGATCTCGCGCGCCATCAGCTCGGGTTCGGCCAGGCCGGCACAATCGTCGCTCGCGGTAAAGCGCGCGATGCTGACCGCCGCCGCCACCGTGTCGGCGAGCGCCTTGGGCGAGAAATCCGAAGTGCTGGCAAAGCCCTTGCGCTGGCCGAGGTAGGCGGTGACGCCTATGCTCTTGTCGCGGTTGTACTCGATGGTCTCGACCTCGCCCTTGCGCACCACGGCAGTCTGGCCGTAGCCCTCGGACACGTCGGTTTCACAGGCGCTCGCGCCTTGGTTCGCGGCCTGCCGCAGCAGATCCAGGGCGATTTGCCTGAGGGTATCGAGCGGATAGGTAAAGCGCGCTGTCGTCATTGAACTGCGGCCATCTGATTAGGGTGCCGTCGGTAAAAACCATTATCATAGCAGGTCGAACCTTCCGCACCCGGCCCCATGGCAGACGAACAAGACGAACCGACCAGCAAGACGCGCAGGAAAAAAGACATGCTCGCGCTGCAGGACCTCGGCGTGCAGCTGGTCGAGCTGAATGAGCAACAGCTGGAAAACATGCAACTGCCGGAGCCCTTGCTGGAAGCGGTGCAGGAAGCCGGGCGCCTCACCAAGCACGAGGCGAGGCGGCGGCAGATGCAATACATCGGCCGCCTGATGCGCGACATCGACGCCGCGCCGATACGCGCGCGGCTGGAGCAGTGGCGGGGGCAGGGTCGCGAGCACACGGCGCAACTGCATGCGATCGAGCGCTGGCGCGACGAGTTGCTCGCAGCAGACCCGGCCCTGGCGCGCTTCCTCGATGAACACCCCGCTGCCGACAGCCAGAAGCTGCGCAGCCTGATCCGCAACGCGCGGCGCGAACAGGGCGCCTCGTTGCCGCCCAAGAGCTACCGCGAGCTGTTTCGCATATTGCGCGAGACGATTTCCAAGGAGAGTTCAGCCGATGAATGAAAATCTCGACGAGTTGGTGATCGGCCTGGTTTCCATCAGTGACCGCGCCTCCGCCGGCGTGTACAAGGACGAAGGCATTCCGGCACTCGAGGATTGGTTCGGCAAAGCCATCGCCAGCCCCGCCTGGCGCACGGAAAGACGCCTGATCCCCGACGAGCGGCCTGCCATCGAAGCCGCTCTGATCGAACTGGTGGATCAGGCAGGCTGCCATCTGGTGCTCACCACTGGCGGCACCGGCCCCGCCTGGCGCGATGTGACGCCCGAAGCGACGCTCGCCGTCGCCGACAAGCCCATGCCCGGTTTCGGCGAGCAAATGCGCAGGATCAGTCTGGAATTCGTGCCCACCGCCATCCTGTCGCGGCAGGTTGCGGTGATCCGCTACCGTCGTGCGGCCGGCGCGGCCGGCGCGGCCGCCGCGCCTGCAGCGGGCAGCCTCATCATCAACCTGCCCGGACAGCCCAAGTCGATCAGGGAAACGCTGGAAGGCCTTAAGGACAAGGAGGGCAAACAGCTCGTGCCGGGCATATTCGCCGCCGTGCCCTATTGCATCGACCTTATCGGCGGGCCCTACATCGAGACCCGCGAGGACGTGATCAAGGCGTTCCGCCCGAAATCCGCGATCCGGCCGAAAAAGGATCAGTAGCTTTGAGAGCAGAACCGCTGGAAACCATAGAAATCGAGACCGCGCCCGATCCCCGCGCCAGCATCATCTGGATGCACGGCCTGGGCGCAGACGGCAACGACTTCGCGCCCCTGGCCGACGAAATTGCACTCCCGCTTGCCGTGCGTTACATCTTCCCGCATGCGCCGATGATGCCGGTGAGCATCAACGGCGGCTACGTGATGCGCGCCTGGTACGACATCAGCGATGCCGCCATCCGGCGCGAAGACGAGGACGGCGTGCGCGCCTCGCAACAAAGCGTGGAAGTTCTGCTCGCGCGCGAGAAATCGCGCGGCATCGCCGCGAGCCGCATTGTTCTCGCCGGCTTCTCCCAGGGCGGGGCGATCGCGCTGCAGGCCGGCCTGCGCCATGGCGAGCGCCTCGCCGGCATCATGGCGCTCTCGACCTATGTGCCGCTCGCCGACCGGCTCGCGGCGGAGGCCAACCCCGCGAACCGCGGCGTGCCGATTTTCATGGCACACGGCACGGCCGACCCGATGATCGCGTTCGCTCGCGCCCAGGCCTCGCGCGACCTGCTGCAGCAGCAAGCTTATGCGCTCGAATGGCACGAATACCGGATGCCGCACTCGGTGTGCCCGCAGGAAATCGCCGATATCGGCGTCTGGCTCCGGCGCGTGCTGGTCTGAAGAGGCCTGCCCCCCAAGACAATTCTGCTCTGCCGCGATGCCGCGCACTTCGCCGAGTGCAGGAAAAGCTCAACGCACGAGCTGATTGATCTCGATGATGGGAAGCAGGATGGCAAGCACGATCAGCAGCACCACCGCGCCCATTACCAGGATCATCACCGGCTCGAGCAGCGTCAGGAACACTGCCAGGCGCCGCTCCAGCGCCTGGGTTTCGAGCTGTGCCGCGCGTTGCAGCATCTGCTCCAGCTTGCCGCTTACTTCCCCGCTCGCGACCAGATGCACCATCAGCGGCGGAAACGCGCGTGTCGCGCCGAGTGCGCGCGCCAGGCTTTCGCCTTCGCGCACGCGCTCGATCGCGCCTTCGATGGCTTCGCGCATCACCATATTGGTCATCACGCGCGCGCCGGAATTGAGCGCGGACAGCAGCGGCACGCCACCGCCGACCAGGATGGCAAGCGTGCTGGCAAAGCGCGAAGTATTGACGCTGCGGATCAGCGATCCGAGCCAGGGCGTGCGCAGCAGCAGCGCATGCCAGCTGCGCCTGGGCGCGTCGCGGCGCAGCGCCAGGCGCAGCGCGGTCACGCCGCCGATGACGATGACCGCGATATAGGGCCAGGCCGCGCGCAGGAAATCGGACAGCCCGATCAGCGCGCGCGTGAGCAGCGGCAGGCTTTGCCGCGACTGCTGAAACACCTGCACGATCTGTGGCACAACGAACACCAGCAGGCCGGTGACGATACTGACCGCGACCAGCGTGACCAGGATGGGATAGAGCAGCGCAAGGCTGGTCTTCTGCTTCAGCGCCTGGCGCGCGTCGAGATAGTCGGCAAGATGCTGCAATACCGTCGGCAGCGCGCCCGATTCCTCGCCGCCGTGCACCAGGGCGCGGTAGAAATCGGGAAAACTCCTGTCATAGCTGCCCAGAGCGCCGGCAAGGGACAGCCCGGCGGTGATTTCCGATTTGACGCCGCCCAGGACCTCCCGCGTCATCGGTGCGTTAGACTCCTCGATCAGCGCGCTCAGGGACTGCTCCATGGTCAGTCCGGATGCAAGCAAAGTAGCCAATTGCCTCGTCACCAGGCTCAGCTCGTCCGAGGAGATGCCGCGCGCCCACGGCTGGCGCGCGCGCTCGCGCGCGCGCACGAGATCGACTACGGAAGGCAGCAGGCCCTGGGCACGCAACTGCGCCCGCGCCTGGCGCGGCGTATCGGCCTGCACCACCCCCGACACCGTGCGCCCGGCGGCGTCCAGCGCTTCGTAGCGGAATGCCTCCACGGCTACTCCCGCGTCACGCGCACCACCTCTTCAAGGCTGATCGCGCCTTGGGCGGCCCAGCGCATGCCGTCGTCGCGCAACGAGCGCATGCCGTGCGCGACGGCGTGATCGCGCAGCGCCTGCTCGGAGGCGCGGTCGTGAATGAGCCGGCGCAGCGCGTCGTCGACAGTCAGCAGCTCGTAGATGCCGGTGCGGCCGCGGTAGCCGCTATGGTTGCAGGCGGGGCAGCCTTGCGCGGTGTAGAAGCTGCCCGCCCTCGGCGCGAACCCGAGCGCCTTCAGCTGCGCCCCATCCGTGGCAAACGGCTTGCGGCATTCCAGGCAAAGGCGGCGCACCAGCCGCTGCGCTACCACGCCGATCAGGCTGGTGGCGAGCAGAAACGGTTCCACGCCCATATCGACCAGACGGGTGACGGCGCTCACCGAATCGTTGGTGTGCAGCGTGGCGAACACCAGATGCCCGGTCAGGCTCGCCTGCACTGCGATTTGGGCCGTCTCCAGATCGCGGATTTCGCCGATCATGACGACGTCCGGGTCCTGGCGCAAAATGGTGCGCAGGGCGCGCGCGAAACTCATTTCGATGCGGGTGTTGATCTGCGTCTGGCTGATGCCGTCGAGGTCATACTCGATCGGATCCTCCACCGTCATGATGTTGAGCGCCTTCGGATCCAGCCGCGAGAGCGAAGCGTAGAGGGTCGTGGTCTTGCCCGACCCGGTCGGGCCGGTGACGAGGACGATGCCATGCGGCTCGCGGATGAGCTTGTCCATGTACGCGAGCGTTGCGTCGTCCATCCCCAGCCTTGAGAGGTCGAGCCGCCCTGCCTGCTTGTCGAGCAGGCGCAGCACCACGCGCTCGCCGTGTCCGGTCGGAATGGTCGACACCCTCACGTCGATCGGCTTGCCCGCCACCCGCAGCGTGATGCGCCCGTCCTGCGGCAGGCGTTTCTCGGCGATGTCGAGTTGCGCCATGATCTTGATGCGCGACACGATCGCGCCGTGCAGCGCGCGCGCCGGCTCGATCAGATCGCGCAGCGTGCCGTCGATGCGCAGCCGCACCACCGAACGTGTTTCGAAAGGTTCGATGTGGATGTCGGAGGCGCCGTCGCGCAGCGCCTGCGTGAACAGCGCGTTGATCAAACGGATCAGCGGCGCGTCGTTCTGGCTTTCGAGCAGATCCTCGACCCGGGGGATGTCCTGCAGCAGCCTGGACAGGTCGAGGTCCTGCGCGATGTCATCGGCAAGGGCAGCCGCGCCGGCGTCCGCGGCGTTGTAGAGGGCCGAAATAAGCTCGTCGAACTCCTCGGCGCCGATGCGTCTCGCCTGCAGCGGCACGCCCAGCGTGCGGCGCACTTCGGCGAGCGCGCCCGCATGAGCGCCGCTGCGCACCGCCACCTGCGCCAGGCCGTCGCCCAAACCGGTGACGACGACGCCTTTGGCCTTGGCGAAGGCGTAGGGAACGACCGGTTTGGTCATTGCGACGCGGCGGGCTTGTCCGCTCCCGCGGCAGGCGCGCTCTGGCGCGGCGGCAGACTGGGCGATCCGAAATCGGGAAGCACGCTCGGCACGGGCTTGGCCTTGAGCTGCTCGCCCAGAATGTAGTCGTAACGGTCGCTGGTAAGCGAATCGGCACGCTCGGCGCTGCGGAGCAGCGTTGGCCGCAGGAACACCATGAGGTTGGTCTTGCTGCGCGAGCGCGTGTTGTACTTGAACAGGCCGCCGAGTATCGGGATGTCGCCGAGCCCGGGCACTTTTTCCACGCCGTCCTTGAACGTGTCCTGCATCAGGCCGCCGATCACGACGATCTGGCCGTCATCGACCAGCACCGTCGATTCGACCGAGCGTTTGTTGGTAATAATGCCGGAGGCGTTGGTGCTGTCCTGCACGTTCGACACCTCCTGAAAGATCTGCAGGCGCACCGCGCCGCCTTCGGAGATCTGCGGTTTGATCCGCAGCGTCAGGCCGACGTCTTTGCGCTCCACGGTCTGGAACGGCGTCGGCGTGGTGGCCGCAGCCGAAACCGCGTAAGAGCCGGTGACGAACGGGACGTTCTGGCCGATGACGATTTTCGCTTCCTCGTTATCGAGGGTCAGCAGTGTCGGGGTCGACAGGATGTTGGCGTTGGCGTCGGCCTGGAGCGCGCGCACCAGCAGGCCGAGATTCAAAACCTCGACGCCCACGCCCGGAATCGTGATCGTGCCCTGCACCACGCCGACATTCAAGCCGTGTCCGGCTGCGGCCGGATTCTGGGAAATTGAGCCGATATTCTGGGCGGCGGTGCCGAAATTGGTGCCGCCGAACCCCTGCGTATTGCTCTTGCCGAACCCGCTCAGGTTCTGCCACTGGATGCCGAACTCGGCCGCCTTGTCGGCGGTAACCTCGGCGATCAGCGCCTCGACATACACCTGCGCCCGGCGCACGTCGAGTTTCTCCACCGCGGCGCGCAAATTATTGTAGATCGCATCGGGAGCGGTGATGATGATGGCATTGGTGGCCGCATCCGCCTGGATGATGCCGGGTGTAGACGCGCTGGGCTGCGCCTGCGCCGGCGCCTGCCCCAGCGGCGGCGCACTCGTGGACATGCTCGTTTGCGTTGGCCCGGTCACGGCTGTGCCGCCGTAGATCGCGCGCAGGATCTCCGCCAGTTTCACCGCCTGGGCGTTTTTCAGGTAGATCACATGAATATTGCCGCCGGCGCTGGTGGGCGAATCGAGCATCGCCGCCAGTTCGCGCACTCGCCGCAATCGCGCCGGATCGCCGGCGCGGGCGAGCACGCTGTTCGAGCGCGCATCCGCGGCAATGGTAAAACGGCCGGTCGGGTCGGCCGCCTGCGCCGGCTCGGTAAGCAGGCGGCTGATGGTCTGCGCCACGTCGAGCGCGGAGGCGTACTGAAGCGGAATGATGACCGAATCGCTATCGGCAGGCCGGTCGACCGATTCGATGATTTTTTCGATGCGCTGCAGGTTGCTCGCGTAATCCGTAACCACCAGCGTGTTGTTGCCCGGGTAGGCGGTGATGCTGTTGTTGGGACTGATCAGCGGGCGCAACACCGCCACCAGCTGCGCCGCCGATTCGTGCTGCAGCCTGAACACCTGTGTCTGGATGGTATCCCCCCCGGCGCGCGGCCGCTCCTGCGGTCCGGCCGTGGGGCTGCGATGCATTTTGGCCTCGATCTCGGGGACGATCATGACCATGCCGCGCTCCTCCACCGCGGCAAAGCCCTGCAGGCGCATGGCCGACAGGAACACCTGGTAGACCAGCGCCCTGGACATCGGCCTGGCCGAGACGATATTGACCGTGCCCTTGACGCGCGGATCGAGAACGAAGTTCTTCCCGGTGATTTCGCTCACCGCCTTCACCACGCCTTCGATGTCGGCGTTGACGAAATTGAGCGTGACTACGTCCGGGCCGCTCGGGCGCGCGGCCGCGTTGGCGCCGGCGCGTTCGGCGGGTGCGGTGTCGGCGGCCCACGCCTGGCCGCTCGAGACTACGATGGCCAGCCAAAGAAAACCTGCTCGTAACCAGTAATGCTTCATAGATGATCCTCGGGCGCGCCCTGAATATGCGATGGCGATATTGTTCTCAAAATCACGGGTTTTAATCACTTTCGGTTCCTCGACCAGCGGATCGTCTGGCTCGTGGGGCAGCCGGCTGCGCGGCTTGCGGGGCAACGGCTGGAGGGGGTGGAGCAGCGGATTGTGTGGCTCGCGGGGCGACGGACTGAGTGGCTTGCGCAGACGGGGTCGCAGATCCTTTCTTCTCCGGCCATGCGAGCGTTTCGCGCACTCTATTGCGCTCCAGGATGACGTGAGCCGCGTGGACTTCGGCCAGGCGGATGCCGGGGGCGACGTCCTCGCCCTCGTGCACCGCCAGAATCTGCTTCCCCTCGAGTTGCACCACCGCGTGGCCGAGCCGGCCGCGAGAGGCGGCCACTACGCCAAGCAGCCTGATCGCAATTCCGGTGGGTGCGGCCACCTGGTTGCGCGGCACGGTGCCGAAAATTGCGCCGGCGGAAGCCACACTGCCGCTTTGCGCCGCAGCCGCCTCCACGCGCGGCTCTGCGCGCGGGGCAAACCACGCCCAGGTCCAGTATGCGAGCACCGCGCCAAGCAGCGCAACCGTGACCAGCGTGAGCGAGGAAACGAGGACCGTTTGCGCAAGACTGGATCGACCAAACGGGAGCGCCTGCATTCTTCGTCAATCGCCATTCGCGCGCTGAAAGTAGTGTGGCCGGGCGCAGTAATCGGCCGGGTACATCGGTCGAAGCATTATATAATGGAAACCCTCGTATTCGAGGCTGCCCGATGCATCTGTCGAAGCATTATATAATGGAACCTGCGGCTTCCGAGACGCGGGAGCATCAATTGTTCACAGGGATGATTTGGCGATGCTGATCCGGGTTCGCGGGCAACGTGGTTTCACCTTGCTCGAAGTAATGGTGGTCGTCGTCATTCTCGGCATTCTCGCCGCCCTGGTGGTGCCGAAGATCATCAGCCGCCCCGACGAGGCGCGGGTGATTGCCGCAAAACAGGATATCGCGAGCCTGATGCAGGCGCTCAAGCTCTACCGGCTGGACAACCAGCGCTACCCGACGACCGAGCAGGGATTGCAGGCGCTGCTGGTCAAGCCGGCCACCGCGCCGATTCCGCTCAACTGGAAGCCGGGCGGGTACATCGAGCGGTTGCCCAAGGACCCTTGGGGCGGTCTCTACCAGTACCTCAACCCCGGAGTGCAGGGCGAGATCGACGTTTTTAGCTACGGCGCCGACGGAGCGCCCGGCGGCGAGGCCAACGACGCTGACATCGGCTCCTGGAATCTCTAGGGGTAACAATGAAAAGCGTGGCTATCTCGGAGCCAAGCCGGGGCTTCACGCTAATCGAAATGCTCGTGGTGCTGATGATCATGGGCCTGTTCGTCGGGCTGGTCAGCACCATCACCCGGCCCGACGATCGCGCGGTGCTCAGGCTGGAAGCCGAGCGTCTGTCGCAGCTCCTGGACTTTGCCGTCACGGAAGCGCGGCTCACCGGAAAATCCATCGCCTGGACCGCCGACGAATCGGGCTACCGTTTCTGGCGTTCCGGCGACGATGCACTCTGGTCCGAAATCCGCGACAGCGAACTGCTGCGCGCGCGAACCCTGCCGCAAGGCATGGCCGTCTCCCGCTTCCGCGTCGAAAACATGCGGCCGCAGGGTTCCATGCGCCTGGAGTTTACGCCGCAGGGCTCGTCATTGGCTTTCGCTATCGGCGTGTCACTGGGAGCGGAGCATTATGCGGTCACTGGATCCCCGGTCGGGGAGGTGCGCGTGGTGCCCGGGGAAGGAGGTAACAATGGCGAAGTGGCACTACGTCAGGAACCCGTTGCAAAATGAATTTTGCAGCGGCCGCTCCAGAGGAACATGAGGGGACGTGTCCCCTCATTTTGAAATGAACGCCAGGCGCAAGGGGTTTACGCTGGTCGAAGTGCTGGTTGCTTTGGCGATCGTCTCGATCGCGTTGCTCTCGGCGCTGCGCGCGGCCGGACAGGGCACGAACAACGTGGGCGAGCTGCGCTCGCGCCTGCTCGCGGGCTGGGTTGCGGAAAATCTTCTGGCGGAGCATCGCGCCCGCGCCGACTGGCTGCCGCTGGGCATACAGCGCGGCACCTCGCGCCAGGGCGGCCTCGACTTCGCCTGGCGCGAGGAGGTCATCGCCACGCCGAACCCCGCTTTCCGCCGCGTCGATGTGCGCGTTTACGCGACTGCCGAAGAATCGCATGCCCTGTCGCACCTCGCCGGGTTCATCGTCAATGCACCGGGGGTGCGAAGATGAAGCGCGCACGCGGCTTCACCCTGATCGAGGTGATGAGCGCGCTGCTGGTGCTGTCGCTGCTCGCGCTGATGTCCTATCGCGGACTCGGCGCCGTGCTCGACGCGCGCGAGCACGTCAAGCAAGAGACCGACAAATGGCGACAGGTGGCGGCTTTCTTCGCGCGCTTCGAGCGCGACGTCGAACTCGCAGCGCCGCGTCCGGTGCGCACCAATGACGGCATCGCGCCGGCATGGCTTGGCGCGCCGGCCGCCACAGCCGAGGCAAGCCTGGAATTCAGCCGCTTCGCCTCGACCGAGGGCGTGGACACGGCGCGCCGGATCGGCTACCGCCTGAACGACAGGAATGAGATCGAATTGTGGTTGTGGCCGGGACTGGACATCGCCCCCGACACGCTGCCCGCACGCTACGCCGTGCTCGCCGGCGTGAAAACCTTCGAACTGCAGTATCTCAATCCCTCTCTTGCGTGGGTCGACATCTGGCCGACGTCGCCAACCGACCAGCCTATTCCCCGCGCCGTGCGCCTGCGCATCGTGCTCGCCTCGAACGAGGAACTCGTGCGCATATTCGTGCTGCGATCATGAAAGCACCGCAACGCGGCGTCGCCATTGTGCTGGCCATGGGCGTGGTCGCGCTTGCCGCGATGGCCGCCGCGGCGATCATGGTGTCGCAAAGCACCTGGGCACGTCAGGTCGAGCTCACCACCGATCACATCCAGGCGCGGGCTGTGCTTCTCGCCGGCGCGGACTGGGCGCGCGCGCTGCTCGCCGATGACCGCCGCCTGAGCAACGTCGATCACCTGGGTGAACCCTGGGCGTTGAAATTGCCGCCATTGCCGGTAGAAAACGGCGAACTCGTGGGCCAGATCGAGGATCAGCAGCGCGCATTCAACCTCAACAACCTGGTAACGCAAGGGAAGATCAACGTGGCGCAGCTCGCGCATTTGCGCAGCCTGCTGGCGACTCTGGGCTTGCCCGATGAACTCGCCGACGCGCTCGCGGACTGGGTCGACGCGGACAGCCAGCCGCAACCGCGGGATGGGGCCGAGGACGCGTACTATCTTGCCTTGGATCCGCCTTACATCAGCGCGAACCGGCCGCTGATCGACGTGGCCGAACTCGCGCTGGTGCGCGGTTTCGACGACAATGTGCGCGCGCGCCTGCGCCCTTACGTAACGGCGCTGCCCGGCTTCACCGCGATCAACGTGAATACGGCCCCGGCGGAAGTGCTTGCCGCGGTGATCGAGGGCCTGGACCTGGGCGGTGCCCAGCTGCTGGTAGCGCAGCGGGACCGGGCCTATTATCGCAACAGCGACGACTTTGTCAGACGGCTTCCACGGGGAGTGGAGGCGGCCGCGGGTGACATCGGCGTGAGCAGCGATTACTTCATCGCGACATTGCGAGTGACCATCGGCGGGGCGCAGGCGCGCGGCAAGGCCCTGCTCGCACGCAGTGGCTCCGGCTGGCCCGATATCGTATGGCGCAAGTATCTATGACGCGTCGACACCGGCCATCAGGGGACGGGCAGAAAGGGGCTGCATTCAGATGAACACCTTAACCAGAGCGACACCATGAGCTTGCTTCGAATCTACAGTTCTTTGAGCGACACGCCACAACGGTGTCAGTGGGCCCTGGTCAGCGACGGCCGCGAGCCGGTCGTCGGCGAAGGACCGCTGGCGCAGTTGCCGCAGCGCGCCGAGCGCGTGCAGCTGGTGCTGCCCGCCGCCGACGTCCTGATTACGCGCGCGCACCTGCCGCAATCGGCCAGGCGCCACGCCGGATCGGTACTCGCCTATGCGGTGGAAGACGCAACAGTAGGCGACCCTGATGCCAGCCAGGTGAGTTGGCTCGGTTCGGCCGCGGACGCCGATGTGCTCGCCGTTGCGGACCGGCAAGGGCTCAAAGCCTGGCACGACGCGCTCGACGCCGCCGGCATCCGCGGCTACGAAGTGCATTGCGAAACACTGATGTTGCCGTGGATGCCGGGAGAGTGGAGCGTCGCCTGGAACGGGCGCGAGGGCTTCGTGCGCACCTCCGAATTGGAAGGCACGGCGACAGATTGCGGCGACCCGGATACCCCGCCGCTGTCGTTGCGCCTGATGCTCGACGAGGCAAAAACGCGCGGCGAGGCGCCGGCCTCAATCGCAGTGTACGCGACCGGGCCGGACTCGCCGCTTGAAATCGAGGCATGGCAACGCGCGCTCGGCGTGGCGCTGCGCCGTGCCGGAAACTGGGACTGGCGCGCTGCGCCGCCGAACGCCGGTATCAGCCTGGCGCAGGCGCGCACGCGCTGGCGCCTGCCCCCTGGCACCCTGACACGCCTGCGGCCGGCAGCCTGGATCGTGGGCGCCGCCCTGGCCGTGCATGCGCTGGCGCTGGTGGTCGACTGGACGCGGCTCGCCAGCGAGCAGCGCGGCCTGCGCGCGCGCATGGAAGCGCGTTTTCGCGCCGCCTTTCCCGAAGCGGTCGCGGTGGCTGACCCGGCGCTGCAGATGCGGCGCAAGCTGGCCGAAGCGCGCCATGCCGCCGGCCAGCCCGATAGTGGCGACTTCCTGCCGATGATAACGAATGTGGCGGCCGCGCTGAAGCAGGCGCCGCCGGGCGGACTGCGCATCGCATCCTACGAAAGCGGACGCATGACGCTCGAACTCGCCGGAATCGACGACGCGGGCATACGCCGCATAGTCGCGCGCCTGCTCCAGTCCGGGTTGCAGGTCGACAAGGGCGCCGCAGCCGCCCCCGGCGCAGCCCGCTCCGGCGGCGCAACCGCGGTCATCACGGTGCGTTCATCATGAAAGCGCGGCTGCGCAAGCTGTGGCAATCGCGCTCGCCGCGGGACCGGGCGATAATCGCCGTGCTGGCCGCGCTCGTGGGCATCGCGCTGTACCTGTCGCTGGTGCAGTCGGCGTATCGCGCGCGTGCCCAGCTGGGTGCGTCGGTGTCCGTCCTGCGTGCGCAGGCGCTGCGCCTGGACGCGGACGCAAACGAACTCGCGCGCGCGCGCGCCGCGCCTGCGGCCCCCGCGCCGCAGACCGATCTGCGCACGCAAGTGCAGGCCCAGGCCGGCGCTGCCGGACTCGCGAGCGCGTTGCTGCGCATCGATGCCCGGGACGCGGATCAGGTGCAGGTGGCATTCGGCTCCGTCGCGTTCGCCGACTGGCTCGCCTGGGTCGCTACCCTGCAGGCGCAGCAGATCCGCCTTGACACCGGCCGCATCGAAGCCCTGAGCACGCCGGGACTGGTGAGCGTAACGGCCACCTTCACCCGCGCCAAATCGCAGTGAGCCGCTGGCGCCTGATTGCCCTCGGGCTCGCCGCCTATGCGCTCGGACTGATTGCCACCGCGCCGGCCACTTTGATCGATGCGCGCCTGGCGCAGGCGAGCACAGGCGGGCTGCGCCTGGCCGAAGCCCGCGGCACACTGTGGTCGGGAACAGGACAGATCGAGATCCGCGATGCGAACCGCAGCAGCGGAATCGCAAAAAGCATAGCCTGGCGTATCCGGCCGGCATATTTGCTGCGCGGCAAGCTATTGTACGAAGTCGCGCTGGACCATGCCGTGCAGCGATTTCCGGTGACGATTTCCCTTTCGCGCATCGAAGTGGCGGACGCCGACATCAACCTGCCGGCCGCGGCACTGGGCCTGGGCGCGCCCAAGCTGGCCCCGCTCGGGCTCACCGGCGACATGCTGCTGCACATTGCCCGGCTTGCCTTCGGGCGCGACTCGGTCCAGGGCAACGCCACGCTGCAATGGCGCGACGCCGGATCTGCGTTCACGCGGATTTCGCCCCTGGGTGACTATGAGCTGCGCCTTGAAGGCGACGGCGCAGCCGTGCGTGCGTCCCTGCGCACGCTGCAGGGACCGCTTCAGCTCGACGGCCAGGGCTCCTGGGCGGCCGGGCGCAGCCCCGTGTTCCAGGGCAACGCGCGCGTTGCGCCGCAACACCAGCAACAGCTCGCGCCGCTGCTGCGCATGATTGCGGTAGAACGCGGCGAAGGACGCTTCGAGTTGTTCCTCAAATAAGCAGTCGCCCGGACTTCCCCTAAGCCGGACAAGCCGGAACCAAGCAAAGTGTCTCCGGCGGGGGAAAAGCCCTTATCTCACGAACAAGGGGACTTTCCCCTCAAGGGGGATCGAGACCTTCGGGGCGTTGATCCCCCCGCGGATGTATCCTCGCCATTTATCGAAATCTGTGCCATTTCTGTCAACTCTTGACTGATAAGAGATTAAAGCGGCAGACAGCTGCGCCACGTCTATGATTTTGGTCAAATCATGCAGCTCGCTGGTCTGGTCAAATAGCGACAGTGGCGGGTAGTCACGGACAAAACCGCGACCGCCGAGTTCGCTCGATCCGGTCGATCCGGTCAATAGCTGTACCATCTTTTATCGAGAGGTGAACATGAAGCTGAAAACTGGACAATTCGCGTTAATGCTTTCCGCCGCGCTTGCGCTTTCAGGGGGTGTAAGCAGCGCCTACGCGCAGGATAACGGCTATGTCATGGCCCCGACCTCCGATAATGTCGTAGTGAAAAACCCGTTCGGCCTGTGCTGGCGCACCGGCTACTGGACGCCCGCCATGGCAACTGCCGAATGCGATCCGGACCTGGTGCCGAAAAAGCCCGCACCAGCGCCCGCGCCTGCACCCAAGGCCGCGCCTCCGGCACCCGCGCCCGCGCCCGCACCGGCACCCAAGCCCGCTCCCGCGCCGGTCAAGGAAAAAGTGACCATGGCCGCCGATGCGCACTTCGACTTCGACAAGTCCGCGCTCAAGCCCGAAGGCAAGGCCAAGCTCGACGACCTGGTCGGCAAGCTGAAAGCGGTGAACCTGGAAGTCGTCATCGCCATCGGCCATACGGACAGCATCGGCAGCAAGGCGTACAACCAGAAGCTGTCGGTGCGCCGCGCCGACGCGGTCAAGGCTTACCTGATGAGCAAGGGCATCGAAGCCAACCGCATCCATACCGAGGGCAAAGGCGAAACGCAGCCGGTCGCCGACAACAAGACCAAGGAAGGCCGCGCCAAGAACCGCCGCGTCGAAGTCGAGGTGGTGGGAACCCGCCAAAACTAGACTTCAGCAACCCTTGCAAAAGCCCCGCGCGAGCGGGGCTTTTCCATTGCCGGCGTCCGGGGAAAGCCTAAACCGGACAAGCCGGAACCAAACAAAGTGCCTCCGGCTGGGAAAAAGCCCTTATTCCACGAACAAGGGGGGTGCAGCCCCCCTTGTAAATCCCCCCGCGGGTGCATGCTCGGAATTAATCGAAATCTTCGCCATTTCTGTCAACTCTTGACTGATAAGAGACTAATGCACGCCGCGGCGGAAGGTGTATCCCTTGTAGCTGAGTACCATGCCATCGCGCGTGATCTGCTCCAGTCTGAGGCCGGGCGCCACTTCATCGCCCTCGCGCAGCAGCCGGTTGTTGACCCCGACCAGACGATCGGCGGATTTGCCTGAATAGGCATGCACCGAAATCGACATCGGGGGGAGCTCCTGCTGGATCGCGACCGGCAGATCGGCCAGCGCCATCACAGGTGGCGGCGGCGCGGCACCGGCCGCGCCGCCGCTGCTGCGCTGGGCCTGGTCCGGCATCTGTACCGGCGCTCTTTTTGACGCCGCCACCGCCGCCTTGGGCGGCGCGCTCTGCCTCTCGCTCCTCGCGCCTGCAGCGCCGGGAGGTTGCGCTGCTGCAGGTCCGGGTGCCGGCGCAGGAGCGGGCGCAGTTGCGGGCGCGGACGCTGGTACGGGGGCAGCCTGCATGACCGGCGCCGAATTCTGCGCGCGCAGTTCCGGCTGCGACTTTGGCGCCATGTCCGGCCGCACCGCCGACACCTCGCTTTGGTCCGGCGCGGGCGACTTCACGGCGGCGGCCGCTGGCGCCGGCACGGCCGACTCCGGCTGCCACGGACGCAGCCAGCCGATTGCGATTCCGGCGCCCAGCAGTACGAGCGCGAGCAGGCCGTATGCGAGCAGCGCCGGCTGTTTGGGCGATGCCGGCGTCGCCTGCCCCAGCAGCAGCGTAGGCGGCGCGCCGCGCTGGCGCAGCTGATCGGATTTGCGCAGGGCGTCGAGGATATACGACACGGCTAGCTTTCCCCTTGCTTGCGCGATAGCTTCGGCGCGGTTTCATCCGCCACGCCGGCGAGGCGCATCAGCGTCCGCGGCCCGACGACGCCATCGGGTATCAGTCCCTCGGCGAGTTGAAACTGTTTCACCTGGCGCAACAGCACCTGGTCAAACAGCGGGTCTGCGCCAGGTTCCGCCGCGCGCCCCTGCGCCTGTGCAAGTTGTCGGGCGAGCCATGCCACCGCCGTTCCGCGCTCACCGGAGCGGATATTCTCGTGCGCATCCGGCGGCATGCGCCAGAGCAGGGTGTACTGCCCCGACCATTGCGCCGCCAGCGCGCCGATGGCGACCGTCCTGGTGTGCGCGCCCAGCGCGAATGTGGCAGCCTTGTCGTCAAGCGCAGTCAGGGCCGCGTGAAATTCCCGGCCCTGCCGGTCGCGCAGCAGCAGCACCGCGGGCCGGTTCAATTCGCGCAACTCGTCCAGCCCGGCACGAGCCGTGTGGCAGCGCAAACCCAGGGCTTGGGCCTGCCTGCAGGCATCCCCGCCTTGATAGTCCGCGCCCCAGGCCCGGAACAATGCCGCATACGCCAGCGCGCGGTTGTCACCTGGCGCCTGATCCGAGGGCCATTCCAGCGTGTCCGGCAGCGCGGCGGCCGGCTTGGACGCCGGCTGCGCAGCTGCCGCCGCGGGCGCAGCGACGCCTGGCTGCAGCGCAACCGGGCTGGGCACTTCCTGCTCCTTCCAATACAGCGCCAGAGCGAGCGCCGCGCCAGCCAGCAGAACCGCGGCGGCCGCGAGGGCGCGCAGCAGGCCGCGCCGCGCCAAGGGCTGATGCAACACCTCGCGCGCAGCCTGCGCCAGCGTCGCGCCATCGACCCGCTCTTTGCTCTGCACGTAGGCGCCGAGGAGCGCGCGGTCGCACAAAACATTGATGACCCGGGGAACGCCGCCGCTCAAGCGGTACAAGCGCCCCATCAGCCGCGCGGGGAACAGCTGCCGCTGCGCGCCCGACACCTCGAGCCGGTGCCGCACATAAGCTGCGACTTCCGGCTTGGTCAGCGGCCCCAGGTGATAGCGCGCGACAATGCGCTGGCTGAGCTGGCGCAGTTCCGGCCGCTCCAGCATCAGCGCGAGTTCGGGCTGGCCCAGCAGGATGATCTGCAGCAGCTTGCGCTGGTCGGTTTCCAGATTGGTGAGCAAGCGCATCTGCTCCAGCACCTCGGCCGAGAGATTCTGCGCCTCGTCGATGATCAGCACCGTGTGCCGGCTCCTGGCATGGGCTTCGAGCAGGTAGACATTGATGCAGTCGACGAACACCTTGACGCTGGTGTTGCCCGACGGGTAGGCAATGCCGAATTCGACGCAAATGGTCGAGAGCAATTCCTCCACCGTCAGCTTCGGATTGAAAATGTAGGCCACATCGCAGGAATCCGGAATCTGCTGCAACAGACAGCGGCACACCGTGGTCTTGCCCGCCCCTATTTCCCCCGTCAGCAGGACGAATCCGCCGTCGCCGCCCACGCCGTAGAGCAGATGCGCCAGCGCTTCCTGGTGGCGCTGGCTCAGGTAGAGATAGCGTGGATCGGGCGCGATGGAAAACGGCGCTTCGGCAAGGCCAAAAAAGTGTCGATACATGGGGCCGCACAGAGGAAGTGTGGCGACATTATAGCGGCGAGTACCGCGCGCTGCCCGTCGTGCCCGCATCACCGCGCGATTCGCCCGCGCGCCCGGCTCAGGCTTGAGCAGAGCGAGGCGCCCCAAGGGGCGCGGGAGGGTGGCGTCCCCCGACTCGGCAACGAACGCTTATTCGCCGGTGTCGCGTATCATTTCGCGAAACCTGACCACCTCGTACTCGTCGCCACTCTCGACCACGCCCTGCGGCATGAGCAGACAGTTCATGTCATCCCTCTGGTATTCCATGTTCTGCCCCGGAACGAACACGCCGGCCCGCAGCAGCACGCGCGCCTCGCCCGGCGACTCGCTGCCGTCGCCGATGAGAATACCGGTTTCACCGCCCGCGCCGCCGCTCACGCTCAATTGCACCAGCCGCGCGGATTTGGCGATAGTCTGTATGCCGACCGAGCCCTTTTGCGCAATTTCGCGCTGCAGGCGGCGCACCACACCTAGCACCCAGTTGTCGCCGCCCTCAGGCTGCAAACCGAGCAGGCAGCCGATTTTCAGCCAGTCGCCCTTGATCTCCGGGATGCCCGCGCCGAAGCCCCCGGCGCTGACGTTCTCCACGATCCAGCTTTCGGCACCGGAGCCTTCCTGACTGGGCGCACCTCCGAGCATGGCCAGTACCCCGTCGTAGCCGTGAACGACGTTGAGGCGCGACTTCACCCGGTGGCGCTGGTGCTTGCGCTCCGGCGACTTGGGCGACCAGTACAAGGCCAGATGGTTGAGCACGTCGAGCACGGTTTCGGCTGGATAACTGCCGCCCAGATTCACCTGCGCAGGAACGTTTCCCGTGGTCTTGATGGTTTGGATCAGGGATTCCAGATGCTCCAGCGCCTTGCCAGCGGCAAAGAAACGCAGCGTCGGCGCATGCTGCGGCGCACGCGCCAGGCGCAGCGGCGCGCGGCTGGTGGCGAGATCGATCCAATAGGCGCTGTCTGGCTGCAGGTCCAGGCGCACGGTGAACGAAGCGCAAAAATGGGCGATCATGCGCTCGCACAATTCCATCTCCAGCGGCAGCAGGCTGTCGGGCGAGGACGCGGAAAGCATGACAGCTTTCAGGAATTCCAGCTCCGGTGTGGATTCGCCCGGGATACCCGGATAAAGCGTCACCGCGGATTGCGCGAACTTGCGCGTTTCCGCCAGAGCATAGACCTTGGCGATCACGCCCCACACGGACTGATCTGCCGGCCCGTAGCGCACGTAGCTCCACTTCATCTGGGCGGCAAGCGCGCGCAGCGCGCGCGCGAGCAGAAGCGGCATGCCGCCCTTTAACGCGTCCGCGCCCTTGGCGCCGGCGGCGTAAAGGTCGATGCAGCCGGCGTAGGCAAGCGCCGCCTGGCGCCAATAATCGAATATCGCCTTCCACAGACGGATTTCCTGGAATTTCGCCAGGCGCGGCGATGCCATGTAATCGCGCGCGAGCTTGCGCAGGTGCGTCTGTGCCGTCTCATCCAGCAGTTGCACCAGTTGGGCGCGATATTCCGGCTTGAAGCCTTCCTCGGCCATGACCGACTCCAGCCAATGGCTTAGTTCGTCCGCGCACTTCAAGGCGTCACCGGTCGGCAACTCCCCGAGCAGCTTCCTCGCCTCCCTGACATCGGCCATCGGGTGATCCGGCTTCTTGCTGCCAAACAGGCTGATCATCGGCGTCTCGCGGAAATATTGGGCTGCTTCATCATTTGACCAGGGGCGCCAGGAAATCAATCCCTGCGTCCGTGGTTGACATCGTTTGACAGGCTCTAGACAGACCGGCGCGGCAGTTGCGCGCGCAATTTGCCGATCTGCGCCTCGAGCTCGCGGATGCGCTTGATCAGCGTGAGCGTCAGAGCAAGCGTCTGCGTGTCCAGCTCCAGGTCGTCGCGCAAGCGGCCTGCGGCTCGTACCGTAACCACGATATCGCCGCTGAAGGTCCATTCGGCTTCCTGGGGATTGTTCGGCGCGAGAGCGCCGTAGTCGATAAGCTCGCGCAGGTCGGCTTCCGACAGGCCGGAGAGCCGCACCAGTTCGGCAAACGAACACTCGCACTGCGCATCCAGCCAAATTGCATCAGCTTGTTCGAGTTTCATTTCCGATCTCCTGTTCGAAATGTCCGCGCGGATTGAAAGTCGAGCCATCCGCCAATTCCTTGAACAAGGCCCGCTCGCGCTCGCTCAGCACCGTGGGCACGGCGATCTGCACGATTGCGTACAAGTCGCCTTCGCCCGCGCCCGGCTTTGGCAATCCGCGCTTTGCAAGCCGCAATTTTTGTCCGGCATGCGTCCCCGGCGGCACTTTGAGATGCACCGAGCCATTCAGCGTAGGCACCTCGATCACTGTGCCCAGCGCGGCTTCCCACGGGGTCAGGGGCAGGTCCAGGTACAGATCGTGACCGCTGACGCGATACAGCGCATGCGGATGCAGCACAATATTGAGGTACAAATCGCCGTCGGGTCCGCCGCCCATGCCCTTCCCGCCCTTACCGCGCAGCCGCAGCCTCTGTCCATCCGTGGCACCTTTGGGAATGCGCGCCTTGAACGATCGCTCGACGCGATGCAGCCGGCCGTGCTCGTCGTATTCCGGCACGGTGAGATTCAGATCCACCGTGGTGCCGCGGCAGGCTTCATCCAGGGTGATGTGCGCCGTGACTTCGTAGTCCTGTCCGGGCATCTGAAAAGTGCCGCCCTGCCGCCCCGCGTGGCGCCTGCCGCCCGCGAGCCCGGCGAACAACTCGGACAAGTCAATGTCGTCAGACGAGAACGGCGTATCCCCGAACTGCTTGCCCCAGTCCGGAGGCGGCTGGAAATCCTGCCCGGGCTGATGACGGCCCAATTGGTCGTAGGCGGCGCGCTTTTCCGGATCCTTGAGGGTCTGGTAGGCATCGGCGATCTCCTTGAATTTCTCCTCGCCGGCGGGATCCTTGGACACATCCGGATGATACTTGTGTGCGAGTTTGCGATATGCCTTCTTGATCGCGTCGGTGTCGGCGTCACGCCCGACGCCGAGGATCTGGTAGTAGTCCTTGTATTTCATTACTCGCTCCTTGGCGGACTTCGAATCACGGCGATCACGCTGCCGGTTCATGCGCTTCGTGCGGTTCGACATGAATGGTGACCGACGCCCTTGCCAGGTGGCTCGCGATCGATTCCTCCAGCCGGTCGCACAGGGCGTGGGATTCGCGCACGCTGGTCTCCCCCGGCAGCAGCAGGTGAAACTCGATGAAGCGGGTGGCGCCCGCTTTGCGCGTGCGCAGCGCATGAAAACTCGCGCCCGCAGGCAGCCCGGCCCGGATGAGTTCCTCGGCTTTGCCGATTTCCTGCGGCGACAAGGCCACATCCATCAGGCCGTCGATGGAGCGGCGCAGCAAATCGACGCCGGTGACGACGATATGCAGCCCGACCGCGACCGCAATCAGCGGATCGAGTATCTGCCAGCCCGGCAGGAACACGATGACCAGCAGACCGCCCAAGACGCCGGCCGAAGTCCACACGTCGGTGAGCAAGTGCTTGGCGTCCGCCTCGATGGTGACGCTATCGTGCTCGGCGGCAACCTTGAGCATGAGGCGGGCGGTGGCGAAGTTCATCGCCGCCGCCAGCAGCCCGACGCTTATTCCCCAACCGAGGTGTTCCAGCGGGACCGGGTGCATAAAGCGGTTCCACCCGGCGTAGATGATGGAAGCGGCGGCAAACAGGATCAGCGTGCCTTCGACGCCGATGGAAAAATACTCGGCCTTGTCGTGGCCATAGGTATGACGATCGTCAGCCGGCTGCTCGGCGATGGTGAGCGCAGTCAGGGCGACCAGGCCGGCGGCGAGATTGACCAGCGCTTCCAGCGCGTCGGACAGGAGGCTCACCGAACCGGTCAGAAAATACGCGCCGAACTTCAACGCGAGTGTCGCGATCGACGTGGCAATCGAAAGCAGGGCCATCTTTCGCGTAGCTTTCATAGCCATTTCTTTGCGCACCCTCACAAGTGATTCGAGCCAGGCCACTGCCCACGCTCGCGCGAGCGCTGCCTCATTATGCCACCTGTGCGCAGCGCAGACGAAACCGCGTCCGGGCCCGCCCGCTCCTGTGCGTCCTCGCGCTGGGCCAACAAAGGGCTATTTCATTTTCGACGGCAACTTGATCGTCCGGCCGGCAACCATGAAGGCGCCTGTTCCAAGATGATGCATCGTCCGAGGATCTTTCCTCGAACTGTCGACCCACGCTTTCAGCACCTCCAGGATGAAGAAGCAGTATTTGCTCACCAGCTTCGTGTCCACCACCTTGCATTCCAGAGCCGCATGGCATTCGTCGATCAGCGGCGCCCTGACGCAGGCGGCGGGCGCGGGCGTGAGGCCGAAGCGCCGGAACTTGTCCAACTTCCGCCCGGAGGTGTTGCCGCAACCCACCACCTGTGCCGCAAGCTCGACCGTCGGGATGTTGATCACGCATTCCTTGCTCGCTTTCAACATGCCGAACGTGTAGTTGCGGTTGCTGATCACGCAGCCCACCAGCGGCGGCTCGAACTCGATCATGGTGTGCCAGGACATGGTCATGATGTTCGCCCGCCCCTTTTGGGCAGTCGTGACCAGCACCACCGGCCCCGGCTCGAGCAGGCGGTAGACCCGGGACAAGGGAAGGGATCTTTTTGCCATTTTTCAGCACCTCGTAGCGCTGGGTTTGAACGATCACGCGTCTCCCTCGACCAATCCGGAGAAACGCTACGCCAATGCGCGCGAGTTTCAGTTTGAGGCCCGGGCGGAAGTGCTCATTGATAAAACTCAAACCATGCCTCCACCCCCGGAGCAAATGGGGGGCAGTTGACATCGCACATTATTTCCATAATACTGGAAACATGGAAATAGGATCCGCCAGCAACAGTCTCGCCGCGCTGGGACACGAAACGCGGCTTGCGATCTTTCGCCTGCTGGTGCAGGCAGGTCCGCAGGGCGTCAATGCCGGCCTGATCTGCGAGAAGCTGGAGCTGGCGCCGGCGACGCTCTCGTTCCATCTCGCCCACCTCACCCGGGTCGGGCTGATCTGCGGACGGCAGGAGGGGCGTTTTATCTTCTATGTTGCCGACTACGCGGCAATGAACGCTCTGCTCGCCTTTCTCACCGACAACTGCTGCCGGGGCGGGCAATGCCTGCCCAGGGCCGCCGCTGCGCCAAAGCGGCGGCGCGCCGCTACCGCCCGCTGATTCTCCCGCAGCCACCCGGTTTGCCCCAGTCGTTTGAACCAGCCACAAGAGGAGCATGCAAATGAGCACCGAAGACATCCGTGAAGTAGTGAAACAGAAATACGGGCTAGCCGCGCTGCGGGTCCAGGGCGGAGGCTCGTCCTGCTGCGGCAGCAGCCCTGTCGCGGGCGGCGCTTGCGATCCGATTACTTCCAATCTTTACAGCGCACAGCAAAGCGGCGAAGTGCCGGAACAGGCCATGCAGGCATCGCTGGGCTGCGGCAATCCGACGGCGCTGGCGCAGTTGAACCCGGGCGAGACCGTGCTCGACCTGGGCTCGGGAGGCGGCATCGACGTGCTGCTGTCGGCCAGGCGCGTAGGCCCGACGGGGAAAGCCTACGGCCTGGACATGACCGACGAAATGCTGGCGCTGGCGCGTGCCAACCAGATGAAAGCCGGCGTCGACAATGTCGAGTTCCTGAAAGGCGAGATCGAGAACATCCCGCTGCCGGACAACTCGGTCGATGTGATCATCTCCAATTGCGTGATCAATCTGTCGTCAGACAAGGACCGGGTCCTGCGCGAGGCATTCCGGGTGCTGAAACCGGGCGGACGCTTCGCTGTCTCGGACGTCGTCGTCACCGGTGAAATTCCGGCCGCAATCCGCAAGCGCGTGGAATTGTGGATCGGCTGCATCGCCGGCGCCCTGCGCGACTCGGACTACACGGCCAAGCTCGCCGGCGCGGGTTTCGAGGACATCGATCTCGAACCCACCCGCGTCTACCAGGTCGAGGATGCGCGGCAGTTCCTGGCCGGACAGGGCATCGACGTGGACGCGATTGCCGCCGAGGTCGATGGAAAATTCATGAGCGCCTTCGTGCGCGCGCGCAAGCCCGCGCGCCAGGCTTGCTGCGGGTAAGCGCAGTTGCACCGGCCGCCGTCCCGACGGCGGCCTCGTTGGCGCCTGTGCCCTGAAGGCAACCGATTCGATCGCCAGGTGCGCGCGGGCGGCGGGTTCAGTCGCCCTCGAACTCGCACAAGGTGAACACCTTGTATTTCAGTTTTTGCAGGCGCGCGCGCCCGCCCAGGTCGGGGAGATCGATCACGGCGCAGACCTCCACCACCGAGCCGCCCATTTTTTCGATCAGCTTGATCGCCGCCTCGGCCGTGCCCCCGGTTGCGATCAGGTCGTCCACCAGCAACACCAACTCGCCCTTGGCGATGGCATCGACATGCAATTCGACGCGGTCGAAACCGTATTCCAGCTCGTAGTCGTGGCCTACTGTCGCGGCCGGCAGCTTGCCCTTCTTGCGTATCGGCACGAAACCCACGCCCAGCTGAAACGCCAGCGCGGCGCCGATGATGAAGCCGCGCGATTCGATAGCGGCGATCTTGTCGATTTTCGCGCCGGTATAGCGGTGCACGAATTCGTTGATGGTGACGCGAAACCCGATCGGGTCCTTGAGCAAGGTCGTGATGTCGCGGAACATGACGCCCTGCTTGGGATAATGGGGAACTGTGCGGATGAGCGATTTGATCGGCATGATTTGCCCCTATTGCGTCACTTCGGATGCAGCACGCGCCCGGCAACGGCGTCCAGCCGCCGCACCATTTGCGCGTCGCGCGCATCGGGCGCGGTGATCAGCGCATGCTCGAGCGCGCGGCGGCAGTTGCAGCCGCGCGCCACCGTGTCGCGCTTGAGCCTGGGCGCCACATTCTTCACCAGCATGCGCGCTTTTTCCGCATTGGCGAGCAGCACCTTGATGATCGCCTCCACGGTGACGTCGTCGTGATTGGGATGCCAGCAGTCGTAATCGGTGACCATGGCCACCGTCGCGTAGCACATCTCGGCCTCGCGCGCGAGCTTGGCTTCGGGCATGTTGGTCATGCCGATGACATCGCAGTTCCAGGAGCGATACAGCTCGGATTCGGCCAGACTGGAGAACTGCGGCCCCTCCATCACCAGATAGGTGCCGCCGCGCGCCATGTCGATGCCGACTTCGCGCATCGCCGCCTCGAGGTGCTCACCCAGGCGGCTGCACACCGGGTGCGCCATGGAAACATGCGCCACCACGCCGGTTCCGAAAAAGCTCTTCGTCCGTGCAAACGTCCGGTCGATGAACTGGTCCACGATGACGAACATGCCGGGATGCAGATGCTCGCGCAGCGAGCCCACGGCGCTGACGGAAATGACGTCGGTCACGCCCAGGCGCTTGAGCGCGTCGATGTTGGCGCGGAAGTTGATCTCCGAGGGCGGAATCCTGTGGCCGCGCCCGTGCCGGGGCAGAAATACCATCGGCTGGCCGTCGAGTTCGCCACACAGAAATTCGTCCGAAGGCTCGCCGAACGGCGACGCTACCTTCTCCCAGCGCTTGCCGGCGAGGCCGTCCATGTCGTAGACGCCGCTGCCGCCGATAATGCCGAGCACCTGCTTTCCGTGATTTGCGCTCACCACACCCTCTCTCTCGTATTGGCACCGCAAGAAGAAATCCTTGGAGCGCAGGCGGCCCGCCGACATTGCCGCAACGGGTGAAGAGTTACACAGCCGGAACCGGCTGCGCCCGGTTCAATTTGGTGCCGGGTAGAGGAGTCGAACCTCCGACCTTCGCATTACGAATGCGCTGCTCTACCAACTGAGCTAACCCGGCTGAGCTACATCAATGCGAACAGGAGAATCAGCGGACGGCCACGATTATAAGCGCCGACGCGCGCGCAAACAAGGCAAGCGCGCGCGGTTTCCGAGAAATCGATGGCTTAGAGGCCGCTTGTCGCGGGGCTCAAATCCCCGGACGGGTGCGCACGATGATGTCGACGCCGGCGGTGACCATGCCCGGCGGCAGCGCCGGCAATCCATCGATACGCACGCCTTCGGCGGGAATGTCCGTGATCTCGCCTGAGCACACATCGTAGAAATGATGGTGGACGCTGGTGTTGGAATCGTAGAAAACCTTGTTCGGATCGACGATCAGCTCGCGCACCAGCCCCTTGTCGAGAAACAACTTGAGCGTGTTATAGACAGTAGCCTTGGAGGACTCGGCGTAGCGCACATTGACCGCCGCCAATATCTGCTCAGCGGAGGGATGCCACCGCTTCTCGAACAGGACAAGCGCAATCTCGATGCGCTGGTGCGTGGGCGTAATCCCGTGCACACGCAGCATTTGCGCGACGCTTTCTCTGGTGCTGGGTTCTAACTTCATGTTTGCATGATACATTGGATTCTGGACTCTGTCTAATCCATCTGTCCCACGGCACGCCCCCCGAATATGCCCATCGGCGTCGGCCAGATACACCGCATTTCGCAACTTGAACTGATCCAGGATCAATAAGGCTGGGTGTGGGGCGGAAGTCCTTCGCCGCGTCCCCCTCGGCTCAACAGTCTCTTGCACGATCAATGATCCGCTGCAGCCCCGTTGGCAAGACCCTTGGGCAGGGGAAAAGTCACGCCTTCTTCCTTTCCCTTTAGCTGAGTCACGCGCTTCGCGCCCAACGCCTGCAGCCTGGCGATGACTTCCAGCACCAGCACTTCGGGCGCCGAGGCGCCGGCGCTGACGCCGACGCGGTTGCGGCCCTGCAACCATTCCGGACGCAACTCCGAGGCCTGGTCGATCATGTGCGCCTCCACCCCCAGGGTCTGCGCCACTTCGCGCAGGCGGTTGGAGTTGGAGCTGTTGGGCGATCCGACCACGATCACCAGATCGCACTGCGGCGCCATGAATTTCACCGCGTCCTGGCGGTTCTGCGTGGCGTAGCAGATGTCGTCCTTCTTCGGTCCGACGATGTCCGGAAATCGTCGTTTCAGGGCATCGACGATGGCCGCGGCGTCGTCCACCGATAGCGTGGTCTGGGTGACGTAGGCAAGCCGGTCCGGGTCCTCGACCTCGAGCCGCTCGGCGTCGGCGACCGTCTCCACCAGGTACATCCCGCGCGTCGCCTGCCCCATGGTGCCTTCGACCTCGGGGTGCCCGCGATGGCCTATCATGATGATGCCACGTCCCTGCTCGCGCATCTTGGCGACCTCGACGTGCACCTTGGTCACCAGCGGGCAGGTGGCGTCGAATACCTTGAGGCCGCGCGCCTCGGCCTCGCGCCGGACCGCCTGCGATACGCCGTGGGCGCTGAATATCAGCGTGCTGCCTGCGGGCACCTGATCCAATTCCTCGACGAACACCGCGCCCTTCGCGCGCAGGTTATCGACCACGAACTTGTTGTGCACCACTTCGTGACGCACGTAGATGGGCGGGCCGTAGAGTTCGAGCGCGCGCTCGACGATGCTGATGGCGCGTTCGACGCCGGCGCAGAAACCGCGCGGATTGGCTAGCAATACTTCCACGATCGTACTCCAACAAAAAGCGCGTCGAGCCGCCGGTCAAGAACGATTGCCGCGCTCATCGTGCCGCGCCCGCCCGCCGCGCGCCCGGACGAAGGCTGTCCGCGACCAGCAGCACCGCGCCCACGGTGATCGCCGAATCGGCCAGGTTGAACGCCGGCCAGTGCCAGCCGGCAATGTGAAAATCAAGGAAATCGATAACGTAGCCAAGCACAATGCGATCGAGGACGTTGCCTATCGCCCCGCCCAGAATCAGCGCGAGCGCGAGGCAGAACAGTCTGTCCCCCGCATGGCGCACCAGCAGCACGCTGATCACTACGATCGCGACGAGCGCGATGGCTATGAAAAAGACGCGCTGCCAGCCGCCGGCACCGGCGAGAAAACTGAAGGCAGCACCCCTGTTGTGGGTCAGCACCAGATTGAAAAACCCGGTATAGGCGTGCGCTTCGCCGTAGCCGAGGCTGGCGCTGACCCAATACTTGCTCAGCTGGTCCAGCACCGCCAGCAGCAACGCGAGAGCGTACCAGGGCGCGAGCTTACGCATACGCCCGCGCTTCGCCGGCGCCATGCAGATTGGACACGCAGCGTTCGCAGAGCCCGGGGTGCCCGGCAGCGGCGCCGGCCTCATTGCGACCTGCGTCATCCCTTCCGACGCCGTCTCCAGTAACGTCGGCCCTATAGTGCCAGCAGCGCTCGCATTTGGCGTGCACGCTCGGGGTCACGACGACCGCCTCATCGGCGGCCGCGGCGACCGGCGTTACTACTGCGCTAGAGGTGATCAGCACGAAGCGCAGATCGTCCCCCAGCGATTGCAGCAGCTCCAGCTTGGCTCCGCTGGCGCGGATCTCGACTTCCGCCTGCAGCGACGAGCCGATTTTTCCGGCGCCGCGCGCCTCCTCCAGTTGTTTCTGCACCTCGGCGCGGACGCTGCGGATCTTTCCCCAGCGGTCGAGCAACTCGGACGAATAACCAGCAGCCGGGAACTCGTCCCAGGTATGGGTGAACACGGTCTCGTCCTTGCCGCCGCCGGCGAGCGCCCAAATCTCTTCCGCGGTAAAGGAAAGGATGGGCGCCATCAGCCGCACCAGACGCTGCAGTATCTGGTACAGCGCATTCTGCGCCGAGCGCCTCGCCCTCGAGTCCTTGCCGGCCGTATACAGCCGGTCCTTGAGAATGTCGAGGTAAAACCCGCCCAGATCCTCGGAGCAGAAGCCCTGCAGCTTCTGCGCCACAAAATGAAAGTCGTAATTTTCGTAGTCGCGCATCACCTCCCGCTGCAGCGACTGGGTGAGCGCCAGGGCATAGCGGTCGATCTCCAGCCAGTCTTCGAGCGGCAGCGCGTGCGCCTGCGCATCGAAGTCAGCCGTATTGGCGAGCAGGAAGCGCAGCGTGTTGCGGATGCGGCGATAGCTCTCGACCACGCGCTTGAGGATTTCGTCCGAGATCGACAGCTCGCCCGAGTAATCCGTCGCCGCCACCCACAGGCGCAGGATTTCGGCGCCCAGGGTGCCTGCGATTTTCTGCGGATCAAGGGTGTTGCCCAGCGACTTCGACATCTTGCGGCCCTGGCCGTCGACGAAAAATCCATGCGTCAGCAGACCCTTGTAGGGCGGCACGCCGTTGAGCATGCAGGAGACGAGCAAGGAAGAGTGGAACCAGCCGCGATGCTGGTCGGAGCCTTCCAAGTACAGGTCGGCCGGGAATTGCAGATCCATCCCGTGCGAGCCGGCGCCGGTCGTCTTGCCCTCCGGTCCGCCCATCACCGTCTGATGCGTGGAGCCGGAATCGAACCATACATCGAGCGTATCCTTGATCTTGACGTATTGCCCGGCTTGCGCGCCCAGCAATTCCTGCGGGTCCAGGGTCTGCCAGGCTTCGATGCCGCCCTGCTCCACGCGCTCGGCCACCTGCTCCAGCAGTTCCAGGGTGCGCGGATGCAATTCGCTGGTTTCCTTGTGAATGAAAAAGGGCATGGGCACGCCCCACTGGCGCTGGCGCGACAAGGTCCAGTCGGGACGGTTGGCAATCATGCCGCGCAGGCGCGCCTGGCCCCAGTCCGGATAAAAGCGTGTGTTCTCGATGCCGCGCAGCGCGGTCGCGCGCAAGGACTCGGCGGGCTTCACGCCGTTGAACCCGGGCGGTTCGTCCATGGCGGCGAACCATTGGGTGCTGGCGCGGTAGATGATGGGTGTCTTGTGGCGCCAGCAGTGCATATAGCTGTGGAGGTAATCCTCGGAGTGGAACAATGCGCCGACTTCCTCGATCTTCTTGACGACCGCGGGATTGGCCTTCCAGATCGTCATGCCGCCGAAAAAAGGCAGCGAGGACGCGTATTTCCCGTCCGCCATCACCGGGGTGAGGATCTGCTCGTCCTTCATGCCGTAGCGGCGGCAGGAATCGAAGTCCTCCACGCCATAGGCGGGGGCGCTGTGGACGATGCCGGTGCCGGTGTCGAGCGTCACGTATTCGCCCAGATATACCGGCGCCAGCCGCTCATAGAACGGATGGTGGAAACCGATCAGTTCCAGCGCTTTGCCCTTGCACGAGGCGAGCACCGTGCCCGCAAGCCGGTAGCGTGCGAGGCAGGCGTCCTGCAGGTCCGCGGCGAGGACCAGCAACCCGCGCTCGGTCGCGACCAGGTTATAGACATGCTCCGGGTGCGCGTTCAGCGCCTGGTTGCCGGGTATGGTCCAGGGCGTGGTGGTCCAGATGACAATCCAGCCCTTGTCAGCCGGAAGCTTGGCCAGGCCGAACGCCGCGGCGATTTTTTCCGGCTCGGCGAACGCAAAGCCGACGTCGATGGCGAAGTCCTTCCTGTCCGCATACTCGACCTCGGCTTCGGCCAAGGCCGAGGCGCAGTCGAAGCACCAGTTCACCGGCTTCAGGCCGCGGTAGACGTAGCCCTTTTCCAATATCTTCCCCAGCGTGCGGATCTCGTCGGCTTCATTGCCGTAAGCCATGGTCTGGTAGGGACGGTCCCAGTCACCGAGCACGCCCAGGCGCTGAAAATCTTTTTTCTGCCGCTCGATCTGCTCCGCGGCGTAGGCGCGGCACAGGCTTTGCGTCTTCTCCACCGGCAGGTTCTTGCCGTGCTGTTTCTCGATTTCGCGCTCGATCGGCATACCGTGGCAGTCCCAGCCGGGCACATACACCGCGTCGAAACCGGCCATGTTGCGCGACTTGACGATGATGTCCTTCAGAATCTTGTTGATTGCGTGGCCAAGATGGATATTGCCGTTCGCATACGGCGGACCGTCGTGCAGGATGAACTTCGGCCGGCCTTTCGATGCGGCGCGTATCGCCTCGTAGATCTTGTTCTCCTGCCATTGCTGCACCCAGTGCGGCTCGCGCCTGGCGAGATCGCCACGCATGGGGAAGGGCGTGTCGGGAAGATTCAGGGTGTTCTTGTAATCAGCCATTTTCAATTTCGAGAGTTTTGGTGGATCATTTCAGGATAACGACGTAGAGTCGCGGACCAAGCCGCTCAAGGGATGCTGCGCTCATCCGCGTTCGCTCGCCGCCAGCAAGTCTTTGGCTATTTCGCAATCCCGGGCGATGCGGGCCTTCAACGCATCGAGGTTCGGAAATTTTTCTTCGTCGCGTATCTTGTGCAGGAAATCGATGCGCAGATGCTGGCCGTAGAGATCGCCGGCGAAATCGAACAGGTGCACCTCGAGCTTGGCCCGCCCGCTATTGTCCACCGTCGGGCGCAGCCCCAGGCTCGCCGCACCGTAGCGCGTATGCCCCTGCCCGTCGAGGGTGCGAACGGCAAAGATCCCGGACAAGGGCGGCCGGTTGTGCCGCAACTGCACGTTCGCCGTCGGGTAACCGATCTGCCGCCCGAGCCGGTCGCCGGGTACCACCCGGCCGCTGATACTGTAGGGGCGGCCGAGCAGCGCTTCGGCCTCGGCCAGCCGGCCCGCGGCGAGTGCCGCGCGCACCGCCGAACTCGACACGCGCACGCCCTCCTGCGCGACCGTCGGCATCGCCTCCAGGCCGAAACCATGCTTAAGGGAAGCCGCCTGCAGCAACGCGAAATCGCCGGCGCGGCGGGCGCCGAAGCGGAAGTCGTCGCCGATCAGCAGCCAGCGCATCGCGAGTCCGTCGAGCAGCACGTGCTCGATAAAGTCCTGCGGCGAGCGGCTGGCGTAGGCGCGGTCGAACCGGCTGACATGCACGCATTCGATGCCGTCGGCCGCAAGCAATTCCAGTTTCTCTCGCAGCGACGTGAGCCGCGTCGGCGCCGTTTGCGGCGCGAACAACTCGAGCGGATGGGGTTCGAAAGTGAGCACGCAGGCCCTCAGGCCAAGAGCGCGCGCCCGGTCCTTGAGACGCGCGAGCATCGCCTGGTGTCCGCGGTGCACGCCGTCGAAGTTGCCGATGGTCAGCGCCGTCGGCGGCGCGCTGCGTCCGGAAAAGCTGCGGCAAACCCGCATATTCAAAATCCGCGTTGAAAGGCTAAAATCCTGAATTATAGCGGCTTTCCACCACCTGCGGAATGCGAATCGAGCCTGCGCCCAAGCCAGACGAAACTCAGGCCGCCGCGCCGGCGCGCGCCGCGGACAAGCACTTGTAGGTGAAAATGAGCGCGGCAAGGAACAACAAGCTAAACCAGATGAGCGACCACTCCGGCACCTGCAGCCCGAGGATCGGCGCGTGCGGCGCGGCGCACTCGCCGCTCGCGTGGAACAGCCAGGGCAGCAGCCTGGCCGTGGGCAGATCGTTGACAAACTGCTCCAGCACGTCGATGCCGCAGCCGAATTTCGGGTGATACAGGACCCAAACGTGGCGTATCGCAACACCCAGGCCGGCGAGCGCGGCCAACGCCAGCGCTGCACCATAGCCGGCGGCGCCGCGGCGCCGCGGCTGGTGTATTGCCGCTGCCAGCGCGATCAGCGCGACCAGCACATACCCTGCGCGCTGCAGCACGCACAGCGGGCACGGCGCCTGGCCTTTGAGGTGCTGCAAGACTATCGCCACGGCCAGCAGCGCGAACGCAACCAGCGCGAAACCCGCAAACACCCGTCTCGATTTCAAGTCAATCTGCATCTTGCTGCCGTTTCCATTTGACCTCTATCGATCGCATTAAATAAGGGACGCCGAAGGAAGGGGCGCCCCCTTCCCGCCCGCATCCGGTGGAAGCGCGCGTAGTCGAAGACGGATCAGAGCTTGCTCAGCCGAGTTTTGGATTGAGCGTGTAGACACCGGTGAGGCCGGCCTTGGCCAGCACGTGCCCCTCGATCGCCTGCAACACCTCGTCGCCCTTGAACGCGCCGCTCACCGGACAGCTTGCACAGTCCAGCGCGTACAGCGTGAACACATAGTGGTGCAGGATCTCGTCGTTCCACGGCGGGCACGGACCATCGTAGCCGAAGTAGTTGCCGCCCATATCCTTGTCACCCGCAAACCAGCCGGTGTAATCGTTGAGCCCCTGGCGCGCGCCATACTTCGCCTCCGGTCCCGGCTTGCCGCGCGCGCAGACGCCGTCGGAAAACTCGGCTTCCGCAATCGCACTCACGCTCGCAGGAATATCCACCAGGACCCAGTGATAGAAATCCACGCGCGGCAGACTGGCGGCAACGCTGCGTCCCTCCTTGTTTACGTCATCGCCTTTGCTCGGCACGTCGTAATCGTGGCAGATCAGCACGAAGGATTTGGTATCCGCCGGTGCGCCGCTCCAACCGAGCTGCGGATTGCGGTTGGAAGAGAGCGTGACATGCTCGGTTGCATGCGCCACCGCGAACGCGTAGGCGCCGGGAATGCGCTGGTTGTCGCCGAAGCTTGAGCTGCCTAGTTTCATTTTCTACCTCCCGCACAAGAACGATTTCAATGCAATGGCCACAAAATATCCAGGCTATTTCAAAATTTTTCCGCACCGGTTGGATTCAAGGCCTGCGCTTTAGTTCAGCCGCGCGCACACCTGCGTGAGCGCGGCCGCCTTGCCCCTGATCTCGTCCGCGTCCGGCGCATCCGGGCGGCGCTCCAGATAGTCCTGCAAATCGGCGAGCGCCGCGCGGAAACAATCAAGCCTGTAATAGGCGAGGCCGCGGTCGCGCACCTCCTCGGCCGCATGCGGCGCCACCATGACCATGCGCTGCATCACCTCCAGCGTATTCTGCGCCTCCTCCAACTGCAGGTAAATGCCTTTGAGGTTGCGCAGCAGGCGCGCCAGAATCTGCCGCGGCGTTGCCGCCTGCAGAAACTGGGAAAGCCGCAGCGTATCGGCCTTGCGCTGTGGCAGCACCAGAGCCAGGCGCGCGCGCAGGTCGGCTTCCGATTGCGCCTCGCCGCCGCAGAAGGGATCAAGCACCAGCTGCCCCCCGTTCACGCGCAGCTTGACCAGAAAATGGCCGGGAAAGGACACACCCTGCAAACGCAGGCCCAGGCGCCGGCCGATTTCCATGTACAGAATCGAAAGGGTGATCGGAATACCGGTGCGCCGCTCCAGCACTTGGTTGAGGTAGCTGTTGCGCGGATCGTAATAATCGCCCGCATTTCCGCCAAAGCCCAACTCGTTGAACAGATGCCGGTTCAGCGCTACCAGTTTCTGCTTCGCGAACGCGTCGTCGGCGACACGGCCCCTCACCGTCGCAGCAAGCGCATCTATGCGCGCCAGGTAATGCGCGATGTCCACATCGGGATAGGCGCCCTGCGCGATCAACAGGCAGGCCTCGGCGAGGTCGAAATTCTCCCGGCACAGCAGCGCGGAGAATCGTTCCAGGCGGTATTGCGGTTCCATACCCTACATCTGGCAGCTTGTTCTATTCGGCAGCACGCCGCGCAAAATCGGCAACGCGAAAACCGAGCAGCCACAACGTGGCAAAGTAGGCGGCGGCGCCCAGGCACACCATGCCAACCAGGCCTGCCACGCGTTGCTGCCAGGCCGCAACCAGCCACCAGCCCTCGCTGCCCATCGCGTACCACAACACCGCGGCCATCACCAGCAGCGCCAGCGCGAGCTTGTAGCTGAACTGCGCCCACTCAGGTTGCGGCTGGTAGATGCGGTGCTGGCGCAGCTTATAGTAGAGCAGGCCGGCGTTGAGGCACGCGCCCAGGCCGATCGCCAACGCGAGGCCCGCGTGTTTGAGGGGCCCGATCAGGACGAGGTTCATCGCCTGCGTCGCGACCAGCGTGATGACCGCGATTTTCACCGGCGTGCGGATGTTCTGGCGCGCATAGAAACCCGGCGCCAACACTTTCACCAGAATCAGGCCGACGAGTCCGATGCTGTAGGCAACCAGCGCCCGGCGCGTCATCCACACATCCTCGACACTGAATTGGCCGTAGTGAAACAGCGTGCTGATCAGCGGCACTGCGAGCAGCGCCAGCGCCACGGCGGCCGGCAGCGCCAGCAGCAACGTCAGGCGCAGACCCCAGTCGAGCAGGCGGCTGTACTGCTCGGCGGCATCGCTGGAGTAATACTTGGACAGGCTGGGCAACAAAATGGTGCCCAGCGCCACCCCCAGCATGCCGGTGGGGAATTCCATCAGCCGGTCGGCATAATACAGCCATGACACGCTGCCGTTGGCGAGAAAGGAAGCGAAAATGGTGTTGATCAGCAGCGACAGTTGTGCGATGGATACGCCGAATACCGCCGGCCCCATTTGCCTGAGGATGCGCTTGACCCCCGGGTCCCAGAAATCGTGGCGCAGGCGCGGCAGCATGCCGATTTTTGCCAGATAGGGCAGCTGCAAAGCGAGCTGCAGCACACCGCCGGCGAGCACCGCCCAGGCCAGCACCAGCACTGGCGGCCGGAAATAGGGCGCAAACACCAGTGCGCAGAAGATGAAGCTCAGGTTGAGCAGCGTCGGCGTGAATGCAGGCACGGCGAAGCGGCTCCAGGTATTGAGGATGCCGCCGGCGAGCGAAACCAGCGAGATGAACAGAAGGTAGGGAAAGGTGATGCGCAGCATCGCCACCGTGAGCTCGAATTTCTCCGGCGTGGCGGAGAATCCCGGTGCGCTGACATAGATGATCCACGGCGCCGCGAAAATGCCGAGTATGCTGACCGCCACGAGCGCGAGCGCGAGGGCGGTGGCAACGCGATCGACCAGCAGCTTCGTCTCCCCCTCTCCGTTTCGGGTCCGGTACTCCGCCAGTACGGGCACGAAGGCCTGTGAAAATGCGCCCTCGGCGAACAGGCGCCGCAGCAGGTTGGGTATGCGAAAGGCGACGAAAAAAGCGTCCGTGGCAAGGCCGGCGCCGAACAGGCGCGCGATCACGGCGTCGCGCACGAAGCCGAGAATGCGGGATACCAGCGTCATGCTGCTCACCGTGGCGAGCGCGCGCAGAAGATTCATGGCCCCGATTATACGAAAACGAAGTTTCAGTGGAGGCTAATGCGCAAAGCGCGTTATGCCGGAACTAAAATGCGCTTGCGTAACAGGGACTAAATCAGTATCATTGCGCCCTTTCTTGTTCCTTACTTGGGTTCAAACATGGCCAATACCGATTCGGCGCGCAAGCGTTCCCGCCAAGCCGAGAAACAGCGGCGGCACAACTCCGGCCTGCGCTCGACGCTGCGCTCGGCGATCAAGGACGTGAACAAGGCAATCTCGGCTGGAGACAAAGACGTTGCGAAGCAGGCGCTGAGCCGCTCCTCTGGCATCGTCGACCGTATCGCCGACAAGAAAATCATCCACAAGAACAAGGCCGCGCGCCACAAGAGCCGCCTGGCCGCGGCGATCAAAGCAATGGCTTGACTGCGGAGCGAACTGTGGGTGCAGAACGGCCGGCTTATGCCGGCCGTTTCGTTTTCTGCGTTCCCGAAGGCCGCCTGCGCCTGCAACCTCACCGGTGCGCGAGTGCACCAATGGCCCATAGCAAAATGCGGGGACCCGAACCTGGAAAGGAAGGGTCCACCCCTTCCCCGGTTCCTCGTGCTCCCTTAAACCATAGGCCGTTTCGGCAATTCTGCAACGTCCGCCAAGGAACGGCAGGAGTGCCGTAATTTGGAAAGAATGCCGTCGGAACATAAATTTGCGTTAAGTTGATCGAAGGCGTATGTTATTGGACCCATAAGCTCTTGAATGAGGAGAGGTTTGTGGCACACCCGGCAATAATAAAATATGGGTTCCGTATACGCACGCGCAGTGGGCTGATTGTGAATAACCTGTTGATACATGGCAGGGACGAAGTAGACGCGGAGCGCAAGCTGCGCCAGATGTATCAACATTGCAGGATTCTGCAATGCACGGTGCACAAGCCCGGCATGAGTAGCGCGCTTGCTGCAACAAGCTAAGCCTCGACCCGGAATTCGACAGCTTTAGTTGCGGCGCTCGTGCCCTGCTGATCATCGTGGCAGTGTGCTAACATAATCACAATGAATGTCGGGCACACGGCGGCAAATGCCGCCGTGTGCGTTTTGTTTTAACAGGGAGTTGAAAAAGGGGGATACCCCTTTTATATCCCCCCAAATTCAGAGGCTGCCGAAATTCGCTTCCCTCTGAGGCTGTGTTATGAATCGTATAATGTTCCGCCCGGGAAGCGAATTTCAACAGCCTGTTAAGGCATGCTGATGTCTCATGTAATGAACACCTATTCCAGGCTGCCAGTGGCATTCACCCACGGCCAGGGCGTATGGCTGTGGGATGCGCAGGGCAAGCGTTACCTGGACGCCCTCGGCGGCATCGCCGTGAACACGCTCGGCCACGCCCACCCGAAGCTGGTGCAAACGCTGGCCGCGCAGGCTGGCAGGCTGATTCACACCTCCAACATTTATCAAATCACCGAGCAGGAAAATCTTGCCGACAAGCTCGCTGCGATCAGCGGCATGGACAAGGTTTTCTTCTGCAATTCCGGCTGCGAAGCGAACGAGGCCGCGATCAAGATCGCGCGGCTGTACGCGAAGGGCAGGGAAGTGGAAAATCCCGCAATTGTGGTGATGGAGAAAGCGTTTCACGGTCGCACGCTGGCCACGCTCTCGGCCACAGGCAGCCGCAAAGTGCACGCCGGGTTCGAGCCGCTGGTGTCAGGTTTCGTGCGCGTACCTTACGACGATCTGGAAGCGGTGCGGCAGGTGGCACAGAACAACCGCAACGTGGTCGCGGTCCTGGTCGAGCCGATCCAGGGCGAAGGCGGCATCAACCTCGCGCACTTCGAGTACCTGCGCGGCCTGCGCGAATTGTGCGATCAATACCAGTGGCTGCTCATGCTCGATGAGATCCAGTGCGGTCTCGGCCGCACCGGCAAATGGTTCTATTATCAGCATGCGGGCTTTCTTCCTGACGTGGTTACCCTGGCCAAGGGGCTCGCCGGAGGAGTGCCCATCGGCGCCTGCCTGGCCAAGGGCGTCGCAGCCGAGGTGTTCAAGCCGGGCAACCATGGTTCCACTTTCGGCGGCAATCCCTTCGCCTGCGCCGCCGCGCTCGCCACCCTCGAAGCGATCGAGCAGGAAAAACTGCTCGATAACGCGGTCAAGGTCGGCGATTTCATCCGCACCAGCCTTGCCGCCGCGCTGGCCAATAGCAAAGGCGTGGTCGCGGTGCGCGGCATGGGCCTGATGCTGGGGATAGAGCTCGACCGCCCGTGCGCGGAACTGACCCAGCGCGCGCTGGATGCGGGGCTGCTGATCAACGTCACCGCGGACAAGGTCATACGGCTGCTGCCGCCGCTCATCATGAGCCAGGATGAGGCAAGCCAGCTGGTCGATCGCCTCACGGTCCTGATCCTGGAATTCCTCGGCCAGACGGCTCCGGCACACTAGGGCCGGAGACTGATCATGAAGCTGCGGCATTATCTGCAATTCAGCGATTTTTCCCGTGCCGAGTACGAGTATCTGCTGCAGCGCGCGCGCTGGATCAAGGCCCAGTTCAAGCAATACCAGCCCTACCACCCGCTGGTCGACCGCACGCTGGCGATGATTTTCGAGAAACAGTCCACGCGCACACGCCTGTCGTTCGAGGCGGGCGTGCAGCAGCTCGGCGGCTCAGCCATATTCCTCAGCACGCGCGATACCCAGCTCGGCCGCGGCGAGCCGGTCGAGGACATGGCGCAGGTGGTGTCGCGCATGGTCGACATCGTCATGATCCGCACCTACGAGCAGTCGATACTCGAGCGCTTTGCCGGCGTCTCGCGCGTGCCGGTGATCAACGGGCTCACCAATGAATATCACCCCTGCCAGGTGATGGGCGACATTTTCACTTTCATCGAGCACCGCGGGTCGATCGACGGCAAGACGGTGGCTTGGATCGGCGACTCCAACAATGTCTGCAATACCTGGATGCAGGCGGCGGCGATTTTCGATTTCAAGCTGCATGTCTCCACTCCGCCGGCCTACGAAGTGGAAGCCGAGCGCGCCGGCATCTACGGCAAGAACCAGCACGCGTATTTTGCCGACCCGATGGAGGCGGCGCGCGGCGCCGACCTGGTCACGACCGACGTCTGGACCAGTATGGGCTTCGAGGCGGAGAACGAGGAACGCAAGCGCGACTTCAGCGACTGGCAGGTGGATACCGACATGATGAAGCTGGCCGGCCCCGAAGCATTGTTCATGCACTGCCTGCCGGCGCATCGCGGCGAAGAGGTGTCCGCGGACGTGATCGACGGGCCGCAGAGCGTGGTCTGGGACGAGGCCGAGAACCGCCTGCACACGCAGAAAGCGCTGATGGAGTTCCTGCTGCTGGGGAGGGTTGCATGAGCGGCGTACGCTTGGCGGCTCGCAGCTCGCAGCCAACTATTTGAATTCGTTTTACTTTGAGTAGCCAAATGTCAAAAAAGACCAGCAACACCAGCGGAGTCAAGAAAGTCGTGCTCGCCTACTCCGGCGGGCTGGATACCTCGGTCATCCTCAAGTGGCTGCAGGACCAGTACGGCTGCGAGGTGATTACTTTCACCGCCGATATCGGCCAGGGCGAAGAACTCGAGCCAGCGCGAAAAAAGGCCAAACTGCTCGGCGTCAGGAAAATATTTGTCGACGATCTGCGCGAGGAGTTCGTGCGCGATTTCGTCTTCCCCATGTTCCGCGCCAACGCCATCTACGAGGGCGAATACCTGCTCGGCACGTCGATCGCGCGCCCGCTCATCGCCAAGCGCCAGATCGAGATCGCGCGACTGACCGGCGCCGATGCGGTTTCGCATGGCGCCACCGGCAAGGGCAACGATCAGGTCCGCTTCGAACTCGGCTACTACGCGCTCGAGCCGAATATCCGCGTAATCGCGCCGTGGCGCGAATGGGATCTGGTGTCGCGCGAAAAGCTGCTCAAATACGCCGAGAAGCACGGCATCCCGGTCGAAGGCAAGAAGAAAGCCGGTTCGCCCTATAGCACGGACGCCAACCTGCTGCACATTTCCTACGAAGGCCGCATCCTCGAAAACCCGGCGAAGGAGCCGGAAAAGGACATGTGGCGCTGGACCGTGTCACCCGAGGACGCGCCGGACCGCGCCGAGTATGTCGAACTGGAATACCGGCAGGGCGACATCGTCGCCATCAACGGCAAGAAGCTGTCGCCGGCGGCGGTCCTCGAGACCCTCAACAAGCTCGGCGGCAAGCACGGCATCGGCCGGCTGGACCTGGTGGAGAACCGCTACGTCGGCATGAAATCGCGCGGCTGCTACGAAACCCCCGGCGGCACCATCATGCTGCGCGCGCATCGCGCCATCGAGTCGGTGTGCCTGGACCGCGAGGTCGCCCACCTCAAGGACGACCTGATGCCGCGCTATGCCGCGCTGATCTACAACGGCTACTGGTGGAGCCCGGAGCGGCGCATGCTGCAGGCCATGATCGACGCCTCCCAGGCCAATGTGAACGGCTGGGTGCGGGTCAAGCTGTACAAGGGCAACGTGATCGTCGCCGGCCGCGATTCGAAGACCGACTCCCTCTTCGACACCGCCATCGCCACCTTCGAGGATGACCGCGGCGCGTACGATCAGATGGACGCCGAAGGCTTCATCCGCCTGAATGCGCTGCGCATGCGCATTGCCGCGAATCTGCGCAAGCGGCAGAAGAAGTAAGCACTCATGGCAGGACGAGGCGACACATCGCCTCGCGTTGTCATGTACAGCGTCTTAGATACCGTCGCATGCTACCAGCAGACCTGCGCGCTGCGCGCGCCAACCGCGTTTTATGTACGGACGAAAAGCGTCCGCACATAAAGCACGGTTACGATAGAAACGAAGACGGCGCAGGGTTTTTGTACGAGATCGCAACTCTGCAACCACGGGGGCGCGATTCAAGTCGCCGCGTATGGTTAGTTACGCTTACTCGTAGCGGTTGCTGAGCGTGCCGATGCCGTCGATAACGATGCTGACGCTGCTGCCCGGCTTCATCGAGCCCACGCCCACCGAAGTGCCGCAGGCGATCACGTCCCCGGGCTCCAGCGTCATGTCCCGCGAGATCAGGCTGACCAGCTTGGCCGGCGGAAAGATCATGTCCGCCACGGGGTAGTTCTGCCTCTCCTGGTCGTTGAGTATGGCCTTGACCACCAGTCCGGACGGGTCGAGCCCGGTGGCGATCACCGGCCCGAAAACGCCGAAGGTATCGAAACTCTTGGCGCGCGCCCACTGCCCGAAAGTCGCGTCCCTGTTGATGATCTCCACGGCGGTGACGTCGTTGATGCACGTATAGCCGAAGATGCAGCCGGGCGCGTCGGTCTGCGCCACCGCGGTGCAGCGCTTGCCGATAACGATGCCCAGCTCGCCCTCGTACACCACCTTGCCGGAATAGGAGGCCGGAACGCGGATGGTCCCGCCGTGCGCAAGAAACGAGTTGTTGCCTTTGAGGAAATACAGCGGTTCCGGCGGTTCCGGGTTGCCCAGTTTCGCCGCGAGTGCGCGAAAATTATTCCACAGCGCCACCATCTTGCTCGGTTGCGTCGGCGTAAGCACCTTGACCGCCGCCAGGGAAACAGTCGCGCCGGTCGGCCGCGCGCCGCCGAACATGTCGCCGGAATGAACCATGATGCTGTCGTTCTCGACCACGCCGAAACCGGCCTGGCCCTGATGCTCGAAGCGTATCCAATGCGCCATGTACTTCTCCATTGACGGGTTTTCGGCCGGGTCTCACGCCGCCGGCGATCGTTCGTAATTGTAACGGCTTGCGCGCGCGGCGTCAGACACGCCGTACAGTATAATCATGTGACCACACCAATCCGTATCACCTGACGCGAGAGACCAGCCATGCCCTCCTTCGACATCACTTCGGAAATCAACAAAGTCGAGCTCAAAAACGCAATCGATCAGTGCAACAAGGAGGTCGCCAACCGCTTCGACTTCAAGGGCTCGGACGCGAGAATCGAGCAGTCCGAGTTCACGCTGAGCGTTTACGCCGACGACGAGTTCAAGCTCAGGCAATTGATGGACGTGTTCACCGGCAAATGCGCCAAGCGCGGCGTGGACGTGCGCGCACTCGAACCGAAGGACACGGAAAAAGTAAGCGGCGACAAGATCAAGCAGACCGTCGAAGTCAAGAACGGCATCGAGTCGGAACAGGCGAAGAAAATCGTCAAGCTGATCAAGGACAACAAGCTCAAGGTGCAGGCGAGCATCCAGGGCGCCGCGGTGCGCGTTTCCGGCGCGAAGAAGGACGACTTGCAGGCCGCGATCCAGCTGGTCAAGAAATCCGTCGCCGATATCCCGCTGCAGTTCCAGAATTTCCGCGACTAGGCCGCCGGAATCCTCATTGCGGGCCGCAATCCGATGCGGAACGCAGGTGCGAGCCTTTGAGCGGCCTGCGTCAGTTGTCCTTCAGTCCTTCGATCCAGCGATCGTAGAGCTGCGCCGCGACTGCGTTCAGGACCGCCACCCGCGCCTGCAGGTGAGCCTGGATTTCGCGCGCACTCTGCACCGTGGGGCAGGCGCACCGGGCAAGCTCTTCCTTGCCTGAATCACACCACGTGCGAATCATCTCCGGCGTCATTTCGACGTGGTATTGCATGCCCAGGTGCCGCTCCAGGACGAACGCCTGGTTGCCACAATAGGGGCTGGAGGCGATGCAGGCGGCCCCCGGCGGAAGCGTGTAGGTCTCGCCGTGCCAGTGAAAGGCAAGAAAGCTTCGCCTGTCGCCAAACCAGGCGCGCGCCAGTTCGCCGTCGGCAACGTCCACCCTGCCCCAGCCGATTTCCTTGTGCCGGTTGGAGCCGACCGCGCCGCCCAGGGCCTTGGACATCAGTTGCGCGCCGAGGCAATGTCCCAGCACGGGCACGCCCTCTTCGACCGCGGCGCGGATCAACCGCAGCGCCGCGGGAATCCAGGGCAGGTCGTCGTTGACGCTCATCGGGCCGCCCATAAAAACGAGCCCAGAGAATTCTCCGGCCGAAACCGGCACCGCGTCGCCGGCATCGATCTTCACCAGCGTCCAGTCTAATGAATGGGTTTGCAGGTATGTGGCAAAATAGCCGGGGCCTTCAGTATGGCTGTGACGGAATATGGCGACCGGCTTCATGGGAGAGTCCCGCATGGATAACGGCAAGTATATTAGAGCATTGGGATTGGCCGCGCTGACACTGCTAGCGCCGCCGGGATTCGCCGCCGACGTCGCGCTGGTCGGTCTGATCGGCGCCAAAGCCATCGTCGTGATCGACGGCGGAGCGCCGCGCACGCTCGCGCCGGGGCAAAAGACCGCCGAAGGCGTGATGCTGCTGGGCACCGAGAAAGATGCCGCCAGCTTTGACATCGACGGCAAGAAAAGGACGCTGCGCATGGGGGGACGGGCCTATTCGGCGCCCAGCCCCGGCAAACAAAGCGTCACGCTCAAAGCCGATGCGCGCGGTCATTTCGTCACCATCGGATCGATCAACGGCGGCAGCGCGCGCTTTTTGGTGGACACCGGCGCCACCTTCGTCTCCCTGCCTGCCGCCGAGGCGAAGCGCCTGGGGATCGGCTACCTGCAGGGCCAGCGCGGCTCGATGCAGACCGCCAATGGCGTCACCATCGCCTACCTGGTCAAGCTCGACACAATCAAGATCGGCGACGTCACCGTCAACAACATCGATGCGGTGGTGAGCGAGAACGATGCCATGGGCGTGAATCTGCTGGGCATGAGTTTTCTCAACCGCATGGAGATGCAGCGCGACGGCCAGAGCATGACACTGATCAAGCGCTATTGAGGCATCCGCGCCGCGCCGGCGCCGACTACGCGCCGGCGCTTTTCTTGTCGCGCTCTATCAGCGCGTAGGCCGAATGGTTGTGGATGGACTCGAAGTTTTCCGACTCCACCACGTACCACTCGATGCGCTCGTCCTTGTTCAGCACGGCGGCAACGTCGCGCACCATGTCCTCGACGAACTTGGGATTGTCGTAGGCACGCTCGGTCACGAGTTTCTCGTCCGGACGCTTGAGCAGGCCGTAGAGCTCGCACGAAGCCTGCTTCTCGACCACGTCGACGATGTCCTCGATCCAGACGAAGCCGTTGGTGCGCGCCGTGACCGTCACATGCGAGCGCTGGTTGTGCGCGCCGTAGGCGGAAATCTTCTTCGAGCACGGGCACAGGCTCGTCACCGGTACCAGGACTTTCATGGCGAAGCGCTGCCGCCCCTGGTCGATGTCGCCGATAAAGGTAATGTCGTAGTCCATCAGGCTCTCCACCTTCGACACCGGCGCCGCCTTGTTCACGAAATAGGGAAAATTCATCTCGATGTGGCCGGACTGCGCCTCGAGCTTTTCCATCATCTCGTCGAGCATGCGCTTGAAGGTTTCCACCGAGATCTCGCGCTCATGCGCATTGAGGATCTCGACGAAGCGCGACATGTGCGTGCCCTTGAAATGATGCGGCAGGCGCACGTACATGTTGAAATTGGCGATGGTGTGCTGCACGCCGCCAGAGCGCTCGCTCACCTTGACCGGATGGCGGATGGACTTGATGCCGACCTGATCGATGGCAAGCCGGCGCGTGTCCTTCGCGCTTTGCACGTCGGCGATGGTCAGCGGATCGCGGGTGTTCATGAGTGAACCCTTCCATGGAAGGTCGCGGCGCGAGCGCCACAACGACAATGATATTTTAACATGATACCCAAACGCGCCCGGCGTTCAGGCGCCCAGGCGCGACCTTATCGCAGCGAGCAGCCCCGGCTTGTCCAGCCCCACCTCGGCGAGCAGCATGCCGGTATCGCCGTGATCGACGAACCGGTCCGGCAGCCCCAGGTGCAACAGCGGCCGCGTCATCCCAGCGGCGGCCAGACATTCAGCCACCGCGCTGCCGGCGCCGCCCATCACCGAACCTTCCTCCACCGTCACCAGCAGTTCGTGCTCCCGCGCAAGTTGCATGACCAGGGCTTCGTCCAAAGGTTTGACGAAGCGCATATTGGCCACCGTGGCGTCCAGCTCCTCGGCGGCCTCGAACGCGGGCTTGAACATGCTGCCGAAAGCGAGAATCGCGACCCTGGCGCCCTGCCGGCGCAACTCGCCTTTTCCGAGCGCCAGTGCCTGCATCTTCTTGTGCACCGCTACGCCCGGGCCGGTTCCGCGCGGATAGCGCACCGCCGCCGGCGTGTCGAGCTGGAACGCGGTGTAGAGCATCTGCCGGCATTCGTTCTCGTCGGCGGGCGCCATCACCGTGAGATTGGGAATGCAGCGCAGGTAGGCGAGATCGAACGCGCCGTTGTGCGTGGCGCCGTCGGCGCCGACCAGCCCGGCGCGGTCGAGCGCGAACACCACCGGCAGATTCTGGATCGCCACGTCGTGGATCAGCTGATCGTAGGCGCGCTGCAAAAAAGTCGAGTAGATGGCCACCACCGGCTTCACGCCTTCGCAGGCGAGCCCTGCGGCGAAGGTCACCGCGTGCTGCTCGGCGATGCCAACGTCGAAATAGCGCTCCGGATATTCCTGCGCGAAGCGCACCAGGCCGGAGCCTTCGCACATTGCCGGCGTAATAGCGACCAGGCGTTGGTCCTGCCCGGCCATGTCGCACAGCCAATCGCCGAAAATCTGGGTGTAGGCCGGTCTTCCGCCGGGTTTTCCGCCGACAATGCCGGCATCGGGCCGGAATTTGGACACGCCGTGGTAGAGCACCGGATCGGCCTCGGCCAGCTTGTAACCCTGGCCCTTCCTGGTCACGACGTGCAGGAACTGCGGGCCTTTCAGTTCCCTGATGTTCTTCAGCGTCGGGATGAGCGAGTCCAGGTCGTGGCCGTCGATCGGGCCGATATAGTTGAACCCGAATTCCTCGAACATGGTGGAAGGCAAGGCCATCCCCTTTGCGTGTTCCTCGACGCGCTTTGCCAGTTCCCACAGCTGCGGCACCTTGCCCAGCACCGCCTCGCTTGCCTTGCGCGCGGCGCCGTACAGGCCCCCGGAAAGCAGCCGCGCCAGGTATTTGTTGAGCCCGCCCACCGGGCGCGAGATCGACATATCGTTGTCATTGAGCACCACCAGCAGATCGGTGTCCATCACGCCGGCGTTGTTCATCGCCTCGAACGCCATTCCGGCCGACATGGCGCCGTCGCCGATGATCGCGACCGCGCGCCGGGTCTCCCCGCGCAGCCTGGCCGCCTGCGCCATGCCCAGCGCCGCCGAGATCGAGGTACTGGAGTGCGCCGTGCCGAATGTGTCGTATTCGCTTTCCGCGCGCCGCGGAAAGCCGGAGATGCCGCCGTGCATGCGCAGCCGGGCCATGCCCTCGCGCCGGCCGGTGAGAATTTTGTGCGCATAGGTCTGGTGACCTACGTCCCACACCAGCCGGTCGTGCGGAGTATCGAACACATAATGCAGCGCAATGGTGAGCTCCACCGTGCCCAGATTGGACGACAGATGGCCGCCGGTCTGGCTGACCGACTCGATGATGTAGGCGCGCAACTCCTGCGCCAGCTGCGTGAGTTGGCGCCGTTCCAGCGCCCGCAATTCGGCCGGACGGTTGACGGTTTTCAGCAACTCGTACATCGCCGGATCGAATCCCTGTTCGCCCTGCGGCTCATGCGCATGTTCGCTATTCACATTGGACTTTACAAAATAACCTATACAGAAAATAAATCGGATCTAGAACTTGCGCAGCACGATGAAATCCGCCAACTCGCGCAGGCGCGCGGCGTTTGCGCCGAACGATGACAGTGCCGCATGCGCCTCGGCACGCAATTCCTCGGCCAGCCCGCGCGCACGCGCCAGCCCCAGTATGCTGACATAAGTCGGCTTTGCCTGCGCGGCGTCTTTGCCGGCTGTTTTTCCCAGGGTGGCGGTGCTGGCGTCGCAATCGAGGACGTCGTCCACCACCTGGAACGCGAGACCCACCGTCTTGGCGTAGCGCTCCAGCCGGTCGAGCCCGTTTGCGTCCAGGCCGCGGCCACAGCGCGCACCCAGCACCGCCGCGGCGCGGATCAGCGCTCCGGTCTTGTGTATATGCATGAACTCGAGTTCGGGCAGGCTGAGCGTCTTGCCGACGCTGGCGAGGTCTATCGCCTGGCCACCGGCCATGCCGCGCGAGCCGCTCGCCGCCGCCAGGATTCTCAGCATCTCGAGCTGCGTGCCGATTTCGTCCGCAATGACGTTTTCGGTCAAAATCTGAAACGCGAGAGGCTGCAGCGCATCTCCGACCAGCAGTGCGGTGGCCTCGTCGAATTCGACGTGACAGGTGGGCTTGCCTCGGCGCAAAACGTCATTGTCCATGCAGGGCATGTCGTCGTGCACCAGCGAATAGGCATGGATCATCTCGATAGCGGCGGCCACGACTTCGACCCGCGCGGGATCAGCTTGCGCCAACTCGCCCGCGGCGAATGCGAGCAGAGGCCGCACGCGCTTGCCCCCGCCGAGTACCGCGTAGCGCATCGCACGGTGCAAGCGCTCGGGGACAATCTCCGGCACCGGCAGGAAACGCTGCAATGCAGTCTCCATGCGCGCCTGGACTGCCCCCATCCAGACGGCAAAATCAGTCGTCTTGTTCGGCACCTGGGAAGGCTTGCAGAGTATTGGCTTCGAGCACCTGCACTTGCTGCTGGGCCTGCGCGAGCTTGGCTTGGCAGTACTGCGCAAGTTCCAGGCCGCGCTTGTGCGCGGCGAGGGATTGGTCGAGGGAGAGTTGTCCCGATTCCATGCCGACAACGAGCTTTTCCAACTCGGCCAGCGCGGCTTCGAAACTGAGGGACTCGCCGGCGGCGGAAGCTGGCTTGGGCGATTTGGGCATGATGGCAATAAAACCTTACAAAACGTGAAAATAGCTGAACTCCACCCTGCCAGTCAAATCAAAATCACGGTAAAATTCTGAAGTATTGGCCATTTGCCGACTGACTTCTGCCTGTTTCAGCGTTGCCGAAACAGCCTCTGACTTCGGGGCGTATGAGGGGATGCGCCCCGAAGGTCTCGATCCCCCTTGAGGGAAAAGTCCCCTCGGGGGATATCCCCATCATACTTACTTATTGTAATAGGCTCTTGCGGTGTCCCCACGAGTCAAGCGAGACCAAGTAATGTCCGATATCGCCAGCCCGTTAAAGCTCAAACAAAGCAGCCCGCAGCTCTCCGTCTCCTGGTATTTCGACCAGCAGATGCTGGAACTCGAGCAAAAGCTGCTGTTCGAGAACGGCCCGCGTTACATCGGCCACGAGCTGATGGTACCCAACCCGGGCGACTATCACACCCTGGCGTGGATGGACCATGCCAAGCTGCTGATCCGCAATGCACAGGGAGTCGAGCTTTTGTCCAACGTCTGCCGCCATCGCCAAGCCGTTATGCTGGAAGGCCGGGGCAACGCCCGCAACATCGTCTGTCCGCTGCACCGCTGGACCTACGACACGCAGGGCGAATTGCTGGGCGCGCCACACTTTCCCGACAATCCCTGCCTCAATCTGCCGAAGACGCCGTTGCAGAACTGGAACGGCCTTCTGTTCGCCGGCAAGCGCGCCGTCGACCTGGACCTGGGCGGGCTGCGCGAGCGCTCGGATCTGGATTTTTCCGGCTACATGCTCGACCGCGTGCATATCCACGAGTGCAATTACAACTGGAAGACCTTCATCGAGGTCTACCTCGAGGACTATCACGTGGTGCCGTTCCACCCGGGTCTGGGCAATTTCGTCACCTGCGACGATCTCGAGTGGCAGTTCGGCCCGCGCCACTCGGTGCAAACCGTAGGCATCAACAACCGCCTGTCCAAGCCCGGCAGCGCCACCTACGCGCGCTGGCACCAGGCAGTGCTCGACTACTACCAAGGCGAGATCCCGTCCCACGGCGCGATCTGGCTCACGCTCTACCCAAACATCATGATCGAGTGGTATCCGCATGTGCTGGTGGTGAGCACGGTGCACCCGCGCGGACCGCAATCGACCACCAACGTGGTCGAGTTCTACTATCCCGAAGACATCGTGCTGTTCGAGCGCGAATTCGTCGAGGCCGAGCAGGCGGCATATTGGGAAACCGCGATCGAGGATGACGAGATCGCGCTGCGCATGGACCGCGGCCGCAAGGCGTTGATGCAACAGGGCATCAGCCAGGCCGGCCCGTACCAGTCGCCGATGGAAGACGGCATGCTGCATTTCCACGAATACCTGCGGCGCGAACTCGGGCAGCCCGCCTGATGCCGCTGTCCGGACCATGCGGCGGTGGCCTTGCGCTGTCCACAGGGCTATAGTGCACACCCATCCCCGCGACGGAGACTAGCCATGATCGCCATCGACCACAGCGGCAAACTGGTCACCGTGACCGTGCTCGGCGAGTTCGTGCTCGCCGACTACAAGGAATTCGAGGACATGGTGCGCTCGACACTCGCGCCCGGCGGCAAGGTCAGCCTGCTCATCGACCTGCGCCAGATGGCGGGTTTCACCGTGGACGTGGCCTGGGAGGACATCAAGTACACCCGCAGCCATCCCAATGACTTTGACAAGATTGCCGTCGTAACGCGCAGCGAGTGGATAATCTGGAGCGCGTGGGTGTCGCAGATGTTCACCAATGCCGATGTGCAGGTGTTTGACGACGACACCGAAGCGCGCGGCTGGCTGGAACAAGACGGCGAGGACGAATAATCTCCATGTCGCACACGACACTGGCCAGCACTGCAGAGCTCGCCGCACACCTCGACGACCGCGCATGGACGGTGTTCGACTGCCGCCACGACCTCGCCCAGCCGGACGCCGGCGCTCAGGCATACGCGACGGCGCATATTCCCGGCGCGCACTTCCTGCATCTGGACCGCGATCTGTCCGCGCCCGCCACCGGCAAGAACGGCCGCCATCCCCTGCCCGATGCGCACGCGTTCATGCGAACGCTGGGAGCCGTGGGCGTCGATTCGACCAAGCAGGTCATCGCCTATGACGCGCAAACCGGGGTGTACGCCGCGCGGCTGTGGTGGATGCTGCGCTGGCTCGGACATGAAAACGTCGCCGTGCTCGATGGCGGCTACGCCAAGTGGGTGCAGGAAGGACGCGCGGTGACCAGCGCCGTGCCCCGGCCGGTGCCAGCGCGCTTTTTTGGCCAGCCGCGCGCGATGTGGGTCGACGCCGATGACGTGATGAGTTCGCTCGGCCAGCCCGGCCGCATCCTCATCGATGCACGCGCCCCCGATCGTTTCCGCGGCGAAAACGAAACGCTGGACCCGGTGGGCGGTCGCATCCGCGGCTCGCTCAACCGCTTTTTCCGGGACAACCTGGACGCCGGCGGCTGCTTCAAGCCGGCGGCGGATTTGCGTCAGGCCTTCGCCGCCCTGCTCGGCGACACAGCGCCGGACGCAGTCGTGCACTCCTGTGGTTCGGGCGTATCCGCCTGCCACAACCTGCTCGCCATGGAAATTGCGGGTCTCCCCGGTTCCAGGCTGTATCCGGGCTCGTGGAGCGAGTGGTGCAGCGACCCGCGCCGCCCGGCTGAAAAGGGCTGACGGACTGACTCTATGACCGCCATCCATCCGGAACAGCAATATCTGGATCTAATGCGCCAGGTGATTGAGCATGGCGCAAGCAAGAGCGACCGCACCGGCACCGGCACGCTGTCGGTGTTCGGCTGGCAAATGCGCTATCCGCTGGCGCCCTTTCCGCTGCTCACCACCAAGAAACTGCACCTGAAATCCATCATCCACGAGCTGCTGTGGTTCCTGCAGGGCGACACCAACGTGCGCTACCTGCGCGAACATGGCGTCAGCATCTGGGACGAATGGGCCGACGCCGACGGAAATCTGGGTCCGGTCTACGGCTACCAGTGGCGCAAGTGGAAGGCGCCCGATGGCCGTGTGATCGACCAGATCGCCCAGCTGGTTGAAGGCATCAGGAACAATCCGGACTCGCGCCGCCACATCGTCAGCGCCTGGAACCCGGCCGACATCGACCGGATGAAGCTGCCGCCATGCCATGCGCTGTTTCAGTTCTATGTCGCCGAAGGCAAGCTTTCGTGCCAGCTGTACCAGAGAAGCGCCGACCTGTTCCTGGGCGTGCCGTTCAATATTGCGTCCTATGCCCTGCTCACTTTGATGGTGGCGCAGGTGTGCGAACTGCAACCGGGCGAGTTCGTACACACCCTGGGCGACGCGCATCTTTACCTCAACCACCTCGATCAGGCGCGCGAGCAGCTTGCGCGCGCGCCGCGCCCCTTCCCGCTGATGCGGATCAACCCGGCAGTGAAAAACATTTTCGGCTTTAGCTACGCAGATTTCACCCTGGAAGGCTACGACCCCCATCCCGCCATCAAAGCACCGATCGCGGTCTGATATCGCATGACGCGGCAACTCTGAAATAGTGTCTGACAGCGATTCTTCCAAATCGGCCCCGCCGCGCATCTGCCTCATCGCCGCGCTCGCGGCGAACCGCGTCATCGGCAGGAACAACGCCCTGCCCTGGCACCTGCCCGCGGATCTGAAGCGCTTCAAGGCCCTGACCATGGGCCACCCGGTGGTGATGGGCCGCAAGACCTACGAATCCATAGGCAGGCCCCTGCCGGGGCGGCGCAACCTGGTGATCACGCGCAGTCGCGACTACAGCGCCCCCGGCTGTGAGGTGGTCCACTCCCTGGACGCGGCGCTCGCGGCTTGCCGCGGCGCGCATGAGATTTTCATCATCGGCGGCGCCGAGTTGTACCGCGAGTCCCTGCCGCGCGCGCACCGCCTGGAATTCACCGAAATCCATGCCGAGTTCGAAGGCGACGCCACCTTCCCCGAGTATTCCTTGGCGCATTGGCGCGAAACCGGGCGCGAAATTCACGGCAATGAAGCCGGCATACCCTTTCGCTATGATTTCGTCCGTTACGAACGCACGGCCTGAAGCGGGAATCCGATCGTCCCCGCTCTTGCTACGCGTTCCAGTTCCAGTAACACTTCCGGCTTAGACCGTCAGCCTTGCGGATCCCTGGTCCGCCATGCTCCGACCAAGATCGGTGGCAAAGAGGGTCGCTCCCTTGGCCGTATCGAACAAAGGCGTCAGGCCCGGAAATGACTGGCTCTTGGACAGTCCTGTGTCACAGCGCATCCGGGTCATGATGAGCCGCGGTTGCCATTTGCTTCCGCCTGGAAGCTGGAACGCGCCCGCTTCAATCAGGTACAGCCCGCGTTCCTCGCGGTGTTTGGCCATGATGTCCTCCTTGTCGTCAGCGCAACGGTATCACACTTGCCGCGGCATCAACGCCGTGCACCGACCCGGGCTTTTTCGCGTTGAGCACATGAGCGCACTGAATGTGAGCGGGCAATGGTGGCACTGCGAGTACAATACGCGCCAGTCGAACGTGGCAGCGAACCAAATTGGAACGCCCACTCGATTGCGCGGGAGCGGGGCCATGGACATGAGAAGAACCTGGCGGGAACAGGAGCAACAGCTGGTCGAGCGCTGGAATGCCGCGACCGAACGCTGCCGTCAAGCCGAGGCCGAGGTATCGCGCCAAAGGCAGCCTCAGGGTGCTGGCGCGCCCAGCGAGGAATGCTTGCGCAGCGCGGAAGCGGCCAGAGTGGAGCTGGAAGCCATGCGCAAGCTGGTTGCGCGGATGAAGGTGGAATTCAGTACCGGGAAACGCTATTAGCAGGATGTTGAAAAAGGGGGCACGCCCCCTTTTAGATCCCCCAAGTCAGGGCTATTGAAAAACGCTCCCCTCTCTGAGAGGGCACCATGATGAGGTACACTTTCGTCTCAGGAAAGCGTTTTTCAACAGCCTGTCAGGGCATATCGGAAGAATTAACCGAATTGTCTTGACCCGGTTGGCGCTGCACTGTATAAGGACAGTGCAGGAATGTAAGGTAGTGGAATTGCTGGTCCGTCGTAGCCGCGTCCGCGGTACTCCTCAGGTCGTCGCTTTCCTCCTTGAAGTTCTCGCATTCGGGCGCAAGCCTATTTTAATTTCTTTCTAGGAATAGCAGACATGAGTACAGGTACCGTCAAATGGTTCAACGACGCCAAGGGTTTCGGCTTTATCACCCCCGACGGCGGCGGCAAGGATCTTTTCGCACACTTCTCGGCAATCCAGGGCAACGGCTTCAAAAGCCTGCAGGAAAACCAGAAGGTGACCTTCGACATCACGGCCGGCCAAAAAGGCGACCAGGCTGTCAATATCAAGCCGGCTGAGTAATCTGCCAGACTGAATGAAAAAGCCCGGGAAACCGGGCTTTTTTTCGCCTTGCGCGAGCGGAACATCTGCCCATAGGCTTGCTGGCTTCTTGATCGCTGCTATGCCTGCCGCACGCAATCCACGTGATAGTGTCCTTCTTCGTCCTTCACCAGCCCGTGGATATCGGTCTCGAATCCCGGGAACCTGGTGTTGAAGTCGCGCGCGAACTGCAGGTAGCGCACGATGGTGGAATTGAAGCGCTCGCCCGGAATCAGGAGCGGAATGCCGGGCGGATAAGGCGTGACCAGAACGCTGGTGACGCGCCCTTCCAGGTCGTCGATCTTGACCCTGTCGATTTCGTGGTGCGCCATGGCGGCGAAGGCATCCGACGGCTTCATTGCCGGCTGCATGTCGGACAAATACATCTCGGTGGTGACGCGCGCCACGTCGTTCGCACGGTACATGCCGTGGATCTGCTCGCACAGGTCGCGCAGGCCCATTTTTTCGTAGCGCGGGTGCTTCTGGCAGAATTCCGGCACCGCGCGCCAGATCGGCTGGTTCTTGTCGTAGTCGTCCTTGAACTGCTGCAGGGCGGTCACCAGCGTGTTCCACCGTCCCTTGGTGATGCCGATGGTGAACATGATGAAAAACGAATACAGCCCGGTCTTCTCGACGATAACGCCGTGTTCGGCCAGATATTTGGTGACGATGGCCGCCGGAATACCGGTCTTGGCGAATTTGCCCGACACGTCCAGGCCCGGGGTGATGACCGTGGCCTTGATCGGGTCGAGCATGTTGAAGCCGGGGGCAAGATTGCCGAAACCGTGCCATTTCTCGTTGGCCCTGAGCACCCAGTCCTCGCGCGAGCCTATGCCTTCGGCAACGATTTTCTCCGGCCCCCACACCTTGAACCACCAGTCCTTGCCCCACTCGGCGCCGACCTTGCGCATGGCGCGGCGGAACTCGATCGCCTCAAGAATCGATTCCTCCACCAGCGCCGTGCCGCCGGGCGGCTCCATCATCGCCGCGGCCACGTCGCAGGATGCGATGATCGCGTACTGCGGCGAGGTCGAGGTGTGCATCAGGTACGCCTCGTTGAAGGCGTGCCGGTCGAGTTTCTGCGTCTGCGATTCCTGCACCAGGATCTGCGAGGCCTGTGAAATGCCGGCGAGCAGCTTGTGCGTGGAGTGGGTGGCGAAAATGATCGAATCCTTGGTGCGCGGCCGGTCGCGGCCGATGGCGTGCATGTCCTTGTAGAACTCGTGGAAAGTCGCATGCGGCAACCAGGCCTCGTCGAAGTGCAGCGTGTCGATGGAGGAATTCAGGGTCTGCTTCAGCATCTCGACGTTATAGACGACGCCGTCGTAGGTGCTCTGGGTGATGGTGAGTATGCGCGGCTTCTTGCGCTTGGCGGCGCGGGCGAAGGGATTCGACTCGATCTTCTTCTCGATGTTCTCCGGGCTGAACTCCTCCAGCGGGATCGGACCAATGATGCCCAGATGATTGCGCGTCGGCGTGAGGAACACCGGAATCGCGCCAGTCATGGTGATCGCGTGCAGGATCGATACATGGCAGTTGCGATCGACGACGACGATGTCGTCGGGCGCGACGTTGGCGTGCCATACCATCTTGTTCGAGGTGGAGGTGCCGTTGGTGACGAAGAAGCAATGATCGGCGCCGAAGATGCGCGCGGCGTTTCTCTCGGAAGCGGCGACCGGCCCGGTGTGGTCGAGCAGCTGGCCGAGCTCATCCACCGCGTTGCAGACGTCGGCGCGCAGCATGTTCTCGCCGAAAAACTGGTGGAACATCTGCCCCACCGGACTCTTCAGGAACGCGACCCCGCCGGAGTGGCCCGGACAATGCCACGAATACGAGCCGTCCTGCGCATAATGCACCAGCGCGCGGAAAAACGGCGGCGACAGTCCGTCGAGGTAGGCGCGCGCCTCGCGGATGATATGGCGCGCGACGAATTCCGGCGTGTCCTCGAACATGTGGATGAATCCATGCAGCTCGCGCAGGATGTCGTTCGGAACGTGGCGCGAGGTGCGCGTCTCGCCGTAGAGGTAGATCGGGATGTCGGCATTGCGAAAGCGGATCTCGTCGATGAAGGTGCGCAGGTTCAGCACCGCGGGATCGAGTTCCGGCCCCGGCGTGAACTCCTCGTCGTCGATCGAAAGGATGAAGGCCGATGCGCGGCTCTGCTGCTGCGCGAACTGCGACAGGTCGCCGTAGCTCGTCACCCCGAGAATCTCCATGCCCTCCTCTTCCATCGCCTTGGCGAGCGCGCGAATGCCCAGGCCGCTGGTGTTCTCCGAGCGGAAATCTTCGTCGATGATGACGATGGGAAAGCGGAATTTCATGCAATTCTCCGGAATTCGGAATGAGGGGGGGCCTGCATTACAGGCATCGGATTCGTACTGGCTTCAGGCCGGCGAATGCAAACAGGCGGCCGATGACCGCCGCCCGGCGCACTCAAGCGCGCGCAAGAGGGCGCGTTGTTCCTCTGGCTGGCAATTTGGAATGCGTATCTTGATATTCACAGCGATGCGACGACCCCGGCCGATTTCGGGCGGATTATACCCCCGTAGTCCTCCGGTCAAACGGAATAATTGCCCGTTTCCCGACGTGCCTCCGGTGCGCTTGCCGCTACCCCTGAATTGGACTACGCTTTCCGCCACGCTGCAGACCGACTCCGCAGCCGGGATTGGCGGGTCCACGCGCCGCTTGCGAAAATGGATATGAGGGGTGCGATGAAAACCACAGGTACCTACGACTACGTCATCGTCGGCGGCGGCACCGCGGGCTGCCTGCTCGCCAACCGCCTGTCCGCCGATCCGAACAATACGGTGCTGCTGCTCGAGGCCGGCGGCAAGGACGACTGGATCTGGATCCACATCCCGGTCGGCTACCTCTACTGCATCGGCAACCCGCGCACCGACTGGTGCTACAGGACCGAACCCGACCCGGGACTCAACGGCCGCTCCATCCTCTATGCGCGCGGCCGCGTGCTCGGCGGCAGCTCCTCGATCAACGCCATGCTCTACCTGCGCGGCCAGGAGCGCGACTACGACGAATGGGCGCGCCACAGCGGCGATCCTGGCTGGGCATGGCAGAGTGTGCTGCCGATCTTCAAGAAATCCGAGGACCACTGGCGCGGCGCGGACGAATTCCACGGCGCGAACGAAGGCACGAACGACCGCGCGGCTGAAGGCGCGGGCCATGAATGGCGCGTCGAGCGCCAGCGTCTTTCCTGGGAAATCCTGGATACGTTTCGCGACGCCGCGCTCGAGGCGGGCATCGCCAAAGTCGATGACTTCAATCGCGGCGACAACGCGGGCAGCTCGAAATTCGAAGTGAACCAGCGCAGCGGCGTGCGCGTGAGCAGCGCGAAGGCGTTCCTGCGCCCGGCAATGGGCCGGCCCAACCTCACTGTGATCACCGGCGCGCAAGTGAAGAAATTGCGGCTAGACGGCAGGCGCGTGCTGGGCGTGGAGTTCTTCCAGGACAACGCAGAAACCTACGCCGCGGCCAGGCGCGAAACCATACTGGCGGCGGGCGCGATCGGCAGCCCGCAGATCCTCCAGCTCTCCGGGATCGGGCCGGGCGCGCTGCTGCAGCGCCATGGCATCGCGGTGGTGCACGACCTGCCTGTAGGTGAAAATCTCCAGGACCACCTGCAGCTTCGCGCTGCGTTCAAGGTGAAGAACGTGCTCACGCTCAACACCGTGGCCAACTCCTGGTGGGGCAAGGCGAAGATGGCGCTCGAATACGCGGTCTACCGCACCGGCCCCCTGACCATGGCGCCCTCCCAGCTGGGCGCGTTCGTGAAGAGCGACCCGGCGCAGGCGACGCCCAACCTCGAGTTCCACGTACAGCCGCTGTCGCTGGATAAGTTCGGCGACCCCTTGCACCCGTTCCCCGCGTTCACCGCGAGCGTGTGCAATCTGCGGCCGGCCTCGCGCGGCTACATACGCATCAAGTCACCCGACCCGCGCGCGAGTCCCGCGATCATGCTGAACTACCTCTCCGCGCCCGCGGATCAGGCAATAGCGGTGCAGTCGCTGCGCCTGGCGCGCCGCGTCGTGCTCGGCACCCAGGCCATGGAAAAGTACGCACCCGAGGAATTCCTGCCGGGGCCCGGATTCCAGACGGACGAGGAATTGGTAACGGCGGCGGGCAATGTCGGCACCACCATCTTCCATCCGGTGGGCACCTGCAAGATGGGGCGCGCGGACGATGCGAGCGCGGTGGTCGACTCGCAGCTGCGCGTGCGCGGCATCGACGGGCTGCGGGTGATCGACGCTTCGATCATGCCGGCGATCACTTCAGGCAACACGAATTCGCCGACGCTGATGATCGCGGAACGCGGCGCGATGCTGGTGCTGGGGAATCAGGCGTAAGCGCGCGTTTCGCACTATACGCGGCGACGCAAATCGTGCCGCCGTCGCTTCTACCCATAACCGTGGTTTTGGTACGGATGCGCTTGTCAACCGTACCAAAACGCGGTTGGCGCGCAGAGCGCGAAATGACCGAGCCCCGGCATCGCTCGAAATAGGGGAGCACATCGAGCTGCCGCGATAGAACTTGCGCGGACGGCGGCCCGTCCGCGCGGATCGTCGCTGGCGCGCGGATGAAAAGCGCATCCGCACGCCATCGGCGATCTTGTATAAAACCCCAAGCTGTCCTTGTTTTTATCCATAACCGCGTTTTGGGTACGGATGCGCTTTTCATCCGTACCCAAAACGCGGTTGGCGCGCAGAGCGCGCAATCGCCGTTCTGCGACATCCGCGAACATAGCGGAAAATTTCGATCTGCAGCGTTAAAGCCTGCGCGGACGGCGATCTTGGAAAAAGTCAGGCAACGGCGCGCTGCCAGCTCAGCCGCACTCCCGCTCAGATCATCAGATACTTCTGCTTTACTTCTTCGTTGGCCGCAAGCTCGGCCATCGTGCCCTGAAAGCGTATGCGCCCCTTTTCGATCACGTACGCGCGATCGGAAATCTCGGTCGCAAAATGCATGTTCTGCTCGGCGAACAGGATGGTAAGCCCCATCGCCTTCAGCGCCTTGATCTGGCGCGTCAGCTCCTGCACCACCACCGGCGCGACACCCTCCACCGGTTCGTCCAGCAGCAGCAGCGACGGATTGCCCATCAGCGTGCGGCCGATGGTCAGCATTTGCTGCTCGCCGCCGGAAAGGTAGCCGCCGAGGCGCGGGCCGAGCGGCTGCAGCACCGGAAACAGCGCGTAGATCCGCTCCACCGTCCATTGTGCCGGCGCGCCGGCGGCGCCCGGCTTGATCGCGATCTCGAGGTTTTCGCGCACCGTCAGGTCGGGGAAGATCAGGCGCTCGTCGGGGACGTAGCCGATGCCGAGGCGCGCGATCTCGTAGGGAGCACGCCCCACCAGGTCGACGCCGTTGAACGTGATGCTGCCGGCGCTTGCAGGCGCGAGCGACATGATGCTCTTCAGCGTCGTGGTCTTGCCGGCGCCGTTGCGTCCGAGCAGGCACACCGATTCGCCCTGGTTCACCGCGAGCGACACGTCGAACAGGATGTGGCTCGTTTCGTAATGGGTGTGGACGCTGCGCAGTTCCAGTCGGCTCGTCATGCGTGGTGCTCGCCTAGATAGACTTTCTGCGCGATTTCGTTGGCGCGCACTTCCGCTGGCGTGCCCTGCACCACGATTTCACCGCGATGCAGCAGCGTGAGCTTGCGCGCGTGATTGAACACGATGCCCATGTCGTGCTCGGTGAACAGGACGGTCAGGCCAAGCTCGCGGTTGAGCCGGTCGACCAGCTCCATGGTCGAGCGCGCTTCCTCGATCGACATGCCGGCGGTGGGCTCGTCCAGAAACAGCAGGCGCGGCTTGCCCGCGAGCGCGATCGCGAGTTCGAGGCGCTTCTTGTCGCCCTGCGCCAGTTCCCCGGCGACGAGCCCGCGTTTGCCCTCGAGCCCGCACAGCGCGAGCACGCGGTCGGTCTCCTCCACGCCGATGCGGGCGGCGACGCCGAAAATGCTGAACGAGCGCCGCATCTGCGCGTGCACTGCCGAACGCACGTTTTCGGCAACGCTCATTTTTGCGAAGATGCTGCTGATCTGGAATGCGCGCGAAATGCCCATGCGCGCGATTCTGTGCGGCGGCCGGTTGGTGATGTCCTGCCCTTCGAACACCACCTTGCCCGCATCGCAGCGGTGGTAACCCGTGAGCAGGTTCATGAATGTGCTCTTGCCCGCGCCGTTGGGGCCGATGATCGCCGACTGCTCGCCTTCCTCCATGGAGAAGTTCATGTCCTGCGTGACATGGACACCGCCAAAATGCTTGTGCAGACCGGTGACTTCGAGTATCGCCGCCATGGCTATGGTTCTCCCGGCCCGGGGCGCGCGCCGTCGCCGGCATCGCCTTCCCTGCCAGCGCGCGCCTTGATGCGCTTTTCAATCAGGCCGAGCACGCCTCCGGGCACGAACAGCACGATCAGCAGAATGATGGTGCCGATGGTCAGCGGCCAATACACCGTGTACATTTTCACCACCGCCTGCAGCATGGTGTAAATCACCGAGCCGACGATGGGGCCGATGAAGGCCCCGGCGCCGCCGATCAGCGTCATGAACACGGCAATGCCCGATTCCTGCCAGCCGAGCAGGCCCGGCGAAACACTGCGCGAGAACGGCCCCCACAGCGCTCCCGCGAGTCCGGCAAAGGAACCGGCGATCACAAAATTCATCAGCATGTGCAGGCGCACGTTGATGCCGAGAAACGCAGCCCGCCGCTGGTTGTCGCGCAGGGTGCGCATGATATAGCCGAACGGCGACTCGGTGATGCGCCACATCAGCAGCAGCGCTGCGACGACGATAGCCAGCGTCAGGTAATAGTAGTTGGCCGCGTCCTGAAAATACAGCGGCGGCAGCAGGCCCTGGATGCCATCGTCGCCCTTGGTGAAGCTGTACCAGGAAAACACGATGTAGAACAGCAATTCGCCAAAAGCCAGCGAAAGCATGGCGAAATAGATCCCGGTCAGGCGCACGCAGAAAAAACCGACGATCAGCGCGCCGAGCGCCGCCACCGGCGGTCCGACCAGCAGTGACAACGCGAATTCGGGTACGCCGATCGCCCCGGCGGGGGTCTTCAGCACCGTAAACAACATCGCCGTCGCGTATGCGCCAAGACCGAAAAATGCCGCATGGCCAAAGGAAATCTGCCCCATGTAGCCATAGAGCAGGTTGAAGCTCATCGCAAACAGGCCGAGGATCAGAATCTCGGTGCCGACGTGGGTCCAGAACTCCCCCGGCAGCAGCGGCACCAGCAGGAAGAAAACGAACAGTACCAGCGCAACCGGCCCGGACAGCGCATATCTTGCGTAAAGCCGCGACCACCAGTTGCTGTTATCGTCAGCGTTCACTTGGGTGCTCAGGAGCGCAACTCGGTGCCGAACAGGCCCCAGGGGCGCCAGATCAGGACCACGATAAGAATCAGGAAAATCATCGCCAATGCGCCATCGGGCCAGAACAGGATCGAGAACGAATACACCACGCCGACGATGATCGAGGCGACAAAGGTGCCGAGCATGCTGCCAAAGCCGCCGATCACCACCACAGCGAAACACTGCACGATGATGTCGTGATCGACGCCGAGCGACATCGGCAGCAGCGGCAGGAATACACCGCCCGCAAACGCGGCGAGCCCGACGCCAAGCGCAAACACGCCGGAATAGATCAAGGGGATGGGAATGCCGAGCGCGCTCACCATGCTGCGGCTGTAGACCGCGGCGCGCACGATCTTGCCGAAACGCGTGCGGTGCAGAAAAAACCACAGCCCGAACGCGACCGCGACGCCGGTCGCGATGATCACGAAATGGTAGGGATTGACGAAGGTATCGAGCATTTCGATCGGCTCGATGCCCAGGCTGATGCGCCGGTTCTCCACTCCCCAGATCAGCTTGATCAGATCGCCGATGATCAGCACCAGGGCGAAGGTGAGCAGCAGCTGCTCCGGCAGCTCGCGCGCATAGGTATGGCGTATCAGAAAACGCTCGAGCGCGAAGCCGACCAGCGACATCAGCGCCACCGCGCCCGCGATCGCCGGCAGCAGCATCCACGGGCTGACGCCGAACTGCTGGCTGAGATAGGTGAAAATCGAATAGGTGACGTAGCCGCTCAGCAGCCACAGCGTGGCATGGGCGAAGTTGAGGATGTTCATCACGCCGAAAATCAGCGACAAGCCGGCCGACAGCAGGAATAGCACCATCGCGCGCGACAGTCCGCTGAACAGCTGGAGCAGGTAGGGAGCGATGTCCACAGAGGCAGGAGATCTCGATCAGGGCGCCGGCAAAAACACAGCGCGCGGGCTCAACCGGCTTCCCGCGCGCTGACCGGCCGCCTCGTTAGGCGCGTTTTTTCTTCAGCTTCTCGACCTCTTCGCAGGTCGGCGTCCACACTTCCTTGGCCTCGACATAGACCATGGTATCGGGCTTGTAGATCGGGAACGGATAGTCGGGTGAATCCCACACTTCGCCTACGTAGGAGGGTACCTCGAGCTGGTTGCTGCAGCTGCGGAAAGCGCGCTTGCCGCGGCAGGTGTCGATGGTCGCCCCCTTGAGCGCCTTGATGATCGCCTCGGTATCGATCGACGCGGCCTTCTTCGTCCCCTGATCGAGGCCGCCGAGCGCATCGTAATACATGCAGGCCCAGTCATCCGGATAGCCGTCGGCGCCGAACGCGGCGCGGTCGCGCTTGATATACGCCTGCATGATCGGCTCTTTCAGGTGCGCGAAGAACGGACAGCGCGCGAGCCCGATGATGCCGCGCGGCAGCGTCTTGCGCTGCGCCTTGAGGTCGTTCACGGCGATCAGCCCGCCCGGGAACGGCACGCGCTTGAACAATCCCATCTGCGCCGCCTGCTGCATGAACGTCTCGGCGTCCTTGCCGGCGATTGCGCCAAACATGAAATCGGGTTTGGCCGCCATGATCGCGGTGATATACGAGGTGTAGTCGGTCTCGCCGAGCTTGAACCACAGCTGGCGGTTTTCCTTGACGTCGGGGGCGGCTTTGGCGAGGCCGGTGGTAAAGCCTTTGTGCGTGTCGCGGCCCCACTCGTAGTCCTGCCCCAGGGAAACGAAACTCTTCCAGTTGTTCTTTTTCGCCATCTTCGCCACTGCCACCACCACCGCGCCCGACTGCATGTTGCTGTCCGGGCAGAACTGGTAGGTGTAGGGCGTGTAATTGTCCTGGGTGATTTTGGAGCTGTTGGATGTGGCTGAGAAATGCAGCACCTTGTGCTCGTGGATGATTTCCTGGATCGCCAGCGCGACCGCGCTCGAATAGGTGCCGAAGATGCCATCCACCTTGTCATTCAGGATCAGTGATTTCGCTTCGCGCGCACCGACGTCGGGCTTGGTTTCGTCGTCGCGATAAATCATCTGCACCGGGTGCTTGCCGAGCAGGCCGCCGCGCTTGTTGAGCTCTGCGATCGCGACCGGCAGTCCCTTGATGCAATGCGCCATGTAATTCGCGCCAGTGCCGGTCGAGGGCAGCAGCACGCCGAGCTTGTACGGCCTGCCCGCCTGTGCGCCGACGAACCGCGGCGTCATCGTCAGAACGCCGGCAGCCACCGACGAGAAAATGAAATCGCGCCGGCTGACCTTGAGGTCATCGATAATCTTGTCCCACTTCCTGTCGCTTTGTGTCATGACGCTCCTCCGATTGATGTGATCGCGGCACCTGCCCTGATCGTGGCAACTCGCAACCGCGGCCGGTCCGTGCTGAGACTATCCCGGCGAATGCGGCTGGACCGGGGACTGGTTTATTTCAAATTTTAATCGGGTCATCGTAGAACACGACCATGCCGAAGTCAAGGAAAGGCCCCGTGCCTGAGCGCAGACGAGCTGATCCTGACACTGGCGTACTCTACGAAGAGCGTTTGCCGATGGCCTCGAGTATGCCGCGCATGAGAGCCAGCGGTGTCGGCGGGCAGCCGCGGATGACGGCGTCGACGGGGATCACGTTTGCTACCGCCCCGCATGAGGCGTAGCTCATGCCGAACTCGCCGCCGTTGGCACCGCACTCGCCGACTGCGATTACCAGCCTCGGTTCGGGCGTGGCAGCGTAGGTACGGCGCAGCGCCGCCTCCATGTGGCGCGAAACAGGGCCGGTCACGAGCAGCATGTCGGCGTGACGCGGGCTGGCGACAAAATGCACGCCGAAGCGTTCGATGCTGTAGTACGGGTTGTTGAGCGCATGGATTTCCAGTTCGCAGCCGTTGCAGGAACCCGCATCCACTTCGCGGATGGCAAGACTGCCGCCGAACTGTTCGCCGACGCGTGCTTTCAATTGTTCGCCGACCTCGGTCAGCGCGGGTTCGCCGAGCCTGGGCAGCGGCTCGGTGACGATGCCGATGCGCTGGATCTTTCCGAGGATGCGCAGCATGATTTACAGGTCGTGCCCGGAATACGAGCCGTTCACCGACTTGTTGCACACGGGGAAATCGGGGACGATGTTGTCGTGGATCAGCAGCTCGAGCGCCGGCCAGGTGGTCCATGACGGATCGCGCGGAAAAAAACGCGCGATGCGCCCGTCTGCGCCGAAGCGCGCGTAACTCAGGATCTCTCCGCGCCAGCCCTCGATCAGCCCCAGACCTTCGGCGCCCGCCGCGGGATGCTTCCAGGCGGATCGGATCGGCCCGGCCGGCAGCCCGGCCAGGAGCTCCTCGATTAAATTGAAGGAGGCGGAAATTTCCTCGAGCCGCGTGCGCGCGCGCGCGTTGACATCGCCATAGTGATGCAGCGGCACATTGACCATTAGCTGGTCATAGGGCGGGTAAGGCGCATCGCGCCGCACATCCAAATCCATTCCCGACGCGCGCCCGACATAGCCGACGCAGCCCAGCGCCCTGGCATATTCCGGTTTGAGCACGCCGGCGCCGCGCACCCGGTCGGCGACCGAGGGCAGATCGTTGATGATGGCCATCAGCCTGCCGATCTGTTTGCGCAAAGCGCCGGCCTCATCGCGCATAGCCGCAACGAAACGCGCGTCCAGATCCGCCGCCACGCCGCCCGGAACGATGCAATCCATCATGAAGCGGTGGCCGAAAGCCTCGCGCGAGACCCTCTGCCACTCCTCGCGCAGGCGCGCGAACTGGTAGAAACCGAAGGCGAAGGCGATGTCATTGAGCATCGCGCCGATGTCGCCGACATGATTGGCGACGCGCTCGCGCTCGCACATCAGGGCGCGCAGCCAGAGCGCGCGTGGCGGCACTTCCAGTCCGGCCGCCTGCTCCATCGCCATGCACGCGCCCCAAGCGTGGGCGACGGTGGAGTCGCCCGAGACACGCCCGGCCAGCCGTGCCAGGCCTTCGGCATCGCGGCCTTCTGCGATCTTCTCGGTGCCTTTGTGGGTGTAGCCGAGGCGCTCCTCCAGCCTGAGCACGGTCTCGCCCACCGCCTGAAAGCGAAAGTGCCCGGGTTCGATGATGCCGGCATGCACCGGCCCGACCGGTATTTCGTAGACGCCGCTGCCCTGGGCGGGCAGAAAGTTGTACTGGTGATCGGCCGGGGTCTGCGCCTGCGGCCGGCCGGCCGCGGGGAAATCCCGGCGCAGCGGAAACTCGGAATCCTTCCACGCCTGATGGCGGGTCCAGCGGCGCGCATCCGGATGGTCGGAGAAGACTACGCCCAGCATGTCGCGGATATGGCGCTCGGGACGGTCGGCGCCGGGATAGGAAGCGGTGTGCGATGACAGGACGGGGGTGGCGCGAGGGACCGCTGTGCGCGCGACCAGGTAGGTACCGGCTTTCTCGAAACAGGCGTTGACGCGAATCGACTCGCTTGCCTCCTCGCCCCAGCCCGCGACCCAGCGGCACCCCCAGTCCTTGGCCGCGTTGCCGAGCCGGCCCCAGTCCTCAGGCAGAACCAGGATGAGTTGCGCCGGCGCGAGGCCGGGCGACGCCTGTGCCTCGATGCGCAAGCCGGCGTCCGCGAGGCGGCGCAGAAACGGTGCGAGTCGATCCTGCGGCGTCATAGCGGCGAAGCGCCGGAGATGAGCAACGTGGCCTGCTCGAACCAGCGCGACAGGAACGCGGGGATCGCCAGCCCGAGCAGAAGCACCAGCAGCAGGTGCACCACCACCGGCAGCATGTTGGCCTCGACCGGCTTCTGCCCCGGCGGCGGCTCGCCGAAGACCATCCTTTGCATGTGGCGAAACAGCCCGGCGAAGGCCACGCCGAAGCCCACCAGCAGAGGAAGCGTCAGCCACGGCCAGGACTTCATCGTGGCCATCAGCAGCAGAAACTCGCTGATGAATACGCCAAACGGCGGGAAACCGGCGATCGCCACGGTGCCGAGCAAAAGGCCCCAGCCTATCGCCGGCTGGGTGCGGATCAGACCGCGAATGTGATCGATGCGCTGCGTGCCCGCGAGCTGGCAGGCATGCCCCACGGTGATGAAAATGGCCGACTTGGTGAGCGAGTGCACGGTCATGTGCAGCAGCGCGGCAAAAGTGGCGAGCGGTCCGCCCATGCCGAAGCCGAAGGTGATCAATCCCATGTGCTCGATGGAGGAGTAGCTGAACATGCGCTTGACGTCGTGCTGGCGGTGCAGAAACAGGCCCGCGACCGTGAACGAGAGCAAGCCGAAGCCCATCATCAGGTGACCGGCGAGATTGGTGTGCAGGGAGGCATCCACCAGCATCTTGACCCGCACCAGGGCATACAGCGCGACGTTGAGCAGCAATCCGGAGAGCACGGCGGACATCGGCGTCGGACCCTCGGAGTGCGCATCCGGCAGCCAGTTGTGCAGCGGCACCAGACCCACCTTGGTGCCGTAGCCGACCAGCAGGAAGACGAAGGCGAGCGCGATCACCGCCGGATCCAGGTTACCGCCCCCGGCTCCGTGCAGCACGGTCCACAGCAGCGTATCATCGCGGTCCCCGCCGAGTTTGTTCTCGGCGGCGAAATAGATGAGCACGGTCCCGAACAGGGCCTGGGCGATGCCGACGCCGCAGAGGATGAAATATTTCCACGCCGCCTCGATCGCCTCCGGCGTGCGGTACAGCGAAACCAGCAGCACGGTGGTAAGGGTGGCCGCCTCCATCGCCACCCACAGGATGCCGAGGTTGTTGGTCGACAGCGCGAGCAGCATCGAGAACAGGAAGCACTGGTACATCGAGTGGTACAGGCGCAGGCGCCGGTCGGTGACGCGCCCGATTTCGACTTCATGGCGCATATAGGGGCGTGAAAAAATCGACGTGGTCAGGCCCACGAACGCGGTCAGGACCACAAGGTAGACATTGAAGGCGTCGATGTAGAACATGCGGCCGCTGGACAGTTGCGGCCCGTGCGCGAACACCTCCAGCGCCATGGCGAGGGAGGCGCCGAAGGTGACTACGCCGACTGCCACGTTGATCCAGCCGCCGATCGGACGGTGGCCGACAAATGCCAGCAGCAGTCCGCCCGCGAGCGGCGCCAGCAGGGTGGCTTCGAGCAGCGTCACGAGCGATCCCCTGGAGCGGGCTCATCCGCCGCATCCCGCAGCGGCATCGGCTGATTCGCCTCCGACAGGCGGTTGTACCGAACCACGTCGAGCGAGCCGAACGAATCGCGCAGGTGAAAGAAGAATACGCCGAACAGGATCGAAGCGACGAGGATGTCGAAGGCCACGCCCAGTTCGACGATGAGCGGCATGCCGTAGGTCGATACCACGGCGGCAAAGAATATTCCGCTCTCCATCGACATGAAGCCGATCACCTGCGCCACGGCCGACTTGCGTGCACACATCAGCAGCATGCCGAGCAGCTCGATGGCGATACTGACGGCAATGGTATTGCGCGTCGCCAATCCCGACAGCTGCACGATCGACTGCGCCACGTAGTAGCTGAAGATGACGAGAGCCACGCCGCCCAGCAGCAGCAGCGTCGGGTGCTCGATCACCTCGGCGTCGTACTGCATGTTGAGCTGTACGCTGAGGCGGTAGAGCAACCACGGAATCAGCACCACCTTCAGCGTGAACGTGAGCGCCGCCGAAACATAGAGATGAGGATGATCGGAGACGATCGCGACCAGCACCGACACCACCGCGAGCAGCAGGCCCTGCCAGGCGAAGGTAAAAATGAGCGGCATCATGCGCGCCTGGGCGAGCATGATGAAAGAGGTGAACAGAGCCAGGGCCGCGAACAGGATGATGGCCTGGCTGTACAGACCAAGGGTGGCGATCCCCATCTAGCCTCCGGTCTCCAGCACCACGTGTGTCAGCATGGCGAGCAACGAGAGCATGAAGGCAAAACCGAGAAACTGCGGCACGCGAAACAGCCGCATCTTCGCCAGCACGGTCTCCCACACGACCAATATGACGGCCAGCAGCATCAGTTTTGCCGCCACCGTCACGGCGCCGACCGCCAGCGCCGCCGCGCTGAAATTGGTGGCGATGCCCCAGGGAAAAAAGAAATCGACGATGATCACCGAATAGATCATCAGCTTGATTTGCGCAGCCCACTCGATCAGCGCCAGATGGCGCCCGCCATACTCGAGGATCATGGCCTCGTGCAGCATGGTGAGTTCGAGATGGGTGGCGGGATTGTCCACCGGAATGCGGCTCGACTCGGCCACCGCGACCATGGCCAGCGCGAGCAGGGCGAACAGGAACGACGGACGCAGCACCAGGCCCGATTGCAGGATGTACCCCGTCGCCACCGACAGATTGGTCGTGCTCGCCGTCATGGAAAGCGTGAATACCGCCATGAGCATGGCCGGTTCGGCCAGCGCGGCGACCATCATTTCGCGCGAGGCGCCCATGCCGCCGAAGGCGGTGCCGATGTCGAGGCCGGCCAGGGCGGTAAAAAACCGCGCCAGCGCAAAAAAAGCGACCAGCACGATCACATCGGCAATCGCGGCCGTCGGCAGGTTCACGGCAACGAGCGGAACCACGGCGGCGGCGAGCAGCGTGGCGCCGAAGACGATGTAGGGAACGGCGCGAAACAGCCAGGAGGCGTTATCGGCCAGCAGCATCCGCTTGCGCAGCAGCTTCGCCAGATTGCGGTACGGCTGCCACACCACGGGCGCGGCGCGGTTCTGCGTATGGCACTTGACGCGCTGCAGCCAGCCGGCGAGCAGCGGCGCGGCGGCGATGAACAGCAGCGCCTGCCCGGCGGCAAGCGCCCAGGCGGTCAGCTCACTATCCATAGGAATACGAGCAGCGTCACGAAGGAGAATTTCAGGTAGGTATGGATGTTGCCGGTCTGGATAAAGCCGATGCGGTTTGCCGCGGCGAGCACCATGCGTCCGATCGGAACGTAACACCTGAGCCACGACCAGTCCTGCGTGTGCAGGCTGTAATGCAGGCTGGTCACCCGCGGAATAGATCCCGCGCTGGCGAGCGTGTCGACGCGCTCCTCGACCTTCCATACGCCGCCGAAAACGCGCCGGATCGGCTGACTGAAGGCGGTCGAGGTGTACTGCATGCGCTGCGTGAGCTGGCCGAAACCGCAGTCCCAGGCGTAAGCTCTGCGCGCCGGAACGGCGCCACGCTTGAGGAGCAGGTAGCCAAGACCGAATACCACGACGATGGCGGCCACGACAAAAGGTGCCGAGTACGAAGCAACCCGGGGCGAGATCGGGGTCAGCCACAACCAGCCCTGGGCTGCGGCAGACGGCAATGCGTCGCGCAGCAGCAGCTGCGTGATCGGCGCCATCGCTTCGATCACCGTGGTCGGGAACACGCCGAGCAGCAGGCACAGCGTCGCCAGCAGCCCCATCCCGACTAGCATGCCGGCCGGCACTTCGCGCGCGCGGCCAACGCGTTGCGTGCGCGGTTTTCCGAGGAACGCAATGCCGAAGGCCTTGACGAAGCAGGCCGCCGCGAGCGCCCCGGTGAGCGCGAGCAGCGCCGCCGCAATCGGAAGCATCGTGCGCAGCAGACCGTTCTTGAGCGCGGGAGCCTGCAACGCCGTCTGGAACGTCAGCCACTCCGAAACGAAACCGTTGAACGGCGGCAGCGCCGAGATCGCGACACAACCGACCAGAAACAGGAACGCGGTGACCGGCATGCGGTGAATGAGCCCGCCCATGTGATCGAGGTCGCGTTCGTGCGTGCGGTAGAGCACCGCTCCGGCGCCGAGAAACAGCAGGCCCTTGAACAGGGCGTGGTTGAGCGTGTGGTAGAGCGCGGCCACCAGCCCGAGCGTGCCGAGCATCTTGTGCCCGCTGCCGAGAAACATCATCGACATCCCGAGGCCCATCAGGATGATGCCGATGTTCTCGATCGAGTGGTAGGCGAGCAGGCGCTTGAGATCGTGCTGCATCAGCGCATACAGCACGCCGAGCAGCGACGAGGCGGTGCCGATGATGAGCACGACCACCCCCCACTCCCACTGCACGTCGCCGATCAGATCGTAGCTTAGGCGCACGATGCCGTAGATGCCCATCTTGATCATGGCCCCGCTCATTAATGCAGAGATGTGCGACGGCGCGACCGGGTGCGCATCCGGCAGCCAGACGTGCAGCGGCACCATGCCCGCCTTGACGCCGAAGCCCGCGAAGGCGCAGCCAAAGGCGATCGTCGCCCACAGCGGTGTCAGCTTGGCCGCGCGCATCAGGTCGAAGGTGAGACCGCCGCCGAAAGCGGCGAGCACGCCGAAGGAGAGCAGGATGACCAGGGCGCCGACGTGGGCGAGCAACAGGTAGAGGAAGGCGGCGTGGCGGTTGGCCGCATGCTGGTGCTGATACACCACCAGAAAATATCCGGCGAGCGACATCATTTCCCAGAAGATCATGAACACCAGCGCGTCGTTGGCGATCAGCATTATCTGCATGCCAAGGATGAAAAGGGCGGTGAACACGCCGAGCGGAGGCAGCGGCTGCGCCGCCGGACCACGCGTGAACTCGCGCGTGTAGCTGGGGCCGTAGAGCGAAATCGCGACCACCAGCGTGCCGAGCAGCACCAGGAAAAAGCCGGAGAGGGGATCGATGCGCAGATGCCAATCGAGCCAGGGCGGGCCGAGTTCAAACCGGTCGGTGACGGTGAGCCTGGCGAACAGAGTCCAGGCGCCGGCGCCGACGCTGGCTGCGCCGGAGAAGAACAGGAACAGAAACGAACCTAAATGCAGGAAGCCCGGGTGGCGGCGCACAGCGAGCAGGGAAATCGCACCCGACAACAAAGTGCACGCGACCGCGGCGTAAGCGAGCAGCAGCGGCGTCCCGACCGTCGCGCTCATCGCGAAAGCTCCGACGACAGGAATCTTGACCGCACGCCCCGCCCTCCACCGTAAAACGCCGGCACGCATCGACCCCGAATGCAGGCGATAAGCGGCAGGCGTGGATTCAACGGTTCGGGAGCAACAACTTCAGCGGTCATCAAGAACACAGACCGATGACACTTCCCTCCCTTCGTTGAATAATGACACTTCCGCACCGTCTCGACAAGCCGCGCGCTGTTCAATTAGCCGCAATTCAAGCACAAGTATTGCCTTTCAATGCACAATGGCGTTTGTAGCCGCCATGCGTGGCGATCGGATTCACAGGCGCCGCGCGAATGTGGCGAAGCAGCTTGAGCCGGGAATAATGCTGAAAGGCCCTTATGCAACAGATTGAATTCCGCCTGAATCGCGAGTTTGTCCAGTTGAACCAACTGCTGAAGCTGACGGGCCTGTGCGACAGCGGCGGCGCCGGCAAGGCGCTGGTGGCCGGCGGCGGCGTCTCGGTGGATGGCAATGTGGAGTTGCGCAAGACGTGCAAGATCCGGGTCGGGCAGGTAGTCAGGCTCGGCGATGTCGAAATCAGCGTGGTGGCCGGAGGAGAGCTGCCACCGGTTTGATCGGCGACGCTGCGGCAAACTCTCAGATTTTCGGCAGGGTGACGCCTTGTTGCCCCTGATATTTCCCGCCGCGGTCCTTGTACGAGGTCTCGCATACCTCGTCGGACTCGAAGAACACCACCTGCGCCACGCCTTCGTTGGCGTAGATCTTGGCCGGCAGCGTCGTGGTGTTGGAAAACTCCAGGGTTACGTAGCCCTCCCACTCGGGTTCGAACGGCGTGACATTGACGATGATGCCGCAGCGGGCGTAGGTCGATTTTCCGAGACAGACGGTTAGCACGTTGCGCGGAATGCGGAAATATTCCACCGTGCGCGCCAGCGCGAAGGAATTGGGCGGGATGATGCAGACATCGCCCTTGAAGTCGACAAATGATTTCTCGTCGAAATTCTTGGGGTCGACGATGGTCGAGTTGATGTTGGTGAATATCTTGAAGTCGTCCGAGCAGCGGATGTCGTAGCCGTAGCTCGAGGTGCCGTAGGACACGATCTTGTGCCCGTTCGCCTCGCGCACCTGTCCCGGCTCGAACGGCTCGATCATCTTGGTTTCTGCCGCCATGCGGCGAATCCACTTGTCGGATTTGATGGTCATGAATTGATCTACAGTGGGTACAGGTTTGAGAGAAGCCGCGAAGGTTTTGATACGTCGCGAGACTGAGCGCGCGGGGGGGATATACGCCCCGAAGGTCTCGATCCCCCTTCAGGGGAAAGTCCCCTCGGGGGACAAGGGAGGGATGCATCCCTCCCTTGTTCATCCAATAGGAGCTTTTCCCCGGCCGGAGACACTCTGATTGTTTCCGGTTTGCCCGTACTACGTATTCTGGATAACGATGTTCGGGAACTTCGAGGTCATGTCCTTCGCCTGCTCCGAGATTTTCACCGCGACGCGGCGCGCGATTCGCCGGTAGATCTCGGCGCTGCGGCCGTCAGGGTCGGCCACCACGGTGGGCTTGCCCGAATCGGTCTGCTCGCGGATATGGATGTCCAGCGGCAAAGCGCCGAGGAATTCGGTGTTGAAATCCTTGCACATTTTTTCCGCCCCGCCGGCGCCGAATATGTGCTCCTCGTGCCCGCAGTTGGAGCAGATGTGGGTGCTCATGTTCTCGACGATGCCGATGATGGGAATGCCGACCTTCTCGAACATCTTCAGGCCCTTGCGCGCGTCGATCAGGGCGATGTCCTGCGGCGTGGTGACGATCACGGCGCCGGTGACCGGCACTTTCTGCGCCAGCGTCAACTGGATGTCGCCGGTGCCCGGCGGCAGGTCCACCACCAGATAGTCCACGCCCTGCCAGCGGGTGTCCTTCAGCAACTGCTCCAGCGCCTGGGTCACCATCGGGCCGCGCCACACCATCGGCGTATCGACGTCGATCATGAAACCGATGGAAATCGCCTGCAGGCCGTGTCCGACCATCGGCTCCAGCGTCTTGCCGTCGCGCGATTCCGGGCGGCCGGTGATGCCCAGCATGGTCGGCTGCGAAGGTCCGTAAATGTCGGCATCGAGAATGCCCACGCTGGCCCCCTCTGCGGCCAGGGCGAGGGCCAGGTTCACCGCGGTGGTGGACTTGCCCACGCCGCCCTTGCCCGAGGCCACGGCGATGATGTTCTTCACTTCGGGTATCAGTTTGACCCCGCGCTGCACGCTGTGCGAGACGATCTTGCTCGCGACGTTGACCGTGACCTTGCCCACGCCCGGGATGGCGCCGAGCTTCGCCTGCACCATCTTGCGGATCAGCTCGAACTGGGTCTTGGCCGGATAACCCAGTTCGATGTCGAGCGACACGTCGCTGCCGGTCACCTTGATGTTCCGCGCCGACTTGGTGGCGATGAAATCCTTCTCCGTGTTCGGGTCGGTGATTTCCTTGAGGGCGGTCTGGACTTGCAACTCTGAAACTGGCATGCACTGGCTCCTAGTCGCTGCGGCCGCGCTGCTGCTGCGGCCGTGAGGGGAAAGGCGGTCATTTTAATGGATATTCGGGGGGCTGCGCGATACAATTGCGATCGTTTCCCGTGTGCGCGTTGCAGCGGACGCCCCCGCGCGCCGCCGCTGAACGCTTTTTCACTGTCAGAACAAGAATGTCCCGCAAACTCTTCGTCACCACCGCCCTGCCGTACGCCAACGGCTCGTTTCATATCGGCCACATCATGGAGTACATCCAGGCCGATATCTGGGTGCGGTTCCAGCGCATGCAGGGCAACGAAGTGCATTTCGTGTGTGCGGATGACGCGCACGGCGCGCCCATCATGCTCAAGGCGGAAGCCGAGGGCGTCACGCCGCAGCAGCTGGTCGGGCGCATCGGCGCCGAGCGCAAGCAGTATCTCGACGGCTTTCACATCGGCTTCGACAACTGGCACTCGACCGATTCGCCCGAAAACACCCAGTTGTCGCAGGACATCTACCGCAAGCTCAAGGCCGCGGGCCTCATTTACGCCAAGCCGGTCGAGCAGTTCTACGACCCGGTGAAGGGCATGTTCCTTGCCGACCGCTACATCAAGGGCGAGTGCCCCAAGTGCGGCGCGAAGGATCAGTACGGCGACGCCTGCGAGAACTGCAGCTCGGTCTATGCACCGACCGAGCTCGTCAACCCGTATTCGACGCTTTCCGGCGCCGCCCCCGAGCTGAAAACCTCGGAGCATTATTTTTTCAGGCTGTCCGATCCGAAATGCGTGGATTTCCTGAACAAATGGGTGAACGAGCCCGGCCGGCTGCAGTCCCAGGTCGCGAACAAGGCCAAGGAATGGCTCGAAGGCGAGGAGGACAAGGCGCTCGGCGACTGGGACATTTCGCGCGACGCGCCGTACTTCGGCATCCCCATTCCCGATGCGCCGGGGAAATATTTCTACGTCTGGCTGGATGCGCCGGTCGGCTATCTCGCCAGTTTCAAGAACTACTGCGCCAAGAAGGGCATCGACTTCGACGGCTTTCTCGCCGATCCGCACACTGAGCAGATCCATTTCATCGGCAAGGACATCATTTACTTCCACACCCTGTTCTGGCCGGCGATGCTCAAATTCGCCGGCTACAAGATTCCCAACAACGTCTACGTGCACGGCTTCATCAACGTGTCCGGTGAGAAAATGTCCAAGAGCCGCGGCACCGGGATTTCGCCGCTGCGCTATCTCGAGATCGGCATGAACCCGGAATGGCTGCGCTATTACATCGCGGCCAAATTGAGTGCGAACGTCGAGGATGTGGATTTCAATCCGGATGATTTCATGGCGCGGGTGAACAGCGATTTGATCGGGAAGTACGTGAATATCGCCAGCCGGGCCGCAAAGTTCATCACTGAAAGATTCAACGGCACCTTAAGCCATGGCCGAGAAATGGCTTTGCACAGCGAAACTGCGAATTCTGTTAGCGGACAAATCAAAATCAATAAGACCGCAGTACCCTTTGCCGCGTTCCATGGCAATGGAAATGCGATTCTGGAGCGCACCCAAACCTACGCTGGCCTAATACGAGAAGACTACGAGCGAAGAGAGTTTGGTTCAGCCCTTCGCCGTGTAATGCGTTCGGCTGACGATATCAACGAATATTTCGACTCGAACAAACCATGGGAACTTGCGAAGAAGGCGTCATCCGAGCCCGGGCTTGGATTTGATAAGCAGCTCCATGAAGTCTGCTCTGTGGCAATTATTGGGTTTCGGCTATTGACGATCATGCTGACTCCAGTGTTACCGAAAGTGAGCGATGCCGTTGCAAGACAGCTATTCGGCATGGACAGGCCATTTATATGGGATGACCTCGGTGTGCTTCCCAAGAACATCTATCCTTATCAACACCTCATGACGCGCGTCGACGCAAAACAACTCGACGCCCTGTTCGACATCCCGCCAGCAGCACCAGCCAAGGAACAGAGAAAAGTGACAGAAACCTCAAAGACTGGCTACCAGAGCCATTCTCCGGCCATTTCCCCTGCGTCCACACCGCATCCGACCTCTCCCGGACCCGCTGCTCCGACCGCCGCCGCCGCGACCATTTCCATCGACGACTTCGCCAAGATCGACCTGCGCGTCGCGAGAATCGTGAAGGCCGAGCACGTCGAAGGCGCGGACAAGCTGTTGAAGCTCACGCTCGACATCGGCAGCGAGCAGCGCACCGTGTTCGCCGGCATCAAATCGGCCTATGACCCGGCGACATTGGAAGGACGACTCACGGTGATGGTGGCGAACCTCGCGCCGCGCAAAATGAAATTCGGCCTGTCGCAGGGAATGGTCCTCGCCGCCAGCGGTGAAACACCGGGCATCTTCCTGCTCGCCCCCGACAGCGGCGCGCAGCCGGGAATGAAAATAAAGTGAGGGCGAGCGGCCTGGGTACCTCGTCGAACACGCCGCTAATCGCGAGCTAACAGCGCATCGGTCCTGATCCAAGCCAGATCGTGTCCGGCGGCTCGAAGGGCTTTTACCGCATCGCCGGGGAAATTCTCGTTCGCGAGGAAGCGCACCGTCAGCGGGCGTAAGCGGATAAACCTTTTCAGCTTGCAACGATTCGCTGGCGTATCGGAGGCAGGCGCCAATGTCGTCGTCGGTGATGCCGGGGTAGTTGCGGAGAATGTCCGCTCGCGTCCAGCCCCGGGCAAGCAAACCAACTATCACCATGAAGCAAGCGCGCATCGCCGAACGCAAGGCGCGACTCGGCGCATAACCGATGCCCGTCAATCTCGAAACGCCCGATGCGATTCACCTCGCTACGTCCCGCCGTGCGAGATGTGGTCGACAAGGTCGAGCGGCAGCCGTATCCTCTCCACAATCGCAACTCGCTACACTCCAAAAGGGACCGTGGTGTCACGACTTACTGATCTAATTGCTCAGGCCAAGGCCAAGGACCCTCAGATGGGGGCCGACCTGGAGCGGGAGTTCAGGGCACTCTCGTCCCGTCTGCCCTTTGGCCTGAACTTCGAGCGCCACCGCCCGGAAGCGGTGGAACTGCCGCAGCGTCCCATCCGCAAGGGCGACAAGGTCCGCGTTCTACCCGAGCGAGGCTCGACGAAGAAGGGCGATCCGCGGCTGTGGGTGGTCAGGAAGATCGTCAAGGAACACGGCAAGAAGCTGGCCGAATTGCATCCGCTCGACGCGGAGCCAGGCAAGGCTGAATCTCAGATGGTTGCGATCGACGACATCGTCGTCGTCGCGGAATTCCGCGACACCATCTACCCGGGTCTAATCAGCACCGGCAAAGTCGCACGTGGTGGCGATAAGCCAAGCCACACTGTGATCAACGGCGAGAACTACCATGTTTTGAAAGCCCTAACCTGGACGCACCGCGGAAAAGTGGACGCCATTTACATCGACCCGCCCTACAACACCAGAGATAAGGACTGGAAATACAACAACGATTACGTCAATGCCGACGACCTATATCGACACAGCAAGTGGCTGGCGATGATGGAGCGGCGACTGCTAATTGCCCGTGAACTTTTGAACCCCGCTGATTCAGTCTTGATCGTCACCATTGACGAGAAGGAGTACCTGCATCTTGGTCTGCTTCTGGAGCAGTTATTCCCAGATGCTCATGTGCAGATGGTGTCGTCGGTCATCAATCCGAAGGGAACCGCGCGGACGACGTACTTCTCCAGAACGGACGAGTACATCTTTGTCGTGTTCTTTGGGCGTGCGATGGTCCCTGATCGGTCTGGCGGCGGCGAGGAACGCGAAGTTAGGTGGCGATACCTGAGAAGAACGGATGTTGAGTCTGCGCGAGGCACAAAGAAGGGTGGTCCGGCGCAGTTCTATCCGATCTATGTCAACGACAGGACTTGCTTGATCGATTCGATCGGAGAACCCTTAAGCCATGGGGTCGCAAGAGCCAATTCTCCGGTCGCGCCGGGTTGTACTGCAGTTTTCCCGATTCGAGAGGACGATGGGATGGAGATGAACTGGGGCCTCACCGTACCAAGTCTAAGGAAGGCCTTGGAGAACGGTTTCGTGCGAGTTTCAAAGAACGAAGGCTCTGAGCTTCAGCCGTATGTTTTCTCCTACCTCACGGCTCCAAACATCAAGAAGATCGCAACCGGCAAGCTCACGAAATCCGGCAAGCGGCCGGATGGTTCATGGATCGTGGTAGATCCGTCCGGCAAATCTGGAAGGCCAACTACAACCTGGAAGGAGACCAGCCACGAAGCCGGTGCGTACGGAACCTCGCTGCTGCGAGTCCTGCTGCCCGGACGAAAGTTCCCGTTTCCAAAGAGCCTCTATGCGGTCGAGGACGTGCTTCGTCTCTTTGTGATGGACAAGCCCAGTGCCGTTGTTCTCGACTACTTCAGTGGCTCAGGCACAACATCTCATGCCGTAATGAGACTGAATCGCCAAGACGGCGGGCGTCGCCAATGCATTTGTGTAACGAACAATGAAGTTGGCGCCGACGAGCAAGCCGAATTGCGTAAGAAGGGCATGCGCCCCGGAGATCCAGAATGGGAAAAGTGGGGGATTTGCGACTACATCACTAAGCCGCGCGTGGAAGCCGCGATCACAGGCAAGACGCCAGACGGAGATCCGATTGAAGGCTACTACAAATTCACCGACGAGTTCCCGATGGCTGAGGGCTTAGAGGAAAACGCCGAGTGTTTCACCTTGACCTACGAAACCCCGGTTGCTGTCAGTCATCACATGGCTTTTGCGCGCATTGCGCACATGCTGTGGCTACGTTCGGGTAGCCGCGGGAGGCACATCGAGAAGTTGCCCGCGAAGGGCTGGGAGGTGGTGGACGCCTACGGCCTGCTGATTGAGCTGGACCGCGCCATGGATTTTCTCAAGGCGGTAAGCAAGGTCAAGGGGCTGCTCATCGCCTACATAGTGACTGACGACGAGCGTCGTTTCCAGGCGCTGGCCCGCCGCCTGCCAGAAGGCGTGGAAGCGATTCGGCTGTATGAGTCGTACCTGACCAACTTCAGCTTCGCCAACGGAGACTGAGGCATGAAGTTCACTCTCAAGGACTACCAGGACGAAGCGGTTCGCGACGTGCTGGTCAATCTGGTCAAGGCGCGCAAGCGCTGGCGTGGGGACGGAGACAAGCAAGCGTTTTCGCTGACCGCCGCGACGGGCGCGGGTAAGACGGTGATGGCGGCGGCGGTGTTCGAGGCGCTGTTTCACGGCGACGACAACTACGAATTCGACGCAGATCCCGGCGCAGTGGTGATCTGGTTCAGCGACGATCCGTCGTTGAACGAGCAGACCCGCTTTCGCCTGATGGAGTCGTCCGACCGGTTGCGGCACACCGATCTGGTGGTGGTGGAGAACACGTTCAACCGCGAACGCTTTGAGGCCGGAAAGATCTATTTCCTCAACACGCAGAAGCTGGGCAAGAAAAGCCTTCTGGTGCGCGGCTTCGAAGGCGACGAGACCGGCGGCATGTTCCCCGAAACCCGGCCCGACCTGCGTGCGCACACGATCTGGGACACGATCCGCAACACCATCGAAAGCCCGGCGCTGACCCTGTACCTTGTGCTGGACGAGGCGCATCGCGGCATGGGCAACCCCGGTACCGCCGCGCAGAATGAAAGGACAACCCTCGTCAAACGGCTCATCAACGGCGAGCAGGGTGTTCCTGGGATTCCCGTGGTGCTGGGCATTTCGGCTACCGTCGAGCGGTTCAACAAGGCGATGGAAGTGGCGCAGGGACGGACCCGCCTTCCTGACATCAAGGTGGACGCGGCGCGGGTACAGGATTCCGGCCTGCTAAAGGACACCATCGTTCTGGACATCCCAGACGAGGCGGGAAAGTTCGATACCGTGCTAGTGCGCCGTGCCACGAAAAAGTTGCGGGAGTCCACGAACGAATGGGCGGCTTACGCGAAGCAACAGGAGAACGCAGAATTCGTGCTGCCGCTGATGGTGCTGCAAGTACCCAATAAGCCCAATCCCAACGAGATCGGTGGCGCACTGGACACGATATTCCAGCAGTGGCCGGACTTGCTGGAGACTTCCGTTGCGCATGTGTTCGGTGATCACACGACGCAGAAGTTCGGGAAATATTCGGTACCGTACATCTCGCCGGAACGTGTGCAGGATGAAACGCAGGTTCGCGTGCTGCTCGCAAAAGATGCCATCAGCACCGGCTGGGATTGCCCGCGGGCCGAGGTGATGGTGTCGTTCCGCCCTGCCGTGGATCGCACCCATATCACGCAACTGCTCGGGCGCATGGTGCGCACGCCACTCGCGCGGCGCATTCCCGGAAACGACCGGCTCAACGCAGTGGATTGCCTGCTGCCGTTCTTCGACAAGGGCACAGTCGAAGAGGTGGTGAAAGCGTTGCGCGAAGGCAGCGCCGATACGCCGACGTTCGGCCGCGTCCTGATCAACCCGAAGGAAATGAAGCCCAACCCGGCCGCGACGGCAGCGGTCTGGGAGAAATTTGGCTCGCTGCCCTCGCAGACACGGCCGCAACGCGGCGCCAAGCCGCCGATTCGACTGACCGCGCTGGCGCACGAGCTGGCGTGGGACGGACTGCTCCCCGAGGCGGGGCAGAAGGCACATGCGGCCATGCACAAGGTGCTGGATGCGTTTCTAGCCGGCCGAGCCAAAGAGTTCGATGCCCAGCGCAAGAAAGTGATGACGGTTGAGGGTCGCACGGTCGAGGCCGACCTGCGCAGCGGCGAGACCCGCGACAAGGCGTTCCAGGCCGAAGCGGACTACGTCGTGATCAACGACGTCTACCGGCGTGCGGCACGCGTCCTCAGCCCGGACATCGCCCGGACCTACGCGGAAGTCCTGGCGAAGCGGAAGCCCGAAGCTGACGACGACCTCGAGGGTGCCTTGATCGAGGCGCGCGAGGACATCGCTGCGCTGGGACTGATGGAAAACCTGCAGCTGTCCTTCGACGCTGAAGCAACGAAGCAGTCCGATGCATGGCTGACGAAGTACCGCGACCGAATCAAACGGTTGCCCGACGACCGGCAGGAAGCCTATCGCCAGATCAGCGCATTGAGTCGTGAGGCGCAGGACATTGACCTTGTGAAGCCCGTGGCATGGATGGAAGCCACGGCGGAACGTGAGGCGGACGGCCGAGAGACGCAATTGCCTGCGCACAAGCACCACCTGCTGTGTGATGAGAAAGGTTTGTATCCGGCCGCTTTGAAAACGTGGGAGTTGAAGGTGCTGCAGTCAGAAATGAAGCGGTCTGGCTTCAAGTTCTGGTACCGCAACCCGAGCCGACCCAGCCAGGACTCCCTTGGTGTGGCTTACGTGGCGGGCGACGAAGTCAGCATCATCCGTCCTGATTTTCTGTTCTTCTGCGAATCGGCAGACAGGTCCGTAGTCGTGGACATCGTTGATCCACACGGCACGCATTTGGCCGACGCATTGCCGAAGTTGCGAGGCTTGGCGCGCTACTCCGAGACTCACCCAGGGGTTTATCGGCGAGTCGAGGTTGTCGCGGAAGCTGGGGGCAGATTGCGTGTGCTGGACTTGACCCGTGCCGATGTCCGAAAGGCCGTTGCGGAAGCAAACGATGCGAAAAGTCTCTACGAAAGCACGTTGGCGGGCGATTACAAATAGCGTGCCGTGCGGCAAGTCAGCTTGCTTGCATCTCGCCCGATAGCAAAATCCGCGTTCCCTTTTCGGCTGTCTTGACGGCATGGACCAGAGCCCGCGCCACACGGTCTGCTTCAATCGCGCGGTAATTGGCGGGAATCAGCGCTCCAAACCGCATGAAGATCAGGGCGAGTTTTTCGCCGCTGCGTTCGGGCTGCCCAAGGGAGGCCCGATTCCCGATCAGCATTGACGGCCGAGCAAACACCAGGGAATCAAACCCCAGGCGGGAGACGGCGTGTTCCATCTCTCCTTTGACGCGGTTGTAGAAGATAAACGATGTCGCGCTCGCCCCCATCGCGCTCACGATCCCCAGCCTTGAAGCACCTGATGACCTTGCCGCAGTGGCCAGTGCCAATACTGCATCGAAATCCACGGCGCGGAAGGCCCGTTGACTGCCCGCCACTTTGATCGTAGTACCGAGGGCAATGAAGGCGTCGTCAACGGCTGGCAGCACAGGAAGCGCCGCAAAGTCGAGCACGTGGAAGGTCAGTTTGGGATGAGTTGTCGCCAATGCCCGCCGGCCCACGCCATGCACCGCCACATAGGTCTCGTCGGCCAAAATTGCCGAGAGAATCTCCCGGCCCACCAGGCCCGTTGCCCCGGCCACCAAAGCCACCCGTCCAGCTACCGGCTCCTGCATGCTTGCCTCCATAACGATTCTAGTTCCGGCACAACGCGCTTCGCGCATTAGCCTCCACTGAAACTTCGTTTTCGCCATCATTCTGCGCTCACCCTTCCGTTTGAACAGTCGGGCGACCACCAACGCAGACGACAGGCAACGTTAATCATATGGCAGTCTGCATTCGAACATCGATTCTGGCACGTTGATGCCGACTAGGGAGCCCCTATCGCTTCGGGTAGCTGAATGATACTGGCAGGTGACGCGAAATCGATCTGGTACAATCGCTGAAACACAAGCGATCTTGCTGCGCACGGGCACAGCCGAACACCCTGTGTTCACCCATCGCTCCCTCTAAAGGCAATACAAGCAATAATGACTGCCCCGCTATCGGGCTCGCTTCTCGCTGCCACTGCCTGGTCTGCAATCGCGGTGCTGTCGCCGGTTTCGCCCGGCATCTTCCTGCTCGCCCCCGACAGCGGCGCGCAGCCGGGGATGAAAGTCAAGTAATGCCCGCATCCGGCTCAGCCTTGCAGCTGATCCTCGGCGTGATCCTGCTTTGGCTCGCGCTCGGTCTTGCCGGCGTGTTCTTCCCGCGCAACCTGCATCTGGTCAGCCGGGTGCTGTTTCCGGCCGGCGCCCTGGGCGCGCTGGCGCTGGCGGCGGCGGCGCTCGATGCGCTCGGCGGCGCGGCCCAGTCCCTGGTGCTGCCGCTGGGTCTGCCCGATCTGCCCTTCCACCTGCGCCTGGATGCGCTCTCGGCCTTCTTCCTGCTGCTGCTCGGCGCCGTGACCGCGGGTATCTCGGTGTTCGCCGCCGGCTACTTCCGCCAGGGCGAAGGCACACCACCCGGCCTGCAGTGCCTGTACTACCACGTGTTCATCGCCAGCATGGCGCTGGTGCTTCTGGCCGACGACGCCTATGCCTTCATGGTGTTCTGGGAAACCATGGCGTTGTCGTCCTATTTCCTGGTCACCAGCGACCACACCAAGGCCGAGATCCGGCGCGCCGGCTTTCTCTACCTGTTGATCGCCCATGTCGGCGCAATCGGCATTTTGCTGTGTTTCGGCGTATTGCACGGCACCGGCGACTACACCTTCGACACCATGCGCGCGGTGCAACTTGCGCCGTTCTGGGCCACGGTCGCCTTTGCCCTCGCGCTGTTTGGCTTCGGCGCCAAGGCCGGCATGCTGCCGCTGCACGTATGGCTGCCCGAGGCCCACCCGGCCGCGCCCTCGCCGGTGTCGGCATTGATGTCCGCGGTGATGCTGAAGACCGCGATCTATGGCCTGCTGCGCGTGCTGTTCGACCTGCTGCATCTGCAGGTGTGGTGGTGGGGCGTGGTGATCCTGGGGCTGGGTCTGGCCACCGCGCTCTACGGCGTGGTCTTTTCCGCCGTGCAAAGCGACATGAAGCGCCTGCTCGCCTATTCTTCGATCGAGAACATCGGCTTCATCCTGGTCGGCATCGGCCTCGCCGTCACGTTTCAGGCTTACGGCATGCGCGCGCTCGCCGCGCTCTCGCTCACCGCGGCGCTGTACCACAGCATCAATCACGCCTTCTTCAAGAGCCTGCTGTTCCTCGCCACCGGCTCGGTGCTGCACGCCACGCGCGAGCGCGCCCTGGGCAAGCTCGGCGGGTTGATCCACCGCATGCCCTGGGTCGCCTGGCTGGCGCTGATAGGCACGCTCGCCATCGCCGGACTGCCGCCGCTGAACGGTTTCGTCTCCGAATGGCTGCTGCTGCAGGCATTCCTGTTTTCACCTACCCTGCCACATGCCTACCTGAATATGCTCGTTCCGGTGGCCGCGGCAGCCGTCGTACTCGCCGCGGCACTGGCAGGCTACGTCATGGTCAAGTTCTACGGCGTGGTCTTTCTCGGCCAGCCGCGCGAGACTAGCCTGGCGACCGCCCATGACGCCGGCATCTGGGAGCGCGCCGGTCTGGTCTGGCTCGCCGCAGGCTGCATCGCCCTCGGAGTGGCGCCGGTGGCGGTCATCGGCATCATCGATGCTGTCAGCGGCCAGCTGCTGGGCAGGACGCTGGGGGCGAGCGCGACCGGCTGGATGTTCCTCACGCCCATCAGCGCGGACCGCGCCAGCTACGCGCCGTTCCTGTTCCTGATCGTAATCCTGTTCGTCTGGCTCCTGACCTGGCTCGCCGTGCGCTATTTCTACCACGGCGGGCTGCGCCGCGCGCCGCCCTGGGACTGCGGCTTTCCGGCACAGACCGCGCGCATGCAGGACACCGCCGAGGGCTTCGGCCAGCCGATCCGCCAGGTATTCGAGCCTTTCTTCCGCATGCAGCGCGATCTGCCCACGCCTTTCGACGCGAAGCCGCGCTATCGTGTCACCGTCGAGGACCGTCTTTGGTATTGGCTCTACCTGCCCATCGTCAGAGTCACCGAAATGCTCACGCGCGTGGTGACCCTGCTGCAGCGCGGCCGCATTTCGGTCTATTTGACCTACAGCTTCGTCACGCTGCTGGTGCTGCTGTTGTTCGTCAGATGATCTCCTGGCCCGGACTCGTCGCCCAACTCACGGAAATCGTGCTCGCGGTGCTGCTCGCGCCGGTGCTGCTCGGCTGGGTCAACCAGTGCCGCGCCTGGCTGCAAAACAAGAGCGGCCCCGGCATCCTGCAGCCTTACCGCACGCTGAGGAAGCTGTTCGCCAAGGAAGCGGTGCTCGCGCACACGGCCTCGCCCCTGTTCCGCGCCACGCCCTACGTGCTGTTCGCCTGCATGTGCCTCGCCGCGGCGATCGTGCCCACGCTCGGCACCGACCTGCCGTTTTCGCCCGCCGCCGACGCCATCGCGCTGGTCGGCATTTTTGCCCTGGCGCGGGTGTTCATCGCGCTCGCCGCCATGGACATCGGCACTGCTTTCGGCACGCTCGGCGCGCGACGCGAGATGATGGTGGGATTCCTGGCCGAGCCGGCGCTGCTGATGGTGCTGTTCACCGCCTCCTTGATTTCCCATTCCACGTCGCTGGCCACCATCGTCGAACGCCTGGCGCACATGCAGTTCGTCATCTACCCCAGCCTCGCCTTCGCCGGCGTTGCGTTCACCATGGTCTCGCTCGCCGAGAACGCGCGCATCCCGGTGGACAATCCGTCCACGCACCTGGAGCTCACCATGATCCACGAGGCCATGGTGCTCGAATATTCCGGACGCCACCTGGCGCTGATCGAGTGGTCCGCGGCGTTGAAGCTGTTCGTCTATTCCTGCATCGGCATTGCCTTGTTCTTCCCCTTCGGCATCGCCGAGGGCGGCGACGCGCTCGGCCTGTTGCTGGCGCTGCCCGCGCTCGTGGCCAAGCTCGCCGTCGGCGGTTTCGCCATGGCGGTGATCGAAATGGTGAGCGCAAAAATGCGCATTTTCCGCGCTCCCGAATACCTCGGCACCGCCTTCCTGCTGGCGGTTCTGGCGATGCTGATCCACCTGTTGCTGGAAAGCTGAGATGAACCTGCCCGTGATTTCGCAGATCATCAACCTGCTCGCCGCGATATTGCTGCTGCTTTCGTTCGCGATGCTGACGCAGCGGCGCATCCTGTCGCTGATCAATCTGTTCGCCCTGCAGGGACTGACGCTGACGCTGTCGACCCTGGTCGTGGCTTACGGCACCGGGCAACATCACCTGTATTACTCGGCCGCGCTGACCTTCGTGCTCAAGGTGCTGCTTCTGCCCTGGGTGCTGCACCGCCTGATCCGCAAGCTCAGCGCCAAATGGGACGTGGAAACGCTGATCAACATTCCTACCACCATGCTGGTCGGCATCGCGCTGGTGATCCTGGCGTTCAACGTGGCGCTGCCGATCTCGCAACTCGCCGGCACCATCGCCAAGAGCACCCTCGGCATCGCGCTTGCCTGCGTGCTGCTCGCCTTCCTCACCATGATCACGCGCTCCAAGGCGGTGCCGCAGGTGATCGGCTTTCTCGCCATGGAGAACGGCCTGGTGTTCGCCGCCACCAGCGCCACCTACGGCATGCCCATGGTGGTGGAATTCGGCATCGCCCTGGACGTGATGGTGGGCATGGTCATCCTCGGCGTGTTCATTTTCCAGATCCGCGAGCGCTTCGACAGCCTCGATATCAGGCACCTCGAGAAACTGAAAGAAGAATGAACAACATCCCGCGCGCCAGGTCCGCATGAACTGGCAACTCTATCTCGTCCTCGGCACGCCGCTCGCGGGCGGCATCCTGCTCGCGCTGTGGGGGCACAAGAACTGGGCCGCGGGGCTGAACATCGCCATGAGCGTCGCCACCTTCATCGCCGCGGCGGCGCTGACCGCGCACATCATCTCCGAGGGACCGCTCGTCAGCGCGAACGAACAGTTCTTCGTCGACTCGCTCAACGTATTCCTGGTCGCGCTCACCGCCTTCGTTTCCATGACCACGTCGCTGTTCTCGCGGCCCTACATGCGCATCGAGCATGCGCTCGGCAAGCTCTCCGACAACCGCCTGCGCCTGTTCCACAGCATGTACCAGTTGTTCATCTTCACCATGCTGGTGGTGCTGCTCACCAACAACCTCGGCATCCTCTGGGTGGCGCTGGAGGCGGCCACGCTCACCACCGTGCTGCTGGTGAGCCTGTACCGCACGCCGGCGAGCCTGGAAGCGGCGTGGAAATATTTCATCCTCTGCGGCGTCGGCATCGCCCAGGCCCTGTTCGGCACCATCCTGCTCTACTCCGCCTCGCAAAAGGTGCTGGGTGCGGGAGGCGGCGCGCTGCTGTGGACGCACCTGGAGTCGGTCGCGGGCAGCCTGGAGCCGACGGTGATGTCGCTCGCGTTCGTATTCCTGCTGGTGGGCTACGGCACCAAGGTCGGGCTGGTGCCGCTGCACAACTGGCTGCCCGACGCCCACGCCGAAGGCCCGACGCCGGTATCGGCAATCCTCTCGGGCCTGTTGCTCAACGTCGCGCTGTACGCGCTCCTGCGCTGCAAGGTGCTGGTGGACGGCGCGCTGCAGGCACCCTTCGCCAGCCAGCTGATGATGGGCTTCGGCTTGCTGTCGGTGGTGGTCGCTGCTTTCTTCCTGTCGCGGCAGAAGGACGTCAAGCGCATGTTCGCCTATTCCTCGGTCGAGCACATGGGATTGATCACCTTTGCCTTCGGCATGGGCGGGCCGGTCGCCAACTTCGCCGGGCTGTTGCACATGACACTGCATTCGCTGACCAAGAGCGCGATCTTTTTCGCCGTCGGCCATGCCGCGCAGAAGGCCGGAACGCAGATCATGGACGACATCCGCGGCCTGATCAAGGTAAGCCCCACGGTAGGCTGGGGCCTGATGCTCGGCTCGATCGCGATCCTCGGCGTGCCGCCCTTTGGCGTGTTCGCGAGCGAGTTCCTCATCCTCACCACCGCCATGCGCCTGCAGCCCTGGGCCACGCCCTTTCTGCTCGTCGCGCTGGGCGTGGCTTTCGCCGCCGTGTTCAGCAAAGTGCAGCCGATGGTGTTCGGCGAGACCACGGCCAAGCGCCTGCCGCATCCGCCGGCGCTGATTCCCGTATTCGCGCACCTCGCCATCGTGTTGGCGCTGGGCTTCTATATTCCGCCTTATCTGGTCGACTGGTACCGCGAAGCGGCGAAGCTGATCGGATGAAATCTGGAGGACTGATCCACCATGGCGTTTGACAGTTTGCCGCTGCAACTGACCGGACTGCCCGGCGCGGTGCCGGCATGGCGGGCCGATGCGTCGGCGCAAGCGTTGCCGGATATTTGCCAGGCGGTGAAAGACCAGGGCGGGCGCCTCGCTGCGCTGTGGGGAACGGACGAACAGGATCTTGGCCTGGGTTACACCCTGCACCTCGCGCTGGCCAAACCCGAGGGCATGCTGTGGCTGAAGAGCGCGCTGCCCGCGGACCGGCCGCAATATCCCGATCTGTCGCCGATCTTCTATCCGGCGCAGCGCATGCAGCGTGCCGCGCGCGATCTGCTCGGGATCGACGCCGATAGCGCGGACCGCAGACCCTGGCTGCGGCATGCCGCCTGGCAGGCCAAAGATCACCCGTTGCGGCGCGATGCGGCCGCCGCGACGGTATTCGAACAAGGCGGGGATGACTACGCCTTCGTCAGCGTAACTGGCGACGGCGTGCATGAAATTCCCGTCGGACCTGTGCATGCCGGAACCATAGAGCCGGGACACTTCCGTTTCTCCATCGTCGGCGAGAAGGTGCTGCGCCTGGAAGAGCACCTCGGATACACGCACAAGGGCGTGGACAAACGCTTCCAGGGCATGCCGCTCGCCGAAGGCGCGAAGCTCGCCGGGCGCGTGAGCGGAGACAGCACCGTGGCCTACGCCTGGGCCTATTGCATGGCACTGGAGAGCATCGCCGGCGTGACGCCGCCTGAGCGCGCGCTCATGCTGCGCGCGCTGATGCTGGAGCGCGAGCGCATCGCCAACCACCTGGGCGATCTGGGCTATCTGGGCAACGACGGCGGGCTCGCCTTCGGTCTGGCGCAGTTCATGCGCCTGAAGGAGGACGTGCTGCGTTTGAACGACAGGCTGTTCGGCCACCGCTATTCTATGGACCGCATCGTCCCCGGCGGCGTCGCCTGCGACCTCGATCGCGGCGGCCTGGATGCGATTCGCGCCGAGTGCGACGCCCTGGAGCGTGAAGTGCGCCGGCTCAAGGACATCTATGACGACCATTCCGGACTGCAGGACCGCTTTCTCACCTGCGGCCGGCTGACACCGAATACGGCGAACAAGCTGGGCGTGATCGGCCTGGCCGGTCGTGCGAGCAGCCAGCTATGGGATGCGCGCGCGCAAGCCGCGGCCGCGCCCTACGACGTGCTCGGCGTGCGCATGATGACCCACAAGAACGGCGATGTCGCCGCGCGCGTCATCATGCGCTTCGACGAAATTTTCGAATCGCTGCGCCTTGTCCGCGTCATTGTCGGGCGCATCGACGCGGGCGAGATCGCGCTGCCGCTGGCCCCAATCCCTGCCGGCAGGATGGGGCTGGGCTGGATCGAGGGCTGGCGCGGCGAATCGGTGGTCGCGCTCGAATCGGGTGCGGACGGCCGCATCCGCAGCTGCCACGCGCACGACCCTTCCTGGCAGAACTGGCCGGCGCTGGCGTTCGCCGTGTTCAACAACATCGTTCCCGATTTTCCCTTGATCAACAAATCGTTCAACCTGTCGTACTCCGGCTGCGATCTGTAACCATGACTTTTCTCCAGGCATCATGTACCAACTGCTAAGACAAATCGTCAGCGTCGGCATCAAGACCGAAGCCCCGCCGCAGGCCGACGAGGCGCTGCGCGTGGTGAGCCAGCGGCTGAAGCAGGAAATCCTGGGCATGTTCGCCGGGTCGCTCGCCATCCGCCACGTCGACGCGGGCTCCTGCAACGGCTGCGAACTCGAGATCCACATGCTCAACAATCCTTATTACAACATCGAGGGACTGGGCATCAAGTTCGTCGCCAGTCCGCGTCACGCCGATTTGCTGCTGGTGACCGGACCGGTGGCGCGCAACATGGAAGTGGCGCTGAAACGTACTTTCGATGCGATCCCCGCGCCCAAGCTGGTGGTGGCGGTGGGCGACTGCGGCTGCAGCGGGGGTATATTCGGCGAGAGTTACGCCAGTTGCGGCCGCGTCGCCAATGTGATCGCGGTCGATGTCGCCGTGCCCGGCTGCCCGCCCACGCCGACGGCGCTGATGCAAGGCATATTCACCGCTATCAGTTCGGGCGGCCGCGACCGCAGCTGAAGCGCGCATGAGCATCCCGACGCTGCCGCTCGCCTTCGTCGGATGGTTTTTCGCGATCGCCTCATTCGCCGCGCTGGCGCTCGGCGTGCTGCTTCTGCAGCAACTTTTTCGCAGCGGCAGGATACCGCCGGAATACCTGCGATCGCGTCTCGTCGGCGATATTGCGCTGCTGCTCGTCTGGCTGATCGGACTCGTATCGGCGTTCGGCCTGCTCAACGGTTCCCCCTGGGGGCGCGCCGGCCTGGAGTACTTTTGCTGGGTGCTGATCGCGCTGACGCTGTTCTCGGGCGGCACGCGTCTCGCCGCCTATGCCCGGCATCCGCAGGGTGAGCGATTGACGCCGCGAGGCTGGGTTATCGCCATCGCCGGCGTGATGCTGGTCGCGTTGCCGCTGGTCGCGCTGTGCGGCGTGACCATTCTCACGTTGCGCAGCGACGAAGTGCGCCAGCAACTTGAGCGACAACCTTAAATACTTGCCGCGCCAGGCCGGGTTGCGCGGAACGGCGTATGCCGATTGGCTACAACTGCCAATTTGTCGCGGCTTCCTGCTATAATTGGCATTGATCGCAAATTAATCGGTGCGGCGTTAAGGGGGATGCTAACAGCGTAGTTAGCATTTCGTTTTCCAATACGTGTGGGGATTTATGCCAATTGGACGGTATTCATGCGGTCGCCAATTTCTACCGTTGTCGGGGGGAGGCGCGGTACCTGACTGACGCGGCCTTGCTGCGTCAATTTTGCCTCAACTCGATCAACGAGTCTGGGCTGACGCCACTGGGCGAACTTTTCCACAAGTTCGATGGTGGCGGAGTCACCGGTACAGTTGTCCTGGCCGAGTCCCACCTCGCGATCCATACTTGGCCAGAACTCAACAGCGTCGCCCTCGACGTCTACGTGTGCAATTTCACCCAGGATAATTCCGCCAAAGCTCGCCAGGTCGTCGATGATCTAGCAGGACTATTCGCTCCGGAGGACTTCGTGCGCCACGAAGTTCCGCGAGACAAGCAATACCTGTACGAATTCCTGAACGAGGACTACGGCTTTTTCATCCGTTCGTCAACGCGTCTGGAAGACGGACACACAGGCCTGCAAGTCTTCGAGGTACACGAGACGCCACAATTCGGGCGGCTTCTTCGTCTGGATGGTTGTTTCATGACCTCCGAACGCGAGGAATTTTTCTACCATGAGAACTTGATCCATATCGCGCTTACCGCCCACGCAGATCCGCGCAAGGTACTAATCATCGGCGGGGGCGATGGAGGGGCTGCGGAGGAAGCGCTCAAACATCCCAGTGTCGAGCAAGTCACGATGGTGGAACTCGACGGCAAGGTAGTGGATGTCGCGAAGCAGTTCCTCGGCAATATCCACCACGGCGTATTTGAAAGTCCCCGGCTGCGGCTGCTGATCGGAGATGGGCTGAAATTCATCGCCGAAACGAACGAGCGATTCGACCATATTGCGCTCGACTTGCCCGACCCGATCGGGCCAGCGGCTCCACTTTATGAGGAAGCGTTCTTTCGCGACTGCAAACGCGCGCTGGCGCCTGGCGGGGTGCTTACCCTTCACATGGGATCACCCGTTTCCAAGCCACATCGCGTGAGAAGCATCTATGACCGACTTGGCAATGTGTTCAGCATGGTGCGACCGTACTCAGTGTTTATCCCCCTATACGGTTGCCTGTGGTCCATGGCTGCCTGCTCCGACACGCTCGACCCGCTTGCGCCGTCGGCGGCTGAAATCGATCGGCGCGTCGCCAAGCGCGGTCTTTCCGACCTGCAGTACTACAACGGCGCTACCCACCACGCGGTTTTTGCACTGCCGAATTTTGTTAGGAAGCTGATTGCGGGAATGGCGCCCGGATCATCCCTCCCTCCGCACGCTTCCATCAATGCTCGTGTGCCCGCTTCTCGATCGTATTGAAAAATTCGTCGACGACGTCGGAAATGTGGCAGCTGGATAACACATTGGCAAATGAACTTTCGTTCAAGACGATTCGATTTCGCAGACTTTCATATTCACCCTGCTGGAGAAGCTGGTCTATCGTGGCGCGAATCGTCACGCCCTTCGGTAGCACTTCCAGATGCTGGCCGCAGGCCGAGTCGTCTATTGCGCACACGTACCACAAGCGAAGTGGTCCGCGCGCGGGGTCGGGCTCGAACTGGGCGCTGGTTTCCACATAGGTAAGCACTTTGCGTGCGAGTTGCTGCTTTGCCAAACCATAGGACATCTCATCGACGATGTTCGCGTGCTCAAAGAACGGAACGACCTGCAGCCACTGATGATTCCGAACCTCGTCGAGCGTCGGCTTGTTGGCGCGGCCGACCACGAACATTGCCCAGACGTAGGCGCTATAGAACTGATGGCTCCCGGAGGCATTTCCGAGCACTGTATGGCTGTCATACTCGAGAATGAACGCCTCCCGGTTAGGATTCACCAAATGCTTCTGCGCGGCGCAAAACTCCCCATATAGGAAGCTGCTGGGCGGCCAGAGCTTTCCGACAATGCTCGCGTGCAGCGCGGGGTAGGCGGTTGTCGCCCGCCTTTCTACCGACTTTCTGAGCTCGGCGAGTATGGATTCTTTTGCTGGGCCATCAACCCTCACTCTCACTGAGTTGCTCTCGTCGCCGAACCCGTATTGAAGAGTAAGCGGGCCCGACCACTGGTCACAAGTGCAAATCGGCACGCTGGGTCCCCACAGAAGCCACAGGTCGAAAATAGAAAGCTGCGCCGCCGAAAAACTATGGTCCGCCATCTGACCGTACGAGTCGATGATTGGATCCCAGTCGTCGGAGAAGCGCGACATCAGTCCTGCGATCAGATTGAGCGGAAGCAGGAAACCATTGTTGATTTTGACCTTGCACAGAAACGAAGCCTCTTCATCGAGCGACAATTTTAGCTCCGATACGGCAAGCAGATATTGCTTGATCCCGTTCTTGGTCGACTCGTTGTTCAGGCGAAACACGTCGCGCACTTCGATAACTGGTTCTTTCTCGCGGATCTTCAACGCCCCGAATTTGCCCTTGATATCGCGCTCCCAATTCCTCACCTTTTGGTCGTACTTAACGTTGTCGTACATTAGCTGATACCGCTTGGCTTCCGAATCGCCTTCCCATCGTGGCTCATTGGTCGGTTTCGGGAGCAAAAGTCGCAACTCGAGCCAGAGCCGTATCTGGTTTCTGAAGGCTGTCGGCTTAAACGGCCATGCGGATACCCGGCACGCCTGTAATGTGTCCCACAGCGGGAAACGTTCCTCGGTCGACAAGCAACGCCAAACAAGCCGGACTGGCGGAGTGTAGTACCACAGCAGTACTGCGAGGGCACTCGCGATAGCGACAGCCGACACAACGTCCGAAAATCTCCCGAGTAGCTCGTGAAGTAGCTGCATGATTCCCCCTCCTTTTTGGCTCCAAAATCGTCTTCATGTTTGGCCGTAACGGAGTTACGTACTTCTCAATGACTTGGTATCAGCAATAGGCCTCTTCAATGTATTGATTTCGATTCCTGCCTTGATTGCCGCGACGATGCCGGCAGCCTCTATATAGTTCTCAGCGAAGTATAGTTGTCGTTTTTTGAATGGCAGCGCCCGCAGATCATTCTTCATCGCATTCTTGTTCTTGACCGCGATAACAGGGATGCCCTGTTCAATGCACGAAAGCACTGGCAGACCCACACATCCGTCCGGTATGACGAGACAGGATACGTCTTCCACGCTGATACCATTGTCCCACCCAACTATCCGAGGACTCCGATGGAGGCCCTTTAAAATGCAATGCAAATAAGTAACAGATGCGGATTCAGGCGCTTTACGCGGATCGACGATCCCAAAGCCCATATTCAAATTCAGTTTTTCCGGAGTATCGGTCATTGGCGAGTGGGCACAAGGCAAATTGCTTACGCTCGCTGTACTGTGAGTTATCATCGCCTCGATCCCGCCCCAAGGATTTACTACCTCTTCATCCTTCGTAAAATAGTCCTTATATTGCTTATCCGGGACATTGATAACAGTAGCAAGACCGACAGCGTCATATTGCTCTCTGAACTTTCTTACGACATCAAACAGGCGATCTATCTTTTCCACCCGTCCTGCTGCTCGACCAGATGTCGTAAAAAGCGAAGAGCTTCGTATCGATTCTTCGAGTTCAATAACGTCGCAATCTATGCCAAGAGTCACGCGAGCCGACGAAACGGCATTGACGATCTCGTTGTTGAACAATCTATCATGACTCTTATCCATGATCATCATGATTCTGTTCGAACGGACCCGCTGCAATCCGACCGTACCCATCATGAATCTTGTAAGTACGCTTCCTTCCACGTACAAGGTATTCTCAGTCATCTCATTGATGTCGGATGCATTGACCACGTTCGGATGCGTTATGAGCGTATCGCACACTGACGCCATCAATCGCGCCACGACATTTCCATCTCCACAACTACCGCCGATTTCCGCCCCCACTCCGGTCGGAATGAGAAGAACGACATTGAACTGGTCGGTCTTCTCATGCGCGCGTTTTCGAAAATCAAAGATGTTCGCTATCGGGTATAGAGCCTTTTCGGATTTCTTCTCATAGATCAGGAAATCAACGTCGCAAAACGAACCCTTGGAAGCGTTCTTGGTTATCACGAATCGAAGTGGGATTGATTCGGGAAATTCCTTCCTTATTTCCACATCAAAATATTCCTTGAGTTTCTCAAGGCTTCCAAATGACATTTTCTCCTTTGGAATAACAATTTCCTCGCTGTGGACTTTCATTTTCGATCAACAACCTGATAGGTCACGGCCTTTCCCTCAAACCAGTGTTCCGAGAATTCCTTTACAACTTGAGGATCGAAGTCCTTACATGAAAAAACGTTGACATAGGCGTTCTTCAGAATATCGAGCGTATGAATAGTTATATTGCTTGTGCTAATAAATTGGATCGCTGAAGTACCTTTCAGGTGTGGTTCTGTTTCCCGTTCTTCTTCCGGCAGTCCCAAATCATCCCAAAAATGAAGGTCTGCTCTGTTCATGTCAATTCGCTCGCATAGTTCGATGAAGTATTTTTCAATACTTTCCCGGCTAAATTTGGCCGGATTGCACATGTGCAGGTCAAGGATGACTTCGACGCCGTATTTCTTTTCCATGATCTTAGGGGGTACTTGTGAATGGGCTATGATTTCGAATCAGTCATGCGCGTTTTTCGGTACACATGGAAAATCCGCTGAAATACTTCTCATCCGATGTGATGTCCACGATGACGGAAGGCGACAAGGACTGTTACATTGTGGCCGCCTTTAGAGAACCGCGTCAATCCCCTTGGCCCTCGCTTCGTACCGATAGGCGCCGTCGGGCACCACGCCTCGCCGCTCGGCGGGGCGTGTAGCTGCGATGACGGTATGCGTGTCTTCGTCGTAGCGATACTCGCGGCCAAATTTCTGTGCGTCCGCATAGCAAGTGCCGCGCCGTCGCCCCCCTACCGTGGTCCTCAAGGGCGGACAATATACAGGCCGCCGCAGCGATTGCTTTTGGTGAAATCCTCTTCGGTATGGTGTCGGTGTCGGTGCAGCTGCCCATGTCCACCGCGACCGTTACGTTGTTGTATGGGCGCCGAGACATCCTCAGGCCGATATCGTCGAGTCCGATGAACTCGATTACCGGGCGATCCTCGATCTTTGCACGCCTGATCTGGGCAAACTGGTCGGCGCCTATACCGACTGGACGCCGCTCGCTGGCCGGGACAGCCTGTATCCGGACGACATCGATGCCTCCGACCCCTGGCAGTTCCTCGCGAATATGGCCTCGGCTGCGGCGCGGCGATTTACCTCGACCGGCCCGGAGTGGCCACCCGCGTGCGCTCCTGGGCGCCGCACGAAGGATCCTTTCACGGCTGGCTGATCTCGCACGGCGAGGCGATCTCGATTCCGGACTATCTGAGCGTGCGTGAAAACGGCAAAGTGATCTACCGGCCGACCTGCCACTATGCCTACCATCCCTGCGACGACGCGGTGCTGTCGCTGCAGGAATTCGCCGGCAACGGCTGGCGCTTTCCGCCGCGCCAGCGCCTGCTGCGGGACGAAATCGATTCGGGCTTCGATGAACTGGGCGTGCTCCTGATGGGGCACAAGAAAGGGGCCTACTGGTACGGCTCGCAACTCGGCATCGACGAAGCGCGCAGGCTGTGCCCGCACAACAACGCCACCAGCCTGCAGGTAAACGCCCCTTACGTGGCGGCCATCGTCTGGGCGCTGAAACATCCCAGGGCCGGCATCGTCGAACCCGACGAACTGGACTATCAGGCGCTGCTCGACATGTCGGTGCCGTATCTTGGAAAACTGGTCGGCGTGTACACCGACTGGACTCCGCTTGCGGGCCGCGGCAGCCTTTATCCGGATGATATCGACCCCTCCGACCCGTGGCAGTTCCGCAATTTCCGGGTGACCTAGAACTCGTTGTATTCCGCGTCACCGGAAGAGTCGCGGGTCCGCACCCGTTCTAAACTGCTCCGCACAAGGCCTATCTAGCACATAGGCCCTGTGCGGCAACGCACCCACTGTTCAATGTCGGGCTTTCCTGCCTGTAGCGGTTGCCCATTGCTTGCGTCAGGCTTGGTGACCTGCTTTTCTTGGTTCGCATTTGAAAGCCCACACCAATGGACGGGATCGTCGCTCTGGCGGCTGGCTTGATTATTGCTTTTTTCAAGGCGCATCCTCGGCATGCACGAATCCCCATACCGAATCAACAGTGGCAACGCAATGGAACGCCAGCGGGAAATTGTAGCCAACTGCGCTGTCGGCTGACTGGAGAGCAATTTGGCAAACGACACCGCATTAGGAATTATCTCAGGCCGGGGCAGGGAGCCAAATGCTACCGCCGTCGCTCATCAGCCTGGAAAACTTGCGCTTTGCATGACCATATGCTCGAGCTGCAATCTGCGCGAACTTTGCACACCCTGTTGTGGTCTGAGCCGGTCCGAGATGAACGTCTCCGCCCGTCTGATGTTCACTCGTTTGCACATACGGCGCGGCGAAAGCTTGTACCTTGCCGGCGATCGCTTTACTTCCCTATATGCGGTGCGCAATGGCTTCCTTAAGACCACGGCCATACTCGCAAACGGCCGCGACCAGGTGACGGGATTTGCGATGACGGGCGAGGTCCTGGGCATGGACGGCATAGAGGAGGAAAGACATACCTGCAATACGATCGCGCTGGAGGACAGTGAAGTCTGCGCCATCTCCTTTGCCAGATTGCAGGAGCTGACCCTGACCATTCCCGGCCTGCAACGACACTTCCACACAATGATGAGCCGCGAAATCGTGCGCGAGCACGGGGTGATGCTGCTGCTTGGGAGCATGAACGCCGAGGAGCGCATGGCAATGTTCCTGCTCAATTTGTCGCAACGTTTCGCCGCGCACGGCTGCACTGCTTCAGAATTCAACCTGTGCCTGACGCGCGAGGAGATCGGCAGCTACCTCAGTCTGACACTCGGGACGGTTAGCCGCATTTTTTCCAGATTCCGCGAAAGAGGGCTGATCGCCGTGCGGCAGAAATTTGTCCGCATCGTCGACCGGGACAAGCTTGAGCGGGTGATTGGCCGGGGCGCTCTGGCGACCGATCGCGTTCCCGGAACGCCACCTTCAGAAAACGCTTAGGTGCGCACTCGCCGTGCAGCATGCGCCTGCGCCAAGCCGTTCCCGGCGACGCCGCAGCCGCCCTACGGCAAAAGCTTGTTCAAGCACTCCACCGACGTTCGCAAATCGTGCGCGGAAACATCGGCAGATACGGCAGCGTCAAGTCTTCCCACCTGCTCGCGTATCGCGGCGAAACGGGCCCGTTCCAGCGCTCTCCAGGCCGCGGCAAGTTCAAGCACTTCATGCCTTCGCGGCGTTTCGGCATCACCGGAAAAATCGAGCTCACGCGTTTTCACTATGAGCGCGACGAGCACCTGCAACACGCGATTTTCGCGATAGCTCCAGATTGCCGCCACCATAGTCAGCGCGATCAGATTGACCACGATGAACAGACCCAGCACCGCAAAACCCTCCTGCGCCAGTCGTGTCAAAGTGGGACCGGTCTGGGACAGGCTCATGCGATACATGCTCTCTTCGATCACACCCACCAGGCGCCAATGCACTAGCCAGGTCGATGCCGCCACCAGGACCACCTCCAGCGCCACCATGGCAAGCAGCAATGCGCGCTGCACGGATCTGTCCACGTAGTGCAATCTGCGCTGGTTCGCCTGGCGCGCGCGGGGCGCTGAAGAGGACAAGGTCATTTGGCGTGGCAGGAAAGACACAGCTCGGAACGTGCCATAGGCACAACCAGCCTGCCGTGATCTTTCTTGTACACTTCGTGGCAGGAAACGCAACTGATGCGGCCATCGGAAAGCACGATCTTCTTTTGCGCGAGCTCGAACTCCGAACGCAAACCACCTTTCCTGCTGGCATCGCGGTAGCTGATCCCGATAGGGTGGGGCGCCGATCCGCTGGAGTGGCGCATGACACCGGCGCGGTTTACGCTGACCGACCCGCCGCCCGAATGGCTGCCCGCATGGCAGCCGAGGCAATGCAGCGAGTGTCTGTCGATATCGATGGTGCCACGCGCATGCCCCACGTCTATATGCCCCGAAATCACCAGCGAACTTCCAGCGTCCTTCATGCCGCCAAAAAAAGCTTGGTCGTGGCAAGCGAGGCAGAGGTCCCGTGCGCGCCTCTTGCCGCGCAACAGCCCTGGCTCCCTGCCATGCGCCAAATGGCAGGTGCTGCAGGTCAGCTCTGCCTTCCAATCGAGCGGATACTCCGCCGGCAGGGACCGCCTCGGCGCAAAGCCGCTGGGATGGCTGAGTTCCACCGCGCGCTTATGGCAGCTGACGCACAACGACTCCTGGGAAGCAACCAATTTCGACGCCTGGCCACGCGCGGCCTCGCTACCTGCTAGATGGCAGGCGCCACAATCGATTCCGCTCGGGTGCGCATTTGTTCCACCCGCGGCCGCAAAAAGCGGCGGCCCCGCGCACAGCAGGGCGGCGCCCAGGCCTGCGATGATCCACCTCCACCTACAGGCGCGCACGTAGTTCCATTTTCTTCAGGTTCGCAATCGCCGCTTCCAGGGAAATCGCGTCCGCGGCCGCAGCCGCAGAATTTAACGCAAGTGCGTCCTCCACCTCACGCAGTGCTTGTTTCAATTCCGCTCTCTGCGCGCGCAATGCCGCGACGCTTGCGTCGAACTGCTGCCATTCACGCTGCAGGCCATCGCTTGCTCGTATCGGTATCATCGCGATTGGCCCATGCGCGATTTGCTGCTCCAGGTTGCGCGAAATCCGGTACAGGGGCCCGGCGATGCGAAAACTGGCGTAAAGAGAAAACAGCCAGGCGCTGATGCCGGCGAATCCGGCCACCGCTAGCCCGAAAACCGCCATGGCCGGTCCCAGATTCTTCCTGGCCAGGCCATAGGCACCAATGATCTGCCCATAGCTCGCCGCCGCCCCATCGCTAACCAGGAAGAGGACCAGCACCAAGCCCAGACAGGAAGCGGCGGCGACACTCAAGCCGATCTTTGCCACCAGCTTGAAGTCCGCCGGGACATGCGCTTCTTGGCTGCTGTTCATCGGAAGAATTCTGGCACTTGGCGCGGCAATCGAGTTGACGTGGATCAGAACCCGGCGCACCGAATCGAGGAAACCCTCGGCGCGCAAGAAAGCCCCCGACCTCTGCGGCGTCGTAGTATCAACGCAAGAATCTTGCCAAAGCATGCGCCACACTCTGTTTGCAGCAAAGAGCTCGGTGCCGAATTTCCATATCTTGAGAGCAGCTTTCCCATAACCGGGAATAACGGGTAGGCGAGCAAGACTGAACTCCAGCGGTTGGCGTGCGCGATCTCGACAATTCTATTGCGGCACGGCGCGTAGCCAGCACAGTCTCGCACCGCTTTTCTTTGGCACGCAAAGTGCTTGGGGACAGGTTGCTCGCAACGGCAGCGTAGAACCAATGCACGGAAATCACTTACCCATATCTGACAATCGAAAGTCACTTTCGCAAGACGCACCTGCACGCGCGGCAGGAACACCAATTATGAATAAATGGATTGCGCTATTCAGCATGCTCCTGTTATCGCCTAGCCTGTTTGGCGGCAGCGTCATCGGCTCTCGCCATGACCTCAGCACCGCCGGCACGCCGCAGGTATGCGAATTCTGCCACACCCCTCACTCGGCCAACACCAACAGCGCGATTGCCGGGGCACCGCTGTGGAATCGCGCCGAAACCACCCAGACCTTCACCCTCTATGGCAGCGCAACCATGAATGTCGCCGTGTCGCAGCCGGGCGGAATTTCGCGCCTGTGCATGAGCTGCCACGACGGCGTCAACGCCAGCACCGTCGTGCATGGCAATGCGGTGAGCACCAAGCATGACCTGGTGAAACCGCCAGGCCATCCCGCCCCGGATATGACTTCGGAACCCAACTGCGAGCGCTGCCATTCGAATTTTTATTCCGGCAAGAGGCGAACGCTGGTACTTGGCACCAATCTTAGGAACGATCATCCGATCTCTCTCCCCTATCCCACATCGGCACAGGATGTGGCGTTCAAGACACCCGCCGACGCCGGAAAAGGATGGGGCGGAGCCTCGCAAAACGACGTCAAGCTCTACAACGGCTGGATCGAATGCGGCTCCTGCCACAATGTGCACAACCCCGATACCGCGCCTTTCCTGCGCAAATCCAATGCCAGCAGCGGCCTGTGCCTGACCTGCCATAACAAATAGCGATAGGAGCGGCGTGTCCGTTGTGGTGCGCGCTTCAGACTGGGAGATTCGATGACGACCGTGCGCGGTGCTCTATATATTCTGCTTGTACTGGGGATTTCGATTTCATCCTTGGCGCAATCGCCTGCGCCCGCCGCAGCGGCAGTCCAGGCGCAGGCGAAGAAGGCTCCCGCGGTCGCCGCATCGCGCAAGCCTGCGCCTGGCACCCTTGCGCCGCTGCCGGCGAAACCTACGCCGGCCTCGAGCCATGCGCCATTCGAGGCGGGCGATTGCAAGATCTGCCATCAAAGCGCCGACCCAAAACAACCCGGCCCAGTGGTCAAGACGGGACCGGCCTTGTGCCTCGAATGCCACGAAGAATTTGCAGGAGTGCTGAAGCGGCCGCACACGCACGCCCCGGCTCGCGCCGACTGCACCAGCTGCCACAACCCGCATAACGCGAATTACCGCAAGCTGCAGCTGCAGGAGCCGCGCACCATGTGCAGCAACTGCCACGACAAGATCGGCAAGATCGTCAGCAAAGCAACGGTGCCGCACAAGGCGGTGACCGGCGGCGCGCAATGCACCGCGTGCCACAACCCCCACGGCAGCGCGGTGGAAAAACTTTTGGTGCAACTGCCCTTTGACCTGTGCATGAGCTGCCACAACGTGGACACCATGACCGATGCCAAAGGCAGGAAACTGCAGAACCTCAAAGCTTGGCTGGACAAAAACAAGAACTGGCACGGACCGGTCGCGGCCAAGGACTGCAGTTCCTGCCACGAGCCCCACGGCGGTGACCATTTTCGTTTGCTTAAAGCCGACTACCCGCAGGAATTCTACGCACCCTACGACCCGCGCGCCTACGAGCTATGCTTTTCCTGCCATCAGGAAGCGGCTTTTTCAACCGCGCAGACCAGCACGCTCACCAGTTTTCGCAATGGTTCGACCAACCTGCATTTCCTGCACTTGCAGCAGTCGGGCCGGGGGCGCACCTGCCGCGCCTGCCACGAGGTGCACGCTTCCAAGCAGGACAACCACATACGCGAAGGCGTGCCCTACGGCTCCGGCGGCTGGATGTTGAAATTGCACTTCAAGAAAACCGCGACCGGTGGCTCGTGCGAAAAGACCTGCCACTCGGAAAAGACCTACGTCAACAAGGCTGCGCGCTAGATTCCCGTAATTGGAAATCCCAAACTTGATCTTCAGGCCTGCCATTCGCCTAGGCTTGCTGTTCGCGCTGGTAGCGGGCGCAAGCGGCTTGCACCCCGCTTCGGCGGCACATGCCGCGATCGGCACACCGGTGGCCAATGCCGAAATGCCCCTGATCGAAGGCGGCAAGGCCTACGCGCTGAAGGAGGCCGAAGCCAACGTGCTGGTGTTCTTCCGGCCGAAGCAGGAGCGCTCGCTGGAGGCGCTGCGCGAACTCGCGCAATGCCAAGTTGGATTTTCCGGCAAATCCGTGCATTGGGCAGCCGTAGTCTCGGCATCGGCCCCGGCCGGGGAGGTGACCGCGATCATGCGCGACACCGGCTTCGCCGCACCGGTGCTGGTCGACAACGGGGATGCGCTTTACAGCAGCCTGGGTCTGGCGCTGCATCCCGTGGTGGTGCTCGTAGGCAAGGACAAGACGCTGGCCGCGTTCGAACCATTTCGTTCGGTGGAATTCTGTACGATCGTCGGCGCGCGCATCCGACATGCGCTGGGCGAGCTATCCGACGCGGAATTGCGCAACGTTCTGTCGCCGCCCACGGCCACCCAGGGCGGTAGCGAGCAGGTGGCGCGGCGCTATCGCGCTTTTGCCGAGGCATTGTTCAAAGACCAGAAGTACGACAAGGCCCTGGAAAACGTGCGCAAAAGCCTGGACAAAGATCCCCGGCTTGCACCCGCGCACGCGCTGCTGGGCAGTATCCTGACCACCCAGGGCAACTGTGCCGAGGCGATCCCGGCCTTCAACAAGGCATTGGAAATCGATGCCGCAAGCAGCTCAGCCAGGGAAGGCCTAGCGCGGTGCAAGGCGGGCCATTAGTTCGGCTTACGGAAATGGACTGACAGGGCAACTGATGGGAGGCTTTCCCGTTATTGGGAAGCGGATGGCAGACGTTTTCAAGTCCGGGAAAAACAAACCGAAAAGTCTCAGGTTCGCACAAATTCAACGACAACCGTTCCCAATACCACAATGCCTCACGACTACACATCGTTGTTTCGCTGATAATTTTCTTGCCGGGCTGCAGCCCAAAGGTTTTTTCCCGGCTCACCCCGGTGTGACTGGCACGATCGATGCTTTTTTCTAGGGCAAGCAACAACGGATTAGTAAATACGTTTCTTAACCAGGGAAGAAGGAAAGCAAAATGAAATTCAGAAAAGAAGTAGGATGGAGTACCGTCGTAGCAGCCGCAGGAGCGTTGGTCATGTTCCTTGCCGCGCAGGGGGCGATGGCGGCTGGCATCGCGAACACCAAGCATGACTTTTCGGCCACTTTCGGTGGCGGTCAGATCTGCAACGCCTGTCATGCGCCTCACAATACCAGCAGTACCAGCCTGCTGTGGAATCACACAGCGTCCTCTGCGACCTACACGCTGTATTCCAACACGGCGGGCGGCAGCCTGAATGCCGCGATGAGCCAGCCAGGTAGCGTGTCCAAGCTTTGCCTCTCCTGCCATGACGGCACTGTAGCGGTCGACAGCTTTGGTGGCGCAACTGCCCCAACTGGCGCGTTCATCGGCGCTCCCGGCAATCTTGGCACCTCCCTCGGGGACGATCACCCGATCGGCTTTACCTATGACGCGGCGCTGGCGACGGCTGACGGCGGCCTTACTAGCCCTGTGTCTGCGAGCCTGGTCAAGACCGGCGTGGCCGTGCCTCTGTATTCCGCGAAAATGGAATGCGCCTCTTGCCACGATGTGCACAATGCGCCCGGGGTTGCGAAACTGCTGAGGATCGCCAACACCAGCAGCGCGCTTTGCACCACCTGCCATATTAAGTAGCGCGCGCGCCTTGCCGCAAGGAGCGTCCAGGGACCAAAGACCCGGACGCTCCGCACGCGGGGCAGCGCAACGGCCCTCTGTTGAGGGAGGCAAGGGAGCAAGCGTGTAACGGGCTTCCTGCCTCGTCAGCAGGGGGTTTTTTGGTTCTGACAATCACCAGCATAGCGACGCCTGGGCTGCTGACGGACAGACGCCGACAGCCAATACTTGACCGGCGACATGCATGCGCGGTTCTAAGCCCTGTCCACACCTCTATAAGATCTTGCAAAGATGAATGCCAAGAAAGCCCCGTCACCGCGCGTCAAGGTTGCCCTGCTCCTCGCGCTTTTTGCACTGCTGGCCGGCTGCGTCACCACGGCGCCCAAACCAACCACCGTCGAGAAGGAAACGGTATTCTATCCACTTCCACCCGATCCGCCGCGCATCCAGCATCTGGCGACCTTCGCCAGCGCGCGCGACCTGGGCGCAGCGCGCAGCGCGCTGGCGGATTTCATCGCCGGCGAGGACAAAGAGGGCCAGGAATTACAGCGCCCCTACGGCACCTCGGTGTTCCAGGGCAAGATCTATGTCGCTGACAACCGCTTGCCAGGACTGGCGGTGTTCGACCTGGCGGCCAAACAGTTTTCCGTCGTTTCCGGCTCCGGCGCAGGCCGCATGCAGCGGCCGATCAACGTCACCATAGACAGCGACGGCACCAAGTACGTGACCGATACCGGACGCAATCAGGTGCTGGTGTACGACCGCAATGAGCGTTTCGTTACGGCCTTCGGCGGCAAAGACGAGTTCAAGCCAGTGGATACCGCGATTTCCGGCGAACGGCTTTACCTCGTCGATATTGAGCATCATGACGTGAGGGTATTGGACAAGCGCTCGGGAACGCTGCTGTTCAAATTCGGCGCGCCCGGTGCAGCGGCGGGCAATCTGTTCCAGCCGACCAATCTCGCGCTTGGCCCCGATGGCGACGTCTATGTCGTCGAAACCGGCGGCTTCCGCGTCTCGCGCTTCACCCCCGAGGGCAAGTTCGTGCGCAGTTATGGCGAAGCCGGGCAGGGGCCGGGGCAGTTCGCGCGGCCCAAGGGCATTGCCATCGACCGCGCCGGGCGCATGTACGTGGGCGACGCGGCGTTCCAGAACGTGCAGCTATTCGACAGCGCCGGGCGCGTGCTCATGGCCTTTGGCCAACCCAAGGAAGGCGCGGGCGGCGCGCTCAACCTGCCCGCTGGAATCGCTATCGATTACAACAACGTCGAGTTGTTCCGGCGTTACGCCGACCCCGGGTTCGCGCTGGAATACCTGATCCTCGTGGTGAGCCAGTTCGGCCCGAACAAGGTCGATGTTTTTGGTTTTGGCAAAATGCGCGGCGTGCAATATCCGCCGGAGGCAGTACCGGAGCCCGAACCCGCGCGCTGAATCCATGTGCAAAGGCGCGAACCTCAGCACTGCGCGGCACGGGCGGGAACGGTGAATGAAGGCCTGCGCGCCAACGGTCGCAAGGGTGCGCGCAACCGGCGTGGCACGGCGCCACTGCTCACCTCGGGCGTGTGCGCCTGCCTCGCACTGCTGTTCGGCGCCAATGCCCATGACTGCGCGGCGCAGCAAAGCGCGCCGCTGCGGATCAAGCGAACGGCCGAAATCACACCCTTTCGCCTCACCGGCATCGACGGCTACATGGTTACCCGCTACCTGCGCGACGACAGCAGTTCCTCGGGCCAGGCCGCAGGCGCGGGCACGCGCCAGTCCCTGTCCACCCTCAGCGAGGAGCTGTTCGTCATGACGCACAGCTACGTCTATCATCCGGGCCTGCTCTCACTGGACCTGGGCGGGGGTCCGATCATAGACAAGTCCCGCTACGGCGGCGACGGCATCGCGACGCACCAGGGCCGCCAAGTCTACAACCTCAGCGGCAGGGCCACCGTGTTGCGTGACAAGCCCTACAACGGCGCGCTGTTCTACGACCTGCGCAATCAGACGCAGCAACTCGGCCCGGCGCAGGTCATGCTCACCGAGAACGCGCGCAGCGGCTTCGAGTTCGCGCTGCTCAATCCGGTAACGCCGGTGCCCCTGCGCGTGGATGCGACGCGCAGCACCACCCAGGGAAAAGGCGCGGACCAAGTGACCGACGAACGCGTCGACCGCTTGCGGCTGAGGCTGGATGCCAACATCGGGACCCTGGGGACGACCGTCTTCCAGTATCAAGGAATGCAGCAGGCGTCCAAGAGCGGCAGCCCGGGCCTGCCGATACAGGCAAGCACCACCGATACGGCGCTCGCCAATCTGGATACACGCCTGAAATTCGGCGCGGACAGGCAGTACGAGCTCGCCAATTTCATCACCTTGAACACCAACCGCTACGCCTTCAGCCAGGCCCCCGGCCTCGCTTACAACGATTTTCGCTTCAGCCTGGACCTGCGCGGCCGGCATTCGGAGATGCTGCAAAGCTACGGGCGTTTCGATCTGAATTCGGGCAAGCAGGGCGATCAGACCACGGGTCTGACTTCGCTCAGGGGCGGTCTCACCTACCGGCCCAATGCGGATGTCACGGGTACGCTGGCGGCGCACGGCGAGAACAACAAGACCGGTGCCTCGATCGCGAACTCATACGGCCTGGACGGCACAGCGCAATACCGGCACGCGCTTTCCCTGGGCGAAGCGCGGATAGGTTATGGCTTTTCCTATTTGCAGCGCGAGCAGGAGGCCGCCGCCCAACAGGCGAGGACGATCGGCGAGACGGTGACGCTGAGCGGAACCGGTTTTGTCACCTTGACGCGCCAACAGGTCGCTGCCGGCAGCGTGAGCGTCAGCAATCTGACGCGCACCCAAACCTACGTCGAAGGCAGCGACTACCTGCTGACGGTGGTGGGCCTGACGACGCGCATCCAGCGCACGGTCGGCGGGAACATCCTCGACGGGCAGGACGTGCTGATCGATTACGCCTACGAGTTCGGCGGCAGCTACGCCTTGAAGCAGCTGGACCAGAACCTGAACGTCAGCTGGGTGCTGGGAACCTACCTCAACGCCTATGCGCGCTTCGCCGATTCGGCGCCGCAGATCAGCTCGGGGACGCCGACCGCGACGCTCAACCCGGCCAAGACCAGCCTTTTTGGCACGCGCGGCGAATTCCCGTTCGATTGGTGGCTCTACACCCGGCTCGGCGGCAACGCCGAACGCGAAAACCGGCGCGAAACGATTTCGCCCTACCAGCGCGGGAGCCTGGAAGCCTACGCCCAAGTCGAGCTGCCCTGGGTTAGAAGCGGCGACCTGCGCCTGGGCACGCGGCGCACGCGCATCGACTACGATTTCAACCCGCTGCAGGGAGTGAAGCTCACCGCCTACGATGTGCGCCTGAGTTCCAGGCTGCCCTACAATATCGACGTGTCGCTGAACGCCACGCGGGAGCGCGACACAGGAGCGCCGCTGGCGCGCGAACGGTCCTACGTTGCAGCGCGGGCCAAATGGCGCATGCGCAAATTGCAGGCGACGTTTGAGCTGACCCGCACTCACGATGCCCAGGGCGAGTCGCAGCGCACGCGCAGCTATGGCCTGTTCACGCTGCGCCGGGACTTCTGATCGTGACACGCAAGCTCGGCACCGCCCTTGCGCTGATCGCCATGCTGGCCCTGTGCGCCTGTGCGCCAGCGCCGCTCAGACCGGAGGACCAGGCGCCACTGGTCTGGCCAGATGTTCCCAATCGGCCACGCATCGCCTACCTCAGGCAGTTCTCCAGACCGGACGATTTCGGCATCGCCCGGGGTTTTTTCCAGCGCCTGGCCGATCTGGTCATAGGAGGGCAGGAGGCACGACTGATACGCCCCATGGCCGTCGTGGCGGCCGGCGATCTGGTCTATGTAGCCGATCCGGGCGCGAACGGCGTGCATCGCTTCGACCCGCCGGCGGCACGCCACGACCTGATATCGGCCGCAAACGGCCAGCCCCTGCCCTCGCCCGTGGGCCTCGCCCTGGGCAGCGGGGGTGAGGTGTACGTTACCGATTCCGATCTTGCCCAGGTGCTGGTGATACGGCCGGGCGCGAAGGCGGCGATGCCGCTCGCCATACCTGAAATGGCGCAGCCCACCGGTATCGCCTTCGACCAGGGCAGCGGCGATCTTTACGTGGCCGACACCGGCGCGCATCGCGTCAATGTGTTCAAGCGCGACGGATCGCCGGCCCTCAGCTTCGGCGGGCGCGGCAACGCCCATGGGGAGTTCAACTATCCGACCTTGATCTGGCTCGATCCCGCCGGGCGCCTGTACGTCACCGACTCGCTCAACTTTCGCATCCAAGTGTTCGACCGTCAGGGCAAGTACCTGAGCCAGTTCGGACAAGTGGGGGATGGTTCGGGCGACAACATGCGTCCGAAGAGTGTGGCCACCGACAGCCATGGGCACGTCTATGTGGTCGACGCGCTGTTCAACGCGCTGCAAATTTACGATGCCCGCGGCAGATATCTGTTATCGGTGGGCGGCATCGGCGGCGAGCGCGGCGAGTTCTGGCTGCCCGCGGGGATTTTCATCGGCGATAACGACACGATCTACATCGCCGACTCGTACAACCAGCGTATCCAGGTATTTCGCTACATCGGGGGACCGACATGATCAAGCGCCAGCTCGCCGCATTCGCCGCAGCGGGGATCGCAGCGGGAATATTGGCCTTGCTCCAGTGGGCGCCTCTTCCCGCACATGCGGCGAGCATCAATGCCAGCAAGCATAATCTGTCCGCGACCGGTCCGAGCACGATCAAGGCCGCAACCGAAAGCGAGATCTGCGTGTTCTGCCATGTGCCGCACAACGCCAAGGCGGCAGGCCCGCTATGGAACCGTGACCAGCCCGCCGGGCCCTACACGCCCTACAGCAGCAGCACGCGCAAGATCACCGTCCCTGGTCAACCCACCGGCGCCTCTTTGCTCTGCCTGAGTTGCCACGACGGCACCATCGCGCTGGGCAAGATCAGCAGCCGCACCACCTCCATACCTACATCCGGAAGGACCAATTTTCTGGCCGGCGATCCGTCCTATTTGGGCACCGACCTGTCGGACGACCATCCGGTTTCCTTCACTTACACCGGCGTACTCAGCAATCCCGAGCTGCGCAGCCCCAGCGGCAGCGTCAAGCTCGATGCCAGCGGGCAGATGCAGTGCACCGCCTGCCACAGCCCGCATGACAACGCCAACGGCAAATTCCTGGTGGTGAACAACATCCAGTCCGCGCTGTGCACCAACTGCCACCAGAAAACCGGCTGGCCGGCGAGCAGCCACATGAGTTCGACCAAGACCTGGAACGGCAGCGGCGCCAATCCCTGGCCGCACACGAGCTACAGCCCGCAGAACCTGGCCAACAACGCCTGCGAAAGCTGCCACCGGCCGCATACTGCGCCCGGCAAGAGCCGCCTGCTCAACGCGACCCCGGAAGAGGCCAATTGCCTGGTTTGCCATAGCGGCAACATCGTGTCACCGGCAACCAAGAACATCCAGGCCGAACTTGCCAAGAGCTCGCATCACGGCGTCGCCAGTTACGCCAATGTGCACGATCCGGCCGAAACCGACCCGGTGGCGACCCCCCATGTGGAATGCGTCGATTGCCACAATCCGCACGCGGCCAATACCACGGCTGGATCCAGCCCGGGCACGACCCCGATCACGCTGCCGGGCTCGCTCGCCCAGGCACGCGGCATCGACATCGCAGGGACGGCAGTCAAGCCCGTGACCGCGGAATATCAGATCTGCTTTCGCTGCCATGCAGACAGCGCCAACAAACCGACCCCGTCGCGCACCACGCGCGTGATCGCGCAGAACAATACGCGCCTGGAATTCCAAATTACCAACCCGTCCTACCATCCGATTGCCGGCACAGGAAGGAGCAGCAACGTCCCCAGCCTGATTTCGCCATGGACGACATCAAGCGTCATGAACTGCACCGACTGCCACAACAACAACGCTGGGCCAAATACCGGGGGCGCCGGCCCCAACGGACCGCACGGTTCGACCTATCCACTCCTGCTCGAGCGCCAGTACACGGTCGTAGACACCACTGAGAGCGCTGCAGCCTATGCGCTATGCTACAAGTGCCACAGTCGGACCAGCATCCTTTCCGATGCCGTCGGCAGTTTCAGGGAGCACAATGTCCATGTGAGAGGCGCCGATATCCCGTGCAACAACTGCCACGACCCGCACGGCATCAGCAGCACCCAGGGCTCCGTTCTCAGCAACAGCAGATTGATTAACTTCCAAACCGGCGTCGTAACCAAGAGCGGCACGCAGGCGATCCGCTGGGAGCGCGTGGGCACGACCGGCGGGCGCTGCTACCTGATCTGCCATGGAAAGAACCACAACCCCCTTAGTTACTAAGGCGCGGCAGGGCAAAAAATTCCTGGGCGAACCGAGGATGCATGCGGGAACAGCCGGCAAACGTAGGATCACGGGTCGGAGAAACGAAATGAAAACTGAACGGAATCTGTTGGCACACATGGCTTGTGCATTGGTCCTTGCCTTGGCATATGCGCTTCCCGTACAAGCCAAGGACGAGGCCTGCCTCAAATGCCATGCCGCGCTGGCGGCAAAGAAGGTGGTACACGCGGCAGTCCACATGGGCTGCGCGACCTGCCATGCCGAACTCGATGCCAGCGCCGTGCCGCACAAGGCCAAGGGCAAGGGCAAGGCCACCAAAGGACTCTCGGCAGAGGGACCCGCCCTGTGCGCCAAATGCCATGACAAAAAATTGTTCGAAGGCAAGATCGTCCACGGCCCGGTCGCCGCAGGCCTGTGCCTGGGCTGCCACGACCCGCATGACTCGGACAATATCGGATTGCTGAAGAAGAAGCCGGCGGCGCTGTGCCTGGACTGCCACCCGGACATCGCCAAGGGACCGCATGTCATCGCCGGGTTCTCGCGCAGCGGACATCCGCTGGGCAACGACAACAAGGAGGTTCCGGATCCGCTGCGCCCGGGCAAGACCTTCTACTGCGCCAGTTGCCACGAGCCGCACAGGTCGGACCTGCCCAAGTTGAGCCGCTTCGGCAAGAGCATGACTTCCTGCCAGAAGTGCCACAAGATGTGAGGCGCGTCTGCCGCAGCGCTCGCTGGCTACCGTTTTGACCGACGGCCTCAGCCGGTCGATACGGGCTATCCGCAGAGGCAACCATGGGCGCATGAAAATCGGAGACTGTCCCGCCTCTGTGGCATGTGAATTGCTTCCTACGAAGCTGGATCACATCCCGGCCAGACGCTACCCATGCCTCTCTCTGCTAATTTTCCCGTCCGCGACCTTTTCAAGGGATTCAAGAACCGGGATCGGTGCAGGTATTGCTCGCCCCAGGGCTTCTATCCGCTCACGCGCGCGCTGCCGCCTTGGTTCGCTGCCGCGTCGCTTTTTCTTTGCGCACTGGGTCTGTTTGTGGGCTTTTTTGTCGCACCAGCCGATGCCCAACAGGGGGACGCCTACCGCATCATGTTCATTCACGTTCCCGCGGCCTGGATGTCGATGCTGATCTACCTGCTGCTGGCGCTCTGCGTCGGCGTGGGGCTGGCATTCAACGCGCGCCTTCCGCCGATGGCGGCGCAGGCACTCGCGCCGACTGGTGCCATGTTCGCGTTTCTCGCGCTGTGGTCAGGCTCACTTTGGGCGAAGCCGATTTGGGGCGCGTGGTGGGTCTGGGACACGCGCTTGATTTCGGAATTTATCCTGTTGTTCCTCTATTCAGGATTCATCGCGCTGCAAGCGGCAATCGATGATGAGCATTTGGCCGACAAGGTGGGCGCGGCGCTGGTCTTGGCTGGAATCGTCAATATTCCGATCAATGTGCTCTCGGTGGAATCGCGGACTACCCTGCTCCAGGGAGCATCGATCAGCCTGAGCAGTCCGCCCGGCATGGCCGCCTCGATGCTGGCCGGGACACTCTTAATGGCAGTGGGATTTTTCTTGTACAGCTGTGCCGTGGTCTTGCTGCGACTGCGCTGTGTGATTCTGGAACGCGAGCGCGACAGCAACTGGGTAGTCGCGCGCGGGAATGCGTCGCCATGATGTGGGACGGATGGCTCGATTTCCTAGAGATGGGCGGCTACGCGCTTTACGTTTGGGGCTCCTACGCAGCAGGGCTGGCACTGGCCCTGACCGAATTCGTCCTGCTGCTCCTGAGAAAACGCACCATCCTCGGTCATTTGGGATGGAAGAACGCCGATTTGTAATTCGGCGCCCCAATCAAATGCGCGGAGCTGACATACGCGGAGCCGTCGCCTTGACTGCCAGCGACGCCCCATGCTTAAATAAAACGGGCATTGGCCGGCTAGGTGTTCTCGTTTTTGAGACTAATTTGTGCGCGCTTCCCGTGAGCAGAAAGTCAACACCCTCGCTGCGGAAACACCGAGACAAACTACACAGCGAATCGGACTCGATGCCCGCGTCCATCAACCAGCCCAATCGAGCGGAATTTCATGAAGCGTCTTACTTTCGCACTGGCGGCGCTGGCGGTTATCGCGGCGACCGCGCTGGCGCAGGACGAGGCACTGAAGAAGCAGGTCAAGGAAAGCCGGAGGATCGCACTGCAGGTCTCCGAGGAGCACAACGCCCAACTGATCAAGGAATTGCAGTTCAGCGGCCCACTACGCTCGTTGCTGATGTGCAAATACAGCTGCCCGGACATAACTTCGGCACAGTCACGCAAGACCGGATGGAAAGTTTCAATGGTCAGCCTGAAACCGCGCAACTCGGCGCTGGGCATGGCAGATGCGTGGGAACAAAAGGTCCTCGACGCCTTCGACCGCCGCAGAGCCAAGGGCGAAAAAGCCGAAACGATCGAGTACACGGAGGTGGTAAAGGAACCGCAGGGGACGTACTTTCGCTATGCCAAGGCGATTCCGGTGGAACCTCTGTGCCTGACCTGTCATGGCCCGCGTGAAAACCTGCCCGATTCGGTCAAGGCGCAGCTGGCAATCGACTACCCGTTCGACCAGGCGACCGGATTCGGCATCGGCCAGGTGTACGGCATAGTGTCGGTCAAAAGTCCGCATTGACGGCCACAAAGCGCAGCGTAGCGGTGTCAACGGCGGGCACAACGGCAACGAGATTCACCCTGCGCGCAAAGGGACTGCTCGCGTTCGCCGCACTGGCGCTCTACCTCGGCGCCCTGGGTTACACCCTCAAGCACGAACGAACGGAACTGCTGCGCATGGCCAGCGAGCTGGAGCAGATGTACGCGCATGAAAACGCGCTGGCGAAGGCAAGCTATGCGCTAGGGCATTCAATCTACAAACTGCAGGAGCATTTTTTTTCCTCTGACTCGCGTCCTACTTCCGAGGATGAGATTGCACTGGATGTAGAGCTAATTCAATCCGGGCTGCAAGGCCTGCTGGCATATCAGCCGGAGATCACCCCGAGCATTGAAAGCCTGAACCAGTATATGGCGAAAACTCGCCCGAGCACGTCGCGCAGTTCCCTGATCGAGCTGCGCGACGCGGAGCGGACGCTGGAGGCACAATTGGACCGGCTGGCGCGGCAGTTGCACGAGCGCAGAGATAGGCTATGGAACCGCTACCGAGAAGTGAATGACTCCGTTTCGGTAATCGTCGCGATCTCGGGACTGTTGGGTGCCGTGTTTTTCGGCACGGCGCTGACACTGTTCCTGACCCGGCTCACCTGGGATATCAGGAAGGTGGCAGAGCGCGCCGTGAACGTCGCATCCGGGGATCGCGGCGCGCCGCTGGAAGTCACCCGACACGACGAAGTAGGCGATTTGATGCGGGCGGTCAATAGCATGCAGTCAAGACTACACATCTGGGAACAGCAGATGGAGCTCGCGCGTCAACAGCAATTTCACAGGGAGAAGATGGCGGCGATCGGATCGCTCGCGGCTGCGGTTGCGCATGAAATCAACAACCCGATCGCCGCGATTGCAGGACTTGCGCTATCCATGAAGGGCGCAGGCCAGACCGCGGCCGGCGCCGGCGGCTCCGAACCATTAGATCTGATCGTGCAGCAAACCAAGCGCATCTCCACCATTTCACGCCAGATCGCCGAGCTCACCGCGCCGCACTCGCCCGAACCGGAACTGCTTGATTTGAATTCGCTGGTGCGCAACACCTGCGGCTTTGTCGGTTACGACAAACGATTCCGCAGCATAGACATGGCGCTTGAACTCGATCTCAACATACCCGCGATCAAAGCGATCGCGGATCACCTGACGCAGGTACTGATGAATCTGCTGATCAACGCGGCCGACGCCCTGGAGAACGCTCCCGAGCACAAGCCAAAGATAAGCGTGGCTACGCGGGCGGGGGAAGGCGAAGTGGCGATCGAGGTGACCGACAATGGCAGCGGCATGAACGAAACCGTGCTCGCGCACGCGTTCGAGGAGTCCTTTACGACCAAGCCACCGGACAAGGGCCGCGGCCTTGGCCTGTTCCTGTGCAAATCCCTGATCGAAGGCTGCGGCAACCGCATCGAGCTGGAGTCGACGCTCGGCGTCGGCACGACGGCGCGCATCCGTCTGATGCTGGCGCAACAACCTGGAGTCTGAGCCACCATGGCATCCCTGCAAGTACTTGTTGTCGACGACGAACCGGCGCTGCGCCAGATTCTTGCTGCCGCTGTAACAAAGGCCGGCTATTCAGTTGATCAGGCCGCAGGCATCGCCGAGGCGGCGGCCATGCTCGCCCGTGGCGACGTCGATGTGGCGCTGTGCGACATCATGATGCCGGACGGGAACGGCATCGACCTGGTGCGCAGCAGCCGCGCGGCCGGAATCGAAACGACGTTCATCATGGTTACGGGATTCGCCACGCTTGAAACAGCAGTCGAGGCGCTGCGTGCAGGCGCGTCGGACTACATCACCAAACCGGTGCAATACGAAGAGGTGGTGCACCGCTTGGCGCAGATCGACGCGCTGCATGGCTTGCGCGAGGAGAACAAAGCCTTGCGCAAAGTGGTCAGTGACAGTTCGCCGACGCTGTACAGCTTCACTTCGCGATCGATGCTTGACGTGGAACGGCTGGTGGGCAAAGTCGCCCCTACCGACAGCACGGTGCTGATTACCGGAGAAAGCGGCACCGGCAAGGGCGTGGCAGCGCGCCAGATACACGATCGGAGCCCGCGGCGCGACGGTCCATTTCTCCAGGTCAATTGCAGCGCGGTGCCCGAGCACTTGTTGGAAAGCGAGTTTTTCGGCCATACCAAGGGCGCGTTCACCGGCGCCGATCATGCGCGCAAGGGTCTGTTTCTGCAGGCCGACGGCGGCACCCTGTTCCTCGACGAGATCAGCGAACTGCCTCTGCACATGCAAACCAAGCTGCTGCACATGGTCGAGGACAAGGAAGTAAGGCCGCTCGGGAGCGAGCAGGTTCGCCGCGTCGATACGCGCATCATTGCGGCGACCAACTCCAATCTGGTCGAGCGGGTAAGCGAAGGGAAATTCCGCGAAGACCTGTATTTCCGGCTGAGCATGTTCCAGATCCAGATGCCGCCCTTGCGCGAGCGCAAGGACGACATTCCTGAGCTGATACAGTTTCTGTTGCGGCGCTTGAACCCGGGGATGGATGGGTCGCAAGAAATGCAGATCGATCCCTTGGCGGAAGAAATACTCTTGAGCTATGGTTGGCCGGGGAATGTACGCGAGCTGGAAAACGCGATTAATCGCGCTTGCATCATCTCCGAAGACGGCCGCGTCGGCGTTGCCGACCTGCCGTCGACGATCGTCCGCGCAGCGCCGCAAGCAACGGCAGGTGGCACAGCCGCGACCGAAGGGAATTTGCGCGAACAGATACGCAAACTCGAGACCGATATTCTGCTGCGCGCAATCGACGACGCCGGCGGTGACCGCAAGCTGGCCGCGCAGAGACTGGGGATCGGGCTGTCGAGCCTGTACCGCAAGCTGGAGGAACCGCAGCCTCCTAATTCGACCACCGGCGATGGCGCAGCCGCCGTGCAGGGTTGAGTTGTTTTGACTGGTGCGCGGCAAAATGCACGGCGACCGTTTAATCCCGGTGCCGATCGAATTGCCATGAGGCTACAATTTCGGTGTTGTTAGCGTTATTATCCGCATTCCCAGCTCTGGCGAAAGGCGCCACAGCTTAGCATGTTCTATTTCCAAAAATTCGGACTAATGGCCTTAATCGCACTGCTCGCCTGCGATTCACTCGCGGCAGGCCAGGGCGGCAGCGTCAAGCCCGGTGCCAGGGTGATAGCCGGCAAGATTTCAGAATGGCCGGTGCCCACTGCAAAGTATCCGCGCGATCCGGCCGTGGCACCCGACGGCAGTATCTATTTTGTGGTCAGGAAGGGCGATAAGCTCGCGCGTTTTGACCCAAGAACCCGGCGTTTCCAGGAATGGGATCTAGCCCCGGGCACGGAGCCAAATGGAGTTGCAGCAGCGGCCGATGGAATCGTCTATTTCGGCAGCCGCGGCAGGAGCAGCATAGGCAAGTTCGATCCGGCTACGGGGAAATTGCAGGAATACCGGACTCCCTCCAACAACAGCACGCCGTATACGCTGACGCTGGATTATCAGGGCAACGTCTGGCTTACCGAGCGCAAGACCGGCAAGTTAGGCAGACTTGACCGTATCAGCGGCAAGGTCACGGAGCACCATGTCGGCGACGATCCATACGGCATTGCGGTTGACAAGACTGGCGTTGTCTGGGTGTCGCGCAAGAGCGCGGACATGGTCGCTAGACTCGAACCGAAAACCGACAAGGTCACGCAGATCCACATGGGATTGGGTTCGCAACCAAGGCGTATAACCGTGGCCCCGGACGGGATGGTATGGGTGTCTCTTTATGGAACCGGAGAACTCGCAAGAATCAATCCGGCAACGTTTAAAGTGGTGAAGAAATACAGTTTGCCCGAAGGCCCCAACGCGGGGCCCTATGCCATGAACGCCGACGCCGACGGCCGCATCTGGGTAAGCGAGATTCAGACTGACAACATCGTCATGCTGGATCCGCGCACCGATGCGATGCGCGTGTTCAAGCTGCCGTCCAAGGATACTGGGGTGCGCAACGCCACCATAGATGCCGAAGGACGCTATTGGTACGTGGGCAGCCACAGCGGGACTGTGGGCGTCATCGAATAGGACTTCGCAGCAGCAGCGCGCAGCCTCCGCAGCCGGTATTGCCAGTAATTCAGGACGACAACCTGCGCGCCCTTTCGCCGCAGGGATTGATGTACATCAAATCGAGCCGGTGTCGTTCCTTTAGTATGTTCAAAACAAAAGGGTTTCACCTTAGTCGGCACAGCGAAGCCGCGGGGGCGGGGGACCACCAGGCAACAACAGGGGTATGACTGCGGCCAGCGCAGAAGCGGTGGCCGCAGGTGATGTGCTGTCCGCGGCGGTGCGATTGACCAAGCGCAGCGCATAACAGCGGTATTGGCGGGGCGAAGCAAGAGTAGTCACTAAGCTTGGCGAAAGACTGGAAGCGACGAGTTGTCCTGCTCAGCACAGGACGGGGACGCAGTTTATTCAACCGGGGAATCGAAGGCCATGGGTGTTTCAAAACTTGCAACATGGGTGATGGCGGGAGTCATTGGTCTGGCGGGCGCATCCGTCATTTGGCCTGGGCAAGCCAGGGCGGCGGACGCCGCCGCGAGCAAGGCGGCCGAAAAGGCAATTGGAAACCCGGACAACGATACCTGCCTGGCCTGCCATGGAAACAAAGGGTTTGCCGCCACGGATCCGTTCGGGACAGAGCGCCAGCTGCATGTGATCAAGGACAAATTCGGCAAAAGCGTGCATGGAAAGCGGGCCTGCCAGGAGTGCCATACCGACATCACTGAAATTCCGCACAAGCCCGGCGTGACGCACAAGGTCAGTTGCGTCAGCTGCCACGAAGCCTTGTGGGACGCGGCCAAGGCGGACAACAAAACCAAGGAGAACGAGCGGCTGGGCGTGGTGGTCGAGAATATCGACAAGTACATGAAATCCATCCATGCGCGCCCCAGCCGGGAAGACCAGTCGCGCACCAACGCGACCTGCTACAACTGCCACCAGCCCCACTATATCTATCCCAAAGGCAGCGACGAGCGCGCGGAATGGCGGCTCACGGTACCGAACGTGTGCGGAAAGTGCCACGCCAGGGAACGCGAGCAGTACGCGACTTCGGTGCACGGCAACGCGGTGCTGAACGACAAGAATCCGGTGGCGGCGATCTGCTCCGACTGCCATACCACCCACGACGTCGAGGATCCGACAAAGGATACCGCCAAGCTCGCCATCACCAAGAACTGCGGCGGCTGCCACGCCGAAAGCCTGAAGACCTACACGGAGACCTACCACGGACAGGTCAATACCCTGGGCTACGCGCATACGGCCAAGTGTTTCGACTGCCACGGCAGCCACGGCATTAAGCGGGTGGACGATCCGAAATCGAATGTGCATCCGGACAACCGCCTCAAGACCTGCCAGAAATGCCACGCGGGTGCGACGCAAGGGTTCACCACGTTCGAGCCGCACGGAACGACCAATGACTTCGCCCGCTATCCCTATATCTGGATCGCCTCCAAATTCATGCTGCAACTGCTGGCCGGCACCTTCGCCTTTTTCTGGACGCATACCGCCCTGTGGTTTTACCGCGAATACAAGGAGCGCAAGGAGCGCAAGTCCCGCCCGCACGTGAAGACGGATGAATTGCTGGAAGGCAAATACAAGGGCAAACATTACCAGCGCTTCCCGCTGATCTGGCGCATCGGACACCTGACTTTCGCCCTGAGCCTGATGATACTGACCCTGACCGGCATGTCGGTGCTGTACGCGGACACGACCTGGGCGCCGGTGGTAATGCACTGGCTGGGCGGCCCCAAAGTCGCGGCCGTGATTCACCGCACCTTCGCGGTGCTGTTCGCGATCGTCTTTTTCGTGCAACTGATTTACATGGTGGTGCGCATAGCCCGCAACTGGAGAAGCTTCGACTGGTTCGGGCCCAACTCCCTGGTTCCGCGCTGGCAGGATCTGTGGGACATCGTGGCGATGTTCAAGTGGTTCTTCGGCCTTGGGCCGCGGCCGGTGTTCGATCGCTGGACCTACTGGGAGAAGTTCGACTACTGGGCGCCGTTCTGGGGCGTGACCATCATCGGCTTTACCGGATTAATGCTGTGGGTACCGAACGTGACCGCCACGTTCCTGCCGGGCTGGACCTTCAACGTAGCCACGATTTTCCACGGCGAGGAAGCGTTGCTGGCCGCGCTGTTCCTGTTCACGGTGCATTTCTTCAACAACCATTTCCGGCCGGACAAGTTCCCGCTGGACGTGGTGATGTTCACCGGCACGATGCGCCTGGAAGAGTTCAAGCACGAGCACACGGTCGAATACAACCGCTTGGTCGCAACGGGTGAACTCGAGAAATTCCTGGTCGATGCGCCCTCCGAACCGATGACCACGGGTTCGAAGATACTGGGCTTTACCCTGATCGCCTTTGGCCTGCTGCTGCTGGTGTTCGTGCTGATCGGCATATTCACGGACGTCGCCGGCGGCTGATCGCGTGCCGGGCACCGGCTCTGGTGTCCGGCGCTCGGCGCATGGGGACAAGCCGGGGAACCGGGTATAATCATATTGCAGCGTGCTTGCGCGCCGCAGAAGGCCCACTTGGTACCCGGCCTTTTTTGGAATGTAGTTGCCGACTCAATAATCTTCGAGATTGCCAATGAAAAAAACATTTCTGACTATTGCGGTCTTGTCCCTGGCACTGACGGGCTGCGGGGAAAAGGCCGCGCCGAGCGCGAAACCCGCTGCAGCGGATCTCAGTGCAGGCAAGGCGATCGCGGAGCGCGACTGCAAGGCGTGTCACGGCCTGGACGGCAAAGGCGTCGCGCCGGCGATCCCGAACCTGGCGGCGCAGCGGGCGCGCTATCTGTACAACTCGCTGAAAGAGTACAAGGATGGCAAGCGTTCACATGCAGCCCTGAAGAACCTGGCCACCAACATGAGCGAGGCCGACCTGCACAACGTGGCAGCCTACTTCGCCGGCCTGCCGCCGATGGCAAGCGCGGCGGCTGCCGACGTCAAGCATTCGTCGCCTTATGAAAAGGGCAAGGCGCTCGCCGCAGCCTGCGCCAAGTGCCACGGCGAGGACGGCAACAGCAAGATTCCCGGCACGCCCAGCCTGGCCGGCCAGCAGCCGCATTACCTGGTTGCAGCGATCCAGGAATATCACCAGGGGGATCGCGCCAAAGGCGTGATGACCACGAGCTTGCGTGATTCGGACAAACTGGAGCTCGAGAGCATGGCCCTTTATTTCGCGACTCAAACCCCGGTCAAACGCGCCGCAGCGACGCGCGGCGATGCGGCGGCGGGCGAACCGGCAAGCGCCATGTGCGGCGGCTGTCATGGGGCTCACGGCGTGAGCGTGGATGCCGCAACGCCCAGCCTCGCCGGCCAGGATGCCGAATATCTGGTGAAAGCGACCAAGGCCTACCGTACGACGCGCAAGAACTGGGGCATGCAGCGTTATGTCGCCGGCCTGGGCGACAAGGACATCGACAATATCGCCGCGTATTACACGTCGCAATCACCCAAAGCCGCCGACCAAGTGCCTACGTCCACCCAGGAACTGGCGGCCAAGTGTGACCGCTGCCACGACCAGGACGCCACCGAAACGATGGCTGCGCCCAAGATGAAGGGGCAGGACAAGGACTACCTGGTGATGGCACTGCGGGCGTACCGCGACGACAAGCGCGAAAGTTCCACCATGCACAGGATGAGTTTCCCCTACAGCAACGCCATCATCGAGAGCCTGGCCACCTGGTATGCGAGCCAGCCGGCGAAATAGCACCTGGCCCGGATAGAAACCGGGCGCAACAAACTGAAGGGCCATTCCGGAGTTGCCGGAATGGCCTTTTTCTTGGGGCATAACGGGGGGTGTATTCCGTCGCTTTGAAGCCAGCGCCGCGGAAGGGGTCCCAGGCGCTGCGCGTTGTTCCGCGCAGGCGAGCTTGGCGTGGCTTCGCGCTTCCATGTGCCAAACAAAACAGCCCGGGCATTGCCGGGCTGTCTCGCTTGGACCGGGGCATCCCCACGCCCGGCCGGTTCGGCCTGTTCAGCCAATAACGGGAGCGTCCCCCTCTTTGCGCAGCCGCACCGGCGCAGGCGTGCTTCCTATCCACATCTGGTACATCGAAATGAACCACATCGTGGCGAAGCTCACTCCCATGATGCCGCCGGCAGCCATGGTCACCCAGGCGAAAGGATGATACAGCTTGACCAGGTACCATGAACTGATGTCGACCGCCTCGCAGAAGAGCGGCAGGCCCATGATCAGGTACTTGAACCACAGCGGCCGCACGTAGGCATGGCTGAAGATGAGGCCGACGATGAAGAAAATAAAAGTCATCCCGAACAGGTGAATGTGGGAGACACGGACGAGCGTGTAGATGTCGGTTCCGGTGTCCTGCTCGGTTACCTTCTTGATGTTGTCGTAGCCGCCCATGTTGGCCAGGTGCGGATTGCTGCCGTCGTGGCAGGACATGCAGCGCTTGTCGATGGTGGGCCGGATGAAGGTTTCGTAGGTCGGGCGATCCGCGCCTTTCTGCGCCCAGCTTACCAGGGCGTTTGCTTCCTCCGCGGGCAGCATGCTGGACATCGGTCCGCGCAGGGCGGATTCGAGCCTCGAACCCTTGCCGCTGCCGGTATAGGCAATGACCAGGTCCTCGTAAGTGAGATCTTTCGGATTTCCATCGCGTCCGGAGTAGACGTGAATCAGGTAAAACATGCCAAATAGATAGCCCATGCCGAGTATGCACAGCGCCCCGGTATACAGGATGCGCATGCTGAATGGCAGTTCCGAATAGTGGTTATAGAGCCGGTGCAGAGGGGTTGCGCTCATGATGGTTTCCTTTGACTTTTGTTGTGGAACACGCGGGTGCGGCGACATTCGGCAAGCGCGGATTCCTCCCTAAAATTGTTACAGCGACTTTCCTCGACTCAATCGCCCGCAACCGCAGCGTCCGCCTGGTTCTTCAATTGCGCTCTCATTTGGCAGGCAGGGGCACGTATACAACCGCCCGCGCCTTCTGCCGCGCGTAATGCGCGGCGAGATCCGCTATGTCCGCCTCGCTCAGCCCGTCGAGCATGGCGCTCATCGCCTTGCTCTTGCGCTCGCCTTTTTGATAGGCGCGCATGACCCGCTCCAAATACTCTGCGCGCTGCGCCGCAAGGGCGGGCGAGCGCGGGTCGGTACTGTTTCCGCCCACGCCGTGGCAGCGATCGCAGCGCTGCGCCATTTCCGCCGTCGTCAGCGGTTTGCGCACTTTCGGCTGCTGCGGCGTCTGATTGGCGTAATAGGCTGCCATGTTCTTGATCGTAGCTTCGTCGACTGAGGCAGCCGGCGCCTTCATCGCGTCGTCGTTACGCGAGCCGTCCTTGTAGCTTTTCATTGCGGCAATGAAGTACTGCCCATCCTGGCCGGCGAGACTGGGGGCGGTGCCCGTGCTCACCCCGCCCTCGCCGTGGCAGCCGGCGCATGCAACCGCGGCGCTCTTGCCTGCGGCCTGGTTCCCCGGCGACGGCGTTTTCGCCTTCGCGGGTTTTTGCAGGGCATAGAAAAGAGCGATGTTGTCGAGCTCCGCTTCGGTAATGGCGGAGACCAGCGTTTTCATCATGTCATGCTTGCGCTGCCCGCTCTTGTACGCCTTGACCGCGTCAACCAGGTATTTCGGGTCCAGGCCGACCAGGTTGGGCATGCCGGGCACGCTGCTGATCCCGGTCTCGCCGTGGCAGCCGGCGCATCCTGCGGCGGCGGCTTTGCCGGCGCTCATTGGATCAGACTTTGTCGATCCGGCCTTGGCGCTGCTCGCAGCTGCCGGCTGTGCCGGCTCCAGATTGGCGTAGTAGGCCGCCACCTTGACCAGTGCATCGTCGCTCAGGAACTTGACTGCGCTATTCATGGGAGTATTGCCGCGTCCGCCTGCTTGGTACACGCGCAGTTCGAGGTAAAGATACCCCGGGCGCTGGCCGGCTATGTTCGGCATATCCTTGTCCTTGCTCTTGGCGATGCCAGTGAGACCGTGGCAGCTTGCGCACGAGGCTTCGGCCACGCGCTGGCCTTCGGCGATGTCCTGCGGGGTCGCTAGCGCAGCGCGCAGATCACTTCCGCTGCCGCTATCGGTAGTGGCAGCCGGCGCAACGCCGACGAGCGACAACCCGGCGAACAATGCGCCCATCGCCAAGGCACTGGAAACAGAAACCCGCGCGCTTCGCTTCATCAATATTCCCTCATACGTTCGTCCAAATCCGCAATATCCGACGCCCGCGAGACTAACCATCGCTGGATTCCGCTACTCGAAAAACGGGGGTAAGCCTAACGGTATGCGTCTGGTGCGCTGCTATCCAGAAAACCGCGCGATTTTATCATGAACAAAGATTATTCGCAGATGCCGCGACCGTCGCGACGCCCGAGCACATTGTCTAGCCGGGGCGTTCGAGCTGAGCGCCGCGCACCGCCAGCATCGCCGCTTCCATGCGGCTGCGCACGTGCAGCTTCTCCAGAATATTGGTGATGTAATGCTTGATCGTTTTTTCAGACAAATGGAGGCGTTCGCCAATCTCGCGGTTGGTCAAACCCTGTACCACCAGCTTCAGGATTCCAGACTCGCGCTCGGTCAACCCTTCGAGGGGATCCTGCGGCGCCGGGCTGCGCGTCAGCGTGACCAGAATCCCCGCGGCAAGGGACGGCGTGACGTAGACCTCGCCTTCAGCCACGGAGCGCACCACGCGCGCCAGTTCGTGTGCGGAAACCCCCTTGAGCACATAGGCGCGTGCGCCGGCCTTGAACGACGCCAGCAATTTGTCCTCGTCCTCCGCCACCGTCAGCATCAGCACCTTGGCCGCGGGGCATGCGGCCTTGATCTTTTCGGCGGTGGCGATGCCGCCCCAGCCGGGCATCGTGATATCGAGCATCACAACGTCCGGAACCAGATCACATGCCATGCGCAAAGCGTCCTCGCCACAGGAGGCCTGACCGACGACATCGAAATCCGGCTCCGCTGCAAGCGAATGAACCACACCTTCGCGAAACAACGGATGATCGTCCGCCACCAAGATACTGATTCTGTCAGCCATTGTTGTACTCCAGCTGGGTCAGAGGCAGCGACGCGCGCACCACCGCGCCCTTGCCAAAAGCGCTGCGCACCTCGAAGTTGCCACCCAGGAGCTCCACCCGCTCGCGCATCCAGTCGAGCCCGAAATGGCCGTCCAGCTTCAACGCGCTGGGGTCGAAACCCGGGCCGTCATCGGCCACTTCCACGCTTACCTCGCCGTCCGAGCCCGTCACCGATACGCGCTGATTGCGGCCGCCGCCGTGGCGAAAACCATTGGCCAGCGATTCCTGCAACACGCGGAACAGCGTAATTCTCACCGGCAGCGGGGCCGCTTCCGGGGCATTGCTGAGTGTGAGCGGCACGGCGACGCCGGTCTTGCGCTGATGGTCGGCGGCGGCGCGCTGCAAGGTCTCGACCAAGGAGAGCGGTTCGATTTCCGGCAACTGCAGCCCGCGCAGGATGGAGCGCAGGTCGCTGAGCGCGGACTGCAGCGCGAGCTGCACCGTGCGAAACTCCTCGCTCACGTTACCGGCTCGGCCAATCGAATGTTCGCAGTTCCCGCACACATCGCTCAGGGCCTCGATGCGCATGGACGCCAGTGCCAGCCCCTGACCCGGCCCATCGTGCAGGTCCGTGGCGATGTTGCGCAGGAACTGTTCGTTCAGCGCCATGGTGCGGGCCGCCGCGCGATTTATCCGCTCGTGCAGATGCTCGTTTTGCGCCAGCAAAGCAGTTAGCTGATCGACCTTTTCGTTGAGCTCCCGTTGCGTCGCCGTGATGGTGTCGTTTGCCTTCCGCACCAGTGTCGCAAGCAGCACCAGCATCGCCAGGGTTATCGCGCCGTGCACGCCCCAGCTGCGCAGTTGCGCGGCGCGCACGCTCTGCTCCAGGCCCTCGGCGGTATTGAAAAACCCCGCGACCGCCAGCACCGTCCGGTCGCCCTCGGCGCGCAGCGGAGTGTAGGTCTCGATCAGGCGCGCCCAGCGGCTGTCCTTCAGCACGTCTTCCAGTTCCGCCTTCTCCACTACGCGCGAGCGCACCTCGCCGGAAAACGCCGATGCCAGCGGCCGCTCCATCGCATATACGGTCCCCACGGCGGACGGATCGGCGCTGTCATAGATGATCCGTCCGTTGCGCCCCCAGATCTTGAGCGCCACGATGTGCTCCCCCAGATGCGTGCCGGAGAGCAAGCGGTCGAGCGCGACCCGGTCGGCATCATCCAGGCGATCGCCCCCGGCCAGAGATTGCACGTGGGGCGAAATGGCGCCATCCAGGTACATATTGGTCACGACGCCGGTGCCGCTGATGACACCGCTTTGGATCTGTTTTCCCACCCAGGTGCCGATCAGCGCCATTCCGCCCAGCAGGATGAGGAAGCCGATCAGCAGAAACCGGTGGACGAGGCTAAGCCTGGAAAACGCGTTCATGGCGGTACAAGTTTAGCCTAAGAAAAGGTCGAAAAATGAACTTTGCGGGGGGCTAGCGCCAAAGGTCTCAGACCAAAGGCCCGCGGGCCGGTTTGAAATCGCGCCCAAGGTCCGTTGCGCCCCGGCGTCCGACTGCGCATCATCTGGTGCAAGGCAAAGAATAAAGTCATGTCAACGCGATGCTGCATCCGCTCAAGAATATCGATATCCACGCTAATGCTGGTGGCGGTTTCCGCCTGCTGGCCCGGGACGACACAGGCTGCGGCCGCGTCGGGCGCCAAGCCGAGCGTGTACGAGGCCGTATTGGAGGAGCAAGGCCGCAACACCCCGGAAATATCGACGGACGAAATGAAGGCGATCCTGTCCGGAGGCGGCGCCATCGTGTTTGATGCGCGGCCGGAAAACGAGTATGCGATCGCGCATATCCCCGGAAGCGTCAATCTCGACGAAAAGGCGCTGGGTCGGTTCACCCAGACCTATGCGGACCGGAACGCCGTCATGGTCGTGTATTCCAATGGTCCCTTCTGCGATCTGGCCAGGGTTCGGTCGGAAGATCTCCTGCGCTTGGGCTACTCGAAGGTGATGCGCTATCAACTCGGCTTGCCGGTCTGGCGCATCCTCGGCAATGCCGCGGAAACGAGTCTGCAGGGTTTTCGCCAGATCTTTCGCGCCGGCAATGCCGTGGTCGTGGATGCACGCAGCCGCGCCGAATACGCGGCCGGAACAATGCCCACCGCGCAGAACATCCTTGCCGGCGAAGCAGGCAAGGCCAGGCACGACCGCCGCCTGCAGTACCTTGACTCGAATACCCGAATAGTCGTGTTCGCAAACAGCGCTGTCGAAGCGCGCGGCGTGGCCGAGGAAATCTCGCGCAATGCGTTCCCCAACAGCAGCTACTTCCGCGGCACCTATCAAGATTTGAAACGTGAAAAATTCTTTATGGAACGCACACCATCTCCCTATTTTTTGGACGGTCTCAACCGCTGACCCGAAAGGCAACCATGCCCAAGCATATTGTTCGATTGATCACCCTGATTATTGCCGTTGTTGCTGTCGCGGCGATCGCCAAACCGCTGCTTACGGTCGACTCGTTCTACCGCTTCGGCCACTACCGCGCCGACTCCGTGGTGGAAATCGCCGCGCAGGAACCCGTCTACCAGACCACGCGCTATTGCCACGGCTGCCACACGGAGCGCCGGGCACAATGGTCCGCCAGCAGCCACAAGACCGTCATCTGCGAGGTGTGCCATGGCCCGGCCCTGGGTCATCCCCAGGAAGGCAAACTGCAGATTCCCGCAGACACGGCGAAACTTTGCACCCAATGCCATGAAGCCATGCCGGGAAGGCCTGTTACGCAACCGCAGATTCAGGTGGCTGCGCATTCAGGCGGCCAGCAATGCAGCATCTGCCATAACCCTCACTCGCCAAAAATTTCAGCCGCTGCCGCCAAGGTGGCCGGCGACGCGGCGGCCGGCAAGATCAGCGCAGCGGCCTGCGCCAGCTGTCACGGCGCAGCAGGGATCAGTCCGAACGATAGCTGGCCGAATCTTGCCGGGCAGAACGCCGTCTATCTGGCACGGATACTCGCCGCCTACAAATCCGGCGATCAGACGGACGCGGCGATGACGCCGCTGGCGCAGGAGCTAAGCGACGCCGACATCCAGAATCTCGCCGCTTATTACGCCGGCTTGAGCTGCAAAGCGGCGGCCGGCGGCAAGGCTGTCGGCGATGCCGACGCGGGCGAGGCCCTGGCGAAGAACTGTTCCGCCTGCCACGGCGAGACCGGCATCGGCAGCAATCCCGCCTGGCCGATACTGGCCGGTCAAAAGCCCGGGTATCTGGTGAACGTGCTCAAGGCATTCAGGGCGGGGCTGCGCAAAGACCCGATGATGGCGGGCGTCTCCAGAGGCCTGAGCGACACCGACATCGCCAACCTCGCTGCCTACTACGCCGCACAGAGCTGTCAGTCCACCAGATAAAGGAAGGCGAAATCATGAGCAAAGACTTCAAACCTACACTGGCGGCGCGGCGTGCGTTCCTCGCCAGGCTCGGCGGCGCCGCGACCTGCGCCGGGGCTGCGGTGGGTGCCGCGACTTTGGGTATCACGCCGACAATCGCAGCGAAAACCGAATCCACCGCCGAGGGCGATTCATTTCCGACAAAAGACTACGACTGGACCAAGCACCAATGGGGTTTTGGCGTAGATGCGACCAAATGCATCGGCTGCCTGCGCTGCGTCGAGGCGTGCAAGAAGGAGAACGACGTCCCAGGCAACGCGCACCAGTTCCGCACCTGGGTGGAGCGCTATGTCCACATCGAGGGCGAGGATCAGGTGCGCATCGACAGCCAGCAGGACCCGGTGAACATCGCGGCCTCCGGTTCGGAAAAGACCTATCGATTCGCCAACCGCTACAAAGACGCAAAGGTGGAGAAGGCGTTCTTCGTACCCAAGCTGTGCAACCACTGTACCCATCCTGCCTGCGTGCAGGTGTGTCCGGTCGGCGCGACCTATAGAACCGAGGACGGCGTGGTGTTGATCGACCACGACTACTGCATCGGCTGCAGATACTGCGTGCAGGCTTGTCCCTACGGCGCGCGTTACTTCGACGAGGAAAAAGGCGTCTCGGACAAATGCACCTGGTGTTATCACCGCATCACCAGGGGCCTGCAGCCCGCCTGCGTCGAGGTCTGTCCGGTCGGCGCGCGCGTCTTCGGCGACCAGAAGGACAAACAGAGTCCGATCAGTCAGTTCATACGCAACAACCGGGTGCAGGTGCTAAGACCCGAGACCGGCAACGCGCCGAATGTATTCTATGTAGGCATCGACAAAGAGGTGAACTAATGGAACCGGTCATTCAATTCGCCCCCTACACGGGCTGGGTCTATCCGAACGAAACGGTATTCGAATGGTCGGTGCTGATTGCCGTCTATCCCTATCTCACCGGGCTGGTTGCAGGCGCGTTCACCGTCTCCAGCCTGTATCAGGTGTTCGGCTTCCAGCGCCTGAAGCCGGTGGCGCACATGGCCCTGCTGACTTCGCTCAGTTTCATGATTTTCGTGCCCACGCCGCTGCTGCTGCATCTGGGCCACCCCGAGCGCGCATTCAATTCCACCATCACCCCGCATCTGACCTCCGCCATGGCGATGTTCGGATTCTTTGCGAGCTTCTACGTCGCGCTCCTGCTACTCGAGGGCTGGTTCGCTTACCGGCCGTTCATCGTCGCGCAAGCGCAAAAAAGAACCGACCTGCTGGGGCGGTTTTATCGCCTCCTGACACTGGGTTCCTACGACGTCTCGGAGCATGCGATGGGCCACGACAGGAAATGGATTTTCGCGCTTGCAGTGATCGGTATTCCGGCGGCGCACGGCCTGCATGGCTATGTCGGGTTCATGTACGGTTCGCTCAAGTCGCGCGAATGGTGGTCCTCTGATCTGATGCCTGTCATTTTTCTGTTCTCGGCGATCATCTCCGGCGTTTCGCTGCTGGCGGTGCTCTACGTTACGTCGTGCAAACTGCGCAAGCTACCGGTGGATCTGGGCTGCCTCAAGGGGCTGGCTTATACGATCTGGGCCTTCATCATGGTCGCACTGGTGCTCGAAGGCCTGGAATTCGCCAATATCGTCTACAAGGGCCGCGAAGGCGTGGACATGATCGTGCAATACGTGACCGGACCGCTCCTGATTCCGTACTTCATCCTGCAGTTTGCCGTCGGCGCCATTACGCCGTTTCTCTGGCTGTCGTACATGATCTGGCGCGGCACCAGCGGGCGCGCGCTGGTGGTCGGTGTGACCGTGTGCGCATGCCTGGTACTGTTTTCCGTGTTCATGATGCGCTGGAACGTCGTCATCGGCGGGCAGGAAATCGCCAAAACCGGCAAAGGGCTGCTCAGCTATCAGATGCCTCTCTTCGGCAAGGAAGGGGCGCTGATGGCGATCTTGCTGACGCTGGCGCCGCTCGGCCTGCTGTATGTATTGATCCGGCTGTTTCCCCCCTGGTCGGACGCGGCGACGCACGCCCACACTTGAAATGCGGCCGCAGGGCCGGAGGGCTGGTTTGTTGAGTCGAAATGCAGTATCAACGTGAAAGGAAGAAAAGATGAAACGAGTGATGATCCTGGCTGTAACAGTTGCAGCACTGACGCTCGGCGGACAGCTTGCGGCCGCGGACGGCAAGGCGGTCTATGACAAATCGTGCAAGGGCTGCCATACGGCGATGCAGCCGAAGACGGGGGACAAGGCTGCCTGGGCGCCGCTGATCAAGCAAGGCGAAGCCGCGCTGACGGCGTCGGTCATGAAAGGCAAGAAGCCCATGCCGCCCAAGGGCGGAGCCGCAAACGAAGCCGACGTAAAGGCTGCGGTCGAATACATGATGGGCCAGGGGAAGTAGCGCCCGGCCGACCCGATCGGCTGACACAGCCACCTGCCGTAGCGGGGCGGTTTCCGCTGACCAGCGACTCCCGGCTCGTTCCAGGACGAGCCGGGAGCGTTGTTTTCCGATATATTGGCACGCACATCGGCAGGTCGGGGCAGACGTGGTCAGGCATCTCCATATTTTCGGCCTAGTGCAGGGTGTAGGCTTTCGCTACCACTTCATGGAGCAGGCTCAGGGTCTGGACATTACCGGTTGGGTGCGCAACCGCCGCGGCGGCAGCGTCGAGGCAATGATCGCGGGCACGCCCGAAGCCGTGGAAGCCCTGATCGCTTGGGCAAGGCGCGGACCGGCGGCGGCGCGAGTGGAGCGCGTCGACGTCAGCGCTGCCGAAGGCGCGTTCGTCGGCTTCGAACTGCGGCCTACCGAATAGGCCGCCCCCGTGGCGAGCGCGAGGAGCGCGATCCGGTTCAAGGATAGACCACCTGCACGTTTTCGGGCCGCAACCATTCACGCAGCGACTGCATCAGGGCATCGTCCGGCCTGACGCGCCAGTCCTCGCCCAGGCGCATTTCGCAGCTGGCCGCGTCGTTGTGGTAGCAGACGCTCACCGGGCAGTTGCCCTTGCGATAAGGCGCCAGCAGGTCCTTGAGGCGCGCGGCCGCGGCCGCGCCCGGGCGGCTGGCCTCGCCATTGATCGACAGGCGTATGCCTTTGGCGAACTGGCTGCGCGCGGCTGCGAGGTCGTAAATCCTGTCGGCGATGACGCGGGTGAAGCTGACATCGCCTTCCTCGCCTGCAGCGGCCCGCCGCACGGTCTTTACCTTGGCTTCGATCACCAGCAGGTTGTCCTCCTTGCACAGGTCGCGGTACTGGTCGAACACCTCGCTGTAGATCGTGACTTCCTGCGCGGCGGCGCCGTCGCTCAGGTTCAGGATCACCATGCGCCCGCTCTGCGTCCTCTGGATGCGCACCGACTCGACCACGCCGGCGATGAGCTGGCTCTTCTGCTGCTGCTCAAAGCTGGTGCCGGGCTGCAAACTCTTGAGCGAACCGCGCACGAAGCACTGCACCTCTGCCCGGTAGGCGCTGAAGGGATGCCCGGAAAGATAAAAACCCAGGCTCGCCTTTTCCTCCTTCAGCACGCGCCCCTCGTCCCAGCGCTCGACGCCGATCAGCGCCGGGCGCTCGGCACCGGCGCCGCCGGCATCGCCGAACAGGTTGACCTGCAGCGCATTGCGTTCGCGCTGCTCCGCGGCCTCGAGCGCAATGCCGACCGAGGCGAACAGGCGCGCACGGTCGGAGTCGATGCAATCGAACGCCCCGGCGCGCACCAGTGCCTCGATCACGCGGCGGTTGACCACGCGCTTGTCGATGCGCTCGCACAAATCGAACAGGTCGCGAAACGGCCCGCCCTCCGCGCGCGCGCGCACGATGGCGCCGATGGCGGACTCGCCCGTGCCCTTTACCGCGCCCAGGCCATAGCGGATGCTGTGCTCGTCCACCGGCACGAAGCGGTAGGCGCCGCTGTTGACGTCGGGCGGCAGCATCTTCAGCCCGTTTGCGAGGACGTCGACGTAGATGCCGTGCACCTTGTCGGTGTCGTCCATCACCGCCGACAGGTTGGCCGCCATGAATTCCGACGGGAAGTGCGCTTTCAGATAAGCGGTCTGGCAGGCGACCAGGGCGTAAGCCGCGGCATGCGACTTGTTGAATCCGTAACCGGCGAACTTCTCCATCAGGTCGAACAGTTCGCTCGCCTTCCTCTGGTCCACCCCGTTCTTGCCGGCGCCGGCGACAAATATGCCCCGCTGCTGCGCCATCTCCTCGGCGTTTTTCTTGCCCATCGCGCGGCGCAGCAGGTCGGCGCTGCCCAGGCTGTAGCCGCCGATCACCTGCGCGATCTGCATCACCTGCTCCTGGTAGACCATGATGCCGTAGGTCGAGCCGAGGATGGGCTGCAGGCGCGGATCCAGGTATTCGACGCGCTGCTTGCCCTGCTTGCGCTCGATGAAATCGGGAATCAGGTCCATCGGGCCGGGACGATACAGCGCCACCAGGGCGATGATGTCCTCGAAGCGGTCGGGCCGCGCCTGCTTCAGCAGGTCGCGCATGCCGCGCGATTCGAACTGGAACACGGCGGTGGTGTTGGCGCTGGAGAATATCTTGTAGATGCCGGGATCATCCAGCGGTATCGTCTCCAGCGAAAACTCCGGCCGCGGCTCGCCGTAGTTGCGGTTGCGGATGTAGCGCATCGACCAGTCGAGTATGGTGAGCGTGGTCAGGCCGAGAAAGTCGAATTTCACCAGGCCCACCGCTTCGACATCCTTCATGTCGAACTGCGACACCACGCTCTCGGCGCCCTGCGCCGTGTACAGCGGGCAGAAGTCGGTGAGTTTGCCCGGCGCGATCAGCACACCGCCGGCGTGCATGCCGACGTTGCGCGTCAGGCCCTCGAGCTGCCCGGCGAGCGCGAGCAGCTCGCGCGTTTCCTCGTCGCTTTGCTCGCGCTCCGCCAGGCGCGGTTCCATCTCGCGCGCCATCGCGAGCGTGATCAGCTTGCCCGGCGTGAACGGGATCAGCTTGGCCAGCTCGTCGGTGCGTCCGTAGTTCCATTCCATCACCCGCCCGACGTCGCGCACCACCGCCTTCGCCGCCATGGTGCCGAAAGTGGCGATCTGCGACACCGACTGCGCGCCGTACTTGTTCTTCACATACTCGATCACGCGGTCGCGGCCGTCCTGGCAGAAGTCGATGTCGAAGTCCGGCATGGATACCCGTTCCGGATTGAGGAAGCGCTCGAACAGCAGATCGTAGCGCAGCGGGTCGAGGTCGGTGATGCCGAGCGAATAGGCGACCAGCGAACCCGCGCCCGAGCCGCGCCCGGGCCCCACCGGCACCGCGTTCGACTTGGCCCAGTTGATGAAATCGGCGACGATCAGGAAGTAGCCGGGAAAGCCCATCTGGGTGATGACATCGATTTCGAATTCCAGGCGCGCGCGGTACTCGGGCTCGCGCCGGGCACGCTCTTGCTCCTCGGGGAAGAGCTTTGCCAGGCGCAACGCGAGGCCCCGCGCGGCCTGCTGCGCCAGATAGTCTTCCAGGCTTACTCCCGCCGGCGTGGGAAACGGCGGCAGCTTGCTCTTGCCCAGCTCCAGCGTGAGGCTGCAGCGGCGCGCAATCTCCACGCTGTTGGCGAGCGCCTCGGGAATATCGGCGAACAGTTCCGCCATTTCCGCCTGCGACTTGAAGTAGCTCTGCGGCGTGAACACGCGCGGCCGGCGCTGGTCGGCGAGCACGTAGCCTTCGGCGATGCACACGCGCGCCTCGTGGGCGAGGAATTCCTCGGGCCTGAGGAATTGAACCGGGTGGGTCGCGACCACCGGCAGCTCGAGCCGGCCGGCGAGCGCGAGCGCACGGGCAATATAGTGCTCGGTGGACGCGGCGCCCGCGCGCTGCAACTCGATATAGAATCGCCGCTGGAACAGTTGCGCCCATTCTCCTGCCAGGCGCTCGGCCAGCGCAGTATTGTCCTGCATCAGCGCGCTGCCGACATCGCCCGCCTGGGCGCCCGAAAGCGCGAGCAGGCCGTCGGCGCCTGAATCGCGCAGCCAGTCCTTCCTGATCTCGGCGCGACCGCGCGCCTGATTTTCCAGCCAGGCCCGCGTGAGCAGCTCGGACAACTGGAGAAAGCCCTTGCGATTGCGGCACAGGAGCAGCAGGCGCGACGGCTTGTCGCGCTCCGCTTCGTTGCTGATCCAGACGTCGCAGCCGATGACCGGCTTCACCCCCGCGGCGCGGGCCGCTTTGTAGAACTTCACCATGCCGAACAGGTTGGCCAGGTCGGTGATGGCGAGCGCAGGCATGCCCTCGGCTGCGGCGCGCGCCACCGCCTCGTCTATGCGCACGATGCCGTCGGTGACGGTGAATTCGCTGTGCAGGCGTAAATGGACGAAGGCGGGGGTCATAGAAAGCGCAAGAATCTGTCGCCGAAATTTTACCACCGGCACATCGACCGGCAGGACGTTCGAGACAAATCAACAGCCTGCAGGCGCCGCGTGGGCCAAGTCGCGTCGCGATCGGCGGGAATTGCGCGACTTCCTAGTATAATCGCGTCCCCTTCACCGCCCTGATTCCGGCACCACCGTGGCATGACAATTCACAACATCGCCGCCTACAAATTCGTCGCCCTCGACCACCTGCCCCAGCTACGCGCTTCGTTCAAGGCGCGCGGCGCAGAGCTGGGGTTGAAAGGCACCATTCTCATCGCCGCGGAAGGCATCAACCTGTTCCTCGCGGGCGCCGGCGCGAACGTCGAGGCTTTTGTTGAAACGCTGTTGGCGGACGCGCGTTTCGCCTCGATCGAGGTCAAACGCAGCCGGTCGGCGGAGCAGCCTTTCTCGCGCCTGCTGGTCAAGATCAAGCGCGAAATCGTCACCATGCGGCGTCCCGAAATCAATCCCTGCGCCACCCCGGCGCCGCGGCTCGCGCCACAGGAGCTGAAACGCTGGCTGGATCAGGGGCGAGCCGTCGTGCTCTTGGATACGCGCAACCAGTTCGAGGTCGACCTGGGCTCGTTCGAAAACACGCTTGCGCTCGGGCTGAAGTCCTTCAGCGACTTTCCGCGCGCAACGCCGGCGCTGGCGGAAGCGTTGAAGGACCGGCCCATCGTCACTTTCTGCACCGGCGGCATACGCTGCGAAAAAGCCGCGCCCTGGCTGATCAGCCAGGGTTTTCGCGAGGTCTACCAGTTGGATGGCGGCATCCTCAACTACTTCGAGCGATGCGGCGGCGCGCATTTCCGCGGCGAGTGCTTCGTGTTCGACCAGCGCGTAGCCTTGGACGCCAAGCTGCGCGAGACCGGCGGCGCGCAATACCCGGCGCCGCCGGCATGAACCAGGCCGACGCCTCGCGCAAGACCCTCGCCTTCGCCGCCCTGCTCCTCGGCGCTGCGGCCATCGCGTTCGCGCCGATTTTCGTGCGCCTGTCGGACACGGCGCCGGGCGCAAGCGCGTTCTGGCGCGTGGCGCTGGCGGCCGCCCCGCTGTGGCTGTGGCTGCGCATTTCGCCGCGTGCCGAAGGCGCCGCGCGCTTGCCGTGGAAACCGCTGATTATCGCAGGGCTGTGCTTTGCCGGAGACCTCGGCGCCTGGCATATCGCCATTCTCTACACCTCGGTCGCCAACTCGACCCTGGAAGCGAATTTGGCGCCGATCTTCGTCACCCTGGGCGCCTGGCTGCTGTTCCGCCAGCGCGTGTCGCGCCTGTTCCTGATCGCGCTGGCGGTCACGCTGGGCGGCGCCACGCTGCTGATCGGCCCCAACTTTGCGCTGGGCGGCCGCGCGCTGCTCGGTGACGCGCTCGGGGTGCTGACCGCGGTGTTCTATGCCGGGTACATGCTGGCAATCAAATCGGCGAGCGAACGCACGAGTACCGCGGGCATCATGGCCGTCAGCACCGGCGTCGCCGCCATCGCCCTGCTTCCCTACGCGCTCGCCACCGCCGATGTATTTCTGCCGCAATCGGCAGGCGGTTGGATGGTCCTGGTTGGCCTTGCGCTCATCCCGCATATCGCCGGCCAGAGCTTGATCGCCTACGGCTTCGCCCATCTGCCGGCGGCGTTCTCTTCGGTGAGCCTGCTGCTGCAGCCGGTGCTGGCCGCAATCTACGCCTGGGCACTGCTGGGCGAAGCCGTCGGGCCGGTGCAGATGCTGGGCGGGTTGGTCGTGCTTGCCGGCATCTATCTGGCCAAGCGCGGCAGTTAGCCGGCGGGAGGACAATCGAACATGACGCACGCAGAGTTCGTTAACGCCTATGCGGAAGGACGGGTCAAGGTGACGGTCGATCCGGCAGCGGCGTCGAAGTATCTGAGCGCTCGGCTGATGTTGCCCCTGTTCACGATACCGGTGCTCGGCGCCGGCGTCGCGCTCGCATTGGTCGGCTGGATCTGGACCGGACTTGCGCTGATCGCGATCGGCTTCTTTGCGCCGCGGCTGATCAAACGCTCGGCGCCGCATTTCGTGCTGACCCAGGCCGTGCAGCACGAGCAAATCTACCGCGAAGTCACGCAGGCCGGCATTCTGCAAGTCACCCCTGCCTGATACAAACCTGGCCAGCGGCCGCCGGGTTGCTGCACCCGAGCCGGCGCGGCGCCGGCGATCGCGATTCAGGCTTCGATTCCGTCCACGGCCTGCCTCCCCGGGTCGGCCGCGACCGCGTTCAGCAGCCGCCCACGCACTTCGCCTTGCCGTTGAACTCCATCGTCTTGCCGCTCAGTGGCAGGTGCAGCGGCACTTTCACGGCCTTCTTGAAAGCCGCTGTTTTCGTTTGCGGCAGCAGCTTGCCGCCCTCGGTTGCCCGTTCGTTGGCGTGCGAGGGGATCACCGACATCGGCTTGACCAGGTCGTTGATCACGTACGCCGCCTCGAGCGGACCGGTGGTGAACACATCGCCGATATTCATCACCGCGAGGTTCGCCTTGTAGTGGCGCCGCACGACCAGATCCTGCTCCGCGGTGATGCCGGTGTCGCCCGACAGATAGGCGACGAGGCCGTTGGTAAACCGCACGACGTAGCCCGTCGGCGGCCCGACGTATGCGGTGAGCGCGTTGTTCTTCAACGCGTCGCCGTGCGCCTGGTCGAGAAACGCCGGGTCGAGGCCGTTGCTGTGGACTGCCGGCACGGTCGTAATGCGCACGCCGCCGACCTTCGCGTTCGCGCCGAATCGCACTAGCTGCACCTGTTTCGGGTCGCCGCCGGCCGCCTTCACTTTGTTGGCGAAGAAGCTTCCCATCTCCGAACCGACCACGAACTTCGCCTTCTTCGCAACGACAATGTCGACCGAGTTCGAGTTCGGCGTGACCTTGACGGAGAAGTCCGGCTTGCCGCATTCGCCCGCGTTCGCCGCCGGCTGGATCACATCGCCCAAATGATCGCCGTGTACATGGCTCAGAAGCACGCCGTCGATATTGCCGAGCCGTGGGTCTTCGGGGCCGCGCACCGTGCGCCCGGCGTCGTACAGGATGCGCGTGCCGTCCGGGTCCTCGAAGATCAGCGCGCGATCGAGCACGCAGAATTCGCCGTCGTGGCTGCCGAGCGCCGTGATCTTCACGTTGCCGCCCGCCGCCTGCGCCACGCCGCCCGTGCAGGCCACAGCGAGCGCCGCCAGAACCAAAGTCGTCTTTTTCATCCGCCTCTCCTCCGTTGTGGTTGGTAGCGCTGCCGCTGCGTGTCTCCCGTCGCCGCAGCGTCGGGATGTCGAACGGTATTATGGGTAGCGCGCTGGCGATCAAATATTAACAAGAATGATTCCCACAAGCAATCCAGATAAGGACGAGCGACAGGAAAGTCAATCTGCCGCGCAAACCGCATCGGCAGGCCGATGCGGGAGGGGTGGCCCTGCGTGGATTCCCGGACTTCGCGCATTGCTCCGTGTCCATTCCAGAGCCCTCCTCCGCAGGAGACAACCGGGATCCAGCACGAGATTATAGGTTAGGCTGCACCGCGCCCGGACAGATGACAACCTGACCACCGGTGTTTGCACCTTGAATTTTTCACGGATTTCCGCTCCCCCCCGGGCAAATGCGTGAATTACCGCACAGTCTCGTTACGAACCATTACAAAACCAACACATTTCCACGACAGACACGCTCCCGCCCCGCGCCTAGACTGGGCTTGTAGTCGCGAAACACTTGCGATCTCAGCAAACAGGCGAATTCCTGTTTGTTAATTCAAGGAGGACGAACATGCTGAACGTCAATTTCGAACTGGGCCAATTGGTTTTTTTGCCTAGGCGCGCCGGCTTACGGAGCGCTCCTCTGTCTGGAGCAATCTGAACTGTTCCAGGCATTGACCGGGCGCAGTCAAGAGGCTCAAAGCTGACCCTGTATCACCAACATCGAAGGAGGAGAACCATCATGTCTCAACATAAATTTCAGCTTAGCGCAGTTGCCGCGGTACTGGCTTTGACCCTGGTCCCGTTCGCTCACACAGCGGACAACCCGGCTGCCGGCGCACGGCATCATGTGGCCGGCGAGAAACTCGACAGCGGCCTGGACACGCTGCCCCACTACAGCCAGTGGGCCAAGCATCCCGGGCTTGCCACGCTCGTTGTCGCCGCCAGCCACGTCCCCGGCGAAAGCCTCGACAGCGGCCTGGGTGAACTCCCCCACTACAGCCAATGGGCCGACCATCCCCAGCTTGTTTCGCTTGTCAGCCGCATCCCGGGCGAAAAACTCGACAGCGGCCTGGGTGAACTGCCCCACTACAGCCAGTGGGCCGACAACGGTGGCAGGCAGCGTCTGAATATCGCCAGCCGCAGATAACCCGCTCCGCCGGACATCGGCAAACAACCAGAGGCAGCTTCGGCTGCCGCTGGCGTTTTCAGCACGGCCGAAATCGTCTGTGCCGCCGTTTAGCGTGGCGTGCTGCTAAGCTCCACCCCTCGTCTTCACGATCGCCGTTCCGCTCAGACGACTACGGTGCGGGCCTGGCCCGGCGTCTGTGCCTCGATGCGGCCGATGCGGTAGACGCTCTCGCCGGCCTCGGCAAGCATGCGCATTGCCGCTGCGGCGTCCTCTTCGGCCACAATCACGGTCATGCCTATGCCGCAATTGAACACGCGGTGCATTTCGGCTTCGGCCACGCCGCCATGCTGCTGCAGCCATGCGAACAGCGGCGGCATGGGCCAGGCGGATTTCTGCAGCACGGCGGTGACGCCCTCGGGCAGCGCGCGCGGGATGTTCTCGACCAGACCGCCGCCGGTGATATGCGCCAGGCCCTTCACTTTGATTTGCCGCATCAGCGCGAGCAAGGGCTTGACGTAAATGCGCGTCGGCTCGAGCAGCACCTCGCCCAACGGCCGGCCGTGGAAATCCGCCCCCAGGTCGGGTTGCGCGCGTTCGATGATGGCGCGGATCAGCGAATAGCCGTTGGAGTGCGCGCCGCTCGATGCGAGCCCCAGCACCACGTCGCCGGCGGCGATGTCCTTGCCGTCGATGATCGCGCTTTTCTCAACCACGCCGACGGCGAATCCGGCAAGATCGTACTCCCCGGCCGGGTACATGCCGGGCATTTCCGCCGTCTCGCCGCCGATCAGCGCACAGCCGGCCAGCTCGCAGCCGCGCGCGACGCCCTTGATTACGTCGGTGGCGCTGGCGAGGTCGAGCTTGCCGCAGGCGAAGTAGTCGAGGAAAAACAGCGGCTCGGCGCCCTGCACCAGCACGTCGTTGACGCTCATCGCGACCAGGTCGATGCCCACGGTATCGTGGCGGTGGAGGTGGAACGCGAGCTTCAGCTTGGTGCCGACGCCGTCGGTGCCGGCGACCAACACCGGCTCGCGATATTTTTTCGAGATTTCGACCAGCGCGCCGAAACCGCCGAGGCCGGTCAACACCTCGGGCCGCATGGTGCGCTTGGCGTAAGGCTTGATCGCCTCGACCAGTGCGTCGCCGGCGTCTATGTCGACGCCCGCATCGCGGTACGACAAGGATTCTTTGGAGGGAGTGTTCAAGATTTGTATGTTTGGCGAGATACGGCTACAGTTTTGGGCCGTGCAGTGCAAAGTCTACTCGAAATGACGCCCAAAATCCTGGCCGAGCCGAACAATCTGTGGTGGTTTATCCCCGCCGCGGCAGTTATTGCGCTGCTGTACTTTCTGAGCCCTATCCTGGCGCCTTTCCTGTTCGCCGCCATCCTCGCCTACATCAGCAACCCCCTGGTGGGCTGGCTGGCGCGCCACCGGGTGCGGCGCGAACTGGGCACGCTGCTGGTGATGCTGCTCCTCGGCGGGCTGCTGGTGCTGCTGCTGTTGATCCTGCTGCCGCTGTTCATCAAGGAGGCGGGTCTGCTGTCGGAGCGGCTGCCTGGATTCCTGGCCGGGCTCAACGACAATCTGCTGCCCTGGATCAAAGCCAGGTTCGACGTGGAACTGCAGTTCGATCTCGCCGGGCTGAAGAATCTGATCCACGAAAACCTGCAGGGCGCGGACGGCCTGGGGATGAAACTGCTCGCCTCGCTCAAGATCGGCGGCCTCGCCCTGCTCGGCTTTGTCGTCAACCTGCTGCTGGTACCGGTGGTGCTGTTCTACCTGCTGCGCGACTGGAACGCCGTGCTGGCGCGGATCGATGGATTGCTGCCGCGGCGCTGGCACCCGCGGCTCACCGCCATCGCGCGCGAGATCGACGCCGTGCTCGCCGAATTCCTGCGCGGGCAGATCGCGGTAATGCTCTTGATGAGCGTGCTCTATGTCCTCGGCCTGTGGCTGGCTGGGCTGGAATTCGCCCTGCCCATAGGCATCATCACCGGCATGCTGGTGTTCGTGCCTTACGTCGGCATGCTCACCGGGCTACTGCTCGCGACCCTGGTTGCGCTGATGCAATTTTCCAGCATCGGCGGAGTCATCCCGGTATGGATCGTATTCGGCATCGGCCAGGCGTTGGAAGGCATGCTGGTGACGCCGCTCCTGGTGGGTAAGCGCATCGGCCTGCATCCGGTGGCGGTGATCTTCGCGCTGCTCGCCTTCGGCCAGATCTTCGGCTTCTTCGGTGTGTTGCTGGCATTGCCCGCGAGCGCCGCCCTGCTGGTGGCCCTGCGCCATCTGCGCAATCAGTATCTCAACAGCAGCTTGTACAAAGAATGATGCAACAACTGTTACTGCAGCTGGCGCCGCCGCCCGCGCCCACTCTGGACAACTTCGTTCCCGGCCGCAACGGTGCCGCGCTGCAGGCGCTGCGGGAAATCGCCGGCGGCACGGGTGCCGAGCGCTTCGTCTACCTCTGGGGCGAGCCCGGCAGCGGCCGCACGCACCTGCTGCGCGGCCTGGCGCAGGCGGCGGGCGCGTGCAAGGCGCTGTATCTCGGCGGCGCAGCCGGCGCCAGCGCAGCGGACGACAAGGTGATCGCCATGGACGATGTGCAGCTTCTGGCGGCAGGCGACCAGATCAAGCTGTTCGATCTGTACAACCGCGTGCGCGCGGCCGGAGGCGCTCTGGTCGCCAGCGGCGACGCCGCCCCGGCGCAGCTTGCGCTGCGCGACGATCTGCGCAGCCGGCTCGCCTGGGGCCTCGCGTTCCAGTTGCACCCGCTCTCGGATGCGGAAAAGACCGCGGCGCTGCGCGCGCATGCGCAAGCGCGCGCGCTCACCCTGGGCGACGATGTCATCGCCTACCTGTTGCGGCATGCGCGGCGCGACATGGCGAGCCTGATCGGCATCCTCGATGCGCTCGATCGCTACTCGCTCGAGCAAAAACGCCCGGTCACCCTGCCCCTGGTCAGGGATGCCCTGGAATCGATGAAGGACAAACCATATGCGGCGCCTTAAGTACTGTCGTGCTGTCGCATGCGACGAGCGGACTTGCGCGCTACGCGCCAACCGCGTTTTTGTACGGACAGGAACAAGGACGGTCTAGGATTGCTTTTATACAAGATCGACGATCCGCGCGGACGGTTTCTCGTCCACGCAAAATACACGACTAAGGATTTGCATTGAAACTGGTTCTATTCGATCTCGACAACACCCTGCTCGACGGCGACAGCGACTACGAATGGGCGCAGTTCCTGATCGAGCAGGGGGTGCTGGAGCGCGCGAATTACGAGCATCGCAATCAGGAATTTTTCGACCAGTACAAGGCCGGCCGGCTCGACATCTACGCCTTTCTCGACTTCCAGCTTGCGCCCTTGGCGCAATACCCGCGCGCGCAGCTCGATGCCTGGCACGTGCAGTTCATGGCGCAGAAAATCGTGCCGAAAATCTCCGCCGCCGCACGCCGGCTGGTCAGCCGGAGCCTGCAGGAGGCGCATCTGTGCGCCATCGTCACCGCCACCAACTCCTTCGTCACCGCGCCGATCGCGCGCGAATTCGGCGTGGCGCATCTCGTCGCCACCGAGCCCGAGCAGGTCGACGGCAGGTTTACCGGCAAGGTAAGCGGCACGCCGTGCTTTCGCGAGGGCAAGATCACCCGCGTGGAGCAGTGGCTGACCGCGCAGGGCAGGCGCTGGAACGATTTTTCGGAAACCCGGTTTTACAGCGATTCCCACAACGATCTGCCGCTGCTGGAGCGGGTTTCCCATCCGATTGCGGTCCGCCCAGATCACCCGCTCAAACAAAAGGCGCTGGAGCGCGGCTGGGAGGTCATTGCGCTGGACTAGGCGGTGGCTGCAAAATGAATTTTGCAGCAAGTCGACCCAGGGGGGATATCGGGGGCCAAAGAAGGCGCGGGATCCCTCCCTTCCCACCATGATCCCCTCGTCCTGCGGCAGGCTCTGGCCAGGGGCGCTACTGCTGCGGGCTCAATTTGCGGTATCATGCCGCCCACAGTGGCTAAGCGCCCGATCTGCATACCCAGGGCGATCTGTAGTCCTTTATCCATGCAAGCTCGAATCCGTTGGCAAACCCGCTCTAATCTGTTCATTCCCGCACTTTGATCAAGAAATTCATCCGCCGCATGTTCAACATGGGCGCCGATCCCGAGCCCAGGACATACGGGCGCGCCAAGCACGGCATCGCCCGCAGTTCCATCAGCCGCGGCGCGCTCAAGGTGTGCGAGATTCTGCGCGCGCATGAGTATTCCGCCTACATCGTCGGCGGCGCGGTGCGCGACCTGCTGCTCGGGGTCGTGCCCAAGGACTTCGACGTCGCCACCGATGCGCATCCGGACGAGGTGCACCGCCTGTTCCGGCGTTCGCACCTGATCGGCCGGCGCTTCAAGCTGGTGCATGTGCTGTTCGGGCAGGAGACGGTGGAGGTGTCCACCTTCCGCGCCGGCGAAGGCGGGGAAGCCGACGAGCACGGGCGCCTGCTGCGCGACAACGTCTACGGCACGCGCGTGCAGGACGCGGCGCGGCGCGATTTCACCGCCAACGCCCTGTATTACGACCCGCACGACGAAACCGTGCTCGACTACCACGGCGGCTTCGCCGACGTGCGCAAGAAAACCATGCGCATCATCGGCGACCCGGGCCTGCGCTTTCGCGAGGACCCGGTGCGCATGCTGCGGGCGGTGCGCTTCGCCGCCAAGCTCGGCTTTACCATAGACAAGAAAACGCAGGCGCCGATCCGCGAACTGGCCGACCTGCTCGAGAATGTGCCCGCGGCGCGGCTGTTCGAGGAAATGCTGAAGCTGCTGCTCTCGGGCCATTCCGCGGCCTGCCTGGCAAAGCTGCGCAAGGAAGGCCTGCACCACGGCCTCTTGCCGCTGCTGGACGTGATCGTGGAACAGCCGCTGGGCGAGCGCTTCCTGCGCCTTGCGCTGGATCAGACCGATACGCGCATCCGCGCCGGGAAATCGGTCTCGCCCGCGTTTCTGTTCGCCGCCCTGCTGTGGCACGAGGTGCTCGCGGCATGGAAAATCAACGAGGGCAAGGACATGCGCAGCATCCCCGCGCTGTATCTCGCCATGGATCAGGTGCTGGACGCGCAGACCGACAAGCTCTCGATTCCGCGGCGTCTGACCACGACCATGAAAGAAATCTGGGCGTTGCAGCCGCGCCTGGAGCAGCGCTCGGGCAAGCGCGCTCTCGTGCTGCTCACCCACCCGCGCTTTCGCGCCGGCTACGATTTCATGCTGCTGCGCGCCGAAAGCGGCGAGGTGCCGATGGAACTGGCCAACTGGTGGACCCGCTTCCAGGACGCGGAACTGGAAGAGCGCAACGCCATGCTGGTCCCGGACGCCGCACCGAAGAAGCGCGCGCGCCGCCGGCGCAAGAGCAGGGACGAGGGCACAGCGGAGCCGGCCCCCGTTCACGATCAGCCGGAGAGTTGACGACATCGATGCACACCGCGTTCATCGCCCTGGGCAGCAACCTCGACGATCCCGAGGGGAAGGTGCAGCAGGGAATCGCGGCGCTGGCCGAATTGCCGCAGACGCGGTTTGTGGCCGCGTCTTCGCTCTACCGCAGCGCTCCCGTCGGCCATGCCGATCAACCCGATTTCGTCAATGCCGTGGCGCAATTGGCTACCGTGCTCGCGCCGCAGGACCTGCTCGCGGGCCTGCTCGCGATCGAACACGACTTCGGCCGCGAGCGTACGTTCCGCAACGCACCGCGCACCCTGGACCTCGACCTGCTGCTCTACGATGCGCAGTGCATAGCCGAGCCGGGGCTCGCGGTGCCGCATCCGCGCATGCACCAGCGCGCCTTCGTGCTCGCGCCGCTGCTGGAGATCGCGCCGGCCTGCGTCATTCCCGGCATCGGGCCCGCGGCGGACTGGCTCGCCCGCTGCACCGATCAAGCGCTCGTCCGGCTTGCCGCCAAATGACCCGGAATCATTGCGCCGGCTGCGTCCGGCGCAGTTAGTCTTGGCTCTTGAATCACGCTCCGGCCTTGGATAAGTACCGCCACATCGTCGTCGAAGGCCCCATAGGCGTGGGCAAGACCAGCCTGGCCCGGCGCCTCGCCGAGCACCTGAACGCCGGGCTGCTGCTGGAGCAACCGGAGCAGAACCCGTTTCTCGCGCGCTTCTACCAGGACATGGAGCGCTACGCGCTGCCGACGCAGTTGTTTTTCCTGTTCCAGCGCTTCAACCAGATGCGCGAACTTACCCAGATCGATATGTTCAGCCAGGCGACCGTGGCCGATTTCCTGCTCGACAAGGATCCGCTGTTCGCGCGCCTGACACTGAGCGACGACGAACTTCACCTGTACCAGCAGATCTACGCCACGCTCTCGCCGCAGGCGCCGCGGCCGGACCTGGTGATTTACCTGCAGGCGCAGACGGAAACGCTGGTGGAACGCGTCAGGCGCCGCGGCGCGGAGTTCGAGCAGCCAATCTCGGAAGCCTACCTCGCCCTGGTCGCGGACGCCTACAACCGGTTTTTCTACCACCACACCGGCACGCCGGTGCTGATCGTCAACTCCGAGCGGCTCAATTTCGTCGACCGGCCCGTCGATTTCGGCCTGCTGCTGGAGCGCATCGAGGGCATGCGCGGGCAGCGCGAATTTTTCAACCTGGGCGAATAGTCATGGACATCGTCACCTCCGTCACGGCATTGCGCGAGCGGCTGCAGCGCGAACCCAACAACGTGTTCGTGCCCACCATGGGCAACCTGCACGAAGGGCACATCGATCTGATACGCATCGGCAAACCCAAGGCCGCGTGCACGGTGGTGAGCATATTCGTCAACCGCCTGCAGTTCGGGCCGAAGGAGGATTTCGAGCGCTACCCGCGCACCTTTCAGTCCGACTGCGACAAGCTGCGCGGCGCCGGGGTGGACGTGGTGTTCGCGCCCGACGAAAAGGAAATCTACCCCGAGCCACAGATCTTCGTGGTCGAACCCTCCGACCTGCAACACATCCTCGACGGCGCCTTCCGCCCAGGACACTTCCGCGGCGTCGCCACGGTGGTGCTTAAGCTGTTCAACATGGTCATGCCGCATGCGGCGATCTTCGGCAAGAAAGACTACCAGCAGTACCTGGTGCTGCGCGACATGGTGCGCCAGTTCGCGCTGCCGGTGGAAATCATCCCGGCCGAGACCGTGCGCGCCGCCGACGGCCTGGCACTGTCCTCGCGCAACGGTTATCTCAGCGCGTCCGAACGCGCCGAGGCGCCGCGCCTGTACGGCCTCCTCAGGGACGCGAAGCAGAGAATCGGCAAGGGGGAGCGCAATTTCCAGCGCATCGAACTGGAGAGCATGGCGCAGCTCGCGCAACACGGCTGGACGCCGCAATACATCGCGGTGCGCCGCCGCGCCGATCTGCAGGCGCCAACGCCCGCGGATCGCGAGCTGGTGGTGCTCGCCGCAGCGTATCTCGGCAAGACGCGGCTGATCGACAACATCGAAGTGAACCTGTAGCGTGATCTTGAGCAGACTGGTTTCAGCATCCCGTTTCTGGAAGGATACGAGCATGAAACATCGAATCACCCGCGCGGCGGCGCTCGCCTGCACAAGCCTGGTGTTGAGCGCCTGCGGCAGTGTAAACCTGGATGTGTTGTCGTTCGGCGGTGCCAAGGAGCAGGATACTTCGCGCCCCCCGGCCGGCGCGACCGCGTATCAATGCGAGGGCGGAAAGCGCTTGTTCGTGCGCTACCTGGACAACGGTGCCGCGGCCTGGGTGATCCTGCCGGAGCGGGAATTCCGCCTGAACAAGACCGCCTCGGCCTCCGGCACGCGCTACAGCAACGGCAATGACACGCTCGACGTCAAGGACGGCGTGGCGACGCTCTACGACGGCGCCGCGGTGACCCACGCCGCGTGCAAGGCATCTGGCGGCTGAACGGCGACCTGGCGCGCTCGAACGCTGGCCTTCCCTGACAACTAGCGTCGATTTCTGCGAATCGGGTGTTTGTCAGGACATTTAGTGTGCCTGAACTCCTTAACGAATTGATCTGCTTGAAGGATTAGGACACCGGGCGGAGAATAGGGTATCCAGACCCCGCTTTTCGGCGGTCGACTTTGAGTTAGATTGCACAAGACGGCAGACGAGCGACGACCGTGACGATTTGGGACCGCATATCTCATCCCGAGGATGGACTCACTGAGCGCAAACCCGAGAGCGCTGGCGAGCGCGACTTCAAGGAGACGATAACCGCCTTCGCAAATTCAGTGCCGCCGGGCGCCGAAGGTGTTCTTTTTGTCGGTGTTGCGGACAAGACTGGGGCAATCCTGGGCTGCAAAGGTGTCGAATCACTTCAGAAAACGATCTCAAGACTTTGCTCGAATGATTGCTACCCACCGATCAATCACAGACTGGAAAGCCATGCGTTCGAAGGCAAAGCTGTTTTGGCCGTCATCATTCCACACAGTACCCTGCGCCCTCATTTCGCGGGTCATGCATATCGTCGAGTGGGCTCGCAAAATATCAAGTCCGATGAGCCGGCGTATTCAGACTTTCTAGTTGCGCGTAGCTCCGTCGGGGCTAAGATCCTTGAATACAGAGGTAAGGTCGTACTTATACGAACTCAAGGCAAGAAACTCGGCCACAACAAGCCATTGCCGATTACCTACTCAGAAGGCGGCCGATATGTTATTGAAGCATGTGACCCGCATACCGTTACCCTTCAAGACGTCGCTTCCGGGCAAAAGCTGTTTGAACAGATCGAGAACTTTTTCGTTTCACGCGACGCATCGACCGGACAAGAAATGTTCGTAGTTCGTGACACACACGCATAGCCAGACGATGCAATCTAACTTTAGCTGCTGCGGACGGGCCGGAAGCGCCGTATGTCTTGTCCCCATCGTGCGGGCCCGCCGCAGAGCATCACGTTGGACATTGACTGATGAGTAAGGCGCGCATTCTGGAAGAAATTAAACGCCTTGCGCAGGCAAACGGCGGCAGGGCGCCCAGCGTCGCAGTCTTCGAGCGTGAGAGCGGTATTAGCCGCAATGACTGGTTCCCTCACCTTTGGCTTCGGTGGAGCGACGCGCTCTCTGAGGCAGGCTACGCAGCGAATGCGATGCAAGCGGCGTATTCAAAAGAGTTCTTGGTTGAAAGGTTCATCGCGTTCGTCCGAGAGATCGGGCACGTTCCAGTCAAAGGCGAGTTTCTACGCAAGTCCAAAGCGGATAACACGTTCCCCAACCAGACGGTTTTCTATCAAGAAGGAAAGGATGGGCTCCTTAAGCGCGTCGTGCGCTATTGCGAGGAGCATGCCGGCAACGACGACATAATGGCGCTCTGTCGAGCGGAACTGAAGGAATCTACCGCGACCGAGGTGGTAAAGAGAACAAAAGTTCAGACTGGGTTCGTTTACCTAATGCGCTCGGGTCGACACCACAAGATTGGTCGCACCATCTCCGTTGGAAGCCGGGAGCGGCAGCTCGCCATCAAGATTCCAGTCCCGCCCACAACCATCCACAGCATCGAAACAGATGACCCAAGCGGTGTAGAAGCCTACTGGCACAAACGTTTTGCTGAAAAGCGCGGTGAAGGCGAGTGGTTCGATTTAAACCCGGACGACATCAATGCATTCAAGCGTTGGAGGAAAATCGTTTGATGTCCAACAACAGATTCCACGGGACGTCGCCGCTTCGCGGCGCCGCCCGTGAACCTGGGCGTTGGGCATCACAAAATGGATTCTGACACGCGCGCCTTCTGCACGATGATCCGCAATCGTTCTGACGAGAACCGTCAGGCACTTCGATTGGTTCAGGAGCACCAAAATGACATACGCAGCGCCTGGCATAAGCACTTCCCCGGTTGAAGTCACCAACATCTCAAAGCATGGCTTCTGGCTTTTGCTTGAAAATGAAGAGCTATTCCTGCCGTTCTCGGAGTTCCCTTGGTTTCACAATGTACCGGTTGGCAAGATCCTGAATGTCGAACTCCCATCTTCGGGGCACCTCTACTGGCCCGATCTGGACGTCGATTTGGCCGTTGAGTCCATTCGTCATCCCGAAAAGTTCCCACTTGTCAGCCGAGCCGGCGCTTAACAACCGGTTGTAGGCGACGCCTGCCGGCGCGCCTGAACCGGAACGTTGAGCGCTAACTTGGTGCCGCACACGGGGACTCCACGTTATGTGGCACGAGGACGGACTGTGATATGAACCACAAGCGCAAACGCCCCAAGCAACGACGGGCCGGGTGTCTCCTTTGCAAGCCGAACAAGCTCGGGAAGGGCATGGAGAGGAAACTTGGTCACCGAGGGTTCGGAAAGCTGCGGGAAGAAGCGGCGGGCAAGCAGGACTTGAGGGACTCCGCATAACCTGGCGCCCGACGCGTACGCGCCCCGAGCGTCGAGACAAGTCAACAGGAACGCTAACTGTAGCCGCTGGGCGTGAACACTGACAGGGAATTCTGCCCGCCCGGGGCAAAGCACAACGTTGGCCGTGCTCATCCCGCGGTGGTACTATTTCGCCATGATTGACTGGTCCTCCTGTGCAGCAGTCGAACGCGACTCCGAGCGCGTGAGTGGCGCCTGGGTATTCCGTGGCACCCGTGTGCCTGTGGCCGCGCTGTTTGAGAATCTTGAAGACGGCGCACTGGCATCACAGTTCGTGGAATGGTTCCCTGGCGTGACGCTGGAGCAGGTTCGTGCCGTACTGGAGCACGCCGCACGGAGCGCGTTGGCTCCCGCCTAGGTGCGCATCCTTTTTGACCAAGGGACCCCCGTCCCATTGCGGCAGTCACTGACGCGCCATGAAGTGACGACCGTCTACGAATGTGGGTGGTCGAGGTTGAAGAATGGCGAGTTACTCGAAACTGCCGAAAAGCTAGGATTCGATATACTCGTAACGACCGACTCAAATCTCAAGTATCAACAGAATCTGGTGTCTCGGCGCATCGCTATTGTCGTGCTTTCCACTCCCAGCTGGCCGCGCATCCAGCGCGCGATTCCTGCAGTTGTTGGTGCGATTGAAGCTGCCTCCCAGGGTAGCTACATAGAAGCCCAGATTCCGTGATCAGGACGGCAATTCGACAAGGATCATCGCGGACGCAGTCACGTTAGAATATGAGGTAACTATCCAAAATTGATCGCCGGAGTACGAGCATGGCAGGCATCAACGGCATAGCCCACATCCAGCTCACTGTCTCGAACATGGAGCGGTCGATTCCCTTCTACGAGAAGCTGCTGCATTCGCTGGAGATGGTCACCCTCATCAACAGTCCTCAATTCTTCTACTGCATCGGCGGCCGCACCGGCGTGGCGATCTCGCCGATCGAGCCCGCGTTCGCGGACCAGCCGTATAACCAGCGCCGCGCCGGCCTGCATCATCTGTGCTTCAGGGCCAAGAGCCGCGAGGACGTGGACGCGATATACAAGACCGCGCTGGAACTCTCGGCGAAGATCATCAGGGCGCCACGCGAAGACACATGGGCGCCCGGGTATTACTCGGTGCTGTTTGAAGATCCGGACGGCATCCGCATCGAGGCCAACTTCGTTCCGGGCAAAGGGCACCTGACACAAGGCACGAACGGAGGGACGCCATGAAGCACCTAATCCTGCTGATACTCACTGTCCTGCCCCTTGCCACTGCCCACGCGGGCGGCTCGAACTACGGCATTGCGCCCGGCGCACTGCCCAACCTTGCCGCAAGAGTGAGCGAGTGGCCGGTGCCCACACCGCGCTTCGCGCGCGATCCGGCCATCGCGCCGGACGGGAGCGTCTACATCGCGGTGATGACGGGCAACAAGGTCGCCCGCTTCGATCCGAAAACAAAAAGCTTTAAGGAGTGGGACCTGCCCGCCGGGCACCGCCCGCACGGCCTGCTCGTGGACAAGGACGGCATGGTGTGGACCACGGGCAACGGCAACGGCACCATCGGGAAGCTCGATCCCGCGACCGGAAAAGTGGTGGAATACAAGACGCCGTCCGGCGGCGGCCCGCATACCCTGGTGATCACGGACGACCAAAGCACGATCTGGTTCACCATGCAAAGCGGCGACAAGGTGGCGAGCCTGGTCACGAAAACCGGCAGGATCACCGAGTATGCAAGCTCCGGCGGTCCCTACGGCCTCGCGCTCGACCGAGCGGGCAACGTCTGGTTCTGCCGCATGGGCGACAACAAGATGGGCAAGCTCGATCCGCGCACCGGGAAGATGACCGAAGTGGACACCGGCCGCGGCTCCCGGCCGCGCCGCGTGGCCGCCGATGGCGACGGCATGCTGTGGATCACGTATTACGGCAACGGCAAGCTCGCCAAGCTCGATCCGAACGCGGCGAAGGTGGTGAAGACCTACCCCTTGCCCGGGGGCGACGCCGGGCCCTACGCGGTCACGGTGGATGGCGCCGGGATGGTGTGGGTCAACGAAATCAACAACGACACCGTCGTGCGCCTGGATCCGAAGACGGAGAAGATGCGGGTCGTGCAGCTGCCCTCCTCCGGGGTCGGCATCCGCAAGATGGTGGTCGATGCCAGCGGGCGGCTGTGGTACATGGGCAGCCACAACGGGCGGCTCGGCGTCGTCGAGTGAGCCAGGGCTGACGCTGCCGCTATGCCCGCCGCAGGCTGAACTGCGGAAAGCGCGTCGCGAGCGCATCCAGGTCCGCTGCGACGGATGCGCCCTCTGGCCGGAAGCCGACGCCGCCGCTCGCGCGGAACTCCTGCAGCACGTAGCGGCGCACGCCCAGACCGGCGAGCGTCCGGGTCAGGCGTTCGAGCTCCGCAATGCCTAGAAACCCGGCGTGCCAGGTGGTGCGAAACTCGCAGTCCACGCCGCTCGCGAGCAAGGCCCGCGCGGACTCCAGCGCCGCCTCCCCGCTCGCGCGCACGCCGGTAATGCGCTCATAGCTCGCGTCGAACGGTGCCTTGGCGTCGAAGCCGACCCAATCCACCAGGGGCAGGACTTCGGCGAAACGGCGCGGGTAGATGCCGGCGCTGTGCAGGCCGATGCGATAGCCCAGGTCCTTCGCTGCGCGCATCGCCTGCGCCAGGCCCGCCTGGGCGGTCGGCTCGCCGCCGCTGAACACCACGGCGTCGAGCAATCCGCGGCGGCGCTGCAGGAAGCCGAGCACTTCGCTCCAGGCGATTCCGGCCGCCGGTTCACTCGGCAGCAGGTGCGGATTGTGGCAATAGCCGCAGCGCCAGGGGCAGCCCTGGCAATACACCACTGCGGCGAGTTCGCCGGGATAGTCTGTCGCCGAAAGCGGTGTCAGCCCGCCGATGCGCAGCGGCGCTGACGTCGCTTTAGCGCAGGCCGGCGCGGCACTCGGTGAAGAACTTGCGTTCGTGGTGCTCGCCTTTTTTTCCAATATTGAAAGATGCCACCGGCCGGTGGTAACCCATCACGCGGGTCCACACCTCGCAGCGCTGGCGCTCGTCGTCGCGCAGTTCGATTTGGGTGAAGGCCTGGGCTTCGGTAATCGCATTCATGGCATTTCCTCCATTGTTGTTGTGGGTCCGCGTTCTACGACATTGGTACGAAACGAGGGGACACGTCCCCTCGTGCTCCCCTAAGTCAGGCGCCTAACGGCAGTTCTGTTAGACGCTCTAAGCAGCTTCGGCTTCACCGCGCTTTTTCACCAGCAGATCCTCGTCGCAGCGCGGGCAGAATTCGTGCTCGCCCGCAAGGTAGCCGTGCTTGGGGCAGATCGAAAACGTCGGCGTCACGGTGATGTAAGGCAGGCCGAAGCGCTCGAGCGAGCGGCGCACCAGTTTCTTGCACGCATCGGCCGAAGTGACGCGCTCGCTCATATACAGGTGCAGCACCGTGCCGCCGGTGTATTTGCGCTGCAGCTCGTCCTGGCGCTCCAGCGCCTCGAACGGGTCGTCGGTGAAACCCACCGGCAATTGCGAAGAATTGGTGTAGAACGGCATCTCCGCCGTGCCCGCCTGCAGGATGCCGGGAAAGCGCTTCCTGTCCTCGCGCGCGAAGCGGTAGGTCGTGCCCTCGGCCGGCGTCGCCTCGAGGTTGTACATGTGGCCGGTCTCTTCCTGGAACGCCACGATGCGCGCGCGAATGTGATCGAGCAGCCGGCAGGCGAAGCCGTGGCCCCACCGGCTGGTGATGTCGTGTTCGTCACGGGTGAAGTTGCGGATCAATTCGTTGATGCCGTTCACGCCGATGGTGGAGAAATGATTGCGCAGCGTGCCAAGATAGCGTTTGGTATAAGGGAACAGACCCGCATCCATGTAGCGCTGTATCACCTTGCGCTTGAGTTCAAGGCAGTTTTTGGCGATATCCATCAGCTCGTCGACGCGCGCCAGCAGCGCCGCCTCGTCGCCGCGAAACAGGTGCCCCAGGCGCGCGCAGTTGAGGGTCACCACGCCGACCGACCCGGTCTGCTCCGCCGACCCGAACAGGCCGTTGCCGCGCTTGAGCAACTCACGCAGATCGAGCTGCAGCCGGCAGCACATCGAGCGGATCATGTTGGGCTTCAACTCGGAGTTGAGGAAGTTCTGAAAATACGGCAGGCCGTATTTGGCGGTCATCGCGAACAGCAGGTTGGCGTTTTCCGACTCCCAGTCGAAATCCGGCGTCACGTTGTAGGTCGGGATGGGGAAGGTGAACACGCGGCCGAGGTGGTCGCCGGTGGTCATGACCTCGATGTAGGCGCGGTTGATCATGTCCATTTCGCGCTGCAGCTCGCCGTAGGCGAAGGTCATCTCCCTGCCGCCGATCACCGGGACCTGCTCGCGCAGATCCTCCGGACACACCCAGTCGAAAGTCAGATTGGTGAACGGCGTCTGCGTGCCCCAGCGCGAAGGCACATTGAGGTTGTAGATCAGTTCCTGGATGCACTGCTTCACCGTGGCATAGGACATGTCGTCCTTGCGGATATAGGGCGCCATGTAGGTGTCGAAGGAAGAGAACGCCTGCGCGCCGGCCCACTCGTTTTGCAGCGTGCCGAGAAAATTGACGATCTGACCGACCGCGCTCGACATGTGTTTCGGCGCAGCCGCCTCGACCTTGCCCGGCACTCCGTTCAGGCCTTCGTGCAGCAGCGTGCGCAACGACCAGCCGGCACAGTAGCCGGCGAGCATGTCCAGGTCGTGGATATGGATGTCGCCCTCGCGGTGGGCGCGCCCGGCCTCGGGCGCATACACGTGGTTGAGCCAGTAGTTGGCCACCACCTTGCCCGACACGTTCAGGATCAGGCCGCCCAGCGAATAGCCCTGGTTGGCGTTGGCGTTGACGCGCCAGTCGCGCCGCTCCAGGTATTCGTTGATCGAGGTCTCCACGTCCACCGCGGTGCGGCTGTCTTCGCGCAGGCGCCGGTGCTGCTCGCGGTAGGCGATGTAGGCGCGCGCGGTGCGGTAATAACCCGCTGCGAGCAGCGCCAGCTCGACGCTGTCCTGGATGCGTTCGATGTCGGGCACGCTGCCGGCAGGCAGCGCGGCGATATCGGCAAGCACGCGCTCGGCCACCGGCTCGAGCGCGGCGCGCTCGAATTCGCCGGTGGCGGCGCGCGCGCGCTGCATCGCATTCACGATCTTGGCCGCGTCGAACGCGACCAGTTTGCCTTCACGCTTGCGTACGCTCTGCGGCAGGCCGGCCATTTTGAACAGCGGGGAATCGAGCGGGGCCTGAGTCATGGCTATTGTCCTGTTTATTGTCTTTCTTGGAGTCGGTAACAAAAACGAGGGGAAACGTCCCCTCGCGCTCCCCTGTATCAGGCGCCTGACAGCAATTCAGTCAGGCGTTCTTAGGTCTTGGACACAAGATACTGTGGCGAGACCGAAATTTAGCCCAACCTATAGTGGTCTGCAACGGTGCCAGGGCCGGCGCAACGGGTTTTTCTGGATTTTGTGACCTGGATCAAGAAATAGGCTCGCGGCCGGCTTCTGCGAACATCGGAGCGACGGATGCGGGAGCGCGCCGCCGGGGCGGCGCAGCGACTGCAAAAAAACGGCTACAGCCGCCTTTGGGCGGCGCCAGCGCAGGGGCAACCGGGAGCTAGCTCGGATAGGGCTCCAGCGTGATCTGCTCGACCGGGCAGCCCATCGCCGCGGCGATGGCGTCGAGGCTGCCGTCGTCGACCACAACCGGCTGGAAGTCATCCGCCCCGCCCTTGCTGTCGATGAAGGACCTGGCTGCGCTCTCCGTTGACCAGACGACGACCGGATCGGGCGCCACGCCGGGAACCTGGACGCAAACCGGGAAGCCGTCGGACTTGTAGACGATCGCGTACATGAGCATCCTCCAAATGCAACGGGGCCGCAGACCCCATCCAAAGCAGAGCGAAAGCCCTGTCCGGTGCAGGACTGCGCGCATAACTTTAACCCAATTCAGCCGCCGTTGCGCAAGCCTTGCGCGGCATGCCGGCCGTGCCATACCCGGGCCATGTGGACGCCATTTCCGCTACCGCTGCGGCGCAGGTGGGCCGGTGCCCAGCGACGGCGGCGAAGGCGACCAGCGCTTGACCTTGATCAAGCTCCCGCGGCTTTCCCGGTTCAGAATGGACGCGATGCGAACCAAGAGGTCGGGATATCCCCGGCATGAAACTTAGCTTCCTCGGCGGCGCGGGCGAGGTGACCGGGTCGTGCACCCTGGTGGAGGCCGGGGATGCGCGCTTTCTGGTGGACTGCGGCATGTTCCAGGGGGGGCACGAAGCCTGGGCGAAAAACCAGACAGCGCTCGATTTTGACCTGCACCGCCTGGATTTCGTCCTGCTCACCCATGCGCACATCGACCATTCGGGACTGCTGCCACGCCTGTCCGCCCTCGGTTACCGGGGGCCGATCCACGTCACGGCGACTACGGCCGAGCTGCTCGAGGTCATGCTGCTGGACAGCGCACATTTGCAGGAAAAAGAAGCCGATTGGCGCTGGCGCCACAGCGACGCCCGCCGCCGCCATACGGTGCCCCCGTTGTACAACGTGAACCAGGCGCGCGCCTGCCTCAAGCAGCTGCACACGATCGCCTACGAAACCGAGTTTCGCCCGCACCCCGCCCTCAGCTGCGTTTTTCACGATGCCGGCCACATCCTCGGCTCGGCCATCGTCGATGCGCGCGTGCGCACCGCCGCCGGCACGCGCCGCCTGGTATTTTCGGGGGACCTAGGCCAGGCGGCAAACGGGCTGCTGCCGGCGCCGCGGCGCATCGACGGCGCCGACGTGCTGCTGATCGAATCGACCTACGGCAACCGGCTGCACAAAACGCCAGAGGATACGCAGACTGAACTGATCGCCGCCATATCCGGCACGCTCGCCAACGGCAATGTCATCATCCCCGCGTTCGCCATCGGGCGCACCCAGGCCGTGCTCTACGCCCTGGCCGGGCTCGCGCGCTCGGGCAAGCTGCCGCCGCTGCGCGTATTCATCGACTCGCCCATGGCCGAAAAAGCCACGCTGATCACGCGCCGCCACCTGGAACTGCTGGCGCCGGATGTGCGCGAGCTCGACCACTGGATGCAGGGCAATCCGCCGCAACTGCAGCTACGCTACACCCACGAAGTCGAGGAATCGATGGCGCTCAACCAGATCCGGGCCGGCGCCATCATCATCTCGGCGAGCGGCATGTGCGACGCCGGCCGAATCAAGCACCATTTGCGCTGGAACCTGCCGCGCAGCTCGTGCGCCGTGCTGATCACCGGTTTCCAGGCCGAAGGAACCCTGGGCCGCCGCCTGGTGGACGGCGCGCGCAACGTGCGCATTTTCAACGACGACGTCCCGGTGCGCGCGCGGCTCCACACCATAGGCGGCCTATCGGCACACGCCGACCGCGACGGACTGCTCGCCTGGCTGCGCGGATTTGCGCGGGCGCCCGGTCGCACGTTCGTGGTCCATGGCGAGCGGGAAACCGCAGTCGGTCTTGCTGAAGAGGTGAAGGGTGAGCTGGGCTGGATCAGTGTCGAGGCCCCGCAGCACGGCGACGTTCATACCATCGACTGAACTTCAGACCTGGCTGCGCACCCAGCGGATCAGGGCAGGGCCATCCATGGCGCCAGACTGGCGCGCAATCTCCCTGCCCCTGCGGAACATGACCAGCGTGGGAATGCTGCGGATGGCGTAGCGCGCCGCGATAGCCTGCTCCGCTTCGGTGTTGAGCTTGGCCAAGCGCACCTGCGGCTCCAGCTCCGCGGCCGCCTTCTCGAAATGCGGCGCCATCATGCGGCAGGGCGCGCACCAGGGAGCCCAGAAATCCACCACCAGCGGGATGTCGCTTGCGGCGACATGGCGCTCGAAGCTCGCGCCATCGAGTTCGAGCGCATGGGCAGCGAACAGCGCTTGCTTGCATTTGCCGCAAACCGCGCCGTCGGCCAGCCGCTCGGGCGGCACGCGGTTGGTGACGTGGCAGTGCGGGCATACCACTTGCAGGGGCTCACTCATGCCGGATCCTTGGGTGCCGTAATGAACTGGATGTGAGGCCAAATCCGGAAAAATCCAGTGCCCCGGCGCAGACGCATGGTGCAGGCGCCGCCAGTCCGGATCGACAGTTCATCGCGAAATGACGGCATGCCTCCCCGCATGCGCGCCTAAGTCTTGTGTTCGCGCAGCCCGGCCGGGTCGAGGATGTGAATATTGCGGCCGCTGACGCGAATCAGCCCGGCTTGCGACAGCTCGTGCAGGATGCGCGAAAAATGCTCGCGCGTAATGTTGAGCCGGGATGCGAGCACGCTCTTGCTTGCCGCGAGCAGGACATCGGCGGGCTGCCCCGAGCCGGTGTCCGCGGCGAGCGCGTCCAGCAGGTAGCCGGTAACGCGCTCGGTAGCGCTTTTCAGGGTATAGGCTTCAATGTCGGCAACCAGCCGGCACAGGCGCAGCGACAATTCGTCAAGCATGCGGCGCGCGAATGCCGAATTGCGTTCGACGGCTCCCAGGATCGCGCTCTTGCGGATATGGAGCAGCAGCGAGTCGGCAATGGCCTCGGCGTAGAGCATGTGCGGCTTGCCCATGAACATGACCGATTCGCCGAAACTCTGGCCCGGACCGAGGATTTCGACCACCTTTTCCGCGCCCGCCGGCGCGAGCAGAGCGAGCTTCACCCGGCCGAGCACGATGACGTGGACGCCGTCGCAGGGATCGCCGCGGCGGAACAGTACCGTGCCCACGGCGACGCGCTGTTCGGTGGTGGCCGCCCCGATAGCCTCGAGCTGGCACAGATCGAGTTCGCGAAACAGCGGCAAGTTGCGCAGAAAATCCAGCGTGCCGAAGGAATCCCTGTGCGCGCCCATTACGTCCTTGCGTCCTTGCGTCCTCTAGTCCGCGAACGGCAGCTGCCGCAGCCAAAGCGCGTCGCCGCGCAACACGGCTCCGGCGGGACTAATGGCAGGTGGACGGCGCAACACGGAGGCGTTCCTTCAGAACGGCGCTACGGCGGAGGGAAACAGCCCCTAGATTACCTTATTGGCCCGCCTGAGGCCAGCGACGGGCTGCGCGGCAGCGATTTTCGCGCGATCCAGGCGGCCGCGAGCGCAGGCGCGCGCTGCTCGCGCCGGGGCAGATCCACCCCCCGGGGACGCAGGCCGACGATCAGGCCTTTACTCCAGCCAGCCGGTTGATTTTCGCCGGATCGACCTTCAGCCGCGCCGCGGCAGCGAGGATCTCGTTCCAGGAGTTCGCGTCCACCGGTATGCCCTCGGCGAGGCGCTTGGCGCGCCATTCCCTCTCCGGCTCGCCCGCCAGGCGCAGCTTGTCGAAACCCGCGCGCGGCGGCGACGCGCTGACCCAGTCGAGGAAAGCGCGGGTCTCGCGCTCGAAGCTTGCGACATCGGCGATCGCCTTCGGATCGAGGACGATGGTGAGCATGCCGTTCAGCACGCGCTTTTCGCCGCTGGCCGGTCCGGCGCAGGCAAGCCCGGCGGCAAGCGCGCCGCCGAGCAGCTCGCATGCAACTGCCATGCCGTAGCCTTTGTGCTCGCCAAACGCCAGGATCGCGCCCAGCGGCGGCACCACGGCGTAGGCCGGGTTGTCGCTGTCCTTGCCCTGATCGTCGATGATGCGTCCTGGCGGCAGCTTTTCGCCCTTGTTGTGCGCGACGCGCGCCTTGCCCTGGGCGATCACGCTGGTGGCGAAGTCGAGCAGTATCGGCTCGCGCCCCGCCACCGGGATGCCGACGGTGAACGGGTTGGTGCCGAAGCGCGCGTCGCGGCCGCCGAACGGCGCGACGATAGGACGCGAGATGACATTGACGAAGTGGATGGCCACGAAGCCTTCGGCTACCGCCATTTCCGCCCAGGCGCCGATGCGGCACAGGTGATGTGCATTTCCGAGCGCCATGATGCAGCTGCCGTATTGTTTCGCGCGCGCTATGGCCAGCGTCATCGCCTCGTGCCCGACCACCTGGCCGAATCCCGCCTGGCCGTCGATGCGCAGCAGCGCGCCGCCGTCCATCAGCGTTTTGATGTGCGCGTTTGCCTTCAGCCCGCCCTCGACCCAGGCCTCGGAATAGCGCGGCAGCATGCCGATGCCGTGCGAATCGTGGCCGGTGAGGTTGGCCTGGATCAGGTTATCGGTCACCAGCTCGACCTCGCGCTCTTCCGAGCCGAAACCGCGCACCAGTTCGCGTATCGCCGCGCCCAGCGGTTCGGCGCGAATAAAGTATGTGTCAGCCATGCATGCTCCGTATTTTTTAGAGGCCATTTCGGAATTATCGAAATGGCCTCTGATTTAGGGGAGCATGAGGGGATGTATCCCCTCATGTTGTATTGCGCTCATCTGCGCGGCATTATCCCACGGCGGGCGCGCCGGATTCCGTCCGGCTGCGCTATTCACCTCGACCAGGGCGCGCTCAGGCTCGCGGCAGGTGCGGCCGGGGCTGGCTCGCCCGGCTCAGCTCGGCCTGCCTCCGTTCCGCGTCCAGGCGCGCGCGGCGCGCGCGCGCCTCCAGTTGCTGCTTGCCCGGAAGGTATTGCTTCGGCCAGGACGCGCCCTCGATCGCGTAGTCCATGGCCGCGTAATCGGCTGCCGCGTGCAGAGTGAAGCTCGGATCGGCAAGATGCGGCCGCGCCAGGGCGCACAGGTCGGCGCGTCCGGAGGCGATGATGGTGTTTACCTGGTCGGCGCTGGTGATCGCGCCCACGGCCATGGTGGCGATGCCGGCCTCGTTGCGGATCTGCTCCGAAAATACGGTCTGGTACATGCGGCCATAGACCGGTTTCGACGCCGGGTCGGTCTGGCCGGTGGATACGTCGATCAGGTCGCAGCCATGCGCCTTGAAGATCTGCGCGATCTCCACCGCATCCTCGCCCGACAGGCCGCCCGGAATCCAGTCGGTGGCGGAGATGCGCACCGCCATCGGCCGCTCCTCCGGCCACACGGCGCGCACCGCATCGAACACTTCCAGCGGAAAGCGCAGCCGGTTGGCGAGCGAGCCGCCGTACGCGTCCGTGCGCCGGTTGGTCACGGGCGAAATGAACCCCGCCAGCAGGTAGCCGTGCGCCATGTGAATTTCCAGCATGTCGAAGCCGCAGACTATCGCCATTTCCGTAGCGGCCGTGAACTGATCGCGCACCGCATCCATGTCGGCGCGGCTCATTTCGCGCGGCGCCTGGCTGTCCGGCAGATAGGGCAGCGGCGAGGCCGCCAGGATGGGCCAGTTGTCGCTATCCAGGGGGTGGTCCATGTCCTCCCACATGAGCTGGGTGGAGCCCTTGCGGCCCGCATGACCGAGTTGCAGGCACAGCTTCGCCTGGCTGTGGCGGTGGGCGAAGGCGACGATGCGCGTCCACCATTGCGCATGTTCGGGCGCATACAGTCCGGCGCAGCCGGGAGTGATGCGCGCCTGCGGCGAGACGCAGGTCATTTCCGTATAGACCAGTCCCGCGCCGCCCAGGGCGCGCGCGCCGTAGTGCACCAGGTGCCAGTCGTTGGGCGCACCCTCCACGGCGGAGTACTGGCACATCGGCGAGACCACCACGCGGTTCGCCAGGCGCATGCCGCGCAGGGTGTAGGGCGCGAACATCGGCGGCGGCGCGGTGAAATCCGGCTGCAATGCGATGTGCTCGGTCCTGGCGACTTCGCCCGCCCACCAGCGGTCCACGGCGACGATGAAGCCGGGGTCGCGCAAGCGCAGATTCTCGTAGGTGATCTGCTTGGAGCGGCTCATCAGGGCGAAATTGAACTGCACCGGGTGCATGTGCCAGAAGCGGCGCACGTTCTCGAAGAACACCAGGCTGACATTGGCCGCATGCTGGATCCGCTCCGCCTCCTCGCGCCGCGCGGCCTCGTAGGCCGGCAAGGCGGCGCGCAGATCGTCGGCATGCTGCAGCAGCGCCGCGTGCAGCGCGATCGCATCCTCCAGCGCGAGCTTGGTGCCGGAGCCGATGGTGAAGTGCGCGGTGTGCGCCGCATCGCCGAGCAGCACGACATTGTCGTGATGCCAGCTCGCGCAGGCGATGGTGGGAAAATTGCGCCAGTGCGAGCGGTTGGCGAGCACCCTGGCCCCGCGCAGCTCCTCGGCGAACAGCCGCTCCACGTACGCTGCCGTCGCCTGTTCATCCTCGATGCCCAGGCCGGATTTCCGGAATGCCGCGTCGGTGGTTTCGACCACCAGGGTACTCTCGCCCTCGGCGTACATGTAGGCATGCAGGTTCCAGATGCCGCACTCGTTTTCGCGAAAGCTGTAGGTGAAACCGGGCAGGCTCATGTGCGCGCCCAGCCAGACAAACTTGTTGCTGCGCAGATCGACTTCGGGCCGGAAATACTGCGCCAGGCTTGCGCGCACCCGGCTGTTGATGCCGTCCGCCGCCACGATCAAGTCGGCGCCGCGGTGCGCCTCTGTCCCCGCATCCTCGGTCTCATAGCGGATGTTCACGCCCAGCGCGGCGGCGCGGCGCTGCAGGATCTGCAACAGCGTCAGGCGCTTGATGCCGGAAAATCCGTGGCCCGAGGACTTCAGCACCTGGCCGCGGTAGTGGGTATGGATATCGTCCCAATAGGCGAAACTCGCGGCGATGTCGCGATAGGATGGCTCGTCGGCCGCGCGCAGATTGCCGAGGGTTTCGTCCGAGAGCACGATACCGAAACCGAAAGTATCGTCGGCGCGGTTGCGCTCGGTCACCGCCACCTCGGCCTGCGGAAAGCTCTTCTTCGCCAGCACCGAGAAATAAAGCCCGGCCGGGCCGCCGCCGATGATGTCCAGTTTCATCGTTTTCCTCCCGAGCATGGACCTGGATAGGGAACGGGGCCGGCTTGAACAGCCCTCAAATCCGCGCGTTTTATGATATTTGTCAACATCAGCCTTGTACGCGGGCGGACAATCAAGACTCGTTCAAAGTCATTTGTCTCCTCCTCCTCCCCTTTGAACGCCTTGGCCCGGAACTTCAATGTACCGGGCCTTTTTCTTTCGTGGCCGGAGGCGCGCGTCGCGCCTGGGTTTGCCCGAGCAACCGCAATACATTGACTTGATGCTGGTGCCGGGAGGGGGAATCGAACCCCCATGGTGTCACCACCGCGGGATTTTGAGTCCCGTGCGTCTACCAATTCCGCCATCCCGGCCATGCGCCCCGAACGGAGCGCAAGGGATGCGAATTATGCTCTAATTGGCGCCTCGCCTCAACCGAGACGGCCCGTAATGCCGCTCACGCTGCAAGATTTCGACTACGCCCTGCCGGCCGACCTGATCGCGCAATTTCCCGCGCCGCAGCGCAGCGCCAGCCGCCTGCTGCGGCTCTCGTGCGCAACACTGTCGGATGTGCGCTTCACCGATTTGCCGCGCTTCCTGCATCCGCGCGACGTGCTGGTGTTCAACGATACGCGCGTGATCAAGGCGCGCCTCTATGGCGTCAAGGCGAGCGGCGGAAAAGTCGAGGCGCTGGTGGAGCGTGTCACCGGCGCACACGAGGCGCTGGTGCAGATGCGCGCCAGCCACCCGCCCAGGCCCGGCACGCGCCTCACTTTCTCCGCGGCAATCGAGGCCGAAGTGCTGGAGCGCCGCGGCGATCTATACCTGCTGCGCTTCGGCGGAACGGCCGGCGTGTTCGAGTTGCTCGAACGGCATGGCCATTTGCCGCTACCGCCTTATATTACCCATGCCGATGGCGAAGAAGACCAGGCGCGCTACCAGACGGTGTACGCGCATAATCCCGGCGCGGTGGCGGCGCCCACCGCCGGCTTGCATTTCGACGACCCCATGCTGGCGCAACTGCGCCAGATGGGCGTGCAGCTCGCCTGGCTCACGCTGCACGTCGGCGCCGGCACGTTCCAGCCGGTGCGCGTGAACGACCTGGCCGAACACAAAATGCACAGCGAGTACTACGACATCCCGCCGGGCACGGTGCAGGCCGTCGCCGGCGCGCGCGCGGCCGGCGGCGCGGTGATCGCGGTCGGCACCACCAGCCTGCGCGCGCTCGAATCGGCGGCGCGCACTGGCACCTTGCAAGCCGGCTCAGGCGAAACCGATCTGTTTATCACTCCGGGCTATGGTTTTCGCGTCGTCGACCGGCTGATCACCAACTTCCATCTGCCGAAATCCACTCTGTTGATGCTGGTCTCAGCATTCTCCGGGCTGGAACCGGTGCGCGCCGCCTACCGACATGCGATCGCACAGCGCTACCGCTTCTTTTCCTACGGCGACGCCATGCTGATTGATAAAATTGAACATGCTTCTTACACCACGGACTGATTCCCGGTGGAACGGACTTGCCGCAGGCGGCAAGCCGTTCACCTCCTTCGACAAATGAAATTTCTCGTCCACGATGTTGACGGCCACGCCCGCCGCGGCACGCTCACGCTGGCCCACGGCCGGGTCGAGACGCCCGCCTTCATGCCGGTCGGGACCTATGGCACGGTGAAGGCGATGAGCCCGGCGGAACTGCACGAAATCGGCGCCGACATCGTGCTCGGCAACACCTTCCATCTGTGGCTGCGGCCTGGGCTGGAAGTGATCGCCGCGCACGGCGGCTTGCACCGCTTCATGGGCTGGGACGGTCCCATACTCACCGACTCCGGCGGCTTCCAGGTGTTCAGCCTGGGCGCCTTGCGCAAGATTTCCGAGGAGGGGGTGAAGTTCGCCTCGCCGGTAAACGGCGACCGGCTGCTGCTGACGCCGGAGGAGTCGATGCGCATCCAGCGCGTGCTCAATGCCGACATCGCCATGATTTTCGATGAGTGCACGCCCTACCCCGCGGACGCGCACGCAGCCGCCGGGTCGATGCGCCTGTCGCTGCGCTGGGCCGAGCGCAGCAAGCGCGCGCACGCAGGCAATCCGAACGCGCTGTTCGGCATCGTGCAGGGCGGGATGCATGAACACCTGCGCGACGAGTCGCTGGCCGAATTGCAGCGCATCGGTTTCGACGGCTACGCCATCGGCGGACTGTCGGTGGGCGAACCCAAGGAGGACATGCGGCGCATTCTCGCCCACACTGCGCCGCAACTGCCCGCGGACCAGCCGCGCTACCTGATGGGCGTGGGCACGCCCGAGGATCTGGTCGAGGCGGTCACGGCCGGGATCGACATGTTCGACTGCGTGCTGCCCACGCGCAACGCGCGCAACGGCTGGCTGTTCACCCGCTACGGCGACATCAAGATCAAGAACGCGGCCCACCGCCACGATACGCAGCCGCTGGACGCGGACTGCGGCTGCTATTGCTGCGCGCATTTCACCCGCGCCTACCTGCACCACCTGCACCGCGTCAACGAAATCCTGGGGGCGCGCCTCAATACCATCCACAACCTGTACTACTACCTCACCCTGATGCGCGAACTGCGCGCGGCGATCGCCGCCGGAGGGCTGGCCGAATACGCCGCTGCATTCCGCGAGCAGCGCAAGACCGGCGCCGATGTTCCCGTTGCTGACGCTGAGTCGTAGGCCGTAGCGAAGACAAAGCACCGCGGCCCCGCACTGCGAATAGCGGCCGGAAAGAAGCGGGCTCCAGGCGGTCCAATGCTGGTATAATTTCGCGTTGTTTCGACCCAAAACTGGAGATGCCCGTGCTGATTTCTTATGCGCATGCTCAAGCAAGTACCGGCCCCGGAGGCTTTCTGTCGGGCGAGGGGTTCATGGGACTGCTGCCCATCATCCTGATGTTCGGGCTGCTGTATTTTCTGATGATCCGCCCGCAAATGAAGCGCGCCAAGGAACAGAAGGCCATGACCGACGCCCTGCAAAAAGGCGATGAAGTCGTCACGGCCGCCGGTCTGGTGGGCAAGATCACCAAGGTGGGCGAGATCTACATCAGCCTGGAAATCGCGCCCGGCACCGAGATTCAGATGCAGAAAGCGGCAGTGCAAACTCTGTTGCCCAAGGGCGCGATCAAAGCGATGTCGTGAACCGCGAAGCCTGAAGCGCGGCCCCGCGCTTGGCCTTCACCCTTGACGCTACACCCTTAACGCTACACCCTCCGCTGGTCACCCGATAATGAACCGCTATCCGATCTGGACCTACGTCATCGTCGCTTGCGCGCTGGTGCTCGGGTTTATCTACACCCTGCCGAACTTTTTCGGCGAGTCGCCGGCAGTCCAGGTCTCCAGCGTCAAGGCCACCGTCAAAGTCGACTCGGCGCTGCTCGCGCGCGTGGAGGACGCGCTGAAAGCGGCGAATATCGTCAGCCAAGGCACTTTCCTCGATCCCAACAGCGTCAAGGTGCGCCTCGCCGACACCGATACGCAGCTGAAGGCGAAGGACATTCTCAGCCAGAGCCTCAACCCCGACCGCGACAACCCGTCCTACATCGTCGCCCTCAACCTGCTCTCTTCCTCGCCCAACTGGCTCACCGCCATCCACGCCCTGCCCATGTACCTCGGGCTGGACTTGCGCGGTGGCGTGCACTTCATGCTGCAGGTGGATATGAAAGCCGCGTTGACCAAGCGGCTGGAGAATCTGAGCGGCGATATCCGCACCCAATTGCGCGACAAGACCCTGCGCCATTCCGGTATCAGCCGTGAAGGCAGCACCGTCCTGATCAAGTTCCGCGACGCCAGCACGCGCGCCCAGGCGCGTACGGTGCTGGAGGGCAACCAGCCGGATCTGGTATTCGCCGAACAGGATCTCGCGGGCGACGAATTCCGTCTGAGCGGCACGATCAAGACGGAAGCAGTCAAGCGCACGCAGGAGTCGGCGCTGAAGCAGAACATCACCACGCTGCAAAACCGCATCAATGAACTGGGCGTGTCCGAGCCGATCATTCAGCAGCAGGGCGCCGACCGCGTGGTGGTGCAGCTGCCGGGGGTGCAGGACACAGCCAAAGCCAAGGAAATTCTGGGCCGCACCGCGACCCTGGAAATCCGCATGGTCGACGAGGAAAACAGCAATCCCGCCACCCTGCTCGCCGCGCAGCAGGGACAGGTACCGTTCGGCACCGAGCTCTATACCGAGCGCGGCGGCTCGCCGCTGCTGGTGAAAAAGCAGGTGGTGCTGACCGGCGACCGGCTCACCGATGCCCAGCCCGGATTCGACGGCCAGACGCAGGAACCGGCGGTGCACCTTACCCTGGATGGGCCGGGGGCGCGCATTTTCAAGGACGTGACGCGCGAGAGCATCGGCAAGCGCATGGCGATCCTGCTGATCGAAAAAGGCAAGGGCGAGGTCGTCACCGCGCCGGTGATCCGCAGCGAGATCGGCGGCGGGCGCGTGCAGATCAGCGGGCGCATGAGCTCCACCGAAGCGGCCGACGTGGCGTTGCTGCTGCGCGCCGGGTCCCTGGCCGCGCCGATGGAAATCATCGAGGAACGGACCGTCGGCCCCAGTCTTGGCGCCGACAACATCAGCAAGGGCTTCCGTTCCACGCTCTGGGGTTTCCTCGCGATTTCCGCGTTCATGAGCATGTATTACGTGGTGTTCGGCCTGATTTCGGTGCTGGCGCTCTCATCCAACCTGCTGCTGCTGGTGGCCATCCTGTCGCTGCTGCAGGCGACACTGACGCTGCCCGGCATCGCCGCCATCGCGCTCACCCTGGGCATGGCCATCGACGCCAACGTGCTGATCAACGAGCGCATCCGCGAAGAGATGCGCAATGGCGCCACGCCGCAGGCTGCGATCCACGCCGGCTACGAACGCGCCTTCGGCACCATCCTCGACTCCAACGTGACTACTTTGATCGCCGGCCTGGCGCTGCTGATCTTCGGCTCCGGCCCGATCCGGGGTTTCGCCGTGGTGCACTGCCTCGGCATCCTGACCTCGATCTTCAGTTCCGTGGTGATTTCGCGCGCGATCGTCAATCTGAGTTACGGCTCGCGCCGCCGGCTGGAAAAGCTGGCGATCGGAAATACATCATGGAAATAGAGAACGCGGAGCGCTAGCCATGGAATTCTTTAAGATCCGTAAAGACATCCCGTTCATGCGCTATGCGCTGGTGTTCAACATCATTTCGTTGGTCACCTTCCTGCTGGCGGTGTTCTTCCTCGCCACCAATGGGCTGCACTACTCCATCGAATTCACCGGCGGCACGGTAATCGAACTCGCCTACGACCACCCTGCCGAAATCCAGAAGGTCCGCGGCGCGCTGGAGAAGGCCGGCTATACCGACACCTCGGTGCAGAATTTCGGCTCCTCGCGCGACGTGCTGATCCGCATGCCGCTCAAGCAGGGCCAGTCGAGCGCCGAACTGTCGAAGAAGGTCATGGATACGCTCGCGGCCGAGGACAAAAGCGTGCAGCTGCGCCGCGTCGAATTCGTCGGCCCGCAGGTCGGGCGCGAGCTGGCGGAGAACGGCGCGCTCGCGCTGGTCGTCGTCTGCCTCGGCATCATGGCCTATCTCGCGCTCAGGTTCGAGTGGCGCTTCGCCGTGGCCGCCATCGTCGCCAACCTGCACGACGTCATTATCATTCTCGGCTGTTTCGCGCTGTTCCAGTGGGAGTTTTCCCTGCCGGTGCTGGCGGCCGTGCTGGCAGTGCTCGGCTATTCGGTGAACGAGTCGGTGGTGATCGCCGACCGGGTGCGCGAGAATTTCCGCAAGATGCGCAAGGCCTCGGTCACCCAGATCATCGACAACGCCATCACCAGCACCATTTCGCGCACCATCATCACCCATGGCAGCACCCAGGCCATGGTCCTGTCGATGCTGCTGTTCGGCGGCGCCGCGCTGCATTACTTCGCGCTGGCGCTGACCATCGGCATCATGTTCGGCATCTATTCGTCGGTGCTGGTGATGGCGCCGATCGTGAAATGGCTGGGCGTGTCGCGCGAGCAGTTCGTCCGCCCGCCGAAGAAGGAAAAGCAGGAAGCGGTGGTTTAGCCAAGCTCGGTGGCGTATCGCCACCGACTCAATTACCCAAGACCTGCGCGCTGCGCGCGCCAACCGTGTTTTCCATACGGATGAAAAGCGCATCCGTATGGAAAACACGGTTATTTATAAAAGCAAGAACGCTTGGGGTTGTTTTTATGCAAGATCGCCGATTGGGCACGGATGTGCTTTTCATCCGTGCCCAATCGGCGATCCGCGCGGACGGGCCGCCGTCCGCGCAAGTTCGATCGCAGCGGGTCGATGAATCCTGTTGCGCCGTCCGACGTCCGCTCGCACCAGGGCGAGGCAAACCCTAAATACGTTTCGCCAGCTTTGCCGCCATCCCGGTATAGGTCCAGGGGGTGAGCGCGAGCAGGCGCTGCCGCTCGGACTCGGGGATGGCGAGCTGTGCGATGAACTGCTGCAGCGACTCGCGCGTGATGCCTTTCCCGCGGGTGAGCGCTTTCAACTGCTCGTAGGGCTCGGGCAGGCCGTAGCGGCGCATCACCGTCTGCACCGCCTCGGCCAGCACTTCCCAGGTCGATTCCAGGTCGGCGCGCAATACCGCCGGGTTCGCCTCCAGCTTGTTCAGACCCTTGAGGCAGGAGACGCAGCCGAGCAGGCCGTAACCGAGCGCCACGCCCACATTGCGCAGCACCGTCGAATCGGTCAGGTCGCGCTGCCAGCGCGACAGCGGCAGCTTGTCCGACAAATGGCGCAGCACCGCGTTGGCCAGCCCCAGATTGCCCTCGGAATTTTCGAAATCGATCGGGTTGACCTTGTGCGGCATGGTGGAAGAGCCGACCTCGCCGGCGACAACTCTCTGCTTGAAATAGCCGAGCGAGACGTAGCCCCAGATGTCGCGGTCCAGATCGATCAGGATGGTGTTGGCGCGGGCGCAGGCGTCGAACAACTCCGCCAGCGCATCGTGCGGCTCGATCTGGGTGGTGTAGGGATTGAACTCCAGCCGCAGCGCCTCGACGAACTTGCGCGCGAAACCCTCCCAGTCGAACGCCGGGTAGGCGGCGAGGTGCGCGTTGTAATTGCCCACCGCGCCGTTGATCTTGCCCGTCAGGCCGACCGCGGCAATGCGCGCACGCGCGCGGCGCAATCTGTGCACGACATTGGCCATCTCCTTGCCCAGGGTGGTGGGGGTGGCAGCCTGGCCGTGCGTGCGCGCGAGCATGGGCGTATCCGCAAGTTCGCGCGCCAGCGCGCCCAGCCTGTCTGTGACCTGGTCCAGCGCCGGCAGCAACGCCTTTTCGCGCGCATCGCCGAGCATCAGCGCGTACGCCAGATTGTTGACGTCCTCCGAGGTGCAGGCGAAATGGATGAATTCGGCCGCGGCCGCGACCTCGACGTGCCCGGCAAAGCGCTCCTTCAGCCAGTACTCGATCGCCTTGACGTCGTGGTTGGTGCGCGACTCGATTTCCTTGACCCGCGCCGCGTCGGCTTCGGCGAAGACGGCCGCCGCCTGCCGCAGCTCGGCTACCGCCGCGGCCGAAAAGGGCCGGATCTCGGCCAGACCGGGATCCTGCGCCAGAGCGATCAGCCATTCGATCTCGACCCGCACGCGATAGCGGATCAGCGCCGCTTCGCTGCAATAGGCAGCCAGCGGAGCGAGTTGCTGGTGGTAGCGCCCGTCCAGGGGCGAGAGGGCGCTGAGCGGTGAGGGCATATTGCAGTCTTTGACAATTGCGCAGCAAAACCCATTTTATCATGCGCTCTGAATCCAATGCTTCGGAGGAATCCGGCGCGGATGATATAATTCAGCGCCCTCCAAGACGATTCGCGGTAAAAATCAAAAAATGAGATTGCTAGGTTCGCTCACCAGCCCCTATGTGCGCAAGGCGCGCGTCGCGCTGGCCGAGAAAAAGATCGAATACACGTTCGAATTGGCCGATCCCTGGGACGAAAAGTCCAGGGTTGCCGACGCCAATCCGCTGGGCAAGGTGCCGGTGCTGGTACTCGAGGACAACAGCACCCTGTTCGATTCGCGCGTGATTGTTGAATTCCTCGACAGCGTGTCCCCGATCAGCCGGCTGATTCCCGCCAACAACCGCGAAAAAATCGAGGTCAAGCGCTGGGAAGCGCTGGCCGACGGCGTGCTCGACGCCGCGGTGGCGGTGGTGATGGAATGCCGGCGCCCGGCCAAACAGAAAAGCGAGGCGGCAATCAAGCGCCAGATGGACAAGATCGAGCGCGGCGTGGCGGTGATGGCGAGAGACCTGGCCGACAAGCCCTGGTGCACGGGCCACGCGTTTACCCTGGCCGACATCGCCTGCGGCGTCGCGCTCGGCTATCTGGACTTCCGCCATAACGCATTCGACTGGCGCGTCCTGCACGCGAACCTTGCCAAGCTGGCGGCGAAACTGGCGGAGCGCCCGTCCTTTGCAGATACTGTGCCACGCGAAGCGCCGAATACCAGCAGCAACAGCAGGGAATAGGGAATAAACGCGGCAGCCGGGATGTTGACCCCCATTGAGCGGGTGGCATAGACTGCCGGCTCACTTGACCGTCTGCCAGGCCGCGCGGCAACGGTTGGATCCCTTCCCCAGAAACCGCGCGTGCAAGAACGAGGAGAGTAAACAAATGAAACATATCGGCACGCTGATTTCGGCAGCGCTAGTAGGCCTTGTCATTTCTACAACCGCCGCCGCCCAGGCCAAGCCCGAGGTTGTGGTCAAACAGCGCCAGGCGGCGATGGTGCTGCAGGGTAAATACTTCGGTCCGATGGCCGCCATGGCTCAGGACAAGGCGCCGTTCAAGGCGGACGTAGTCGCGTACAACGCCTCCTTACTCGACGCTCTGAGCAGAATGCCCTGGGATGGCTTCGACGCCAGCACCAAGGATGTAAAGAGCGCCACGCTGCCGGCGGCATTCGCGGACACGGCCAAGTTCAAGGCGGCGCAGGACCAGTTCCTCAGCGCAGTTGACAAGCTTGTCGCCGCCAGCAAGGGCAGCGACGCGGCGGCCACCAAAGCGGCGATCGGTGCAGTCGGCAAGACCTGCGGCGGCTGCCACGAAAACTTCCGCCAGAAGTCGTAGAGAACGCGGCTGCACAAGGCAACCCCGCTACGGCGGGGTTGCCGCTTTTCGAAGCTTGTGCATGATACGTCGAACAACCGCTGTACTGCGGCGCGCGCTGCAGGCAGGCGTGCTTGCCCTGCTGCTGGGTACGCTGATCGGGAACGCCCACGCGCAGGGTGACGCGAAGCGCGGACAGTATCTGGCGAAGGCCGCCGGTTGCGTGGGTTGTCACACGCAGGAGAAGAAGGACGCAGTACCCTACGCGGGCGGCCGCGCGCTCAAGACGCCTTTTGGCACGTTTTACGGACCGAATATCACGCCGGACCCCGTTGCCGGGATCGGCCGCTGGACCGAGGCCGATTTCATCCGCGCCATGCGCCACGGCAATCGTCCCGACGGCGCCAATTACTTCCCGGCATTCCCCTATCCGTCGTTTACGCGGATCGCCGACACCGATTTGCGCGACCTGTGGGCCTACCTGCGCGCGCTTCCCCCGAGCAACCGGGCGAATCAGGCGCATGAGCTGCGTTTTCCCTTCGGCTGGCGCCTCCTCGTCACGGTGTGGAAGTGGCTGTTCTTTACTCCCGGGCCGTTCGGGGCCGACCCGAAATCGTCGCAGGCCCTGAACCGCGGCGCCTACCTGGTCCAGGCACTAGGCCATTGCGGCGAATGCCATACGCCGCGCAATTTTTTCGGTGGCCCGAAGCGCGACCGGTTCCTTGCCGGCGGAAAGGGGCCCGACGGCAAAGGCGTACCTAACCTGACACCGGCGAAACTCAAGAAATTGAGCGATGCGGAGTTGAAGGATTTCCTCGTGAGCGGCACCACACCGGACGGCGATGTCCCGGCCGAGGCGATGGGGGAGGTCATTCGCAACACCACCAGCCAGCTGACGCCGGAAGACCTCGCGGCCTTGATCGCCTATCTGCGCGCGCTTGCGCCGCTTGCCGATGAACCCCGCTGATTCGTTGCCTGGTTTTTTCGGCTCACTCTTGTTTGCAGGGCGTTTCAGCCATCGCTGAGGTCCTGCCGTTTCAGCTGCATAACGCCCCGGACAGGGCCGTTTTGCTTTCGGGGAAATTCCGGATACCTACTGAATCACCCCGCCGCCCAGACATACCTCGCCCTGGTACAGCACCGCCGATTGCCCCGGCGTCACCGCCCATTGCGGCTGCTCGAAGCGGAACTCGCAGATATCGCGCCCGGGCAGAAGAATGCGGCAGGGCGCGTCGGCCTGCCGATAGCGCGTCTTCGCCGCATAGGCCGGCGCCGCATCCGGCGCGCTGCCGCTGATCCAGGACAGGTCCGCGGCACGCAAGCTGTCCCTTTGCAACAGCGGATGGTCGTGGCCGGATACCACGACAAGCTCGTTCTTCTCCATGTCCTTGCCGGCCACATACCAGGCCTCGCCTTCGCGCCCGCCGCCCTTCACCCCGCCTATGCCTATGCCCTTCCTCTGCCCGATGGTGTAGAACGCGAGGCCGACGTGCTCGCCGATCACCCTGCCTTCGGGCGTGCGTATCGGGCCGGGCGTGCGCGGCAGATAGCGGTTGAGGAATTCGCGGAACGGGCGCTCGCCGATGAAGCAGATGCCGGTCGAGTCTTTCTTGGCGTGCACCGGCAGGCCCGCCTCCCTGGCGATCCTGCGCACCTCGGTCTTTTGCAGTTGCGCCAGAGGAAACAGCGCGCGCTCGAGCTGCGCCTGGCTCAGGCGATGCAGGAAATAACTCTGATCCTTGTTCTTGTCCGCCGCCTTGAGCAATTCGAAGCGACCTGCATTTTCCCCCTCGCGCACCTCGCGCACGCCCGCATAGTGCCCGGTGGCGATGCGTCCGGCGCCGAGCGCGAGGGCGTGATCGAGAAACGCCTTGAACTTGATTTCGGCATTGCACAGCACGTCCGGATTCGGTGTGCGGCCGGCCTGGTACTCGGCGAGGAATGCGCTGAACACGCGCTCCTTGTATTCGGCGGCGAAGTTGACCGCTTCCAGCTCGATGCCGATCACATCGGCAACCGCGGCGCAATCGATCAGGTCCTGGCGCGTCGAGCAATACGCGTCATCGTCGTCGTCTTCCCAGTTCTTCATGAACAGGCCGACGACCTCGAAGCCGGCGCGCTTCAACAGCAGCGCGGCGACCGACGAGTCCACTCCGCCGGACATGCCGACCACGACTTTTTCCCTACTGGACATTTGGCGCTGCTCCGGCGAGCCAGTCCTCGAGCGCGAACACCGCTGCCGGCCGGCCGTTGTCGAAGAACCAACTGTCGACTACGTAGACCTGTTGCGTTTCGCGCGCGCGGATGCGCGCGGCCCGGTGCTCGGCAAAGAAAAAACGTGTGCGCCTGATCGGCTCCAGCACCTCGTGGAACCTGAGCCAGCCGCGCGCCTGCAACAGTCGCAAAAACGCGCTGGTATTGGTCGAATGGTCGATGCAGTCCATTTTCCCGTTTTCCCCGCCATCGGCGTAATTGCCGCCCTTGTCGCGCCAGACCGGCGTCTGTTCGCCCGCAATCGCGTACATGCGGCCGCTGGCCGCGGCAATCGCTTCGCGTTCGGCAACGGCGTCACGCGCCGCCGCGAGCTGCTGACGCAGCAGATCGAGTTGCCCCTCGCTGTAGTCCACCGGCGCCCTGGCATAACAGCCGTAGTTGTAGCAGATCATCACTTCCTCGGCGTGCGCGCTCGAGCCCGGCAGCGCGAGCGCGCCGAGCAGCGCGACCCCGCCCGCTCTGCGGCTATACATGCTCGCTCAGGATACCCAGCGGATAGCGCATGCCGGCGAGATAATCTTCCACGCAACGCAACACCAGCGGGCTGCGGTGGCGCTCGCGCGAGGCGCGGATCTCCTCAGGCCTCATCCACACCGCGCGCACGATGCCAGCGTCCAGTTGGCGCCCGTCCTCGTGCTCGCCCAGCTCGCCGCGAAAAGCAAAGCGCAGATACGTCACGCCGGCGACGGACGTCGAGGCCGGTTTGCTCCAGCGATAAATGCCCACCAGCTCGCGCGGCAGAAAATGCCAGGCCGATTCCTCCAGCACCTCGCGCGCGCAGCCCTCGACAAGCGACTCGTTCAGCTCCAGATGCCCGGCCGGCTGGTTGAATACGGTTCGTCCATCGTCTTCTTCCTCCACCAGGAGGAATTGCCCGCCGCGCTCGATCACCGCAGCCACCGTGACCCTCGGTCGCTCGTCCACGGCGGCTCAGCGACTGTGCTTGCGGACGAATTCGGCCATGCGCGCGACGCCTTCCTCGATTGCCTGATTGGACGCGGCATAAGAGAAACGGATGTGCTGGCCCTCGTCGGGCACGCGCGCGCCGAAATGGATGTCGGCCAGCACCGCCACCCCGGCTTCGTTCAGCAGGCGTTTGCGCAGCTCCTCGGAATCTTTGGCGCCTGTCATGCGGCAGGCCTCGGTGACATTGGGCCAGGCGTAGAACGCGCCGCCGGGCAGCTTGCAGCTCACCCCCGGCACCCGGTTCAGCAGGCCGACGATCAGGTCGCGCCGGGAGAGAAAACTCGCGCGCATTTTGCGCGGCTCTTCCTGCGGGCCGTTGATCGCCTCGACCGCGGCCCACTGGCTGATATGCGAGGCGCAGGAGTCGGTGTTGGTCACCCAGCGCACGAACTGCGGCGCGAGGATCGGATTCGAGGCGTAGCCGATGCGCCAGCCGGTCATGGCCCAGGTCTTGGAGGCGCCGTCGGAAATGATGGTGCGCTCGTACATTCCGGGCAGCGACGCGATCGAGGCGAATTCGCCCTGGTACAGCAGGCGCGAATAGATCTCGTCGGCGAATATCCATATCTCGGGATGGCGGCGCAGCACCGCGGCAATATCCTCCAGATCCTTTTTCGTCAGGATGCCGCCGGTCGGATTGTGCGGCGAATTGAGGATCAGCAGCCTCGTCTTCGGCGTGATCCTGGCTTCGAGCTCGGCCGGATCGAAAGCGAAATTGCGCGCCTCGCGCAGGTACAGCGGCACCGGCACCGCGCCGCAGGCGAGGATCTGCGACTCGTAGATCGGAAAGCCCGGATTGGGGTAGATCACCTCGTCGCCGACGCCGTAATCGGTGGTGCACAGGATGGTGTAGGCGATGAAAGGCTTCGCGCCCGCGCCGATCACCACGTGTTCCGGATCGATGGCGAGGCCACGCAGGCGCCCGATATCCTGCGCCGCAGCCAGCCGCAGCTCGGGGATTCCGGCCGAAGGCGTGTAGCCGTGCCTTCCTTCGCGGATCGCCCTGACCGCGGCGTCCTGGATGTTGACCGGTGTATGAAAGTCGGGCTGGCCGATGCAGAAGGAAATGATGCTTTTCCCCTGGCGCATGAGCTCGTTCACTTCGGCGAGCACGACGAAGGCGTTCTCGGTGCCGAGTTCGGCGGTGCGGCGGCTGGTCTTGGGCATGCGCATGACGACAGAATGTTGGAAAAAGCCATTTTAGCCTATGCAGCCAGCACCTTGTCGCTTTATCATCGCGCTGTCATAGGGGAATCCGATGCTTATCAACTGCGCCGCATACCAGGACGGCCGCAAGCTGGCCGACATCAAGCCTGAGGAAATCAGCGACTACGTCAGCCGTCCCGATTGCTTCGTCTGGGTGGCGCTGAGGGATCCCGAGCCCGGCGAACTGGCCACGATGAAGGAGGAATTCGGCCTGCACGAGCTCGCGGTCGAGGATGCGCACCACGGCCATCAGCGTCCCAAGATCGAGGAATATGGCGATTCGCTGTTCGTGGTGCTGCATACGGTCGAGGCTGCGGGCGACGAACTCAATATCGGCGAGATCGACATATTCGCCGGAAAAAACTACATTTTGTCGGTGCGCAGCCATTCGGAACGCGGACTCGCCGAAGTGCGCGCACGCTGCGAGCGCGAACCGGAGCTGCTGCGCTACGGCTCCGGCTTCGTCCTGTACACGCTGATGGACGCGGTAGTGGACCGCTATTTTCCCGTGCTCGACACCCTGGAGGACGAGCTGGAGCGGGTGGAGGAGAAAATCTTCTCCGGCTCCTCGCCGCGCGCGAACACCGAAGCGCTCTACGCCTTGAAGCAAAAGCTGATGTCCCTGCAGCATGCAGTGCGGCCGCTGCTCGACGGCGTGGGCAAGCTCTATGGCGGGCGCGTGCCCCCGGTGTGTGTCGGCACGCAGGAATACTTCCGCGACATCTACGACCACCTGTTTCGCATCAACCAGACCATAGACAGCCTGCGCGACATGGCGACCACCGCGATCTCGGTCAACCTGTCGATGATCACGCTGCAGGACAACGAGACCACCAAACGCCTCGCCGCCTACGCCGCCCTGGTGGCGGTGCCGACCATGGTCGCCGGCATCTACGGCATGAACTTCAGGCACATGCCGGAACTGGACTGGGCGTTCGGCTACCCGCTCGCGGTAGGCATCATGGCGGCGATCGATGGCTACCTGTTCTACCGCTTCCGCAGGTCGGGCTGGCTGTAGCGGCTTCGACTACACCCCTGCCTTGGCCAGCACCGCCTGCAGCAGCACGTTGCAGCCGGCCGCAAGATCCTCGGGCTTCGCGTTCTCGATTTCGTTGTGGCTGATGCCGCCCTCGCAGGGCACGAAAATCATGGCCGTGGGCGCCACGCCGGCGATATAAACGGCATCGTGACCGGCGCCGCTGACGATGTCCATATGACGGTAGCCCAGCCGCTCTGCGCCCGCACGCACCGCCGCGACGCAAGCCTGATCGAAATGGCAGGGCGGAAAGAACACCGTCTGGCGAATGGCTATGCCCAAGCCATGTTCCTGCGCGATCCTGGCCGCCGCCGCGCGCAGGCCCTGCTCCATGCGGTCCAGGCCGGAAACATCGGTGTCGCGAAAATCGACCGAGAACACGGTTTCCCCGGGCACGACGTTGCGCGAGTTGGGCCGGTTCACGATCATGCCGACGGTGCCGCGCGCATGTTCCGTAGCCTTGCCCAGCCGGTTGACCTCCTGAATCAGGAAGCTTGCGCCCAATAGCGCATCGCGGCGCAGATGCATGGGCGTGGGGCCGGCGTGCGCGTCCATGCCGCTGACCGTGACCTCGAACCAGCGCTGACCCAGCGCCCCGGTCACCACGCCGACGACATTGCCGGTGTTCTCCAACAACGGTCCCTGCTCGATATGCGCCTCCAAATACGCCGCGAGGGGACGTCCGCCCACGGGCGCCGGGCCGGCATAGCCGATGGAGTCCAGGGCCTCGCCAAATGAAATCCCCTCGGCATCCCGCGCCTCGCGTATTTCTTTGACCGTGTGCAAACCGGCAAACGCCCCCGAGGCGCCCATCACCGGCAGGAAGCGCGAGCCTTCCTCGTTGGTCCACATCGCGACTTCGAACGGAGTATCGGTCTGAATACCATGATCGTTCAGGGTGCGCGCCACTTCCAGCGCCGCCATCACGCCGTAGCAGCCGTCGAAGCGTCCGCCCGAAGGCTGGGTATCCAGATGGCTGCCCGAGACCACCGGCGGCGCAGCGTCGTTGCGTCCGGCACGGCGCGCGAACATGCTGCCGACGCCATCCACGCTCACCGCCAGGCCCGCTTCCTTGCACCACGACACGAACAGGTCGCGGCTCTGGCGATCGAGATCGGTCAGCGTCAGGCGCTTCACCCCGCCCTTGGGCGTGGCGCCGATTTTCGCCATCTGCATGAGCGAGTCCCACAGCCGCTCGGCGTTGATGCGTATATCTTTCGGTTTGGATGCCGCGTTCATGGCTGCGCGCTCCTGTTCAAGCGAGGTCGCGGACGACTTCGGCCGTGACGCCGAACATTTCGTCCAGATGTTTCTTCTCCGCGATCAGCGGCGGGCAGAAAGCGATGTTGTCCCCGATCGGGCGCACGAACACGCCGCGGTCCCAGCATTTTTCGAACACCTCCTTCGCGCGCGCGCCAGGCGCGCCCGCGCGCGGCGCGAACTCGATCGCGCCGATCAGGCCGAGGTTGCGGCAATCGATCACATGCGGCAGCCCCTTGAACGCGTGCACGCCGTTCTCGAAGTCCGCGGCCAGCGTCTGCGCGCGCTCGAGCAGGCCCTCTTCGGCGTAGGTGTCCAGCGTGCCCAGCGCCGCGGCGCTGGCAAGCGGATGCCCGGAGTAGGTATAGCCGTGGAAAAAATCGATGCCGTTGCCCGCAGCCTGCATGAAGGTATCGTAGATCCCCTGCTTCACGATCACCCCGCCCATCGGCACGGTGCCGCTGGTAATGCCCTTGGCGAAGGTGATGAGATCGGGCGTGACGCCGAAATATTGGCTCGCGAAGGGCTGGCCCAGGCGGCCGAAGCCGGTGATCACTTCGTCGAAAATAAGCAGGATGCCGTGCTTGTCGCAGATCTGGCGCAGGCGCTGCAGATAGCCCTGCGGCGGCACCAGCACGCCGCCCGCGCCCGCCACCGGCTCGACGATCACCGCGGCGATGTTGGAGGCATCGTGCAAAGGGATGATGCGCTGCTCCAGCTCGTCGGCGAAATCGGCGCCCGCGGCCGGCTGGCCGCGCGAAAACGCGCTGCGCGCCGGATCGTGCGTGTGGCGCAGGTGATCCACGCCGGGAATCATCACGCCGTAGGCCTTGCGGTTGGCGGGCACGCCGCCGACGGAAATGCCGGCGAGGTTGACGCCGTGATAGCCGCGCTCGCGGCCGATGAAGCGCGTGCGCGTGCCCTCGCCCTTGAGGCGGTGGTAGGCGAGCGCGATTTTCAGCGCCGTGTCCACCGCTTCGGAACCGGAATTGACGAAAAACACCTGCTCCATGCCCTCGGGCGCGAGCCCGGCGATGCGGCGCGCGACTTCGAACGGCAGCGGATGGCCGAGCGAGAACGAGGAAGAAAAATCGAGGATACCGGCCTGCTTGCGTATCGCTTCCACGATTTTCGGCCGGCAATGCCCGGCGTTGACGCACCACAGCGTCGCCAGGCCGTCGAGCACTTTCTTGCCCTCGACCGTGGTGTAGTACATGCCTTCGGCCGATGCGATCATGCGCGGCGAGAGTTTGAACGCGCGGTTGTTCGTATACGGCATCCAGTAATGCTCGAGGTCGAGCGGCTGCGACGGCTGTTGCGTTTGGTTCATGGTCTGTCCTTCAGATACTACGATGAGGGCGCCGCCGAGGTTCGAAGGCGCCGGCTGCCGACGCCGCAAATCCTCAGCCCAGCGTCGGCATGTTAAGGCCCGCCGCGGCCGTGTCGTCATGCGGCCAGCGCGTGGTCACCACCTTGGTGCGGGTGTAGAACTTCACCCCTTCCACGCCGTGCATATGCAGGTCGCCGAAGAGCGAGGCCTTCCAGCCGCCGAAAGAGTAGAACGCCACCGGCACCGGGATCGGCACGTTTATGCCGACCATGCCCACCTGGATCTCCTCCTCGAAGCGGCGCGCCGCGCCGCCGGAGTTGGTGAATATCGCCGTGCCGTTGCCATAGGGATTGGCGTTGACCAGCGCTATCGCATCCTCCAGCGTATCCGCGCGCAGCACCACCAGCACCGGGCCGAAAATCTCGTCCTGGTAGATTTTCATCCCGGGCTTGACCTGGTCGAACAGGGTGGTGCCGAGGAAAAAACCGTTTTCGTGGTCCTCGATTTTCTTGTTGCGCCCGTCGAGCACCAGCTTTGCGCCTTCGGCCACGCCGGCGTCGATATATCCCGCGACCTTGTCGCGATGGGCCAGGGTGACCAGCGGCCCCATTTCCACGCCTTCGCCGTCGCCGGGGCCGACCTTGATCTTCGCGGCCTTGTGCGCGAGCATTTTTACCAGGGGATCGCCGATGGAACCCACCGCGACCACCGCCGAGATCGCCATGCAGCGCTCGCCCGCCGAGCCGTAGGCGGCGCCGATCAGCGCGTCGGCGGTGAATTCCAGATCCGCGTCCGGCAGCACCACCGCGTGGTTCTTGGCCCCGCCCAGGGCCTGCACGCGCTTGCCGTTCCGGGCGCAGGTCTCGTAGATGTATTTCGCGATCGGCGTCGAGCCGACGAAAGACACGGCATGAATGCCCGGATGATTGAGGATCGCATCCACCGCCTCCTTGTCGCCGTGCACCACGTTGAACACGCCGTCTGGCAGCCCGGCCTGCTTGAACAGCTCGGCCATTTTCATGCTGGTCGAGGGCACTTTTTCCGACGGTTTGAGAATGAAGGTATTGCCGCAGGCGATCGCTACCGGGAACATCCACAGCGGCACCATCGCCGGAAAATTGAACGGCGTGATGCCCGCGCACACGCCCACCGGCTGGCGCAGCGTGTGGCAGTCCACGCCGGTGCCGGCGTTCCCGGTGTACTCGCCCTTCAGCAAGTGGGGGATGCCGCAGGCGAACTCGATTACCTCGATGCCGCGCTGCACACTGCCGAGCGCGTCCGGAAGCGTCTTGCCGTGCTCCTCCGAGGCGAGCCGCGCCAGCTCTTTCTGATTGGCCTGCATCAGCGCGAGAAATTTCTGCATCACGCGCGCGCGCCGCAGCGGCGGCGCGTTGCGCCATCCTGGGAGCGCGGCAGTTGCCGCCTTGACCGCGAAGTCCACGTCCTGGGCGTTGGCGAAAGGCACGCGCCGGATGACGTTGCCGGTGGCCGGGTTGGTAACCACGCCCGTACGCGTGCTGGTCGACGGGGCCGCGGCCCCGTTCACCCACAAAGTCACGCCGGGTTGGCTCACTGCCTTGTCGTTGGGGATGTTCATGCTGATCTAATGTCCTTAGTCGGAAAGGGGCGCTCCAATCGCTGCAGGTCGCGTCTGCAGGGCGGCGTGGAGCTGGTGGAAACAGTGAATTTGTGTGCGAAATCATACCACACCGGTACCGTTCTGGATTTCGCATTGTGGTATAGAATCCTGCAATTCGATAACTTGCTTCTGCTCATGGCTCAAGCCGAATCCAAGAATTCCATCCAGGTCATCGAGCGCATGACGCGCCTCCTGGACGCGCTCGCTGCCTCGCCCGTACCGACAAGCCTGAAGCACCTGGCGCAGTCCGCTGCGCTGCACCCTTCCACTGCGCACCGCATCCTCACCGCCATGGTCAACGACCGCATGGTCGAGCGCGCCGAGCAGGGAAACTACCGCCTGGGCATGCGCCTGATCGAACTCGGCAACCTGGCCAAATCCAGGGTGAGCGTGCGCGAGCTCGCGCTGCCGTTCATGCGCGAGCTGCATGCGGCCATCGGCGAAGCGGTCAACCTGTCGGTGCGGCGCGAGGACGCGATCGTATACATCGAGCGCACCTCCAGCGGCCGCTCGATGATGCGCGTGGTCAACGTGATCGGCGGGCGCGCGCCGCTGCACATCACCGCGGTTGGGAAATTGTTCCTGCTGGAAGACGGCGCCGCCGGTCTGCGCCAATACGCCAGGCGCACCGGGCTGCCCGCCCATACGCGCAACAGCCTCACCAGCCTCAGCGCGCTGGAAAAGGATCTGGACAAGGCGCGCCGGCTGGGCTACGCCCTGGACCACGAAGAGGCCGAACTCGGTGTGCGCTGCATCGGCGCCGGCATTCGCGACGACGACGGAACCCTGGTCGCCGGCCTGTCGGTATCGGCGCCAGTGGAGCGCATGAAACCGGCTTGGTCCGCCTTGGTGAAGGAGACCGCGGTAAAGATCTCGCGCTCTATAGGCTGGAGCGGGTAGGCGCTGGCGTATCGGCGCAATCCGGAATTGTCCCGGCTTTTATCCATAACCGGGTTTTCGATACGGATACGCTTTTCATCCGTATCGAAAACCCGGTTGGCGCGCGGAGCGCGCAATGCTCGCGCTGCGACCTGGCCTACTTCAATCTGTGGTGCTCAATCTTGCGCGGACGGCGGCCCGTCCGCGCGGATCGGCGATTGCGCGCGGACGAGAAACGTGTCCGCACGCAATCGCCGATCTTGTACGAACCCCTAATCCGTGTCTGGCTTAACCGTTCTCAAGCCAGACCGTCGCTCACCGGGACATTTTCCGGCTTGAGTTCGATTCCGGATGCGTGCGCCTGCTGCAGCAACAGCGTGGCGAAATCCTGCTCGGTCATGCCGTTGCCCATCATGGTCTGGACCAGATCGCGCGTCACCGACGCGAGCGGCAGCGGCACCTCGAATTTGCGCCCGGCATCGAGGCCGAGGTCGATGTCCTTGCGCAGCAGATAGGGCGTGAACGTGACCTTGAAATCGAGGTTCACCAGGGCCGGCGTCTTGTAGCGCGAGAACACCGATCCCATCACGCTCTGGTTGATGAACTCCAGAAAGGCATGGCGCGGCACGCCCGCCTTCTGCGCGAGGATGGTGATCTCGCACAGCGACTGGATCACGACGCCGAGAAACACGTTGTGGCAGATCTTGACGATGCGCGCGAGTTCGCCTTCGCCGACGTAGCTCGCGGCCGGCGCAATCAGCCGCAGCAGCGGCGACACCTCGTCGAACACCGTCCTGGGCCCGGAGCAAACGAAGGAGAGCTTGCCCGCCTTGATCACCTTGGCGTTGCCGGACACCGGCGCGGCCAGCAGTTGGGTGCCGTGCGCGGCCAGGATTTCGCGCAGCTCGGCCGAGCCTTCGAGCGAGATCGACGAGCACTCGATGAGGATGCGCGGCGCGCCGCGCTTGCCCTTGGACTTCGCCTGCGACAGCAGCCCGCCTTTGCCGGCGACGACTTCTTTCACATCGGCGTAAGTGGAGACCATGCAGAACACCACGTCGCAGCCGGCGAGCCCTGTCACCTTGGCGGCGATTTTCGCGCCGTATTTCGCCAGCGGCTCGGCCTTGGCGCGCGTGCGGTTGTACACCGTCAGATCGCATCCCGCCTTCGCCAGGCGCAGCGCCATCTCAAAACCCATGCGTCCCGCGCCGATCCAGCCGATTTTCGGTTTGTTGTTTGTCATCAATCACTCCATCATTGAAATGCGAACCCGCCAGTTGAAAGGCGCCCCGCGGGCGTCCTTTCCAACTGGCGGAATTAAACCGGCCGCGCCAGCGGTCCGGCTTTAATAGGGATTGGCGATCGGCAGCTCTTCCGCCGGATACAGCGAAATGATCTGCGGGCCTTTGGGCGTCAGGATCACCTCCTCCTCGATGCGCGCGGCCGACACGCCGTCGCTCGCCGGGCAGTACGTCTCGACCGCGAACACCATGCCGACCTTGAGCTCGATCGGCTCCTTGAACGAAGTGAGGCGCGAAATCAGCGGCCGCTCGTGCAGCCCGAGGCCGAGGCCGTGACAGAAATTGAGGCCGAAGGCGTCCATCTCGCTGGCAAAGCCGGCCTGCTCCGCCTTCGGCAGCGCGGCGGCGATACGGTCGCTGCCGACGCCGGGGCGCAGCAGGTCGATGGCGACATCCATCCATTCGCGCGCCTTCTTGTAGGCGGTGCGCTGCGATGACGTCGCGCGTCCTACATTGAAGGTGCGGTAATAGCAGGTGCGGTAGCCCATGAACGACTGGATGATGTCGAAGAACGCCTGGTCGCCGGGCCGAATCAGCCGGTCGGTGAAATTATGCGGGTGCGGCGAGCAGCGCTCGCCCGCGATCGCGTTGATCGCCTCGACGCAGTCCGAGCCCATTTCGTGCAGCCGCTTGGTCGCGAGCGCGACGATGTCGGATTCGCGCACGCCCGGTTTGAGCGCCTCGGCGATGTCCTGGTACACCCCGTCCACCATCGCCGAGGCCATGTTGAGCAGCGTCAGCTCGTCGATGTTCTTCACCTCGCGCGCCTGCAGCATGGTCTGCTGCCCGTCGCGCACCTCGATGCCGGCGCGCTGCAGCTCGAAGATCATCGGCAGCTCGACCATGTCCACGCCCAGCGGCATGTCGCCCACGCCCTCGGCGTCCAGTATCGACTTGATTTCCTTCGCCGCGTTGCGGAACAGGGTGATGTCGGCGCCGGTCGCGCCGCGCAGTCCGAGCATGCCGGCGCGGCAATGATCGTGATGCAGCCAGGGCGCATGCAGCTTGTGATGCCTGGCGGCCGAGCCGAAATCCCAGATGTAGGGATCGCCGTTCCCGGTCAGCAACGAATAGCGCGTGAGCTTGTCGCGCGCCCACTCGCCGATCACGGTGCTGGTGGTGTAGCGGATGTTGTGCTGATCGAAAGAGAGCAGCGCGCCCAGCCCGGAATTGGCCAGCGCCGCGCGCGTGCGCGCGAGGCGGTAGTCGTGCAGCCGGCGGAAATTGATGCGCTCCTCGAAATCGACCTGGGTGTGGCCAGGCGCGCCGATCGGCCGGTCCCATTTGAAATGCGGATTGATGTCGTCGGGTTTGATGATTTTCGGTTCGCTGGCTTTCTTCTTCGCCATGGCTGTTTCCTTTCAGGCTGAATTCTTGTGGCACTTCTGCCGCGTCCATGCCGGCTGCATGGACACGCATCCGCCGCTTGTGCAATACTCTATGCAATCGATTGCAGCAAGATAGACCATATCCGCAGCCGGAGCAAGCGCCGACCGTCTTCGCGCCACCACATGCACAAGAAACGAACCAGGATACAGGACGTCGCCCGGGCGGCCGGCGTGCATGCCTCGACCGTGTCGCGGGTGCTCAACCCCGCTACCCGCGGACTGGTAAGCCAGGCTGTGGCCGAGCGCATCGACTCGCTCGCGCGCAAGCTGGATTACAGCCCGGATCCGGCCGCCTCGGGCCTGCGCACCCGGCGCTCGGCCACGATCGGCGTGCTGATTCCGGACATCGCCAACCCGGTGTTCCCGCTGATCCTGCGCGGCATCGAGGCCACGCTCGCCGATGCCGGCTACACCGCGATCATCGCCAACACCGACAACGATGCGGCGCGCGCCTGCGCCGCGCTCGAGCGCCTGGCAGCGCGGCGCATTGACGGCGTTATCATCGCCACCGCCACCCGCCGCGATGCGCTCGTCGAGCAGTGCCGCAGCCTCGGGCTGCCGGCGGTGCTGGTCAACCGCGGCGCCGACGGCGGCAAAGTGTCCGCAGTGATCATCGACGATCGCGCCGGCATTGCGCTCGCGGTCGAACACCTGTTGGCGCTGGGGCATCGCGCCATCGGCCATGTCGCCGGCCCGGGCAATATATCCACCGGCCAGGGGCGCCGTGCCGGTTTCCTTGCCGCGCTCAAAGCGCAGGGATTGCCCCCGCCGCCCATCGCCGTGGCCGACAACTACAGCATCGCCGCAGGCGAGCGCGCCTGCGCGCAACTGCTGGGCATGCGGCGGCGCGTCGGCGCGATCGTCGCCGCCAACGACTTGCTCGCGCTGGGCTGCTACGACGAACTCAGGCGCCGCGGCCGCGCCTGTCCGCGCGACATCTCGGTGACCGGATTCAACGACATGGCCTTCGCCGACCGTTTCGATCCGCCGCTCACTTCGGTGCGGATTCCGCACCGGCTGATGGGCGAAGAGGCTGCGCGCCTGCTGCTCGCGCAGATTGCAAACCCGCGCGCGTCCATACAGCAAATCAAGCTGCAGCCGGAACTGGTGGTGCGCGGTTCGACGGCGGCGCCGGCGCGCCACTGACCCTGCGCGTCGGCATCGGGGCTAACGCCCCCAGCAGCTCACCGAGATGCCTTCGACCGAAGCGCCCTCGGCAAAGCGGAAGCTGACGCCCGGGCGCTTCCTCGCATAGTCCAGAAATTCGACAACCTGCCGCGCATAAGGCCGCGCCACGTTGTGCGCCGTGTAGCATCCTCCCGGCGCCATCTTCGCCTCCAGGTCGCGGAAATACTGCAGGTACCATTCCTTGTCCGCGTCCTGAAACACGAAATCCCATGGGCCGGGCAGCAATTTCACCAGGTCGTGCGCATCGGCGAGCCGCGCATCGACGTAGTCCGCGACCCCGGCGCGCTTTAGGTTCGCGAGTGCGCGCTCATACCGCCCGCGGTCGATTTCTATCGTGACGACGCGGCCGCCCGTCTTCGCCGCCGCCCAGGCGAGCCACACCGTGGAATGGCCGGTGGAAGTGCCGATCTCCAGGATCGCCTTGTGCCCGCCCTGCACCACCAGATCGTGCAGGATCTTGCCGTCCTGGTAGGGCACGTTGAGGTAGTTCCACTTGTCGCGTTCGGCGTCGAGGAAGGCCTGCACCCTGCGGTCCAGTTCGGCTGTCGTTCCTGTTGCCTGCGTCCGCGTTGCAGGCGCGCGCTCCGCTTGCGCCCGCGCTTCGGCGGCGAATAAAAGAAACACGCAAACGGCCATGAGGCCGGCGAGCCGGCGTGCGAAGTCCATTACTTTTCGTCCTCCCTCACAATAGCGCGTCTTATCGCAGCTGCCGGCCCATGCTTCAAGCTGCCAGCGAAACCGAAGGATGATCCTTGTCGAGCAAGGCAAAGCGCGCGCGCCCGCCGCAGTAGCGCTGCACCAGCTCGATGATTTCCGCGCCCGCCTGCTCCACTTCGGCCGGCGGCACCGGCGGCAGACCGTCGATATTGAACTCCACCCTGCGCGTCTCCGGCAGCGTTAGCGTGTGCTGCCCCTGCCGCCAAGTCCAGCGCCGCGTCAGCACGGTGTCGCCCTCGGTGAAAATGACTTCGCCCGGCAGGGGATGTTCGGTCTCGGTCGAGCCGAAGGCGACGAAATGCTCCGCGCCTGTCGCGAAGCGCAGGGCGATGTCCCCCGCGAGCACGTCGATGGCATGCGCACCGGCAGGTACCAAGTGCCGCAGCGAAATCAGGTTGCCGATATCGACCAGCGCGTTGATCGCCGGCAAACGATCGTTCTTCAGCGCGCGCCGCGCCATCGCTTCGATGGAAGAGCGGAACTCGGCCGGCTTCGCGCCGAAAGCGCGGTAGGCCTCGCGCCAGGACTTGATGCGCGGCTCCTCCGCCACGGCCTCCGATTTCACGCGCGCGCGCACCGAGGCCTCCGCCTCGCGCAGCAAATCGGTCAGCGCCGGCGGCGAAGGCCCGTTCGCGAGATCATGCGCGATCACCACCCCGCGCACGTAGCCGGGGAAGCGCTGGAATATCTCGTCGGCGATGCGGTAAGTGTGTGCGGTCATGAATTGGCGATCTGGATGATTATCTCCTGCGCGTAGTGCAGGATACGAGCCTGGACGGCTATTTGCGAGTTCCTTGGAAATCTCAGCCAAGCGCCTCCTCCGAACCGATGAGGAACAGCTTGGGTTGCGCCATCACTTTCACCGCGAAGGCAGCGCCTGTCTTGCGCTTCCTGCGCCAATCCGCAGGCTTTTGGACGGTCGGATTGACGGTGCGACCGAGCTTGGCTTCCGCGGATTGCAGCGCTTCGAACACGTCCGCGTAATCCAGATCGTCGGAGAGCACGAGCACGTCGATATCGCTCGCGGCCGTGTCGCTGCGCTTCGCCACCGAGCCGAACACAAATGCCGCGGTGATGCGATCCGCCAGCGGTGCGAGCACCTCCCGCAGCGGCTCTGCCAGTCCCACAGTCTTCCGCGCAATTCCGCACAACTCGGTAAAAATCGGCGACTTCGGGTTGGCCTGATAGTGCTTCTGCGTGCCCATGCGGGTGACCGTCACCAGGCCGCTTTGCGCCAGCCGCGCCAATTCGCGCTGCACCGCGCCGGAGCCCGCTCCGACCAGCCCGATCAACTCGGTGGCGAAGAAACTGCGCTCCGGCTGGCCAAATAGAAACGCCAGCACCCGCTGCTGGGTCGCAGAAAACAGCGCGTCGGCCAGGCTCGTGCGCGGTGGAAGGAGAGATGTCTTGGCTTTTATACCCATATTGGGCATATTACTACCCATATTGGGCATGTCCAAGCGGGCGGGAGCCTGGGCGTGAAGCAGATCGCCGAAAAGCAGCGACGCTTGCTGCCGAGAACCTAGTGGGCTGTGTGTACCTACGCGGCCGCGTGGGCTTTCGCCCGCGCGTACAGGAACTCCGGCGCGAGGTCGAAGCCATTCGCCCAGACCACCGTGTCCATCTCCACGTGAATCGCAGAAAACGTTGTTTGATCGCGAAGAGCAGCAACGATTCCGCGCGCATCGGAAGTGATCAAATCCTTCAGGTCGATTTCGCCTTCGGTGTTGTCCGAAAAGCGGACCCACAGTCGGTAGTCCGGCAACGCTTTGGCGTCGGTTACCCATATCATGTTCAATCTCCTCAAACGAGCGGAGCGATGCGCCTGAAAATACCCTCTTTGGCAAGTGTCGTCCAGTTCTCCATCAACTCGGATTGGTGCATCTCGCCCCACTCCATGACGAGACCGAGAACGCGCGGGGGGGGGGGGGGGGGGGGGGCGGTTTTTGTCTGGCCGGCAAAAAAAAACACCCGCGGGGGGAAAAGAAGAGGGGTGGGGTGGGGGGCGGGAGG